>Ga0222427_100093_pt1 | contig 235736 bp, 211 predicted proteins | sample 2B20Ametagenome_FD_182890 | JGI IMG/M metagenome (GOLD analysis project Ga0222427, IMG submission 182890) | Enriched microbial communities from leaf-cutter ant dump, University of Wisconsin, Madison, United States - 2B20A (version 2) | ecosystem: Environmental > Terrestrial > Nest > Insects...
GCCAATGGCCCACTTCTCCCATCCTCCGATGGATGCAGCTATTACGATCCTTGCCCCAACATGTCCTTCAGCAAATGACGGTCTTGCCATGAAAAACGTGGGGAAACCTCAGTGTCAGACACCGAGGTATGCAAAGACCATCTCAGCCATACGATGTCAGGCACCCTGCGGGAGCCTGACACCTTGTGCTTCGGGGGTGGGACTTTCACCTCAGCGCCTGCGCCACGCGCTGCGCCACCATGCTGGAAACGCGCGTATTGGCTTCCTGCGTCAGGCCGGCGATGTGCGGCGTCAGCACCAGGTTGGGCGCGTCGGCCAGCGGGCTGCCGGCCGGCAGCGGTTCGTCCTGGAATACATCGATGGCCGCGCCGCGCAGCTGACCGCTGCGCAGCGCCCCGGCCAGGGCGGCCTCGTCGACAATGCCGCCGCGCGCGGTATTGATCAGCACCGCGCCGCGCTTCATGGCGGCCAGCCGCCCGGCGTCCATCAGGTTGCGCGTGGCGTCGGTCAAAGGAATATGCAGGGTCAGCACGTCGGCGCGCGCCAGCAGGGCATCCAGCGGCAGCGGCTGCACGCCGGCTTCGCGCCAGGCGGGATCGTCGTCGCGCAGTAGCGGGTCATGGGCGGCCACTTGCATGTCCAGCCCCTGTGCCAGGCGGGCCGTCAGCCGGCCGATGCCGCCGAAGCCCACGATGCCCAGCGTGCGCGCCTCGGCCTCCAGGCCGTTCGACAGATCGGTGCGGGGCCAGGCGCCGGCGGCGACCTGCGCGCTGCTGTGATAGGCGCCGCGCAGCAGCATCAGCGCCGCGGCAATAACGTATTCGGCCACGGCGCGCGCATTGGCGCCGGTGGCAGGCAGCACGGCAATATCCCTGGCCTGGCAGGCGGGCACGTCGATGTTGTCCAAGCCCACGCCCAGGCGGCCCACCGCCTTGAGCCGCGGGCCGGCGGCCAGCAGCGCGGCGTCGACGCGGGTGCGGTTGCGCACGATCAGCGCGTCGGCGCCGGGCAGGGCGGCCAGCAGCGCGTCGCGCCGGTCGACCAGGTCGGGTTCGTAGCGTACGTCGAAATCGGCGCGCAGCGCGGCAACGGCCGTTTCATCCATGAATTCGGAAATGACGATGTGCATTGGGTGTCTTCAGGCGGTGGTGGTCCGGGCCGGCCTGCGCCGGCCCGGCGGGGAACGGCCGGTTAACCGACCTGGATCTTTGCTTCGTGGATGATTTTGCCCCAGCGGTCGACCTCGCTGTCCAGATACTGCTTGAACGCGACCGGGCCGCGCGGCCGCGGAATGAAGCCCAGCCGCCGCAGCGACTGCTGCATGGCGGGCTGCGACACTTCTTTCTCGATGGCGCCGCCGATGCGCAGCACCAGTTCGTCGGGCATGCCGGCCGGGCCCAGCACCCCGGTGAAGTTCTCGACGATCAGGTCAGGCAGGCCGGCCTCGGCCACGGTAGGCACGTCGGGCAGGTCGGGGCTGCGTTCCTTGGTGCTGATCGCCAGCGCGCGCAGCGCGCCGCTTTTCACATGCGGCAGCGATTCCGGGTAGTTGGAGAAGATCACATCCAGCTGCCCGCCGATCAGATCGGTAAGCGACGGCGCGCCGCCTTTGTACGGTACGTGGAGCAGCGAGGTGCCGGTCAGCTTCTGGTACAGCGCCAGGGTCAGGTGGGGCGGCGTGCCGTTGCCGCTGGAGCCGGCCGACAGCGACTTGGCCTTGGCCGCCGCGGTCAGTTCGGCCAGGCTGCGGATGGGGCTCTTGGCATTGACCACCACCATCATGGCCGACGAGGCCAGGCCGGCCAGCGGCACCAGGTCTTTCTTCAGGTCGTAGCCGGCCTTGCCGGCGAACAGCGTGGCGTTGGCGGCGTGCGTCATGGTGATGGCCAGCCAGCTGTAGCCGTCGGCATTGGCGCGGGCCACCAGCGAGGCCCCGATGTTGGCGCTGCCGCCAGGCTTGTTCTCGACCACCACGTTCCATCCTTCGCCCGTCGCCAGCGCCTGGCCGACCTGGCGGGCCGCCACGTCGGTCAGGCCGCCCGGCGGGAACGGCACGATGTAGCTGATGGGCCGCTGCGGCCACTCCTGCGTAGCGGCCAGGCCGCGGGTCCAGGGGCCCAGAGCCAGGGCGCCGGCACCGAGCAGGCCCAGCGTCTTGCGCCGCTGGACATCGGGACAGGCGTGACGGTTGTTGCGCATTGCATGTTCTCCTTTGGTCTCGGGTGGCCGCCGCGGGCGGCCGGTCAGGTGCTTGCGGTCAGTGCTGCATTCCCCATTTGCGTATGGTGTGGATTTCCACCGTACGGAAAATCACGTTCTCGACCAGCAGGCCGATCAGGATGACGGTGAACAGGCCGGCGAAGACATTGGGAATCTCCAGCAGGTTCTTGTTTTCGTAGATGAACCAGCCCAGCCCGCCCGAACCCGAGCTCACGCCGAACACCAGCTCGGCGGCGATCAGGGTGCGCCAGGCGAAGGCCCAGCCGATCTTCAGGCCGGTCAGGATGCTGGGGAATGCCGCCGGGATCAGGATGCGCCGCACATAGCCGAAGCCCGACAGGCCGTAATTGCGCCCCACCATCCGCAGTGTCATGGACACCGACAGGAAGCCGGAATGCGTGTTCAGCGCCACCGCCCACAGCACCGAGTGGATCAGCACGAACACCACGCTGCCCTCGCCCAGGCCGAACCAGATCAGCGCCAGCGGCAGCAGCGCGATGGCCGGCAGCGGGTTGAACATCGAGGTCAGGGTTTCGAGCAGGTCGGTGCCCAGCCGGGTGGTGATGGCCAGCACGGTCAGCAGCGCGGCCAGCGTGATGCCGGCCGCATAGCCCACCAGCAGCACGCGGATCGACGTCCAGGCCTTGAGCAGCAGCGCGCCGTGCACCAGGCCGTCGTACAGCGCGCCCACGGTGGCCCCGAAAGTCGGGAACAGCAGCGGGTTGTTGATGCTGCGGGCGTAGATTTCCCAAATCAAGGCCAGCACGGCCAGCAGGAGCAGCTTGCGCAGCGCGCCGATGTTGTAAAGCCGCTCCCAGACCGACAGGGGTTTCTGCACTACGCCGAAGGATTCATCGGCCACCGGCTCCAGGTAGCGCTCGGCGCGGCCGGCGGCGGGGTTGGCGTCCAGGTCAGCCATGGTGCTGTCCCTCCTCTTCGATGCGGTCCGAGAACAGCATCGCGTTGATCTTTTCTTCCAGTTCCTGGTGCCGGGCGGCATCGTGCTCGCCGCGCGGAACGCTGTTGATCTCGGCCTTGACCTGGCCGGGATGCGGCGACAGCAGCAGGATGCGGTTGCCGATCTTGATGGCCTCGGGAATGGAATGGGTGACGAACAGCACGGTGAAGTGCGTGTCGTCCCACAGCTGCAGCAGTTCGTCCTGCATCTTGCGGCGGGTCAGCGCGTCCAGCGCGGCAAAGGGCTCGTCCATCAGCAGGATGTCGGGCTCCATCGCCATGCCGCGCGCGATGGCCACGCGCTGCTTCATGCCGCCGGACAGCATGTGCGGATAGCTGTCGGCGAACTTGGCCAGGTTCACCTTTTCAATGTAGTGCATGGCGCGCTCGTCGGCCTCGCGCCCGCCCAGGCGGCCGCTGGCCACCAGCGCGAAGGCCACGTTCTGGCGTACCGTTTTCCAGGGCAGCAGCTGGTCGAATTCCTGGAACACCATCATGCGGTCGGGGCCGGGCCGCGTGACCACTTCCGATTTCAGGCGGATCTCGCCTTCCACCGGCGGCAGGTAGCCGCCCACGGCCTTGAGCAGCGTCGATTTGCCGCAGCCCGACGGGCCCAGCAAGATGAAGCGGTCACCCTGCAGCACCTGGAAGTCCACCCGGTAGGTGGCGGTGATCAGGTATTCGGGGGTCTTGTACTGCAGGGTCACGCCGCGTACGTCGAGCAGCGGCGCGGCGGTTCTTGCATCGGTCATGCCTACCCTCCTGTGTGGGGCCCCGGCCGGGGCCGGGGCGGGGTTCGACGCGGCGTTCAGCTGCCCTGCAATTGCTGGGCGTTGGGAAAGAACAGGTCCTTCCAGGAGTCGGGCATGACCTTGATCGACCCCACTTTATGCATGAAATTCACGTATTTCATGATGTTGTTGGGGGTCAGCGTGTACGAGATGTCGGGGTTGTTCAGGATCTCGATCACGTCTTCCAGCTTGGTGCGCTTGTCGTTGGCCAGGCGCAGGTAGGCCTTGGCGGCCCAGGTCTTGTCCTTGTTGATTTTGTCGGTGGCCTCTTGCAGCGCCGCCACGAATGCCGCGTAGACCTTGGGGTTTTCCTTGTGGAATTTCTCGGTGGTCCACACCAGGTTGAAGGTGGCCGGGCCGCCCAGCACCTCATAGGAACTGAGAATGCGGTGGATGCCGGGCTGCTTCAGCTCGAAATCCTGGAACGGCGGCGAGGTGAAATGCGCGGTGATCTCGCTGGACCCGGACAGCAGCGCGGTCATGCCGTCGGGGTGCGACAGCGATACCGTCAGCTTGTCCAGGCGGTTCTGCTGGCCTTCGCCGAAAGCCTGCTCGGCGGCCATCTGCAGCGTCACGGCCTGGATCGACACGCGCACGGCGGGCAGGGCGATGCGGTCTTTGTCGGTCAGGTCCTTGATGCTCTTGACCTTCGGGTCGCGCGAGTTCAGATACAGCGGCATGGCATTGATGGCCGAGACCGCTTTTACGTTCAGGTTGCCGCGCGTGCGCGCCCACATGGTCACCAGCGGGCCGACGCCGCCCGAGGCGAAGTGCAGGCTGCCCGACAGCACGGCTTCGTTCATGACATTGCCGCCGGCGAAGCGCGACCATTTCACCGTCAGGTCGTCGATGCCGGCTTCCTTGGCATGCTTTTCGATCAGCTTTTCATCCTGCATGACCATCAAGGACAAATAGCTGATGCCCGGCTGCACGGCGACGGTCAGTTCCGAGACTTCGGCGCGGGCCGCCGTCGTGCCCAGCAACATGCCGGCCGACAGACAGGCGGCCGATGCAATACGCGTAAATCGCTTCATGTCTTCCTCCTTGGGGATTGCGCCTGGTCAGGCGTATGGCGGCGCGCGGCGCCCGGCATTCTGCGAGCCGGTGCGGCGCGCGCCGCGTATTGCTTCAAGGTCCGGCGGTCAGCCGGACCGGATTGATGCTGCCTGCATACATCTCAGGAAACCTCGCCGCGCCTCGCTCAGGCGCTTTCGTACAGGCGCGTCAGCACGAACTCGCGGTGGCCCAGCGCCTCGGCGGAAGTCCAGCGGCCATTGGCGGTGGCCAGCATGCATTCCAGCAGTTTGTCGCCGGCCTGGTCCAGGTCGATTTCACGCTGCAGCAGGCCCGAGGTGTCGACGTCCACGTGTTCGCTCATGGTACGCACCGTACGCGGGTTGGCACAGATCTTGATGACGGGCAGGATGGGGTTGCCGATGACGTTGCCCTGGCCCGTGGGAAAGAAGTGCACCGCGTAGCCCGATGCCGCGCATAGCGTCACCATCTCGGCGGCGGCCGACGACGAATCCATGAACCACAGCCCCTTGCCGGTGGGCACTTCGGCCTTGTCCAGCACCCCGTCGATGCGGCACTTTTTGCCGATTTTCTGGATGTTGCCCAGAGCCTTTTCCTCGATGGTGGTCAGGCCGCCCGCGATGTTGCCCTTGGTGGGCTGCGATTCGGACAGGTCGCTGGTCTTCCAGCGGTCGATCACTTCCTGGTAGCGGTTGAACATGAACATGAAGCGCTCGCGCACCGCGTCGTTGGCGCAGCGCTCGGCCACGATGTGCTCGCCGCCGGTCAGTTCGGTGGTCTCGCCGAACACCAGCGTGCTGCCCAGCGCATATAGCTTGTCGAAGGCGTTGCCCACGGTGGGGTTGGCGCCACAGCCCGAGGTGGTGTCCGACTCGCCGCACTTGGTCGAGACCCACAGGTCGGAAATGGGGCATTCGGTGCGCTGCAGGCCGGTGGCGTAGTGCACGAATTCCTTGGCCTGGCGCGAGGCGCGCATGATGGTGTCGTGGTCGCCGTGCAGTTCGATGCTGAAGCCGGCTACCGGCTTGCCGGTGGCCGCAATGCCGTCGACGACGCGCTTGGTCCAGCCTTCTTCGATGCCGATCACGATTACGGCGGCCACGTTGGGGTTGCTGCCGGTGCCGATCAGGGTGCGGAAGTGCAGTTCCAGGTCTTCGCCGAACTGCAGGCGGCCGTAGGGGTGGGGCAGGGCCAGGGTGCCCTTGATGTTGTTGGCGACGGCTTCGGCGGCGGCATTCGAGATATCGTCCACCGGCAGGACGATGACGTGGTTGCGCACGCCGACACGTCCGTTGTCACGGCGGTATCCCCGGAAAGTGGTCGAAGCATTGACGATGGCCATGGCGTTTCCTATGTGTGTAATCGGTGATGAAAAGCGCGGCCGCTTACCAGCGCTTGGTCTTGATGTTGTGGACGTGGGCGTGCTGCCCCGCCTTGATGGTCTCGACCACCTTGCCGATGTCGGTGCCGTACTTGAACACGGTGTCGCCGACCGCCATGTCTTTCAGGGCCACCTTGTGGCCGATGGGGATGTCCTGCAGCGCCTTCAGGTGGATGATCTTGTCTTCATCCATGATCCAGGCATTCAGTTCGGTGCCCGCCTTCAGGCCTTCCACGACGGCGACCGCCACCGTGTCTTTCGCATCGTGCAATACGGCGTGAATCATTGTTGTCCTCTCTGGTGTGATGGCCGCCCGGGCTGCTTCGTCCCGGGCCGGTTGCTTGCATCTTAGGCGGGCCTTGCATTGAAGTCAACTAAATCATATATATGAGTTGTATGATTTGGGTTGCGACGCCGCGCGCCGCTACAATTCGGCCTCCTCAATCCGGTTCCGCCATGAAAAACACCACGACGACGACTGTTCCCCTTGGCAGCCCCCTGTACACCCAGGTCAAGCGGGCGGTGCTTGCGGCGCTGGCGCGCGGGGAGTGGAAGCAGGGCGACGCGGTGCCCCCCGAGAAAACTCTGGCCGAGCGTTTCGGCGTATCCATCGGCACCCTGCGCAAAGCCATCGACGAACTGGCCGCCGAGAACATCCTGGTGCGCCACCAGGGGCGCGGCACGTATGTGTCGGTACACACGCGCAATCACCACTTCTTCAAGTTTTTCCGCATCCTGCGCCAGGACGGCCACAAGTCGTACCCCAGCACCCGGCTGCTGCGCTTTCGCCGCGCGCGCGCCAACGCCGCCACGCGCGAACACCTGGGGCTGCCCACCGGCGCCTATGTGTACGAGTTCACCAACGTGCTGTCGCTGAACGGCGACGTGGTGATGGTGGACGACATCTGTCTGCCCGAGTCACGCTTTCCCGGCATGGCCGAGCAGCACCTGCGCGAGCGGCCCAGCACCCTGTATTCCCTGTACCAGGACGTATTCGGCGTAAACGTCATCGCCACCGACGAACGCCTGCGCGTCTGCTTGGCCGACACCGCCCACGCCGGCTGGCTGGACGTGGCCGAACACACCCCCCTGCTGGAAATCCGCCGCGTCGCTTACTCGTACAACCGGCAGCCGGTGGAATGGCGGATCTCACGCGTAAACACCGAAGCATACGAGTACCTGGGGCAGGAGCCTGGGGCGGCGGTTACCTCGTAGTTTTGTCGGTAGATTGATTCTTCTGTCGTCGTGGCGGGGCCGGGGGTAGCGCGGGGGGCTTCACGGGGCCGGCCTGGCGCCTTCGCGCCAGGCACCGCTTCGTCAACCTCGTCGCTGCGCTCCTTCGGTTTCCCTCGCTCGGCCCCGAGGCGTCCCCCGCGCTACCCCCGGCCCCGCCACGACTTGCAGCGGTTCAAGCTTGCGGCAACGGCGTGACGACCGGGGTTCTTGCGTTCTTGGGCCGCCCCTTTTAAGAAAGAACAGCGTGCAGGGCCGGCCATCCTGGCCGCCCAGCGCGGCCAGGATGGCCATTCGGGATTCGACTGGCAAACGTAAGAAACCCCGCGCCTCCCGTCGCCAGCCACCACCCGAATGCGCGCACGGGCCGCGCAGGGCGGCCCGTGCGCGCGGCCCTGCACAATGTTTTTTTCCAAATAAGGCGCCCCCCACGAAGCTCAAGAACCCAGCCCGCCCCGGCGATGCGGAATCTTGAGGCAACGTGAGCCGAGGCTGGGGGTGGGAGAGGGGTGGGGCGCCTCGGGGCCGAGCGAGGGAAACCGAAGGAAGCCGCAGGCTGACGAGGTTGACGACGCGGTGCCTGGCGCGGCGGCGCCAGGCCGGCCCCGTGAAGCCCCACCCCTCTCCCACCCCCAGCCTCGGCGGCATGAGCAATAAGCAATCAACCCAGGCAATGCTAAACTTCCAGAAATCAACCGGCGCCGATTTGCCTGATCCGCTTGCGGGCGCCTCTATAAATCCAGCTAAAGAGGTCCGTATGACCACTCCCGCCCTCGCTCCGGCCGGGGGGCTTGCCCCCGGCTCCGCTACACCCGCCACCGAACCAGGTTCGGTGGGCATCGTCACCCCCCAGCTCATCCGCTTCGACGAACCGCTGCCGTTGGCCAGCGGGCAATCATTGCAGTCGTACGAAATCGCGGTCGAGACCTACGGCGTCCTGAATGCCCGGCGTACCAACGCCGTGCTTGTCTGCCATGCCCTGAATGCCTCGCACCACGTCGCCGGCCAGGCCGCCGACGACCCCAACGATGTGGGCTGGTGGGACAACATGGTGGGCCCCGGCAAGCCGCTGGACACCAATCGCTACTTCGTGATCGGGGTCAATAATCTGGGCTCGTGCTTCGGCTCTACCGGCCCGGCCAGCATCAACCCGGCCACCGGGCATCCCTGGGGGGCTGCCTTTCCGGTGCTGACGGTCGAAGACTGGGTGCACGCCCAGGCGCGCCTGGCCGACCATTTCGGCATCGAGCGCTTCGCGGCCGTGATGGGCGGGTCGCTGGGCGGCATGCAGGCCCTCAGCTGGGCCATCACCTGTCCCGAGCGGGTCGCCCACTGCATCGTCATTGCCAGCACGCCGCGCCTGTCGGCGCAGAATATCGGCTTCAACGAAGTGGCGCGGCGCGCCATCATCACTGATCCCGATTTCCATGGCGGCGATTACTATGCCCACAACACCGTGCCGCGCCGCGGCCTGTCCGTGGCGCGCATGATCGGCCATATCACATACCTGTCCGACGACGACATGGCCGAGAAATTCGGCCGCACCCAGCGCGAGCCGGCCGAAGGCGGCGCCTACCGTTACGGCTACGATGTCGAATTCGAAGTCGAGTCGTACCTGCGCTACCAGGGCGAGAAATTCTCGCGTTACTTCGACGCCAATACCTATTTGCTGATCACCCGCGCCCTGGACTACTTCGACCCGGCGCGCGGTGCCGGCGGCGACTTGGCGCGCGCCCTGAAACCGGCCCAGGCCGATTTCCTGCTGGTGTCGTTTTCCACCGACTGGCGCTTTCCGCCCGAGCGTTCGCGCGAGATGGTGCGCGCGCTGCTGAAAAACGGCAGCCCGGTCACCTACGCCGAAATCGACGCCCCGCACGGCCACGATGCCTTCCTGCTCGACGACGCGCGCTACCACGCGGTGGTGCGCGGCTACTACGAGCGCATCGCGCGCGAACTGGGCCTGGACGAACCCGCCGCCCAGGCGGCGGTATCGGCCGCCGGGCCGGCCCGCGTTGAAGGGTGTGCCGCATGAGCCCCGTTTCCGCCCGCGCCGGCCGCACGGCCGGCATGCGTCCCGACCTAGTCCGTATCGCCAGCTGGATCGAGCCTGGCAGCCGTGTGCTCGACCTGGGCTGCGGCGACGGCGCGCTGCTGGCCTATCTGCGCGACCAGCGCCAAGTGCGCGGCGCCGGCGTCGAGATCGACGACAGCCACGTCATTGCCTGCGTCGGGCGCGGGGTGGAAGTCATCCAGCAGAACCTGGAAGACGGCCTGGCCCTGTTCGACGACAAGCAGTTCGAGACGGTCGTGCTGTCGCAGACGCTGCAGTCCATGCACCGCACCGAGCACATCCTGCGCGAGATGGCCCGGGTGGCGCGCTACGGCATCGTGTCGTTTCCCAATTTCGGCTATTGGCCGCACGGCTGGTCTATTTTGCGCGGCCGCATGCCCGTGACCGGGCAGATGCCTTACCAGTGGTACAACACGCCCAACATCCACCTGTGCACCCTGCGGGATTTCGAGCGCCTGGCCGGCGAGCTGGGCCTGCGCATCCTCGAACGCGCCACCTTCCACGAAGGCCGCGAAATCACTGTGCTGCCAGGCTGGCGCAGCACTCTGGCGGTATACCGCTACGCGGCCGACTGACGTCGAGACGGCGCGCCGCGGGCCGGCGGCCATTGGTTAATATGCCGTGTCCGGCGCCCGCCGCGCCGCCGTTGCCAGGAGCCCGCTATTTCCGTCGTATCCCATGTCTATTTCAGCCGCCGGGTTGCGCCCCTGCTGGTGCTGGGCTTTGCCAGCGGACTGCCGCTGGCCCTGACCGGCGGCACGCTGCAGGCGTGGGCGACAGTCGACGGCGTATCGCTGGAAGAAATCGGTTTCCTGACCTTGGTGGGCTCGGCCTACACGCTGAAGTTCCTGTGGGCGCCGCTGGTCGACCGCTACGTGCCGCCGATGCTCGGGCGCCGGCGCGGCTGGATGCTGGTGACGCAGCTGCTGCTGGCGGCCGCCATCATGGCCATGGGCGCGCTGTCGCCTTCTTCGGCCCTGCTGCCGCTGGCGCTGCTGGCCGTGGCGGTAGCGTTTTTCTCGGCCACGCAGGACATCGCCTTCGACGCCTACTGCACCGATGTGCTGCGCCGCGAAGAGCGGGGCGCCGGCGCCGCCATCAAGGTGCTGGGCTATCGCCTGGCCATGATCGTGTCGGGCGGGCTGGCGCTGATCCTGGCCGACCAATGGCTGGGCTGGGGCCCCACCTATGTCCTGATGGGCGGGCTGATGCTGGCCTGCGCGCTGGCCACCCTGTGGGCGCCCGAGCCCGAGCAGCCCGCCAGCGCGCCGCGCAACCTGGGCCTGGCGGTGGTCGAGCCGTTCCGCGAATTCTTCAGCCGGCGCGGCGCCTACACTGTGCTGGCCCTGATCGTGCTGTACAAGCTGGGCGATGCCTTTGCCGGCGCGCTGTCCACCACCTTCCTGATCCGCGGCGCCGGCTTCGATCCTACCGAGGTGGGCACGGTGAACAAGGTGCTGGGCCTGGCCGCCACTATCATCGGCGCGCTGGCCGGCGGCTCGCTGATGGCGCGCTGGGGGCTGTACCGTTCGCTGATGGCCTTCGGCCTGCTGCAGGCGCTTTCCAACCTGGGCTACTGGGTGATCGCGGTCAGCCCCAAAAGCATCTGGCTGATGGCCGCCGCAGTGGGCGTCGAGAACCTGTGCGGCGGCCTGGGCACCGCGTCTTTCGTGGCCCTGCTGATGGCGCTGTGCCAGCACCGCTACTCGGCCACGCAGTTCGCCCTGTTGTCGGCCCTGTCGGCGGTGGGCCGCATCTATCTGGCCGGCCCCCTGACGCCGCCGCTGGTGCACTGGCTGGGCTGGCCGGGTTTCTTCCTGCTGACGGTGGCGATCGCGGTGCCGGGCGTGCTGCTGCTGTGGAACCAGCGCCGCACCATCGATGCACTAGAGCCGCCCGCCTGACGCGCACGCCATCGGCCGCGCCCCGTTTTCGAGCTTGCCATGCCTGCTGAAACATCCACATTGCTGCTGCACGCGCTGTACCTGGTGGCCATCGTGGCCGAGGCCATGACGGCGGCGCTGGCCGCCGGCCGGCGCGACATGGACTGGATGGGCGTCTGCATCATCGCCTGCGTCACCGCGCTGGGCGGCGGATCGCTGCGCGACGTGCTGCTGGGCCATTACCCGCTGACCTGGGTGTCGCACCCCGAATACCTGGCCATGACGGCCGGCGCGGCGCTATTGACCGCGCTGGGGGCGCCGCTGATGCGGCGCCTGCGCAGTCTGTTCCTGCTGCTGGACGCGGTGGGGCTGGTGGCTTTCACCATCATCGGCTGCCAGGTGGCCCAGCAGATGCAGCTGCCGGTCAGTATCGCGCTGATCAGCGGCATGATCACAGGCTGCGCCGGCGGCGTGCTGCGCGACGTGCTGTGCAACGATGTGCCCCTGCTGTTCCGCAAAGAGCTCTACGCCAGCGTATCGCTGGTAACCGGCGGCCTGTATATGGGTCTGCTGGCGGCCGGCTTGTCGGCCAATGCGGCGGTGCCGGCGGCGCTGGCCGTGGGCCTGGCCTTCCGCTTGCTGGCGCTGCGCTTCAACTGGCAGATGCCCCGCTTCGTCTATCGCGACGACTGGCACTGAGCCGGCAGGCCCGGGACAGAGCAGGTCGGAGTAGGTGTCGCCGGACCCGGGACGCGCGGAGCGGGCTTCGCCGGTCCGCAGCGTCGCCCTCTGGGGGAAGCGCGTAGCGCTTCGGGGGGTTAATACAGCCCTTGCTGGCGCATCGCGTCGGCCACCTTGACGAAGCCGGCGATGTTGGCGCCATCCAGGTAGTTGACGGCGGTGCCGCGGCCCTGGCCGTGGCGCACGCAGTTTTCATGGATATCGCGCATGATGGCGTGCAGGCGCTGGTCGACTTCGTCGCGCGTCCAGGCCAGGCGGATGGCGTTCTGGCTCATTTCCAGGCCCGATACGGCCACGCCGCCGGCGTTGCTGGCCTTGCCCGGCGCGTACAGCACGCCGGCGTCGATGAAGGCCTTGGCGGCCTCCAGGGTGGACGGCATGTTGGCGCCCTCGGCCACGCACTTCACGCCGTTGGCGATCAGGGTGCGGGCGTCGTCGATTTCAAGTTCGTTCTGGGTGGCGCAGGGCAGGGCTACGTCCACCGGCACGTGCCAGGGGCGCTTGCCCGCGGCGTAGGTCAGCTTGAACTGCCCGGCGTATTCGGCCAGGCGGCCGCGCAGGTCGTTCTTCAGGTGCATCAGGGCGGCCAGCTTTTCATGGGTGAAACCGGCTTCGTCGATCACCGTGCCGTCGGAATCGGACACCGTTACCACGCGCGCGCCCAGCGCCATGGCTTTTTCGATGGCGTACTGGGCCACGTTGCCCGAGCCCGACACCGACACGCGCAGGCCATCGAACGACAGGCCGTCGCGCTTGAGCATTTCTTCGGCAAAGTACACCGTGCCGTAGCCCGTGGCTTCGGGGCGGATCAGGCTGCCGCCGAAGGTCAGGCCCTTGCCGGTGAACACGCTGGCGGCCGAGTTCGACAGCTTTTTCATCATGCCGGCCATGAAACCGACCTCGCGGCCGCCCACACCCATGTCGCCGGCCGGCACGTCGGTGTCCGGGCCCAGGTGGCGGTGCAGTTCGAGCATCAGCGCCTGGCAGAAGCGCATGACTTCGGCGTCGGACTTGCCCTTGGGATCGAAATCGGACCCTCCCTTGCCGCCGCCCATGGGCAGCGTGGTCAGGGCGTTTTTCAGGGTCTGCTCGAAGGCCAGGAACTTCAGCACCGACAGGTTCACCGAAGGGTGGAAGCGCATGCCGCCCTTGAATGGGCCGATGGCCGAACTGTGCTGCACGCGGAAGGCGCGGTTCACCCGCGACTGGCCCTGGTCGTCGGTCCAGCACACGCGGAACTGGATCACGCGCTCGGGTTCGACCAGCCGCTCGAGCAGGGCATATTCGGCGTAATGGGGGTGCTGTTGCAAGAACGGCCACAAGCTGGACATGACTTCATGTACCGCTTGCATGAATTCGGGTTGCTGCGGGTCGCGCGCAGCGACCTGGCGCAGAAAGTCGTCAAGACTCTGCAGTTTCACACGGGTCTCCTGGGGAACGCCGCAAACCGGTGCAGAACTGCCCGGATATGGTGCGAGTAGGGGCCAATCCAGTGCGTGATTGCACTAGCTCGGTGCGGAATTGTACGAGCAAACGCAACCCGCGCGCAAAACGCCGCTGCCCGGAAACCCGCATGAACATTGGTGTTGCGGCCGATCGTTATTGGGGACGAATTGTTGGCGGCTTAGCTTGCGCGCGGGCGAGATACGTGGTTTCTAATGTGCCGAAGTGCAGTTTCTCTGGGGAAAATTTTATGTCCCCATTTTTCGTCGCATGGCTGTCCAGGGGCGACACTGCCACCGCCCCGGCATGCGGGGGGGGGGCAGGCCCGTCGCGGGGACCGGCGGGCATCGTCCAGGCCGATGATTTGGCCCCGTTTTTGATGCCACTTGCCGGTCTGCCCGGCGGGGCTACAGCGTGACGTCGTAGTCGATGGTCAGCGGCGCATGGTCGCTGAAGCGTTCGTCTTTGTAGATGGCAGTGCTGCGGGCGCGGGCGGCCAGGCCCGGCGTCGCGATCTGGTAATCGATGCGCCACCCCACGTTCTTGGCCCAGGCCTGGCCGCGGTTGCTCCACCAGGTGTACTGGTCGGGCCGCTCGTCCAGCGTGCGGAACACGTCGACAAAACCGCGCTTGTCGAAAACCTCGGTCAGCCAGGCCCGTTCTTCGGGCAAGAACCCCGAGTTTTTCTGGTTGCTCTTCCAGTTCTTCAGGTCGATTTCTTTGTGCGCGATGTTCCAGTCGCCACAGATCACGAATTCGCGGCCGGTTTTCTTGTGCTCGCGCATCAGTTCGTCCAGCCAGGGGCCGAACACGTCCAGGAAGCGGTACTTGGCCTGTTGGCGTTCGTCGCCGCTGGAGCCCGACGGCAGATAGGCGCTGATGACCGACAGATTCTTCCAGTCGGCGCGGATGATGCGGCCCTCGGCATCGAACTCTTCGCAGTTCAGCCCGGACTGCACGCGCTCGGCGGCGCTGCGCAGGTACATGCCCACGCCGCTGTAGCCTTTCTTGATGGCGTGGCAGAAGTGGCCGATGTAGCCGGGCGGGTGACGCAGCTCGTCGGTCAGGTCTGCGTCGGAGATCTTGATTTCCTGCAGGCACAGCACATCGGCGCTGTGCGTCTGCATCCATGGCTGCAGGCCCTTGCGAAAGGCCGAGCGGATGCCGTTGAGGTTGATCGAGGTAATGCGCAGCACGGCGAAACTCCTGGAAAGCGGCCGGCCTGCGCCGGTCCAAGCGCCGAATTTAACCGACTCGGGCGCCGGCCGCGCAAGCCGGCACGCGCCCGGGCCGGCGCTGAAGGCAGCTAAAATGCCGGTCTCTTCTCGTTTTCCGGAAACCCCGCCGCATGGCCGCCGCTACCGCCACTTCTACCGACTTCGTCCGTTTTGCCCTCGATGAGGGCGTGCTGCGCTTTGGCAGCTTCAAGGTCAAGTCGGGCCGCACCAGCCCGTATTTCTTCAACGCGGGCCTGTTCAACAGCGGTGCCTCGGTAGGCCGGCTGGCACAGTTTTATGCGCAGGCGCTAATCGATTCAGGCATTGGCTTCGACATGCTGTTCGGTCCCGCCTACAAGGGCATCCCCCTGGCCACGGCCACGGCCGTGGCGCTGGCCGGCCATCCGGCCATGCAGGGGCGCGACGTGCCGTTCGCGTTCAACCGCAAAGAAGCCAAAGACCACGGCGAGGGCGGCACGCTGGTAGGGGCGCCGCTGCAGGGCAGGGTGGTGATCATCGACGACGTGATCACCGCCGGCACCTCGGTGCGCGAATCGGTCGAGATCATCCGCGCCGCCGGCGCTGAACCCGCCGCCGTACTGATCGCCCTGGACCGCCAGGAGCGCGCCGGCCCCGACGATGCCCTGTCACCCCATTCCGCCGTGCAGGACGTGGCCAAGACCTACGGGATGCCGGTGGTCAGCATCGCCTCGCTGGCGGACATCCTGGCTTTGCTGCAGGGGGATTCGCAGTTCGCGGGTAACCAGCAGGCGGTGCTGGCCTATCGGGCCAAATACGGGGTGCTTTGATCTCCCTGGCGGGTGCGGGGCTTTCTTCTGGACGTCGCGGGGTGGCGCGGGCGGGGGCTGGGCTTCACGGGACCGGTCTGGCGGTGTCAGGCACCCTGCCGGGAGCCTGACACCTGGAACAGCCACCCATCACGACGCCATAGAACCAACCCCCCAACCAAGAGAGAGGGGGCAATCGTTCACCCTTCAAGTTTCTGCTTCAACACCTGGTTCACTTGCTGCGGATTCGCCTTCCCTTTGGCGGCTTTCATGATCTGGCCCACCAGCGAGTTGAAGGCTTTCTGCTTGCCGGCCCGGTATTCGGCCACGATGGCCGGGTTGGCCGCCAGCACCTCGTCGATCATGACGCCGATGGCGCCGGTGTCGCTGATCTGCTTCAGGCCGCGCGCTTCGATGATGGCGTCGGGCTGGCCGCCGTGCTCGCCGGCCCACATGGCCGAGAACACGTCGCGCGCGATCTTGTTGGAAATGGTGCCGTCGACGATGCGGCCGATCAGGGCGGCCAGGGCGGGCGCCTGCACCGGCGCGTCGGCAATGTCTTTTTCTTCGCGGTTCAGGGTGGCGGCCACTTCGCCCATGATCCAGTTGGCGGCCTGCTTGGCCTGGCCGGCCGGCAGGGCGCGTGCCACTTCTTCGAAGTATGACGCCAGGCCGCGGCTGGCCGACAGCTGGGCCGCGTCATAGGCCGACAGGCCGTAGTCGCGTTCGAAACGTTCGCGCAGGGCGGCCGGCAGTTCGGGCATCTGGGCCCGCACCTGCTCGACCCATTCGGGCGAGATCACCAGCGGCGGCAGGTCGGGATCGGGGAAATAGCGGTAATCGTGCGCGTCTTCCTTGCTGCGCATGCTGCGCGTTTCATCGCGGTCGGCGTCGTACAGGCGGGTTTCCTGCACCACCGTGCCGCCGTCTTCGATCAGTTCGATCTGGCGGCGCGCCTCGAACAGAATGGCCCGCTCCAGAAAGCGGAACGAGTTGACGTTCTTGATCTCGGTGCGGGTGCCGAATTCTTTCTGCCCCGCCGGGCGCACCGACACGTTGGCATCGCAGCGGAACGAGCCTTCCTGCATGTTGCCGTCGCAGATGCCCAGCCATACCACCAGGCTGTGCAGCGCGCGCGCATAGGCCACGGCCTCGGCGGCCGAGCGCATTTCGGGTTCGGTAACGATTTCCAGTAGCGGCGTGCCGGCGCGATTGAGGTCGATGCCGCTGGCCGGTGCGCCGCTGGCCAGGGCAAAGTCGTCGTGCAGCGACTTGCCGGCGTCTTCTTCCAGATGAGCGCGCGTCAGGTTGACGGTTTTTTCTTCTTCGCCCACAAAGAACGACAGCGAGCCGCCTTGCACCACCGGCAGCTCGTACTGGCTGATCTGGTAGCCCTTGGGCAGGTCGGGATAGAAGTAGTTCTTGCGCGCGAACACCGAGCGCGGCGCCACGCTGCCGCCCACCGCCAGGCCGAAGCGGATGGCGCGTTCGGCCGCGCCGCGGTTCATGACCGGCAGGCTGCCGGGCAGCGCCAGGTCGACCTCGTTGGCCTGCGTGTTGGGCGCGGCGCCGAAACGGGTGCTGCTGCCCGAAAAGATCTTGGCGTCGGTGGAAAGCTGGGTGTGCGTTTCCAGGCCGATGACGATTTCCCAGTTCATTGCTCGGTGCCTTGCCGGCCGGGCACGCGGCGGTGCCAGTCGGTGATTTGTTGATAACGGTCGGCGATGGCCAGCAGACGGCCTTCGTCGAAATAGTTGCCGATGATCTGCAGGCCGACGGGGCGGCCGCTCTGGCCGAAGCCGCAAGGAACGGACATGGCCGGCAGGCCCGCCAGGCTGACGCCCAGCGTATAGACGTCGGCCAGCCAGTCGGCGGTGGGGTCGTCGCGGTTGTCGCCGATGTTCTTGGCCACGGTGGGCGCCACCGGCCCCATGATGACGTCGCACTGGCCGGCGTAGGCGTGCTGGAAGTCTTGCGCGATCAGGCGGCGTACGCGCTGGGCCTGCAGGTAATAGGCGTCGTAGTAGCCGTGCGACAGCACATAGGTGCCGATCAGGATGCGGCGCTTGACCTCGTCGCCGAAGCCTTCGGCGCGCGAGCGCGCGATCATCTGGTTCAGGTCGGCGTATTCGGCCGCGCGGTGGCCGTAGCGCACGCCGTCGTAGCGCGCCAGGTTGCTGGACGCCTCGGCCGGCGCGATCACGTAGTAGGCGGGGATGGCCAGTTCGGTGCGCGGCAGCGAGATCGCCACGCGCTGCGCGCCCAGGGCCTCGAACTGCGCCAGTGCGGCCTCGACCGCGGCGGCCACGTCGGCGGCCAGCCCGGCGCCGAAATACTCTTGTGGCACACCGATGCGCAGGCCTTTCAGGGGCTGGCTGCCGGCCGCGTCGCAGGCGGCCTGGGCGGCGTCGTAGGCGGCGCGGATGCGGCCCGGCGCGTTGAGTGCGCCGTTGCAGGTTTCCAGGCTGGTGGCGTCATGGGGGTCGAACCCGCTCATGGGGTCGAGCAGCTCGAGCAGGTCGCGGCTGCTGGGGGCCAGCGGGCCGGCCTGGTCGAGGCTGGAGCCGAAGGCCACGATGCCGAAGCGCGACACGGTGCCGTAGGTGGGCTTGATGCCGCTGACGCCGCACAAGGCGGCCGGCTGGCGCACCGAGCCGCCGGTGTCGGTGCCGGTGGCGGCGGCCACCAGGCGGGCCGCCACCGCGGCGGCCGAGCCGCCCGACGAGCCGCCGGGTACCGCGTCGTGGTCCCAGGGGTTGCGCACCGGGCCGTAGGCCGAGTTTTCGTTGGCCGAGCCCATGGCGAATTCGTCGCAGTTGAGCTTGCCCACCGACACGGCGCCTGCGGCTTGCAGGCGCTGCACCACGGTGGCGTCGAACGGGCTGGCGTAGCCCTGCAGCATTTTGCTGCCGGCGGTGGTGCGCCAGCCCCGTGTAACAAAAGCGTCTTTATGGGCGATGGGCACGCCGGCCAGGGGGCCGGCCGTACCGGCGGCCAGGGCGGCGTCGGCGGCGTCGGCCTGGGCCAGGGTCAGGTCCGGGTCGAGATGCAGGAAGGTATTCAGGGCGCTGGCGTCCTGGGCGGCGTCCAGGGCGCTTTGCGCCAGTTCTCGGGCGCTGACCTGGCGGCCGGCCAGGGCGGCGCGCAGTTCGGCGATGCCGCCGAATTGGGTATGCAGGGCGGAAGTCGTCATGGCTTATTCGATGACCTTGGGAACCAGGAACAGGCCGTCGCGGGCGTCCGGCGCATTGGCCAGCAGTTCGGCGCGGCGGTCTTCCGAGGCCGTCTCGGTGACGGCGTCGGGGCGCAGGCGCAGGGCGATGTCCTGGTGGGCCGACAGAGGGTGGGCCAGAGGCTCGACGCCCTGGGTATCGGCTGCCTGCAGTCGCTCGATCAGGTGCAGGATGCCGTTGAGTTCGTCCTGAGCGCGGCTGCGCTGGTCGGGGGTCAATTCAATTCTGGCCAGCCGGGCAATGCGGGCCACGTCTTGTTCGTTGAGCGCCATGAGGGGAAACTGAGAAAAATCGAAGGGGGCGGGCCGCCGGTTGCAAGGCCTGGTTTTACATCGTCCGGCCCTGTGACAAACCATAAATAGCCCGTATTTATGCGCTATTTCCGGGGAAATTATAAGTTATCATTCACGGTTTAATCGCTGCACTCGATCGGCGGCCTGCTTTGCGGCCTGGCGCCGGTGGTGCGACCCTAATTCCTGAATTCGCTGAGCTCCCATGTTCGGATTCCTGCGCAGTTACTTTTCCAGCGATATGGCGATCGACCTCGGTACCGCCAACACGCTGATCTACGTCCGGGGCAAGGGCATCGTGCTCGACGAGCCATCGGTAGTCGCCATCCGCCACGAAGGCGGCCCCAACGGCAAGAAAATCATCCAGGCCGTCGGCCACGAGGCCAAGCAGATGCTCGGACGCGTGCCGGGCAACATCGAAGCCATCCGCCCCATGAAAGACGGCGTCATCGCCGACTTCACCGTCACCGAGCAGATGCTCAAGCAGTTCATCCGCATGGTCCATCCGCGCAACATGCTGGCGCCCAGCCCGCGCATCATCGTGTGCGTGCCCTGCGGCTCCACCCAGGTCGAGCGCCGGGCCATCCGCGAATCCGCCCTGGGGGCGGGCGCCTCGCACGTGTACCTCATCGAAGAGCCCATGGCCGCGGCCATCGGCGCCGGCCTGGCAGTGTCCGACGCCAGCGGCTCGATGGTGGTCGACATCGGCGGCGGCACCACCGAAGTCGCCGTCATTTCGCTGGGCGGCATGGTGTACAAGGGTTCGGTCAGGGTCGGCGGCGACAAGTTCGACGAAGCCATCGTCAATTACATCCGCCGCAACTACGGCATGCTCATCGGCGAACCCACCGCCGAGCTCATCAAGAAAGAAATCGGTTCGGCGTTTCCCGGGTCGGAAGTCCGCGAAATCGAGGTCAAGGGCCGCAACCTGGCCGAAGGCGTGCCGCGCAGCTTCACGGTGTCGTCCAACGAAATCCTGGAATCGCTCACCGATCCCCTCAACCAGATCGTTTCGGCCGTCAAGATCGCCCTGGAACAGACTCCGCCCGAGCTGGGTGCCGACATCACCGACAAGGGCATCGCCCTGACCGGCGGCGGCGCGCTGCTGCGCGATCTCGACCGCCTGCTCCAGGAAGAAACCGGCCTGCCCGTGGTGGTGGCCGAAGACCCCCTGACCTGCGTGGTGCGCGGCTGCGGCGAAGCGCTCGAACACCTTGAGAAACTGGGCGCCATCTTCATCAACGATTAAGCCCGTCCCGCCGGCCGGCGCCGCTTCGCCGGCGCTGCCCGGCGCAGCGGTTGCGGGCTGACGCCCGGGTTCGGTATTCATGCAACGACAAGGGACTCCACCGCTGTTCAGGCGCGGCCCGCCGGCAGAAGTCCGGTTGCTCGTCATGGTCGCCCTGTCGCTGGCGCTGCTGGTCCTGGATTCGCAATTCCATGTGCTCGAACCCCTGCGGCGCGCCGTCGCCGTGGGCCTGTACCCCTTCCAGCGCGCCGTCATGGCGCCGCGCGACCTGGTGCAGCAGTTCAACGAATGGTTCAACGCCGCCAATCGCATCCGCAGCGAAAACGAAGCGCTGCAGCGCCAGCGTATCGAGTTGTCGCAGGTAGCTACCCACGCCGCGCAGCTGGCGGCCGAGAACGCCCAGCTGCGCCGTCTGCTGGGGGTCACCGACACCGTCGAGCAGGCGGCCGTGGTGGTCGAAGTGCTGTACGAGCCGGCCAACACCTTCCAGCAGCGGCTGGTGTTCAACAAGGGCAGCCAGGCCGGCCTGGCGCCGGGCATGCCGGTCATCGACGAAGGCGGCGTGGTGGGCCAGATCGTGCGGGTTACGCCCATGGCGGCCGAGGCCGCGCTGGTTACCGATGAACGCGTGTCGGTGCCGGTGCAGGTGCTGCGCAACGGGCTGCGCCTGATCGCCTTCGGCTCGAATACGCCGGGCCGCATCGAAGTACGCTACCTGGCCGCCAACGCCGACATCAAAGAAGGCGATACCATCGTCACCAGCGGCGTCGGCGGACTGTTTCCCGCCGGCCTGCCGGTGGCCAGGGTGCTGACGGTCGAGCGCGACACCGCATCCGGGTTCGCGCGCGCCATCTGCGAGCCGCTGGCCCATCCCGAGCGCTACCGCCATTTCCTGGTGCTGCAAGTCGACGTGGCTCGCGCCCAGTCCGATCTTCAAGAGGCCGATACCGGTGGATCGCAATAACCCCCAGCTGGCCCGCCGCCTGGGCACGCCCAGCAATGTGCGCCCCGAGCGCCTGGCGCGGCCGGCGCACGGCGCGTTCGTCTGGGGCACGCTGCTGCTGGCGTGGCTGCTGTCGCTGCTGCCCTGGCGGGTCTGGGAAGGCGCGCCCGACATCCTGGCGCTGGTGCTGGCCTTCTGGTGCGTGCACGAACCGCGCCGGGTCGGCCTGGTGGCGGCGTTCTGCTTCGGCTTGCTGATGGACGTGCACGATGCCAGCGTGCTGGGCGGGCACGCGCTGTCGTACACCCTGATGGCATACGGCGCGGTGGCGCTGCATCGCCGCCTGCAGCGCTTCGACCTCTGGAGCCAGGCCATGCACATGCTGCCGGTGTTTTTCCTGGCGCGGCTGGTGCAGCAGGTGGTGCTGGCCTGGCTGGCCGGCAAATGGCCGGGCTGGGAATGGACCCTGGGCGTGCTGCTCACCGTGGCCATCTGGCCGCTGGCCGGCTGGGCGCTGCACTTGCCGCAGCGCGGCACCGACGATGTCGAGTCCTCCTCAGTCTGAGGCCGGGTTTTCCACGCGCCCGCCATGTTCGAATTCAAGAAAACCGGCCAGCAGCAGAAGCAGCGCTTCAGGCTGCGCGCCTGGGTGGGCGGCCTGTTCGCGCTGGCCTGCTTCGGCGTGCTGGTGGGCCGGTTCTGGTACCTGCAGGTCGACCGCTACGAAGGCCTGTCCGAGCGCGCCGATCGCAACCGTATCGCGGTGGTGCCGATCGCGCCGCGCCGCGGCGAGATCCTGGACCGCAACGGCCAGGTGCTGGCGCGCAACTACCGCACCTATACGCTCGAGGTGGTGCCTGCCCAGGCCGGCGACATCGACACGCTGCTCGACCGCCTGACGCCTATCGTCTATATCAGCCCGGGCGATCTGCGCCGCTTCAAGCGCCGCGTGGTCGAATCCAGCCGCTATGCCAGCCTGGTGCTGCGCAACAATCTGAACGAAACCGAAGCGGCCTGGTTTGCCGCTCATGCCTACGAATTCCCCGGTGTGGAGCTGCGGGCCCGCTGGGTGCGCGAGTATCCCCAGGGCGCTACGGCCGGCCATGTGGTGGGCTATATCGGCCGCATCTCCGACAATGACATCGAAGCCCTGGAAAACGCCGGCCAGCTGGGCAATTACCGCGGCACCGACGTCATCGGCAAGAAGGGCATCGAGAAAAGCTGGGAAGAGCAGCTGCACGGCCAGACCGGCGTCGAAGAGGTCGAAGTCACCGCCAGCGGCCGCCCGGTGCGCACGCTGCGCCGCCGCGATCCGGTGCCGGGGTCCGACATCATGCTGTCCATCGACCTGGACCTGCAGCGCATTGCCGAAGAAGCATTCGGCGACCAGCGCGGCGCCCTGGTGGCCCTGGACCCCAACACCGGCGAAGTGCTGGCGTTCGTGTCGCAGCCGTCGTTCGACCCCAACCTGTTCATCGACGGCATCGATGTCGAGAACTGGCGCCTGCTGAACGAATCGCCCGACCATCCGCTGATCAACCGGCCGCTGTACGGCACCTATCCCATCGGCTCGACCTACAAACCCTTCGTGGCCCTGGCTGCCCTCGAACTGGGCGTGCGCAGCGCCACCGAGCGCATTGCCGATCCCGGCTATTTCGAGTTCGGCGGCCAGCGGTTCCGCAATGCCGGCGGCGCCGTCTACGGCATGACCGACATGCACCGCGCTATCGTGGTGTCGTCGGATACCTATTTCTATTCGCTCGGCCCGGAAATCGGCGTGAACGCGCTGCACGATTTTTCCAAGCAGTTCGGTTTCGGCCAGATCACCGGCATCGACCTGGACGGCGAGCGCGCCGGCGTGCTGCCGTCCACCGAGTGGAAGCGCAACACGTACAAGGGGCGCGAGCGGCAGCGCTGGTACGCCGGCGAAACCATTTCGGTGGCGGTGGGGCAGGGTTACAACTCGTTCACCCTGCTGCAGCTGGCGCAGGCCACCTCCACCCTGGCCGACAACGGCGCCTACCGGCGGCCGCACCTGGTGCACGCGGTGCGCGACACCCGCAGCGGCAAGATCACCGTGACGCCGTCGACCCCACAATACCGCATTCCGCTCAAGCAGCAGAATGTCGACATCATCAAGTCCGCCATGGCGGACGTGGTGCGCCAGGGTACGGCGCGGCGCGCGTTCGCGGGTGCGCCGTACCAGGCCGCCGGCAAGACGGGTACCGCCCAGGTGTTCAGCCTGCGCGGCTCGCAATACCGGGCCAGCGAGCTCGACGAGCGCCTGCGCGACCACGCGCTGTTTATGGGGTTCGCGCCCTACGACCGGCCGCGCATCGCGGTGGCGCTGCTGGTCGAGAACGCCGGCTGGGGCGCCAGCGTGGCGGCGCCCATCGCGCGCAAGGTGTTCGATTTCTGGCTGGCCAAAACCGCGCCGATGGGGCCCATTCAACCGGCAGCCGCCCCGCCCGCCGAAGCGGCGGCCCCGGCTGCCTCTCAGCCGGCCGCCACGGCGCCCGCACCCGAGCCGGCCCCCAGGCCCCGGCCGGCGCCCCGGGCCACCCCCGCGCCCAAGCCGCCGGCCGCACCCGCGCGGCGCGCGCCTTCGACGGCGCCGGCGCTGTCCGATCTGACCGATCTGTTCGAGTCGCCCGCCACCGGAGACAAGCCATGAAGCGCCTGGGCGCCCTGCTGGCACGCGTATTCCTTGCCTTCGACTGGCCGCTGCTGGTCATTCTGATGCTGTTCGCCGCGCTGGGCCTGACCGTCATGCATTCCGCGGTGGGCAGCACCGACTGGCGCTTTGCCGAACAGTCGCGCAATTTCCTGATCGCCTTCTGCGCCATGTGGGCGGTGGCGCTGGTGCCGCCCAAGATGCTGATGCGGCTGGCGCTGCCGTTCTACGTGCTGGGCGTGGTGCTGCTGCTGGGCGTGGAGTTCTTCGGCGAAACCAGCAAGGGCGCGACCCGCTGGCTGGACTTGGGCATCACCCGCATCCAGCCGTCCGAAATGCTGAAGATCGCGGTGCCGCTGATGCTGGCCTGGTATTTCCAGCGCCACGAAGGTGAAGTGCGCATCCGCGACTTCCTGGTGGCGGCGGCGATGCTGGCGGCCCCGTTCACCCTGATCGTGCTGCAGCCCGACCTGGGCACCGCGCTGCTGGTGTTCGGCGCGGGCTTCTGCGTCATCTATTTCGCCGGCCTGTCATTCAAGCTGCTGGCGCCGCTGGCCGTGATCGGCGTATTGAGCGTCGGCACCCTGATCTACTACGAAGACACCTTATGCCAGCCCGGCCTCGACTGGGTGGTGCTGCACGATTATCAAAAGCAGCGCGTCTGCACGCTGCTCAATCCCAGTTCCGACCCTCTGGGCAAGGGCTTCCACACCATCCAGTCGATGATCGCGGTGGGGTCGGGCGGGCTGTACGGCAAGGGCTACATGAAGGGCACGCAGACGCACCTGGACTTCATCCCCGAGCGCACCACCGATTTCATTTTCGCCGTGTACGCTGAAGAGTTCGGCCTGTACGGCGGCGTGGCCATGCTGGTGCTGTACGCCCTGCTGATCGCGCGCGGCCTGACCATCGCCATGCGCGCCTCATCCCAATTCGGCCGCCTGCTGGCGGGCGCGTTGACGATGATGGTGTTCATCTACGTGTTCGTCAACGTCGGCATGGTGACCGGCGTCCTGCCCGTCGTGGGCGTGCCGCTGCCCTTCATGAGCTACGGGGGGACGGCGCTATTTACCATGGGGATTGCCTGCGGGATATTGATGAGCATTTCGCGGCATCGAGGAGAGAAGACCTAGCCCTGGTCGTGCGGGGATGAGTCGCTAAGGCGTCGGTTGGCTGTTGGCGGTGCGGGCGGGGCTTCACGGGGCCGGTCTGGCGCCTTCGCGCCAGACACCGCGTTGTCAACCTCGTCGCTGCGCTCCTTCGGTTTCCCTCGCTCGGCCCCGAGGCGCCCCGCCCACACCGCCAACAGCCAACCGACTCGCGTTGGCCTCAAGCCCGGACATAGCCGGGGCGAGTGGGGTTCTTGCCTGTTTGGCTCATGCTTCTGGTAAGAGAAAAAGCGTGCGGGGCCGCGATATCAGGCCGCCCAGCGCGGCCCGATATCGCATTCGAACAGTGCAATGCGCAGTGCACGAATGGTCATCGGCGCCGCGCAGGGCGGTGTCGATGGCCGGCCCTGCACGATTTTTCTCTTTTCAAGGTGCATCCCCCAAGAAGGCAAGAACTCCGGCCGTCCCTGTGGTGCGTCGAATATGGACGACTGCAAGTCGAGGCGGCGCCTTGAGGGTGGGCGGGCGCCTCGGGGCCGAGCGAGGGAAACCGAAGGAGCGCAGCGACGAGGTTGACGACGCGGTGTCTGGCGCGAAGGCGCCAGACCGGCCCCGTGAAGCCCGCCCACCCTCAAGGCGCCGCCTTGACGTCCAGAAGAACAATCAACTACGCAAACTACAGCACCACCCGCAGATGCTCATCCAGATGCACAGTAGGCGTCACTCGCCAGCCGCTTTGTGCGTATCGCAGCCAGCGCCCCAGTACCAGGTGGGTCAGCAGGCTGGCGTGGGCGCTGATGTTGGCGTCGGGGGCCAGGTCGCCGTCGCTGACGGCCACGCGCAGCGACTGCTTTAGCGTGGCTTCGATGCGGTCATTGATGTGGTTGATGCGTTCCTGCAGGCGGTTGTCTTCGGTGACCAGCGCGTCGCCCGTCAGCACCCGCGTCATGCCCTTGTTGCGCTCGGAAAACGCCAGCAGCATCGACACCGTCTTGCGCGCCTGCCCCAGGCCGTGGGGTTCGGCGGCGGCGATCTGGTTGACCAGCGTGAACAGGCTGACTTCGATGAACTCGATCAGGCCCTCGAACATCTGCGCCTTGCTGGCGAAATGCCGGTACAGCGCGGCCTCGGAAACCTGCATGCGCGCGGCCAGCGCGGCCGTGGTGATGCGCGCCGCGTGCGGCTGCTCCAGCATTTCCGCCAGGGTCTGCAGGATCTGGGTCTTGCGCTCGCCGGGTTTGCTTGCCATGGGCTGACAATGGATGGTGGAAGACGGGGCCGCGGCTAGCCGCGCAGCGGACGGCGGCGCAGCAGCAGGTCGCTGACCGAGTTTACCCGCAAGTCGACGTAGCCTGGCCGGTGGTTGGCGCCCCGTGCAAATGGCGTGCCCGGGTGATACACATGCACAGTGCGCAGTCCGGCCTGGCGGGCGCCGCGCAGGTTCAGCAGCGTGTCTTCGACCAGCACCGCGCGCGCCGCGGGCACCCCTTCGCGCGCCAGCACGTAGCGCAGCAGGGCGGGCGAGGGCTTGGGGCGGAACTCGCCGTGCAGGCGCATGTGCTCGATGGCCCACAAGCTGTCGAAATGGCGCAGGATGCCCAGGCGCCGCAGCACGGCGCGCGCGTAATGGAACGGCGCGTTGGTCAGCAGCACCTTGCGGCCCGGCAGCTGGCGCAGCTTGGCCGCCAGGAATTTTTCGGCACGCACCAGCGGCTCGACGTCGAAATCATGGCTGCGGCGCAGGAAGGCGTGGGCGTCGATGCCGTGGTGGCGCACCAGGCCGATCACGGTGGCGCCGTAGCGGCGCCAATACTGGGCGCGCAGCCGGTTGGCGGTGTCGATGTCCACGCCCAGCGTTTCGGCCACCGCCTCGGTCATGCCCTGGTCGATGCGCGGGAAAATCGCGTACGAGGTGTCGTGCAGCGTGTTGTCCAGGTCGAACAGCCACAAGCGGTCGGGCACGCCCGTGGCGGCGCGGCGCGAACGGCGCTGGCGCGCCGCCGGCCGCAGCAGGTGGCGATGCACCGGCATCAGTGCGAGCTGATCATGGTGCCGACGCCCTGGTCGGTCAGGATTTCCAGCAGCAGGCAATGGGGAACCCGGCCGTCCACGATATGAACCGAGTTCACGCCGTTCTTGGCCGCGTCCAGCGACGAGGCGATCTTGGGCAGCATGCCGCCCGAGATGGTGCCGTCGGCGAACAACTCGTCGATGGTCTGGGCCGACAGGCTGCGCAGCAGCTTGCCGCTTTTATCCAGCACGCCCGGGGTGTTGGTCATCATCAGCAGCTTCTCGGCGCCCAGCACTTCGGCCATCTTGCCCGCCACCACGTCGGCGTTGATGTTGTAGGCCGTGCCGTCTTCGCCGTAGCCGATGGGCGAGATCACGGGAATGAACTGGTCGTCTTGCAGGGCTTTGACCACCGCGGGTTCGACCTGGGTGATGTCGCCCACGAAGCCGATGTCGATGGGCTCTTGGGGGTTTTCTTTGTTGGCCATCAGCTTCTTGCGGGCCTGGATCAGCATGCCGTCTTTGCCGGTCAGGCCCACGGCCTTGCCGCCGACCTCGTTGATCATCATGACGATGTCCTGCTGGACCTGGCCGCCCAGCACCCATTCGACCACTTCCATGGTCTCGGCGTCGGTAACGCGCATGCCCTGCACGAAAGTGCCCTGCTTGCCGATGCGGCGCAGGGCGTCGTCGATCTGCGGGCCGCCGCCGTGCACCACCACCGGGTTCAGGCCCACCAGCTTGAGCAGCACCACATCGTGGGCGAAGCTGCGCTGCAGGCGTTCTTCGGTCATGGCGTTGCCGCCGTACTTCACCACGATGGTCTTGCCATGGAATCGTCGTATGTACGGCAGCGCTTCGGAAAGAACGGCCGCTTTAATGGCGGGCGACGAGACGGCGGCAGGGTCGGGGGTGTCGGTCATGGCAAGAAGAGCTCGGCTAAAGAGTGAAAAAGAGGTGAAAAGGAAAAATGCCTGCGCCGGCGCGGGCTCGGCGCTGCCAGGGCAAGCATACGGCAGATTGTAGACCGGGCCCGTTACTTATACCCAAAACCTATGATGTTATGCCCGACAAATAACCGCCATTCAGGTAAATTGGGGGGCGTTTTTGCAACGGCCGCGGCTTATCCGGCCCGGGCGGCCCTTTTCGTTCCATCCCACGAGGTTACCTATGCGCTTTCTTCTTGCCCGGACAGCCCTGCTGGCGTCCGCTTTCTTCCTGGCCGGCGCCGCCCACGCCGACAAGCTCATCGTGGGGGCCACCCAGGTGCCGCACGCCGAGATCCTGGAAGTGGTCAAGCCCGTGCTGGCCAAAGAAGGCGTCGAACTGGACATCAAGGTATTCAGCGACTACGTGCAGCCCAACCTGCAGCTGGCCGACAAAGAACTGGACGCCAATTTCTTCCAGCACAAGCCGTACCTGGACACCTTCAACAAAGACCGCGGCACGAACCTGGTGTCGGTGGGCCTGGTGCACGTCGAACCCTTCGGCGGCTATTCGCGCAAGATCAAATCAGTGGCCGATCTGCCGCCGGGCGCCACGGTAGCCATCCCGAACGACCCGTCCAACAGCGGCCGCGCCCTGTTGCTGCTGCAGAAGCAGGGCCTCATCAAGCTGAAAGATCCGTCCAACATCGTGGCCACGCCGCTCGACATCGCCGAGAACCCCAAGAAGCTCAAATTCCGCGAGCTCGAAGCCGCCATGTTGCCGCGCGCGCTCGACGACGTCGAGCTGGCGCTCATCAATACCAACTACGCGCTCGAAGCCGGGCTGGTGCCCACCAAAGACGCGCTGTTCATCGAAGGCGCCGATTCGCCCTATGCGAACCTGGTGGCCGCGCGCCCCGACAATCAGAACTCGCCCGCCATCAAGAAGCTGGTCGATGCCCTGCACACCCCGGCGGTGAAGCAGTTCATCCTGGATAAATACAAGGGCGCGGTGGTGCCGGCGTTCTGATTTTTTCCAGCCCGCAGGTCCCGCGCGAACGCTCCGCCTATGCGGGGCGTTCGCCTTTCAGGGTAATGCGGTGCATGACCCGGCGGTGGCCGTGGTAATCGTTGACCGGATTGTGCTGGGTGCAGCGGTTGTCCCAGAAGGCGATGGTGTCGGGCTGCCAGACGAAGCGGCAGGTGAATTCCGGCTTGACCTGGTGGTTGAACAAGAACTGCAGCAGGGGCGCGGATTCTTCGCGGTGCATGCCCTTGATGCCGACGGTGTGCGCCACGTTCACGTATAGCGCCTTGCGGCCGGTTTCGGGGTGCGTGCGCACTACCGGGTGTTCGGCCACGTATTCTTTGGGCGCCGCCTCGCGGCCATCGGTGCGGACGCGATCTTCGCGCGTCTTGGATACGTCGGCCTGGGCCGAGCTGCTGATGCCCACCAGCCCGTCCAGCAGGCCGCGCATCGTATCCGACAGCGATTCGTAGGCCAGGTACTGGTTGGCGAACATGGTGTCGCCGCCATAGGGCGGAATTTCCCGCGACAGCAGCATCGAGCCCATGGGGGGCTCTTCCAGGTAGGTGGTGTCCGAATGCCAGATGCCGCCGAAGTTCAGGGTTTCGTGCTCCAGCTTCTTGATTTCGATAATGGTGGGATAGCCTTCCAGACCGCGCACGAACGGGTATTCGATGGGTTCGCCCATGGCCTGCGCAAACGCCAGGTATTGGGCGGGCGTGAGCTTCTGGTTCTTGATGAAAATGACCTGGTGGTCGAGCAGGGCCTGGCGCACGGCGGCGGCCTGCGCGGCCGTCAGGCCGGGGGCCAGGTCGATATCAGACAGTTCGGCGCCCAGCGCGCCGGCAATTTTCCGGATTTTCATGGCGGTCAGTTCTAGAACCGGGCGCAGCGCGCCCTTGCAACGGACTACATGGTATGCCGGGCCAGGGATGGGGACAAATCAAATAATATTAGGGATTGTTCAGGTGAATTGAGCTATTTCCAGCTCAGGCAGCCGCTAGCCGGCGGCCAGCGCTTTTTCGATGGCGGCGTGGAATTCGGCGGGATCGTATTCGCCCAGGTAGCGCTTGATGATGCGCCCCTGCTTGTCGATCAGGAAGGCGGTGGGCGTGAGCTTCACGTCGCCGAAGGCGCGGGCCAGTTCGCCCTTGACGTCGAGCGCCACGGGGAAGGGCAGCTTGCGCGTTTCGGCGAAATTCAGCACATAGTTGGGCGGGTCGTAGCTCATGGCCACGGCCACGGCTTCGTAGCCCTTGGGCGCGTATTCGTTATAGGTGTCGATGGTGCCGGGCATCTGCTTGATGCAGGTGACGCAGCTGGTGGCCCAGAATTTCACCAGCACCACCTTGCCGCGCAGGTCGTGCATGCTGAAGGTCTTGCCTTCGATGGTGGTGAAAGCCACGTCGGGCGCGGCGGGAGCCGGCCGCCACACGAACCAGGCGCCGATGCCGGCCGCCACCAGGACGGCCAGGGTGAGGATGAGTTTTTTCATTTACTTGATCGGTATGGCCTGTACACCGTTGACCGCGCCGCCGCCGGATTCGATGGGAGCGGCATGCTGCTGCGGAGCACTATTGGACTGCGCGCCTTGCGGCTGGGTTCCCGGGCCGGACAGCCGCAGGGCTTCGTCGCGGCTGATGATTTCGAACAGTTTGACCACCTTGGCCACGCCGCCGACCTCGGAGGTAGCGGTGGCGGCATAGTTGCCTTCGGCTTCGGTGACCAGGCCCATCAGGTATACCACGCTGCGGTCGGTGGTGACGGCGATGGTGGCCGATGGCACGTATTTGGTGTTGAGCAGCGCGGTCTTGACCTTGGAGGTCAGCCAGGTGTCGTTCGAGCGGGTGCTGAACGAGGCGGCCGGGCCGACATTGAGCTGGTTGACCACCGACTTGACGTGCTGGATGCCCTGCGCCACCGTGGTGGCCTGGGCCTTGGCGGCCTCGGAGGGCACGTCGCCGGTCAGCAGCACCACGCTGTTGTACGACATGGCATTGACGCGCGCGGCATCGCCCAGTTTTTCGCTGATCTGGCGCTCGGCCTTGAATGCGATGTTCTGGTCTTCGAGTTGCGCGCCCGAAGTGCGGCGGTCGGTGATGACCACGGCGGTGGTGGCGGCGGCGCCTCCGACGACCAGCGGCGCGCAGGCCGACAGGGACAGGGCGGCGGTGCCGAGCAGGGCGGCCAGCAGCAGGGGGCGGGCAACCGTCTTGGCGTCGGGCATCATTCGGTGTCTCCTAGAAGAAGGGCATCTATACCGTCGCACAGGGCATGCAGCAGCAGGCCGTGGATTTCCTGGATGCGCATGGTGCGGTCATGCGGCACACATAAATGGACGTCGTGCGCGGCCAGGAGTTCACTGACGACGCCACCGCCCTTGCCCGTGAGGGCGATGACGGCCATTTCGCGCTCGCGGGCGGCCTGGATGGCGCGGATCACGTTGGCGGAATTGCCGCTGGTGGAAATCGCCACCAGCACATCGCCGGGCTGCCCCAGCGCGCTGACCTGGCGTTCGTAGATTTCTTCGAAGCCGTAGTCGTTGCCGACCGCGGTAAGAATGGCGGTGTCGGTGTTCAGGGCGACGCCGGCCAGAGGCAGGCGCTCGCGCTCGAAGCGGCCTACGAGTTCGGCGATGAAATGCTGGGCGTCGGCGGCCGACCCGCCGTTGCCGCACGCCAGTATCTTGCCGTTGTTGGCCAGGGCTGCGAACAGCAGGTCGACCGCGCCGGCCAAAGGGACGGACAGCGCGTGCATGCTTTGTTCACAGACGGCCATGGCGTCGCGGAAGTGCGACGTCATCCGAGAGGTCATATCCATGGCCGGCATTATCTCACGGCGCTGGCCGGGCTACAGGCTGAAGGCGGCTGGCAGCCAGTCTGCCTGGCCGGCCTCGAAGGCCACCACGTCGAAGCGCACCGGCGGAATCCGGCCGCCCCAATGGCGGCGCGCCAGGTCAGGCAGCAGCAGGGCGGCGCTGCGCAGCAGGCGGGCCTGCTTGGCCCGGCCGACGCTGGCCGCGGCACCCCCGTAGCGGCTGCTGGCCCGGGCGCGTACTTCGACAAATACCAGCGTGTCGCCATCGCGCATTACCAGGTCGATTTCGCCGGTGCGGCAATGCAGGTTGCGAGCCAGCGGCACCAGGCCGGCGCCGGCCAGCAGCTGCAGGGCCTGGTCTTCGCGCGCGGTGCCGGCCCGCTGCGTGGGCGAGGCGCGCGGGGCCGGGGCGGGGGCGGGTCCGCGCGCAGTCCGCCGCGCGGCGGCACGGCGCCGTTTCAGCAGGCGCTGCTGGGCCTGGCGGGCGCGCTCGTAGGCGATTTCCAGGAAAGGATCGAGCATGGGGGCTCCAGGGGGTATTGGGGCGCGCGTGCGCCCTGACCGGGGCGGGCGGCTACACTGGCACAATTTGCCGCCTAGCCGCCAGCCCCCCATGAATCAGAATGTCTCGCTCGAGCCCGCCGGCGACGCCTGGAGCCGCATGGCCGAGCGCGTGGCCGGCCAGCACTGGCCCGAAGCCGCGCTGTACGTCGTGGCCACCCCCATCGGCAACCTGGGCGACCTGGGCCTGCGCGCCTGGCAGGCCCTGGCGCGCGCCGACGTGATCGCCGCCGAAGATACGCGCTCCAGCCGCAGCCTGCTGGATGCCTGGGGAATTACCACCCCGCTGATGGCGGCCCACCGCCACAACGAAGCCGCCGCCGCGCAGGACATCTGCCAGCGCCTGGCGCAGGGGCAGAGGGTGGCGCTGGTGTCCGATGCCGGCGCGCCGGCTGTCAGCGACCCGGGCGCGCGCGTGGTGCGGGCCGTGCGGGCCGCGGGCTATGCCGTGGTGCCGGTGCCGGGCCCCAGCTCGGTGATTGCCGCGCTGATGGGAAGCGGCGTCACCTCCGACGAAAATCCGGCGTACGCGTTCGCGGGCTTCGCGCCGCCCAAGGCGGCGGCGCGCCAGCGGTGGCTGCGCTCGTGGTGCGCGCTGCCCGCACCGGTCGTGCTGTTCGAGTCGCCGCACCGGCTGGCGGCCTGCCTGGCCGATTTGCTCGAGGTCTGCGGTCCGGCGCGCCTGTTGACCATTGCGCGCGAACTTACCAAGCGGTTCGAGCAGATCGCCACCCTGCCGCTGGCGCAGGCGGCCGAATGGCTGGCCGCCGACCCGCATCGCGCGCAGGGCGAGTTCGTGCTGATCGTGCATGCGGCCGAGGCCGCGGCCAGCGCCGCTGGTCCGGATGACCCGGCCACTGCGGCACTGCTCGATGCTCTGCTCGAAAGCCTGTCGGTGCGCGATGCGGCGCGGGTGGCCGCCAAGGCCACCGGGCAGCCGCGCGACACCTTGTACGCGCTGGCCCTGGCAAGAAAGGGGTCCGCATGAAGCGCCTGGCGGCAAATGAAGCGGTGGCCTACCTGGACACCGATACGCCGCTGGGCCGCTTGCGGCTGGCCGCCAGTGACGATGCACTGCGCGGCGCCTGGTTCCTGGACCAATGGGACCTGCCGCCGCCGTCGCCGGCCTGGCGGCTGGCGCCCGGGCATGCCGTCCTGGGCCAGGCGCGCGGCGAGCTGGCCCAGTGGTTCGCCGGGCAGCGGCGCGAATTCGACGTGCCGCTCGATCCGCAGGGCACGGCGTTCCAGCAGGCCGTGTGGCAGGCTTTATTGGGCCTGCCCTTCGGCACGACTTGCAGCTATGGCGACCTGGCCCAGTCCATCGGCAGGCCGCAGTCGGTGCGGGCAGCCGCCCAGGCCATCGGGCGCAATCCCATTTCGATTTTCATCCCGTGCCATCGCGTAATCGGCCGCGATACTTCGCTGACCGGCTTCGGCGGCGGCCTGGCGCGCAAGCAGGCACTGCTGGCGCACGAAGGGCACCGCTATGCCGGACGCAGCGCGCGGGCTCGCCGCATCGACAACGGCCAGGCCGAACTGCCGTGGTAGTGCGAGCCAGGCGTCTGACTCCCGCAGGGTGTCAGACACCGAAGTATGCGGCGACTGTGTCAACAGCACAGTGTTCGGCGCCTGCGGAGCCAGACACCTGGACTCGGATCCCCAGGTTCAGGGAGTCGCCAGGCTGGGCAGGATGCCGGTGCGGTCGGCCACCTGCCGGGCCGCGCCCAGGGCGGCGGCCCGGTCGCTGTAGGGGCCGATGCGTACCCGGTACAGGCTGCCGGCCTGTTGCACCATGGCCGGCGGCATGCCGGCCGCGGCGTCCAGCTGGCTGTTGACACGATGCATCAGGGTCTGGGCATTGGCCGGCTGGCTGAACGCGCCCACTTGCAGGTATACGCCTTGCCCCGCGGACGGCGTGGCAGCGGCAGTCGGCGCCGGCGCGAGTTCGGTCATGGTCAGTCCGCTGGCGGCCGGCAGCGGGGCGGGATCAGCCGATGCCAGCGCCGTGGGCTTGTCGGCGGCCGGGCTCGGCGTGCCGGCCACGGCCTTGCCCTGCGACTGGGCCAGGCGGATTTCGTCGGGCAGGATGCGTTCTACCGTGACCTCGCCGCTGCCGGGCCCGATGATGCCCAGCTTGCGCGCCGCGGCGTACGACAGGTCCATGATGCGGTTGCTGTGGAACGGCCCGCGGTCGTTGACCCGCACGATGACCGTGCGGCCGTTGATGCTGCTGGTGACCCGCGCGTAGCTGGGCAGCGGCATGGTGGGGTGGGCCGCCGTCATGGCGTACATGTCGTAGACCTCGCCGATGGACGTGCGCTGGCCGTGGAACTTCTTGCCATACCACGAGGCAATACCGCGCTCTTTGTAGGGCTGGTCGTCGTCGGCCACCGGCACGTAGCGCTTGCCGAACACGGTGTACGGCCGGTTGGCGCCGCTGGCCAGCGGTTCGAGCCGGGGCACGGCATCGGGGATATTGTCCAGGTCGGCCGGCGGGTTGGCGCCCGGGCCGTCGTCCTGGTAATAGCCGCCCGCCTTGCGCGTGCCGGTCGACGAGCATCCGGCGACCAGTACAGCCAGCCCCACCAGCACCGGTGCGAGAATCAGGCGGCCGCGGTTCATGTGGCTTCTTCCGGCAACTGTGTGCGGTGGCGCACCAGCAGCGGATCGTGATCGGCAAAGCGCAGCGCCAGCTGCTCGACCACATACACCGAGCGGTGCTGGCCGCCCGTACAGCCGATGGCGATGGTCAGGTAGTTGCGCGTATCTTGCGTGTATTGCGGCAGCCAGCGCCGCAAGTAGCCGGTAATGTCGTCGATCATCTGGCCGACGATCTCGAACCCGGCCAGCCATGTAGCCACGGGCTCGTCGCGGCCGGTCAGGGGGCGCAGGTTGCGGTCGTAATAGGGGTTGGGCAGGCAGCGCACGTCGAACACCAGATCGGCGTCACTGGGCACACCGCGCTTGTAGGCGAACGATTCGAAGGTCAGCACCAGCGGCGGCCGGTCGGCCTGGACCAGGTCGCGGATCCAGGCGCGCAACTGGCCGGGCGTCAGGTCAGAGGTGTCGATGACGTGTTCCTGCTCGCGCAGCGGGGCGAGCAGGTCGCGTTCGAGCGCAATGCAGTCGAGCAGCGACGGCGCCTGGCCGCCGCGCGACAGGCGGTCGGTAAGCGGGTGGCGGCGGCGCGATTCGGAATAACGTTGGGCCAGGGTGTGCGTGTTGGCGTCGAGGAACACCACGCGCAGCGAGGTGCCCATGGCGCGCATGGCGGTAATGACGCCCGGCAGTTCGGCCAGTTCGCCCGGCGAGCGTACGTCGATGGCGATGGCGACGCGTTCCAGGCCGTCGTCGCGCGCGCCGGCGACGAACTCGCTAAGAAAGCGCACCGGCAGGTTGTCGATACAGATATAGCCGGCGTCTTCGAGCATGCGCAGCGCCACCGACTTGCCGGAGCCGGAGATCCCGGTAATGAGGACGACTTTTAGCATGGACTTGATTGTTGCATGATTTTGCCGTCAGAATGCGCGCGCGATGTCATCGGATATGGCCGGAAACTGCACGACTGATTCGGTACTGCCCTGCCGTGGTGGTGTAACCTTGTGCCGCCCGGTGTTTCGTCCCGCTTATCGCATACGCAACAATGTCAGCAAATTCCCTTTTCTACTATATGTCGCGGGTGCGGCGCTACCTCGCCGCGCTGGCCGCGGCCGGCGCGGCACTGGCCTGGCCGGCCGCGCCGGCCGCCGCCCAGGATGCCGTCACCCTGCGGCCCGGCACTATGCAGGCGCGAGTCGCGGCCTGTACGGCCTGCCATGGCGAACAGGGCAAGGCGGGGCCCGATGGCTACTACCCGCGGCTGGCCGGCAAGCCGGCTGGCTACCTGTACCACCAGTTGCTGAATTTCCGCGATGGCGTGCGCCAGTACCGGCCCATGGCGCATTTGCTGGCCGGGCTGCCCGACGCCTATTTGCGCGAAATCGCCGCTTATTTCGCCGATCAGCACGTGCCGTATCCGCCGCCGGTCCGGCCGGCCGTGTCGGCCGGCATGCTGGAACAAGGCCGCGTGCTGGCCATGCAGGGCGACCCGGCGCGCGGGCTTCCGGCCTGCGTGGCCTGCCATGGCGCCGCGCTAAGCGGCCTGGACCCGGCCATTCCCGGCCTGCTGGGCCTGTCGCGCGACTACATCGGCGCGCAGATCGGTGGCTGGAAGAACGGCCTGCGCCACGCGGCCGCCCCTGACTGCATGGCGGACGTCGCCAACAAGCTCACGCCGCAAGACATCGGCGCCCTGTCGGCGTGGCTGTCGTCGCGCCCCGTGGTCGAACCTTACGCGCCGGATCCGGCCGGTTCGACGGATTTGCCTGCCGAATGCGGCAGCCAGGTGCAACGCTAGGGAGCCGGCATGAAACGCATCTTCACCTATGGTCTGCTGGCCGTGTTGCTGACCTGCCTGGCGGCAGCCGCCACACTGTACTGGATGGGCACGCGCGGCGACACCTCGACGGGCGCCGCCGCGGCGCCGGCCGATGCCGCGCGCATGGTAGAACAGGGGCGCTACCTGGCGCGCCTGGGCAATTGCATGGCCTGCCATACGGCGCAGGGCGGCAAGGCTTATGCCGGCGGCACGGCGATTCCCACGCCGTTCGGCACGTTGTACGGCCCGAACATCACGCCCGACCCGCAAACCGGCATTGGCAACTGGAACGCCGACGATTTCTGGCAGGCGCTGCACAACGGCAAGTCGAAAGACGGCAGCCTGCTGTATCCGGCTTTCCCGTATACCGAATACACCCGCGTGTCGCGGGCCGACGCCGACGCGCTGTTCGCCTATCTGCGCACGGTCGAACCGGTCAACCAGCCCAGCCGCCCGCATGAACTGGCGTTTCCCTACAACCAGCGCGGCCTGCTGGCCTTCTGGCGCGCCTTGTATTTCCAGCCGGGCGTTTATCAGCCCGATGCCGGCGAAACGGTGCCATGGAACCGCGGCCGCTACCTGGTCGAGGGGCTGGGCCACTGCGCGGCCTGCCATGCGCCGCGCAACCGCCTGGGCGCCACCCGCGCGGCGGACGGCCTGGCCGGCGGCCTGATCGCCGGGCTGGACTGGTACGCGCCGCCCCTGGGCAACGACCCCGCCACGGGGCTGGGCGGCTGGAGCGCGCAAGACATCGCCATGCTGCTGCAGACGGGCATGGCGCGGCATTCCACCGCCAGCGGGCCGATGGCCGAAGTAGTGCTGGGCAGTTCGCAGTACCTCAGCGACACCGATGCGCTGGCCATGGGCACTTATCTGAAATCCCTGCCGGCCACGCCAGCGGCGCAGAGCACGCCGCCGGCCGCGCCCTCGGCGGCGCTGATGGACATCGGCGGCAAGCTGTATCGGCAGCACTGCGCGGTGTGCCACCAGGACCAGGGGCAGGGTAGCGGCACCGCCTGGCCGGCGCTGGCGGGCAACCCCACGGTGACGGCGCCTTTGCCGGTCAATGCCATCCGCGTGGTACTCGATGGCGGATTCGCGCCGGCTACCGCGGCCAATCCGCGTCCGCACGGCATGCCGCCGTTCGCGCCGGTGCTGGGCGACAACGACGTCGCCGCACTGGTTTCGTATATTCGTTCCAGTTGGGGCAATCAGGCCGGCCGCGTCACGTCTTTCGAGGTCAAGCGCGTGCGCGATGCCTCCACGCTGAACTAGCCAGGTCGGGCCGCCGCCGGGGTGCGAGGCCCTGGCGGCCTGGGCGGCTGGGCGCCCCTATTTGCTGCTTTGCAGGATCGCCATGGCCTGGCGTTCCATGAATTCGCCCAGGGTGTCGATGCCGCGTAGCTTCAGGATGGTGTTGCGCACGGCGGCCTCGACCAGCACCGCCAGGTTGCGGCCCGCGGCCACCTGCAGCATGACCTTGCGCACCGGCATACCCAGCATGTCCTGGGTGATGTCCTGCAGCGGTAGGCGTTCGAACTTGTCCTGGGCGGTGGCGCGCACCAGGTGCACGATGAGCTTCAGGCGCATCTTGCGGCGCACCGAGGTCTCGCCGAAGATGGTGCGGATGTCGAGCAAGCCCAGGCCGCGCACTTCGAGCATGTTTTGCAGCAGCGGCGGACAGTGCCCTTCGATCATGCTGGGCGCGATGCGCGAAAACTCTACCGCGTCGTCGGCCACCAGGCCATGCCCGCGCGAAATCAGTTCAAGCGCCAGTTCGCTCTTGCCCAGCCCCGATTCGCCGGTGATCAGCACGCCCAGGCCCAGCACGTCCATGAACACGCCGTGCACCGTGGTGGTGGGTGCCAGTTTCTTGCCCAGGTAGATGCGCAGCAAGTCGATGAGCTGGGCGGCCGCCACGGGAGTGGACAGCAGCGGCACCTGGTGCTGCTCGCACTGGTCGATCAGGTCTTGCGGCGGCGACAGGCCGTCGGCCAGCAGGATGGCCGGCACCCCGCCGATCAGCAGCTCGTCCATGTGGTGCGTGCGGCGGCGCAGGTCGAAGCGGCTGTAGTAGGCCAGTTCTTCCTGGCCGAACACCTGGATGCGCGACGGGTGGATGAGGTTCAGGTGGCCGACCAGGTCGGCGGCCGCCATGCCGTCGTCGCGGATATTGCGCTCGGCGGCGCCGTGGCCCGCGATCCAGTTGAAGGGAATTTTGTCGGCGTTGTCGTCGACCAGTTCCTGCACGGTAAGCATGGCAGCGGCTCTGCGAAAATCAGCGTTGGCCCGTGGTGAGCATCCGGTGGACTTCGGCCGGGTCGGCTTCGGTGGCCAGGGCCTCGCGCAGCGCCTTGTTGGACATCAGCTGGGCCAGTTCGGCCAGGATGTCCAGGTGCTGCTGCGTGGCGGTTTCGGGCACCAGCAGGCACATCAGCATGGCCACCGGCTGGCCGTCGGGCGCGTCGAACGGCACCGGCTGTGCCAGGCGCACGAAGGCTGCCAGCGGCTCTTCCAGCCCCTTGACGCGGCCGTGCGGCACGGCCACCCCCTGCCCCAGGGCGGTGGACCCCAGGCGCTCGCGGGCGAACAGGCTGTCGAACACGATGGTTCTGGCCAGGCCATGGTGGTTTTCGAAAAGCAGCCCGGCCTGCTCGAACGCCCGTTTCTTGCTGGTGGCGTGCATGTCGAGAACGACGTTGCCGGCGGGAAGGATGCGCGACAAATGATTCATGCGGATCATTATATGGTTATATGCCGCAGTGCAAAAACCGCTTGCGGCCGCTCGCCTGTTGCAGAATCCGGCAAGCATAGTCGGTTCCGGGCGGCAGCGGGAGGGGGGACGCAATGAAGGGGTGATTTGCCGATGCCCCGGCGGGACGGGTGTTGCATCTCGCGGGACACCGGGATCGGACGGATCCGCTAGTGGGATCTCAGGGTTCAAGCTCGGGTGTGTGTACGGCTCGAGCGGGGATGAAGCGCGGGACTACGGGGTTTGCTGCGTGGTTGCAGCGGCTTGTCGCTTCACTGACTCTGCCGTGTGGCTTTGCACCTTGTCTTTGTGCTTGAGGACCTGGCGGTCGATTTTGTCGGCCAGCAGATCGATGGCTGCGTAAAGGTTTTCATCCACGGCTTCGCAATGGATATCCTTGCCGCGCAGTCTCATGGTGATTTCGGCTTTATGCCGCAGGGGCTCTACTGAGAGCATGACCTGGGTATCGATCACGTGATCGAAATGCCGCAGCACTCGCGCCAGTTTATTCATGACATATTCCCGGATGGCCGGGGTGACGTCGAGATGACGACCGCAGATGCTCAGGTTCATAGTGCGCTCTCCTTCTGATAAGAGGAAATAGGTGCGCGGTAACGCGCGGGGATTTTTAGGGAAAGGTCTCCTGTAGAGGGATGGGGATGGAGGGTGAAGCACCGGGCCGCCGCGGTGGTGCGACGGCCGTTAACACTAGTGTATAGACTCTGTCGGGTAAAACAAGTTGTCCCGGAGCAAGCCCAGGCCGCCTCTGGCGGTCGGGCCCCGTGGCTGGGGTTTCCCCGGGGGCGGTTACATGCGGAAGTGTTCTCCCAGGTAGACGCGCCGCACGGCCGGGTCGCCGACGATTTCGTCGGGCTGGCCGTCGGTCAGCACCTTGCCTTCGCTGATGATGTAGGCGCGGTCGCAGATGCCCAGGGTTTCGCGCACGTTGTGGTCGGTGATCAGCACGCCGATGCCGCGGCCCTTCAGGAAGCGCACGATGCGCTGGATTTCGATCACCGCGATCGGGTCGACACCGGCGAAGGGCTCGTCGAGCAGGATGAAGCGCGGGCGCGTGGCCAGCGCGCGGGCGATTTCGACCCGGCGGCGTTCGCCGCCCGACAGCGAGATCGCGGCATTGCCGCGGATATGGCCGATCTGCAGCTCATCGAGCAAGGCTTCAAGCTGTTCTTTGATCTGGATCTCGGCCAGGCCCTTGCCCTGGGCGTTGACCTGCAATTCGAGTACGGCCCGGATGTTCTGTTCGACCGTCAGGCGACGGAACACCGAAGCATCCTGCGGCAGGTATGACAGCCCCATGCGGGCCCGTTTGTGGATGGGCATCGCGGTGATCGGTATGTCGTCGATCTCGATGCGGCCCGCGTCGGCCGGCACCAGCCCGACGATCATGTAGAAGCTGGTGGTCTTGCCGGCGCCGTTGGGGCCCAGCAGGCCCACGACTTCGCCGCTGACCACCGACAGCGATACGTCTTGCACCACGGTGCGGCCGTTGTAGACCTTGCGCAGGCCCGTGGCGCGCAGGCTGCCCTGCGTGACGCCGGAGGCGGACGGCGCGGGTGACGGCGTGGGGTTCTGAGTCATGTGAGTGTGGAAGAAAACAGCGGGAAAGGGCGGTCAGCCGCCCTGCTTCTTGGCGCCCGCGCCGCCCTTGGCGGCGCGGCATTCGGCAATGGCCGCGTCGGCCTTGGCGCGCGGCGCGGCATACGAGCGCACGCGGCCGCCGGGCGCCGACGAGTTGGGCCCGCCCTGGGCCTGGTAGACGCCGGTTTTCTCGTTGTAGCGCACCCGCTCGCCGCGGATGGTGTCGAAGGGCTTGCCGCAGATGTAGCGAGTGACCAGCGCCTGGCCGATCAGGTCGAACTCGCCCTTGGTGCTGTTGTATTCGGCGCGCAGGCCCTTGCCTTCGATGACTTCGAAGGTTTCGGGGCGTTCCTGGCGGATGGTGACGAGCTTGCCCTTGTCGGCCGTGGCTGTGCCGAACTGGTTGCCGGCCTCGTCTTCGTTGGCTTCCAGGCGGTCGGCTGTCAGCTTCATGAGGCCGCGCGTCAGCACGACATTGCCGGTGAAGATGCTTTGCCGCTTGACGTCGTCGTAATGCAGGGTGTCGGACAGGATCAGCGTGCTGGGCTCTTCGGCGGGCTGCTGCTTCTGTTGCTGGGCGTGCGCGCAGGCGGCCGCACTGAGTAGCACGGCGCCAAGGACGGCCTGCCACGGCCCGCCGGCAAATGGCCGCTTCGAGACGAGAGGAATGCGTGAGTGGGTCATGGTGAGTTCTGGGTGTTGCCGGAGGGGCGCTTGCCTGTTTCGGAGCCGGCGATCTCGACGTCGGTGGAGGCCGACACCTGCAGTTGCCGGGTCGAGTTGTTGTAGCGCATGCCCGTGCCGCTCATGCGCGAATTGCCCTTTATCACCACCGCGGGCAGGTCGGTATATACCACGTCGTCGTCGGGCAGGATGATGAGCTGTTCGCTGCGCACGTCCAGTGCGTCGTTGTTGGCGTCTTGCTGGCGATGCACATGGGCGTTGCCGTTCATGACGATGCGCTTGCCGCCGTGTTCCATGATGGCGGTGTCCGAGGTGCCGACCGTGATGGGATTGGCTTCCTGCTGGCCGATCGCCCGCGGGCTGGTGACGTGGTAGGAGTCGTCGTCGGGGAAGTGCTCGGCGTACTTGCCTTCGAGGCGGTTGATGGGTTTGCCGGTGGGGTCGGTGCGCAGCATGACGAACTCGCGCGCCCAGGAATCCATTTCGTGGGTCAGCCGCCGCGGCGGGTCAATGGGGATGGCGCGCTGGGCGTAGTCGGCGGCCCACCATGTACCGATCACCAGGGCGATGAGCAGCGACAGTGCGATCAGGGCGGGGAAGCGTTCTTTCATGCCGGGCGGCGTGCGGTTACTGGATGGCGCCCGGGCCGAGCAGCCCGGGCGCCATCATGAAGGTGCCCAGCCGGCCCTGCGCGGCCAGCAGCAGGTCGCAGCATTCGCGTACCGCGCCGCTGCCGCCGGGCTGCGCGGCGACCCAGTGGGCCGCCTGGGCGATGTAGCCGGGCGCATTGGCGACAGTGGCGGCGAAACCGGCCCGCTGCATGGCGGGCAGGTCGATGATGTCGTCGCCCATGTAGCCGGCCTGGTTGAGTTCGACGCCGCTGCGCTGGGCAAGTTCCGCCAGGGCCGCGCCCTTGTCGCGCACGCCCTGCATGACTTCGGCAATGCCCAGTTCGGCGGCGCGGCGGTCGACAATGGGGCCCGACCGGCCGGTGATCAGCGCCACTTTCAGGCCGCCTTCGAGCAGCAGGCGCAGGCCGTGGCCGTCCAGCGCATGGAAGCGCTTGAAGAGTTCGCCGTTTTCGCCGTAGTACAGGCTGCCGTCGGTAAGCACGCCGTCGACGTCGAACACCATCAGGCGCACGGCGGCGGCACGTTCGCGCACCGCCGGCGTGATGCGGGCCAGCACCAGGGCTTCGGCGGGGTGGGTGGAGGAGCGGGGAATTGTCATGGTCATACCACCTTGGCGGCCATCAGGTCGTGCATGTGCAGGGCGCCTAGCAGGGCGCCGTCGGCGTCCAGGACCAGCATCTGGTTCAGGCGTTGTTCGTCCATCTGGCGGGCCGCGTCCACGGCCAGCGCATCGGGGCCGATGCTGCGCGGCATGCGGGTCATGCCCTGGGCCACGGTCAGGTTGCGGATATCGCCGTGGCGCTCGATCAGGCGGCGCAGGTCGCCGTCGGTGAAGATACCGGTGGGCTTGCCGGCCGCATCCAGCACGATGGTCATGCCCATGCCTTTGGCGGACATTTCTTCCAGCGCCGGGAACAGCGCCGATTGTTCGGCGACCGTGGGCAGCGCGGCGCCCTGGCGCATGACATCGCGCACATGGGTGAGCAGGCGGCGCCCCAGGGTGCCGCCGGGATGCGAGCGGGCGAAGTCTTCGGGGCCGAAGCCGCGCGCTTCGAGACAGGCCACGGCCAGTGCGTCGCCCAGCGCCAGCGCTGCCGTGGTGCTGGCGGTGGGCGCCAGGTTGAGCGGGCAGGCTTCCTGGGCCACGCTGGTATCCAGGTGCAGATCGGCCAGCCGGGCCAGTTCCGAGGCCGGATTGCCGGTAATGGCCACCAGGCCGGCGCCCATGCGGCGGGCCACCGGCAGGATGGTCAGGAGTTCCTGGCCCGAGCCGGAGTGCGAGACCGCGATCAGGACGTCGTCGCGGGTGATCATGCCCAGGTCGCCGTGGATGGCCTCGGCGGCATGCACGAAGAAGGCGGGCGTGCCGGTGGAGGCGAACGTGGCGGCGATCTTGCGGGCGATGTGGCCGGTTTTGCCGATGCCGCTGACCACGACGCGGCCGCGGCAGGCCAACAGCATGTCGACCACGCGCGTGAAGCTGTCGTCCAGGCGCGCCGACAGGTCGGTAATGGCCTGGGCTTCGATCTGCAGGGTGCGGCGGGCCGATTCGAGCGCGGCGCCGGACGAGGAAGAGGGATGGTCGGTCATGGGCGGATTTTAATCGTAGTATCGCAGGTTGCCGCAGCCTGGGGGCTATGGCATGCTGGCGCGGAAAATTTCCGTTTCAACTCCCCGGTACAACTTTCGATCAGGCCCGCCACCATGTCCTCAGTTTCCGCGCCCGTGCTGGGCACGCCCCTGTCTGCTTCGGCCCTACGCGTCATGCTGCTTGGCGCAGGCGAGCTGGGCAAGGAAGTCACCATCGCCCTGCAGCGGCTGGGCGTCGAGGTCATCGCGGTCGACCGCTACGCCGATGCGCCAGGCCAGCAGGTGGCGCACCGCGCCCACGTTATCCCCATGACCGATCCCGACGCCTTGCGCCGGGTCATCGAACAAGAACGCCCCGATGTGGTCGTGCCGGAAATCGAGGCCATCGCCACCGACGCGCTGGTCGAGATCGAAGCCGCCGGCGTCGCGCGCGTCACGCCCACGGCCCGGGCCGCGCAGCTCACCATGAACCGCGAGGGCATCCGCCGGTTGGCGGCCGAAACGCTGGGGCTGCCCGTGTCGCCCTACCGGTTCGTCGATTCCGAGGCCGGGCTGCGCCAGGCCATCGACGACGGTATCGGCTATCCCTGCGTGGTCAAGCCGGTCATGTCTTCGTCGGGCAAGGGCCAGTCGGTCATCCACGGCCCCGACGACATCGCCGCCGCCTGGCGCTATTCGCAAGAGGGCGGCCGGGTGGGGGCGGGGCGCATCATCGTCGAAGGCTTCATCCGCTTCGACTACGAAATCACGCTGCTCACCGTGCGCGCGCGCGGCGCCGACGGCGCCATCCACACGCATTTCTGCGAGCCTATCGGCCACCTGCAGGCCGACGGCGATTACATCGAAAGCTGGCAGCCCCATCCCATGCAGCCGCTGGCGCTCGAGCGCGCGCGCGACATCGCCCGAGCCATCACCGACGACCTCGGCGGCATGGGCGTGTTCGGCGTCGAGCTGTTCGTGGCGGGCGACCAGGTCTGGTTCTCGGAAGTCAGCCCGCGGCCGCACGATACCGGCATGGTCACCATGATCAGCCAGGTGCAAAGCGAATTCGAACTGCACGCGCGGGCCTTGCTGGGCCTGCCCGTGGACACCAGCCTGCGCCAGCCGGGCGCCAGCAGCGTCATCTACGGCGGGGTGGACGCCCGCGGGGTGTCGTTCCACCAGGTGGCGCAGGCTCTGGCCGAGCCCGGCACCGACATCCGCCTGTTCGGCAAGCCCGAGTCCTACGTCAAGCGCCGCATGGGCGTCGCACTGGCCGCGGCCGCCGACATCGACGCCGCGCGCGACAAGGCGAAGCGGGTGTCGGGAGCAGTGGTCGTCAAGGCCTGATGGCACCTTCAAGGGTGACGGTCGGGGCTTGGGGTAAGCCCTGAGTCCCGGCTGCGCAACGGTCGTTTAGACTATTATTGAAATGTCGTTTCATACAATGAAATTAACGGCGCCCTTGGCTGCGCAATTCTGGAATATCCATGCCGATCGACTTGCAGGCGCTTCGTCCCGCCGCAACGCTACAGTGCGCTCGAGATTTCGGCGGCGATGGCCTGTATGACGCCGCTGAACCGTTGCTCGAGCTCGGCGCGGGACATGGCCGAGGTATGCACGACGATGTTCACGCTGGCGATAGGTGCGCGGTCGTGCATGATGGCGCAGCCCAGGGCGCGTCCGTTGCTCAGCGTTTCGGTGTCGGCCACTGCGTAGCCGCGTTCGCGCGCCGTGGCCAGGATCGTTGCCAGTTCGGTTTTCGCCCGGGCGGGTTCGAAGTCGGGACCGGGCTGCGCGGCCAGCTTGAGCAGATGATCCTGCAATACCGCCGGCGCCAGGGCGGCCAGGTAGGCGCGGCCCAGCGCCGTGCGCAGCACCGGCACTCGCGAGCCCGGCTTGCGGTTGATCGCCAGCACGCCCGCCTTGCGGCTGGTGTTCAGGATGACCATGGCGTCGTTGTCGAAGACGCCCAGTTCGATGGGCCAGCCCACGATCTGGCGCTGGGCGTCAAGAATGGGCGATGCCACTGCAAGCAGCTGAGCCTGGGCATCGTAGCCGTTGGCCAGTGTCAGCACTTTCGCGGTTACGGTGTATTTGCGGCCGTCGTCGCAGCGCTGCACATAGCCGGTATGGGTCAGCGTTTCGAGGATGCGCACGATGGTGGGCTTGGCTATGCCGGTATGGGCATGCAGTTGGCCGACGCTGACGGGCCCTTGTTCATTGAGGCATCGCAAGACCTCGAGGCCCCGCATCAACGCGACCACTGGTTCGTACGAGCCCATTTTTTCTTTTCCTATTGCTGCCTGCTTGAATCAACGTCCTTGGTGCGCGCAGTGCCGTGCCCAGGGAGCCCTGGAGACTACGCATGATACCTTACCGAAAAGCCCTGGCCGCGCTGGTTTGCGTTGCCAGCCTGTGCGCCGGCCATACCGCATCTGCTGCGCCGGACGCTTATCCGCAGCAGCCCGTGAAACTGATCGTGCCTTATGCTCCGGGCGGCGGCACCGACAGCATGGCGCGCGCCCTGGCGCGCAAGCTCAGCGATATCTGGCATCAGAAAGTCATCGTCGAGAACCGGCCGGGCGCCAGCGAATCGATCGCGGCGTCGGCGGTGGCACGGTCTCCGGCCGATGGCTATACGCTGCTGTTCGCATCGGATTCCACTTTCCAGCTCAATCCGCTGCTCTACAACCACCTGTCGTACGACCCGGACAAGGATCTGGTGCCGATCACCCGCTTCGCCGCCAGTCCGTTCGCGCTGTTCGTCAATGCCGACACGCCAATCAAGACGTTCCAGGATTTCCTGGCGTACGCGCGCCAGCACAAGGGCAAGACGTTCTACGGATCGTATGGCGTGTCCAATTCGACCAACCTGGGTCTGTCCTGGCTGTCGAAGCAGTTCGACCTAGACATGGTGCATATTCCGTTCGCAGGCCAGGGGCCGGCCATGATCGCCCTGCTGGGCGGCGAGATCCAGATCCTGTTCGGCAATATCATCCCGTCGAGCATCGGATTCATCGACCAGGGCAAGGTCAGGGTGCTGGTAGTCTCCGGCGAGCAGCGGCTGCCCAATGCCCCAGAGGTGCCGACTTTCCGCGAGCTGGGCTACGACAATCTCGATACTGGCTATACGCTGGGCCTGGCGGCTCCGGCCGGGGTGGATCCGCAGATCCAGCAGCGCGTTGCCGACGCCGTGAAACAGGCGGTGGCCGATCCGGAGCTGATCAAATACGCGGCCGAGACACTGTCGATCAGGCTGTTCGCGGAGTCTTCCGGACAGTACCGCGACTTCATCGCCGACAGCCGGCGCATACTGCAGCAGCGCATCGAGGCTGCCGGCGTGGGCAAGCTGGATTAGTCATCACGGACAGGAGCACGCATGAGCAGGCAATCTTCTCCCCGTCTGAACGACCCCGCGGATGCCCGGCGCGTCGGCCGCCCGCCCTTTGCCGGGAAGGGCGCGCTGTCGCTGGCCGCGCGTCCGCAGGCGCTGCATTTCGATCCCGCCTCGACCGCGCTGGTTGTCGTGGACATGCAGAACGCCTACGTGTCCGCCGAAGGCTATATGGACCGGGCGGGGTTTGATATATCCCTGGCGGCCGAGGCAGTGGAAGGCACCCGGCGGGCGCTGGACACGGCCCGAGCGGCGGGCATCCAGGTTGTGTATCTGCAGAACGGCTGGGATGCGCAGTACATCGAAGCAGGCGGGCCCGGTTCGCCCAACTGGCACAAGTCCAATGCCTTGCGCGTCATGCGGCAGCAGGCAGGCCTGGACGGCAAGCTGTTGAGCAAGGGCGGCTGGGACTATGCCCTGGTCGACGCGCTGGCGCCGCAGGCGGGCGATATCGTGGTGGCCAAGACTCGCTACAGCGGCTTTTTCAACTCCACGCTCGACAGCCTGCTGCGCGCGCGCGGCGTGCGCACCTTGCTGTTCGCCGGCATTGCCACCAATGTCTGCGTCGAGTCGACCCTGCGGGATGCCTATCACTACGAGTATTTCTGCGCGTTGCTGGCCGACGCCACCACGCAGGCCGGCCCTGCGTTCACCTTTCAGGCCACCCTGTACAACATTGAGACGTTCTTTGGTTGGGTTAGCGACGTCGCCAGCCTGGCCCAGGCGGTGCAGCACAAGCCGGTCTGAATCTTGTCGCCTTGCAGCAACGGCCGCCTGTGGGTGGCCTTTTTTCTGACTTGCTTTTGATTTTGGTTAATTCGATAATTTCAGAAATTTCTGAAATCAAAGTAACCAGATATGCCGTTAAACCCCCAAACTGAGCGTTTCGTACTGCACTTCGGCGAAATGGGCAGCCGCTGGGGCGTAAATCGCACGGTGGGGCAGATCTATGCCTTGCTGTTTCTGGCGCCGCAGCCGCTGCATGCCGATGACATCGCCGAGGCGCTGGGATTTTCACGCTCGAACGTCAGCATGGGGCTGAAAGAGCTGCAGTCGTGGCGCCTGGTCAAGCTGGTGCACCAGGTGGGCGACCGGCGCGATTACTTCGAGACCCCCCAGGACGTCTGGGAAATTTTCCGCATTCTGATGGAAGAGAAGCGCAGGCGCGAAATCGATCCCACCCTGACGCTGCTGCGCGACACACTGCTCGAGCAGCCGGCCGGGGCGTCCGAAGCCCATGCCCAGCAGCGCATGCGCGAGATGCTCGAACTGATCGAGCTGTGCACCGGGTGGTTTGACGAGGTGCACCAGTTGCCGCCCGAAACGCTGCAAAGCCTGATGAAGCTGGGCACCAAGGTACAGAAAGTGTTGGGTTTTGCCGGCAAGCTGCGGGGCCGGGAATGACATCGCTGCATCAAAAGGAATACATCGCTATGAAGCTGCCTGCAAGGCTCTTATCATGGGTTGCCTGTCGCGCCGGCGTGCGCGCGTCATCGTGGCTTGCCGTTCTTTTGTAAGGGACCTCCCATGATCGATCTCGACGTCGTCAATCTGTCGCGCTTCCAGTTTGCCGCGACGGTGATGTATCACTTTATCTTCGTGCCGCTCACGCTGGGTCTGTCGTTCATCCTGGCCATCATGGAAAGCGTGTATGTCATGACCGGGCGCGATATCTGGCGCCGCATGACGATGTTCTGGGGCACCCTGTTCGGCATCAACTTCGCGCTGGGCGTGGCCACGGGCGTGGTCATGGAATTCCAGTTCGGCATGAACTGGTCGTACTACAGCCACTATGTGGGCGATGTGTTCGGCGCGCCGCTGGCGCTCGAAGGCCTGATGGCGTTCTTCCTGGAAGCCACTTTCGTCGGCCTGTTCTTCTTCGGCTGGAACCGCCTGTCCAAGGTCGGCCACCTGGCGGTAACCTGGCTGGTGGCTTTCGGCACCAACTTCTCGGCCCTGTGGATCCTGATCGCCAACGGATGGATGCAGAATCCGGTTGGGGCGGTGTTCAACCCCGACACCATGCGCATGGAAATGACGGATTTCGCGGCCGTGGTGCTCAACCCGGTGGCGCAGGCCAAGTTCGTGCATACGGTCAGCGCCGGCTATGTGGCCGGGGCCATGTTCGTGATGTCGATCAGCGCGTGGTACCTGCTGCGGCGCCGGCATGTCGACCTGGCCAAGCGCTCGATGGCGGTGGCGGCCAGCTTCGGCCTGGCTTCGGCGCTGTCGGTGGTGGTGCTGGGCGATGAAAGCGGCTATCTCACCACCGAACACCAGAAGATGAAGATCGCGGCCATCGAAGCCATGTGGCACACCGAGCCCGCGCCGGCCAGCTTCAACCTGTTCGCCATTCCCAATCAGGCCGAGCGCAAGAACGATTTCGCCATCGAGATCCCGTACGTCATGGGCATTATCGGCACGCGCTCGCTGACCACGCCCCTGCTGGGCATCGACGACCTGGTGCGGCGCGCCGAAGTGCGCATCCGCGAGGGCCTGGTGGCCTATGACGCCATGCAGCGCATCCGCGCCAATCCGGACGACACCGAGGCGCGCATGACGCTCGACCGCACTTGGCCGGAACTGGGCTACGCGCTGCTGGTCAAGCGCCACCAGCCCGATCTCAGCAAGGCCACCGACGCCGATATCGCGCAGGCCGCGCAGGACACGATCCCGCACGTGGCGCCGCTGTTCTGGGCGTTCCGCATCATGGTGGCGGTGGGCATGTACCTGATCCTGTTCTTTGCGGTGGCCTTCTGGCTGGCTTCGCGCGGGCGGCTGGACAGCCGGCCGGCGCTGCTGAAGGTCGCCTTGTGGAGCCTGCCGCTGCCATGGGTGGCCATCGAGGCCGGCTGGTTCGTGGCCGAATACGGGCGCCAGCCGTGGGTCATCGAAGGCGTGCTGCCCACGTACTACGCGGCTTCCGGGCTGACGCTGGCCGACCTGGCCATCAGCCTGACGATTTTCCTGGTGCTGTACACGGTGTTGCTGGTGATCGGCGTGAAGGTCATGCTGCACGCCATCAAGGCCGGGCCCAAGCCCAACCGGCCCGCGCCGCCTGCGTCGCCGGCCGATCCGGTCGCCGCGGCTGTCGATGCCTGCTGATCACGGAGTGCGCAAATGGAAAGCTTGATTCCTTTCGACTACGCCACCCTGCGGGTGATCTGGTGGGTGCTGCTGGGCGTGCTGCTGATCGCGTTCGCGGTAATGGACGGTTTCGACTTGGGCATCGCGGCATTGCTGCCGGTCGTGGCGCGCACCGATACCGAGCGGCGCGTGGTGATCAATGTGGTGGGCCCCGTCTGGGAAGGCAACCAGGTCTGGCTGATCACGGGCGGCGGCGCCATCTTTGCCGCGTGGCCGCTGCTGTATGCCGCATCGTTCTCGGGCTTCTACCTGGCCATGATGCTGGTGCTGGTGGCGCTGATCGTGCGGCCGGTGGGCTTCAAATACCGCAGCAAGATGGAAGGCACCCGCTGGCGCCGTACCTGGGACCACGTCCTGTGCGCATCGGGCGCGGTAGCCGCGCTGGTGTTCGGCGTGGCCATGGGCAACCTGCTGGTGGGCGTGCCCTTCGGCTTCGATCCGGCCGTGCTGCGGCCCGAATACCATGGGCACTTCTACCAGCTGTTCAGCCCCTTCGCGCTGCTGGCGGGCCTGCTCAGCCTGGCGATGCTGGTCATGCACGGCGCGGTGCTCTTGGTCTGGCGCACCGACGGGGCGGTGGCGGCGCGCGCGCGCCGCGCCGGGCGCCTGGCGGCCCTGCTGACCGCAGCGCTGTTCGTGGCGGGCGGCTTCTGGGTGGCCTACGGCATCGATGGCCACGTCATTACCGGTGTGGCCGACGGCATGGCGCCGTCCAACCCGCTGCTCAAGACCGTGGCGGCGCAGCCGGGCGCATGGATGGCCAACTTCGCCCAGTGGCCGCTGGCCTGGATCGCCCCGGCGCTGGGCGTGGGCGGGGCGCTGCTGGTCGCGGCCATGCTGGGGCGGCGCATGCAGGGCCTGCTGTTTATCGTGTCTTCGCTGGCTGTGGCGGGCATCATCCTGACCGCCGGCCTGGCGCTGTTCCCGTTCCTGATGCCGTCCTCGACCGACCCCCGCTTCGGCCTGACCGTCTGGGATGCGTCGTCCAGCCGGCTGACCTTGTGGATCATGCTGCTGTCCACGGCGTTCTTCTTGCCCATCATCACGCTGTACACCGCATGGGTGTACCGCGTGATGCGGGGCAAGGTCACCAGCGAGTCGGTCGACGGCACGCCCAATTCTTATTAGGAGTTTTCACGCATGTGGTATTTCTCGTGGATTCTCGGCCTGAGCCTGGCCTGCGCATTCGCCATCCTGAACGCCATGTGGTTCGAGCTGCGCGAGGGTGGCGAGCACGATCCGGCCCAGTCGTCCGGCGGCGTGTGAGCCGTACGCCGGGCCTGGCGCCCGATTCCGCGGCCGCGCAGGGCCCGGTGCAGCGCCAGCACTCGCGCTGGCTGGCTGCGCAGGCGCGCGTGGTGCGCGCCCCGCTGGCGCTGGCGGCAGCCGCCCCCTTGCTGGGCGGCGCCTTGCTGCTCATCCAGGCCTGGCTGCTGGCCCGGGTGCTCGACGCGGCCATTGCGGGCCACGCGCCGCGCGCCGGCCTGGCGCCGGCCATCGGCGCGATCGCCGTGCTGATCCTGGCGCGCGCCGGGCTGGCCTGGCTGGGCGAGCGGGCCGGCGCGCGGGCCGCCGAAGCCATCAAGCAGCGCCTGCGGCTGGCCTTGTTCGACCGCCTGCTGGCGCGCGGGCCGGCCTGGTCGCGCGCCCGGGTGTCGGGCGAACTGGCTAGCGCCATGGTCGACCAGGTCGAGGCGCTGGATGGTTTTTTCTCGCGCTACCTGCCCGCCGCCGTGGCGGCGGCGGTGCTGCCGCTGGCCTTTGCCGCCGTGCTGCTGCCGTTCGACTGGATCGCGGGCTTGCTGCTGCTGGTGACCGCGCCGCTGATCCCGCTGTTCATGGCCCTGGTGGGGTGGGGCGCCGAAGCCGCCAGCAGGCGCCACCTGCGGGCCTTTGCGCGCCTGTCGGGCTTCTTTGCCGACCGCCTGCGCGGCCTGTCGACCCTGAAACTGTACGGCCGCGCCGAGGCCGAGGCGCAGTCGGTGGCGCTGGCCAGCGACACCGTGCGGCGGCGCACGATGGCGGTACTGCGCATCGCCTTCCTGTCGTCCGCCGTGCTGGAGTTCTTTGCCGCACTGGGCGTGGCCGGCATGGCCGTGTATTTCGGCCTGACCTACCTGGGCTTCCTGGACTTGCGCAGTTCGCCGCTGACCCTGCAGGTCGGCTTCTTCTGCCTGTTGATGGCGCCCGAGGCCTATGCGCCGCTGCGGCAATTCGCCGCCCACTATCACGACCGCGCCGCCGCCCGCGCGGCCGTAGCGCAGATCGCCGCGGCTTTCGAGGGCTTGCCAGACCTGGCCCGTGCGGAGAACGATGCTGCTTGCGGGGGTCAGACATCTGAGAAAGCCGCGTCTGCCGAGCAGGCAACACCGTCCGCCGCCACCCTGGATGTGCAAGGCCTGACCGTGTGCGTCGCCGGCCGGCCGGCCGCGGTGCTGGACGATGCCCAGCTAAGGCTCGAGGCTGGCACGCACGCGGCCCTGATGGGCTCCAGCGGCAGCGGCAAGACCACGCTGCTGGAAACACTGTGCCGGCTGCGCGCCGGGGCGGACGCCATCCGCCTGGATGGCGTGCCGCTGGCCGATTGGGACGAGGCAGCCTTGCGCCAACGGGTGGCGTTGGTCGGCCAGCGCCCGTACCTGTTTGCCGGCAGCATTGCCGACAATATCCGCCTGGGCCGGCCGGACGCCACCGATGCGCAGGTGCGCGCGGCTGCGCGCCGCGCCTGCGTGTGCGAGTTCACGCAGGCCCTGCCGGGCGGGCTGGATACCCAACTGGGCAGCCGCGGCGCGGGCTTGTCAGGCGGCCAGGCCCAGCGGGTGGCGCTGGCGCGCCTGTTTCTGCGCGATCCGGGCCTGATTCTGCTGGATGAGCCCACTGCCCATCTGGACGCGACCACGCAGGCGCGCGTGCTGGACGAGATCCTGGCGTTCGCGCGGGGGCGCACGCTGCTGCTGGCCACGCACGCGCAGGCCGTGGCGCGGCGCCTGCCGCACACCGTGCGCCTGGCGCAGGGCAAGCTGGACCAGGCATGAGGGCGCTGCTGCACCTGCTGCCGCTGTACCGGCGCCGCGCTGGCGGGCTGCTGGCCGCGCTACTGCTGGCGCTGCTGACAATCGCCGCCGGTGTCGGCCTGTTGGGCGTGTCGGGCTGGTTTCTTAGCGCCGCGGCGCTGGCCGGCGCCGGCTCAGTGTTCAATCTGTTCGTGCCGTCGGCCCTGGTGCGCCTGCTATCGTTCGCGCGCATCGCGGCGCGCTATGCCGAGCGCTTGGTGGGCCATGCGGCCACGCTGCGCCTGCTGACCGATTTGCGCGCCGGCGTGTTCGACGTGCTGGTGGCCCTGACGCCGCGGCAACTGGCGCGCTACCGCGCCGGCGACCTGGTGGCGCGGCTGACCGGCGATGTCGACGCGCTGGACACGGTTTTCCTGCATGTGTTGGCTCCCATGGCGACAGCCGGGCTGGGCGCCGCGCTGCTGGCCGCCGTGGTGGGCCATTGGGTACCCGCTGCCGGCTGGATCCTGGCCTGGGCCATGCTGGCCGCCTGCCTGCTGGTGCCCGCCTGGCTGGCATGGGCAGCGCGCCGGCCCGGCCAGGCCATGCAGCGCAGCCACGCCGATTTGCGGGCGGCCACGCTGGAGGCCGTGGAAGGGCATGCCGACCTGATGGCCTGGCATGCTGCCGCGCAGGTCCGCCAGGCCTACGCCGGGCATTGCGCCCATGCCGCGTGTGCGCGCGAAGCGCAGGTCAGGGCGGCCGCCGGCGGACTGTGGATGTTGCAGGCGCTGGCCGGCGCCAGCCTGGTGGCGATGCTGTGGTTCGGGCTGGATGCCCTGCAGCAGCAGCGTCTGGACGGGCCGCTGCTGGCCGGCCTGTTGCTGGCCGTGGTCGGCGTGTTCGAAGTGGCGGGTCCGCTGATGCGGGGCGCCGCACGGCTGGGGGGCGCCATTGCCGCCGCGCAACGCATCCAGGCGCTTGCCCGCCTGGCGCCCGACCAGCGCGACCCGGCCGCGCCGCAGCCGCTGCCCGCGGTGGGCGCCATCGAGTTCCGGTCGGTGCGGTTCGCCTATCCGACGGCGGCCGGCGAACCCGGCCCGCCCGTACTCGACGATGCCAGCCTGCGCATCGAGCCGGGCGAGCGCGTCGCCATCGCGGGCCCCAGCGGCGCCGGCAAATCCACCCTGCTGCATCTGCTGCTGCGCCTGGAAGACCCGCAGGCCGGCAGCGTGTGTTTCGGCGGCGTGGACGTGCGCCACGCAGCGCAGGCGCAACTGCATCGGCGGGTGGCCTGGCTGGCGCAGGACGCGCCGGTGTTCCTGGGCACCCTGCGCACCAATCTGCTGATCGGCGATTCCGGCGCCGATGATGCCGCGCTGTGGCGGGCGCTGGATGCGGCAGGGCTGGGGGATTTCGTGCGCGGCCTGCCCGACGGCCTGGATACCTGGGCCGGCGAAACCGGCGCCAGCCTGTCGGTAGGCCAGGCGCGCCGCCTCTGCCTGGCGCGGGCGCTGCTGGCGCCCGCGACGGTGCTGGCGCTGGACGAGCCCACCGCCGGGCTGGACGAGGCCGCCCAGGCCGCGTTCTTCAGCGACCTGGCGCGGGCCGCGTGCGGCCGCACGGTGCTGCTGGTTACGCATGCCGCCTTGCCGCCGGGCGCGGTGCACCGCTGCCTGGCCCTGCGCGGCGGCCGCCTGGCGGCCGCCGATCTGGCTTAACCGCCATCGCACGGTTATAGTTCGCCTTGCTTTATTCTTCCCCGGGGCGTGCCCATGCAGACCGACACCGCCGAACTCATCCGGCGCACCATCCGCAGCGTCCCCGACTGGCCCCGCCCCGGCGTGATGTTCCGTGACATCACCCCGCTGCTGCAAGACCCGCGCACCTTCCGCGTCCTGATCGACCTGTTCGTCTACCGCTATATGCGCCAGCGCCTCGACCTGGTGGCCGGCGTGGACGCGCGCGGCTTCATCATCGGCAGCGTGCTGGCCTATGAGCTGAACCTGGGTTTCGTGCCGGTGCGCAAGCAGGGCAAGCTGCCGCACCGTACCGTGGCCGAGTCCTACACCCTGGAATACGGCAATTCGTCCGTGGAAATGCACACCGACTCGGTGCGCACCGGCCAGCGCGTGCTGCTGGTCGACGACCTGATCGCCACTGGCGGCACCATGCTGGCGGCCATCAAGCTGTTGCAGCGGCTGGGCGCCAATGTGGTGGAAGCCGCCGCCATCATCGACCTGCCCGAACTGGGCGGCTCGGGCAAAGTCGCCGCCACCGGCACGCCGCTGTTCACGGTGTGCAGCTACGACAGCGCCGAATAGCCCGGGTACTGCCGGCCGCGCCTAGGCGGCTTCGCTCATGGCCCACGAGGCGGGCTCGGTCAGCCGCGGCTGGATGAAGTCGAGAAAAGCCCGCGTCTTGGCGGGAATAGTGCGCGACGGCATCAGCGCAAACAGCGGAATGGGCGTCAGGCTCCAGTCGGGCAGCACCGGCACCAGCCCCTTGCTGCGGATCGGCTGGCCGATCGTGTCGAATACCAGCAGCGGGGCAATGCCCAGGCCCTGGCTGGCCAGGCGCGACAGGATGCCGACGTTGTTGGCTGCCAGGCGGCCGGACACCGACACGCGCTCGATTTTTTCGCCCGAATGCAGCACCCAGTACGAAAACGCTTCGCTCATGGCTGGACGCAGGCATTCGTGATGGCCCAGGTCGGAAGGCACGCGGGGCACGCCGTGCAGCGCCAGGTACTGCGGCGAGGCATACAGGCGGTGTTCCATCAGCACGATCTGGCGCGCCACCAGGCTGGAGTCCGGCTGGCGGCCAAAGCGCAGCACCAGGTCGAACGGGTTGCTGATGGGGTCGATGTGCTGCATGTTCAGGTCGAAGTCGCACTCGATATCGGGGTGCAGCGCGCGGAACTCCTGGATCACGGCCGGCAGGAACAACTGCGCCAGGCTCGACGGCATGGATACGCGCAAGCGGCCCTTGGGCTGGGCGGCCATGTCCAGCAGCTGGTCGTGCGCCACCCGGGCTTCTTCGACGATGGGGCGGCACCGCTCGAAATACATCAGGCCGGCCTCGGTGAGTTCGATGCGCCGGGTGCTGCGGTGCAGCAGCTTCATGCCGATGCTTTGCTCAAGTTCGCTGACGCGCCGCGACAGCGTCGAGGCGGGCATGTTCAGGGCTTCGGCCGCGTGGCTGAAGTTCTTGCGCTTGGCGACTTCGACAAAAAGCGCGATGTCGTTGAGCTGGATGTCCATGATGGCTTATGGGGGGATTCAACTGCCAGATGGAGAACATATCTCATCACGAGGCAGATATTGTTCACCAAAAATGGAAAAGTCTGTTTCGCGACAAACACGCATGACCCAGTGCTTTCTTGCGCTAGTGACCCGGAACAGGCGGCTCGGGATCCCGCGGATGGAAAAATGTTCCCCAAAACAAGGGTTTTTACGGATCCGTGATCGCCGGATACTGGCCGACGGTACCGCTGCGCCGCGGGCCGCATCCCGCCTGCCGGGGTTCGCCAGGCGGACGGCGGCGCCGGTTATCTCCACGGAGAAGTATCATGAAAGTTCTGTAGGCCGCCCTGACGGCCGCAACCCTCACGGTGACAGGAATGTCCGCTCACGCCGAAGGTAAAACCCGCGCCCAGGTGCGCGCCGAACTCGCCGCCGCCAAGCAGGCTGGCGAAGTGTCGTTCGGCGACCTCGACTACCCGCCGGCCCGGCCGGCGGCCTCGCACAAGACCCGCGCGCAGGTGCGCGCCGAACTCGACCAGGCCCGTGCGGCCGGCGAGCTCAGCTCGGGCGATCTGGATTATCCGCCCGAACAGCCTCCCGCCACTCACAAGACACGCGCCCAAGTGCGTGCCGAGCTGGCCGCCGCCAAGGCCGCCGGCGAGGTCAGCTTCGGCGACCTCGACTACCCGCCCGACAATCGCTGAACCTGCTGGGCCGGCCCGCCACAGTTCTACAAACGTTGTTGAATTGCAACGTCGGTGTCCATGGCGGACAAGCCGCCAGCGACGGCGCCGGCCGCACACGGCTCGGCGAAATCCGCGCCGCGCCCTGGGCAGCGCGACCATCGCGGGCCGGCGCGTATGGTTTTACCCTCATTTTTGAAAAACAACTCTCCAAATTCGTGGTTAATCCCTATTGCGGTTGGAAAGATACTTTTACCCGTGCATGCGCCGTCCGGCCTCGCCTTGGGCCAGCCAGGTTGCGCATGGCCCTTTCCTGTCACTCTGCTTTAGGAAAACTCATCATGAAAAAAACGCTACTGGCCGTCGCGCTGGCTGCCGGCTTTGCAGGCGTGGCCCAAGCCGAGACCTCGGTTACGCTGTACGGGCTGATTGACGCAGGTATCGGTTACAACCAAGTCAAGGGCGCCAATGGCGACAAAGCCAGCCGTATCGGCGCTGTCGACGGCGTGAACAGCGGCTCGCGTTTCGGTCTGCGCGGCGCTGAAGACCTGGGCGACGGCCTGAAGGCTGTCTTCACCCTGGAAGGCGGTTTCTCGCCCAACAGCGGTGAGTCCTCGCAAGGCGGCCGCCTGTTCGGTCGTCAAGCCACCGTTGGCCTGCAAAGCGACAGCTGGGGCCAACTGGACTTCGGCCGTCAAACCAACCTGGCCTCCAAGTACTTCGCCGGCATCGACCCCTCGGGCATCAGCTACGGCCAAGCCACCATGGGCACGTCGTTCAGCTCGGCCAACACGGTTCGCCTGGACAACATGGTGCTGTACCAAACCCCGTCGTTCTCGGGCTTCAAGTTCGGCGTCGGCTACTCTTTCAATGCTGACGACACCACCGCCACCGGCGGCGGCTTCCGCACCAACAACAACAACCGTGTTGTGACGGTTGGCGGTCGCTACCAGAATGGCCCGCTGGATGTTGCCCTGTCGTATGACAACTTCCGTCCGGACAGCAGCCGTGCCAAAGGCCAGTACGACACCGACAATGTGCAGTCGTACATCATCGGCGCCGCCTACGACTTCGAAGTGGTCAAGGTCTCGGCCGCTTTCGGCCAGACGTTTGACGGCTGGTTCGTCGGCACGAGCATCGATGGCCTGGAAGACGTCAACGGCACAGGCCTGGGCAGCTGGAAACTGGCTGATGGCTCGCGCGTCAACTCGTACCTGCTGGGCATCAGCGCCCCCATCGGCGGCGCCAGCAACATCTGGGCGTCCTGGCAGCGTGCTGACGTCAACAACAGCCGTCTGGCTGGCGATGACGCCACGAGCAACACCTTCAGCCTGGGTTACACCTACGACCTGAGCAAGCGCACCAACCTGTACGCGATGGGTTCGTACGGCGACAACTGGGCATTCCAGGAAGACCAGCGCAGCACGGCTGTGGCGGTCGGCCTGCGCCACCGGTTCTAAGCGCGTCGTACGTCCGGCGCGGGTTGCCGAATGCACGGGTTGTCTCCGCTGCCCGTCGAGTGACAACTAACCCCGCGAAGGTTTGCGCCGGACGCACGCGTGGCTGGAAAGGAAGGGCCCCTTGCGGGGCCCTTCCACTTTTTTACGGCAGGCAAAAGGGCCTGCGGAAACCGGGCGCCTACAGGAACAGCCGGTAGGCCGGGTTGTCGGTTTCGTTCCAGTGCGGATAGCCCAGTTCAGCCACGAAGGTCTTGAACAGTTTCTTGTCCGACGGCGGCACCTGGATGCCGATCAGGATGCGGCCATAGTCGGCCCCCTGGTTGCGGTAATGGAACAGGCTGATGTTCCAGTCGGGGTTCATGGCGTTCAGGAAGCGCATCAGCGCGCCGGGGCGCTCGGGGAATTCGAAGCGGTACAGCAGCTCGTGGCTGGCCAGCGCCGAACGGCCGCCCACCATGTGGCGCAAGTGGGTCTTGGCCATTTCGTCATGGGTGAGGTCGAGCGTGTCGAAGCCGTTGCGGCGGAAATTGGCCGCGATCTTGTCGGACTCGGCCGGTGAATTGACCTGCACCCCCACGAACACATGAGCCCGCTGGGCATCGGAAATGCGGTAGTTGAATTCCGTGACACTGCGGTGCCCGACCAGTTCGCAGAAGCGGCGGAAGCTGCCGCGCTGTTCGGGCATGGTCACGGCGAACACCGCTTCGCGCATTTCGCCGACTTCGGCGCGCTCGGCCACGAAGCGCAGGCGGTCGAAGTTCATGTTGGCGCCGCAGGCGATGGCGATCAGGGTCTTGCCCTTGAGCTTGTGCTGGGCCGCATACTGCTTGGCCGCCGCCACCGCCATGGCGCCGGCGGGTTCGAGCACGCTGCGCGTGTCCTGGAAGACATCTTTGATGGCGGCGCAGATGGCGTCGGTATCGACCACCACGAAATCGTCGACATACTGGCGCGTCAGGCGGAAGGTTTCGGCGCCTACCATCTTGACGGCAGTGCCGTCGGAAAACAGGCCCACGTCGTTGAGCTGCACGCGGCGCCCGGCGCGCACGCTGCGCAGCATGGCGTCGGAATCTTCGGTCTGCACGCCGATGATCTTGATTTCAGGCCGCAGCTGCTTCACATAAGCAGCCACCCCCGACACCAGCCCGCCGCCGCCGATCGCGACGAAGATGGCGTCGATGGGGCCCGGGTGCTGGCGCAGGATTTCCATGCCCACCGTGCCCTGGCCGGCGATCACGTCGGGGTCGTCGAAGGGGTGGACGAAGGTGAGTTTTTCTTTCTTCTCGAGCGTCTGGGCGTGCGCGTAGGCATCCGAGAAGCTTTCGCCGGCCAGCACCACTTCGCCGCCCAGCCGGTGCACCGCGTCGATCTTGACTTGCGGGCTGGTGGTGGGCATGACGATGACCGCCCGGCAGCCCAGCCGGGCCGCCGCCAGCGCCACGCCCTGAGCATGGTTGCCGGCCGAGGCGGCAATGACCCCGCGGCTGCGCGCCGCCGGCGCCAGGTTGGCCATTTTGTTGTACGCCCCGCGCAGCTTGAAGCTGAACACCGCCTGGGTATCTTCACGCTTGAGCAGCACCGTGTTCGAAATTCGCTGGGACAGCAGGGGAGCGGATTCGAGAGGAGATTCGACGGCGACGTCGTAGACCTTGGAGGTCAGGATGCGTTTCAGATAATCGGCGGACATGGCGACGCAAAGAGCGGTGACAGAGGGGGAAAAGGCGTCAGGCAGAATATCACACGGGGGCCTGGGTGCTTCTTGCGTTGCATGGCGTGGCGAGTAGTTGTTCCTGCGGCGTTGCGGTGGGTTGGCACAAGCGCCTTGGCTTCACGGCGCCGTCCGGACGCCCCGCGCGCGTTCGACCTCGCGGCTGGCAGGCCGCTCGGATTCGCCAGGCAGGGAACAGTCCTCAAGGACTGTTCCCTGTCCGGGCTCATCCCCCTCAAGGGGGCGACGCTGGCGGACCGGCAAAGCCGGATCCGCGGCGTCCCCGCTCGGGCTGCACCCGCTTTCATCTCGGGCGGGTCGCGCAGCGCGCGGTGAAGCACTGACACCCTGGTGGGAGTCAGACACCAGATATGCGACTGGCCCACAACCTTGGCCTTCAGCGTTCTGAATGGCATTCACGGCCGCGCTGGGCGCCCGGACGGCACCGTGAAGCCAAGGCGCTCGCGCCCCCACGCCACGACGCCAGAAGAAAGACGACCCACCGCACAACCCGAATCCCAGACCCCCCTCCGCCCGGGACCAGCTAAACTGCCGCCCATCATGGAACAAAGCCTGCTGAACGCTGTCCACTGGCTGCTGGCGTTGGTGGCCTTGCCCGAAATCGGGCTGCCGGCCATTTTCCTGGTCAGCGTGGTCTCGGCGACGTTGCTGCCGCTGGGTTCCGAGCCGGCGGTGTTCGGTTTTGTGAAACTGGCGCCCGATATGTTCTGGCCGGCGGTGCTGGTGGCCACGGCGGGTAATACCGTGGGCGGCGCCATCAGCTACGCCATGGGCCTGGGCGCCCACCGGGCGCTGGAGCGCTGGCGCGAGAAGCACCCGCACCCGGCCGGCGCCGGGGCCGACCGCCCGGCCGGGCGTCCCGGGGGCCCGGCCGACCGCATGCGGGGCCGCTGGCACCTGCACGCCCACGACTGGCTGCACCGCATGGGGCCGCCGGCGCTGCTGCTGTCCTGGCTGCCCGCCGTGGGCGACCCCCTGTGCGCGGTGGCCGGCTGGTTGCGTTTGGCCTTCTGGCCCTGCGTGCTGTACATGGCCATCGGCAAATTTGCCCGTTACACGGTCATGACCGCCGGCTTGCTGTGGTTCTTTCCCCAGCCCGTCTGAACCGGGCGGGAAGGGGGCCGGCGGCCGGTTCGCACAATGTCATAAAATGATTCTTTAAGGGCCTATTCCCCGGTTGTCCATGAACGCCCCCCTCGCCAGCCAAATCCTGTCCGCGGCGATTCCGCCTGCAGCCACCGCGCGTTTGCGCGAAATTCCGTACAACTACACATCGTTCTCCGATCGCGAAATCGTCGGCCGCCTGCTGGGCGGCGATGCCTGGCAGTGGTTGTCCGATTTGCGCGGCGAGCGCCGCACCGGCCGCTCGGCCCGCATGCTTTATGAAGTGCTGGGCGATATCTGGGTGGTGCGCCGCAACCCCTACCTGCAGGACGACCTGCTCGACAACCCCAAGCGGCGCAAGCTGCTGGTGGGGGCGCTGCACCATCGCCTGGGCGAAATCGACAAGCGCCGCGACCCGGATTCGCCCACGCCCGAGGGCCACGACCCGCAGCGCGACGCCAAGGTGGTGGAACTGCTGGCGCGTGCGCGTTCGGCCGTGGCGGCCTTCGAAAGCGAGTTCGACCAGACTGCGCACCTGCGCAAGCAGGCCCAGAAAGTGCTGGGCCGCATTACCGCGCGCGACAACATCAAGTTCGACGGCCTGTCGCGGGTGTCGCACGTTACCGACGCCACCGACTGGCGCGTGGAATACCCGTTCGTGGTGCTGACGCCCGACAACGAAGCCGAGACGGCCGCCCTGGTGCGCGCCTGTATCGAACTGGGCCTGACCATCGTGCCGCGCGGCGGCGGCACCGGCTATACGGGCGGAGCCATTCCGCTGACCTGGAAGTCGGCGGTCATCAACACCGAGAAATTCGACAGCCTGGGGCCGGTCGAGTCCTGTATCCTGCCTGGCCTGACCGAGCCGGCGGCGGTCATCCACGCCGGCGCCGGCGTGGTCACCAAGCGCGTGGCCGAGGCCGCCGAGCAGGCCGGCTTCGTGTTCGCCGTGGACCCCACTTCGGCTGAAGCCTCGTGCGTGGGCGGCAACATTGCCATGAACGCCGGCGGCAAGAAAGCCGTGCTGTGGGGGACCGCGCTCGACAACCTGGCCTGGTGGCGCATGGTCGACCCCGATGGCAACTGGCTGGAAGTGACGCGCCTGGACCACAACCTGGGCAAGATCCACGACGTGGACGTGGCCCGCTTTGAACTGAAATGGTTCGACGGCGCCGCCCAGCCCGGCGAAAAGCTGCTGAAAACCGAACAACTCGAAATCGCCGGCCGCGTGTTCCGCAAAGAGGGTCTGGGCAAGGACGTTACCGATAAATTCCTGGCCGGCCTGCCCGGCGTGCAGAAAGAAGGCTGCGACGGCCTGATCACCTCGGCCCGCTGGGTGTTGCACCGCATGCCGCGCCACACGCGCACGGTGTGCATGGAGTTCTTCGGGCAGGCGCGCGACGCCATCCCGTCCATCGTCGAGGTCAAGGGCTACCTGGACGGCGAGGGCCGGGCGCGCGGCGCCATCCTGGCCGGGCTCGAGCACCTGGACGAGCGCTACCTGCGCGCGGTGGGCTACGCCACCAAGAGCAAGCGCGGCACGCTGCCCAAGATGGTGCTGATCGGCGACATCGTCGGCGACGATGAAGATGCCGTGGCGGCCGCCGCCAGCGAAGTAGTGCGGCTGGCCAACACGCGGCACGGCGAGGGCTTCGTGGCCGTCAGCGCCGAGGCGCGCAAGAAATTCTGGCTCGACCGCTCGCGCACCGCGGCCATCGCCCGCCACACCAACGCCTTCAAGATCAACGAAGACGTGGTGATCCCCCTGTCGCGCATGGGCGAATACACCGACCACATCGAGCGCATCAACATCGAGCTGTCTACCCGCAACAAGCTCAAGCTGCTCGACGCGCTGGACGCGTTCCTGGCGGTGCCGCTGCCGGTGGGCAAGGCCGAAGATGCCGAAGACGAGGCCACCCGCGCCGAGGCGCTGGCCGAGCACACCCGCCAGGCCGTCGAGGTGCTGGCGTCGGTGCGTAAGCGCTGGCAGTGGCTGCTCGACAACCTCGATCTGCCGCTGCGGCAGGCGCTGCCCGACCTGTCCGGCCTGGGCATGACGCCGCTGCAGGGCACGCTGTCGGACCGCGTGGCCGCCCAGCCGCAGGCCAACCTGTTCAATGTGCTGCAGGACCGCACCGTGCGCGTGTCCTGGAAGACCGAGGTGCTGGCGCCCATGCAGGGCATCTTCTCGGGCGCCACGGGCAAGCACATTCTCGAAGAGTTCAAGGCTATCCACGCGCGCGTGCTGAAAAGCCGCGTGTTCGTGGCGCTGCACATGCATGCCGGCGACGGCAACGTGCACACCAACATCCCGGTCAACTCCGACGACTACGAGATGCTGGCCGAGGCGCACCAGGCGGTGGCCCGCATCATGCAGATCGCGCGTGACCTCGATGGGGTGATCTCGGGCGAGCACGGTATAGGCCTGACCAAATACGAATTCCTGACCGACGCCGAGCTGGCGCCCTTCCAGGAATACAAGCGGCGCGTCGATCCGCGCGGGCATTTCAACGCCGGCAAGCTGATGCCCGGCGCCGACCTGCGCCACGCCTGGACGCCCAGCTTCAACTTGATGGGCCACGAATCGCTGATCATGCAGCAGAGCGACATCGGCGCCATTTCCGAGTCCATCAAAGACTGCCTGCGCTGCGGCAAGTGCAAGCCGGTGTGCGCTACGCACGTGCCGCGCGCCAACCTGCTGTATTCACCGCGCAACAAGATCCTGGCCACTTCGCTGCTGGTCGAGGCCTTCCTGTACGAAGAGCAGACCCGCCGCGGCGTCAGCCTGAAGCACTGGGAAGAATTCGAAGACGTGGCAGACCACTGCACGGTGTGCCACAAGTGCTACAACCCGTGCCCGGTGGACATCGATTTCGGCGATGTGTCGATGAACATGCGCGCGCTGCTGCGCCGCATGGGGCGCAAGTCGTTCAACCCCGCCACGTCGGCGGCCATGTTCTTCCTGAACGCCAAAGACCCGGCCACCATCAACGCCACCCGCAAGGCCATGGTGGGCGTGGGCTACAAGGCGCAGCGCCTGGCCCACGATGTACTGTCGACGTTCGTGCGCAAGCAGACCGCGCACCCCCCGGCCACGGTGGGCAAGCCGCCGCTGCGCGAGCAGGTGGTGCACTTCGTCAACAAGAAAATGCCCGGCGGCCTGCCCAAGCAAAGCGCCCGCAAGCTGCTGGACATCGAAGACGCCAACTACGTGCCCATCATCCGCGACCCGAAGGCCACCACGGCCGACACCGAGGCGGTGTTTTATTTCCCGGGCTGCGGATCGGAAAGGCTGTTCTCGCAAGTGGGCCTGGCCACCCAGGCCATGCTGTGGCACGCGGGCGTGCAGACCGTGCTGCCGCCGGGCTACCTGTGTTGCGGCTACCCGCAGCGCGGCAACGGCATGAACGACAAGGCCGAGCAGATCATCACCGATAACCGCGTGCTGTTCCACCGCGTGGCCAATACGCTGAACTACCTGGACATCAAGACCGTCGTGGTCAGTTGCGGCACCTGCTACGACCAGTTGGCCGGCTACGAGTTCGACAAGATCTTCCCCGGCTGCCGCCTGATCGACATCCACGAGTACCTGCTGGAAAAGGGCATCAAGCTGGAAGGGGCCAAGGGCGTGCGCTACATGTACCACGACCCCTGCCACACGCCCATGAAGCTGCAGGACCCGATGAAGACCGTGCGTTCGCTGGTGGGCGACGGCGCCATCAAGACCGACCGTTGCTGCGGCGAGTCGGGCACCCTGGCGGTCAGCCGTCCCGACGTGTCTACGCAAGTGCGCTTTCGCAAGCAGGAAGAACTGCAGAAGAACCAGGCCGCGCTGCGGCAGGACGGCTACGCGGGCGACGTCAAGGTGCTGACCTCGTGCCCGTCATGCCTGCAGGGCCTGACGCGCTACGAAGGTGACACCGCCATGGAAGCCGACTACATCGTGGTCGAAATGGCCCGCCACATCCTGGGCGAGCAGTGGATGGAAGAGTACGTGCGGCGCGCCAACTCGGGCGGGATCGAGCGGGTGCTGGTGTAACGCGCGGCCGGCTTCCGGCCAGGTGTCTGCCGGCCGTCTTAGTCTTGCGACACGGCCCGAACCTCGATGCCGGCCGCGCGCAGCGCGTCGCCGAGCGCGCGGGCGAACACCACGGCGTTGGGCTGGTCGCCGTGCACGCACAAGGTGTCGGCTTGTACCGGCACGTCGCGCCCGTTTACCGAGCGCACTACGCCTTCGCGCACCATGCGCAGCACCTGCGCCACCGAGGTATCGACGTCTTCGATCATGGCGCCGGGCTGGCTGCGCGGGGTCAGCGAACCGTCGTCCTGGTAAGAGCGGTCGGCGAATACTTCGTGGGCGGCGCGCAGGCCGAGGTCGTGCGCGGCCCTGACCAGTTGGCTGCCTGCCAGGCCGTACAGCACCAGGCTGGCGTCGACGTCGCGCACGGCGCGGCAGATGGCCTGCGCCAGCGCCGCGTCCTTGGCCGCCATGTTGTACAGCGCGCCATGCGGCTTGACGTGATGCAGCCGCACGCCCTGGCTGACTGCCACCGCCGCCAGCGCGCCAACCTGGTACACGACCATGTCGTAGGCCTCCTGGGGCGTGATCTGCATTGCGCGGCGGCCAAAGCCCACCAGGTCGGGCAGGCTCGGGTGCGCGCCCACCGCGACGTTGCGCGACCTCGCCGCGGCTACGGTCTTGCGCATGGTGGACGGGTCGCCGCCATGAAAGCCACAGGCCACGTTGGCCGAGCTGACGAATTCGAGCACGGCTTCGTCATTGCCCATGTGCCAGGCGCCGTAGCTTTCGCCCATGTCGCAGTTCAGGTCGATGGCGGAACTCATGCGGATGTCCTCAAGTGTGGAGCAGCGCGCGCAGCGGGGCCAGCGCGTCCTGCAATTGGGCGAACGCATCTTCGCGTTCGCCGTCGAGCTGTTGTGCCTCGTCCAGTTCGATGCGGGCGAACCGTAGTACCTGGCCGGGCCCGCGTTGCGCCAGGGCGGGCAGGTCGGCCGAGATGATCTGGGCCAGCTTGGGGTAGCCGCCGGTGGTCTGGCGGTCGGCCATCAGCACGATGGCCTGGCCGCCCGCCGGCACCTGCATGGTGCCATAGCTGGCCGCTTCGGACAGGATCTGGCGCGGCGCTGTCATGGACAGGGGCGGGCCGTCCAGCCGGTAGCCCATGCGGTCTGATTGCACACTGATGCGGAACTCGGCGTGCAGTAGATGGCGGTGCGATTCGGCATCGAACTCGTCCCAGTGTATGCCTGGCAGCACGCGCAAGTGGCTGCGGGGGCGGGGGGCCAGCGTGGCCGGCAGGTAGATGCGCTGCTGCCACAGGGCCCGGGCCAGGCGTTCGAGCGCGGCCGATTCGCCGGGCAGCGCTGCCGCCAGGCCGATGGTGTCGCCCTTGGCCAGCGCGCGGCCGGCATGCCCGCCGAAACCGCCGCGCAAATACGTGCTGGCGCTGCCCAGCACCGGGGCTAGCGCGTAGCCGCCATGCACGGCCAGGTAGGCGCGGATGCCGCCATCGGGCGGTGCCGTGCCGAACGCCAGCACATCGCCGGCGCGCGCCACCAGCGGCCGGTGGCAGGGGACGGCAGAGCCGTTCAGGGTGGCGCGCAGGTCGGCTCCGCCAATGGCGAAGCAGGCAGGCGCCTCGAAGCGCAGGCTCGGGCCGGCCAGGGTGATTTCCAGGGTGGCATGGTCGGCTTCGTTGCCGGCCAGCAGGTTGGCCAGGCGGTGCGCACGGGCGTCCATGGCGCCGCACACGGGCACGCCCAGGTGCTGGCTGCCGGTGCGGCCGGTGTCCTGGAAGCTGGACAACAGCCCTGGCTTGAGTACCGTGATGCTCATCGGGCCGCCTCGCGCAGGCGCCCGAACTCGGCGGGCGTGATGGGCACGAAGCGCACGGTGTCGCCGGGCTGCAGCAGCGCGGCCGGCTCGCGCGCGGGGTCGAACAACGCCACCGGCGTGGCGCCGATGATGTTCCAGCCGCCCGGCAACTGGCTGGGATAAAGCACGCTCTGGCGGTTGGCCACGGCCACCGAGCCGGCCGGCACCGCCGTGCGCGGCGAGGCGCGCCGCGGAATGTTCAGCCGCTCGTTGTGCACGCCCAGGTAGGGGGCGCCCGGCGCGAAGCCCAGCATGAACACCAGGTTGTCCGGGCCGGCATGCAGCTGGACCACCTCGTCGGCAGAGATGCCTGCATGGCGCGCCACTTCGTCCAGGTCGGGGCCGTATTCGCCGCCATAGCACACGGGGAGGTCGATCCGGCGGCCCGCCTGCGCGTCTGCCGTGACGCCCTGGGCGAGTATTTGCTCGATCTGAGCGGCCAACTGCGGGTAGCGCGGTCCCTGGCTGCCCGCCGGCCGGTAGTGCACGGCCACGGCCACGAACGAGGGCACCACGTCGGTGACGCCGGGCAGTTGCGCCTGGCGCAGCATGCGCGCTGCGGCCAGGCACAGGCGGCCGGTGTTGATATCGATGCCGTCGCCGAAATAAACCAGCAGGCAGCGGTCGCCTTGCGGCTGGATGCGCCAGGCGGCGGCGGAAGCGGGCGGGATAGTATTCAACGGCGCAACCGCCTTGGCGCGGTCCTACTTGGCAAACAGGGAGTCCATGTTCTTGAACGACTTGAATTCCAGCGCGTTGCCCGACGGGTCCAGGAAGAACATGGTGGCCTGTTCGCCCACTTCGCCCTTGAAGCGGACGTAGGGCTCGATGACGAACTGGGTGCCCGCGTCGGTCAGCTTCTTGGCCAGCGCTTCCCAATCGGCCATGGGCAGCACGGCGCCGAAGTGGCGCACCGGCACGTCTTTCGAATCAACCGAGCTGGTGGATTTGTGGCCGCACTCGTCGGGCGACAGGTGGGCGACGATTTGGTGCCCGTAGAAATTGAAGTCGACCCATTCGGCCGAACTGCGGCCTTCGGGACAGCCCAGCAGCTCGCCGTAGAACGCGCGGGCTTCGGCCAGGTCGCGCACGGGGAAGGCCAGGTGGAATGGGGGCAGAGAGGTGGATGCGGTCATGGGGGCTCCAGATGCGGCAAGAGTAAAACAAAATCGGCAAACCCGGGCCGCCCAGGCGGCAGACGCGGCCAGGAAGCGCGGGAACGGCATAGCTATCAGTTTAGCGATTGTTTTTTTGATCGAAAAACGATATTTTTTTGCTCTGAGCAGCAATAAAATCGATTGTGATCCGAGAATTCAAGACCTTCATCGCCGTGGCGCGCGACGGCACGTTTACCGGGGCGGGCCGCCAGCTGGGGCTGACGCAGTCGGCCGTGAGCGCGCAGATGCGCCGCCTGGAAGACTACCTGGGCGTGGCGTTGTTTGAACGCACCGCCAAATCGGCGGTGCTGAACGCGGCGGGCCGCGAGATGCTGCCCCAGGCCGAAGAACTGGTGGCCCTGGCCGAGCGCATGGCCAGTTCGGCCGGCGCCGGCCATGTGAGCGGGCTGCTGCGGATAGGGGCCATCGCGTCGGTGCAGCAGGGTTTGCTGGTCGACGCCTTGGCGCAGTTCCGCGACACGTTTCCCGATGTGCGGGTGCGCGTGGTGCCGGGCGTGTCGCTGTCGCTGCTGGGCCAGGTCGACGCGGGCGAAATCGACATGGCGGTGCTGATCCGGCCGCCCTTTGCGCTGCCGCCCGAACTGGCCTGGCGGCCGCTGCTGCAAGAACCGGTCGTGCTGGCCGCGCCCGCCGGGCTGCCCGCGCAGCCCTGGCGCGAACTGCTGGCGGGCCAGCCCTTCATCCGCTACGACCGCTCGTCTTTCGGCGGGCGCCTGGTGGACATGTTCCTGAAAAAGCACCGCATCGCCGTACGCGAGGCCGTGGAGCTGGACGAAATGGAAGCCATCGCCAACCTGGTCAGGCGCGGCCTGGGCGTGGCGCTGTTGCCGCGCACCCGGCGGTTCGATGCCGCGGATCTGCGCCTGTACGACTTGGGCGAAGCGGGCTTCAGCCGCGACATCGGCCTGGTGGCGCGCCTGCCGCACGACCCCGCCTCGCTGGCGGGGCACCTGGCCGAATGCCTGGTGCAGGCCGCGCAGGCGCCGGATTGCCAGGTGTCGGGCTCCGCCGGTTGAAGTGAAAGTCCCGCCGAAGCGCTACGGTTGTGCCAGGTGTCTGGCTCCGCAGTGCCAGACACCGAAGTGTGTACAGACTGTCTCAATAGCACGGTGTCTGACACCCTGCGGGAGTCAGACACCTGCTAAGCGAGTGCCTGCTATACCCGGTCGCAGCGCACGGTGATGGGGTGGCTGCGCAGCGCCGCCATGACGGTGTCGCTGACCTGGCCGTCTACATCGGTGATCACGTAGCCGATCTGGCCGCGGGTCTGCAGGCTCTGGCTGACGATGTTCAGGCCTTGCTCGGCCAGCAGGCTGTCCAGCGCGCCCAGCGCCCCGGGGGTATTGCGGTGCACGTGCAGAATGCGGGCCGCGCCCACCCGTTCCAGGTAGGGCAGTTCGGGGAAATTGACAGCGCTTTTGGTGGTGCCGGACTGCAGGAAGCGCACCAATTTCTCGGCCACTTCGCGGCCGATGTTTTCTTGTGATTCCTGGGTGCTGCCGCCGATGTGCGGTGTGAGCAGCACGTTGGGCATGCCGATAAGCGGGCTGGCCAGCGGTTCATCGACGCTCTTGGGTTCGGTGGGAAACACGTCCAGCGCCGCGCCCGCCAGATGGCCCGAGGCCAGCGCCGCATGCAGCGCCTCGATGTCGACCACGGTGCCGCGCGAGGCGTTGATCAGGATGGCGCCGCGCCGCATGCGGGCCAGGGCATCGGCATTGATGATGTTCTCGGTGCTCTTGCCGCCGGGCACGTGCAGCGTGACCACGTCGGCCTGTTCCAGCAGCTCGTTCAGCGAGCCGGCCGCGCGGGCGTTGCCCAGCGGCAGCTTGGCTTCCACGTCGAAGAACACCACGCGCATGCCGATGCTTTCGGCCAGCGTGCTGATCTGCGAGCCGATGTTGCCGTAGCCGATGATGCCCAGGGTCTTGCCGCGCGTTTCGAATGCGCCGGCGGCCGACTTGTCCCAGTGGCCCAGGTGTACGCGGGCGTTCTTTTCGGGAATGCGGCGCAGCAGCAGGATGGCTTCGCCCAGCACCAGTTCGGCCACTGAGCGCGTGTTGGAAAACGGCGCGTTGAATACCGGCACGCCGCGCTGCATGGCGCCGTTCAGGTCGACCTGGTTGGTGCCGATGCAAAAGCAGCCCACCACGCGCAGATCGGGCGCTGCCGCCAGCGCGTCGGCATCGAGGTGCGTGCGCGAGCGGATGCCGGCCAGCTGCGCGCCGCGCAGGGCTTCGTGCAATTCGGCCGGCGGCAGGGCGCCGGCATACGTGGCGATATCGGTGTAGCCGGCGGCGGCGAAGACTTCGCGTGCGCTGGGGTGGATGTTTTCGAACAGGACAATCTGGGCCATGGATGCGACAGCGGGGAAAGGTGAATGGGAATCTTTCCCCTATTGTGGCGCAGTTTGCCGGCAGGGCAGGCAGAGGCCATTTGGCCGTTGTGGCGATCAGGCAGTCACCACCCGCTCGGCCGGAAAGTGCAGGGCGAAGATGCTGCCCTTGCCGACTTCGCTGGTGATCAGCAATTCGGCGTCATGGCGGATGGCGATGTGCTTGGTGATGGCCAGCCCCAGGCCGGTACCGCCGGCGGCGCGCGAACGGCCCCGGTCGACGCGGTAGAAGCGTTCCGTCAGGCGCGGGATGTGCAGTGCCGCGATGCCGATGCCGGTGTCCTGCACGCTGAAGCGCGCCCCGCCGTCGGCCTTGCCGTGCCAGTGCACCGTGATTTTGCCGCCGTCGGGCGTGTAGCGCACGGCATTGGTCAGCAGGTTGGAGATGGCCGATGCCAGTTCGGTTTCGGCGCCCAGCACGTCCAGCGATTCGTCGATATGCCAGGTAAAGCTGTGGCGCCCCGCCGACAGGGCCTCGATCTGCTGGCGCGAGGTCTGCAAGAGGCCGGGCAGGTTGACCGCGCGCGGATCCGTGCCGGGCGACGATTCCAGCGTGGACAGCGTCAGCAGGTCTTCCACGATGGCCTGCATGCGCTGGGCCTGTTCGTGCATCATGCCCATGTACTGGTCGCGCTGCTCGGCGCCCAGCGCCTCGGCTGGCATGTCGCGCAGCGTTTCCAGAAAGCCGGCCAGCACCGTCAGGGGCGTGCGCAGTTCGTGCGAGACGTTGGCGACGAAGTCGCGCCGGGTGGTTTCGAGCTTTTCGATCTGCGTGACGTCGCGCGAGATCAGCAGCCGCCGGTTGCTGGCATAGGCCGCCAGGTGCATCATCATGACGCGTTCTTGGCCGCCGTGCGCCAGCCGCACCAGAATGGGCTCGGGCCAGTCGTCGCGATGCGCGTAGGCCACGAATTCGGGCGCGCGCAGCAGGTTCAGCAGATTGTGCCCGCGGTCGGCGGGCAGGCTCAGGCCCAGGTGGTGGCGCGCCACGCGGTTGCACCATTCGATCTGGAAATCTTCGTTAAGCGTCACCACGCCGTCGGGCAGGGCTTGCGCGGCCGCCAGCATGCCCTGCATGGTGCCGCGGGTTTCGGCCAGTTCGCGCGCGCGGGCCCGCGTGTAGCGGTACAGCGGGGCCAGGATGTCGTCCCAGGGGCCCACCGAGGCCGGCGGCGAGGTGTCGGGGTGGTGCGCCCAGTGCGACACCGCGCGCAGCCGCCAGCTGCGCCAGAACAGCATGGCCAGCAAGGCCACGCAGAATGCCGCCCAGCCGGCCGGGTCGCCGGCCAGCCATTGAATGAACAACGCCACGATCGCCCACAGGGCGACCAGGAACAAAGTGCGCAGCCAGATCATCGTGGCGATGTTTTACCGTGCCGGGACCTGTGCGGTAAACCGGTAGCCGCTGCCGCGCACGGTTTCGACGTGCGTGTCGTGGCCCGAGGGCTCCAGCGCCTTGCGCAGGCGGCGGATGTGTACGTCGACGGTGCGTTCTTCCACGAAGACGTGGTCGCCCCACACCTGGTCCAGCAGTTGCGAGCGCGAGAAAACCCGCTCGGGGTGCGTCATGAAAAAATGCAGCAGGCGGAACTCGGTCGGGCCGATCGACAGCGACTGCTCGTTGCCCGACAGGCGGTGCGTGACCGGGTCGAGCTTCAGCCCGCCGACATCGATGATGTCGTCGGTGAGCTGGGGCGCACGGCGCCGCAGCACCGCCTTGATGCGCGCCATCAGCTCTTTGGGCGAGAAGGGCTTGGTAATGTAATCGTCGGCGCCGGCTTCCAGGCCGTCGACCTTGTCCTGCTCGGCGCCCTTGGCGGTCAGCATGATGACCGGCACGGCGCGGGTGCGCTCGTCGTCGCGCAGCTTGCGCGCCAGAGTCAGGCCCGAGGTGCCGGGTAGCATCCAGTCGAGCAGGATCAGGTCGGGCAGTTCCGCGCGGATCAGGGTCTGGGCCTGTTCAGCGTCGAAAGCGCGCAGAACTTTATGGCCGGCGAACGAGAGGTTGACGGCAATGAGTTCCTGGATGGCGGGTTCGTCTTCGACGACAAGAATGGTGCTGGACATGGCGGTGAAGGCTGGCAGTGGGCGGAAGGCTGGCTGTGGGCGCCATAGGCGGCGCGAACATTGCGATAGTATGGCCGGAATATTTCAGGTATGTGACCGCTGCCGGGGTCGCTGCCCGGGTGCCAGGCGCCCGCGGCCCCCGATCGGCTACCATTGCCCCATATACCGGGGTTTCCATCATGCAACAACATTCCACGCCTTCTTCCGATACGGACGCCAGCACCACGCATTTCGGGTTTCAATCTGTCCCCGAAAACGAGAAAGCCCGCAAGGTGGCCGAGGTTTTCCATTCGGTGGCGTCCCGCTACGATGTCATGAACGACTTGATGTCGGGCGGGCTGCACCGTGCCTGGAAGGCATTTACCATCGGCCGCGCCGCGATCCGGCCGGGCATGAAGGTGCTGGACATCGCCGGCGGCACGGGCGACCTGGCCAAGGCGTTCGCGCGCCGGGCCGGCGCCACAGGTGAAGTGTGGCTGACCGACATCAACGATTCCATGCTGCGCGTGGGACGCGACCGCCTGACCGATGCCGGCCTGCTGCTGCCCACCGCCGTGTGCGACGCCGAGCGCCTGCCGTTTCCAGACGGGTATTTCGACCGCGTCAGCGTGGCGTTCGGCTTGCGCAACATGACCCACAAAGACCGGGCTCTGGCCGAGATGACGCGCGTGCTCAAGCCGGGCGGCAAGCTGCTGGTGCTGGAATTTTCGCGGGTGGCCAAGCCGCTGGCCCCGGTATACGACTGGTACTCGTTCAACATATTGCCCTGGCTGGGCAAGAAAGTGGCCGGCGACGAAGCCAGCTACCGCTACCTGGCGGAATCCATCCGCATGCACCCCGACCAGGACACTTTGGCCGACATGATGCGCAGCGCCGGCCTGGAGCGGGTGCAGTACTTCAACCTGACTGCCGGCGTCGTCGCCCTGCACGAGGGCGTGCGGCTGGGCTGAGCGCCCGGCCGCGGGGAACTTGTCGCCCGCTGGCTTGTCCGTTATTCTTCAGGTATTCAGTTTTCTGTAAGAAATCTGGCCAGAAAAAACGCCGGCCGCGCCGCGGTCCGGCGGCGCCCCTGATCGGGGTGCCATTGCGCTCAAGGAGTCACGCAATATGTCCCGTCCCGGATTCACCCGGCTGCTCGCCGCCGCGCTGATCGCTGTCGCCGGAACCGCCATGCTGGCGGTGTCGTTCGATGCCGAGGCCCGCCGCATGGGCGGCGGCAGCAGCTTCGGCCGCCAGTCCAGCAACATCACCCAGCAGCGCCAGGCCACCACCCCGTCCACGGCCACCACCACCAACCGCTCCGCGGCGCCGGCCACGGGCGCCGCCGCTGCCGGCACCGCCGCGGCGGGCACGGCCGCCAAGAGCGGCATGTCGCGCTGGCTGGGCCCCATCGCCGGCATCGCCGCCGGCCTGGGCATCGCCGCGCTGCTGTCGCACCTGGGCCTGTCGGGCGCCTTTGCCGAATTCCTGTCCAGCATGCTGCTGATCGCGCTGGTGGTGTTTGCCGTGCTGTTCATCGTGCGCCGCCTGCGCGGCGCCGGCCCGCGCCATGCCACCCAGGGCGCCTATGGCGCCGGCGCGGCGCGCCAGGACGCCGCCGGCCAGGGCCGCCAGCAGCCCATGTGGCGCCAGTCGCTGGGCGCTTCGGCTGGCGCGGCCCCGGCCGCCAGCCCGGCGGCGGCGCCTGCCTCCGCCGCGTCGCTGCCCGCCCAGGGCGACGACGACAACTGGTATATCCCTGGCGACTTCAACACCCCCGAGTTCCTGAAAAAGGCCAAAGAGCAGTTTGTGCAGATCCAGGCCATCTGGGACAGCGGCGATACCGACCGCCTGCGCGAATTCCTTACCGACGACCTCATCGCCGAACTGAAGCACCAATTGGCCGAACGCGGCGCCGCGCCCAACCAGACCGAAGTGGTGCTGCTCAACGCAGAACTGCTGGGCATCGAAACCGTGTCCGACGGCCACCTGGCCAGCGTGCGCTTCTCGGGCATGCTGCGCGAGGCCCCGGGTACCGAGGCCTTCCGCTTCGAAGAAGTCTGGAACCTGTACAAGCCCCAGCAGGGCGGCTGGCTGCTGGCCGGCATCCAGCAGATTCCCATCGAATACGCGAGCTGACGGCGGCCGGGCGCCATTCGCGCCCCCGGCCGCACATGCCTGCCGCTCCGCGCGCGGGGCAGGCGCGCGCCCGACCCGGTAAACTCCGGGTTTATCCGTTTAATCGGCCGGGCCCGCGGCAGGCCGGCCCGCCCCGCATCGATGCTGCCCTTCTCTGTATTGCCCACCCCCGCGCACCTGGCGGTTCGCGCGCTGAATGCCTTGCTGGCGCGCGAAGCCTGGGCGCGTGAACGCCTGGCGCGCCATGCCGGCAAGACCGTCCGTTTTGCGGTGGGCGGCTTCACGGCGGGCCTGGCCGTCAACAGCGAAGGCTACGCCGGCCCGGCCGACGCGGCCGTGGTGCCCGACGTTACCCTTACCGTCGATCCGGCCAAGTTCAATCCGCTGCGCCTCCTGCCCGGGCAAGACAGGCCCGACGTGGCCGAAGCCACCCATATCGAGGGTGACGCCGCGCTGGCGCGCGTGGTGGCCGACCTGGCCGCCAGCCTGCGCTGGGACCCTGAAGACGACTTGGCGCGCGTGGTGGGCGACATCCCGGCGGCGCGCCTGGCGGCGGGCGCGCGCGCGGCCGGCGAGGGCGTGCGCGCCGCGGCGGCCAGCCTGGGGCGCAACGTGTCCGAGTACCTGGCCGAAGAGCGCGGCGTGCTGGCCGGCGCGCCGCTGCTGGCCCAGTGGCGGCAAGATCTGGCCGAACTCGGCGCCCGCGGCGACGCCGTAGCGCGCCGCGCGGCCGGCCTGGACGCGCGGCTGGCCCGCCTGGCCCGGCAGCGGGGCGCCTGAAGCCATGCCCAGTTTCCTGCGCGTGCTACGCATTTTGTATGTGGCGTTCCGGTTCGGCCTGGACGACCTGGTGCTGTCCAGCCTGAACCATCCGCTGGCCAACGGTCTGCGCTGGCTGATCCGGCTCGGCATGCGGCCGCGCGCCCCGCGCGGGCTGCGGCTGCGGCGGGCGCTCGAATCGCTGGGTCCGATCTTCGTGAAGTTCGGCCAGGTGCTGTCGACCCGGCGCGATCTCATCCCGGCCGATATCGCCGACGAACTGGCGCTGCTGCAAGACCGCGTGCCGCCGTTCCCGTCGGCGCAGGCGGCCGCCAGTATCGAGGCCGCACTGGGCGCGCCGCCCGCCAAGCTGTTTGCCCAGTTCGACGTCGATCCGGTGGCCTCGGCATCAATCGCCCAGGTGCACTTCGCAGTGTTGCACGATGGCCGCGAAGTGGCCGTGAAGGTGCTGCGCCCCGGCATGCGCCAGGCAATCGAGCGCGACCTGTCGCTGCTGCGCATCGTGGCGCGCATCGTCGAGCGTACCGGCCCCGACGGCCGCCGCCTGAAGCCGCGTGAAGTGGTGGCCGAGTTCGACAACTACCTGCACGACGAGCTCGACCTGGTGCGCGAGGCGTCCAACTGCAGCCAACTGCGGCGCAATTTCGATGCGGCATCCGGGCGCGGCGACCTGTTGATCGTGCCCGAGGTCATCTGGGAATACACCGCTTCCACGGTGTTCACCATGCAGCGCATGTACGGCATCCCGGTGGGCCAGATCGACCGCCTGCGCGCCGCGGGCATCGACATTCCCACGCTGGCGCGCAGCGGCGTCGATATCTTCTTCACCCAGGTATTCTCCGACGGCTTCTTTCACGCCGACATGCATCCGGGCAACATTTATGTGTCCGACCGGCCGGGCACCCTGGGGCGCTATATCGCGCTGGACTTCGGCATCGTCGGCTCGCTGTCCGAATTCGACAAGAACTACCTGGCGCAAAATTTCCTGGCTTTTTTCCACCGCGATTACCGGCGTGTGGCGCAGCTGCACATCGAGTCGGGCTGGGTGCCGCCGGATACGCGCGAAGAAGAGCTCGAAGGCGCCGTGCGTGCGGTGTGCGAGCCGTATTTCGACCGTCCGTTGGCCGAGATCTCGCTGGGGCAGGTGCTGCTGCGGCTGTTCCAGACCTCGCGGCGCTTCAATGTCGAGATCCAGCCGCAACTGGTACTGCTGCAGAAAACTTTGCTCAACGTCGAAGGGCTGGGGCGCCAGCTGGATCCCAACCTCGATCTCTGGAAGACCGCCAAGCCCTATCTGGAAAACTGGATGCGCCAGCGCATGGGCCTGGACGGACTGCGCAAATCGCTGGCCAAAGAAGCCACGCAATGGTCGCAAATGCTGCCGGCCTTGCCGCGGCTGATGCACGAGCAGCTCAGCCGGCCCGATGTGGCGCCGCAGCTGCTCCTTGAAATGACCCGTCTGCGCCAGGCGCAGGAACAGGGCAACCGCCTGCTGGCCGCCTTGGCGGCCGTGCTGGCCTTGGCAGTGGGGGTGGCCCTGTGGGCCCTGACCCGCTGACCTGTCGCACCGCCGTGTCATGAATTCGTCACCAGACTGTCATGACAGTTTCGTACGGCGCGGCGATAAATAACCCTGCGCGATAGCGTGCAGGGCCCGGGCCGTGACAGCACGGCGTTTGTTTGAAGTCATAAGGCCCCACGCGGGACCAACAAGGGTACACCATGCTTTATCCTGAACTCTTCAAGACCATGGAAGCCGTACGCTGGAACATGGCAAGCGACATCCCCTGGGATGACTTCGACCGCAGCAAGCTGTCGGACGAGCAGGCATACACCATCAAGATGAATGCCATCACCGAATGGGCGGCGCTGCCGGCCACCGAAATGTTCCTGCGCGACAATCGCGGCGACAGCGATTTCTGCGCGTTCATGTCGGTATGGTTTTTCGAAGAGCAGAAGCATTCGCTGGTGCTGATCGAATACCTGCGCCGCTTCTGCCCCGAGCTGGTGCCCACCGAAGAAGAGCTGCACAAGGTGCGCTTCGAATTCGACCCGGCGCCCGAACTCGAGACGCTGATGCTGCATTTCTGCGGCGAGGTGCGCCTGAACCACTGGTACCGCCGCGCGGCCGACTGGCATACCGAGCCGGTCATCAAGGCCATCTACCAGACCATTTCGCGCGACGAGGCCCGCCATGCCGGCGCCTACCTGCAGTACATGCGCCGCGCCCTGCACGACCGCGGCCAGCGCACCAGCGAGCAGGCCCGGCTGTCGTTCTCGAAAATCGGCGTGCTGATGGCCTCGGCCAGCCGCACGGCCCAGGCCATGCACCCCACCAACCTGCACGTCAACAAGGCGCTGTTTCCCAACGACACGGTGCAGTCGCGCCTGCCCGAGCCGGGCTGGCTGGAGCACTGGCTGGACACGCAGATCCGCTTCGACGGCGACTGGGAGCAGAAGGTGGCCAGCCGCATTCTGCATATCCTGTCGTCCCTGTTTGGGCGCAGCTTCGAGTCGGTAAAAGACCTGAACCGCTACCGCAAGGAAATCGCCGGCCTGGCCGCGGCGGGCACGCAGCCCGAGCTGATCGTTCCGGCCGGCGCCTGAGGCGCCGCAGGCAGGCGCTGGGCGGCGGGGGGCGGCGTACAATCGCCGCATGCCTGCCGCCCGTTTCGAATCCAAGATCCTGTCCCGCGATGCCTGCGCCGCGGCTATCGCCCAGGGCAAGCTGCCCCGCCCGCTGGTGTTTACCAACGGCGTCTTCGACATCCTGCACCGCGGGCACGCCACCTACCTGGATCAGGCCGCGCAACTGGGCGCCACGCTGGTGGTGGCCATCAACACCGACGACTCGGTGCGCCGGCTGGGCAAGGGCGACGACCGCCCCCTGAACCGCCAGGAAGACCGCGCCGCGCTGTTGGCGGCCCTGGGCTGCGTCAGCGCGGTGACCTGGTTCCATGAAGACACGCCGGTCGAGATCATCGGCGAATTGCGCCCCGACCTGATCGTAAAGGGCGGCGACTACAACATGGAAACCCTGCCGGAAACCGCGCTGGTCAAGACCTGGGGAGGGCGCGCGCTGGCGATTCCGTTCGAATTCGAGCGGTCGACGACTTCGCTGGTGAAGAAAATCCGCGGGTAGGCGGGCTCATCCCCCTCAAGGGGGCGACGCTGGCGGACTGGCAAAGCCAGCTCCGCGGCGTCCCCGATCGGGCTGCACCTGCTTTCATCCCGGGCGGGTCGCGCCGTGCGCGGTGAAACACTGACACCTGGCAATGACATTTGGCCGCGGCTTGGCGGCGCCCGGGAAATCAGGGCGGCGGCAGGCGCAGCAGCCGGTTGACGGCTTCCAGATCGGCCTCGGACAGGATGCCGCCCGCGGCCTTGAGCCGCAGCCCGTTGAGCAGGGTGTTGTAGCGCGCCTGGGCCAGGTCGCGCTGGGTGGCATACAGCTGCTGCTGGGCGTTGAGCACATCCAGGTTGATCCGTACGCCGATTTCATAGCCCGTCTGGTTGGCTTTCACGGCCGCGCGGCTGGACTTTTCGCCGGCTTCGAGCGCGGCAATGCGCGCCAGGCCGGACACCACGCCGGTGTAGTGCTGGCGGGCCGACTGTATGGCCTGGCGGCGCGCGGCCTCGTACTCTTTGCGCGCCTTTTGTTCTAGTTGGACTTTTTCTGTTACCTGAGAGGACACGCCGCCGCCCGAATAAATGGGCACCGACAGCACCAGGCCGATGGAGTTGTCGACGGCGCGGCCGCCGGCGGCGTCGCGGTGCGAGCTGTCGGCGCTGCCGCTGGTGGCCCGCAGGCTCAGGGTGGGGTAGTGGCCGCTGCGCGCCACCTGGATATCGCGCTGGGCGATCTGCGTGTGCAGCTGGGCGCGCGCCACTTCCAGGCTGGCGGCCTCGGCCTGGGTGGACCAGTCGGCCAGGCGCGCCGGCTGCGGCGGCGGCAGCGGCACGCTGCGCGGCAGTTCGGCCAGTGCGCCGGGCGGCTGGCCGATGATCTTGCTGAGTTCGTCGCGCAGCACGTCCAGGGCGTGCTGCTGCAGCAGTTCTTGCGCCACCACCAGGTCGTAGCGCGCCTGGGCCTCGTAGGTGTCGGTGACGGTGGAATTGCCCAGCTCGAAATTGCGCCTGGCCGATTCCAGCTGGGCGGCCACCGCGGCCTTTTCGCCTTCGGTGGCGGCCAGGGTGTCCTGCGCGGCCAGCACGTTGAAATAGGCGTCGGCCACACGCAGCAGCAGGTCCTGGTAGGCCTGTTGCAGTTGCAGTTCGGCGTCGGCCACGCCCAGTTTGGCCTGTTCGTAGCGCTGCCAGCGCGACCAGTCGTACAGGGGCTGGGTCAGGACCAGGTCCCAGGCGCCGCGGGTGCCGTCGCGGCTGCGCGACGACATGCTGCGCGTGGCGCGGGTTTCATCGTAGGCGCCCAGGATTTCGGCATTGACGGCGGGCAGCAGGTCGGCGCGCGCCTGCGGCAGCTGTTCGATGGAGGCGCGGTAAGACGCGCGGGCCGCGGCGTAGAGCGGATCGCTGGCCAGCGCCTCGCGCCAGATCTGCAGCAGGTCCTGGGCGGCGCTGGCCGGCGCGCCAAGGCTTGCGGCGAGCGCCAGGAACAGCGTGGCCGCAAGCGAACTGGCGCGCATGCGAAGGGGTTAGAACTTGAACTGCGAAACCGTGGCCCCGCGCAGCGGCTTGACGACCGTTTCGAACAGGTTGACGGTTTCGAAGCTGGCGGCCGTGGTGCGCGTGATGCGGCAGGCCGTCATGATGGGCGCCTGGCCCACGATGACCACCAGGCGTCCGCCGACGCGCAGCTGGTATTTCAGCGCGTCGGGCACCGTCGGCACCGAGCCGGTGACCAGGATGGCATCGTATTCGGTGGTGCCCCAGCCGTTGCGGCCGTCGCCGGTCTCGACCTTGACGTTGGTGACGTTGTTCATCTGCAGGTTTTGCTGCGCGAACGCCACCAGGCGGTTGTCGATTTCGACCGAGGTGACCTGCTGCGCCAGGTGCGCCAGCAGCGCCGCCTGGTAGCCCGAACCCGTGCCGATTTCCAGCACGCAGTCGGTGGGGGTGAGCTGCAGTTCCTGTGCCAGGCGGGCTTCGACCTTGGGCGCCAGCATGGCCTGCCGGGTATCGACCGCGTTGATCTGCAGCGGGATTTCCAGGTCGGAGAATGCCAGGGCGCGCAGCGCCGGCGGCACGAACTGCTCGCGGCGCATGGCGAACAGGGCGTCCAGCACCTTGGGGTCGAGCACATCCCAGGGGCGGATCTGCTGCTCAACCATGTTGAAGCGGGCTTTTTCTACGTCGGGCAGGGTCGAAGCGTTCATGACGGCAAAGGGGAAATCAGGAAGAAGCAACGGCACATTGTACTGATTCGTTGCATCTCTGGGCGCCCGGGCCGGCCGGGGCCGGACAAGTCTTACCACCAGGCATGGAAATGATGCGTGGGGCCGTGGCCCGAACCCACCTGGAGGCGGTCGGCGTGGCGCAGCGCCTCGGCCAGGTAGGCCTTGGCGCGGCGGGCGGCCTCGGGCACGTCGCCGGTCTGCGGCAGCAGGGCGGCCAGGGCGGCCGACAGGGTGCAGCCGGTGCCGTGGGTGTTGCGGGTGTCGATGCGCTGGCCCGGCAGTTCGATCATGCGGTCGCCGTCGTGCAGCAGGTCGATGGTGTCGCTGCCGGGCAAGTGCCCGCCTTTGAGCATGACCCAGCGCTGGCCCGAATGCGCCATGATGCCGCGCAGGCGCTCGGCCACGCGGCGCATTTCTTTCACGGTCTCGACCGGGCGTTCGCCGAGCAGCACGCCGGCCTCGGGCAGGTTGGGGGTCAGCATGGTGGCCTGCGGCAGCAGGGCCTCGCGCAGCGCACCCACGGCCTCGCGTTCGAGCAGCAGATCGCCGCTTTTGGCCACCATGACCGGATCCAGCACCACATGGGGGGGCAGCCATCGGGCGAGTTTTTCAGCCACCACCAGGGTGACAGGCTGCTGGCCCAGCATGCCGATCTTGACCGCGTCGATGCGCACATCGGCGAACAGGGTGTCGATCTGCTGGCCGACAAAGGCCGGCGGCACCGGCGCGATGTCGGTGACGCCCTGGGTATTCTGGGCGGTGAGCGCGGCGATGACGGCGCAGCCGTAGGCGCCCAGCGCGCTCATGGCCTTGACGTCGGCCAGCACGCCCGCCCCGCCGGAAGGATCGACCCCGGCGATGCTCAGCGCGTTGGGAATGGGCCGCTGGCCGGCGGCCGGCTGGCGCACGGCAGTCATCGGGGGCAGGCCGGGGCGGCGGCGATCAGGCCTTCGGTGGGCGAGCTGGGCGCGCCGCTGTATAGCTTGCGCGGCATGCGGCCGGCCCGGAAGGCTTCGCGGCCGGCTTCCACTGCTTTTTTCATGGCGCCGGCCATCAGCACCGGATCTTGCGCGCCGGCGATGGCGGTGTTCATCAGCACCGCGTCGCAGCCGAGTTCCATGGCGATAGCGGCGTCCGAGGCCGTGCCCACGCCCGCGTCCACCACTACCGGCACGCGCGCCTGGTCGATGATCAGGCGCAGGTTCCAGGGGTTGAGGATGCCCATGCCCGAGCCGATCAGCGAGGCCAGCGGCATGACCGCGACCACACCCAGGTCTTCGAGCATGCGGCACTGGATGGGGTCGTCGGTGCAGTACACCATGACCTTGAAACCGTCGGCCACCAGTGTCTTGGCGGCCTGCAAGGTTTCGGGCATGTTGGGGAACAGGGTGTGCGAGTCGCCCAGCACTTCGAGCTTGACCAGGTCGTGGCCGTCGAGCAGTTCGCGCGCCAGGCGCAGCGTGCGCACCGCGTCGTCGGCGTTGTAGCAGCCGGCGGTATTGGGCAGCAGCGTGAACTGCGAGGGCGGCACGCAGTCGAGCAGGCTGGGCTCGCCGGGGTTCTGGCCGATGTTGGTGCGCCGGATGGCGACCGTGACGATCTGCGTGCCGCTGGCGTCGAGCGCGGCGCGGGTTTGCGCGAAGTCTTTGTACTTGCCGGTGCCTACCAGCAGGCGCGACGAGTATTCGCGCCCGGCGATGGTCAAGGTATCAGGAGTGGTCATGGCGATGCTTGCTGAGAAAAAGTGCGGCTGCCGGCGCCTGCGGCAGGCCGGCTACCCATCCATGATAAAGCACGCGGCGGCTCAGTCTGGCCGGCGCACGGCATCCAATGCCGCGCACAGCTGTTCCGCCGCATCCACCAGTCGCGGCCCGGGCCGGTACAGGGAATCGGCGTCCAGCCCGTAGACGTGGCCTTGCAGGGCCGCCGGCAAGCCGCGCTGCCGCCAGGCCTGCCCGCTGGCCTGGGTATCGCCATCGCTCAGCGTGCCCACCAGCACGGCGTCGGGGCGCGCCGCCAGCACGCTTTCCAGCGATACCTGCGGCGCCAGGATGGCGGCGCCGGCAAACACGTTCACGCCGCCGCACAGGCGCACGGCGTCGCTGACGATGCTGGCGCCGTTCAATGTGTAGATGGGCTGCAGGCCGGCCTGGACGAACACCCGCACCGGCGCGCGGCCGGCATAGCGGGCCGACAGCGCCGCCAGCCGGGCGCGCAGGGCCGCGGCGGCGGGGGCGGCCTGGTCTTCGGTGCCGAACAGCCGGCCCATGGCTTCGACCGCGTCAGGGATCTCCGCCAGGGTGCGCGGATCGCTGTAATACACCGGCACTTCCAGCCGCCGCATCAGGTCGCCCAGCGGATCAGGCACGGCGGGCTGCCAGGCGATCAGCAGGTCGGGCCGCAGCGCGGCGGCGCGCTCCAGACTGGGCCGCAGGGCGTCGCCGATCGAGGGCAGGGCGCGCGCCGCGGGCGGATAGTCGCTGCCATGCGCGGCGCCGGCCAGGTAGCGGCCGGCGCCGGCCGCGTAGACCAGTTCGGTGGCGTGCGGGGCGACCGTGATGGCGCGCCGCGCCGGCGCCGCCAGCGTCACTGTACGGCCCTGGTCGTCGCGCACCGTGATGGGGCCGGCCGCCGCCTGGGTAGTGGCCGCGGCGCAGGCCAGGACCGCCGCCAGCCGTCGCAGCCGTCCCGGCTCAGGTGTCTGGCTCCGAAGGTGCCAGACACCTGCTTTTGAGGCCGTTGCCGCACACTTCGGTGTCTGACACCCTGCGGGAGTCAGACACCTGGCGAGATGCCTGGCGCGGGGCGTGATCGGCGTGTGCATCAGTAGCGGATGGTCAGCGCCGCCTGCACGTTGCGGCCGGCGGCCGGGTACAGGTTGTAGGCGCCGGTCGGGCCGGTGCTGCCCGAGCGGATGCCGTAGGTGGCGTATTCGCGGTCGAACAGGTTGTTGACCGCCAGCGTCCCGGACACGTTTTCGGTAAAGGCATAGCCGATCTTGCCGTTGACCAGCACGTAGTCGTCGAGCTGTTTGTCGAATTCGTTGGCCTGGTCGTTGTCCATGCGCGCCTTGCCCACATACTGGGCCGCCAGGCTGATGAACAGTTTGTCGTCCGGACGCCAGGTGGCGCCCAGGTTGGCCATCCATTTCGGCACCAGCGGCACGGTGTTGCCCGCCAGATCCACACCGTTGTCGGACCCCGAGCGGAACTCGGCCTGCAGCCACGTCACGTTGGCGTCCATGGTCAGTGTGCGGGTCAGCGCGTGATGGCCTTCGAGCTCGACGCCCTGGCGGCGGGTGGGGTCCAGGTTGACGTTCGAGAACGTCACCGGGTTGTACTGGATCTCGTTGGTGAGATCGTAGCGGAACCAGGTCAGTCGCGCGCTGGAGGCGCCCGACTGCCACAGGATGCCCAGTTCCTTGTCCACCGAGGTTTGAGGCTTGAGCGGGGTGGCCACATACAGCACTTCGTCGGAATTGGCCAGGCGGAAGCTGCGCCCCACCTTGCCGTAAAAGCTGAATCCGGCGCCGGCTTCCTGGCGCAGGGCCAGTTGCCAGGCCCCCAGGTGGCGGGTTTCATCGGAATTGCCGCTGAAGCCCGACAGGGTTTCCAGCCGGTCGCGCGCGTACTGGCGGCGCCCGCCCAGCGTGATGCGGGTGGTGTCGGTGGCCTGCACCTGGGCTTCGGCGAACACGCCATGCTGGCGCTGCTCGGCCCGCCAGTGGTCGCCCACCGGCGAGAACGAATAAGTGTTGGTGGCGTCCAGGTCGCTGTCGAGCATGTCCACGCCCAGGATCAGCGCATGGCGCTGCGCGATGGGCAGGTGGTAGCGCAGGCTGCCCGTGGTCTCGTCCAGGTCCTGGGTGCGCGTGGTGTCGCCGAAGGCGCTGCCGGTGAAGCCCGTCAGCGACTTGTCGCGCTGGCCCAGGTCGGCATACAGCGTGCCGGCGCCCAGGCGCTGCTCGATTTGCGCGCCGAAGGCGTCGGTGCGGGTCTCGATGTAGTCGTCGGGGGTCGATGTGCCGCGCGGGTCGTCTTCGTATTCATCCAGGCCGGTGGCCGGGTCGACCCGGCGGGGGCCGGGCAGCCCCAGTTTCTGGTGAGTGGTACGGGCGTACAGGCGCACCGTGCCGCTGTCGTGCTGGAAGCCCAGGCCCACGCCGCCGCTGTCGCGGCTTTCCCGGTTGTTGTCGCGGTAGTTGTCGGTGCGCAGCGTCTGCCCGTACACATCCACGGTAAGGTGCTCGTTCTGCAGGCCGATAGCCGCGTCGAGCTGGTGCAGGCCGTAGCTGCCCACGGTGCCGGTCAGGCTGGCCGACACCGGCTTGCCGTCGGCGCTGCCGCGCTTGGTGATGATGTTGATGACGCCGCCGGTGGTGCCGCCGCCATATTGCACCGAGCCGCTGCCGCGCACGATCTCGATGCGCTCGATGCGGTCCAGCGGCACCGTGCCCAGCGAAGGGGCCGACAGGTCGTTGTTGTTCTGGGGCATACCGTCGATCAGGATCAGCGTGTTGCTGGGGCCGGTCAGCCCGAAGCCGCGCAGGTCGACAGCAGCCTGCTCGGCGGCGCCCGTACTGTTGATGACATGCACGCCGGACTGCGTGGACAGCAGTTCTTGCACGGTGACCGCGCTGCTGGTGCGGATCTGCTCGGCTGTTAGTACGGATACCTGCACCGGCTGGTCGCGGGCCTCGACGGGCACGCGCGAGGCGGTGACGGTAATGGCATCGAGCTGGGGGACGGCGGCGCCGGCCGGATCTTGCTGGGCGGAGGCCAGGACGGGCATAGCGCAGGTCAGCATACCGGCTGCGCACCGGAACAAGCGGGATTTCATCGGACGAACCTCGGTGTGACGCGCGACCCCGCACGTCGTTCTCGGTATGGGGGCGTGCAGGGCGCGTCCCCGGTGGGCGAACCGGCCGGTATCGGGCTGCCATGCGGCGCGGGGCGCGGCACGGTGACCGTTGCGGGGGCAGCACAGGCTGGGCGCGCGGCGCCTTCCTGTTTCCCGTTTATCTTCTGGGGCGTTACGCCGCCAGAAGCACCGATTCGGGGCGAAACTGTATCACCTGCGGGCAGGGCGTGACCCATTTTGTTACCATCAAGTGTTGGTTTTCGGGCGTTTTTCGCCTTTTCGCCACATTTCCGAGACTTTCCGTGCCGTATCCCCGCCTGCCCTATCCGCCGTCGTCATATACCCGCGGCGGCGACTTCGCCCGCCTGCTCGGCCAGCGCATCCTGATCCTGGACGGCGCCATGGGCACCATGATCCAGCGCTACAAGCTGGGCGAGGCCGATTTCCGCGGCGAGCGCTTTGCCGGCCACGGCAAGGACCTGAAGGGCGACAACGAACTGCTGTCGCTGGTGCGGCCCGACATCATCGATGAGATCCACCGCCAGTATCTCGAGGCCGGCGCGGACGTCATCGAGACCAACACCTTCGGTGCCACGTCGGTGGCGCAGGGCGACTACGACCTGCCGGGCCTGGCCTACGAACTGAACCTGGAATCGGCGCGCCTGGCCCGCGCTGCCTGCGACGCCTACAGCACGCCCGAGCGGCCGCGCTTCGTGGCGGGCGCGCTGGGCCCGCAGCCCAAGACCGCGTCGATTTCCCCCGATGTCAACGACCCGGGCGCGCGCAACATCACCTTCGACGAGCTGCGCGAGGCTTATACCGAACAGCTCAACGGCCTGCTCGATGGCGGCATCGACATCGTGCTGATCGAAACCATTTTCGACACGCTCAATGCCAAGGCCGCCATTTTTGCCGTGGAATCGGTGTTCGAGGCGCGCGGCGAGCGCTTGCCGGTCATGATTTCGGGCACTGTTACCGATGCTTCCGGGCGCATCCTGTCGGGCCAGACGGTCGAGGCGTTCTGGAATTCGGTGCGCCATGCGCGGCCCGTTACCATCGGCCTGAACTGCGCCCTGGGCGCCGCCCTGATGCGGCCCTATGTGGCCGAGCTGTCCAAGATCTGCGACACCTACGTCTGTGTGTACCCCAACGCCGGCCTGCCCAACCCCATGGCCGAGACCGGCTTCGACGAAACGCCGGCCGATACGTCGGGCCTGCTGGAAGAGTTCGCGCGCGCCGGGCTGGTGAACATGTCGGGCGGCTGCTGCGGCACTACCCCCGACCACATCCGCGCCATTGCCGGCAAGGTGGCCGCGCTGACGCCGCGCCAGGTGCCCGAGATTCCGGTCAAGACGCGCCTGTCGGGCCTCGAGCCCCTGAATATTGACGAGGAATCGCTGTTCGTCAACGTGGGCGAGCGCACCAACGTTACCGGCAGCAAGATGTTCGCGCGCCTGATCCGCGAAGAAAAATACGACGAGGCGCTGGCCGTGGCGCGCCAGCAGGTGGAAAACGGCGCCCAGATCATCGACATCAACATGGACGAGGCCATGCTGGATTCGGTGGCCTGCATGCGCCGCTTCCTGAACTTGATCGCGTCCGAGCCCGACATCGCGCGCGTGCCGATCATGATCGACAGCTCGAAGTGGGAAGTGATCGAAGCCGGCCTGAAGTGCGTGCAGGGCAAGGCGGTGGTGAACTCGATCTCGATGAAAGAAGGCGAAGACGCCTTCCGCCACCATGCGCGCCTGTGCCGCCGCTACGGCGCCGCCGTGGTGGTGATGGCCTTCGACGAACAGGGCCAGGCCGACACGCTGGAGCGGCGCAAGGAAATCTGCGCGCGCGCCTACAAGATACTGACCGAGCAAGAGCAGTTTCCGCCCGAAGACATTATCTTCGACCCGAACGTGTTCGCCGTGGCCACCGGCATCGACGAGCACAACCACTACGCCATGGATTTCATCGAGGGCGTGCGCTGGATCCGGCAGAACCTGCCGCACGCGCGCCTGTCGGGCGGCATTTCGAACGTCAGCTTCTCGTTCCGCGGCAACGAGCCGATGCGCGAGGCCATCCATACGGTGTTCCTGTATTACGCCATCCGCGAAGGCCTGACGATGGGCATCGTCAACGCCGGCCAGCTGGGCGTGTACGCCGATCTGCAGCCGCAGCTGCGCGACCTGGTCGAAGACGTGATCCTGGACCGCGCCGAACCCGTGGGCCGGCAGGACCCCGCCGACGAGCGCTCGCCCACCGAGCGCCTGGTGCAGTTCGCCGACAGCGTGAAAGGCTCGGGTGCCAAGAAAGAAGAAGACCTGGCCTGGCGCGCCGGTACGGTCGAAGAGCGCCTGTCGCATGCATTGGTGCACGGCATTACCACTTTCATCGTCGAAGACACCGAAGAAGTGCGCCAGAAAATCGACGCGCGCGGCGGCCGCCCGATCGAAGTAATCGAAGGCCCGCTGATGGACGGAATGAACATCGTGGGCGACCTGTTCGGCGCCGGTAAGATGTTCCTGCCGCAGGTGGTGAAGTCGGCGCGCGTCATGAAGCAGGCCGTGGCCCACCTGATTCCCTTCATCGAAGAAGAAAAGCGCCAGATCGCGGCCGCCGGCGGCGATGTGCGGGCCAAGGGCAAGATGGTGATCGCCACGGTCAAGGGCGACGTGCACGACATCGGCAAGAACATCGTGTCGGTGGTTCTGCAGTGCAATAACTTCGAAGTCGTGAACATGGGCGTGATGGTGCCCTGCGCGCAGATCCTGGAAAAAGCCAAGGAAGAGCAGGCCGACATCGTGGGCCTGTCGGGCCTGATCACGCCCAGCCTCGAGGAAATGGCCTACGTGGCTTCGGAAATGCAGCGCGATCCGTATTTCCGCGAACGCAAGATTCCGCTGATGATCGGCGGCGCCACTACCAGCCGGGTGCACACGGCGGTGAAGATCGCGCCCAATTACGACGGGCCCGTGATCTACACCCCCGACGCCAGCCGCGCCGTGGGCGTGGCCGCCAACCTGGTGTCCGACCAGGCGCAGGCCTACATCGATGAAGTGGCGCAGGAATACACCGACGTGCGCCGGCGGCACGCCAACCGCAAGGCGACGCCGCTGGTCTCGCTGGCCGAGGCGCGCGCGGCGCGCCCGCAGATCGACTGGGCGGCCTATGTGCCGCCGCGCCCGAAGTTCATCGGTCGGCGCTCATTCAAAAGCTACGACCTGGCCGAGATCGCCAAGTACCTGGACTGGACGCCGTTCTTCCAGACCTGGAGCCTGTTCGGGCAGTTTCCCGCCATTCTGGAAGACAAGGTGGTGGGCGAGCAGGCGCAGAAGGTCTACGCCGACGGCCAGGCCATGCTCAAGCGCATTATCGAAGGCCGCTGGCTTACCGCCAACGGCGCGGTGGCGTTCTATCCGGCCAATACCGTCAACGACGAAGACATCGAGGTCTACACCGACGAATCACGCAGCGAGGTGCTGTTCACGTATCGCAACCTGCGCCAGCAGGGCGTCAAGCGCGAGGGCGTCAGCAACAAGTGCCTGGCCGACTTCATCGCACCCAAGTCCAGCGGGGTGGCCGACTACATCGGCATGTTCGCCGTGACCGCCGGGCTGGGCATCGAGAAAAAAGAAGCCGAGTTCCAGGCCGCGCTGGACGATTATTCCGGCATCATGCTCAAGGCCATGGCCGACCGCCTGGCAGAGGCCTTCGCCGAATGCCTGCATGCGCGAGTGCGCCAGGACCTGTGGGGCTACGCGGCCGACGAGGCGCTGTCCAATGACGAGATGATCGCCGAGAAGTACGCGGGCATCCGGCCCGCGCCGGGCTATCCGGCCTGCCCCGAGCACGTTGTCAAGCGCGACCTGTTCCGCGTGCTGGACGGCGACGACATCGGCATGTTGCTGACCGACAGCTACGCCATGTACCCGGCATCGAGCGTGTCGGGGTTTTACTTCAGCCATCCGCAGTCGCAGTACTTCAATGTGGGCACCATCGGGCCCGACCAGTTGGCCGACTACATCGCGCGCAGCGGGCGCAGCGAAGAAGACGTGCGCCGCACCCTGGCGTCCAGCCTGGGCTAGTGTGCTGTCCCGCGGACGTACCTGCGGGACAGCACATTGCGGCGCCGCGCGCAGCGCGGCGGGTCAGTCGCGTTGCACGACCAGCGTGGCGGTGTCGCTGCTGAACGAACCGTCTTGCGCGATGGCGTAGTGGCGGTGCACGGATTCCGGCGCGTTGGCCAGCATGTGGCGCAGCGCCGCCACCAGCGCGGCCGGCGTGCGCATGCGCTCGACCCACGAGCCGAACTCCAGGGTGATGCGGCGCGGCGTGCAGCTGCGCAGCACGAACCCGGCCTCGGCCAGCAGCCGCAGCCATTCGGCGACCGCGTAATTGCGCACGTGCGAGTTGTCGCGCAGCACTTCCAGCATCTGCAGCCAGGTATCGAGCAGCGGCTCGCCCGGCGATACCACGTCGGCGAAGGCGGCGATGCCACCGGGCTTGAGCACGCGCCGCGCCTCGCGCAGCGCCTGGCCGGGGTCTTGCCAGTGGTGGGTGGAATAGCGGCACAGCACCAAGTCGAACTCGCCGTCGGCGAACGGCAGGCGCTCGGCCTTGCCGCGGCGGGTGGCCAGGTTGTCCAGCCCGCGCCGCGCGGCTTCGGCGGCCACCACGTCCAGCATCGGCTGCGACAGGTCGTAGGCCACCACCTGGGCCACGTGGGGGGCTGCCTGGAAGCTGACATGGCCGCCGCCACAGCCCAGGTCCAGCACGCGCGCGCCGGGATGTTCGCGCGCCAGTTCGGCCAGCTGGTCCAGGTCGGCGCCTTGCGCATGGACGGCGCTGCTGAGGTAGGCGGCGGCGCGCGGGCCGAACTGGCGGTCCACGGCCTGGTCATGGGAAACGAGAGCAGTCATGATCTTCCTGTCGATCTGTACGTAAGCGGCCGGGGGCCGGGGCACGGCGTGCCAGGGGTAAGATAGGCATTCTTATATACGCGTACAAGACCATTGTTTATCCTGGTATGAATGCCTCTACCCAAGCCGGCGCCCCGGCCGCCCACGAAAGCTCCGCACGCCGCCGCCATGCACTGGGCGAATTCGTGCGCGCTGCGCGGGCGCGCATCACGCCGCAAATGGCCGGCCTGCCTGAAGGCCTGCGGCGCCGCACGCCCGGCCTGCGCCGCGAAGAAGTGGCGCAGCTGTGCGGCATCAGCGTCACCTGGTACACCTGGATCGAGCAGGGCCGCGAGGTGTCGGTGTCGCCCGCGGTGTGGGCGCGCATTGCGGGCGTGCTGCAGTTGGCGCGCGCCGAACGCGCGTATTTGTTCGAACTGGCCGAATGCGCCGATCCACAGCACCCGCGCGATGATGCCAGCGAGGCGCCCGGCCTGCTGCACGAATGCGTGGATGCCATCAACGCGCCGGCCTATGTGCTGGACCGCGCCTGGAACGTGCTGGTGCACAACGCGCCTATGCGCGACCTGTTCGACGACTGGCCGGTGCGCGACCCGCAGCCCAATTTGCTGCGCTACATTTTCCTGGACCCGGCCGCGCGCCAGCTGGTGGTGGACTGGGACCAGCGCGCCCGCCGGGTGGTGGCGGAATTCCGCGCCGACGCGGGCGCGCACCTGGACGAGCCCGACGTGCTGGCATTGCTGGACGAACTGAACCGCGACAGCGAGGTGTTCGCCCATTGGTGGACGCGCCATGCGGTGGTGGAGCGTGAAGGGGGCCTGCGGGAATTCCAGCATCCGCGCCGCGGCCGGCTGGCCTACCGGCAGACTACCTTTCGATTGGCCACGCACCCGGACCTGAAGCTGGTGATGCTGCTGGAAGGGGCGTAGGCCGTGCCGCTAAGCCGCGTGCCCGCGGGAGCAGCGGGCTGCTACATGCCGATTCGGGCGATGACGTAGACGGCGCTGGTCAGCAGGCTGCAGAGGCCCGTGGTCCAGGCGATGATTTTCCAGGTGAGATTGTTGATTTCGCGGTGCAGGTCGGCCTTGGTGACGTAGTTGGACAGCACCACGGAGAGATCCTGGCGAATAAGAGCGACGTTGTGTTCCAGGGCTTCGACCCGGCTGCCCATGGGGCAGGCTTTTTTGCGTAGCGGTTGCATGGCGGTGCGGGGGCGGTTTTCATCTACCGCAGCATAGCCCCGGCCTGGAGGGCGGTCTATGCATACTTCCCGATGTCAGACGGATCGCATGAGCGCACCCAAACTCAGTCTGGCAGCCCCGCGGCCAGCAGCCCGTCGAGCAGTTTGCGGATGGGCGCGGGCAGCGCCATGCCCGGCAGTTCGGCCGGGCCGGCCCAGCGCTGCGGCAGGCCGGGTTCCGCCAGGACGGCGCCCGTTTTTACCGGCAAATACCAAGGCTTGATGTGCAGCCGGTAATGGGTGAAGGTGTGCGCGAAAGCGGCCAGTTCATACCGCTGCAGGGGTTCCAGGCCCAGTTGGCGCGAGGCCAGCGCGGGATCGCCGCCCGCCTCGAATTCAGGCAGGCTCCACAGCCCGCCCCAGATGCCCGGCGCCGGCCGCTGCTGCAACAGAATGGCGCCGCCGCGCTGCAATACCAGCATGCCGGTCTGGCGTTCGGGAATGGCCTTGCGCGCCTTGGGCGTGGGCAGTTCGCCCTGGCGCCCGTCGCGGCGCGCGATACAGGTGGCGGCCAGCGGGCAGCACCCGCAGTCGGGCTTGCCGCGCGTGCACAGTGTGGCGCCCAGGTCCATCAGACCCTGGGTATAGGCGGCCATATCCAGCCCCGGGGCGCCGGCGACCTGCGCCTCGGCCAGGGTCCATAGCCGCTGCTCGATTTCGCGCCGCGCCGGGTCGCCTTCGATGCCGAAATGGCGCGTGAACACGCGCTTGACGTTGCCATCCAGAATGGGCGCGCGCTCGCCGTAGGCGAATGCGGCGATGGCGGCAGCGGTAGAGCGGCCGATGCCGGGCAGGGCGGCGATCTGTTCGGCCGTGGGCGGGAACCGTCCGCCCCAGTCGCGCACCACCGCCTGCGCGCAGCGGTGCAGGTTGCGGGCCCGGGCGTAGTAGCCCAGGCCGGCCCAGTAAGGCATGACTTCTTCCTGCGACGCGGCCGCCAGCGCGGCCACATCGGGAAAGCGTTCCAGGAAGCGCTGGTAGTACGGGATGACAGTGGCGACCTGGGTCTGCTGCAGCATGATCTCGGACAGCCAGATCCGGTAGGGGTCTTGGGTGCGCTGCCAGGGCAGGCCGTGGCGGCCGTGGTCGGCCTGCCAGGCGACGATGCGGGGGGCGAAATCCATAATCGCGGATTATCGCATTGGCTGTCGCCGCCACTGCCTGCCCGGACGCCGCGGGACGGGGCGAGAACCAATCCCCCTTGCGCGCACCTTGCGCCCCGGGTACAACCTGAAAAGAACAACGGCACCTGTGCCCGATCCCAACCGCCCCGGTTTCACGAGAACCGGCGCGCGCAGCCGGCCCGGGCATCCAAGACCCTCGGAGTAGACATGAATGCCCCTCTTACGCCCGCGCAGCGCGCGGCGCTTGCCTCCGTCCAGCTGGACGACAAATACACCCTGGAAACCGGCCGCGCCTGGATGAGCGGCATCCATGCATTGGTGCGCCTGCCCATGATGCAGCGTGTGCGCGACCAGCGCGCCGGGCTGAATACCGCCGGCTTCATTTCGGGCTATCGCGGCTCGCCCCTGGGCGGCGTGGACCTGAACATGTGGAAAGCCGCCCAGCACCTGAAGGCGCACCACATCGAATTCCAGCCGGGTATCAACGAAGACCTGGCCGCCACGGCGGTATGGGGCTCGCAGCAGGTCAACCTGTTTCCCGGCGCGCGCTACGACGGCGTGTTCGGCATGTGGTACGGCAAGGGTCCGGGCGTGGACCGCTGCGGCGATGTTTTCAAGCACGCCAACGCCGCCGGCACCGCGCCGCACGGGGGCGTGCTGGTGGTGGCGGGCGACGACCATCCGGCCAAGTCGTCCACCCTGCCGCACCAGAGCGACCACATCCTGAAAGCCTGCATGATTCCGGCGCTGTTTCCCTCCAGCGTGCAGGAAGTGCTGGACTACGGCCTGCACGGCTGGGCCATGAGCCGCTACGCCGGCGTGTGGGTGGGCATGAAGTGCATCACCGACATCGTCGAGGTCTCGGCCTCGGTCGAGGTCGACCCGCATCGCGTGCCCATCGTCCTGCCAGACGACTTCCAGCTGCCGCCCGACGGCCTGAACATCCGCCTGCCCGACACCCCCCTGGCCCAGGAGGCCCGGCTGCTCGACTACAAGCTGTACGCCGCACTGGCCTACGCGCGCGCCAACCGGCTCAACCGCGAGCTGTGGCACGTGCCGCAAAGCGAGGCGCGCTTCGGCATCATGACCTCCGGCAAGGCCTACCTGGATACCCGCCAGGCCCTGGCCGACCTGGGCCTGACCGAAGCCGCCTGCCGCCGCATCGGGCTGCGCCTGTTCAAGGTGGGCATGGTCTGGCCGCTGGAAGCCACTGGCGTGCAGCAGTTCGCCGAGGGGCTGGACGAGATCCTGGTGGTCGAAGAAAAGCGCCAGGTGCTGGAATACCAGTTGAAGGAAGAGCTGTTCAGCTGGATCGGCACCGGCAAGAAAATCCCGCGCGTCGTGGGCAAGTTCGACGACAAGGATGGCGGAGAATGGTCGGTGCCGCAGGGCAACTGGCTGTTGCCGGCGCACTACGAGTTCTCGCCCGCCATGGTGGCCAAGGCGGTGGGCGCGCGGCTGCTGCGTTTTGCCCTGCCCGACGACGTGCGCGCCGGCATAGAGGCCCGGCTGGCGTTCATTGCCGAGCGCGAGCAGGCGCTGGCCCGGCCGCGCGTGACGGCCGAGCGCAAGCCTTGGTTCTGTTCGGGCTGTCCGCACAATACCTCGACGCGGGTGCCCGAGGGCTCGCGCGGCATGGCCGGCATCGGCTGCCACTACATGGTGACCTGGATGGGACGCAATACCCAGGCCTATACCCAGATGGGCGGCGAGGGCGTGCCGTGGCTGGGGCAGTCGCCGTTTACCGACGAAAAGCACGTGTTCGCCAACCTGGGCGATGGTACTTACTACCATTCTGGCCTGCTGGCCATCCGTGCGGCGGTGGCGGCCAAGGCGCCCATCACGTACAAGATCCTGTTCAACGACGCGGTAGCCATGACTGGCGGGCAGCCGGTGGACGGGCCGATCGACGTGCCGATGATCACCCGCCAGATGGCGGCCGAGGGTATCGAGAAAATCGTCGTCGTGACCGACGAGCCGCACAAGTACGGGGGCGCGACCGGCCTGGCGCCGGGCGTGCCGGTGCGCCACCGCGATGAGCTCGACGCGGTGATGCGCGAGTTGCGCGACTACCCCGGCGTATCCATCCTGGTGTATGACCAGACCTGCGCCACCGAAAAGCGGCGCCGTCGCAAGCGCAACGCGTACCCAGACCCGGCGCGCCGCGTGGTCATCAACGAACGGGTCTGCGAAGGCTGCGGCGATTGTTCCGAACAGTCGCACTGCCTGTCGGTCGAGCCGCTGGAAACCGAGTTCGGCCGCAAGCGCACCATCAACCAGTCCAGCTGCAATAAAGATTATTCCTGTCTCAAGGGGTTCTGCCCCAGTCTGGTTACCGTCGAAGGCGGCCGCCTGCGCAAGCCCCGGCCCCTGGCGCAAGAGGGCGCCATCGACGCGGGCCTGCCCGAGCCGGCGATGCCGGACCTGGCGCAACCGTACGGCGTGTTCGTGGCCGGGGTGGGCGGCACCGGCGTGGTCACTATCGGCCAGTTGCTGGGCATGGCGGCGCACCTGGAAGGCAGGGGCTGTTCGGTGCTGGACATGGCGGGCCTGGCCCAGAAGGGCGGCGCGGTGTTTTCGCACGTGGTGCTGGCGCCGTCGCCCGACGGCCTGCTCAACACTCGGGTCGCCATGGGCGAGGCCGATCTGGTGCTGGCGGGCGACCTGGTCGTGGCTGCCAGCCAGGAATCGGTGGCCCGCATGCGCGCCGGCCGCACCCGCGTACTGCTCAACAGCGACGTGGCCCCCACCGCCGCGTTCGTCAGCGACCCCGACTGGCGCCTGCCCGGCGCCGACTTGCAGGCCGACCTGCGCGCCGCCTGCGGCGAGGGCGGCGTCGATATGATCGATGCCGCCGAACTGGCGGTAGGGCTGCTGGGCGACGCCATTTACGCCAATCCGCTGATGATGGGCTATGCCTACCAGAAAGGCTGGCTGCCGCTGGGCCAGCAGGCGCTGCTGCGCGCCATCGAGCTGAACGGCCAGCAGGTGCCGGCCAACCTGGCGGCGTTCGCCTGGGGCCGCCGCGCCGCGCACGATCTGGCCGCGGTGCAGCGCCTGGTCGGCCGCGGCGCAGCGCCGCAGGCCGAGGGGTTTGTCGAAGTGCGGCGCGGCCAGCCCACGGCGGTGGTCGACATCAAGCGGCCGTCCGGCGAGCTCGACGCGCTGGTGGCAGTGCGCGGCGACTTCCTGGCGGCCTATCAGAATGCGGCCTACGCGGACCGCTACCGCGACCTGGTCCGGCGCGTGGCGCAGGCTGAGCAAGCCGCCACCGGCACCACCCGGCTGGCGGCCGCTGTGGCGCGCTATTACTTCAAGCTGATGGCCTACAAAGACGAATACGAGGTGGCGCGGCTGTACACCGACGGCGAATTCCTGAAGCAGCTCGAGGCGCAGTTCGAAGGCGACTGGAAGCTGCGCCTGCATCTGGCTCCGCCGCTGCTGGCCCGCCGCGACGCGCAAGGCCGCCTGGTCAAGCGCGCTTATGGCCCCGGCATGCTGAAGGTTTTCCGGGTGCTGGCCCGGCTGCGCGGCCTGCGCGGCACGCCGCTGGACATCTTCGGCTATACCGCCGAGCGCCGCGCGGAGCGCGCCCTGATCGACACCTATCGCGGCGACCTGCTGGCCATTCTGCCCAAGCTGAACCGGGCCAACCTGGACCGCGCGGTGGCGCTGGCCAGCCTGCCGGAATCCATCCGCGGCTATGGCCACATCAAGGAAGCCGCGATGCGGCAGGCCGCCGCCCGGCGTGCCGAGCTGATGCAGGGATTCAGCGCCACGGTGATGCCCATCGACGGCGCGCGCGCCGCCTGAGGCCGCCGGGTCAGCCGGTGGCGGCGCTAGGCCGCGAGAAGCGTTCGAAGCGCGGCTTGGCCGGCTCGCCGAAGCGCTCGACGCGCGGCGGTGTCTGGGCCTGGGCGCGCGCCGTCTGGGCCGCGGCCTGCTCGCGCTGCGCGATCAGGGCCTCGGCTTTGTGGTGATGCGGCGCCATCCGGCGCACCATTACCCGGCCGTCGCGCGGGAAGTAGCCGATGCGGCGCGCGTGCACATCGCCCAGGTCCTGTGCCAGCACCGGGATGCCTTCGGTCTGCAGGTAATTGAGCACGAAGCGGGCGTTGCGTTCGCCGATATTCAGCTGCTGCATCGCGCTCAGCACTGCGCCGCCGCCGAACACCTTGGCCTCCAGCCGCTCGCGCGCTGCGCCGGCCTTGAGCAGCTCGTTGATCAGCACTTCCATGGCGAAGGCGCCATAGCGCATGGTGGCCGAGGCGGGCGAGTCGCCGTCGCCCTCGGGCAGCATGAAATGGTTCATGCCGCCTACGCCGGCGCGCGGGTCGCGGATACAGGCCGCCACGCACGAGCCGAGCACGGTCGAAATCATGATGTCTTCGCCGGCCGCCACATAGTATTCATTGGGCAGCACCTTGACTGCCGGGCAATGAAAGGCGCTATCAAAATAGTGACGAGTCGCGCGGGCGTCGAGGCGAGAGGACATGGAGGGACCGCATCAGAAAAACGGTACAGACAAGTGGGGGGAAAATCTGCTGCGCGAATATGTTAGCAAATTTGTTTTATGTAAAAGAATTTGAAGATTTTTTCAATCTTCGCGCCTCTGCTGCAGCGAGACGGGGGCGTGCCGGCGAGGGGGTCTGATGATGCGTCCCCTTTTATGTGGGCCCCGCCGCACCGGCTACTTGCCAATGTAGCGGCGGCGCGGGCGTTTCTTTTGAGGTATTAAGGGGATTAAAAGCGCGTACTGCGCGTGACTGACCAGCGCGCCGCCAGGGCGCCCAGGATGCTGGTGCCCAGCACGGCGGCCGCCAGCACCGGCAGGCCGGGCAGGTGCAGGGCGAAGTCGGCGCCATAGCTGTGCGCCAGCCCGAGCAGGGCATTGTTCAGCGGCGCCAGCGCCAGGGCGGCCGCGCCGATGGCCACCAGCGCGGCCAGGGCGCCGGACAGGGCGCCCAGGTACAAAAACGGCCGGCGCACGAATGATTCGGTGGCGCCCACCAGGCGCGCCACGGCGATTTCTTCGCGCTGCAGCATGGCCTGCATGCGCACGGTGTTGAAGACGGCGGCCAGTACCACCGCCGCCACGCAGGCCGCCAGGAACAGCAGGCCCACGCGGGCGAAGCGCAGGATGGCTTCCAGCCGCTGCACCCAGGCGCTGTCGAGCTGCACCTGGTCGACGTGCTGCCATTGCTTCCAGGCCTGGGCCAGTTGGCCGGCGCGCTGCGCCAGCTGCTCGCCTTCGGTCAGGGTGGCCACCACGGCGTCGGGCAGCGGGTTGCCGGGCAGCACGGCCAGCGCCTGATCCCAGGTGGGGTCGTTGCGCAGCGACGCCAGCGCGTCGTCGCGCGGCACCACGCGCACCGCCTGGACCTGCGCGGCGTTCTCGGTGTGGATGCGCTGCGCGATGGCCTGGGCCGCGCCGGCGGGCGCGTCGGTTTGCAGGAACAGGGTGAGTTCGGGGGTAACCGACACCTGGCGCGCCACGGGCTGGGCCGACACCAGGATGGCGCCGCCCAGCAGCGGCAGGGCCAGCGCCAGGGCCATGACCAGCAAGTTGGCCAGCGATGAGAAGGGCTGCGCCGCCAGGCGGCGCAGGGTAACCGTCAGGGCATAGCGATGCTGCCGCAGCCAGGATTTCATGCAGAGGCTCCCGAGTCGTGGAACTTGCCGGGCTCCAGCCGCAGCATGCGCGTGGCGTATTGGGACATCAGTGCTTCGTCGTGCGAGGCGATCAGGGTGGTGACCCCGACGCGGTTGAAGTCGCGGAACACGTTCAGGATGCGCTGCGCGGTATCGTGATCCAGATTGGCGGTGGGTTCGTCGGCGATCAGGATGGCCGGCCGGTTGACGATGGCGCGCGCGATGGCCAGGCGCTGCTGTTCGCCGCCCGACAATTCAATGGGGTTCATGCCTTCTTTGCCGGCCAGGCCGACCTTGTCGAGCGCGGCGCGCGCCCGGGCGCTGGCCGCGTCGGGGGCCTGGCCGATGACGGCCAGCGGCAGCATGACGTTCTGCAGAGCACTGCGGTCGAACAGCAGGTGGGTGTCTTGCAAGATGACGCCTACCGCCCGCCGCAGATAGGGCCGGGCGCGCGCCGGAAGTTTGTCGAGCCGCTGCCCGTTGACCTGGATGGAGCCCCGGCTGGCAGGTTCCAGGCCGCCTATCAGTTTGAGCAGGGTGGATTTGCCGGCGCCCGATGCTCCTGACACGAAAATGAATTCGCCGGCGCTGACCCGGAAGTTGATATCGGCCAGGATATTTCGGCCGCGCCCATACGATTTGAAGACGTGCTGGAATTCGATCATGGCGGCAGGAGAGGATGAAGCAGCAATAGTACCGCGCGGCGATCCGGGCGACGGTTGCATATTTTTTCCGTCCCTTTTTTTCAATTAATTCGTCAAGGGATTTCCCCCATGTCCCCGAATATGCTGAGCCGCTACCATCCCGGCGATGCTTGATGCGCCCCACCCTTTGCGCATCGAGGCTTCCCCTACAGGAGATAAACATGAAAGCACTGAAATTAGCCGCCGTCGCCGCCGCACTGTTCGCAGCGTCTTCGGCGGCCAACGCTGGCGCGACTTTCGACAGCGTCAAGAAGAAAGGCTTTGTCCAGTGCGGTGTGTCGACGGGCATTCCCGGATTCTCCATGGCGGACAGCAAAGGCGAATGGAAGGGCATCGACGTGGCCATGTGCCGCGCCATCGCCGCCACCATGTTCAATGATTCCACCAAGTTCAAGGTCACGCCGCTGAATACGCAGCAGCGCTTCACCGCGCTGCAGTCGGGCGAAGTCGACGTGCTGACCCGCAACACCACCCAGACCCTGACCCGCGACACCACCCTGGGCCTGATCGGCGCCGGCGTCAACTACTACGACAGCCAGGGCGTGATGGTGTCGAAGGACCTGGGTGTCAAGAGCGCCAAGGAACTGAACGGCGCCACCATCTGCGTGCAGCCGGGCACCACCACCGAGCTGAACCTGGCCGACTGGTTCCGCGGCCAGAAGATCGAATTCAAGCCGGTCGTGATCGACAAGTACGACGAGATCATCCGCGCCTTCTCGGCCGGGCGCTGCGATGCTTTCACCACCGACAAATCGCAGCTGGCCTCGACCCGCACCACGCTCGAGAACCCCGACAACTTCGTCATCCTGCCGGAAGACTTCTCGAAAGAGCCGCTGGGCCCCATGGTGCGCCAGGGCGACGAGCAATGGTTCAACATCGTGCGCTGGTCGCTCAACGCCATGCTGGAAGCCGAGGAATACGGCATTACCTCGAAGAACGTCGATGAAATGGCCAAGAGCTCCAATCCCAACATCCAGCGCATCCTGGGCGTGACCCCGGGCATGGGCAAGAACCTGGGCGTGGACGACAAGTGGGCCTACACCATCATCAAGCAGGTAGGCAACTATGGCGAAGTATTCGAACGCACGCTCGGCGGCAGCAGCGCCATGAAGCTCGAGCGCGGCCTGAACGCTTCGTACAAGAACGGCGGCTTGATGTACGGCTGGCCCGTGCGCTAAGCACGGCTGCCAGGCAAGGCGGGGTCGCCCGCCTTGCCAAGCCCGCCTGGGGCGGGCGGCAGGAGTAAGGTGGCGCCAGGGTTTACCGGCCATTCCTGTTCGACTTCTGTAGATTCATTCCATGACGACAAACAACCCTCAAGTCCCGGTGGCGGCGCCCAAGCGGCGCCTCAACTGGAACGACCCAGGCGTGCGCGCCGTGGTGTATCAGGTTGTCGCGCTGGCCCTGGTCGCCCTGGCCGTGTGGTTCCTGGTTTCCAACACCCTGCACAACCTGCAGGTACGCAATATTTCTACCGGCTTCGGGTTCATCGAGCGCGAGGCGGGTTTCGCCATCGGCGAGACGCCCATCAGCTACACCCCGGCCGACACCTATGGCCGCGCCATCGCGGTGGGCCTGCTGAATACGCTGCGCGCGGCCGTGCTGGGCATTATCCTGGCCACCCTCCTGGGCACCCTTATCGGGGTGGGCCGGCTGTCGAAGAACTGGCTCATGGCCAAGGTGTGCTCGGTGTATGTCGAGGCCATGCGCAACGTGCCGCTGCTGCTGCAGCTGTTCTTCTGGTATGCGCTGATCACCGAGAACATGCCCGGCCCGCGCCAGGCGGCCAACCCGCTGCCCGGCGTGTTCATCTCGAACCGCGGCCTGAAAGTGCCGGCCCTGGAAGGCGCCTCGCTGGACTTCATCCTGGGCGGGCTGGCGCTGGCCATCATCGGTACCATCGTGGCCGCCCACTGGGGCAAGAAGCGCCAGGAGGCCACCGGCAAGGTGTTCCCGCTGGGCCGTGTCGCGCTGGGCCTGTTCATCGGGCTGCCCATCCTGGGCTGGCTGGTGAGCGGCGCGTCGCTGACGCTGGACATGCCGGTGCTGAAGGGCTTCAACTTCTCGGGCGGGCTGACGCTGTCGCCCGAGTTCGCGGCCCTGCTGGCGGGGCTGGTGATCTACACCTCGGCCTTCATCGCCGAAGTGGTGCGCTCGGGCATCCAGGCGGTCAACCAGGGCCAGTGGGAAGCCGCCGGCTCGCTGGGCCTGCGCCGTTCGCGGGTGCTGCGCCTGGTGATTCTGCCGCAGGCGCTGCGCGTGATCATCCCGCCCATGACCAGCCAGTACCTGAACCTGACCAAGAACAGTTCGCTGGCCGTGGCCATCGGGTATCCCGACATCGTGTCGGTGGTCAACACCACCATGAACCAGACCGGGCAGGCCATCGAAGGCATCCTGATCATCATGGCGGCCTACCTGACCGTCAGCCTGTCGATTTCGGTATTCATGAACTGGTACAACAAGCGCATCGCGCTGGTGGAGCGTTGACATGAGCACGACTACGCCTGTCCCCAGCGAAGGACTGCCACCGCCCCGCAGCCAGGTCGGCCTCTGGCCCTGGCTGAAAGAGCGCCTGTTCTCGTCGCCCATGAGCATCCTGGCCACGGTGCTGCTGGCCTGGATCCTGTTGATGGCCGTGCCGGCCCTGGTCGAATGGGCCTTCCTGCAGGCCGACTTCACGTCGGCGACCTCGCAGGAATGCCGCAAGGCCGCCGGCGCGTGCTGGGCGTTCATCGCCGAGAAGCATCGCCTGATCCTGTTCGGCACCTATCCCTATGACGAGCAGTGGCGCCCGCTGCTGGCTACCATCATCTTGATCGGGGTGATCGTCTGCAGCGGCCTGCGCCGTTTCTGGAACATGCGCCTGGCCCTGATCTGGGTCGTCGGCCTGACCGCCGTGGCGGTGCTGATGTGGGGCGGCGTGCTGGGCCTGACCTACGTCGAGAACTCGCTGTGGGGCGGCCTGCCGCTGACGCTGATCCTGTCGACCTTCGGCATCGCCTTCGCCTTTCCCATCGGCGTACTGCTGGCGCTGGGCCGCAAGTCGAAGATGCCGGCCATCAAGGCGCTGTGCGTCGTGTATATCGAGCTGATCCGGGGCGTGCCGCTGATCAGCCTGCTGTTCATGTCGTCGGTGATGCTGCCGCTGTTCCTGCCGGTGGGTTTTTCCATCGACAAGCTGCTGCGGGCGCAGATCGCCATCATCATGTTCGCGGCGGCGTACATCGCCGAGACCGTGCGCGGCGGCCTGCAGGCCATCCCGAAGGGGCAGTACGAAGGCGCCGATTCGCTGGGCCTGAACTACTGGCAGCAGATGCGCAAGATCATCCTGCCGCAGGCGCTGCGCATCGTGATCCCGCCGCTGGTCAGCATTTTCATCGCGCTGTTCAAGGACACGTCGCTGGTGGTGATCATCGGCATTTTCGACCTGACGCTGGCGGCCAAGGCCGCGCTGTCGGACGCCGCCTGGCGCGGCTTCGGGGTCGAGGCTTATGTCTTCATCTCGCTGATCTACTTCGTGTTCTGCTTTTCGATGTCGAAATACAGCCAGCGCCTGGAAAAACGCCTGGAGACCGGGCACAAACGATAGCTGCCAGGCCCGCGTCCGCCACGGGCGGGCCGGGCCGGCGCACCTTATGGGAGTACAGGCATGAGTGATGCCATCATCCGCATGCAGAACGTGAACAAGTGGTATGGCCAGTTCCACGTGCTGCGCAATATCAACCTGGACGTGGCGCCCGGCGAGCGTATCGTGGTGTGCGGCCCGTCGGGGTCGGGCAAGTCGACCATGATCCGCTGCATCAACCGGCTGGAAGAACACCAGCAGGGCCACATCATCGTCGACGGCACCGAGCTCACCAACGACCTGAAGCACATCGAGACCATCCGCCGCGACGTGGGCATGGTGTTCCAGCACTTCAACCTGTTCCCGCACCTGACCGTGCTGGAAAACCTGACGCTGGGCCCGACCTGGGTGCTGAAGAAGCCGCGCGCCGAGGCTGAGGCCACCGCCATGAAGTACCTCGAGCGCGTGCGCATCCCGGAACAGGCCAACAAGTTTCCCGGCCAGCTGTCCGGCGGCCAGCAGCAGCGCGTGGCCATCGCGCGGTCGCTGTGCATGAGCCCCAAGATCATGCTGTTCGATGAGCCCACGTCCGCCCTGGACCCGGAAATGGTGAAGGAAGTGCTGGACGTGATGGTGACGCTGGCTCAGGAAAGCGGCATGACCATGCTGTGCGTGACCCACGAAATGGGTTTCGCGCGCAAAGTGGCCAACCGTGTCATTTTCATGGACCGCGGCGAGATCATCGAGCAGAACAGCCCCGACCAGTTCTTCGACAATCCCCAGAACGAACGTACCAAGCTGTTCCTGAGCCAGATCCTGCACTAAGACGGGCAGGGCTGCGGCGGGCGGTTCATGGCGGGCCGCCCGCTTACCGTCCGGTACACCTGGATGGTGCTTGCCAGGAAGTGCCGCAGGCCGAAGGCCGCCAGGCTCTTGCGCCGGGCGGCCCGGCCCATTTCCCGCAGGTCGCAGGCGCCGCCGGCCATGCCGCGCAGCAGTTCCGCCAGCGCTTCGGGCCGGGCCGGCGGCACCACCCAGCCGTCGCGCCCCGGGTCGATGTTTTCGGGCAGGCCGGCATAGTCGGTGACGATTACGGGCTTGCCCATGGCCATCATCTCGCGGCAGGCAAACGAGATCGTCTCTACCCGCGTAGACAGCACGAACCCCACGTCGATGGCGGCGATGAAAGGCCGCACATCCGCGAGCGCCCCCGCGTGGGTAACACGGGCCGCCATGCCCGACGCGTCGAGCTCGGCCTGCTGCGATTGGCTGAACGGCTCGCCGGCCAGCGCAATATGGAAGCGGTCGGCGATTTCGGCCGGCAGCAGGGCCAGGGCGCGCACGATATCGAGCCAGGCCTTGTAAGAGGCGGTGCCCGCATTGCTGCCCAGTACGATGCGGTTGTCGGCGCGCTGGCCCAGCAGGGCGCGGCGGCGGGCGGCCGCCGTTGCCTCGTCGGGCGGGCAGAAGCCATCGGTGTCCACGCCGTTGCCGATGGTGCTGATGCCGCATGCGGCGTACGGGCTGTTGCGCACGCGCTGCTCGACGTGCTTGCACACCGCGATGACATGATCCGTGCCGTAGCGGGCGCGCAGCGCGGCGCTGGCGCGCGAGATCGGAATCGTGTTGTGCTTGGTAAAGACGATGCGCGGCCGGTTTTTCATGAAGCGCGTGGCCATGATCACCAGCCGGTGGTCGGCCGACCCATTGACGTGCACCACATCGAAGCGCTGCGTTTTCAACAGGCGACGCATCGTGCGCAGGGCGGCCGGAATCCGGTAAAAGCGCGACGGGTAGTCCTGGGCGTGGCGCGTGACGCCGGGAATATCCCCGGCCAGCGCGTACAGGGCGCTGGCCGGGGGCGCGGCCACGGCGACACGGCATTGCCCCGACAAGCCGGCCGCCAGCCGCGACACATAGATGGTGTGGCCGCCGATGTGAGGGCCGGCATGGAAGTTTGTATATAGGATGCGCATGGCTTGATCCGCGAGCAGGTTTTCCACCATACCTGTCAGTACGCTGTCATCTTGCTTGCTTAATGTAAGTTTTTGCGTGACATTGATTCGCCCGCAAGGCCGGACGCGGCCTGGCCAATCGGCCGGCCAGCAGGGTGGGCATGCCTTTGTTCAGGCCACGCTGCCAAAGGGGCTGGAGTATGCTAGCTGCCGCACAGAAGCCCTTTGGAGACCAAAACAAATGCGCAACCCGCAACAATCCGCTGTTTCGCCCGCCCGCCGCGCCCTGGTGCGCGGCGCCGTCGCCCTGGCCGCGGCGCTGGCCTGCACGGCCCCGGCCGCCGCTCAGAGCACCGATTTCCCCACCAAGCCGCTGCGCTTCGTGGTGCCGTACCCCCCCGGCGGCCCGCTGGATTCCACCGCGCGCATGCTGGCCGAGAAGGTGCGCGTTTCGCTGGGACAGCCGGTCATCGTCGAGAACCGCTCCGGCGCGGGCGGCAACATCGGCGCCGACCTGGTTGCCAAGGCAGCCCCCGACGGCTACACGCTGGTGATGGGCGCCGTGGCTACCCATGCCATCAACCCGTGGCTGTTCGCCAACCTGCCGTACGACCCCATCAAGGACTTCGCGCCGGTCACGATCGTGGCGGCGGTGCCCAATGTGCTGGTCATGAACGTCGATTTCGCCAAGAAGAACAACATCAGTTCCCTGGCCGACCTGATCGCCTACGCCAAGAAGAACCCCGGCCGCCTCAACTACGGCTCGGGCGGCAATGGCAGCGCCGGCCACCTGGCGGGCGAACTGCTGAAGGCGCGCGCCGGCATCGACGCCGTGCATGTGCCGTACCAGGGCGCGTCGCCGGCGCAGCTGGCGCTGCTGGGCGGGCAGTCCGACTTCATGTTCGACAACCTGGCCGCCTCGGCGCCGCTGATCAAGGACGGCAAGGTCAAGGCCCTGGCGGTGACCACGCTGCAGCGCTCGTCTTTGCTGGCCGACGTGCCCACCATGAACGAAGCGGGCGTCAAGGGTTTCGACCTGGGCACCTGGTTCGGCGTGTTCACCACCGGCGGCACCCCCGCCGCCGTGGTGGCCAAGCTGAACAAGGCCTATGCCGATGCCCTGCGCCAGCCCGACGTGCGCCAGCGCCTGCTGGCCATGGGGTCTGAAGCCGAGCCCATGACCCCCGAAGCCTTCGCGGGGTTCGTGAAGCACGAGAAAGACAAATACCAGGAAATCGTCAAGCTGTCGGGCGCCAGCCTGAACTAGCCATGTCGCGGCAGGTGTCTGGCTCCGCAGGTGCCAGACACCGTATGTTTGGGGCAGGCGCTGCACACTTCGGTGTCTGGCACCCTGCGGGAGTCAGACACCTGCCGAGGGGGGAGCGCGTAGCGCTTCGGGGGCGGGCTTCTACCCCAGGCAGTTTTCTACTTTCCACCCGTACAGCCACTGCAGCCCTTCATAGAACTGCGCCTGCGTCTTGCCCGTCCACAGGCTGTTGCGCACCTGCCGCTCGACGCCCTGCGCATGGTAGATGCGGCCCATTTCGCGGGTGGACCACACCACGCGCGCGCTGCGCGGGATGCGCACCGATTCGTAGAGCCGGAACGCCGCCTGCAGGTCGCCGTCGCACGCCTTGACGGCCTGCCCCAGCGTGGCCGCGTCTTCCAGCGCCATGCAGGCCCCCTGCGCCATGTATTGCGTCATGGGGTGCGCGGCGTCGCCCAGCAGGGTGGCGCGGCCCTGGCCCCACTGGTCGACGGGTTCGCGGTCGGCCGTGGCCCAGCGCCGCCATGAAGTCGGGCGGTCCAGCATCTGGTGGGGGCGTGGATGGACCCCCTGGAAGTAGCTCAGCACTTCTTCCTTGCTGCCGTCGCGCACGCCCCATTCTTCCTGCTCGCGGCTGTGGAAGGTGACCACCAGGTTGTACTGCTGGCCGCCGCGCAGGGGGTAGTGCACCAGGTGGCAGCGCGGCCCGGCCCACAGCACCGGCGCATTGATGCGCAGTTCGTCGGGCATGTTGTCGCGCTCGACGACCGCGCGGTAGACCACATGGCCGGTCACGCGGGCGGCGTCGCCCACCAGGTGTTCGCGTATCACCGACTTGACCCCGTCGCAGCCCAGCACGGCATCGGCGCGGTAGCGCCGGCCCTGCGCATCCTGCACCTCGACCTGCGCGCCGTCCTGGCGCAGGCCCGTGATCTGGGTCGAGGTGTGGAACTGGATCAGCGGGTCGCGCTGCACGGCTTCCAGGATGGATTGGTGGATGTCGGCCCGGTGGATGACCGCGTACGGCCCGCCGAAGCGCTGCCTGAATGCCTCGCCGGTGTCGATGCGCACGACTTCCTGGGCATCCACCGCGTCCATCATGATGATGTGATCGGTGAACACCGCGCGGCTGCGCGCGGTCTGGCCGACCCCCAGGGCGTCCAGCGCCGCGAAGGCATTGGGCCCCAGCTGGATGCCGGCGCCGATTTCGCCGATGTGGCTGGCCTGTTCCAGCAACTGCACCGCGATGCCCTGGCGGGTCAGCGCCAGGGCGGCCGCCAGGCCGCCGATGCCGCCGCCGACCACAATGGCCGATTGCGTGCCTGTCGTGTCGCTCATGTCATGCTCCTGCTGTCTTGCGCGGTTCCGCGTGGGAACCAATGAAAAGGGGCGGGCCGCGTCATGCCGGCTCGCCCAGGAACGCGCCCTGGCGGCGCAACTGGTCCTGCAGGGCTGCGACGGGCAGCTGGCGGAGCGCCGCGCCGGTGCGCAGCGCCAGCGCCGCGGCGGTGCCGGCGGCTTCGCCCATCACGAAGCAGCTGCCGCTGACGCGCGCGGCCGACTGGCCTTCGTGCGTCATGCCGGCGCAGCGGCCGGCCACCAGCACGTTGGGCGCGGCGCCGGGCGCCTGGCGCGGCATGATCATGCGCAGCGGCAGCTGGTTGTAGCCGCGCGACTGCGGTATGGGCGGCCACACCCATTGCACGTCGCCGGCCACATGGATTTCCAGCGGCCAGCCATTGACGCCGATGCTGTCCGGAAAGTCGGCGCAGCCCAGCACGTCGTCGCGGCTGAGCATGTACTCGGCCACGATGCGGCGGGTTTCGCGTATGCCCAGCTGCGGGGCGATGTCCAGCACGTAGGCCCGTTCGAATCCGGGCACCCGCGCCCGCAGGAACGCCAGGTAGTCGACGATCTGCCGGCGGCCTTCCAGTTCGCCCGCCGACAGCGACAGCGCATCGGTGCCGTCGGCGGCCGAACCATCAGGGTTGCTGAGCTGGGTTACGTTGACACGCCATTCGTAATCGTGCTTCTGGGGGCGCACAATGGCGCCGCGCCGCGGAAAGCGGAATTCGCCGCTGGCCTCGGCCTCGTCCATCAGCCGCGGAATGATCTTCCAGGCTTCGCGGGCGCGTTCGCTGTCGACGTTGCCCACCTTGAACATCAGCGTGGGGTACATCATGCGGCCCTGGCCGTCGCCTTTCTCGAACGGCAGGCCGGCCCACTGGGCGATGTCGGCGTCGCCCGAGCAGTCGATGAATACGCGGCCGCGCACCGCGCGCGGACCCGACTTGGTTTCGACCAGCAGGGCATCTACCGCGCCGTCGGCGCCGCGCGCCACGCCGGTGGCCAGCGCGTGGAATAGCACCTGCGCGCCGCTGTCGCGCAGCAGGCCGTCGGCGGCGCATTTGAAGGCCGACACGTCGTAGGCCTGGGCGTGGATCTTGCCCAGGATCAGGTGCGGCTCGTTCAGGCCGTCCAGCGCGCGCATGCGGTCCAGCAGTTCGTCCGCCATGCCGTGCACCACCTGCCGGATATCGCCGTGCACATTGGCGTGCAGGCCGCAGAAATTGGAAACGCCGGCCGCGGTGCCCATGCCGCCCAGGAAGCCGTAGCGTTCGGCCAGCAGCACGCTGGCGCCGTTGCGTGCGGCGCTGGCGGCCGCCAGCAGGCCAGCCGGCCCGCCGCCCAGCACGACGACGTCGTACTCGCCGTGCACTGGTATCTGGCGTGGGGATTCGGTGACGAACATCGGGGGCTCCTTGGGTGCGGGCATTACTGGGCCTGGATGCCCAGTTGCTTGATCAGCGGCTTCCAGCGCCGCAGCTCGTCGTCCATGTAGGCGCGGAACTCGGCCGGTGTGTCGCCCACCGGGTCCATGTACTGCGCGCGCAGGCGCTGCTGCACGGCCGAGTCGTGGATGGCCTGGATCAGCGCGTCGGCGAGTTTCTTCTGGATATCGGCGGGTACCCTGGACGATACGACAAAGCCGATCCAGGCCGAGCCTTCGATGCCCTTCACGCCCACTTCGGCCAGCGTGGGAATATCGGGCAGCAGCGCCGAGCGCTTCGACGAGGTGACGGCCAGCGCTTTCAGGCGGCCATCTTTCACCATGGGCATGACGGCGATGGGCGGCAGCGCGGCGAATTGCGTGTCGCCGGCGATCACCGAGCTCAGCGCGGCGGGCGACGAGGGGTAGGGCACGTGTACCGCCTTGGCGCCAATGCGCTGCAGCATCAGTTCGACCGACAGGTGCGACACGGTGCCCGCGCCCGGCGAAGGGAAGTTGTACTGGTCGGGGTGCTGCTTCAGCGCGTCGAGCAGTTGCGCGATGCTGGTGATGCCCGACTTGGCCGGCACGACCAGCACGTTGGGCTGGTGTACGGCCAGCGTCAGCGCGGCCAGGTCTTTAAAAGGGTCGTAGGGCAGCTTGTCGAACAGCACGGTGTTGTTGACCAGCGGGCCGGTGATGGACACCCCGAAGGTATAGCCGTCGGGCTTGGCGCTGGCGATGGCGAAGGTGCCGATGTTGCCGCTGGCGCCGGGCTTGTTCTCGACCACCACCGTCTGCCCCAGAATGCTGCCGGCCTTGTCGCCGACGATGCGCGCCACCTGGTCGGGGCTGGAACCGGGGCCGAACGGCACCACCAGCTTCAGGGGCTGGGCCGGCCAGTCGGCCGCATGCGCCGCGGCCAGCGGCATCAGTATCAGTACGGTGCTCAACAGTCGGCGGCGCCAGCCGCTAGCGATGAAATCATGCATCAGGGTCTCCCGTTGGTGTCATTTTTTTGAAGTAGTGCTGCTCATTGGCGATGAAGGCCGCCACCATGGCGCGATAGGTGGCCTCGACCACGTCTTCCAGGTTCTCGAACCCCTGGTCGTGGCGGCGCGCCAGGACGCGCGCCCGCGTAAAGACTTCGGCCTGGCGCGCCGGCGCGCTGACCTGGAACGCATCGCGCTTGAAGCGCGCCGCGTCTTTTACATACATGGCGCGCTCGGCGATCAGGCCTACGATTGCGTCGTCGAGCCGGTCGATATGCGCGCGCACCTCGCCCAGGGTGGCGCACAGCGGGCGGTAGGCCGGGTCGTCGTACTGGCGCAGCGGGCCGGATGCGGGGTCGGGTTCGGTGGACATGGCGTCTCTCGTCAAAAGCCCGGCTCAGCCGGCATAATCCGGCTGGCGCTGCGGGGCGGCCGCCTGGAACGCCGGCTGCCCGTTGCAATGCGCGTACACCTCCATGGCCCGCGAATAGGCCGCCAGGTCGCAGCCCATGCGCTGCGCATTGGCGATCTGCGGCACCAGGCAGCAGTCGGCCAGTGTGGGCGCCGCGCCGAAGCAGTAAGGGTCGCTGCCGTGGCGCGCCAGCAGGGCCTCGACCGTGGCCATGCCTTCGCGGATCCAGTGGCCGTACCAGGCGTTCTTCTGTTCGTCGCTCGCGCCCAGCACATCCTGCAGGTAGCGCAGGATGCGCAGGTTGTTCACCGGGTGCATGTCGCAGGCAATCGCGTACGAAAGCTCCAGCACGCGCGCGCGCGGTTCCGGGTCCGCCGGGATCAGGCGCGGTTCGGGGTGCCGGGCATCCAGGTAGTCGATGATGGCCAGCGACTGCCCCAGCGCCAGGCGGCCGTCGTCCAGCAGCGGCACGTTGGCCGACGGATTGCGCGCCACGTAATCCGCGGCGCGGTGCTCCAGTTTCCGGATGTTGACCGGCGCGTAGTCGTACGGCAGGCCCTTGAGCGCCAGCGCGATGCGCACGCGGTACGAAGTGGAACTGTTGAAGAAGCTGTGCAGTTGCATGGAGGTCTACTGGGGGTGGCGGATTGGGGGCGGTTCAGTCGGCGCTGATGCCGGTGCGCGTGATGATGTCGTCCCAGCGCTTGGCGTCTTTGGCGACCAGCGCGCCGAACTCGGCCGGCGTGGAGGTGGCGGGCACCATGCCCTGGGCGTCGAACGCCTTCGCGGTGGCGGGGTCTTGCAGGATGACGTTGATGGCCTGGTTCATGCGCTGCACGATCGCCTGGGGCGTGCCGGCCGGCGCGAACAGGCCATACCACATGTCCACGTCGGCGCCCTGCAGCCCGGCCTCGGTCAGAGTCGGCACGTCGGGCAATTGCGGCAGGCGCTTGGGGCTGCCGGTGGCGATGATCTTCAGCTTGCCGGCCCGCACTTGCGGCAGCGCCACGTGCACCGGCAGGAACATGTAGTCGAGCCGACCGCCCAGCATGTCGGTGACGGCGCCCGCGGTGCCCTTGTAGGGCACGTGCAGCATGCTGGTGTGGGTGCGGTCCAGGAACAGCGCCATCGACAGGTGGTGCGGCGTGCCCACGCCGGGCGTGCCGTAGGTGAGCTTGCCGGGCGCGGCCTGGGCGGCCTTGACCACGTCGGCCACCGTGCGGGCCGGGTTCGACGGATGCGTGACCAGCAGCAGCGAGCCCCATGAGGTCTGGCCGATGGGCGCCAGGTCTTTCAGCGGGTCGAAATGCAGCTTGCCCTTGTACAGGCTGCTGTTCATGACCAGCGTGTTCACGGTGACCAGGAAGGTGTAGCCGTCGGGTTCGGCGCGCGCGGCTTTTTCGGTGCCGATATTGCCGCTGGCGCCGGCCAGGTTCTCGACCACCACCGGCTGGCCCAGCGCCTGGGGCAGGTGGGCGGCCAGCTGGCGGGCGATCAGGTCGATGCCCGTGCCGGGCGTAAAGGGCACCACCAGCGTGATGGGGCGCTCGGGCCAGGCGGCGTGGCTGGCCGTGGCGGCCAGCGCCAGGGCCAGCGCGGCCATGGCGCGGATCAGGATGTTCATTTGTCTCTCCTTGCGTTGTATTTATGGATTGCTACTGAGTTGCCCAGGTGTCTGACTCCCTGCGGGAGTCAGACACCTGCCGCGTCAATCACAAAAACGACTCCCGCGCCTTCAGGCTGGCCGGGTCGAAGCCGGCTACCTGCTTGTAGCGGTGCGAGATGCCTTCCAGCTCTTGCCGGCTGATGACGTCTTCGATACGTTGGTAGGGGCGGTCGCCCGAGCGTTCATACACCTCGCGCAGAATGGCGTCGGGCGGGTTGCTGCGGTTGGTGAGCACTACGCGCGTGGTGGCCTCGACCCGCACGCGGTCGTATTCCTGCAGGGCCGCGCTGCCCAGCCCCAGGCGCTTGAGCCGCCCGGCCAGGAAGCGTGCGTCGATAACCGCCTGGCCCGCGCCGTTCGAGCCGCGCGGCACCATGGGGTGGGCGGCGTCGCCCAGCAGCGTCACGCGTCCGCGGGTCCAGGTGGGCAGCGGGTCCTGGTCGACCATGGGATATTCCAGAATCGAGTCGGCGTTGCGGATCAGCGCCGCCACGTCCAGCCAGTCGAACTGCCAGTCGGCGAAGGCCGGGTAGAAGTCTTCCAGCCGGCCGGCGCGGGTCCAGTCGCGCAGGGCCGGCACGGGCGATTCGATTTCCGCCACCCAGTTCACCAGCTGGTTGCCTGCGGCGTCGATCGCGTCGCGGATCGGGTAGATGACCATCTTGCCGCTGGCCAGCCAGCCCGCGCGTACCATGCTGGCGCCGCTGAGAAACGCCGGGTGGCGGGTGACGCCGCGCCACATGTTCACGCCCGAATAGCGCGGCGCGCCCTCGTCGGGGTAGAACTGCTTGCGCACGGCCGAATGGATGCCGTCGCAGCCGACCGCGATGGCGCCGCGCACCGGCGGCAGGGCTTCGCCGGCGCCATTGGCCAGGTGCGCGGTGACGCTGTCGGCATCCTGGTCGACACGCACGCAGCGGCTGTCGGTGACCACGCTGTCGGCGCCCAGGCGCTCGCGCACCGCGGCCAGCAGCGCCATTTGCAGGTCGCCGCGATGGATCGAGTATTGCGGCCAGTCGTAGCCGGCCGCTTTGCCCGCCGGCTCGCTGTAGATGAACTGGCCATGGCGGGTGAAGAAGATGGATTCTTTGGTATGCACGCCCAGGGCGTCCAGCGCCGGCAGCAGGCCCAGCTCATCCAGCTCGCGTGCGGCGTGCGGCAGCAGGTTGATGCCCACGCCCAGCGGCCGGATCTCGGCCACGGCTTCGAAGACGCGGCAGCCGATGCCCGCCTGGTGCAGGCTCAGGGCCAGCACCAGGCCTCCTACGCCGGCCCCGATGATGATGACGTCGGTATCGGTCTTCATGGTTCAGGCGACCCGGACGCGCAGCGGCTCCAGCCCCTCGACGCCGCCTTCCATCAGGTCGCCCGCCTTGACCGGACCCACGCCTTCGGGCGTGCCGGTGTAGATCAGGTCGCCCGGCTCCAGGCGGAAGTAGTTCGACAAATAGGCGATGGTTTCGGCTACCGACCAGATCAGTTTCGAGGTGTCGCTGCGCTGCCGGTCCTGGCCGTTGACCTGCAGCCAGATCGCGGCGCGCGACAAGTCGCCCGCCTTGGCCGCGCGGTGCAGCGGCGCGATCGGCGCGCTGTGGTCGAAAGCCTTGCCCAGTTCCCAGGGCCGGCCCGCTTCGCGCATTTTCATCTGCAGGTCGCGGCGCGTCATGTCCAGGCCCACGGCATAGCCCCAGACATGGTCCAGCGCCTGTTCGGCCGGGATGCGGGCGCCGCCCTTGCCGATGGCCGCCACCAGCTCGATCTCGTAGTGATAGTTGGCGGTTTCGGGCGGATACGGGATTTCCAGCGTGGCGCCGGCTTCAGCCGGCACCACCGCGTCGGCCGGCTTGCAGAAGAAGAAGGGCGGCTCGCGGTCGGGGTCGAAACCCATTTCGCGGGCATGCGCGGCATAGTTGCGGCCCACGCAGTAGACGCGGCGCACGGGGTAGCGGTCCTGGCTGCCGGCGACCGGCACGGCGACCGGAGCGGCGGGGGTAAAGACATAAGACATGTATGAACCTTAGGTAAAGCGGAATGAACGGGTGGGTCAGCCTTCGCGCAATTCGCGCAGCAGGCCCAGGGCGGCCTGCACCGGCCGGTCGGAATAGCTGAACAGGGTGGCGTCTTCCAGCGCGCCCAGTTGCACGGGCAGCCACGAGGGCGCCACGAAGATGTCGCGCGGGCCGAACTCGAACTGCTGGTCGCCGATGCGGGCCGTGCCGCGGCCTTCGACCACGCTGTACACGGTGGAATCGGTGCTGCGGTAGGTCTTGCCGTGAAAGCCGGCGGGCAGGAACTGCATGAAGGTGGCCATGGTGGGCATGGGATAGCCGCCGGTGGCCGGGTTGACGTAGCGCAGTTTCACGCCGTCCCAGGCATCCAGTTCGCCGTGGCGGTACAGCTGGTCCAGCGCGTCGCGGCTGCGCTCGTAGGGGTAGTTGAAGATCGGCGACGAGCCGCCGGCCGGCTGGTAGCGCACCGGCGCCATGTTGTGGCCGAAGCGCGCGTTGCTGTCGCCTTCGGGGCGGCTGACCGGTTGCGTGGCGGCCGGGTAGTTCTCGGCAAAGCCGGCGTCCAGGAAGCGCAGCAGCGGGATGTCCAGGCCGTCCAGCCAGATCACCGGCTCGCCGCCGTCGGCGGCTTCCAGGTTGCCGTGGTCGTGCCAGGTCCAGGATGGTGTGATGATGAAATCGCCGGGGTGCATGGTGGTGCGCTCGCCATTCACGGCGGTATAGGCGCCCTTGCCCTCGACGATGAAGCGCAGCGCCGATTGCGTGTGCCGGTGGCTGGGGGCGATTTCTCCGGGCAGGATCAGCTGCAGCCCGGCGTACAGGGTCTGGGTGATGCTGGCCTGGCCCGCCAGGCCGGGATTTTCCAGGATCAGCACCCGGCGCACGGCTTCTTCGGCGCTGATCAGCGTGCCGGATTCCAGCACGTCGGCGCGCACGTCGTCGTATTTCCACAGGGCGGGCAGGCAGCGCGGCGCGGGCTGGCGCGGCACCAGGTTGTGCAGCGATTCCCACAGCGGCGCCATGTGCTTGTGGGCGATGCGGGAGTAATAGGCGGCGCGGGCGTCGGCGGAAGTGGGGCCGTCGGGCATGGTTGTCTCCGGGTTCTGGCCGGCCCGGCGGCCGGCTGCTGGCATGTTGTTTTAGCCATTATGAAGCCGCCAGCCATGTCAAAAAAAATGAAATAAACTTATTATTCATACATAAAACAGTATGGCGGGAGACTTATGGACTGGACCCACCGGCTGCGTCTGCGCAACCTGAAAATGCTGCTCAGCCTGGCGCAGACCCGCAATATCAGCCATTCGGCGGCCATGCTGAACACTACCCAGCCAGGCCTGTCGAAGTGGCTGAAAGACCTTGAAGAAGACATCGGCCTGCCGCTGTTCGAGCGCCATGCGCGCGGGCTGCGGCCCACGCCGTACGGCGAGGCCCTGATCGCGCACGCCCAGCGCATCGACGCCCAGCTCGACCGCGCCAGCGGCGACATGGCGGCGCTGCGCGAGGGCGGCGGCGGTCGGGTGGTGATCGGCGCTTCCGGCGCGTCGGCTTCTGACACCGTGCCGCTGGCGGTGGTGCGTCTGCTCGAGCGCATGCCGCAGGCGCGCGTGAAGCTGGCCGAAGGCACCACCGACCGCCTGCTGGCGCAGCTGGCGCAGGGCGACCTGGACATCGTGGTGGGCCGCTATGCGCCCGAGCACCACGACCCTGCGGTGCAGTCCGAGGCCCTGTACCTCGAGCCCGTGCACCTGGTGGCGCGCCCGCGCCATCCGTTGTTCGCCAAGGCATCGGTGCAGTGGGCCGACGTGCAGGCGTACCGCTGGATCCTGTGGCCCAAGGGCACGCCGATCCGCAATGCGCTGGACACGGCGCTCGAGGCAGTGGGCCTGTCGGCGCCGGCCGACGCGGTGGAATCCAATTCGGTCACCGTCAATCTCACCCTGATCAACAACAGCGACCTGATCGGCGTGGCCTCACACCGCGCCGCCCTGCGCTTTTCGCACATGAACGCGATGCGCATCGTGCCGCTGCGCCTGTCGGGTTTCGGATCGGTGGCTATGTACTGGCGCCGCGAGACATTCCTGCCGGCCGCGGTGGAAGCGGCGATGGCCTGCCTGCGCCAGGCGGTGGCCGACCACGCACCGGCCAGCCGCTGAGCTGTTTCTCAGTGTCTGGTTCCGCAGGTGCCGGACACCGAAGTGTGCAGAGGCTGTCTCAATAGCACGGTGTCTGGCGCCCTGGCGAGAGCCAGATACCTGGCAATCTCGCCCGGCAGTTGTATGCGTTCGCAAATTCTGTAACTTCGCCCCAGGGAAGCCCGGTTACGTTTCAAGGAACTGAAGCATTGCGGTCATCCTGCCTGCCTAGCATCGTCCCCGGGGCCGCCTTGGGCCCGTCGCGCGACCCTGCGCCGCCTACGGACTACAGACAGCAGACATGGATAACGTCATTTCGCTTCAACGCCGCACCGTCGTCGCCCGTTCGCCGCTGCCCGACGAGATGCTGGCGTTTCGCGGCATGGTGGGCCACGAGGCCCTGTCGCAGCTGTTCGAGCTGGATGTCGACCTGGTGTCGCCGTCGCACTCGCTGGACATGAAACAGCTGCTGGGCAAGCCGCTGACGCTGGACATCCAGGCCGCCGGCGGCCTGCGCTACCTGAACGGCCACATCACCCGCTGCAAGTTGGCCGGCCGCGAGGGCCCGACTTCGCGCCTGTACCGCTACCGAGCCACGGTGCGCCCCTGGCTGTGGTATCTGACGCAGACCTCGGACAGCAAGATCTTCCAGAACAAAAGCGTGCCCGACGTGATCCGCGAGGTACTGGCCGAATACCCCTTCCCAGTGGAATTCAAGCTGGCGGGCAGCTACCGCAACTGGGAATACTGCGTGCAGTACCAGGAAACCGACTTCGCCTTCATCAGCCGCCTGATGGAGCACGAAGGCATCTACTACTGGTTCCGCCACGGGGCCGACCAGCACACCCTGGTGCTGACCGACGACGTGACGCAGCACGAAACCTGCCCGGGCTACGACGCTATCCCGTATTACGGCCCCGACCGCGTGACGGTGCCGCAGCAGGAATACATCTCCAGCTGGGAAATCGCCGAACAGATCACGCCGGGGGCGTTCGCCACGTCGGACTACCACTTCAAGACGCCCGCTGCCGACCTGCAGGCGCGCCGCAACAACCCGGGCGGCTATGACCACAGCGATCTGGAAATGTACGAGTGGCAGGGCGGCTATACCAACCCGGCCGACGCCGAGCGCTACACGCGCATCCGCCTCGAAGAGCTGCAGTGCCGGCAAGAGCAGATCAACGGCGCCTGCAACGTGCATGGCATGGCGCCGGGCTACCTGTTCACGCTGCGCAACCACCCGCGCCAGGCCGAGAATCGTGAGTACCTGATCCTGTCGGCGCACTACCACATCCAGGAAGCGGGCGAGGCCAGCGGGCTGGACGCCGCGATGTTCGACGTGGGCTTCACGGTGCTGCCGTCGGCCACGCCGTTCCGCGCGCCGCGCGTCACGCCCCTGCCGCACACGCATGGCCCGCAAACGGCCCGCGTGGTGGGCAAGGCGGGCGAGCAGATCTGGACCGACAGCTACGGCCGCATCAAGGTGCAGTTCCACTGGGACCGCTACGGCCAGAAGAACGAAAACAGCTCGTGCTGGGTGCGGGTGTCCAGCCCCTGGGCGGGCGGCGGCTTCGGCGGCATCCAGCTGCCGCGCGTGGACGACGAGGTCATTATCGATTTCATCGGCGGCCATCCCGACCGGCCCATCGTGATCGGCCGGGTCTACAACGCCAGCAACATGCCGCCCTGGGAACTGCCCGGCAACGCTACCCAGAGCGGCTTCCTGAGCCGCTCGCGCGACGGCACGCCGGGCAACGCCAATGCGCTGATGTTCGAAGACAAGCCGGGCGGCGAGCTGGTGTGGCTGCATGCCGAGCGCGACCTGACGTCCGAAGTCGAGGGCAACGAGCTGCACAACACCGACGGCACCCGCACCACCAACATCGGTTCCAACGACACGACCACGATCGGCGCCCTGGGCGGCGGCAACCGCGACATCACCGTGCACGGCACCGACCACCTGCAGGTGGACAGCACCCGCACGGTCAATGTCGACGGCACGGAAACGTATACGGTCAAGCAGCAGCGCACGGTGCACGTGACCGACGGCCTGATGAAGGAAGAGTTCGACAAGGGCCTGAACACCACCGTGGCCGCCAACGGCGAGATCCGCAACATCACCGGGCTGTTCGACGAAACGCTCAACGATGGCGAGACGCGTCTGGTGACCGGTACTTTCGACGAGACGCTCGACGGCGATGTCACCCAGACCATCAAGGGCGGCGGCACGTTTACCGAAACCATCACGGCGAACCATATCCACGATCTGACCGGCACGCAGGACTCGACTATTACCGGCGCGGTCACCCATACCGTGAACGGCACCTTCACCAAGACCGTCACCGATCCGCTGACTGTCAATGCCGACACCAGCATGACGGTCAATACGCCCAGCTGGACCGTCAGCGGCGCCAAGCAGGCGTTCTGGACCGACAATTATGTGCGGGGTACGCCGGCGCGTGCCACCGTGGTGCTGGCAGCGGCCGACCTGTGGGGGGTGCGGCAGCAGGTGTACGCCGGCATCAATTCGCAGTGGTCGACGGTGAAGCTCGACCTGGCCGCGTTCAAGAACGGCGACAAGGGATTCGAGTTCGGCGGCGCCGGCGCGCAGATCAAGGGGCTGGGGGTCCAGATAAAAAGCGGAGTGGCCGGTGTCATCTCGCGCGTGGCCAACATTTTTCCATGACGAGGCCGGCGTCATGAGCAATATGGGGTGGTGGCTGGGAGGAACGGTTGCCACGTTGGTGTTCATCGGCTTTGTCGCGATGATCGTGCGCGACAATGCGCGGCCTTTCGACGAAGAGCGGCGGCTGGCCGTCGAACTGGCGCAGGCCGGCGAGCCGGTCGTGGCGAATGTACTGGCCCTGGAACGCCAGACAGGAGGGCGGCCGTTTGCCGCCCCCATGAAACTGAGCCTTTGTTATACCGATGCCGGCAGCTGCGAGCGCCATGCCGAACTGCGCGCCTATATCGATCCCGAGCTGCTGGCCAACTTCATGCCGGGCAAAACCGTGCATTTGCGCTATGACCGGCAGCATCCCGCCCGCATTGCCATCGACCGCCAATTGAGCCCCACGGAAATTCCCGCCGCCTGGCGCAGCAAGTAGGCCTGCCTGATATGAAAATCGTCAAACCGCTGCGCCTGGGCGTGATGAGCCGGCCTTATACGATGCGCCGCCGGTCCCGGCTGGGCTTGAGTGTGCTGGCGCTGGCCAGCCTGAGCGAGCCCGCCTTGCTGCAGCCCGAAGCCGATCTCTGGGCGCTGGTCGGCGAGGTGTTGGGCGACGACGGCGTGCTGGATCTGGGCGTGCCCAAGCCTTGCGCGGAATTCCTGGTCAGCGGCAGCGTCTACACCGCTCATCAAGCTCAGCGCAATGCGTGCGCGGCGCGCGTGAGAGTGGGCGACCTGCAGAAAAGCCTGATGGTGTTCGGCGACCGCTACTGGCTGGATGGCCGCGCCACCGATCCCGTGCCTTACGACACCATGCCGCTGGATTGGCGGCATGCGTTCGGCGGGGCGTCGTACGCCGATAATCCGCATGGACGAGGCGCCGACGAAGAAATCATCAACGGCGTGCGTACCCGCCGCCTGCCCAACATTGAACCGCTGAACGACCGGATTGCCCGGCCCGATCAGCGTCCCGACCCGGCGGGGTTCGGTCCGGTATCCCCCATGTGGCCGAGCCGATTCCGGCGCGCCGGCGAATATCACGATAGCTGGCTGGATGACGGGTTTCCCGGCTTCCTGGATACGCTCGATCCGCATTTCTTCAATGCCGCGCCGTCCGACCAGTGGTGGCCCGGACAGCCCGAAATCGCGCCGGGAGCCGATTACGAAATCTGGAACATGCATCCGCAGCAGGCGTGCCTGCAAGGGGTGCTGCCGGATTGGCGTGCGCGCTGCTTTCTGCGCCGCACCGCCAGCCAGGCGCTGGAAGCGGTGGATATGCGCCTGACCACGGCATGGTTTTTTCCGGATCGCGACCGCGTGGTGCTGGTTTATCACGGCGCCGCCGATCTTGCCGAGGACGATGGCGCCGATGTCGATCTGCTGATGCCAGCACTGGACGTGCCGGGGGCTTTGCGCCCGCAATCCCATTACGAGCAAGTGCTGGCAACGCGGCTGGATCCGGATTACGGCGCATTGCATGTATTGCTGGATGGGGAATTGCTGCCCGAGGATTGCCTCGGCCCCTGGGAATCTCTGGAGCGCTGGAATCCCATGAGCGGCCCGTTGAACCAGAATCAACGGGCGCGCGCCAAGTCGATGCGCGCGCAGATGCGAGACGAGGCGCGGGCGGCGGGGCTGGATGCGTCGGCCTTTGATGTGCCCGATCCGCCTGAATTCGTGATGCCCTCGCTGGAAGAGCTGCCGGGCCTGGCTTTGCAGGCCCGCTACGCCGCCCAGGAGGCCCGTATCGATATGCTGCATGCGCGCCGCCAACTGGCGGATCAGCTGCGCGCCGAGGCGGGCAATATGCCGGCCGGCATGACGCCGGAATCGCTGATGGATGGCGCGCAGCAGGCCAGCGCGCCGGGCGGCCCGCCCACGCTGTACGGGCAGCCCGGGCTGGCCACGCTGCAGGACATGGCCGCCAGGCGCCAGTTGGGCGAGGGGGGCGCCGCGCTCGACGGGGCCGCCATGCACGGCCTGATGTCCCAGGCCGATGAGCAATTGCGCGGCATGTACTTGCGCAGCGCGCACTTGCAGAATCCCGCCGCGGCGGCGCGGCCGGCGCGGGCGGCCCGCCTGCGCCGCCGGGTCGAGGCGCTGATGGCCGGCAGCCGCGACCTGTCGGGGCTGGACCTGACAGGCGCTGATCTGTCCGGGCTGGATCTGAGCGGCGCGCGCTGTGTGGGCGCCTGGTTCGAATGTGCCGACCTTTCCGCCGCGCGCCTGGATGGGGCGGACCTGACACAGGCGGTCTTGACGCGTGTACGGGCCGAGGGCGGTTCGTGGCGCGCAGTCAGGCTGGACGGCGCCAACCTGGGCGGGGCCGATCTGGCGGATGTCGATTTGTCCGAAGCCGGCCTGGTCAATTGCGAACTTTTCGGCATTCGGCTGGCGGGCTGTGATTTTTCAGGCGCCAATATCAAAGACTGCCACCTGCCCGGGGCAGAGCTTGTGGATTGCCGCTACGACGGCGCCGTATTCGACACGGTGACTTTCTGGCAGCAGACCCGGCTGACCGACGTGGCCTTTACCAATGCCCGGATGGCGCGGGTCACCTGGGTGGATTGCGTGCTGGATGGGGTGGCGTTCGACGGCGCCCACTTGCTGCGCTGTTCCTGGGTGCAACTGGTGTGCGAAAGCCCGCTCGACTGTACGCGCGCGCAGTTGACGACTTGCTGCGTTGTCATGACTGATCTCGATGAAGCCATCTTCGCGGGCGCCACGCTGCAGCAGTGCAGCTTGCGCGATACCGGCCTGGCCGCGGCCGATTTCACCGGCGCCCAGCTGCTGCGCTGCGATCTGTCGGGCGCCGATCTGAGCGACGCGCGCCTGGCGGGCGCGCGCGGCGACGAATCGCTGTTCATCCGCGCCACCCTGCATGGCGCCGACTTGTCCGAGACCGATCTGAAGAACGCGTTATTGCACAAGGCCGACCTGACGCTGGCCGATTTGCGTGGCGCCAATCTGTTCCGCGCCGATCTGGCGCAGGCCAGGCTGGACGACACCACCGATACGCGCGGCGCATTCGTGCATCTGGCCAATACCCGGCCTGCCGCGAGGCCGGCCGTATGATGACGCCCGACACGCTGCGCGCGCGCATCAAGGGCGGCGAGGTGTTGTCCGATGTCGATTTGCGCGGCCTGGCGCTGGATGGCTGGGATCTGGCGGGCGCCGTGCTGCACCGCTGCGACCTCGGCGGCGCCCGCCTGGCTGGCGCCGATCTGCGCGACAGCTGCTTCAGCGAATGCCGCATGAGCCAGACGGATTGGCGCGGCGCCGATGTCAGCGAGTGCGCGTTCTTCCGCTGTGACCTGGAGCGGGCCGATCTGCGCCAGGCCGTCTGCGCCAATACCGCTTTCGTCGAATGCCGGGCGCCATACATCGATTTCAGCGATACCGAATTGAACTCGTGCCACTTCGTACAGACGGCGCTGACGGGTGCGCAGCTTGAAAACGTTGTGCTGCGCGAAGGCTCATATTCCGAATGCCCGCTGGACGACGCCAGTTTCGCGCAGGCCCGCATGGAGAAGGTAAGCTTCGTGCGCGCCGATCTACGCCGTGTTCGCCTGGCCGGCGCGGCGCTCGACAAGACGGTGTTCGTCGAAAGCGACCTGACCGGCTTGACGCTGGCCGGGCAGGTGCTGGAAGGCTGCCAGTTCATTGACGCGCGCATGGATGGCTGTGACCTTACGCAGGCCAGGCTGACGCAGGCCAATTTCAAAGGCGCGTCCCTGCGCCGGGCGCGCCTGCGCGGCGCGCGCGCGGCACGGGCCTTGTTTGTACAGGCCGACCTGACGCACGCGGATGCGGCCGGCGCCGTGTTCGAGCAAAGCATGTGGCCCGATGCCTGCCTGGACGGCGCCGTGCTGAGCGGCGCAAACCTGACTCAGGCCGTGCTGCATCGCGCCCGCTGCGCCGCCACGCGCTTCGACGGAGCGCGCCTCGTGTACGCCGATTTTTCTTACGCCGATCTGCGCGATTCCGATCTGCGCAACGCGGATTTTTACCGCACCCAGATGCACCGCGCCCTGACCGACGGCGTGCGCTGGAGTTCGCGCGCCGGCATTCTGGACAACGATCCCGCGCTGTACGAGGCCGAGTTATGGTCGGCCCGCCGCGGCGGGAATAACTGGCCCGCGCACGAGCGCTAGCAAAAAAGGAAACCGCGTGTTCGCCGACTGCCAGCTGATGGGAATGGACCTTGCCTTTCCCGATATTTGCAAGACGCCGCCCGCGTTGCTGCCTATCCCTTATCCGAATTTCGCGGTAGGGCCGATGGCGGTTCCCAATGTGTGGAACACGCTGTTGATGATGATGCCGGCGCACAATCTGCTGACCATGATTCCCATGACCAACGGCGACAACGCAGGCCTGGCGCTGGGCCTGATTTCGCAGACGGTCATGTCGCAGGCGCGCCGGGTGACCTGCGTGCCCAATGTGCTGTTCGGCTGCATTCCGGCCACGCGCCTGACATGCCTGACCATACAGAACACCATCAACACCATGGGCATCCGCGCGCTGCCCAGCCAGTTGAAGGTGGTGCTGCTGGGCGGGGGCGGCGGCGCGGGCCGCGGCGCCAAGGGGGGCAAGGGCGGTACGCCGGGCCGCGGCGCGCGCACCGGCAGGCTGGCCACACGGTCGTCCAAGTCGGGCAAGAGCGGTTCGGCGCCCAAATCGGGATCGGCGCCCAAGAGCAATGCGTCCAGCGCATCGCGGCCGGCGTCCAAGTCCGGCCAGGCCGGCAAGCCCAGCCAGGGCGGCAAACCCGCCAAGCCGGGCGGGCAGAAGGGCGATCCGCGCTACAAGCGCGGCAAGTTCCGCAAGGGGGTGCGCGACAAGGCCTGGGAAGCCGCGAAGGGCAAGGACGGCAAGGTGCGCGATCCCGTGACCAAGAAGGTGATGAAAAAAGACGAGCCCTGGGACATGGGCCACAAGCCGGGCTACGAGCACCGCAAGCACGTCAAGAGCGCGGCCGAACGCAATATCGATCGCAAGCAGTTCCTTGATGAATACAATGAACCATCCCACTACCGGCCCGAGCTGCCCAGATCCAACCGCAGCCACCAGGGCGAACTGAAAACGGACGACTATTTTGGCTTCTGACGCTTCTACCCCCGTTTCGCCACAGCGCAAAGCCGTGGCACGCCATGCGCTGGCCGTGTTCGAAGGCACGCCGGTGGTGCATGCCTACCATCATGACGAGATCGACATGTCGATCGATATCCTGGCGGTGGACGACAGCCCCGATGACGGCCTGGTGTCGTATTCCACGCTGGGCCTGTTCGAGTCCGAGCTGCGCCACGATGACGGCGATCCGCTGGAAACGCGTGTCGAGCTGTGCGCCGAGGCGCCGCAAGAGCAGGACTTGTGGGGCAACATTCTCAGCACGGCCGCGTTCGGCCTGATGCGCGACGGCGCGGCCGTCATGCCTGGCAGCGCACTGCCGGGCTGCGTGGGCGAATACTACCCCGACGCCAGCGTGCCGCATCTGTACCTGTGCGTGCCGTTTTCATGGCAAGACGGCGAATTCCGCCGGCTGGAACTCGACGGCCAGGTCGTCAACTGGCTGCAGGGTTTTCCCATCAGCGATGCCGAACTGGCCTATCTGGAAGAGCAGGGCGCCGAGGCTTTCGAAGATTTGCTGCTGGAGCATGATCCCGATCTGTACGACCTGGAACGCGATTCCGTAGTGTGAGGCGCTGTGGTTTGCCAGGTGCCTGGCTGCGCGGGCGGCCGCCGGCGCCGCTACGCCGGCCGGGCCCAGCCTTTGGCGTGTTCGACGGCCTGGCGCCAGCGGGCCAGGCGCGCGGCGCGCTGGTCGGCATTCCAGCGCGGTTCGAAGCGGTGTTCGGCTTCCCATTGGCCGGCGAATTCGTCCAGGCCCGACCAGAATCCCGCCGCCAGCCCGGCCAGCCCCGCGGCGCCGCGCGCGGTGGATTCGGACACGCGCGGGCGCACTACCGGCACGCCCAGCAGGTCGGTCTGCATCTGCATCAGCAGGTCGTTGCGCGCCGCGCCGCCGTCCACGCGCAGCTCGGACAGCTCGATGCCGCTGTCGGCGTTCATGCAGGTGAGCAGTTCGGCGCTTTGCAGGGCAATCGCTTCCAGGGTGGCGCGCGCCACATGGGCGCGCGTGGTGCCGCGCGTCAGCCCCACCAGGGTGCCGCGCGCGTAGGGGTCCCAGTCGGGTGCGCCCAGGCCGGCGAACGCGGGCACCAGGAATACATCGTCGGTGTCGGGCACGCCGGCGGCCAGCGCCTCGATCTGGTCGGAACGCTGGATGATGCCCAGGCCGTCGCGCAGCCACTGCACCGCCGCGCCGGCCATGAAAACACCGCCTTCCAGCATGTAGGTGGGCCGCCCCGCCGGGCCGGCGCCCTGGCCCGGCAGCCCCCAGCCGATGGTGGACAGCAGGTTGTTGCGCGACGCCACGGGCGCGTCGCCCACGTTCATCAGCATGAAGCAGCCAGTGCCATAGGTGTTCTTGGCCATGCCCGGCTTGAAGCAGGCCTGGCCGAAGGTGGCGGCCTGCTGGTCGCCCGCGACGCCGGCAATGGGGATGGGGCCGCCGAACCATTCGGGCAGGGCGCGGCCCACTTCGGCGCTGCTGGGCGCCACCGACGGCAGTACACTGCGCGGGATGTCGAGCAGGGCCAGGATCTCGTCGTTCCAGTCCTGGGTGTGGATGTCGTACAGCAGCGTGCGCGACGCATTGCTGGGATCGGTGCTGTGCACCTGCCCGCCGGTCAGCTGCCACACCAGCCAGGTATCCACGGTGCCGAAGGCCAGTTCGCCGCGCTGCGCGGCCTGGCGGGCGCCCGGCACGTTGTCCAGCAGCCAGGCCAGCTTGGTGCCGGAAAAATAGGCGTCCAGCACCAGCCCGGTGCGCGCCTGCAGCAGGCGGTCGTGGCCCTGTTCGCGCAGCCTGTCGCACATGGGCGCGGTGCGGCGGTCTTGCCAGACCAGCGCGCGGGCCAGCGGGCGGCCGCTGGCGCGGTCCCAGATCAGGGTGGTTTCGCGCTGGTTGGTGATGCCGATGGCGGCCACGTCGGCCGCGCTGGCGCCGGCATTGCGCAGCGCCTCGCGGGCTACGTCGAGCTGGCTTTGCCAGATCTCGCCGGCGTCGTGCTCGACCCAGCCCGGCTGCGGATAGTACTGGCGGAATTCGCGCTGGCCCACGCCGCGCGCCTGGCCCTGCCGGTCGAACACGATGGCGCGCGAACTGGTGGTGCCCTGATCCAGGGCCAGAATGAACGATTTCGTCACGGTGATCCTGTTCTAGAGCCTGTTGACGCTAACAAGAGCCGCGCACGCCGCACTGCGGCCCTATCCCTGCAACTGGGCGCCGGCGGCGGGCGACAGCCTGCGGAACGACAGCAGCGAGGCCGCGCACAAACCGCCGATGACCAGGAACGCGACCACCGTGTCGCCGATGGCGACATGGTTGGCGCCCCGCACGGCCATGCTGATATTCAGCGTGACCGCGGCCACCCCCACGCCCAGGCTGATGCCCAGCTGCTGGGCCATGGCTGCGAAACTGCTGGCGCTGCTCATGCGCTCGGGCGGGATATCGGCATAGGTTAGCGTATTTACGCCGGTGAATTGCAGCGACCGGAAGAAGCCGCCGGCCAGCAGGATGCCGATCAGCAGCCATACCGGGGTGGTGGCCGTGAAGGCCGCGCAGGCCACGATGAACAGCCCCGTGAGCACGGCGTTGACGGTGAGCACGCGGCGAAAGCCGAAGCGCTGCACGATGGGCGTGGCCACGAATTTCATCAGCAGCGCCCCGGCGGCGCTGGCAAAGGTGATCATGCCGGCCGAGAACGGCGTCAGGCCGAAGCCCACCTGCAATTGCACGGCCAGCAGGAACGGCATGGCGCCCACCGCGAAACGGCACAGGTTGCCGCCCAGCACCGAGATGGCGAAGGTGGGTTCGCGCAGCAGCGTCAGGTCGAGAATGGGGTGGGCGGCCCGCCTGGCGTGCTGCACATAAAGCACGCCGCACAGCAGGCCCAGCGCGGCCAGGCCGGCCACCGCCAGCGGCGGGATCAGGCTGTGCCCCAGGGCCTCGAAGGCGCTGACCAGCGTGGCCAGGCAGACGGCGCTGAGCAGGAATCCCGGCCAGTCCAGCCGGGGCGTGGAAGCCTCGCGGATCTCGGGCACGTAGCGCCGCACCAGGGCAATACCCAGGATGCCGATAGGGATATTGATCAGGAAGATCCAGTGCCACGACATGTACGTGACCATGAAGCCGCCCAGCGGCGGTCCGATCACCGGGCCCAGCAGCGCGGGAATGGACAGGAACGACATGGCCTTGAGCAGGTCTTGCTTAGGCACCACGCGCAGCAGGATGATACGGCCCACCGGCACCATCATGGCGCCCGCGATGCCCTGGGCGATGCGGGCCAGCACCAGGTGGGTGAGGTTCTGCGACAGCGCGCAGGCCACCGAGCTGAGCGTAAACAAAGCGATGGCCGCCATGAAGACGCGCCGTGCCCCGTGGCGGTCGGCCGCCCAGCCGCTGACTGGCACGAACACCGCCACGGCCAGCAAATACGATGTAATGGCCACGTTCAGCCGCACCGCGGTCGAGCCCAGTGCCTGGGCCATCACGGGCAGGGCGGTGGCCACCACGGTGGAGTCGAGCATTTGCATGAAAAGCGCGCACCCGACGATGAAGGGAATCATCCGGGCCGCGCGGGCGGCGTCCTGGGAAGGAGAAGAAGGTGAGGGCGTACTGGCGGTGTCGGCAGGCATGTCGGCAGGGGACGGAGGAGCCGGTCGATTGTAACGCCGACGGCCGGCCGGGGCTGAAGTAAACTTGCCTGATCCGCAACCTGTTCAAATCGGTGCCATGGCCAGCAATTACGAATCCGAAATCACCCGCTTCCTGAAGGCGTACAAGGCGTCGCACCCCGACGTCGAGCAGCGCCAGCGCGAAGGCCGCGCCCGGCTCTGGGACAAACCGCAGAATACCGAACTGCTCGAAGGCTTCCGCGCCGGCCGCGTGCCGCAAAAGCCGTACGTGTATCAGGCCGACTGATACCGCGCGGTGTCCATGCCCTCGAACCCTCCGGTTTCCGGCGAAGCCCTGGCAGCCTTGGTCGAACCCTCGGTCGACAGCACTCCCGATGTCGTCGACAGCGTGGCGTTCGCGCGCCTGTATGGCGAGCCGCTGTTCCAGCTGCCCACCGACCTGTACATTCCGCCCGACGCGCTGGAAGTCTTCCTGGAAACCTTCGAGGGCCCGCTCGACCTGCTGCTGTACCTGATCCGCAAGCAGAATTTCAACGTGCTCGACATCCCCATGGCGGATGTCACGCGGCAATACCTGTCGTATGTCGAGCAGATCCGCCTGCACAACCTCGAACTGGCGGCCGAATACCTGCTGATGGCGGCCATGCTGATCGAGATCAAGTCACGCATGCTGCTGCCGGTCAAGAAAACCGATACCGGCGAAGAACCCGAAGACCCGCGCGCCGAACTGGTGCGCCGCCTGCTCGAATACGAGCAGATGAAACTGGCGGCGCAGAAGCTCGACGCCCTGCCGCAGCTGGGGCGCGACTTCAAAAGCGCCCAGGCGGTGGCCGACATCAGCACCGAACGCATGCTGCCCGATGTCAGCGTCGACGACCTGCGCGCCGCGTGGGCCGACATCCTCAAGCGCGCCAAGCTGAACCAGCATCACCACATCACGCGCGAGCAACTGTCGGTGCGCGACCACATGACCCACATCCTGCGGCGCCTGAACGACGTGCGCTTCATGGAATTCGGCGAGCTCTTCATGGAGCGCGTGCGCGAGGGCGCGCCGGTGGCGGTAGTGGTGGTACATTTCATCGCCATGCTCGAACTGGCGCGCGAATCGCTGCTGGACATCACCCAGGCCGAGCCTTATGCGCCCATTTATGTGCGCCTGGCCTACACCAGCGTAGCCGCCGCCGCCTGAGCGGCGCGCCGGCCACCGACCGTTCCCGGAGACCCCCTTGAAAGTCGTCCATACGATTCAGGAATTGCGCGATCACCTGCGCGGTCAGAACCGCGTGTCGTTCGTGCCCACCATGGGCAACCTGCACGAAGGCCACCTGGCCCTGATGAAGCTGGCGCGCCAGCATGGTGATCCGGTGGTGGCCAGCATTTTCGTCAACCGCCTGCAGTTCGGCCCCAACGAAGACTTCGACCGCTATCCGCGCACCCTGCGCGACGATATCGAAAAACTCGAGAACGCGCGCGACGTGTACGTGCTGTTCGCGCCCGACGAGCGCGAGATGTACCCCGAGCCGCAGAACTACCGCGTGCAGCCGCCCGACGATCTGGGCGACATCCTGGAAGGCGAGTTCCGGCCGGGTTTCTTCGGCGGGGTCAGCACGGTGGTGCTGAAGCTGCTGTCGTGCGTGCAGCCGCGCGTGGCGGTGTTCGGCAAGAAAGACTACCAACAGCTGATGATCGTGCGCAACATGTGCCGCCAGTTCCAGCTGCCGGTGGACATCGTCGCGCATGAAACCGTGCGCGCCGACGACGGCCTGGCCCTGTCGTCGCGCAACCGTTACCTGTTACCGGCCGAGCGGGCCGAAGCGCCGGCGCTGTACCAGGCGCTGCAATCGATACGCCAGCAAGTGGCCGCGGGCGCCCGCGACCTGCCGGCCGTCGAGCGCGAAGCCGTGCAGGCGCTGGCCGCGCGCGGCTGGCAGGTGGACTACCTGGCGGTGCGCCGCCAGCGCGATCTGCAGGCGCCGCAGCCGGCCGATCTGGCCGCCGGCGAGCCGCTGGTTGCCCTGGCGGCGGCCAGGCTGGGCGCCACACGGCTGATCGACAACCTGGAACTGTAGCGGGCCGTGAGGCGCGCAGAATAATGTCCTGTCAGGTTTGACAGCTACATGGCCCCAGGCGGCCCTGGCAGACTGCCTTGTACTCCGACCTTGCGAGACCTTCCATGCAGGATTCTTCCTTGCCCTCCGGCAGCGGCGGCGCGGCGGGCCGGCTCACTCCTCGCGAGCGGCAGATCGTGTCTTACCTGGCGGCGGGCAAACCCAACAAGGTGGTCGCTATCGAACTGGGCATTTCGCTGCGCACCGCCGAAGCGCATCGCGCGCGCATTTTCCGCAAGCTGGGCGTGCGCAACACGCTTGAACTGGCCTGCACCCTGTGCCGCCACGGCGGGCGCTCACGATCCTGACGCTAGTGTGCTGTCCCGGCCGTGGCCGCAGCGGTGGCCGTGACCGTGACTTCGGCGGAACTGGCGGCCACGGCCGCCGCCGGGCCGGCCGGCTTGGCCCGGGCCAGTACGCTCGCGCCCGGCATGTGCGTGCCGAAGGGGCCGCCGCCGGCCAGCGGCAATTCGCCCAGCGCGGCGTCGGCGGTCCATACGCCATCGCGGCGCGCCAGCACCTGATACGTCTGCAGCTGGCCGGCGCTGCGGGCTACCACGTACAGGGTGCCATGCAAGAAGCGCATGGCAGGCAGCGAGGCGGCGTGCGCCTCGAGCCTGGTCGGCCGTCCGTCTTCCACCAGCCACAGTGCGCCGCCCGGACGTTCCAGCACCGCTACCGCCACTTTGCCGCCCTGGTCGGCGCCGACGGCGGGCCTGCCCACATACTCGATGCCCAGGTCGACGGCCGAGGTCCAGCGCAGCGCGCGCGAGGCGGCATCGGCCGGGGCAATGGCGGCGTCCTGCACGATGCGCATCAGGTGACGGGTGTTTTTGTCGCGCAGGTACAGTTCGATCAGCCCCTGCGCGTTGCGGATGGCCGCCAGCCCGCCGCCGCACCGGGGCGCGGGCACGCGCTGCCACGGGGCCCAGGCGGCCTCGTCCTGCGCGGCGCGCTGCCGGGTGGCGTACAGCCAGCCGTCGCCGTCGATGGCGAACGCCCAGAAGCGGTTGCCGTCATCTTTGGCGATGGCTGCATTGCCCACCGCGCCGGGCAATTGGGGCAGCGCCTGCCAGGGGGTCCAGCCGCTGTCCAGGCCCTGCAGCGCGGTCCAGTGGTACAGGCCGTCGTTGCCCATGGCCACGGCCGCCGCGTCGCCGCGCGGCGCCACCGCCGGCGGCCGGGCCGCCCGCACGCCGGCCAGGGCCTGCCAGCCCTTCCAGGTGCCGTCCAGGTTCTGCTTGTTGATCCACAGGCCGCCCAGCGTATCGCGGGCCAGTATGCCCACCGATGAATCCGGGTAGGCGAACGACACCAGCGGCCCGGCGGTGCGGCCGCCCAGCGTGTTCCAGCGGCCGTTGCGGGCGTCCCACATATTGACGGCGTCGTTGGCCTCGCCGGCGGCGAACACCATCAGGCCGCCCTGCGGATCGGCAAACAGTTCGGGCGCCACGTCGTGGCGCGATACGTAGTACGAGCGGCGCACCCAGGCCGCGGCCGGGCCGGCGGGCTCCTGGCAGCCGACGGGCCCCGAGCAGTAGTGGTAGTCGTTCCAGGCGTACTGCCGGAAGATTTCGGATTTGCTGGCGATCTCGGCGTCGGCCAGGTTGGCCTCGCGTTCCTGGCTGGGGTAATCGATGTATCCCGTTTCGGCGTAGTTGCCCGGCGCTTGCGCGATGGCTTCGCGCACCAGCCGCGCGCTGGCGATGTGGTCGGGGTGCCCGTGCCCGGCGCAGCGCCAGCACAGCTTGGTGTACGGCACGCTGATCGTGTCGTCCAGGTGCCGCACGGCGGTGGGGCCGTAGGCCTTGATGATGGCGGCCAGGGTGCGCACCAGGTCGGCGCGGCGGTACACGTCGTGGTAGGGGCCCAGCGTGTCGGCGGCCATGCCGGGCACCGATTCGGCCTGGCTCAGGGGCGTCAGGCTGCCCCAGCCCTTGCCCAGCCAGGGGTCTTTCAGGCGCATGTGCCACAGCTGCACACGCGGGTTGCCCTGCAGCGCGAAACGGGCGACATGGTAAGCGTCGACCAATACCGTGTCTTCTTTCCACAGGTCGGGCTGGCGGGCCATGTAGGCATAGGCTGCGCGCACGCCGCGCTCGCGGCCCAGCATATAGTGTTCGCCTTCGCCCGCGTCGCTGGCGGTCAGGTACATCACCTGCACGCAGCCCCCGGCCTCGATGTTCGAGGCGATGTCGGGGTTCATGAACAGCAGGTCGTCATCCAGGTGGGCGACGAAGGCCAGGTCTTTGATGCCATGGCATTCGGCCAGCGTGGGGACGGCGGCAGGCGCCGTGGCAGGGATGGCAGGCGCGGCGGCCGCCGCCGCGGCGCAGGCAAGCCAGGCCAGGCCGGGCAACAGGAAGCGGATGGCGCGCAGGCAGCGGGCCGGAAAGGGTCGCATGGATCGTCAGGCGGACGACAACCCGATACGGAGCCTGGCGATGAGCTGCGTCAGCCCGGGTATCTTGGTATGGCGTAACGTCGTTGTTCTGTGGTGCGCGGCGAGTATAGCGGGTTGCCTGCGCTGCCGCCATCGGGGCGACCCTGAGTGCCGGCCTGGGCCGGGTGCCTGACTCCGTAGGTGTCAGTGTTTCACCGCGCATTGCGCGACCCGCCCGGAATGAAAGCAGGTGCAGCCCGATCGGGGACGCCGCGGATCCGGCTTTGCCGGTCCGCCAGCGTCGCCCCCTTGAGGGGGATGAGCCCGGACAGGGAACAGTCCTTGAGGACTGTTCCCTACCTGGCGAATCCGAGCGGCCTGCCAGCCGCGAGGTGGAACGCGCGCAGCGCTTCGGGGGTGGGACTTTCACGTGCGTCAGGGGCACTTGGGGGCAGGCTGACCGGACAGTTCGTCGATGGCGTCCAGGTCGGGCTGGCGCGTCAGGCTGTAGTTCAGGTTGGGCGATTTGCCCAGCACCGACCGCACGCGCAGCACGTTGTTGGCGGCCACCACGAATTCGACGCGCTGGTTGCCGTCGGCATCCGCCAGCAGCACGCGTGGCGGGCGTTCGGCGGTGGCGTCCCAGCAGCCCTGTTCGGCGCTGGGCTTGCCCAGGTTGCCGGTGCTGTCCAGGAACGCGATGCGGCTGCGCCAGCGGCCATTGGGCGCCAGGGTCAGAGTGATGCGCTGGGCCGCGCATTGCGGCGATGGCGTCAGGCAGGGCAGGGTGCCCATATAAGTTTGGGCCTGCGGCACCAGCGCATGGGCGGCGGGCGAGGCGCTGCCGGCGGCTTCGGCCGCGGCGTTGGCGCTGCTTTCAGAGGCTTTCGCGGCGGCTGCGTCTTCGGCGTCGGACCTGCCGCGGGTCTGGCCCGGGGGCGGCGCCTTCAGTTCGATTTGCAGCTGCGAGGGCGCGCGCACCACTTGCCGATAGCCGGCCCCTTCGCCCTGGTATTGCGCGTCGGTGGTGGTGCTGGCCGCCGGCGGGTTGTAGTAGCCCTCGCTGCGATGCTGGGCACAGCCGGCCACCAGCAGCGCAGTGCCCGCCAGCGCGGCCGCGGTCAGGATGGGGGATCTGCGGCGGGGCACCTGGGAAAGCACGGGATCGGGCATGGTGGCTTGTGGCGGTAGTGGATATGTCCGGAATTCTACGCATTTATGCAAACATCCGATACGCTTGCGCCACGGTTCCGGTTTGAACTATTCGCCGCATGCCGGAATAATGCGACGTCGCCGGCGTCGCGGCCGGCTCTTGGCCCGCGCGGCATTTCCTGTCTGTCTGAACTTCATGTGGCATCCCTTTGCAGTCGATCCTGGATGGGCTATTGCCATGGCCGCGGTGCTGGGCCTGGCAGTCGGCGGCTGGCTGACCGTGCTGGCGCACCGGCTGCCCCGCATGATGGAGCGCGAATGGCTGCAGCAGTACCAGGAATTCCGGCCCGCTGCCGTATCCGGCTCCGAACCCGGGGCCGCGGCCGGCTATACGCTGTGGCGTCCGGGCTGGCACTGCCCGGCCTGCGCCGCGCCGGTGCGCGGCTGGCGCCGGCTGCCGGTGCTGAGTTGGCTGCTGCTGCGCGGGCGCTGCGGCGCTTGCGGCGAATCCATCGGCTGGCGTTATCCTGTCACTGAGCTGGCCACCGCGCTGCTGTTCGCCTTGTGCGCCTGGCGCTTCGGGCCCACTCCGATCGCGCTGTGCGCCATGGGCCTGTGCGCGGCGCTGCTGGCGCTGGCCTGGATCGACCTGCAGACCAGCCTGCTGCCCGACGCCATCACCCTGCCGCTGGCCTGGGCGGGGCTGCTGGCCAACCTGGGCGGGGCGCTGGCGCCGCTGCCGCTGGCCGTGCTGGGGGCGGTGGTGGGCTATGTGTTCCTGTGGCTGCTGTTCCACATGTTCCGCCTGCTTACCGGCCGCGAAGGCATGGGCTACGGCGACTTCAAGCTGCTGGCGGCGCTGGGCGCCTGGTTCGGCCTGGCCGCGCTGCCCGGTCTGCTGCTGGCGGCCTCGCTGGCCGGCGTGGCCGGCGCGGGCATCCTGCGCCTGACGGGCCATGCGCGCCGCGGCCAGCCTTTGCCGTTCGGGCCTTACCTGGCCCTGGCCGGCATCGTGACGCTGATGGCGGCGGGGCGCCCGCCATGGTTCTGAAATGAAGTGCTCATCCCCGAAGCGCTGCTATTGCCAAGGTGTCTGGCTCCGCAGGTGCCGACCGTACCATTGAGGCAGTCGCTGCGCACGTCGGTGTCTGGCACCTGCGGAGCCAGACACCTGGATCGGGCCGCACTGGCTTTCATCCCGGGCGGGTCGCACACGCGCAGTGCGATACTGACACGGCGCCGGGGCGTATGCTAAGGAAGGGCAGGCAAGGTTCTTGATGGAAAAACGGCTATGTACAAAATCGGCCTGACCGGCGGCATCGGTTCCGGCAAGACGCGTGTGGCGGACATGCTGGCCGAATGGGGCGCGGCGCTGGTCGACACTGACGCCATTGCGCACGACCTGACGGCCGCGGACGGCGCGGCCATGCCCGCCATTCGCCAGGCTTTCGGCGCCGCCGCCGTGGCCGCCGACGGCTCGCTCGACCGGGCCTGGATGCGCGACCTGGTATTCCGCGAGCCCGAGGCCCGCGCGCGGCTCGAGGCCATCCTGCATCCGCTGATCGGCCTGCACACCCGGCGTGCGGCCGAGGCGGCGCAGGGCGTGTACCTGGTGTTCGTGGTGCCCTTGCTGGTCGAATCGGGCCGCTGGCGCGAACGGGTCGACCGCATCTGCGTGGTCGATTGCGACCCCGCAACCCAGGTCGCTCGCGTGCAGGCGCGCAGCGGGCTGACGGAGCAGGCCATACGGCGTATCATGGCGGCACAGGCCGCGCGGGCAACCCGGCTCGCGGCAGCGGATGATGTCATCGTCAACGATGGCGCCACGACTGCCCAGCAGTTGCGCGCGCGGGCAAAGGCTCTGCACGACAGCTGGTGCCGATTGGCGGCGGCACCGCGCCGGCCCCCGCCATGCGCGGCCGGCGTTCCTGATCCTGAATAACCCGGCCCGCGGGCCGCTTACCAACAGGCCTGTATAAAGCGTGATTCTTTACGAATATCCCTTCAACGAGCGTATTCGCGCCTATCTCCGGCTGGAATATCTGTTCGACAGATTGTTCTATTTCGCACGTGAAGGCGACCCTCGCCATCACCAGATCGCGGTCGCAACCTTGTTCGATATTCTCGACGCCACCGAGCGCACCGACATCAAGACCTCCGTCCTGCAAGACCTCGAACGCCAGCGCGCGGCGCTGCACGCGCTGCGCGACCATCCCGGCGTGGCGCAAGACGCTCTGGAATCCATGCTGGCCGAAATGGAACGCACGGTGGGCGGCCTGGCGGCCCAGGGCCGCGCCGGCCAGCCCCTGCGCGAAAACGAATGGCTGGTCAGCCTGCGCGGCCGGCTGGCGGTGCCGGGCGGCGCCACTCAGGTCGACATGCCTTCGTACCATGCCTGGCAGCACCGGCCCGAGGCCGGGCGCTGCGCCGACCTGCAGGCCTGGACGGCTCCGCTGCGCCCGCTGCATGCTGCCGTGGCCATGGCGCTGCGCCTGCTGCGCGAATCGGGCCGCCGGTCTGAAATCGTGGCCGAGCAGGGCGGCTACCAGCAGATGCTGGCGGGCAAGCTGTTCCAGCTGCTGCAGGTCTGGATCGACCCGGCCCAGGGGGTCTTCCCCGAAATCAGCGCCAACAAGTACATGATCTGGATACGCTTCTCGTCCCAGGACGGCGACGCCAAGCCCCAGCAGGTGGCGCGCGACATTGGTTTCCAGATGTCTCTGTGCAGCGCCTGACCGGCCCCTGAGGCCGTCCGGGCGCGGCCTGGCGGTTTCCGCCTGATTCCTGTTGCGGTGTATTTCAGGGCGCGGCGCGCGCTGCCGTAAACCGGCGCAGTTGGGGGACAATAGCGGCTCCGCTGCCTGCGCCCCATATTCCATGCCCGAAAGCCGCCCTGCTCCGCCACCCCGCCGCACGCGCCGCCTGGTTGCCATCATCCTGCTGTTGCTGGCCGCCGCCGTCGCGGCATGGCTGCTCTTCAAGCCCGGCGGATCCCAGCAGCCCGCGCAGCGCGGCGGCCGCGGTCTCGGCGGGGCATCCATGATGAACCTGCCGGTGCCCGTGCGCGTGGCTCAGGCTGGCACCCAGGACATCGACATCGTGCTGCGCGCTCTGGGCACCGTTACTGCTTACAATACTGTCACGGTGCGCAGCCGGGTCGACGGCGAACTGGTGCGGGTGGCCTTCAACGAAGGCCAGCGCGTCAAGGCGGGCGACCTGCTGGCGCAGATCGACCCGCGTCCCTTCGAGGTGGCGCTGGCGCAGGCGCAAGGCCAGCAGCAGCAGAACCAGGCCCTGCTGGCCAATGCGCGGCGCGACCTGCAGCGTTACCAGACGCTGTTCAAGCAGGATTCCATCGCGCGCCAGCAGCTCGACACCCAGGCCGCGCTGGTGCGCCAATACGAAGGCACCCAGAAAATCGACCAGGCCGCGGTCGACGACGCCAAGCTGCAGCTGGGCTATACGCGCATCACGGCGCCCATCGACGGCCGCCTGGGCCTGCGCAGGATCGATCCGGGCAACCTGGTGTCCGCCGGCGATACCGACGGCCTGGTGGTCATTACGCAAACCCAGCCCATCGCGGTGGTGTTCTCGCTGCCCGAGACCCAGCTGCCCGAGGTGCTCGAACAAGTACGCGCCGGCCGCACCCTGGCGGTGCAGGCCTACGACCGCACCGACACCCAGGCCATCGCCAGCGGCCAGCTCGAAACCATCGACAACCAGATCGACGTGGCCACCGGCACCGTCAAGCTCAAGGCGCGGTTCGACAATGCCGACGAAATGCTGTTTCCCAACCAGTTCGTCAATGTGCGCCTGCTGGTGCAGACGCGCGCCGATACCACGGTCATTCCCACCGCGGCGGTGCAGCAGGGCTCGGCTGGCGCCTTCGTGTTCCTGCTGCGCCAGGACAGCACCGTGGAAGTGCGCCAGGTGAAGCTGGGCGCCATCAACGGCGACCGCGTCGCCGTAAATGAGGGCCTGGCGCCCGGCGACAAGGTGGTTGTCGAAGGCACCGACCGCCTGCGCACCGGCGCCAAGGTGAACGTCGTGACCGGCGACACCGCCATTCCCGCCTCGCCCGGCCAGGCGCTGGGCGCCGGCCAGCCCGCTTCGAAGGCGCCGTGAGCCCGTCGCGCCTGTTCATCCTGCGGCCGGTCGCCACCACGCTGTCGATGGTGGCGATCCTGATCGCCGGGTTCATTGCCTACCGCCTGCTGCCGGTGTCGGCGCTGCCCGAAGTCGACTACCCCACCATCCAGGTGGTGACACTGTACCCGGGCGCCAGCCCCGATGTCATGACCTCGCTGGTCACTTCGCCGCTCGAGCGCCAGTTCGGGCAGATGCCGGGCCTGAACCAGATGTCGTCCACCAGTTCGGGCGGCGCGTCGGTGATCACGCTGCAGTTCAGCCTGGACCTGTCGCTGGACGTGGCCGAACAGGAAGTGCAGGCGGCCATCAATGCCGCGTCGAACCTGCTGCCCGGCGATCTGCCGGTGCCGCCCGTGTACAACAAGGTCAACCCGGCCGACGCGCCGGTGCTGACGCTGGCCATCAGCTCGCCCACCATGCCGCTGCCGCAGGTGCGCGACCTGGTCGACACCCGCATGGCGCAGAAGCTGTCGCAGGTGCCGGGCGTGGGGCTGGTGGGCGTGGCGGGCGGGCAGCGGCCGGCCGTGCGTATCCAGGTGAACCCGCGCGCGCTGGCGGCGGCCGGAATGTCGCTGGCCGACCTGCGTACCGCGGTGGTGGGCGCCAACGTCAACCAGCCCAAGGGCAACCTCGACGGCCCCGAGCGTTCGACCACCATCGACGCCAACGACCAGCTCAAGTCGCCCACCGCTTACAACGATCTCATCATCGCCTATCGCAACAATGCGCCGCTGCGCCTGTCCGATGTGGCGAACGCCGTGCAGGGCGCGGAAGACGTGCGCCAGGCGGCCTGGGCGGGCGGCCAGCCCGCCATCTTGCTGAACGTACAGCGCCAGCCCGGCGCCAACGTCATCGACGTGGCCGACCGCATCCGGGCCATGCTGCCGCAGGTCAAAGAGGCCCTGCCCGCCACGCTGGATGTCAGCATCGTGTCCGACCGCACGCAGACCATCCGCGCCTCGGTGTCCGATGTGCAGTTCGAGATGATGCTGGCGGTGGCGCTGGTGGTCATGGTCACCTTCCTGTTCCTGCGCAGCCTGACCGCCACGCTGATTCCCAGCGTGGTGGTGCCGCTGTCGCTGATCGGCACCTTCGGCATCATGTACCTGGCGGGTTTCAGCATCAACAACCTGACGCTCATGGCCCTGACCATCGCCACCGGCTTCGTGGTCGACGACGCCATCGTCATGATCGAGAACATCGCGCGCCACCTCGAACAGGGCGAAACCCCCATGCAGGCCGCGCTCAAGGGCGCGGCGCAGATCGGCTTCACGCTGATCTCGCTGACCTTCTCGCTGATCGCCGTGCTGATCCCGCTGCTCTTCATGACCGAAGTGGTGGGGCGGCTGTTCCGCGAGTTCGCCATCACGCTGGCCGTGGCCATCCTGATTTCGCTGGTGGTGTCGCTGACGCTGACGCCCATGATGTGCGCGCGCCTGCTGCGGCCCGAGTCCGAGCAGCGCCACGGGCGCTTCCACCAGGCCACGGGCGCCTTCATCGACCGCACCATCGCCCACTACGACCGCATGCTGCAGTGGGTGCTGGCGCACCAGCCGCTGACCCTGCTGGTGGCGGTGGGCACGTTCGCGCTTACCGCGCTGCTGTACATCGCCATTCCCAAGGGTTTTTTCCCGCAGCAAGACACCGGCATGATCCAGGCCATCACCCAGGCCCCGGCCTCGGTGTCGTTTCCGGCCATGGCGCAGCGCCAGCAAGAGGCCGCGCGCATCGTGCTGCAAGATCCCGATGTCGAATCCGTTTCGTCGTTCATCGGCGTGGACGGCACCAATGCCACGCTGAACACCGGGCGCATGCAGATCGCCCTGAAGCCGCACGGCCAGCGTGACGGCGGCCTGGCCGCCGTCACGCGGCGCCTGCAAGACGCGCTGGATGCCCAGCAAGGACTCAGGGTGTACATGCAGCCGGTGCAGGATCTCACCATCGAAGACCGCGTCAGCCGCACGCAGTACCAGATGACGCTGTCCAACCCGGACATCGCCGTGCTGGCCGAATGGGCGCCCAGGCTGGTCGACCGCCTGTCGCAGCTGCCCGAACTGACCGATGTGGCCCACGACCTGCAGGACGACGGCCTGCAGACCTGGGTCGAGATCGACCGCGACGCCGCCGCGCGCCTGGGCATTTCCACCTCGGCCATCGACGAGGCCCTGTACAACGCTTTCGGCCAGCGGCTCATTTCCACCATCTTCACCCAGTCGAACCAGTACCGCGTCGTGCTGGAAGTACTGCCGCAGTTCCGCCAGTCGCCCGAGGCGCTGGGCCAGATCCACCTGGCCACCGAATCGGGCTCGCTGGTGCCGCTGTCGGCGGTGGCGCACATCTCGCAGGGCCGCACCATGCTGGCCATCAACCGGCTCGACCAGTTTCCCATGACCACGGTGTCGTTCAACCTGGCGCCGGGCGCTTCGCTGTCGGCAGCGGTGGATGCCATCGCGCAGGCCGAAGCCGGGATCGGCATGCCGGCCGGCATCGAAACACGCTACCAGGGCGCCGCGCTGGCCTTCCAGAATTCGCTGTCGAGCACGCTGTGGCTGATCCTGGCGGCGGTGATCACCATGTACATCGTGCTGGGCGTGCTGTACGAAAGCTACATCCATCCCATTACCATCCTGTCCACGCTGCCTTCCGCGGCCGTGGGCGCGCTGCTGGCGCTGATGATCAGCGGCACCGAGCTCGACATGATCGGCATCATCGGCATCATCTTGCTGATCGGCATCGTGAAGAAGAACGCCATTATGATGATCGACTTCGCGCTCGAGGCCGAGCGCCGCCGCGGGCTGGCGCCGCGCGCCGCCATCCATGAGGCCGCGCTGCTGCGCTTCCGGCCTATCCTGATGACCACGCTGGCCGCGCTGTTCGGCGCGCTGCCGCTGATGCTGTCCTCGGGCACCGGCGCCGAGCTGCGCCAGCCGCTGGGCCTGGTGATGGTGGGCGGCCTGCTGCTCAGCCAGGTGCTCACGCTGTTCACCACGCCGGTCATCTACCTGATGTTCGACCGCCTGGCGCGCCGCGGCCGCGCCAAGCCCGCCACGGAACAGCCATGATCCTGTCGGCGCCCTTCATCGTCCGCCCGGTCGCCACGGTACTGCTGTGCCTGGGGCTGGTGCTGGCGGGGGTGCTGTCGTTCCGGCTGCTGCCGGTGGCGCCGCTGCCGGAAGTCGACCTGCCCATCATCTCGGTAACCGCCAACCTGCCCGGCGCCAGCCCCGAAACCATGGCGTCCAGCGTGGCCACGCCGCTGGAGCGCTCGCTGGGCAGCATCGCGGGTGTTACTGAAATGACCTCGCGCAACTCGCAGGGCTCGACCCGCATCATCCTGCAGTTCGACCTGAGCCGCGATATCGACGGCGCCGCGCGCGATGTGCAGGCGGCCATCAATGCGGCGCGCTCGCTGCTGCCCACGGGCCTGCGCAGCAATCCCACCTACCACAAGGTCAACCCGTCGTCGGCGCCCATCATGGTGCTGGCGCTGACCTCGGGCACGCTCAGCCAGGGCAGGCTGTACGACCTGGCCTCGACCATCGTGGCGCAGAAGCTGGCGCAGGTGAGCGGCGTGGGCGAGGTCACCGTGGGCGGCAGCTCGCTGCCGGCGGTGCGGGTCAACCTGATACCGGGCGCGCTGTCCAGCCGCGGCGTGTCGCTCGACGAAGTGCGCGCCACCCTGACCGAGGCCAATGCCAACCGGCCCAAGGGCGTCATCGAGAACGACCGCTACCACTGGCAGATCATGGCCAGCGACCAGCTCGAACGCGCCGAACAATACCGTCCGCTGATCGTCGCCTGGCGCGACGGCGCCGCGGTGCGGCTGTCGGATGTGGCCACTGTCGAGGACTCGGTCGAAGACCTGTTCCAGACCGGTTTCTACAACGACCGCCAGGCCATTCTGCTGATCCTGCGGCGCCAGGCCGATGCCAACATCATCGAAACCGTCGAAGCCATCCGCGCGCAGCTGCCGCAGCTGGCGGCGCTGCTGCCGGGTGATGTCGACATGACGGTGGCGCAGGACCGCACCCCCAGCATCCGCGCCTCGCTGCACGAGGCCGAGCTGACGCTGGTGGTGGCCGTGGCGCTGGTGATGCTGGTGGTGCTGCTGTTCCTGCGGCACTGGCGCGCCGCGCTGATTCCCAGCGTGGCGGTGCCGGTATCGCTGGTGGGCACGTTCTGCGTCATGTACTTGTGCGGCTTCACGCTGAATACGATTTCGCTGATGGCGCTGATCGTGGCCACCGGCTTCGTGGTCGACGATGCCATCGTGGTGCTGGAAAACATCATGCGCCACATCGAGCAGGGCGCTTCGCCCATGCGGGCCGCGCTGCGCGGCTCGCGCGAAGTCGGCTTCACGGTGCTGTCCATGAGCCTGTCGCTGGTGGCGGTGTTTATTCCCATCCTGCTGATGGGCGGCGTGGTGGGGCGGCTGTTCCGCGAATTCGCCGTGACGCTGTCGGCGGCCATCATGGTGTCGCTGGTGGTGTCGCTGACCCTGACGCCGATGATGTGCGCGCGCCTGCTGCGCGTCCAGGCGCCCGAGCGCGCGCCGGGCCGGCTGTCGCGCGCCATCGGGCGCGGTTTCGACGCGGTGCTGGCGCGCTACCGGCGCAGCCTGTCGTGGGCGCTGGCGCACGGGCGCATCATGCTGCTGCTGCTGGCCGCCGCCATCGGGCTGAATGTGTACCTGTACGCGGTGGTGCCCAAGGGCTTCTTCCCGCAGCAAGACACCGGCCAGCTGCTGGGCTTCTTCCGGGTCGACCAGGGCACCTCGTTCCAGGCCACGGTGCCCAAGCTGGAATACTTCCGCAAGGTGATCCTGTCCGATCCCGCGGTGGCCAGCATTACCGTGCACGCCGGCGGGCGCGGCGGCAGCAACAGCAGTTTCATGTCGATCCAGCTCAAGCCGCAGGCCGAACGCCAGGCCAGCGCCAACGATGTGGTCAACCGGCTGCGCGGACGCCTGCAGAACACCCCCGGCGCGCGCGTGTTCCTGGTGCCGCAGCAAGACATCTTCCTGGGTGGCGGGCAGGGCAGCGGCTCGTACGACTACACCTTGCTAGCCGGCGAATTGTCGCTGCTGCGCACCTGGATGCCCAAGGTGCAGCAGGCCATGGCCGCGCTGCCCGAGCTTACCGATGTAGACACCAGCGTCGAAGACAAGGGCCGCCAGGTCGAGCTGGTGATCGACCGCGAGGCCGCGACGCGGCTGGGCATCAGCATGTCGGACATTTCCGCGGTGCTGAACAATTCGTTCAGCCAGCGCCAGGTGTCGGTCATGTATGGCCCGCTGAACCAGTACCACGTGGTCATGGGGGTGGACCAGCGCTTCGCCCAGGATGCCGAATCGCTCAAGCAGGTGCATGTCATCACCCAGGACGGCCAGCGCGTGCCGCTGGCGGCCTTCGCGCACTTCGAGTCGGGCAATGCGCCGCTCAGCGTGCGGCACAACGGCCTGTTCGCGTCCGACGACATCTCGTTCAACCTGGCGCCGGGCGTGTCGCTGGACCAGGCCATCCGCGCCATCGACGCCGCCGTGGCGCGCATCGGGCTGCCGTCCGACCAGATCCAGGCCGGCTTTCTGGGCACCGCCGCCGCCCAGCAGGAAGTACAAAGCCAGCAGCCCTGGCTGATCCTGGGTGCGCTGGTCGCCATGTACATCGTGCTGGGCATTCTGTACGAAAACCTGGTGCATCCGCTGACCATTCTGTCGACCCTGCCTTCGGCCGGCATCGGCGCGCTGCTGGCGCTGATGCTGGTGGGCAGCGAATTCACGATCATTGCCCTGATCGGCGTGTTCCTGCTGATCGGCATTGTGAAAAAGAACGCCATCATGATGGTGGACTTCGCGCTGGATGCCGAGCGCCGCCGCGGCCTGTCGCCGCGCGATGCCATCTTCGAAGCCTGCCTGACACGCTTCCGGCCCATCATGATGACCACCCTGGCGGCCATTTTCGGCGCGCTGCCCCTGGTACTGGCCACCGGTGCCGGCGTCGAGATGCGCCAGCCGCTGGGGGTGACCATCGTCGGCGGCCTGATCCTCAGCCAGATCCTCACGCTGTACACCACGCCGGTCGTGTACCTGTACCTGGACCGCTTCCGCCTGTGGGCCCGGCGCCGCCGCGGCGCGCATGGCGCGATCGGTTCGCAACCTGATGTAGAACGCCCATGAGCCGCGCATCGCCCAAATCCTTTTCCTTCCCGGCCGCGCGCGCGCCGCGCCGGGCGGCCGCCGTGCTGTGCTGCGCGCTGCTGTCGGCCTGCGCGGTGGGCCCGGATTACCAGCGGCCCGCCATCGACCTGGGCGACGCCTACAAAGAGGCGCAGACTCAGGCGGCGGATGGCTGGAAGCCCGCGCAGCCGCGCGACGCGGCCGAGCGCGGCGACTGGTGGCGGCTATACGGCGATGCAACGCTTGATGGCCTGATGCAGCAGCTGAGCACGGCCAACCAGAGCATCGCCCAGGCCGAAGCGAACTACCGGCAGGCGCGGGCGCTGGTGCAGGGCGCGCGCGCCGGCTTCTTCCCCACAGTGGGCACCGATGCCGGCGTCACGCGAGCCGGCGGCGGCAGCACCGCCAGCGGCACGGGGGTCAGCAACCAATACAGCCTGAGCGGCACCGCCAGCTGGGAACTCGACCTGTGGGGCCGGGTGCGCCGCGATGTCGAGGCCAGCCAGGCCGAGGCCCAGGCCAGCCTGGGCGATCTGGCCAATGCCCGGCTCAGCGCGCAGTCGGCGCTGGCGCAAGACTATTTCCAGCTGCGCATCCTGGATGAACAGAAGCGCTTGCTGGAATCCACGGTGCAGGCTTACGAGCGTTCGCTGCAAATGACGCAGAACCGCTACCAGGCCGGCGTGGCCGGGCGCGGCGACGTATCGGTGGCGCAGGCCCAGCTGGAAAGCGCCCGCGCCCAGCTGATCGATCTGGAATGGCAGCGCGGCCAGTTCGAACACGCGATCGCGGTGCTGGTGGGGCTGGCGCCTTCGCGCTTCACGCTGCCGCCGCAGGCCTTCGCCCAGGCGGTGCCGCAGATTCCGGCCGGCGTGCCGTCCGAATTGCTGGAACGCCGCCCCGACGTGGCGTCGGCCGAACGCCGCGCCGCGTCGGCCAATGCGCAGATCGGCGTGGCGCAGGCGGCCTGGTTTCCCGACCTGGTGCTGAGCGCCAGCGGCGGCTTCCGCAGTGGCGAGTTCGCGCAATGGCTGACCGCGCCCGCCCGCTTCTGGTCGCTGGGTCCGGCGCTGGCGCTGACGCTGTTCGACGGCGGCGCCCGCCAGGCGCAGCTGGACCAGGCGCGCGCCGCCTACGACGCCCAGGCCGCGCTGTACCGGCAGACGGTGCTGGGCGCGCTGCGCGAGGTGGAAGACTACCTGATCCAGCTGCGCGTGCTGGAACACGAGCAGGTGGTGCAGCGCCGCGCCCTGGAAGCCACGCGCGAGTCGCTGCGCCTGGCGCGCAACCAGTACCAGGCGGGGCTGATCGACTACCTGGACGTGGCCGTGCTGGAAACCGGCGCGCTGAACAGCGAACGCAACGCGATCACGCTGGTGGGCAGCCGCCTGACAGCCAGCGTGCAATTGATCGCGGCGCTGGGCGGCGGCTGGCAGGGCCTGGAAGCGGAGCAGGCCGACATGCGGGATGATACGGCTGCCGGGCCTGCTGTGGATTCTGCTGCAGGTTCTTGACACGTTGCGGCGCACTGCGTTCCTGCCTCATCTGGCTGCGAGATTGAAAAGAAGAAAAGCAGCCAGCAGTCTGGTGTCTGGCTCCGCAGGTGCCAGGCACCGTTAGTGGGCAGAGGCCGTCTCAATAGCACGGTGTCTGGCACCCTGGCGGGAGCCAGACACCTGGCACGGGACGGGGCAAGAACTCAAACGCGGCGCAATCACCACCCAATGCGGCCTTTCACTTCAGGCATCTGACAGCAACTCGTCACGCCCCGAACACATAGGATTCGTAATCTGTGCGCCGTTAACCCATGCCGGCTGTCATCCGGTGGCTTGCGGCGCAATGACAGGGCGCTGCGCATCCCCGTAAGGTCGAGTCCATGTCCGAAAAAGAAAGCAAGGCCGGTGCAGCGCCCGGCGATTCCCAGAGCAATGAGCAAGAGCAAGTCGTCAGGCCCGCACGCCGCGGTTTCCTGACCGGTATCGCGGCGTTGGGGGCCAGCGCGGCCACGCTGGGCGCGCTGGGCGGGTGTTCCAGCGACAACGATGACGACGACGATGCGTCGGCTGCCCCGTCGACGCCGCCGGACACCACCCAGGCGCTGCGCGACAACGTGAAGACAATGGTGGTGATCTTCGCCGAGAACCGCAGCTTCAACAACCTGTTCGCCAACTTCCCCGGCGTGGAAAAACCGCTGTCGGCGGTGAGTGCGGCCGAATACACCCAGTACGACCGCGATGGCTCGCCGCTGGCGGTGCTGCCGCCGGTATGGAACGGCATGGTGCCGCAAGCGCAGACGGCCAACCACATTTCCTATCAGGTGGACCAGGCGGCCGCCTACATGAACAACCTGCCCAATGCGCCGTTCGCGCTGCGCGGCCCGCAGGGCGAACCTCTGCCGCAAGGCGTGGTCACGCGCGACCTGTGGCACGTGTTCTACCAGAACCAGATGCAGATCAACGGCGGCAAGAACGACCGCTTTGTCGCATGGGCCGACTCGGGCGGCCTGGTGATGGGGTACTACAGCGACTCGGCCTACAACCTGCGCCTGTGGAAACTGGCCCAGGAATTCGTGCTGTGCGACAACTTCTTCCAGGGCGCCTTCGGCGGTTCGTTCCTGAATCACCAGTATTTGATTAGCGGCCGCCCGCCGTTCTACCCAGATGCGGCCGATTCGGTGGCCAAGACGCAGATCGCGCAATTGCAAAGCGACGATCCGGCCGACCCGCGCCTGCAGCCCAAGGATACGTCGCCGGCCAGCGCCATGACCGGCATTCCGCAGTTCGGCGCCAGCGCGCTGACGCCGGACGGCTACGGCGTCAACACCATGGCGCCGCCGTACTGGCCATCGTTCAGCCGCGATGCAGCCGACCCCACCCATGCCGACCCGGCCAGCCCGCAGACCATGGTGCCGCAGACCCACGACAACATCGGCGACCTGATGAGTGCCAAGGGGCTGGACTGGGCCTGGTACGCGGGCGGCTGGCAGGCCGCCATCGATTCCACCGCCAGCTCGGGCTTTCCGGCCTCGCCCAATTTCCAGGCCCACCACCAGCCTTTCAATTACTTCCAGAGCACCGGCCCCGGAACCGAGGCGCGCACCGCGCATCTGCGCGACGGCGGGCTGGGCGATATCGCGGCTACCAACAAGTTCCTGGCCGACGCCGAGGCCGGCACGCTGCCGCCGCTGACGTTCTACAAACCGCAGGGCAACCTCAACATGCACGCCGGCTATGCCGATGTGGAATCGGGCGACCGCCATATCGCGCACATCATCGACAGCCTGCGCAACAGCCCGCAGTGGGACAACATGGTGGTGGTCGTGACGGTGGACGAGAACGGCGGCTGGTGGGACCACGTGGCCCCGCCGCAGGGCGACCGCTGGGGTCCCGGCTCGCGCATTCCCACGCTGGTGGTTTCGCCGTTCGCCAGGAAGGGTACCGTGGACCATACGGTCTACGACACCGGCTCGATCCTGCGGCTGGCCATCCGCCTGTTCGACCTGCCCATGCTGGAAGGCCTGAAGGCGCGTGACGACGAGATGACGGCGCGTGGGCAGAAACCGATGGGGGACCTGACCAACGCGCTGACGTTCGCGGCCTGAGCGCGGGCCTGGCCGGCCGCGCTTGGTGCGCTGCGACCGGGCAGGCCTTCAGCCTTCAGATAAAGGCGCGGATGCCGGCGACGCCGTGCGCGCCGTGCTGGCGCGCTTCGGCCAGGGTGTCGGCTGACTGCCCGCCCAGCGCCAGCACCGGCAGCCCGGCGTCGCGATTGCCCGCCGCGAAGCCCTGCCAGCCGATGCCCGGCGCGCCGGGATGCGTGGGCGTTTCCAGCACCGGCCCCAGCATCGCGAAATCGGCGCCCAGGTCGCGCGCATGCACGACCTGGGCGTTGTCATGGGCCGAGACGCCCACCAGGGCGCCCGCCGGCAGTTCGGGACGCGCCTGCAGCGCTGCCGCATCGGCCCAGCGCAGGTGCACGCCGTCTGCCTGGCGCCACCAGGCGGCTGGATGAGCGCTGTTGACCAGCAGCCGCGCGCCGGCCGCGTGGCAGAGCTTCAGCACGGCCTGCATGGCGTCGCGCAGCGAGGTGGCGCCCGGGCCGTCGGGCCAGTCGGGCTCGCGCAATTGCACCAGCTTCAGGCCGCGCGCCAGCGCGCGTTCCAGGCGTTCCAGGAAGGCCGGCAGGCCGGCCCGGCCGCCGATGGAGGAAATGCCGTACGTGTCGGGCAGCTGCAGCCAGCGCAGCGGGGGCAGGGTGGCCGGCAGCAGGTCGCCCACCTGGCCGGCGTGGGCGGGGTCTACCCATTGCAGCTGCTGGTTTTCCAGACCGCGCGGTTCGCCCTGCCAGCTGGTGACCTGGCAGAAGGCCAGCCGCACCGTGGTGTGCGGATAGACGTGCACGTAGGTGACCCAGGGCACTGCCTGGGTGACTTCGATGCCGATTTCTTCGCGCAGTTCGCGCGCCAGCGCCTGCAGTACGGTTTCACCGGGTTCGAGCTTGCCGCCAGGCAGTTCCCACCAGCCCGCCCAGGGCTTGCCTTCCGGGCGCTGCCCCAGCAGCAGCTGGCCGTCGGCGCGCAGGATCAGGCCGGCGGCGACGTCGACGATGCGCTCAGACATGGCGCGCCGCCCAGTCGCGCGCGAACTGGTGGGCCACGCGGCCCGAACGCGAGCCGCGTTCCAGCGCCCACTGCAGGGCTTCGGCGCGGCAGGCCTCGATCTGCCCGGCCGGGCAGTCCAGTTCGCGCAGCCAGTGGTGCACGATGTCCAGGTAATCATCTTGCTTGAACGGGTGGAACGACAGCCACAGCCCGAACCGTTCGGACAGCGAGATTTTTTCTTCGACCGTTTCGCCCGGGTGGATCTCGCCGTCGGGCTGGTGCCTGGCCTGCAGGTTCTCGCTCATGTATTCCGGCATCAGGTGGCGCCGGTTCGAGGTGGCGTAGATGAGCACGTTGTCGCCCGAGGCCGACACCGAGCCGTCCAGCACCGATTTCAGCGCCTTGTAGCCGGCTTCGCCCTCTTCGAACGACAGGTCGTCGCAGAACACGATGTAGCGTTCCGGCCGCGCGGCCACCAGTTCGACGATATCGGGCAGGTCGCCCAGGTCGGACTTGTCGACCTCGATCAGCCGCAGCCCGCGGTCGCCATAGGCGGCCAGCATGGCCTTGACCAGCGAGCTCTTGCCGGTGCCGCGCGCGCCGGTCATCAGCACGTTGTTGGCAGGTTTTTTCTGCAGGAACTGCAGCGTGTTGCGGTCGATGATGTCTTTCTGGCGCTCGATGTGCTGCAGGTCGGCCAGCTCGATGCGGGCCACGTGGCGCACGGCGTCCAGCCAGCCGCGCGCGCCGCGCTTGCGCCAGCGATAGGCATGGGCGGACCAGTCGATGTCGGGCGGGGCGGCCGGCAGCCAGGCTTCCAGTTGGGCCAGCACGCGTTCGGCGCGTTCGATCAGGACAGAGAAGTCGGAGGAAGTCACGTCGGTTTCCGGGTGCGGTGGGTTCAGGAACGATAGTCGGCGTTGATGCTGACGTACTCGTGCGAGAAGTCGCAGGTATAGACGGTTTCGCTGGCCTGGCCGCGCGCCAGCGCGATGCGGATGCCGATCTCGGCCTGCTGCATCACGCGCTGGCCGTCGGCTTCCTGGTAGTCGGGGTTGCGGCCGCCGTCGCGCGCCACCAGCACGTCGTCGAGCCACAGGCGCAGCCTGGAGACGTCGAGGTCGTCGATGCCGGCATAGCCGATGGCGGCCAGGATGCGGCCCAGGTTGGGGTCGGACGCGAAGAACGCCGTCTTGACCAGCGGCGAGTGCGCCACCGAATACGCGACTTTCAGGGCTTCTTCGGTGGTCAGGGCGTCTTCGACGCAGATGGTGATGAACTTGGTGGCGCCTTCGGCGTCGCGCACGATCTTGGTGGCCAGGTCGAGCGCGGCGGCCGACAGCGCGTCGCGCACGGCGGCGTAGTGCGGGTCGGATTCGGCGCTGATGTCGACGCCCGACTGGCCGGTGGCGGCGATGATGAAAGAGTCGTTGGTAGAGGTGTCGCCGTCGACCGTGATGCGGTTGAACGAACGGTTGGCGATTTCCAGCGCCAGCTTGCGCAGCACGGGCTGGGCGATGCCGGCGTCGGTGGCCAGGAAGCTGAGCATGGTGGCCATGTTGGGGCGGATCATGCCGGCGCCCTTGCTGATGCCGGTAAAGGTGACGGTCTTGCCGCCGATCTGCACGCGCCGCGAATGGATCTTGGGCAGAGTGTCGGTGGTCATGATGCCGTGCGCGGCATTGAACCACTGGTCGGCACTCAGCCCGGCCAGGGCGGCGGGCAGGGCGGCGGTCAGGCGGTCGAGCGGCAGGGGCTCGAGGATGACGCCGGTGGAAAACGGCAGGATCTGCTGTGCCGGCACGCCCATCAGTTTGCCCAGCGCGGCACAGGTGTCCTGGGCCTTTTTCAGGCCTTCGGCGCCGGTGCCGGCATTGGCGTTGCCGGTGTTGATGACCAGCGCGCGGATCGGCCCGCCGGCGGCCAGATGGGCCTCGCAGACCTGCACGGGCGCGGCGCGGAAGCGGTTGCGGGTGAAGACGCCGGCCACGTTGGTGCCGGCCGCCAGCTGGAATACCGTGAGATCGCGTCGGTTCGCTTTGCGGATGCCGGCTTCGGTGACACCGATTTCAACGCCGGCAACGGGGAAAATTTCGGACTCGGAGGGGATCTGCAGGTTAACGGCCATGACTTCGTCTCTGTGGCTGGGCGGAAAGCGCCGCGGGGGCGGGGAAAGTTCGTATTATCCCACTGCCTGGGCGGGGGCCGATCGGGGCTCACTTCATGAGCCTGTGGATATTGCGATGGGTGTTTGAGTTCTTGCCCCGTCCCGCGGTGTCCGGGCGGGCGGTGGCGGCGCACGTGCGTCGGGCTCGGGCGCATGCAGGCGCCCTCGGTCTGCCGCGCAGACTGCCCCGCCGCCCAACGCGCCGCCCCGGCCTGCCCGAGCAGCGCGGGACGGTGCAAGAACTCAACCCTTCAAACAAAAACACCGCTCAGCGCGGATGTCCCCGCGCCGCCACTACCTGCAACTTGAGTTCCCCCAGCGCCTGGTACAACGCATCGCGCCCCGCTTCGGGCAGGTCGTTGAACATCCCCTTGACCCAGCTTTCGTGCGCCCGCGCCATGCGGTTGAAAATGCGGCGCCCTTGCGGGGTCAGCTTCAGCACCGAGCTGCGCCGGTCGGTTTCCATCTTGGTGCGCATCACCAGCCCTTCTTTTTCGAGCTGGTCGGTGATGCCCGTGATGTTGCCGTTGGTGACCATCATGCGGCGCGACAGTTCGCCCATTTTCATGCCCTTGGGCGCGCGCTGCAGCTGCGCCATCAGGTCGAAGCGGGGCAGGGTGGTGTCGAACTCGGTGCGCAGGCGGGTGCGGATCTCGGATTCGATCAGGTTGCAGCAGGTCAGCATGCGCAGCCACAGGCGCAGCGCATGGTGGTCGTCGGGCGCGGCGCGGGTTTCCAGGTCGGGGGCGTCGATCATGGCGGGCATCAGCAGGCGGGCCGGCCGCTGCCGGCCAGGCCCATTTGGTCGAAGATGGCGCGCGTCAGCGGGCTGGCGGGATCGTTCAGCGTAAGCACGATGTCGTAATGATTGGTGTGCGGCATGGGCACGTGGCGGGCCGGCAGGCCGCGGGCGCGCCAGGCCTGCAGGTAGTCGTCGGTCTGGCGTTTGAATTCGTCGGTTTCCGTGCCGCCGTAGCTGGCCAAAAGCGGGCAGGCCGCGCCGGCAGGCAGCAGCGCCGGGCTGTTGCGTTCGGCATCGGCCGGGCTCAGGTGCATCCATTCGTTGATGTGTGTATGCACCAGCGGGCGCAGGTCGTACAGGCCCGACAGCGGCGCGGCGCCGGCCACGACATCGGCCGGCACGCCGTACTGGCCGTGCCAGCCGCCGGCCAGCAGCATGCCCACCAGGTGGCCGCCGGCCGAACTGCCGGCGATATGAATGCGGGCCGGATCGCCGCCATGGCGCGCAATGTGCCGGTGCACCCACGCCAGCGCGCGGCGGTTCTGGTCGACGATGCGGTCCAGCGTGACCGCCGGCGCCAGCGAGTAGTTCACCGCCACTACCACCGCGCCGGCCCGCGTGAAGGCCGGCGCCATGCTGCTGGAATCGTCTTTGGACAGCAGCCGCCAGTAACCGCCATGGATGTACACGAACACCGGCGCGCCCGCCGCCGGCGCTGCGGCCTGCGGCGCGGCCGGGAAAATGTCGAGCAGTTCGTCGGGGTGCTCGCCGTAGGGCACGTTGGCCGCGCAGGGCAGCGTGGCGCGCGCGGCCCGGCTCTGGGTGGTGTATTGCGCCAGAATGGGCTGGATGTCGGGCACGGTGGCGCGTGCGTTGTATTGCACGTCCAGCGCGGCGCGGTCGTATTGGCGGTAAAGGGCGGGCATGGCGTGGCGCGGGCAGGGCCCCTGGTAAAAACCCTAGTCTTGTCTTGCCGAATACTTTAAACCTAAACTATGCCGCACGCCAGCCCTTGCCGCATCGTCCGGGCGATGCCGGGCAGGCTGATGGCAGAAGCATCCGAACTCGCAATATTCCATAAAGACATCCGCCGCGCGGCATGCGCAAGGAGCACCAAGATGCGTTTCCTGACTTCCCTGGTAGTGGCCGCCGCGCTGGCGCCCGCCCTGTCATCGGCCGACCCGATCAAGGTCGGCATTGCCAATGATATATCGGGGCCGTTCGCGGCGCTGGGCGCCGAGGCGCGCGACGGCTTCAATCTGGCCATCAAGCAGCTCGGCGGCAAGCTGGGCGGCCAGGAGGCCGAGTTCATGCAGGCCGACATGGGCGGCAACCCCGACCAGGCGCGGCAGCTGGTTACGCGCTACATCCAGCGCGACAAGATCGATTTCTTCACCGGCCCCATCGGCTCGAACGTGGCGCTGGCCGTGGGCCCGGCGCTGTTCGCCGCCAAGGTGCCGTACCTGTCGAACAACCCCGGCCCCAGCCAGTACGCCGGCGCGCGCTGCAACCCGTACTGGTTCGGTACCTCGTACCAGAACGATGCCTTCCACGAAGCCGCCGGCAAGGTCGCGGCCGACCGCGGCTTCAAGAAGGTGCTTATTATGGCGCCCGATTACCCGGCCGGCAAAGATGCCCTGACGGGCTTCAAGCGCGGCTACAAGGCCGACGTGGCCGAAGAGGTCTACACCAAGCTGGGGCAGATCGACTACGCTGCCGAGCTGGCGCAGATCCGCGCCGCCAAGCCCGACGCCGTGTTCATCTTCCTGCCGGGCGGCATGGGCATCAACTTCGTGAAGCAGTTCGTGTCCACCGGCCTGGCGCAAAGCGTCAAGCTCATCGGCCCGGGCTTTTCGGCCGACGAAGACGTGATCCAGGCCGTGGGCGAGCCCATGCTGGGCATGTACAACACGGCGCAATGGGCGCACGATCTCGACGTGCCGCAGAACAAGCAGTTCGTCGACGCCTTCCGCAAGGAATACAACGGGCGCTATCCGTCGGTGTACGCCGCCCAGGCCTATGACGTGATCATGGCCATGGATGCCGCGGTCAAGCAGGCCGGCGGCAAGGTCTCCGACCGCGAGGCCATCGTGCAGGCCCTGGCCAAGGCTGACTTCCCCTCGGTGCGCGGCAAGTTCACCTACGGCAAGAACCACTACCCCATCCAGGCCTATTACCTGCGCGTCATCGAGAAAGACAGCGAAGGCCGCATCACCAACAAGCTGGTGGGCAAGGTGTTCGACAGCTATCAAGACGTGTACGTGGGGCAGTGCAAGCTGTAGCCGCGCCATCCGCCCGCGGGCCGGCGCGCCCGCGGCGATTCTTCTTCGCGTGTATCTCTTTGCGTGTTAATGGGCCTTAGATGACGCTGGTCGTCGAGCAACTGCTGAACGGTCTGCAATTCGGACTGATGCTGTTCCTGATCGCCGCCGGGCTGACCCTGGTGTTCGGCATCATGGACATCATGAACCTGGCGCACGGTTCGCTGTACATGGCGGGCGCGTATGTGGCGGCCGAAACCATGCAGCGCACCGGCTCGTTCGCCACCGCGGTACTGGTGGCGGCGCTGGCCACGGGGCTGGTGGGCGTGGCGCTGGAATTGGTGCTGGTGCGCCGGCTGGCGGTGCGCGACCACCTGGCGCAGGTGCTGGGCACCTACGCGATCATCCTGATCGCCAATGACCTGGTCAAGATGATCTGGGGGCCGGCGCCGGTCATGCTGAACCTGCCGGCCGCGCTGTCCGGTCCGGTGCGCCTGCTGCCCGACCTGATGTACCCGGCCTACCGGTTGGTGATCATCGCCTGCGGCCTGGCGGCGGCGGTGGGCCTGTACTGGTTCGTGACGCGTACCCGCGCGGGCGTGCTGGTGCGCGCCGGCGCGTCCAACCGCCAGATGGCCACCCTGATGGGCGTGCGCGTGCCGCTGCTGTTTCTGGGCGTGTTCGTGCTGGGCGCCATGCTGGCGGCGGTGGCCGGCGCGCTGCTGGGCCCCATCACCGCCGTGCAGGTGGGCATGGGCGAAGAAATCCTGATCCTGGTGCTGGTGTGCATCGTCATCGGCGGCATCGGATCGATACGCGGCGCGTTTGTGGGAGCGCTGCTGGTGGGCATGGTCGACACCGCGGGCCGCGCCTTTCTGCCTATGCTGCTGCGCGAGGTGCTGCCGCCGGCCATGGCGTCCAGCCTGGCCGCCACCCTGGCGGCTATTTCCATTTACCTGCTCATGGCCGGCGTGCTGGTGTTCCGCCCGGCGGGGCTGTTTCCGGCGCGTGGTTGAACAATGCGCAGATCCACTTTCTGGACCCTGGGCCTGCTGCTGTTGCTGGCGCTGCTGCCGGCCATCGCGGCGGCGCTGGGCCTGGATTTCTATGTATCGGTGGTGCGCCGCATGCTGATCTACGCGCTGGCCGCCACCAGCCTGAACCTGATCCTGGGCTACGGCGGCATGGTGGCGCTGGGGCACGCGGCCTTCTTCGGCGCCGGCGCCTACGTGGTCGGCATCCTGGACGCGGCCGGCATCCACGCGGCGCTGCTGGCCTGGCCGGCGGCGGCGGCGGTGGCCGGGGGGCTGGCGCTGCTGATCGGCGCGGTGTCGCTGCGCACGCGCGGCGTCTATTTCATCATGATCACCCTGGCGTTCGCGCAGATGGTGTACTACCTGTTCATCTCGCTGCGCCAGTACGGCGGCGAAGACGGCCTGAACCTGTCCGGGTATTCGCTGCTGCCAGGCATCGACCTGGCCGACAGCAACAGTTTCTATTACCTGGTGCTGACGCTGTTCGCCGTGCTGATGTGGGTGTTCGGCCGCCTGGTCGACTCGCGCTTCGGCACGGCCCTGCAGGGCATACGCGAAAACGAGTCGCGCATGGAGGCCCTGGGCTACCCAGTCTACCGGCTGAAGCTGGCGGCCTTCGTGCTCAGCGGCGCGGCCGCCGGGCTGGCGGGGGCGCTGCTGACCAACCACAACCTGTTCATCTCGCCCAGCCTGATGCACTGGACCCAGTCGGCCAACCTGCTGGTAATGGTGCTGGTGGGCGGCATTGGCCTGCGCTACGGCGGGGTGGCAGGCGCAATACTGATGCTGGCGCTCGAAGAGGCGCTGCGCATGTGGACGGAATACTGGCACCTGCCGCTGGGCATTCTGCTGCTGTGCGTGGTGTTCGGCGCGCCGCGCGGCGTGGCCGGACTGGTGGGGCCATGGTTTGCCGGCGCCGCGCGCGGGGGGCGGCCATGAGCGCGGCTGCCCTGTCCGCCGGCACGCCCGCGCTGCGGGCCGAAGGCCTGGTGCGCCGCTTCGGCGCCCTGGTGGCCACCGACCATGTATCCCTGACGCTCGCGCCGGGCGAGATCCACGCCCTGATCGGCCCCAACGGCGCGGGCAAATCCACCCTCATCCACCTGCTGTCCGGCACGCTGGCCGCCGACGAGGGCAGGCTGGCGCTGGGCGGCGCCGACATCACCCGGCTGAACGCGCACCAGCGCGTGGCGGCCGGGCTGTCGCGCTCGTACCAGGTCACCAATATCTTCAAGTCGTTCAGTGTGCGCGACAACCTGCTGCTGGCCGCGCAGGCGCACGCCGGCAGCAGTTTCCGCTATTGGAAGCCGCGTGCGGCCGACGCTGCCCTGCACGACACGGCACACGCGCTGGCGCAGCAATGCGCCATCGACGCCAGCCTGCTCGACCGTCCGGCCGGCACCTTGCCGCACGGCGAGCAGCGCAAGCTGGAATTCGCCCTGGCCCTGGCGGCGCGGCCCGGCGTGCTGCTGCTGGACGAGCCCATGGCGGGCATGGGGCCCGACGAAACCCTGCGCCTGACCGAGCTGATCGAGTCGCTGCGCGGGCAGGCCGCCATGCTGCTGGTCGAGCATGACATGCAGGCCGTGTTCCGCCTGGCCGACCGCATCTCAGTGCTGGTGTACGGGCGCATCATCGCCACCGGCACGCCGGCCGAGATCCGCGCCAACCCGGCCGTGCGCCAGGCCTACCTGGGCGAAGACGAGACCGCCACGGAGCCCGCGACATGTTGAGCATGCAGGCAGTGCAAAGCGGATACGGCGCCAGCCAGGTGCTGTTCGGCGTCGACCTGGACATCGGCGCCGGCCAGGTGGTGACGTTGCTGGGCCGCAACGGCATGGGCAAGAGCACGCTGCTGCGCACGCTGTTCGGCCAGCTGCCGCTGCGCGGCGGCGCCATCCGCTTCGCCGGCCAGGACATTGGCGGCTGGACGCCCGACCGCATCGCGCGCGCCGGGCTGGCCATCGTGCCCGAAGGGCGGCAGTGCTTTCCTAACCTGACCGTGCGCGAGCACCTGACGGCCTTCACGGCCGTCCGCAACCCCGACATTGCCCGGCCCTGGACGGTGGAGCGGGTGCTGAAGCTGTTCCCGCGCCTGGGCGAGCGCGCCCGCAACATGGGCAACCAGTTGTCGGGCGGCGAGCAGCAGATGCTGGCCATCGGCCGCGCGCTGGTCACCAACCCGCGCCTGCTGGTGCTGGACGAAGCCACCGAGGGCCTGGCGCCGCTGGTGCGCGAAGAAATCTGGTCATGCCTGGCCACCCTGCGCGCCGCGGGGCAGACCATCCTGGTCATCGACAAATACGTCGAACGCCTGCTGGCCCTGGCCGACCGCCACGTCATCCTCGAGCGCGGTCGAACCGTCTGGAGCGGCGATTCCGCCGCACTGGACGCCGACCGCGGCCTGTGGGAACGCTACCTGGGGGTGTAACCCTTCTGCGTCGGCGACCCTGGCAGGTGTCTGACTCCCGCAGGGTGTCAGACACCGAAGTCTGCAACGACTGTCTCAACAGCACGGGGTCTGGCACCTGCGGAGCCAGACCCCTGACAGGGCATGGGCGGCGGTTCGATTCACTGACCGAGTCCCGCGTCGTCCGGGCGGGTGGGGGCGGCGCGTTGGGCGGCGGGGCAGTCTGCGCAGCAGACCGAGGGCGCCTGCATGCGCCCGACCCCGACGCACGTGCGCCGCCCCCACCCGCCCGGACGACGCGGGACGGGCCAGGAATACAACCCCCCCCAGTACAAACCCGCATTCCTTGCACACCCTCCGCTTGCGGTATATAGTTGAAACTTAAACTAATTGGACGGCCGGCACGCTTCGCCACCGCCCCGGTTCACGGAGCCTGTAGCGCAATGAAAATCGTCTGCCTGGGCGGCGGCCCCGCCGGCCTGTACTTCGGCCTGCTGATGAAGCTGCAGGATCCTTCCAACGAAGTCACCGTCATCGAACGCAACCGGCCGTACGACACCTTCGGCTGGGGCGTGGTGTTCTCGGACGCCACCATGGACAACCTGCGCCAGGCCGATCCGGTATCGGCCCGGACCATCGGCGATGCCTTCAACCACTGGGACGACATCGACATCCATTTCAAGGGGCGCAGCGTGCGCACCCATGGGCACGGCTTCATCGGCATCGGCCGCAAGAAGCTGCTCAACATCCTGCAGGCGCGCTGCGAAGACGTGGGCGTGAAGCTGGTGTTCGAAACCTTTGTGCAAGACGACCAGGCCGTGGCGCTGCAATACGACGCCGACCTGGTCATCGCGTCCGACGGCATCAACAGCCAGGCGCGCACGCGCTATGCCGATACCTTCCAGCCCGATATCGACACGCGGCGCTGCCGCTTCGTCTGGCTGGGCACGACCAAGGTCTTCGACGCCTTCACCTTCGCCTTCGTGCAGACCGAGCATGGCTGGTTCCAGGCCCATGCCTACCGCTTCCAGGACGGCCTGTCGACTTTCATCGTGGAAACGCCCGAAGAAGCCTGGCAGGCGGCCGGCATCGGCGACATGAGCCAGGAAGAGGGCATTGCCTATTGCGAAAAACTGTTCGCGCCTTGGCTGGACGGCCACAAGCTGATCAGCAACGCCTCGCACCTGCGCGGCGCCGCCATCTGGATCCGCTTCCCGCGCGTCATCTGCGACACCTGGGTGCACTGGAACACGCTGGATACGCCGCGCGGCCCGCGCCGCGTGCCGGTGGTGCTGATGGGCGACGCGGCACATACCGCGCATTTTTCGGTGGGCTCGGGCACCAAGCTGGCTCTGGAAGACGCCATCGAGCTGGCCCGCTGCCTGGGCGGCGCCGAAGGCGGCCTGGAGCTGGGCCTGCAGCATTACCAGGATGTGCGCAGCGTCGAGGTGCTGAAAATCCAGAACGCCGCGCGCAATTCCACCGAATGGTTCGAAAACGTGCAGCGCTATGCTGGGCTGGACCCGGAACAATTCGCCTATTCGCTCTTGACCCGCTCGCAGCGCATTTCGCACGAAAACCTGCGCATGCGCGACGCCGGCTGGCTGGAAGGCTACGAGCGCTGGCTGGCCGGGCGCGCCGGCGCGGGCGGCGACGCCGGCGCGCGGCCGCCCCTGCCCATGCTCACCCCTTACCGCGCGCGCGGCGTCGAACTCAAGAACCGCATCGTCGTGTCGCCGATGGCCATGTATTCGTGCGTGGACGGCGTGCCGGGCGAGTTCCACCTGGTGCACCTGGGCGCGCGGGCCCTGGGCGGCGCCGGCCTGGTCATGGTCGAAATGACCTGCACCTCGCCCGATGCCCGCATCACCCCGGGCTGCCCGGGCCTGTGGAACGACGAGCAGGCCGGCGCTTTTGCGCGCATTGTCGATTTCGTGCATGCCAACAGCGACGCGCGCATCGGCATGCAGCTGGGGCATGCCGGCCGCAAGGGCTCCACCCAGCTGGGCTGGCAGCAGATGGATTACCCCCTGGCCGAAGGCAATTGGCCGCTGCTGTCGGCCTCGGCCCTGCCGTATCTGCCGGGCGTGTCGCAGACGCCGCGCGCCATGGACCGCGCCGACATGGACCGCGTGCGCGACGACTTCGCGGCCGCCGCGCGCCGCGCCGCCCAGGCCGGCTTCGACTGGCTGGAACTGCACTGCGCCCACGGCTATCTGCTGTCCAGCTTCATCTCGCCGCTGACCAACCAGCGCGGCGACGAGTACGGCGGCAGCCTGGACAACCGCCTGCGCTATCCGCTGGAAGTCTTCCGCGCAGTGCGCGACGCCTGGCCGCAAGACCGGCCCATGTCGGTGCGCATCTCGGCGCACGACTGGGTCGAGGGCGGCATCACGGCCGACGATGCCGTCGAGATCGCACGCCGCTTCAAGGCGGCCGGCGCGGACATGATCGATTGCTCGTCGGGCCAGGTCAGCCCCGACCAGCGCCCGGTGTACGGCCGCATGTACCAGACGCCGTTCGCCGACCGGGTGCGCAACGAAGCCGGCATCGCTACCATCGCGGTGGGCGCCATTTTCGAGGCCGACCATGCCAACGGCATCATCGCCTCAGGCCGCGCCGACCTGTGCGCCCTGGCGCGCCCGCACCTGGCCGATGCTTCCTGGACCCTGCGTGAGGCGGCCCGCGTGGGTTATTGCGACACCGCTTGGCCGCGCCAGTACGCCGCCGGCAAGTGGCAGCTGGAAACCAACTTCGAACGCGCCGCGATGCTGGCGCAACAGGACGCCAAATGAACGCCGCCGCACGCCCGCTGGAAGGCCGCCACGCCCTGGTCACAGGGGGCGCCCGCGGCATCGGGCTGGCCTGCGCCCAGGCCCTGCTGCAGCGCGGCGCCGCGCTGACGCTGCTGGGCCGCGACCGCACCGCGCTCGACGCGGCGGCGGCGTCGCTGGGCGGGCCCGGCGCCGTGCGCGCCGTGGCGGCCGATGTGGCCGACCTGGCCTCGGTGCAAGCCGCCTTCGAGCAGGCCACCCAGGCCGGCGGCGCGATCGACATCCTGGTCAACAACGCCGGCCAGGCGGCCAGCCAGCGCTTCGAGCGCACCGACGCGGCCCTGTGGCAGGCGATGCTGGCCGTCAACCTTACCGGCACTTACCACTGCATGCAGGCCGCGCTGCCGGGCATGCTGGCAGCGGGCTGGGGCCGCATCGTCAACGTGGCCAGCACCGCGGGGCTGATCGGCTATCCGTACGTCAGCGCCTATTGCGCGGCCAAGCACGGCGTCGTGGGCCTGACCCGGGCGCTGGCGCTGGAAGTGGCGCGCAAGGGCGTCACCGTGAACGCGGTGTGCCCCGGCTTTACCGAGACCGACATCGTGCGCGGCGCGGTCGACAACATCGTGCAGAAAACCGGCCGCACGGCCGAGCAGGCCCGCGCCGAGCTGGCGGCCCGCAACCCGCAGGGCCGGCTGGTGCAGCCCGGTGAAGTGGCCGAAGCCGTGGCCTGGCTGGCCCTGCCGGCCTCGGCGTCGATCAATGGCCAGGCCATCGCCGTCGACGGCGGCGAAGTCATGCCCGGCTGACCCCACCCAGGAGACCCCATGAACAGCGCGTCCCCCGAGCACACCATGAAGCATCACCGGCGCCCGTATGCCGATTACGCCGCCCACACTTTCCTGTGGCAGGTGTCGGCCGACGGCAAGGTGGCCACCATTACGCTGAACCGGCCCGACCGCAAGAACCCGCTGACCTTCGATTCGTACGCCGAACTGCGCGACCTGTTTCGCGGGCTGGTGTACGCCACCGACATCAAGGTGGTGGTCGTCACGGGCGCGGACGGCAATTTCTGCTCGGGCGGCGACGTGCACGAAATCATCGGCCCGCTGACCCGCATGAGTATGCCCGAGCTGCTGGATTTCACCCGCATGACCGGCGACCTGGTCAAGGCCATGCGCGCCTGCCCGCAGCCCATCGTGGCGGCGGTCGACGGCGTGTGCGCCGGCGCCGGCGCCATGATGGCGCTGGCGTCCGACCTGCGGCTGGGCACGCCGGCCGCGCGCACGGCCTTCCTGTTCACCCGGGTGGGTCTGGCGGGCGCCGACATGGGCGCCTGCACCCTGCTGCCGCGCGTGGTGGGGCAGGGCCGGGCATCGGAACTGTTGTACACCGGCCGCGCCATGAGCGCCGACGAAGGCGCGCAATGGGGTTTCTTCAACAGCCTGCACGACAGCGCCGGGCTGCTCGCAGCGGCCCAGGCCCTGGCCGCGCAGCTGGCGGCCGGCCCCACCTTCGCGCACGGGGTCACCAAGAAGCTGCTGCACCAGGAATGGAACATGGGCGTGGACGAGGCCATCGAGGCCGAGGCCGAGGCGCAGGCCATCTGCATGCAGACGCGCGACTTCCGCCGCGCCTACGAGGCTTTTGTGGCCAAGCGCAAGCCGATATTCGAAGGAGACTGATGTGGCAGACACCACATGGTTGGACTGGCCGTTTTTCGACGACCGCCATCGCGCCCTGGCGGGCGAACTCGAAGCCTGGTGTGTCGACGCGCTGGCCGATATCGACCACCATGACACCGATGCGGCCTGCCGCAAGCTGGTGGCGTCGCTGGGCCAGGCCGGCTGGCTGCGCTACTGCGTGCCGGCCGGCCCGGATGGCGCCTGGGGCGGCGCGCTGCCCCAGGTCGATTCGCGCATGGTATGCATCCTGCGCGAAACCCTGGCGCGGCACGACGGCCTGGCCGATTTCGCGCTGGCCATGCAGGGCCTGGGCAGTGGCGCCATCGCGCTGATGGGTTCCGACGCGCTGCGCCGCAAGTATCTGCCGCGCGTGGCCGCCGGCCAGGCCATCGCGGCCTTCGCGCTGTCCGAGCCCGATGCCGGTTCCGATGTGGCGGCGCTGGCGTGCAGCGCGCGCGCCGACGGCGGCCACTATGTGCTCGACGGCGCCAAGACCTGGATATCCAACGGCGGCATCGCCGATTTCTATTGCGTGTTCGCCCGCACCGGCGAAGCCCCGGGCGCGCGCGGCATCAGCGCGTTCGTGGTCGAGGCCGGCACGCCGGGCCTCGAGATCGCTGAGCGCATCGATGTCATGGCGCCGCATCCGCTGGCCACGCTGGCGTTCGACAACTGCCGCATTCCCGCCAGCCAGCGGCTGGGCGAGCCGGGGCAGGGCTTCAAGCTGGCCATGATGACACTGGACATCTTCCGCGCCTCGGTGGCGGCCGCCGCCCTGGGTTTTGCCCGGCGCGCGCTGGACGAGGCCGTGTCGCGCGCCCGCGGGCGCCGCATGTTTGGCCAGGCGCTGGCCGACCTGCAGCTGACCCAGGCCGCGCTGGGAGACATGGACACCGCCATCGACGGCGCGGCCCTGCTGACCTACCGCGCCGCCTGGCTGCGCGACGTACAGGGCGCGCGCACCACGCGCGAGGCGGCCATGGCCAAGATGGCTGCCACCGAATCGGCGCAGGCCGTCATCGACCGGGCCCTGCAGATGTTCGGCGGCGCCGGCGTGGTGTCGGGCGTGCCGGTGGAAAAGCTCTACCGCGAGATCCGCGCCCTGCGCATCTATGAAGGCGCTACCGAGGTCCAGAAACTGATCATTGCCAGAGAGCTGCTGAAGGACTGACAGGCGGCCGCTTATCGCATTGCCAAGGGGAACATCATGGAACGCTCTGCCCACCTGGATACTTACGCCCGCGACCACCTGCCGCCCGCCGACGAATGGCCCGAGTTCCTGCTCGACGGCCCCGACGTGGCCTATCCGGCGCGCATGAACTGCGCGGTCGAACTGGTCGATGCCATGGTCGCCCGCGGCCACGGCCAGCGCACGGCGCTGCGCTGGCGCCGCGACGGCGCGGCCGCCACGCTCAGCTACGCCGAGCTGCAGGCGCTGACCAACCGCATCGCCCGCGTGCTGGCCGAAGACATGCAGCTGGTGCCCGGCAACCGCGTGCTGCTGCGCGGGCCCAACAACCCCATGATGGCCGCCGCCTGGCTGGCCGCCATCAAGGCGGGGCTGGTAACCGTGCCCACCATGCCGCTGCTGCGCGCCAAGGAACTGAAGCAGATCATCGGCAAGGCCCAGGTGTCGGCCATATTGTGCGATGCGCAGCTGCGCGCCGAGGCGCAGTACTGCATGCAGTCCGGCCACGAGCATTTCTGCCCCGAACTGCGGCAGATCATGCTGTTCAATGACCCGGCGCCCGACGCGCTGGATGCGCTCGCGGCCGCCAAGCCCGACGACTTCGACGCCTGCGACACCGCGGCCGACGACGTCTGCCTGATCGCGTTCACCAGCGGCACCACCGGCATGCCCAAGGGCTGCATGCACTTCCACCGCGACGTGCTGGCGATGTGCGACCTGTTCCCGCGCCACGTTATCAAGCCCGGCCCTGACGACATCTTCTGCGGCACGCCGCCGCTGGCCTTCACTTTTGGGCTGGGCGGGCTGCTGTGCTTTCCGCTGCGCGTGGGCGCCAGCGTCGTGCTGGCCGAGAAGCTTACGCCGGACGGCCTGCTTGAACTGATCCAGGATTTCCGCGCCACCATCGTGTTTACGGCGCCGACCTTCTACCGCCAGATGGCAGCGCTTGCCGGCAAGTACGACATCGGCTCGCTGCGCAAAAGCGTATCGGCCGGCGAAGCCCTGCCCGACGCCACGCGCCAGCTCTGGAAGCAGGCCACCGGCATCGAGATGATTGACGGCATCGGCGGCACCGAGATGATCCACGTCTTCGTGTCCAGCCCGCCCGACCAGGTGCGCCCGGGCGCCATCGGCAAGGTAGTGCCGGGCTACGTGGCCTGCGTGGTCGACGAGAACATGCAGCCCGTGCCCAACGGCACGGCCGGCCGCCTGGCACTGAAGGGCCCCACCGGCTGCCGCTACCTGGCCGACGAGCGCCAGCGCCGCTTCGTGCAGCAGGGCTGGAACCTGCCGGGCGACACGTTTGTGCAGGACGATGACGGCTATTTTTTCTACCAGGCGCGCAATGACGACATGATCGTCTCGGCCGGCTACAACATTGCCGGGCCGGAAGTCGAAGACGCCCTGCTGCGCCACGAGGCGGTGGCCGAATGCGGCGTGGTGGGCGCGCCCGATGACGAGCGCGGCCAGCTGGTGAAGGCCTTCGTGGTGCTCAAGCCCGGCTTCGTGGGCGGCCCCGACATGGCGGCGGCGCTGCAGGCCTTCGTGAAGGCCGCGATCGCCCCGTACAAATATCCGCGCGCCGTCGTGTTCGTCGATGCGCTGCCGCGCACCGAAACCGGCAAGCTGCAGCGCTTCGCGCTGCGCAAGATGGCCTGAACCCGTTTACCCAGGACCGCCATGGCAGCCCCTTTTGTCAGCGAAGTGGAAGTGCGCTTCCGGCATTGCGACCCGGCCGGCATCGTGTTCTATCCGCGCTACTTCGAGATGATCAACGATTTTGTCGAAGAGTGGTTCGACAAGGGCATGGGCCTGCCTTTCCATGCCCTGCATGTCGAGCGGCAGATCGGCACGCCGCTGGCATCGGTGCAGTGCGATTTCACCGCGCCCAGCCGTTGGCACGAGAAGCTGCGGCAAGAGCTCGGCGTGCGGCGCATCGGCGGGGCGTCGTTCGCCGCCGACGTGCGCTTTGTCGGCCCCGACGGCGGGGTGCGGCTGAAAGCGGCGCTGACCATCGTGACGGTGAGCCTGCGCACTATGCGTTCCACCGCTATTCCCGACGACCTGCGCCAGCGCATGCAGGCGTTTTTTATTACAGGATGATCCCATGAAGATTCTGCAACCGCCGGGCTGGATGCCGCCGCGGGGATATTCGAACGGCGTGATGGCACAGGTTGCGGTGGGCGACCGGCTGGTGTTCGTGGGCGGGCAGGTGGGCTGGAACGGCCAGCAGCAGTTCGAGACCGACGATTTCGCCGGCCAGGTGCGGCAGACGCTGGAAAACATCGCGGCCATCCTGGCCGAAGGCGGCGGCCGGCCCGAGCACATCGTGCGCATGACCTGGTACGTGACTGACAAAGACGAATACGTGGCCGCGTATCCCGAGATCGGCAAGCACTACCGCGAAGTGATCGGCCGCCATTTCCCGCCCATGACGGCGTTCCAGGTGGCCGGCCTGATCGAAAGCCGCGCCAAGGTCGAGATCGAGGTTACCGCGCTGATCCCGGCCTGAGGCCGGCCGCCTCAGCGGATGACCAGCTGCCCGGCTTCGAGGCAGGCCTTGCCGCCGGGCCGGTCTTCCAGCAGGGTCGTCACCTTGATGCCCACTTGTAGCGTCACCCCGCCAAAGTAGCGCTTGGCGGCGCTGATCGTCGCCGATTGCAGCGGCTGCATCTGGCGTTCCAGCTCGGCTTCCTGGTGGTTCAGGTCCTGCAGGTCGGCGCACGCCCTGGCGTACGTGTTGCGGGCACGCTCGCCGGTGTCGGGGGACGCCTTTTCTGGATGCATCTGCAGGAACATCAGCACTTTTTCCAGCTTGGCCTTTTCTTCGTCCAGGCGCGCGCGTGCGGCCTTCAGGTCGGCGCGGCGCGCCTCGGCATGCGGATCCAGGCCCACGCGCACCGCCGTGGGCACCGCGGCCATCGAGCCCAGCGTGCCCGCGCGCACGCCATACAGCGCACAGACCTCGCCGCCCGTGACTACGCCTTGCTGCGAACCCGGCGGGCCCACCATCACGCTGTGGCCGGCCAGCACGCGGCTGTGGCGGATTTCGCGCTCGGCCGCCACTTGCTGGCCGGCGCTGATGGCGGCGTGCTCGATAAAGCGCGCCTTGACCGAGCCTTGGCACTGCACCTGCGCGGTGCGCGGGCCGGCGGCGCTGTCGCCCGGCGCGGCTTCGGCCATGCCGATGATGCCGCCGTTCACGGTCAGGCTGCCGCCCGCATGGATATGCGCGGCCTCGACCGTGCCGGCCACCACCACATCGCCGCTGACCCGTACGGTCATGCCGGCGGTGATGTCGCCCTTGACGCGCAGCGTGCCGTCGAAGTCGATGTTGCCCGAGTTCAGGTCCACGGCGTCGACTTCCACCACCGAGTTCACCTGCGCTCCCTGCGGCAGCAGCATCGGCGCGCCGGCCGCCGTGGCGCGCAGCAGGCAGGCGTCCTGCTCGTCGGGCGCCACGCCGGCCAGCCCGGTGGCAAAGGGCAGGTCGGGCACCGGTTCGGGCGGCACTGGCTGGCCCAGCACGTCCAGGCCCGCCGTACCCTGCACGGCGGGCACGCGCCGCACCAGCGCCGTGCCGGGCTGCACCAGCACCAGGGTGCCCAGCTCGCGGTAATCGACCGGCGCATCGTCATCGTGCACCCGGGCCAGCGGGCTGGGAACCAGGCTGTCGAAGCGGGTGGGCGTGCCCGGCTGGGCGGGAACGCCGCGCGCCACCGGCAGCGCCTCGCAGTGCCCCTGCCGCAGCGCTCCGCGCAGGGCGTCGTCGTCGATGCCCGCCACCACGCCCTGCGCGGCCAGCGCGGCGCCAATGTCGTCCTGGGTCACGGCGCGGCCGCCGCGCGCCGCCGTCAGGGTCAGCAGGGCGGCCATGCGGTCGGGTTCGATATCGATGCGCAGCGTGCCGTCGAGCACGGCGCCCACGGGACCCGCCACGGGCGTGCCCGGCTCCGCTTCGCGGCACTGCGCCACAAAAGCCGCCACGCCTGAATGATCCAGCACTTCGGGCCCCCAGCCTTGCGCCTGCGCGGCCGCAGCCAGGTCGTTCCAGCCGGGCGCCGCCGCGGCGGCGTCGCCGGCGGGCGCATAGGTGGCCGCAAGCACCCGGGTGTCCGGATCCAGCGTCAGCTGCAGTACCGCCTCATTGCCCATGTCCGCTCCTGTGCCCGCGCCGCTGGCGCGACCGGCCCGGCGGGTTATCTAATTAGTAAAACATAGAAATATTAAGACATATATACGGCGGAAAGGCAGCCATTCGGCCAATCCGCTTCATCGGCTACGCTCATGGAGAATCGCAATGGCTTGATCGTCGATGCAAGGTTGACTCGGGCCGATGGTTATGCCGAATGCACGGCAGCCAAAGCCATGATTGGCAAGTCCTGAGTGTGAGCCAGTTCGGGGGCAGGCTACGCCCCCGAACATCCTCATCTACAAAACGATCATTTGATGAGCACGAGGTTTCAGTTGAGCTGTCACTACTCATTCTTATAGCCGCTGTCCTTTACGACGTCCGACCATCTCTTGATCTCGCGTTCCACAAACTGCCCTAGCTCTTCCGGCGTGCTTCCGACTGCGGTAGCGCCGTGATTGGACATTGCCTCAGCAAACTCTGGCATATCCACAATCTTCCGGATTTCGCCATTGAGCGTGTCTATGATTGGGCGCGGCGTTCCAGCTGGAGCGAAGACCGCGCTCCACAAGATAGCTTGGGTTTCTGGTACGAATTCACCAACTGTTGGAACATCAGGAAGCTGCTCCATGCGCGTCGGTCCCCACACCGCAAGCGCTCGCAAACTCCCAGCCTTTATATGCGGGAGCGCGGTGGCACTACCTGCGACGGTTAAATCGACGTGTCCTGCAAGTGTGTCCGCGATGACGGGTCCAGTGCCTTTGTAGAACGCATGCGCAAAGTTAGTGCCGGTTTTTAGCTTGAATAATTCGGCGGGGAGCCCAGTTCCAGTCGAACTGGAACCCCAATTTACTTTGTCAGGGTTAGCGCGCAAATAGTCGAGCAGCTCAGGTAGCGTTTTAAAAGGTTTCGACGGGTTTGCCACCATGACCATTTGCTGTTCAGCTACAAGAGCGACGGGCGCGAAGTCGCCAACGGTATCGTAAGGAAGCTCCTTATTGATTGCCGGATTAATCGTGTGGCTAGTGGATGAGAACAGTAGGGTATATCCGTCCGGATCTGCCTGGGCAACCGATGCCGTTGCCAATCGAGCATCTGCACCGGGGCGATTCTCGACGATTACCGGCTGACCTACAGCTTCAGATAGGTGTTTCGCCAGCAGTCGAGAAAAGGTGTCCGCCCCGCCGCCGGGGGCATATCCTACGACAATTTTTATTGGCTTTTCTGGGTAGTTTTCGGCTGCGACAGTAGACGCCATAATGGTGCCGATTACTAAGACGAGAAAATGAGCGATTAGTCTCATAATTGCTCCATAACAGTAATAGGAGTAAGAAGCGCGATGGCCGGAAGAGCGGTTATCTAGCTGCTAAAAGATTGGAAATCTGGGTGACATCCTCCAGTCCTTCAATTCCTTCAAGGCGTTCCAATAATTGTTCGCACTGCGAACCCGACATCCGTCCGGCGACCAAGGTGCGAAACTTGTTCTTGTGATCCTCACGAGACATAGGGAATTCTGGAGACCCCGGAACTGCAACCACGTGCTCTCGATACTTGGTACCGTCCTTCATTACCACGGTGACGTCACCGCTCCAATTCTTTGGGTAGGCCTTTTCGCATTTTTCGTCCACCACAGGGCGAACTTTATGAGCAAGAGCCAGTATCTGCGGATCCCGCAGGTTGGCTTCTGTGTATTCAGCGAAGCTGTTGCCCCCTTTGATAAAGCGCAGCGCTATACTGAATCGGGTGCTGAATTGAGCCGAGCCGATATCGCGCGGCTCAACAATAGTGCCGGCATGCAGAACTCCCTCCTGGCTAGTTCCGACGATGATTTCTTCGATGTCTTCGACTCGCGGGTTATGGTGCTCGATAATTTTGCATGCCGCCTCCAGCGGAGCTTGGATGAAATAGACGGTGCAATATTTTTTGAACGATATTTCCGTAAAAATGTAGTCGGACCCCAGATTTTCTGTCATCGGACCCAATTCGGTCTGATCGCACACGACCTTGCAGAAGCCGTATTTGCCTTCCAGGATCGTCGGCGGGCCAGAGATCCCGTGTTGAGCCAATAGGGCGGAACGAACTCCAGCCTGGACGGGAATTCCACCATGCAGCCTTTTTAAGGTTCCACCAGTCTGGTTGTATTCACGCAAGCCCGCGGCAGAGTGGCTGCCGGCAATGCCCATGGCATTCAGAATGCCTTCTTCTCCCAGATTCAGAAGTCGACCGCAAGCTGCGGCAATTCCGAATGGCGCTCCAGGCGGGTGCGTATTCTGGCCTTGCCTGAGCAGTATGGTGCCGGTTACGGCGGAAACCCGGCAAATTAATTCCAAGCCGATGATCATGGCTTGCAACATGTCTCGGCCGCTTAAACGGTTTGCTTCACATATTGCGAGCGTGCTGGGGATCGCCAGGCAGCCCGGGTGGTTAACCACCCGTAGATGGGTGTCGTCCATCTCAAAGCCATGCCCATAAGAGGAATTAAGAAACGCCGCATTGTCGGGGGATGTCTTGAATCCATAATAAACAACGGTCGCTTGGCTGTTTCCTCCCAGACTTTGGACCATTCGAGTGATCTGTTTACTCCAAGGAAGAGTTGCGCATGCGAACTGGATTCCGATTTGGTCTATCAACAGGTCGATCGCCTTGTCTACGACGCTTTTCGGAACATCGGTGATATTAAGAGTGTTGGCAAAATGTGCCAGTGTTTTTGTTTCGTCCATTTCTTTCCTTATTAACAACGATGGTGCGCGTCATAACAAGCAGCGCACAGGCTTGACTTTAGGACAAAAAACATGACCAAATAGCCAAGAATCGTGACTGTCAAATTCAAGGATTTTGATGAAACTGCAAGCCTTAGAGACGCTGTCTGTCATCATCAAAATGGGGACAATGGCAGCGGCAGCTGATGCGCTGAGCCTCACTCCCAGTGCGGTAAGCATGCAAGTCAAGCAGTTGGAGGCGTACCTGGGGCAGCCGTTATTCGACCGCTCCGGCCTCAGAGTGAAGCCCTTGGCCCTCGCGCTTGAACTCGCCCAAACGGCACAGCCCATACTTCAGAGGGTTGATGAACTGCATCGGCGCACCAGCGAAGCCGTGGAAGGAACTATTCGCCTTGGAATTATCAATAGCATGCAGCCAACTCTGCTGCCGCCTGTGGTTGTCAACCTAAGGTCTCAGTACCCTAAGTTGCAGATGCGTTCTGTGCGGGGAAAAAGCGTGGAGTTGACTGATGCAGTCAAGGCGGGGCATCTGGATGTAGCCGTCGTCGGACAGCCCGAACTCGGCGGATCTGCTCGGCTTGATTGGATCGATCTTCTGCGTTTGGAGTTTTTCTTGATTGTGCCGCCGTTTGAATCAGAGACCGGAGTGACGCGTCTTATTCGGTCATACGACTTGATTCAGTATGACTCCAAAAATGCGGTCTCTGGCCGCGTAGCTGCCAGATATCTGGCCAAGCGCTTGCCGGATAAAAAGGTGGCAATGGAATTTGACGAAATACGCGCCGTGTTCTCCATGGTCAGCGCTGGCCTCGGCGTTGCTGTCGTACAGCTGTCGGAACCTCGGACTATTCTCAGCTACCCGGTTAAGGTAATCAGACTCGAAGACTCGCCAATGATGCAGTATTCAATAGTGACGAGAAAAGGTGAAAGCGACATTCGTACTATCCGTGCACTAATATCAGTCGTAAAGACAGTCGTTCAAACTTCAATTGTGAGCCCAGAAAGACTGTTCTCAATCAAAGAGCAAGCGCCGATCAGCCGTGTAAGAAATGAGAAATGAGCCCTTATCCTAAAGAGCAAGGCTTTGGACGGGCCAAGACCATTGGGTGGGTCCGGCAAGTGATGGTTCGTGGGAGGGGCAAGGTCGGCCAGACATTTGTCCTGAACATCGCCGTCCATAACCTGGTGCGCATGCGCTCGTTGGGACAAATCCGTCTGCAGGACGCCCCATCCGTGTAAAACAGGAGAAGTCAGACACCGAAGTGCGCGGCGGCTGTCTCAACAGCACGGTGTCTGGCTCCTGCGGAGCCAGACACCCGGCGCAGCCCGGCGCGCCTACGCTCGCATACCCGCGAAAACCGCCTCGGCCGCGTCCAGCGTGGTGTCGATGACCGCATCGTCGTGGGTGGCAGACACGAAGCCGGCTTCGAAGGCCGATGGCGCGAAGTGCACGCCGCGGTCGAGCATGGCATGGAAGAAGCGCTTGAAGGCGTCGGCGTCGCCAGCCGATACTTCGGCGAAAGACGTGGGCACCGTGTCGCGGAAATACAGCCCGAACATGCCGCCGACGGCATCGGCCGCGAACGGAATGCCGGCGGCCTGGGCGCGCTGGCGCAGCCCGTCGGCCAGGCGCAGGGTCTGCGCGGCCAGCCGTTCATAGAAGCCGGGCTGGGCAATCAGGCGCAGCGTGGCCAGGCCGGCGGCCACCGCCACCGGGTTGCCCGACAGGGTGCCGGCCTGGTACACGCCGCCCAGCGGCGCCAGGTGGGCCATCAGGTCGGCCCGGCCGCCCAGTGCGCCCACCGGCATGCCGCCGCCGATGACCTTGGCCAGCGTGGTCAGGTCGGGCTTGATGCCCGCCAGGCCCTGCACACCCTGCGGGCCGACGCGGAAGCCCGTCATGACTTCGTCGAAGATCAGCACGGCACCATGCTGCGTGCAGACGTCGCGCAGGCCCTGCAGGAAGCCGGCGGCCGGCTTGATCAGGTTCATGTTGCCCGCCACCGGTTCGACGATCACGCAGGCGATATCGGCGCCGTGCTGCGCGAAGGCGGCCTGCACCGCGGCCAGGTTGTTGTATTCGAGGGTCAGCGTGTGCGATACGAATTCGGGCGGCACGCCGGCCGAGCTGGGGTTGCCGAAGGTCAGCAGGCCCGAGCCGGCCTTGACCAGCAGGCTGTCGGAATGCCCGTGGTAGCAGCCTTCGAACTTGACGATCTTGGCCCGGCCGGTGGCGCCGCGCGCCAGGCGGATGGCCGTCATGGTGGCTTCGGTGCCCGAGCTGACCAGCCGCACCTGTTCCAGCGAGGGCAGGCGTTCGATCAGTACTTCGGCCAGTTCGACCTCGGCCCGCGTGGGCGCGCCGAACGACAGCCCGTCGAGCGCGGCCTCGCGCACGGCCTGCACCACGTCGGGGTGGGCGTGGCCCAGGATGGCGGGGCCCCAGGAACCGACGTAGTCGATGTAGCGGGTGTCTTCTTCGTCCCACACGTAGGGGCCTTGCGCGCGCTTGATGAAGCGTGGCGTGCCGCCTACCGAGCGGAAGGCGCGTACGGGCGAATTGACGCCGCCGGGAATGCTGCGGCAGGCACGGTCGAAGAGTTGGGCGTTGCTGGACATGGTGTTACGGCTGGAAGTGGGTGGAAGCGATGAAAGGCGCCGCGCAGGCCAGCGCGGCCTGGCGGATGTCGGGCGCCTCGAACAGGCCGGTGATGACGGCGATGCTGTCGGCGCCGGCCTGGGCGACTTGCGGCGCATTGGCAGGCGTGATGCCGCCGATGGCCACCACGGCGGGCCGCGGCGCCGCGCTGCCGGCGGCCAGCGCGCGCGCCTGGCCGATCAGCGCCAGCGGGGCGCGCACCGCCTGCGGCTTGGTGGAAGAGGGAAACACCGCGCCGAAGGCGATGTAGTCGGCGCCGGCCTCGAGCAGCTGGCGCGCCCGCGCCAGGTCGTCGTAGCACGATGCGCCCAGGATCAGGCCAGGGCCGGCCTGGGCGCGCGCCTGCGCCAGGTCGCCGTCGTCGCGGCCCAGGTGGGCGCCGTCAGCGCCGACTTCCAGCGCCAGTTGCCAGTGGTCGTTGACCAGGAACACCACGCCCAGTTCGCGGCACAGCGGCGCCAGCGCGCGGGCCTGCGCGGCGCGCAGCGCGGGGCTGGCGTCTTTGCGGCGCAGCTGCAGGGCGGTCATGCCGCCGCCGGCGGCCTGGCGCACGGCATCCAGCAGGCGGCCGGTGTCGTCCCATTCGGGGGTGACGCCATACAGTCCGGCCGGGAAGCGCAGGGAATTCATGGCTGTGCCTTGCGGGTCATGGCGCGCCGACGCGGTTGGGAATGCGCCGGCCCATGCCGGCCAGGAACGCGCTGCCCACGGTGTCGTCGGCATGGCGCAGCGCCTGTTCGACGGCCTTGGGCATGTCCAGCCCCTGGGCCAGCATGGCCGCGACGGCGGTGGCGGCCACCCCGCCGGTGTCGCTATTGCGTTCGGGCGGCGCCTGCCAGGGCCAGGTGGCGGTCTGTCCGCCCGGGCCCAGCAGCACGTTGGCATGGTGCCCCGGCCGCATCGGCGCGCCCAGCACCAGCACCCACTGCGCCCCGCCTGCCACCAGGGCGTGCATCGGGCTGGGCGCGTCGCCGATGTCGATATCGCCATCGGCGTGCCATTGCGCCAGCCGCAGGTGCTCGACCACGACCAGGTCGGTTTGCGGCAGCACCAGTTCCAGGGTGGCGGCCAGCAGGTCGTCGGCGTCGTCCTGCGAGGCGGCGTCGTGCGCCGGCAGGCCGCGCTGGCCCAGGTGCAGCACCAGCGGCACCTGGCTGTAGTCGGCGGCCACCTGCGCGGCCACGCTGGCGGCCTCGGCGCCGTACAGCCCGCCGACCTTGATGGCCTGCACCGGCATGTCTTCGAGCAGGCAGCGGGCCTGGTCGTCGAGCAGTTCGGGCGACACGGGGTGGATTTCTTCGATGCCGGCGGTATCCTGGACGGTCAGGGCGGTGGCCGCGGCCAGGCCGTGGCACCCCAGGCGGGCACAGGTCACGGCGTCGGCCGGCAGGCCGTCGGCGCCAGACGGGTCGACCGGCCCGAAAATCAGGATAAGAGGGGGAGTCACTGGAGCCACATGCTGCGCGAAAGAGGGGGGGCGCCGGCTGCGCCAGGGCAAATCGGGCAACCCCTATTGGGTTTCGGTAAGATTGCCCCATTCTAATGGATGCGCCTGACGCCTGGCCCGCACCCGGGGCGGGCGTCCGTCGATGTAACAGAGAAAAGAGAACTATGCGTACTTGGATGTGTCTGATCTGTGGTTGGGTTTACGATGAAGAGGCCGGCCTGCCCGATGAAGGCATCGCCCCCGGCACCCGCTGGGAAGACGTGCCTCCCAATTGGGTCTGCCCCGAATGCGGGGCCCGCAAAGAAGACTTCGAACTGATGGAAATCTGATCTCGCGAGTGTCCCGGCCGTTCGCGGCCTGGCCGCTTGCGCACAGCCCCAAGGGGTTGCCATGACCGACGAAAACCACGATACGCAGGCCGACGACGACGCCACCGACGCGCCGGCCACCGATTTTTCCAATCAGTTCCTGATCGCCATGCCCCAGATGGTCGAGGGCAGCCTGGCCGGTTCGGTCATCTATGTCTGCGAACATACGGCGCGCGGCGCGCTGGGGCTGGTCATCAACCGGCCCACCGACCTCACCCTGGCCAGCTTGTTCGAGCGCATCGATCTCAAGCTCGAGATCCGGCCCGTGAAAGATTCTCCCGTGTTCTTCGGCGGGCCGGTGCAAACCGACCGCGGCTTCGTGCTGCACGCGCCGGCCGGCGACTACAGTTCCAGCATCAAGCTGGGTGATCTGGCGCTGACCACCTCGCGCGACGTGCTGCAGGCCGTGGCCGACGGCAACGGCCCGGCGCGTATGCTGGTCACCCTGGGCTATGCGGGCTGGGGCGCCGGCCAGCTCGAAAGCGAAATGGCCCAGAACGCCTGGCTCAGCGTGGGCGCCGATGCCGACATCATCTTCGACGTGCCGCCCGAAGACCGCTACCCCGCCGCCCTGAAGCTGCTGGGCGTCGATCCGGTGATGCTGTCCGGCGGTGCGGGGCATGCCTGAAGAAACCCTGCTGGCCTTCGATTTCGGCGAAAAGAAAATCGGCATTGCCATCGGCAATACGCTGACACGGCAGGCACGGCCCCTGGAAATCATCTTCTCCGAAGTCCGCGAGGCGCGCTTTGCCCGCATCGGGCAGTTGCTGCAGCTATGGCAGCCGCAGCGCGCGGTGGTTGGCCTGGCGCTGGCCACCGATGGTGGCGAACAGCCTGCCACCGCGCGCTGCCGGCGCTTCGCCAACCAGTTGCACGGCCGCTTCGGCCTGGCCGTCGAACTGGTCGACGAGCGCGGCTCTAGCATGGAAGCCCAGCGCCTGCTGGGCACCCATGCGCCCGACGACGCGGTGGCGGCCGCCGTAATCCTGCAACGCTATCTCGACGCCCTGCCATGACACGTGCCCAGTCGTGCGCCGACCCCGATCGCGAGTATGATGCTGGCCGGCCGGCGGCGCGCCACACGGGCGGCGCCGATGCGGCCTGGGAGCCCCTGATTTGCTGAAGTTGCCGCGTGTCATCCTGCGCCTTGCCCTGGTGGCGCCATGGATCGTCTTCGGCCTGCTGTGCGTGGGCCTGGCCTACCCCTTCATGGAACTGCCCGCGCGCGCCGGCCTGAACCGCTACTGGTCGCGCAAGCTGATGGCCATGTGCGGCATCCGCGTGGTGGCAAGCGGCGAGCCGGTGCTGTCCGGCCCCGTGCTGTGGGTGGCCAACCATGTGTCCTGGGTCGATATTTTCGTGGTCAATTCGGTGCGCGCCACGGCCTTCGTGGCCAAGAGCGAAATCCGCAACTGGCCGCTGATCGGCTGGCTGGCGGCCGGCGCCGGCACGCTGTTCATCGAGCGCGGCCAGCGCCATGCCGTGCATGCGGTGGGCGAATCGGTTCAGATGCGCTTCCGGCAAGGCGTGGCGGTGGGCCTGTTTCCCGAAGGCACCACCAGCGAGGGCGATACCGTGCGCCCCTTCCACGCCAGCCTGTTCGAGCCGGCCCGCACCGCCGGCGTGCCCATCCAGCCGGTGGTGCTACGCTTCCTGCAGCATGGCCGGCGCAGCCCGCTGGCCGCGTTCGTGGGCGAAGAAACCCTGGCGGTGAACCTGTGGCGCGTGCTGGGGGCCACCGGCCTGGCCGTGGAAGTGGAATTCCTGCCGCCGCTGCAGGCGCAGGCCCCTGACGGCCAGCCCGTCAGCCGGCTCGAGATATCGCGGCAGGCGCGCGCAGCCATCGCCGCCCGGCTGTAGGCATAGGGCGCGACTATCCCAAAGGTGTCAGGCTCCTGGTGGAGCCTGACACCTGCCGGCCGATCTGCCGCCTGGCGGTTCCCGCCGCGCTATTCGTCCAGCGGATCCTGGAACTGCGAGCACTTGATCTGCACCACCTTGCGGTCTTGCAGCCGCATGGCCGTCAGCGAGCCGCCCCATACGCAGCCGGTGTCCAGGCAGATGGCGTCGGGACGCACCAGCAGGCCCAGGGTGGACCAGTGCCCGAATACCACGGTGATGTCGCGCGTGGCGCGGCCGGGCACGTCGAACCAGGGCAGCAGGCCGGCCGGCCATGCGCCCGGGGCCACCTTGGTGGCGAATTCCATGTGGCCCGCCGGCGTGCACAGGCGGATGCGGGTCAGCGCGTTGATGATTACGCGCATCCGCTTGCCGCCCTTGTGGCGTTCTTTCCATTGGGCCGGCTCGTTGCCGTACATTTTCTGCAGCGCTTTCTGCCAGTTCGGCCCGCGCAGGGCGTCCTGGACTTCGCCGGCCAGCGCCAGGGTCTTGGCCACGCTCCATTTGGCCAGCACGCCGGCATGCACCAGCAGATGGCCCTGCTCGAAGTGGGCCAGCGGCCGAAAGCGCAGCCAGTCGATCAGTTCGTCGGCGTCGGGGGCCTGCAGGATCTCGTCGATGGTGTCCGACTTCGACGGCTTGCGCACGCCGGCGGCGGCGGCCAGCAGGTGCAGGTCGTGATTGCCCAGCACCGAGACGGCGCGCTCGCCCAGGCCGATGATGCGGCGCAGGCTGGCCAGTGACTGCGGGCCGCGGTTGACCAGATCGCCGGCAAACCAGAACTGCGCGTCGGGGTCGCCGGCCAGGTCGGGGTGTGCAAGAAGTTCGTCCAGCGGCGCGCAGCAGCCTTGCACGTCGCCAATCATCCAGATGCTGCCTTTCATGCGGGGCTTCGTCTCCAGGGCCAGCGCGCCTGCGCGAACCGCGCGGTGGCGTGGCGGTATTCCATCAGGCTGAGCGCACCCAGCGCCAGCAGTGTGGCCCCCAGATTGGGGCCCAGCGCCGTCAGCCAGGGCGGCCAGCGGCTCAGCATGCCGACGTTCAGCGCCAGCTGGTTCAGCATAAAAAAGCCCACGCCCAGCAGGATGCCGATGAACACCTTGGCGCCCACGCCGCCGCGGCGCGATTGCATGAAGCCGATGGGCGCGGCGATGGTGATCATGACCAGCAGCGTGAAGGGATACGAGACCTTGCGCCACAGCGCCACCACCTGGCGGCCGGCGTCCAGCTGGTTGTGGTGCAGGTAGTCGATGTAGTCGAGCAGGGTGCCCAACGACATGCGCTCGGGGGTCAGCACGCGGGCCAGCAGGCGTCCGGGGCTGAGCGTGGTGTCCAGATCGCGCTGCGGCAGCTTGCTCACGCGCGCCGGCGGCGTGCGGGGCGGCTTGGCGTCGGCCAGCGCCTGCGCGGCGCGGTCGTCGATGTGGGTCTCGACCACGTCTTTCAGCGTCAGCTTGTCGTTGGTGAACGCGCCGGTGGCGGCCGTGGACATGGTGGTTAGCTGCAGGCCAGGCTTGAATTCATACACCGTCACGCCCTCGACATTGCCGTCGGCCAGCAGCTTGGCAATGTTGATGATGCGCGTGCCACCGTCGCGGGTGGGTTCTTTGAACCAGTAGCCGCTGTCCATGCGGGTGCCGCTGGCCTTGCCGCGGAACATCAGGCTGGCTTCGCCGCTTTTGATCTCGGCGGCCGGCGTGACGAACTCGGACAGCAGCGAGGCGCCGATCATCAGGGGCAGGGTAATCAGCCACAGCATGCGCAGCAGTCGCATGCCGCTGACCCCCGAGACCCGCAGGATGACCAGTTCGTTGCGCTGCGCCAGCCCGGCCAGCGCCAGGATGGCGCCGATCAGCAGCCCGATGGGCAGCAGGTCGTACAGGCGGGTGGGCAGCGCCAGAGCCTGCATGTACAGCAGGGCCAGCATGCTGAACTTGTCGCCCACGTTGTCCAGGTCGTCGACCAGGGCGAAGAACGTGAACAGGCCCAGCAGGGCCAGCAGGACCACTGCGCAAGAGCGATAGATTTCGCGGGCCAGATAGCGGCGGGCTGTACGCATGAAAAAGGTGTGCGTCGGTATGCGCGTAAACGTGGAAGCTTACCAAAATCGGCCGGTATTCCGGCACTTCCTTGCGTATGTCAAGGAATGTCAACCATGCGCATGCGGCGGGTCAGGGTGCCGGTGCGTGAATTCAAGTAACTGGTGCGCCGGTGTTTGTCGTAATAGCGGGGGTTGGGCAGCATGGCCGCCAGGCGCGCCGCCTGCGAACTGCCCAGGCCGGCGGCGCTGGTCTTGTAGTAGTGGCGGGCAGCCGCCTCGGCGCCGAACACCCCCACGCCCCATTCGGCCACATTCAGATACAGCTCCAGAATGCGCCGCTTGGGCATCACATGTTCGATCATGTAGGTCAGCACCAGTTCCTGGCCCTTGCGCAGGTAGCTGCGCGAGCTTGACAGGAACAGGTTCTTGGCCAGCTGCTGGGTAATGGTGGAGCCGCCGCGCATCTTGTGGCGGCCGCGCGCCTGCTGGCGCTGGTTGTATTCCCAAGCCTTGCGGATGGCGTCCCATTCGACGCCGTCGTGCTCGGTGAAATTGGCGTCTTCAGACGCCACTACCGCCCGCTTGAGCGAATTGCTGATGCGGTCGTACGGTACCCACTGGTACTGCAGCTCGGCATCGGGGTCGGTCTCGCGCAGCCGCGACAGTTCCTGGCGCATGATGGCGCTGCTGCCCGGGTCGCGGTAGGCATACCAGACCACCAGGCAGAACATCCACAGCTGGTACATGATCAGCAGGCACAGCAGTGCCATGATACCCGCGCCAATGACCCGGCCCCAGCGGATCCGGCTCATGGTCGAACGGCGCGTCGGCATGCCCGGTCAGTCCTTGGCCAGCAGCGCGGCGCGCAGGGCGGTCAGGACGGGCGACGGGTCGGGCCGCACCCCGTGCCAGATCAGGAAGCTTTCGGCAGCCTGGCCCACCAGCATGCCCAGGCCGTCGGCCGTGCGGGCGGCGCCGTCTTCGGTGGCCTGGCGCATGAACGCCGTGGGATGGGCCGCATACATCATGTCGTAGGCCAGGGCATCGGGCGCGTACAGGCCGCGCGGCAGGTCGGGCGCGGCACCCTGCAGGCTGCTGGCGGTGGCGTTGATCACCACGTTCCAGCCGCCCGCGGCGCCGGCTTCGGCCAGGGCCCCCGCCGTGACGTGCGTGCCCGGCACGGCGCCGGCCGCGGCCCAGCCGGCGGCCAGGTCGTGCGCGCGCTGGGGGCTGCGATTGACGATATGGATGCGGGCGCAGCCGGCGGCGGCCAGCGGCTGCAGCACGCCGCGGGCCGCGCCGCCGGCGCCTATCAGCAGTACGCGGGCGCCTTCCAGTGTCACGCCCAGCCGCAGCAGGTCGCCCACCAGCCCCACGCCGTCGGTGTTGCAGCCGTGCCAGGCGCCGTCGCGCAGCCACAGCGTATTGACGGCGCCGGCCAGGCGAGCCCGTTCGCTGAGGTGCGCGCCGGCCAGTTCGCGGGCTTCTTGCTTGAACGGCACGGTCACGTTCAGGCCCAGCCCGCCCTGGTCGCGAAACGCCTGCACGGTGGCCGCAAAGCCGTCCACCGGCGCCGGCAGACGCTCATACTGCAGCGGCTTGCCGGTCTGTGCCGAGAACATGGCATGGATCTGCGGCGAGCGGCTGTGCGCCACGGGGTTGCCGATCACGGCGTAGCGGGGCAGGGAACTGGCCTGGCTCATGGGACTCGGGTTTCCAGGGTGTCGTTGACGAAATGCCAGGTGCGGGTAATGACCAGCATGTCGGCTTCGCGCGCGATCTGCGGCGGGAAGGGCGGAAAAGGCGCCGCCATTTGCACGATGCGCCGCGCGGCCTGGTTCAGCACGGCGTGTTCCGACGGCTGGTCGATCTCGACGCTGGCCACGCTGCCGTCGGCGCGCACCGACACGGTAATCTGCAACGAGCCGTAGATGCGGCCGCGCGCCTCTTCGGGGTAGTGCTGGGTGCCGATGGCTTCGATGCGCGAACGCCAGGCGTCGAGATAGGCGGCGTAGCGCGACGCCTGTGCCGAGGGCGCGACGAATTCCTTGCGCGGCTGCGCGTTGTACGACTGGATGCGGGCGGCCAGCGTGGCGACCTGCGCGTTCTGTACCACGCCGGGCTGGTCGTGCACGTCTTCGCCGGGCGCCGTGGCGTCGGGCCACGGGTAGACCGGCTGCCGCTCGGTGCCGGTCTTGGCCTGGGCCTGCAACTGGGTCAGCAGGCGCATCTGTTCGGCTTCGAGCTGCGCCTGCCGTTTGCGCATGGCCTGCAGTACGATGGTCTCGGCTGATTCGCCGGTGCGCGGCAGCGGCGTGGCGGCCACGCCGCGCTCGGCATTGCCGCCGCCGTCCACCTGGCTTTGCGCCACTACTTGGGCCTGGACGGGGGCGGACTGGGTATGGGCATTGACCAGCACGATTTCCAGCGGCGCCTGCGCGGGCCGGGCGGGTGCGGACGCGCCGAACCGCCACGCCAGCGCGCCGGCGTGCAGCAGCAGCGAAATCGCCAGTCCGATCCGCAAGTAGTGCTGGGCAGGCGCGCTCAGCCAATGCAGAAACCGGCCCGGCGTCGAGAATGAATCAGCAGAACCTTGCACGAGGGGGATTTTAGACGCCTTGAGGTGGTCGTGTACCGGATCGTGCCCGGTTAGGGGCATGTGAAGGTTCTTCCGGCGTCGGCGCGGGGCTGGGTGGCTGCCTCGGCTTCACGGTGCCGTCCGGGCGCCCAGCGCGCCCGGGGCCGGCCCCGAGGCGCCTTGGCAGCCACCCAGCCCCGCGCCGACTTGCAGCGAATCTTATTCAATGCGCCGCCGGGGCGATCAGGGTCCTTGCATTCTGGGGGCGTCCGGCAAAAAGGAAAAAAATTGTGCAGGGCCGGCCCGCCCGGCCGCCCAGCGCGGCCGGGCGGGCCATTCGTGTGGCGGTGCGCGGAGGGCGGATTGCCAGGTATTGTCAGGTGTCTGGCTCCCGCCAGGGTGCCAGACACCGTGCTATCGAGACAGCCTGTGCACGTTTCGGTGTCTGGCACCTGCGGAGCCAGACACCTATACGACACCAGCCCGGCCACCTGCCCCGACCGAATGGTTATTTCCGCCGCGCAGGGCGGCGGAAATAACCGGCCCTGCACGTTTTTCTTCCTTTCAGCCGCCGAGCCCCAAGCATGCAAGAACCCGGATCGTCCCGGCGGCGCGGCGAGCATTATTCACTGCAAGTCGGCGCGGGGTGGCGGGGCTGCCGAGGCGCCTCGGGGCCGGACCTGGGCGCGCGGGGCGCCCGGACGGCACCGTGAAGCCGAGGCAGCCCCGCCACCCCGCGCCGACGCCAGAAGAAAAAACCCTCACCCCGCCAATCCCACATACCGGCAATCCACCTCGAGCCCCAGCTCATCCACCCCCAGGATGTCCAGCTCGACGGCAGTGCCGCGTTCGAGTTCGGGCAGGCCGCCCACTCGCGTCACCAGCGGCGCGTTGCCCAGCCGCACCAGGTCTTCGCGCAGCACGTGCGCCACCGCGCGGGTGATGCCCTGTTGTTGTAGCCAGCGCAGGCACCAGTAGCGTTCCATGTTGCCCTGGAACTCGTTCCAGGCGGCGTACTGGGCGTCGAAGGCGCCGATGATCGCGAACAGGTCGGCGTCGCGCGGCTTGAAAGGCGCCACCAGGCGGGCCGATACGCCGTGCTCGACCGCGGCGATCAACTGCCACTGGTTGACCAGGTCGACATACCGGCGCAGCGGCGAGGTGCTCCAGGCATATTGCGGCACCCCGATGGCCTCGTGCGGCAAGGCCTGGGTGCTCATGCGCACCCGGCCGGCCTGCTGCGAGCGGTAGATGCCCGGCACGCCGTGCTGGTGCAGCAGGCCGCCCCACACATTGTTGGCCAGGATCATGTATTCGGCCACCATGCGGTCCAGCGGCGCGTTGCGCTGGCGCGGCACCAGGCGCACCGGCGTGTCGGGGTCGTCGGGGCTGCCGTCCAGGTAAAAGCTGTACTCCACCCGCGAATTGTTCTCGGGCTTGCCGCGCACGGCATCGCGCTGCGCCGACAGCGCGCTGGCCAGCTGCCACAGCGGCCGCAGCCAGTGCCCATAGGGCAGCGGCGCATCGGGGTCGTTCAGGGCGGCCTCGGTGACCTGCCCATCGAGTCCGTTGTGGCGCAGGTTCTCGCGCACCACTACGCGCTCCACCCGCGTCTCCGACGCGATGATCTCGCCGCTGGCCGGGTCGGCCGTTACATACAGCGACAGCGCCGGCACCTCGCGGCCCGCATCCAGTGAGAACGCCTGGATGACATTGTCGGGCTGCATGGGAATCTTCTCGCCCGGCATGTACACGGTGGACAGGCGCGCGCGCGCCAGCTTGTCGAGTTCGCTGCCGCGGGTCACGGCCAGGCCCGGTGCGGCCACGTGGATGCCGACGCGCACCTTGCCGTCGGGCAGGGCGCAAACCGACAGCGCGTCGTCGATTTCAGTGGTGGTGATGTCGTCCACCGAATAGATCTCGGCCTCGGCCAGCGGCAGTTCGCGTTCCAGCGGCGGAATGGCGGTGTCCGGAAAACCGGTGCCGCGCGGAAAGTGGGTGGCCAGGAAGCGGCGCTTGTGCAGCGCCAGCGGATGCGGCCAGGCGCCCAGTTCCAGCAGCAGGCGGTCGGGGCTTTTCTGCAGCCGCGCGCAGGCGGCGTCCAGGGCCTTCCATTGCATGCTGTTCTTGTCGGGCCGGATCAGCAGCGATTCGGCGGCCTGGGCAATGTCGCCGGGCAGGCGGCCCGCCGCCATCTCGTCGATCCACTGCTGCTGCTGTTCGGCCTGCTTCTGCTTCTTGTCCAGCGCCGCCAGCGCCGCGGCCAGGATGTCCGGGGGCGCTGGCCGGTAGCGGCCCTTGCCGCGCCGGTGGAAGTATGCCGGCGCGCCGTGCAGGCGCATCAGCAGCGCGGCCTGCTCCACGGCGCCGGGCGCATGGCCGAAATAATCGGCCGCCAGGGCGGCCGAGTCGAATTCTTCCTGCGGCGCGCATTCCCACAAGAACTGCAGGTCCAGCGCCTCGGCGGCCTGCGCGGCCTGGGGCAGCAGCGCGGCCGGCGCCGGCTCGGCAAAGGTGAACAGCGTGTTGGCGCGCTTGATCTTGCTGCGCTTGCCCGATTCCGACTCCACCTGCAGGCTGGCGTCGGTTTCGGACAGGATATTGGCGGCCTTGAAGCCGCCGTCTTCTTCGTAAAACACGTACATAATCAGTCCATCGAGGGCGCGGCGTCCGCGCTGGCCCGCGCGGGGCGGGCTTCTGCTTGTTTATATAGCTGGAATGGGGGTTGGGTCAGGGGCCGGGGGCCGCGCAGGCAAAATCCAGCACCTCGGGCAGCCAGCGCTCGAAATCCGACAGCCCGTGGTCGCTGCCCGGCACGATGCGCTGCCGGCAGCCGGCATAGCGCGCCTGCATTTCGCGCCAGTCCAGCACTTCGTCGCCGGTGGCCGCCACCAGGAAATAACGGTCGGGCTGCGTCACGGCCGCCACCCGCGCGGCGGCCAGTTCATCGACATACTCGGCGCGGAACTCGAACGGCGCGTCGGAATGATACATGCGATGCTGGCCTACCTGCGTGGCCAGGTCGCGCGCCGCCTCGACCGCGGGGTTGAGCAGCACGGCCTTGCAGTCCAGCTGTTCGGCCAGCCAGGTGGCGTAGTAGCCGCCCAGCGACGATCCGATGATGGTCAGGCGGCGCGGGCTGTCGGCCCGGGCCAGCTGGCCGCGCGCCAGGCTCAGCGCCAGGTCCAGCGCCTGGCGGGGGCTGGCCGGCAGCTGCGGGCACTGCCAGTCGCGTTCGCCCGCCAGGCCCCGCGCGGCCAGCGCCTGCGCCATCAGGCGGGCCTTGAACGACTCGGGCGACGAGCGAAAGCCGTGCAGGTACAGGATCATGGCGCGTCCCGCTGTGCCAGGGCCTCGAGCAGCTTGCCGTGCACGCCGCCGAAGCCGCCGTTGCTCATTACCAGCACGTGGTCGCCGGGGCGGGCGGCCTGCGCCACTGCGGCCACCAGGGCGTCCAGGTCGTCGTAGCTCGAGGCGCGCTCGCCCAGCGGGGCCAGCACTTCATCGGGGTTCCAGCCCAGCGCGTGCTTGCCGCTGCGCGCGCCGAAGCAGAATACCCGGTCGGCGCCCTGCAGCGCGGTGGGCAGGCGGGCCGCCATGGCGCCCAGCTTCATGGTGTTCGAGCGAGGCTCCAGCACCGCTAGAATGCGCGCCTGGCCTACCTGGCGCCGCAGGCCTTCCAGGGTGGTTTCGATGGCGGTGGGGTGGTGCGCGAAATCGTCGTACACCTTCACGCCGCCAGCGGTGCCGCGCAGTTCCATGCGGCGCTTCACGCCGCCGAAGCGGCTCAGCGCCGCCACGCCCGCGGCCGGATCCACGCCGGCATGTTCGGCCGCCGCCAGCGCCGCCAGGGCGTTCAGGCGGTTGTGTTCGCCGCCCAGCGTCCAGTGCACCGTGCCCACCGCCTGGCCGCCGCGCCGCACCTCGAAGGCGCCGTCGCCGTCCGCCGGGCCGGCCTGCCAGGCGCCGTCCGTGCCGAAGTGCACAGTTTCCGACCAGCAGCCGCGCGCCATGACGCGGTCCAGCGCGGGGCTGCCGGTGGGCAGCACAATGCGTCCGCTCCCGGGAATGGTGCGCACCAGGTGGTGGAACTGGGTCTCGATGGCCGCCAGATCGGGGAAGATGTCGGCGTGGTCGTATTCCAGGTTGTTCAAGATGGCCGTGCGCGGGCGGTAATGCACGAACTTCGAGCGCTTGTCGAAGAAGGCGGTGTCGTATTCGTCGGCCTCGATCACGAACGGCCGCACCGCCGGGTCATAGCGCGCCGACACCTTCAGGTCGTGCGCCACGCCGCCGATCAGGAAATTGGGCCGCAGGCCGGCCGCCTCGAGTATCCAGGCCAGCATTGAGCTGGTGGTGGTCTTGCCGTGCGTGCCGGCCACGGCCAGCACGTGGGCGCCCGGCAGCACGTTGTCGCCCAGCCACTGCGGGCCCGATACATAGCGGGCGCCGCTGTCCAGAATGGCTTCCATCAGCGGGTTGCCGCGCGTTACCACATTGCCGATCACGTACAGGTCGGGCGCCACGGCCAGCTGGTCGGCGCCATACCCTTCGATCAGGTCGATGCCCTGCTCGGCCAGCTGGGTGCTCATCGGGGGGTACACGGCGGTGTCGCAGCCCGTGACCCGGTGGCCGGCCGCCCGCGCGATCAGTGCCAGGCCGCCCATGAAAGTGCCGCAAATGCCAAGAATATGCAGGTGCATTGATGTTCTCCTGGGCGCATTGTAGAGGCTCGCCCGTCACCCGCCGCCTGCGGTTATGATCCAGCCATGAACCGTCGTTTCTTTCTGTATGCCGGCGCCGCCGCAGCCGCGGCCGTGGCCGGAGGCTATGTCTACCGGGAACGCAGCCGTGCTGGTGCGGGGCCCGCCGCCCCGGCTTCCGCCGATGTTGATCCGGTCGCCGCGCTGCGCGCGCTGCCGCTGCCCGACCTCGATGGCAAGCCGCGCAGCCTGGCCGACTGGCAGGGCCGGCCCATGGTGGTCAATTTCTGGGCAACCTGGTGCGCGCCCTGCGTAAAAGAAATGCCCGAATTGCAGGCCTTGCATCAAAAATACCCGGCCATCCAGTTTGTGGGCATTGGCGTGGATAAAGCCGAAAACATGCGGCAATTCCTGCAAAAAGTGCCTGTCTCGTATCCCCTGCTGGTTATGGGCGCTGGGGCCATAGATACCCTGCGTACCTTGGGCAACCCGGCAGGTGGGTTGCCGTTTACCCTGGTTTTCGATGCAAATGGCCGAATTAACCGGAAAATCCTCGGTCAGATCCAGCCCGACGATCTCGACCGCACCCTGCAGGCCCTGGCCGCCTGATCCGCCGCGCCGCTGGCGCACCAAAACGGGGCATTAGCGGCGTATCTGTTGGACAAATGATGTGAATAGGCGTAAAAAGGCGGTTTATCGATAGTTTTGCCGACACTTTGCGGCTGGCCTTCCGGCGCAACCCACATGGCGCAACAGATCCTGGTATTGCACGGCCCCAACCTGAACCTGCTGGGTTCACGCGAGCCCCATCTCTACGGCAGCCTCACGCTGGCGCAGATCAACCAGGGCCTCGAAGCGCTGGCCGCGCAGCTGGGCATCGGCCTTACCGCGTGGCAAAGCAATCACGAAGGCGCGCTGGTCGAGCGCATCCAGGCGGCCCGGCAAGACGGCACCGATTTCATCGTCATCAACGCGGCAGCCTACACGCACACCAGTATTGCCGTGCGCGACGCCCTGGCGGCGGTTGCGATCCCTTTTGTTGAAGTACATTTGTCGAACCTGTATAAACGCGAGCCGTTCCGGCAGCATTCCTACCTGTCCGACCTGGCCGTCGGCCTGGTCTGCGGCCTGGGGGCCGACGGCTACGAGGCGGCAGTGCGTTATGCGGCACGGCATTAGCGCGGCATTCCAGTCCCCGGACTCACCTTTACCTCTTCTACATACGATACGGCGCGGCCCTGACGCAGACGCGCCGCCAACATTAATCGGGAAGCAGCTTCTATGGACCTCCGAAAACTCAAGACCCTGATCGACCTGGTGGCGGAATCGGGCATTGCCGAGCTTGAAATCACCGAGGGCGAAGGCAAGGTCCGCATCGTCAAGTTCTCGCAGACGCTGCAGCCGGTGGCCTACCATGTGCCCGAGGCGCCCGCGGCCGCCGCCGCGCCGGCTCCGGCCGCCGCGGCGGCCGCTGCCGCGCCGGCCCCCGAGGCCGCGCCCGTTCCGCAGGGCCACGTGGTCAAGGCGCCCATGGTGGGTACCTTTTACCGCGCGCCCAACCCGGGCGCCGCGCCCTTCGTCGACGTGGGCCAGTCGGTCAAAGAAGGCGACCCGCTGTGCATCATCGAAGCCATGAAGCTGCTCAATGAAATCGAAGCCGACAAGTCCGGCGTCATCAAAGAGATCCTCGTCGAAAATGGCGAACCCGTCGAATACGGCCAACCGCTGTTCGTCATTGGCTGATCGCGCATATGTTTGAAAAGATCCTGATCGCCAACCGCGGCGAGATCGCGCTGCGCATCCAACGCGCCTGCCGCGAGCTCGGCATCAAGACGGTGGTCGTGCACTCCGAGGCCGACCGCGACGCCAAATACGTGCGCCTGGCCGACGAGTCCGTATGCATCGGGCCGGCGCCGTCGCGCGAAAGCTACCTGAACATGCCGGCCATCATTTCGGCGGCCGAAGTCACCGATTCCGAAGCTATTCACCCCGGCTACGGCTTCCTGTCCGAAAACGCCGATTTCGCCGACCGGGTCGAGAAAAGCGGCTTCGTGTTCATCGGGCCGCGGCCGGAAACCATCCGGCTGATGGGCGACAAGGTCAGCGCCAAGCGCGCCATGATCGAAGCCGGCGTGCCGGTGGTGCCCGGCTCTGAAGGCGCGCTGCCCGACGATTCCCAGGAAATCCTGCGCGTGGCGCGCGAAGTGGGCTATCCGGTCATCATCAAGGCCGCGGGCGGCGGCGGCGGGCGCGGCATGCGGGTGGTGTACACCGAGGCCGCGCTGCTCAACGCCGTTACCATGACGCGTTCCGAAGCCGGCGCGGCCTTCAACAATCCCGAAGTCTACATGGAGAAGTTCCTCGAGAACCCGCGCCATGTGGAAATCCAGGTACTGGCCGACGGCGGGCGCAACGCCGTGTGGCTGGGCGAGCGCGACTGTTCCATGCAGCGGCGCCACCAGAAGGTCATCGAAGAAGCCCCGGCGCCGGGCATCGCCCGCCGCCTGATCGAGCGCATTGGCGACCGCTGCGCCGATGCCTGCCGCAAAATGGGCTACCGCGGGGCCGGCACGTTCGAATTCCTGTACGAAAACGGCGAGTTCTATTTCATTGAAATGAACACCCGCATCCAGGTCGAGCACCCGGTCACCGAACTCATTACCGGCGTAGACCTGGTCCAGCAGCAGATCCGCATCGCCTCGGGCGAGAAATTCCTGCTGCGCCAGCGCGATATCGCGTTCGAGGGCCATGCCATCGAATGCCGCATCAACGCCGAAGATCCGTTCCGCTTCGTGCCCAGCCCCGGCCGCATCACCAACTGGCATACGCCGGGCGGCCCCGGGGTGCGCATCGATTCGCACGCGTTCAACGGCTATTTCGTGCCGCCCAACTACGACTCGATGATCGCCAAGGTCATCACGTACGGCGACACGCGCGACCAGGCGCTGGCCCGCATGCGCATCGCGCTGTCCGAGATGGTGGTCGAAGGCATTTCCACCAACATCCCGCTGCACCGTGAGCTGCTGCAAGATGCCCGCTTCATCGAAGGCGGCACCAGCATCCATTACCTCGAGCACAAGCTGGCCCAGCGCCCTTGATGCCCAGGCGGGCCCCTGCGGCCCGCCCCACCGGAAAAACCCGCCATGCGTGAACTTGTGCTTCATTGCCTCGAGGCGCAGGCCGAAGCGCTGTCCGATGCGCTGCTCGAAGCCGGCGTATTGTCGGTCTCGGTGGAAGATGCCGACCTGGGCACCGACGCCGAACGTCCGCTGTTCGGCGAGCCCGGCACCGAGCCCGACGTCCAGGCCTGGGACCGCAACCGCGTCGTGGCGCTGCTGCCCGACGGCGCCGACCCGGCCCAGGTCTACGAGCAGGCCATGGCCGGCGCCGGGCTCGATCCCATCCAGGCCGGCGGCTGGGCCCTGCGCGACGTGCCCGACGCCGACTGGGTGCGGCTGACGCAATCACAGTTCGGCCCCATCCACATCGCCCGGCGCCTCTGGATCGTGCCCAGCTGGCACCGCGACGACCCGGCCGTGCCCGGGCCGTCCGCCCCGGCCGACGACGCCATCCACATCGAGCTCGACCCGGGCCTGGCCTTCGGCACCGGCAGCCATCCCACTACTCACCTGTGCCTGGCCTGGCTCGAAGCCGAACTGCCGGCCGGCGCCACGGTACTCGACTACGGCTGCGGTTCCGGCATCCTGGCCATCGCCGCCCGCAAGCTGGGCGCCGGCGCCACCGACGCGGTCGACATCGATCCGCAGGCGGTGCAGGCCACGGCCGACAATGCGCGCATCAACCAGGTCAGCCTGCGCGCCATGCTGCCCGATGCGCTGGCTGACGGCACCTACCAGGTGGTGGTGGCCAACATCCTGTCCAATCCGCTGAAAGTGCTGGCGCCCATGCTGGCCGGGCGCGTGGCGCCCGGCGGCCAGCTGGTGCTCTCGGGCGTGCTCGAGCGCCAGGCCGACGAAGTGGCGGCCGCCTATGCGCCCTGGCTGGCCATGTCGGTCTGGCAGGCCCGCGACGGCTGGGTCTGCCTGCACGGGCGCAAGACCTGAGCGCGCGCCGCAGGGGGGACGCGCCATGGCCATGACTACCCGCTGCCCGCAGTGCGGCACCGCCTTCAAGGTGGTGCCCGACCAGCTGCGGGTGCGCAACGGACTGGTGCGCTGCGGCGCCTGCGGCACGGTATTCGACGGCCGCGCCTGCCTGGTGGCGCAAATTCCCCAGGCCGCGCCGTCCAGTCCGCCCGCGCCGCAGGCATCGCCTGCATCGCCCGCAGCGGCGCCCGCGGCGCCGGTACTGGCCGCGGTACCCGATGCTGCGGCGGCCGCGCGGCCCGAGCCCGGCCTGGGCGCGGCGCCGGCAGCCTCGCCCGCCGTCCTGCGCAGCCGATCCGATATCCGCAGGCACGACCCCTACGTGGGCCAGCCCGGGCAAGACGACGCCGATGCATTCGACGGCGCGCCCGCCGACGATGGCGAGCCCCGGCTGCCCGATGCTCAAGCCAGCGCCGCTGCCGGCCCGGACGCGGAAACCGGAGCTGGCGACGCCCATGTCGAGGTCGAGCCCGCGGTGCTGGGCGAGGCGCGCACCCGCTATTACGGCGCCACCGACGTCGGCCGCACCCCGCCGGAATTCCTGGATACCGACCGCCAGAATCGCCGTCATCTGCTGCGCAGCCTGTGGGGCTACGCCTGCGTACTGGGCCTGCTGCTTCTGGCGCTGCAGCTGCTGTATGTGTACCGCTCGGCCATTGCCACTGCCGCGCCGCCGCTGCGTCCGCTGCTGACCAGCCTGTGCCGGCCGCTGGACTGTCAGATCGGCTATGCGCGCCGCATCGAACGCATCTTCATCACGTCTTCATCGCTGCAGCCGCCGCGCGGCCAGGCCGGCGCGCCCGCCGACGGCCCCAGCCACCTGGTGCTGAGCGTGTCGCTGCGCAACCGCTACGACCAGCCCCAGCACTGGCCGGCGCTGCGGCTCGACCTGACCGATCTTTCCGATACCGTGGTGGTGCGCAAGGTGCTGCTGCCCCGGGACTACCTGCCGCCCGGCCAGGCCGACGGCCCCTTCGAGCCCGGCGCCGAGATCAACATCACGGTGCCCATCGAAGTGGCCGGCGCGCAGGTCAACGGTTTCCAACTCGACAAGTTCTTTCCCTGAAGGATGACAAGCATGACGGCTCCCGTTCTGGTTTGCGGTTCGATGGCGTTCGACACCATTGCAGTATTCGATGGCCGGTTCAAAGAACACATCCTGCCCGACCGCATCCAATCGCTCAGCGTGTCATTCCTGGTGCCGGCCATGCGCAAGGAATACGGCGGGTGCGCCGGCAACATCGCCTACAACCTGAAGCTGCTGGGCGGAAATCCGGTGCCGGTGGCTACGGTGGGCGACGACGCCGCCGACTACCTCGAGCGCTTCGCCGGCTTGGGCATCGACATATCGCGCCTGCGCGTCATGCCGGGCACGTTCACCGCCCAGTGCTTCATTACCACCGACCTCGACGACAACCAGATCGCGGCGTTCCACCCCGGCGCCATGGAATTGTCCGCGCAGAACGATCTCAGCGGCGCCCAGGCGAGCTGGGCCATCGTCGCGCCCGATGCCAAGGCCGGCATGTTCGCCCATGCCGAACGGCTGCACGCCGCCGGCATTCCGTTCATTTTCGACCTGGGCCAGGCCATGCCGCTGTTCGACGGCGCCGACCTGGACCGCATGCTGGGCCTGGCCCAGGCGCTGACCGTGAACGATTACGAGGCCGGCGTGGTCGAGCAGCGCACCGGCCGCGGCATGGCCGACATCGCCGCGCAACTGCAGGCCGTGGTGGTGACGCGCGGCGCCGACGGCGCCACGCTGCTGACGGGCGGTACCTCGGTGCACGTGCCGCCGGTGCGGCCCGCCGGGGTGGTCGATCCCACCGGCTGCGGCGATTCGCACCGTGCGGGGCTGCTGTACGGGCTGACCAACGGCTGGAGCTGGCTGGACAGCTGCCGGTTGGCCAATTTGATGGGCGCCATCAAGATTGCCTCGCGCGGCCCGCAAAACCATGCCCCCAGCCGCGCCGACATCGACGCCCAACTGCGCGCCGCCTACGGTATCGGCCTGCCGGCCTAGGAACCCACAGGGCCGCGGGCAGTCGAAGCCCATGGCCTGGCAGGGCAGCCATTGGCGCGCTATGCCGGGGTTACGCTGCGTTGCGGCAACTGTTTTAAAAGTTGCATGCTGTTTCGTACCCGTTTTTTTGACGCGCGTCAGAGTATTATCAGTTGCATAAAATAGTGGTTACCTATGAAGGAGTCCACATGAGCCAAACCCTGTCCTCTTCCGTCATGGCGCCGCGCGCCGGCCGCTGGGTGGCCGTGGCCGCGGTCGTCGCCTCGATGGCCATGCTGGGCGGCTGCGCCAACCGCAGCGCCTCCAGCGGCGTGTATTCGTATGACCAGGCCCAGCGCGAGCAGATCGTGCGCATCGGCACGGTCACCGGCGTGCGTCCCATCACCATCCAGGACGATAAATCCAGCGGCGTGGGCATGATCGCCGGCGGCGCCCTGGGCGGCGTGGCGGGCAACGCGGTGGGCGGCGGCACGGGCCGCGCCCTGGCTACCGTGGGCGGTGCCATTCTGGGCGCACTGGCCGGCAACGCAGTCGAAAACCGCGCCGGCCGCAGCTCCGGCCTGGAAATCACCGTGCGCCTGGACAACGGCGAAACCCGCGTCGTGGCCCAAGAGGCCGATGTGCCCATCAGCGTGGGCCAGCGCGTGCAAGTGATCAGCGGCGCGGGCCCGACCCGCGTGGCGCCGTACTGATAGCCCACCCCCTGGAAGCGCTACGCGCTTTCCACCGCTCAAGGGGGGCGACGCTGGCGGACCGGCAAAGCCGGCTCCGCGGCGTCCCTGATTGGCCTCACTTCGTTGCCAGGTCTTTGCCAGGCGTCTGACTCCCGCAGGGTGTCAGACACCTGGATGATCCCGCAATGCGGGTGCTAAGCGACGGTTCGATTTGAACCACCGCGTGCCCGGACGCCGCGGGACGGGGCTAGAACGCAAACCCAGGCAAGCGCAATATCCACAAGCGCATGAAGCATCTGTCACCCTGACAGACGCCCGGCATATGCCTAACTACACTCCCAGCAACCCGTAGGTCAGGCGGGCCAGCATCATCAGCGCGACCTGCGCCAGGATCAGCAGCACCAGCGGCGAGAAATCGATGGCCGAGGCGCGTGGCAGGATGCGCCGGATGGGTTCGAGCAGCGGGGCCGTCAGGGTTTGCAGCAGCGCCATCAGCGGCGACATCGGGTTGATCCACGACAGCACCGCCTGCAGCAGCGTCAGCCAGACGATGAGATTCAGCGTCCACTTCGCCACCATCAGCAGCGACGAGCCCAGCGCCGCCGGCAGCAGCGTGGCCGGGATCAGCGAGCCCACGGCCAGCATCCACACCAGCACCAGGTAGGCCAGCGCCGTCAGCCAGGCGGCGAACAGGCTGGACCAATCGATGGAATGGCCGGCCGGGATCAGCTTGCGGATGGGCAGCACCAGCCAGTTGGTGACCTGGAAGACGCCGCGGGCCAGTGGATTGAAAGGGTGCAGGCGCACTGCGTGGATCCAGGCGCGCGCGATCAGGGCCGCGCCGAACAGCGTAAAGGTGATTTCGAGCAGGAAGCGGAGGATATCGCCGAACATATGGGACAGGCTGCCAAAAAGTAACGGCTTATTGTCGCACGGCCGTACGGCAATGCGCGGGGGCGGACGCAAATGCCCAAATGCAAAAGCCGCCTGGCCGAAGCCAGGCGGCTGAGGGTACCGCTAGTGAACGGCTCCGCCCGTATTACGGACGGCCGCCCGTCGGGAACGGCCACGACGCGGCAGGGTTCAGCGCGGTTTTCGCACCCGGAGCGGCAGCCGTGGACGGCGGCGCGGCGGGCTTCTTGGGCGCAGCTTTCTTGGCAGCCGGCTTTTTGGCGGCAGGCTTCTTCGCAGCCGCTTTCTTCGCAGGCGCCTTTTTGGCTGCCGCCTTCTTGGCTACCGCTTTCTTCGCGGCTTTTTTGGCAGGGGCCTTTTTGACCGCTTTCTTGGCGGGCGCCTTCTTGACCGCTTTCTTGACGGCCTTCTTGGCTACTGCCTTCTTGACGGCTTTCTTGGCCGGAGCCTTTTTGACCGCTTTTTTCACGGCCTTCTTGGCAGCGACTTTCTTGACGGCCTTCTTGGCAACCGCTTTCTTCACCGCCTTCTTGGCGGCGACTTTCTTCACGGCTTTCTTGGCGGCGGTCTTTTTCACTGCCGGTTTTTTGGCCGCCGTTTTCTTCACGGCGGGTTTCTTGGCCGCAACCTTCCTTACGGCGACTTTCTTCACGGCCTTCTTGGCCGGGACTTTCTTGGCCGCGGCCTTCTTGGCGGCGGGTTTCTTCACCGCTTTCTTGGCGGCTTTCTTGGCTGTTGCCATGGTTATGCTCCTTAGGTTCAGGGGTCCCAGAACTTAAACCCGTGCCACTATCCGCCGAAAAACGGATCGCGCCCGGGCTATTCATCGGCGCATGCCGCTGCCCCATGCGGGCGGCAGCTACTACGGTTTGCGCTAATGAATTCGGCACAGCCATTTGATATGGCCCCCGCACCGTGCGCGAGCCATCTCAAATGGCGCCGGCAGGCGCCCGACATCGGGCAGCCTACCGCTTGGTACTGCGTATTCGAATACCCAGGCCGACGGAGCCGGCATCGGGTCGCCGCGCAAGCTGCTGCGCGCGGCGGCCGATGCACATCATTCCCAGCTCAGCGTCCCGCCAGTCTGGTATTCGATCACGCGTGTTTCGAAAAAGTTGCGTTCCTTTTTAAGGTCGATCATTTCCGCCATCCACGGGAAGGGGTTTTCTTCCTGGGGATACAGCGGCTCTATCCCAATTTGCTGGCAACGGCGATTGGCGATGAAGCGCAGGTACGACTTGAACATGGGGGCGTTCAAGCCCAGCACGCCGCGCGGCATCGTGTCTTCGGCGTAAGCGTATTCGAGTTCTACCGCCTTCTGGAACAGCCCGCGGATTTCCTCGCGGAATTCCGGCGTCCACAGATGGGGGTTCTCCAGCTTGATGGTGTTGATCAGGTCGATGCCGAAATTGCAATGCATGGATTCATCGCGCAGGATGTACATGTATTGCTCGGCGGCGCCGGTCATCTTGTTCTGGCGGCCCAGCGCCAGGATCTGCGTGAACCCCACATAGAAGAACAGGCCTTCCATCAGGCAGGCGAACACGATCAGCGACTTCAGCAGTTTCTGGTCGGATTCGGGCGTGCCGGTGTGGAAGTTGGGGTCGGCGATGGCTTCGATGAACGGGATCAGGAATTCGTCTTTGGCGCGAATGGACGGGACTTCGTTGTATGCATTGAAGATCTCGGCTTCGTCCAGGTCGAGGCTTTCGACGATGTACTGATAGGCGTGCGTGTGGATGGCTTCTTCGAAGGCCTGGCGCAGCAGGAACTGGCGGCATTCGGGCGCCGTGATGTGGCGGTAGGTGCCCAGCACGATGTTGTTCGCGGCCAGCGAGTCGGCCGTGACGAAGAAGCCCAGGTTGCGCTTGACGATGCGGCGCTCGTCCTCGGTGAGCCCGTTGGGGTTCTTCCAGAGGGAGATGTCGCGCGACATGTTGATTTCCTGCGGCATCCAGTGGTTGGCGCAGGTGGCCAGGTACTTTTCCCAGGCCCATTTGTATTTGAACGGAACCAGCTGGTTGACGTCGGTCTTGCCGTTGATGATGCGCTTGTCGGCGACCTTGACGCGGTGCGCGGCGGCATCGTCGGTGCCTTGCAGGCTGGCTGCGTGTTGCGGCGCGGCCGGGGTGGGCAGCGCCGAATCGCCGAACACGCCGGTGGCGGCGCGGGCCGGCTGGGCCGCAGGCGCGGCCGGCTGCCCGCCCGCCGCGGGGGCGGGCGATTGCGCCGGTTGCACTGCGAGGTTGTCGTCTTCCCAATTAAGCATGAATGAATTCTCCGGGGGCGGTGGATTTACTGGCAGGCTTCGCACTCTTCGAAGCCGGGATCACCCGGCCGCATGGTGCAAACCGCCCCGAGAACTTCGGGTTCAGGCAAGGCAGGGGCCGCCGCCGCAACCGCCGTGGCGGCCTGGCCGGCGCTGACGGCGTTCAGTTCGCCGCCGCGGCCCGTGGATTTTTCGGCGCTGGTGGCGCCCAGCGTGCGCAGGTAGTAGGTGGTTTTCAGGCCACGCTGCCACGCCAGCTTGTAGGTGTCGTCGAGTTTCTTGCCCGAGGCGCCCGCCATGTAGATGTTGAGCGATTGGGCCTGGTCGATCCACTTCTGGCGACGCGACGCGCACTCGACCAGCCAGCGCGGTTCGACTTCGAACGCGGTGGCGTAGAGTTCGCGGAGTTCGGAAGGTACGCGATCGATACGGGACAGGCTGCCGTCGAAGTACTTGAGGTCGGCGACCATGACTTCGTCCCAGAGACCGAGTTTCTTCAGGTCACGCACGAGATAATCGTTAACGACCGTGAACTCGCCGGAGAGATTCGATTTGACGTACAAGTTCTGGAAAGTAGGTTCGATGCACGCAGATACGCCAATGATATTGGAAATTGTCGCAGTTGGGGCAATTGCGATGCAGTTCGAGTTGCGCATGCCATGTTCTTTGATGCGCGCACGCAACGCATTCCAGTCGAGCGTGCTCGATTCATCGACTTCGACATGGCCTCCGCGTTCATCGCGCAGCAGCGCCAGCGTGTCTTGCGGCAGAATGCCGCGCGACCACAGCGAGCCTTCATACGAGGGGTAGCGGCCGCGTTCCTGCGCGAGTTCGCTCGATGCCCAATAGGCGTGGTAGCACACGGCTTCCATCGAACGGTCGGCGAATTCGACGGCGGCTTGCGATGCGTACGACACGCGCATCATCTGCAGGCAGTCCTGGAAGCCCATGATGCCCATGCCCACCGGACGATGGCGCTCGTTGGAGTCCTTGGCCTTCTTGACTGCGTAGTAATTGATATCGATCACGTTGTCGAGCATGCGCATGGCGATGCCGACCGTGCGCTTGAGCTTGTCGTGGTCGAGCTCGAAGCCACCGGCGGCGGCCGGCTTCATGTGCGCGACCAGGTTCACCGAGCCCAGGTTGCAAACGGCGATTTCAGAATCGTTGGTGTTCAGGGTGATCTCGGTGCACAGGTTCGAGCTGTGCACCACGCCCACGTGCTGCTGCGGCGAGCGGATGTTGCACGGATCCTTGAACGTGATCCACGGGTGGCCGGTTTCGAACAGCATCGACAGCATCTTGCGCCACAGCGCGATGGCCGGCATTTTCTTGAACAGCTTCAGTTCGCCGCTGGCGACACGGGCTTCGTAGCCCAGGTAGGCCTGCTCGAAGGCTTTGCCGTACTTGTCGTGCAGGTCGGGGCAGTCCGACGGCGAGAACAGCGTCCATTCGCCGTTTTCCATGACGCGCTTCATGAACAGGTCGGGAATCCAGTTGGCCGTGTTCATGTCGTGGGTGCGGCGGCGTTCGTCGCCGGTGTTCTTGCGCAGCTCGAGGAACTCTTCGATGTCCAGGTGCCACGTTTCCAGGTACGTGCACACCGCGCCCTTGCGCTTGCCGCCCTGGTTCACCGCCACGGCTGTGTCGTTGACGACCTTCAGGAACGGCACCACGCCCTGGCTTTCGCCGTTGGTGCCCTTGATGTGGCTGCGCAGCGCGCGTACCGGGGTCCAGTCGTTGCCCAGGCCGCCGGCGTACTTGGCCAGCAGGGCGTTTTCCTTGATGGCGTCGTAGATGCCTTCCAGGTCGTCGGACACGGTGGTCAGGTAGCACGACGACAGTTGCGAATGCAGCGTGCCCGAGTTGAACAGCGTGGGGGTCGAGCTCATGAAGTCGAACGACGACAGGATCTCATAGAACTCGATGGCGCGGGCCTCGCGGTCGGCTTCGCGCAGCGCCAGGCCCATGGCCACGCGCATGAAGAACACCTGCGGCAGTTCGATGCGGGTACCGCGGATGTGCAGGAAGTAGCGGTCGTACAGGGTCTGCAGGCCCAGGTAGCCGAACTGCAGGTCGCGGCGGGAATCCAGCGCCGCGCCGATGCGGGCCAGGTCGTAGTCGGCCAGCTTGGCGTCGAGCAGGCCGCCTTCGATGCCGCGCTGGATGAAGGTGGGGAAGTATTCGGCGTAGCGGGTGGCCATGCCGGCCTGCGACACTTCTTCGCCCAGCACTTCCTTGCGGATCGTGTGCAGCAGCAGGCGCGCGGTGACCTGGCTGTAGGCCGGGTCTTTCTCGACCAGCGCGCGCGCCGACAGGATGGCGGATTTGAACACTTCGTCGACGGGAATGCCGTCGTACAGGTTCTTGACCGTTTCCTTCAGGATGCTTTCGGTGTCGATGAATTCGCTCAGGCCTTCGCCGGCGGCTTCGATGGTGGCGCGCAGCGCGGCCAGGTCGAGCGGGCGGCGCACGCCGTTGTCCACCACGTTCAGGCTGCTTTCCTGGGCGACGGCCGGCGCGGTTTTTTCCAGCACTTCGGCGGCGGCGGCGCGTTCTTGCGCGCGCTTTTCACGGTACAGCACATAGGCGCGGGCCACATCGTGCTCGCCCGAGCGCATCAGGGCCAGTTCGACCTGGTCCTGGATGTCTTCAATATGGAAGGTGCCGCCGGCCGGGCGGTTGCGCACCAGCGCATTGACCGCTTGCGAGGCAAGGGTCTCGACCAGTTCGCGCACGCGCGCGGAAGCCGCGCCCTGGCCGCCATTGACGGCCAGGAAGGCCTTGGTCATGGCGATGGCGATCTTGCTGGGTTCAAAGCCCACCACCGAACCGTTGCGCCGGATGACGTTATAGCTGGCCCATTGTCCGCCGTTGGCATCGGCGGGGGCATCGGTTTGGGAGGGCGGCACGGCGGAAGGCCGGGTCACAGAGGCGATCGTAGTCTGCATGGAAGCTCCTGTGGAAATAGCGGATAAAGCATGGGGCGTGCCCATGCCGGGTGTTGATGTGTATCTGGAGAGGGGGGCCGTACGGCGCCGGAGCGAATGCCCGGCTGCGCCAGGCGGAAGTGAATCCGACTATTCTGACGACCACTACATATAGTGTAACACCCCTCGTATGGCACTAATTCTAGTGATGAGGGGAGGGGGGAACAAGAAGAACAGAGCCTGGTTCCCCAATTAATTGCGACTAAACGTAACGTACGCGCTGGCAAGGCGCGTACAGCGTAGCTTTCGCGCCCGAAGGCGCGGTTTCATGCGCTTTTTCGCAAGGAAACCTTCGGAGAGGCCGGTGGGCCGTAGTGTTGCAGCATCTGCTGCAAGCGCTTGCGATAGTTTGCCACGCTGGCCGCCTTGACATGGCCAAATCCCCGCACCTGCTCGGGCAGAGCGGCGATGCCGGCCGCCTGGGCCAGGTTGGCCGGCGACAGGTGGGCCAGCAGGGTCTCTACCGTCTGGCGGTATTCCTGGATCAGCTGACGCTCCATGCGCCGCTCGGCGCTGTGGCCGAACGGATCCAGCCAGGTGCCGCGCAGGCCCTTGAGCCGCGCCAGCACCCGCATGGCCGGCCAGGCGGCCGGCCCCAGCGCGACCTTGCGGGGAATGCCGGTGCGCGGGTCTTTGCGCGCCAGCAGCGGCGGCGCCATATGGAAGCGCAGCGTGTAGCCGCCCTCGAACTGTTCGCGCAGTTGCTGCTGGAAGCCGCCGTCGGTGTACAGCCGCGCCACTTCGTATTCGTCTTTGTAGGCCATCAGTTTGAACAGGCTGCGCGCCACCGCCATGGCCACTCGCGGCGCGCGCGCTGACGGCGCCAGTTCACGCTCGCGCTGCGCCACGCGGTCGACCAGCTGCCGGTACTGGCGCGCATAGGCCGCGTTCTGGTAGGCCGCCAGGTCGCGCTCGCGGCGCGCTACCGCCCGCTCGAACGATTCCGGCACGTGCAACTGGACCACCTGGGCAGCCGGACGCAGCGCTTCTTCAAGCGCCTGCGGCTGGTGCGCCGCCAGGCGGCCGGCTTCGAAGGCGTCCTGGTTGGCCTGCACCGCGACGCCGTTCAGTTCGATGGCGCGCGCCAGTGCGGCGTGCGACAGCGGTACCGCGCCGCGCTGCCAGGCATAGCCCAGCATGAACATGTTCGACAGGATGCTGTCGCCGAACAGCGCCAGCGCCGCCTGGTGCGCGTCCAGCGCGGCCGTGTTGGCCTCGCCGGCGGCGTGGCGGATCTTGGCCAGCAGCGCCTCGGGCCGCAGGGCCGCGTCCGGGTCGCGGGTGAATTCCGACACCGGCGCCACGTAGGTGTTGACCACCGCCTGTGTGTGTCCGCGGCGCAGCGCGCCCAGCGAATCGGGCGCCACCGCCGCCACCGGGTCGCACAGGATGGCGGCGTCGGCCTGCTGCCAATCGAGCCGCACCGGGCCGTCAGGCGCGTGGGCCGGGGCCAGCCGGATGTGGCTGACCACCGTGCCGCCTTTCTGGGCCAGGCCGGTCAGGTCCAGCACCGAGGCCGACAGGCCTTGCAGGTGCGCCGCCATCGAGACGATCGCGCCGATGGTGATGACGCCGGTGCCGCCCATGCCCGCCACCAGCATGCGGTAGGGCTGTTCGGGCGCATGGGCCGGCGGCAGGGGCAGGGCGCCCAGGTGCTGCCGCCAGGCCGGCGCGCCGGCCGTCGCGGCGGCCTGCTTGCGCAGTGCGCCGCCCATTACCGACACGAAGCTGGGGCAGAAGCCTTCGGCGCACGAGTAATCCTTATTGCAGCTGGACTGATCGATGGCTCGCTTGCGGCCGTACGGAGTTTCCAGCGGCACGATCGACAGGCAGTTCGACTGCGTGCCGCAATCGCCGCAGCCTTCGCACACGGCGCTGTTGATCAACAGGCGGCGCGGCGGATCGGGAAACTGCTGCTTCTTGCGGCGCCGCCGCTTTTCTGCCGCGCAGGTCTGATCGTGGATCAGTACAGTGACACCCGGTGTGGCGCGCAATTCGCGCTGCAGGGCGTCGAGTTCGCGCCGGTGGTGCACGGTAACGCCGGCCGGCAGGTCCACGCCCTGGTATTTGCCGGGCTCGTCGGTCGTCACCACGATGCGCGCCACGTTTTCGCCCCGCAACTGCTGGCAGATCTGCGGCACCGAGATCGGGCCGTCCACCGGCTGGCCGCCGGTCATGGCGACCGCGTCGTTGAACAGGATCTTGTAGGTGATGTTGGCGCGCGCCGCCACCGCCTGCCGGATCGCCAGGTAGCCGGAATGGTAGTACGTGCCTTCGCCCATGTTCTGGAATACATGCGGCATCTCTATATAGCGGGACAGGCCGATCCAGTCGGCGCCTTCGCCGCCCATCTGGGTCAGGCCGCCGGTATCGCGGTCCATCCAGGCGGCCATGTAGTGGCAGCCCACCCCGGCCAGCGCCTGGCTGCCCTGGGGCACCTTGGTCGAGCTGTTGTGCGGGCAGCCCGAACAGAAATAGGGGCGCCGGCGCATGCCGTCGGCGTCGTTGGACAGCGGCGCCGGGCAGGCGAACGCGGCCGGGTCGGCGGCACTGCGCAGGCCGGCGGCGTGCGCCAGCCAGGCCGCCAGCGGCGCGGCCAGCAGAGACGGGCGCAGCTGCCCGGCCGACGGCACCAGCGGTTCGCCATCCAGGCCGGTCTTGCCGGCCACGCTGGGGCGTGTGGGCTGGTTGTACAGCAGGTCCTTGATCTGGCTTTCGACCACTGCGCCCTTTTCCTCGACCACCAGAATGTGCGACAGGCCGCGCGCGAAATCCCGCAGACGGCCGGCGTCCAGAGGCCAGGTCAGGCCGGGCTTGTAGATGCGCACCGGCGTGTCGGCCGCATGCGGGTCGATGCCCAGCCGGGCCAGAGCCTCCAGGGTGTCCAGGTGGGCCTTGCCCACAGTCACCAGGCCTACGCGCGCATGCGGCGCGGCACAGACCAGCCGGTCGATCGAATGGCGCTGCGCAAAGGCGCGCACGGCCTTCAGCCGCGTCTGCATGCGCAGTTCCACCGCCGGCGACAGGAAGTCGCGCGCGGTGTATTCCAGCGCCTCGGGCGGCAGGTCCGGGTCGGCCGGCATGTCGTAGCGGGCGGGCGGCGCCGGCGTATACGCCTGGCCGCTTTCCACGGTTTCGGAAATTGCCTTGAATGCCACCCAGGCGCCGCTGTGGCGCGACAGCGCCCAGCCCCATAGCGCAAAGGTCTCGTATTCGTCGATCGAGGCCGGGTGCACCACGGGCATCTGCCAGCCGATCAGCGAGGCTTCGCTGGCATGGGGAATCGACGACGAGACCGCCGTGTGGTCGTCGCCCACCACCACCAGCACGCCGCCGTGGCGCGAGGCGCCGGCGGCATTGCCATGATGCAGGGCATCGCCGGCGCGATCCACGCCGGGGCCCTTGCCGTACCACAGGGCAAACACCCCATCCACCTTGCGATCGGCGCGCACCCCCGCCTGCTGCGTGCCCATGACGGCGGTGGCCGCCATGTCTTCATTGATGCCGGGCACAAAGGTGATCTGGTGGGCCTGCAGAACCGCCCCGGCCTTCCACATGGCCATGTCGACCCCGCCCAGCGGCGAGCCGCGATAGCCCGACACAAAGCCGGCGGTGTTCAGGCCGCGTTCACGGTCCAGCCTGCGCTGGGCCAGCAGCACGCGCACCAGCGCCTGGGTGCCGGTCAGGAACACGCGGCCGCGCGTGCGGGTCAGGTTGTCCTGCAGCTGGTAGTCCAGGTCCAGGGCCGGTTCGGCCGCCGGGGTTCCGTCCATGATGGGCGCTCCTATTCGTTCTTACCATGATAGGTGCGTGGAACTGGCGATTTATTGCGTTATCGGATCGTGTAATCCCTATAATTCGAAATGAACATTTCGTTTTGAGGCTATTGAGGGTGAATATGGACAAGACTGACATCGGCATCCTGCGCGCCTTGCAGGAAGACGGCCGCGCCTCGGCGCAGCAGCTGTCCGAGCAGGTGGGCCTGTCGGCCGCCCCGGTGTGGCGGCGGGTCAAGGCGCTGGAGTCGGCCGGCGTCATCCTGGGCTATAGCGCGCAGGTGGATCGCGCCAAGGTCGGACTGCAGGGCTGCATGTTCGCCCAGATCAGCCTCGAGCGGCATTCGGCCAGCACGGTCGAGACCTTCGAGCGCTCGGTGCGCGATGCGCCCGAGATCCTCGAGTGCTATGCGGTAACAGGCGATTCCGATTTTTTGCTGAAGATTCTGGTGGAAAGCCCGGAGGCATACGACCGGTTCCTGCACCGGTTCCTGTTCAACCTGCCGGGCATCAGGCAGACGCGCACCATCGTGGCGCTGCGCGAGATCAAGCACGAAGCGCGGCTGCCGCTCAGCGCGGCTTGATGTCGCTGCTGGCCATGCTGGAGCGCGGCGCCGGCGTTACGGCGCGGCCCGGCCGGAAACTGTTGCGCTTACACACCATCTGCAAGCCGGTGTCATTGCATCCGGGGGGCGCGGTCATTAGAGTCCCACCTGCACGGACGCGCGTCCGGGCCGGCCTGTTGCCGCGGGGCGCGCGTTGTTTGAGGACGTCATGAATAGTGTGTTGTGGTTCCGCCGTATCGGCGCCGTGGGCGCCGCGTTGATCCTGGCCGGCTGCGCAGCCCGCAAGGCTGCGCAAGCGCCGGCGCCCGCCACGCCCGCCGCCGCGCCCCCGCCGGTGGCCTGCACGCCCGCCGAGCCGGGCAGTCGCCTGGTCGGCGCCTGGCAGTCGAATACCCGTCCGCGCGGGGTGGCGGGCGAGTTCAGCGCGCTGTACACCCTGGCGGCCGACGGCACCATGGCCTACACCACCCAGCTGAAAATCGGCAAGCGCATCCGTCCCGGCCTGCGCGAGGCCGGTTGTTGGCAACTGGCCGACGGCGTCATCACCTTGCAGACTACCCGTTCCAACGGCGAGCCGGTCGACACCGCCGACCCCATTTATCAGAACCGCTATCGCGTTGAAAAAGCCGATGATAAACGGCTGACGCTGCGCGAGCTGCGCGCCGGCGGGCAGGTCGTCACGGCGCGTCGCATGCCGCCGGGCTACCACCTGCCCTATTGACATGCCGACGCCGCCAGCCAGTTCCCGCAACCGGGCCATCGCGCTGCTGGCTCTGGCCGCGTTCGTCAGCGCCAGCGCGTTCCGCATCTGCGACCCCATGCTGCCCCGGCTGGCGGCCGATTTCGGCACCTCTACCGGGCAAGCCGCGGCCACGGTCACCGCCTTTGCGGTGGCGTACGGGCTGCTGCAGATGTTCTTCGGGCCGGTGGGCGACCGCTACGGCAAATACCGCGTGGTGGCCGTGGCCACCTTCGCGTGCGCCATCGGCAGCGCGGGTGCCGTGCTGGCGCCGTCGCTGGACGTGCTGGTGTTGTGCCGCGCCCTGTCCGGCGCGGCGGGCGCCGGCATCGTGCCGCTGTCGATGGCCTGGATCGGCGACAACGTGCCCTACGAGCAGCGCCAGGCCACGCTGGCGCGCTTTCTTACCGGCACCATCCTGGGCATGGCGGCCGGCCAGTTGGCGGGCGGCTGGTTTGCCGACACGGTGGGCTGGCGCTGGGCATTCGGCGCGCTGGTGGCCGGCTACCTGATCGTGGGCCTGCTGCTGTGGCGCGAAGTCGCCCAGCAGGCCGCCGCGTCGGCCGCCCGCCCCGCACCCGCGCCCGCGCCGCGCCAGGGGTTCGCGGCCCAGGTGCGCGTGGTGCTGGGCGTGCGATGGGCCCGCATCGTACTGGCGACGGTGTTCGTAGAGGGCCTGCTGGTGTTCGGCGCGCTGGCCTTTGCGCCCGCCTATCTGCATGCGCGCTTCGGGCTGTCTCTGACGGCGGCGGGCGCCGTGGTGGCGGTGTACGCTCTGGGCGGGCTGTTGTACACGCTAGTGGCCGGGCCGGTGCTGCGGCGCCTGGGCGAACGCGGCCTGGCCGCCGCCGGCGGGCTGGTGCTGTGCAGCGCCTTCCTGATGTACCTGCTGGGTCCGGCCTGGGGCTGGGGCCTGGCGGCCAGCATGCTGGCCGGATTCGGCTATTACCTGCTGCATGCCACGCTGCAGACGCACGCCACCCAGATGGTGCCCAGCGCGCGCGGCACCGCGGTTGCGTGGTTTGCCTCGTGCCTGTTCCTGGGCCAGGCGGTGGGCGTCGCGCTGGCGGGGCTGGCGGTCGACGCGGCCGGCGCCGCGGCGCTGTTCGGCACCGCCGCAGTGCTGCTGCCCCTGCTGGGCGCCAGCTTCGCCTGGGCCTTGCGCCGCCGCACGGCTCGCTTAGGTCGCTTAGGTGTCTGACTCCCGCAGGGAGTCAGACACCTAAGTGGGCACAGACTGTCTCAATAGCACGGTGTCAGTGCTTCACCGCGCGCTGCGCGACCCGCCCGGAATGAAAGCAGGTGCAGCCCGATCGGGGACGCCGCGGATCCGGCTTTGCCGGTCCGCCAGCGTCGCCCCCTTGAGGGGGATGAGCCCGGACAGGGAACAGTCCTTGAGGACTGTTCCATGCCTGGCGAATTCACGGTACTGGCCTTAAGGTAGTGCCATGGGCGTCTGACACCTGGCTGGCCTACAGCGCGCCCAGGCGCTGCAATACCGCGTCTTTGCCGATCAGGGCCAGCACCGCGTCCACGGCCGGCGTCTGCGTCTGGCCCACCACGGCCACGCGCAGCGGAATCGCCAGCTGCGGCATTTTCAGGCCGCGCTCGGCCAGCACGGCCTTGATCAGCGCGGCAATCGCTTCGCGGGTCCAGTCGGCGGCCTGGGCGCGCTGCGCGAAATCCGCCAGCGCCTCGCGCGCCGCCGGGGTCAGGTGCTGTTCGGCCAGTTCGGCGGCGGCCGGCTGGAACGGCTTGCAGAACAGCAGCGCGGACTCAGCCAGTTGCTCCAGGGTTTCGGCGCGGTCTTTCAGCAGGCCCATGGCCGCGGCCAGGTCGACCGCCGCCGGGTTGCCGCCGCGCCGCTCGATGCGCGGCGCCACGCGGGCAGCCAGTTCGGCGTTGTCCATCTGCTTGATGTAGTGCGCATTGACCCAGTTCAGCTTCTTGGGGTCCCACTGCGAAGCCGACTTGGACAGGTGCCGGGTGTCGAACCACTGCACCAGCTGTTCGCGCGTGAACAGTTCGTCGTCGCCGTGGCTCCAGCTCAGGCGCGCCAAATAGTTCACCATGGCCTCGGGCAGGTAGCCTTGCGCGTCGTATTCCATGACATTGACCGCGCCGTGGCGCTTGGACAGCTTCTCGCCGTCGGGCCCCAGAATCATCGGCACGTGGCCGTATTCGGGCAGGGTGGCGCCCAGCGCGCGCAGAATATTGATCTGGCGCGGCGTGTTGTTGACATGGTCGTCGCCGCGCAGCACGTGCGTGATGCCCATGTCCCAGTCGTCGACCACCACGCAGAAGTTGTAGGTGGGCGTGCCGTCGGGTCGGGCGATGATCAGGTCGTCGAGTTCGGTGTTGTCGAAGCTGATGGGGCCCTTGACCATGTCGTTCCAGCCGGTGGCCCCGTCTTGCGGGTTCTTGAAGCGCACCACCGGCTGGCGGCCCGCCGGCACAGGGGGCAGCGTCTTGCCGGGTTCGGGGCGCCAGGTGCCGTCGTAGCGCGGCTTCAGGCCCTTGGCACGAGCGGCTTCGCGCATCGCCTCGACTTCTTCGGGCGAGCTGTAGCAATGGTAGGCGGTGCCTTCGCGCAGCATCTGGGCGACCACTTCGCGGTAGCGGTCCATGCGCTGCATCTGATAGAACGGCCCCTCGTCGGGCTGCATGCCCAGCCAGTCCATGCTGTCCAGGATGGCCTGTACCGCTTCGGGGGTCGAGCGCTCGAGATCGGTGTCTTCGATGCGCAGCACGAACACGCCCTGGTGGTGGCGTGCGAACGCCCAGGAAAACAGCGCGGTGCGTGCGCCGCCCAGGTGCAGGAAACCGGTGGGCGAGGGCGCGAAGCGGGTACGAATGGTGGCAGGGGTCGAGGTCATGGGAAACTGGAAAAACCGCGTGGCGGGCCCGCGGAAATTGTGGGAAAGCGCGGGGCGCGATCATGGCGACCGCGCGCTGGTCTTTGTTACGATGGCCTTATTTTAGAATAGCGCCCGTTCCGCTCATGCTGCGCCATGCTCTCGCCCCGCTGTTCGAGCCCCGATCGCTGCTCATCGTGGCCGACCGGCCCCTGCCGGCGGCCGATTCGCTGCCCGCCGGGCTGCGCCAGCGCACCACGCGGGTCGACGCCGCGCCAGGCCTGGCGCCCGACCTGCCCGCCGCCTGCGCCGGCCTGGCCGACGGCCAGCGGCCCGATCTGGCGCTGGTCTGCGTATCGCCCGCCGTCCTGCCCGAAACCCTGCGCCGCCTGGCGCCGCTGCGGCCCTGCGCGGCCATCGTGCTGCCCCACGAACTGCCCGATCCTTACCCCGGCGGCACGCTGGCGCTGTGCCGCGCCTGGGCCCACGAAACCGGCTGTCAGCTGCTCGGCCCGCGCGCCTTTGGCGCGCAGCGCCCGCATGCGGGCCTGAACCTCAGCCAGCATCCGTCTCTGGCGCGCGCCGGCCGCGTGGCACTGGTGGCACAGTCGCGTTCCATCACCGCGGCGGTCATGGATTGGGCCGAAGACGTCCATATCGGCTTTTCCACCGCCGTGTCGCTGGGCGACGAAGCCGCGGTCGGATTGGCGCAGGTGCTCGATTTTTTGGCCAGCGACCCGCGCACCGACAGCATCGTGCTGCATCTCGAAGACGTCGGCACGGCGCGCGAATTCATGAGCGCGCTGCGCTCGGCGGCCAGCGTCAAGCCGGTCATCGTGCTCAAGGCCGGCCGCGACGGCCCGGCTGGCAGCGACGCCGCGCTCGACGCCGCCCTGCGGCGCGCCGGCGCGGTGCGGGTGCGGTACTTCGTGCAGCTGTTCTCGGCCGTCAAGGTGCTGGGCTACGCGCGGCGGCCGCGCGGCCGCCGCGTTGCGCTGCTGTCCAACGGCAGCGGGCCGCCCCAATTGGCGCTCGATCTCATCGGCCCCGATGCGGCCGTGCTCAAGGCCGATCTGGCGCCGTCCACCCGGCGCGCACTGGCCGAGCTGCTCGAGCCCGATGCCGCCATCGCCAACCCGGTCATTACCTATGTGCCGTTTACCCCCGAACGCATCCAGGCCGCGCTCGACTGCCTGCTCGACGACAGCGGCGTCGATGGCGTGCTGGTGCTGCTGGCTCCCGATGCCCTGGCCGACATGCGCGCCGTCACGGGCCAGCTTGCCCTGATCGCGCCCAAGGCGCACAAGCCGGTGGTCAGCTGTTTCATGGGCGACGCCGGCATGCGTCCGCTGCGCCGCATGCTCGACGACGCCGGCACGCCGGCGTTCCGCACGCCCGAGTCGGCCGCCGACGCCTTCGGCGTGCTGGCCACGCACTATTACAACCAGCAGCTGCTGCTGCAAACCCTGCCGCCCGAGCCGCCCAGCCGCCTGCCCCACATCGCCCGCGCGCGCGCCGTGCTCGACGGCGCGCGCGGGCAGGGCCGGCTCAGCCTGTCCGCCGCCGAATGCCGCAGCGTGCTCGACGCCTTCTACGTGCCGCTGCGCGACGTGCCATCCGGCGTGCTGCCCGGCGAACCGGAATCGCGCCCCATGGCAATCCGCGTGCGGCGCGACCCGCGCTTCGGGCCGATCATCCAGTTCGGCGCGGGCGGCCCCGACGCCGTGCTGGCCAGCGGCACCGACCGCGGCATGGACCTGCCCCCGCTAAACGGCTTCCTGGCAAGCCAGCTGGTCGAGCGCAGCCGCGCCTGGCGGCGCGTGCTGGCGCCGCAGATCAGCGGCGCCGCCACCGAGGCCGTGCAACAGGCGTTGGTGCACGTGTCCGAACTGATTTCCGAACTACCCGACATCGAATCGCTCGACATCGACCCGCTTTACGCGGGCGAAGCGCAGCTGCGCGCCGCGGACCTGCGCATCACCCTGTGCGCCGACCCGGCCTGCGCCACCCCGCAGGCCAGCGGTTACCCGCACATGGCCATCCATCCGTATCCGGCGCGGCTGGTGCGCGCGCGCCAGTTCGACGACGGTACGGCCTGGACCATCCGCCCCATCCGGCCCGAAGACGGCCAGACCCTGCAAGAATTCATCCGCGGCCTGTCCGAGCAATCGCGCTACATGCGCTTCGTGTCCATGATGCGCGAACTCACGCCGCGCATGGTGGCGCGCTATACGCAAATCGATTACCACCGCGAACTGGCGCTGGTGGCCACTACGCAGGTGCCCAACCCCGCCAACCGCGGCCATCCGCGCGAAGTCATCATCGGCTTCGCGCACTACCTGCGCAACGCCGACGGCCGCGGCGCCGAATACGCCCTGGTTATCGGCGACGACTGGCAGCGCCGCAAACTGGGCGGCCAGCTGATGGAAGCCCTGATCGACGCCGCGCGCGAACAGGGGCTCGAATACATCGACGGCCTGGTGCTGGCCAATAACCGGCCCATGCTGACCCTGATGACACGCCTGGGCTTCACCAACGACCCCGACCCCGAAGATCCCACCATGCGGAGGGTTTGGCTGGGGTTGGGTTCCAAACAGTAGGCGGGTGGTTGTCCTTGATGGCGTCGGGTTGGGGGTCAGGCAGCCGGCGGGGCTTCACGGAACCGGTCGGCCGCCGTCGCGGCCGACACCCCATCGCGACGTCCAGAAGAACGCAGTTCACACCGTCACCCGCCCCAAAATTCAGTTCAGCACACCCCGCAAAAACCCAGCCAAATCCGCGATTTCAGGCCCGCACACCGAGTGCGGCATCGGATAGGTATGCCACTGCACGTCATACCCCAGGGCCTGCAGATGCGCCAGCGAGGCCTGCGCGCGCGGCAGGGCCACCACGGGGTCGAACGTGCCGTGCGCCAGGAAAATCGGCGTGTCGGCGTTGGCCGGGTGGCGTTCGGCGGCCGCCGTGTCCAGCAGCGGCAGGTAGCCCGACAGGCCGATCATGCCGGCCAGCTTTTCTTCCAGCCGCAGGCCGGTGTGCAGCGTCATGGCGCAGCCTTGCGAAAAGCCGGCCAGCACAATGCGCGAAGTGGGGATGCCGCGCGCATTCTCGCGCGCGATCAGCGCCCGCACCGCGGCCTCGGACTGCCGGATGCCGGCTGCATCTTCCTGGCGCACCAGGTCGGTAACCAGAATGTCGTACCAGGACCGCATGGCCATGCCGCCATTGATGGTAACCGGCTGCACTGGCGCATGCGGGAATACAAAGCGCACCGCCGGGTGGGCGCCCAGCCGCAATTCGGACACGATGGGGGCGAAGTCGTTGCCGTCGGCGCCCAGACCGTGCAGCCAGATCACCGCGTGGGTCGGATTGGGGGCGGTCTCGAGTTCGATGCAGTCCAGCAAGGCGGGTTGGGCGCTCATGGTCGAAAGAAAAGAGTAGACAGGGGGTAAAAAAAACCGCCGCCGGCCGGTCAGGCGGCCAGCGTCTTCAGGGCCTGGAACAGCGCGCGGTAATGCTTGCGCAGGGGTTCCTGCCCCGGCTGCAGAGCGGCGTTGTGCTGCGCTTCTTTGCGGGCGGCGCGGATGGTGGCGCGCAGTTGCTGCGCGTCGGCGCCCGGATAGGCGTCCAGCAGCTCGGTCAGGGCGGCATCGTCGGCCAGCAGCCGCTCGCGCAGGCTTTCCAGCCGGTGCATGGCGGCGGTTTCTTCGCGCGAACCATTCTGCCAGGTGTCCAGCTGCGCGCGAATCTCGTCGGCGGGCGCATCGCGCATCAGCTTGCCCACGAAATGGGTCTGGCGGCGCCGGCCTTCGCGGCTGGTGGTGCGCTGCGCCAGGCGTATGGCCTCGTACAGGCGTTCGGCCAGCGGCAATTGCTTCAGGCGGTCGTCGGGCAGGTCGATCAGCTGCTTGCCCAGGTCGAGCAGGGCATGCATTTCTCGCTTGACCTGCGACTTGCTGGGCCGGTCGTAGCCGTTATCGTCAAAACCGGCCTCGGCCGCCGGATCGGGAATAGGGGAAGTCATGGAAACAGCGCAAACGCAGACTTGGCTATGATAACCGTCTCTGTACACTGGACTGCAATGGTCAACACTCCCGCTTCCTCTCTTCCCCTGGCCGCCAACCACGCGCGCTTCAGCGAACTGGTCGAGCAGGTGCTGGCGCACGCGCGCAGCATCGGCGCCAGCGACGCCGTCGCCGAAGTCTCCGAAAGCCTGGGCCTGTCGGTGTCGGTGCGTAAAAACGACATCGAAACCGTCGAACAAACCCGCGACCGTTCGCTGGATCTCACCGTCTACGCCGGCCAGAGCCGCGGCTCGGCCTCCACCTCCGATTTTTCCGAGGCGGCGCTGCGCCAGACGGTCGAAGCTGCCTGGCATATCGCGCGCCATACTGCCGCCGACCCGGCCGCCGGCCTGCCCGACGCCGACCAGTTGGCTACCGACATTCCCGACCTGGCGCTGCACTACGCCTGGCCTGTTACCACCGAGCAGGCCGCCGAACTGGCTCTGCGCGCCGAACGCGCCGCCCGCGCGGTCGACCCGCGCATCACCAATACCGATGGCGCCACGGTGGGCACTTACGAAGGCCAGTTCGTCATGGGCAACACCCGCGGCTTTCTGGGCGGCTACCCCTATTCGCGCCACAGCCTGTCAGTGGCGCCCATCGCCGGGCGCGGCAATCATATGCAGCGCGACTACTGGTACACCTCGGAACGCGACCCGGCGCGCCTGGCCTCGCCCGAGGCCATCGGCCGCTATGCCGCCGAACGCACCCTGGCGCGCCTGTCGGCCCGGCGCATCCGCACCGGCAAGTTTCCGGTGCTGTTCGAGGCGCCGCTGGCCTTGGGCCTGCTGGGCGCCTTCACTCAGGCCACCAGCGGCGGTGCGCTGTACCGCAAGGCCAGCTTCCTGGTCGACGCGTTGGGCAAGCCGATTTTTCCCGATCACATCGATATCGCCGAAGACCCGCACGTGCGCGGGGGCATGGGCAGTTCGCCGTTCGATGACGAAGGCGTGCGCACCCGGGCGCGCAGCGTGGTGTCCGGCGGTGTGCTGGAAGGCTATTTCCTGTCCAGCTACACCGCGCGCAAGCTGGGACTGGCCACCACTGGCAACGCCGGCGGGTCGCACAACCTGACCCTGTCCTCGCGCCATACCTGCGCTGGCGACGACTTCGAAGCCATGCTGCGCAAGCTGGGCACCGGTTTCCTGGTCACCGAGCTCATCGGCCAGGGCGTCAACTACGTTACGGGCGACTACTCCCGCGGCGCGTTCGGCTACTGGGTCGAAAACGGCCAGATCCAGCACGCCGTCCAGGAAATCACCATCGCAGGCAACCTGGCCCAGATGTTCCGCCAGATCGCCGCGGTCGGGGCCGACGCCATCGCGCGCGGCACCAAGCGCACCGGCTCCATCCTGATCGAACAGATGGCCATCGCGGGCGCCTGATCCGCCGCCGCCCGGAATGCCGCCGGGCCAGGTGTCTGGCTCCCGCCAGGGTGCCAGACACCGAACGCGCCAGACCCCGGCCTCCACGTCGACGCCCGGCCCCGCCGGAAATCCCCATAGAGCGGAGTTATAACAACGTGTAATATCCGCCAGGTATCGCTAGCGATATCCCATACCGAGTTGCCACCGAGGAGCCAATAACATGCAACGTCGTTCCTTTTTGAAACAAGCCGGCCTGGGCGCCGTCGCGGGTAGCGCCGCGGTTGCCGCGCCGGTATTCGCGCAAGACGCGCCCACCCTGAACTGGCGCATGGCGTCCAGTTTCCCGCGCAGCCTGGACACGCTGTTCGGCACGGGCGAAATCTTCTGCAAGTTCGTCAACGAGGCTTCCGGCGGTAAATTCACCATCCGTCACTTCCCCGGCGGCGAAATCGTCCCGGCGCTGCAGGTCATGGATTCGGTGTCCAACAACACCATCGAGTGCGGCCACACCGTTTCGTACTACTACTATGGCAAAAGCCCGGCCTTCTGCTTCGACTCGGCCGTGCCGTTCGGCCTGAACGCCCGCCAGATGAATGCCTGGATGTTCGACGGCGACGGCATGAAGCTGACCCGCGAAATGTTCGCGCCGCACAAGATCATCAACTTCCCCATGGGCAACACCGGGGTGCAGATGGGCGGCTGGTACCGCCGCGAAATCAAGTCGGTCGAAGACCTGAAGGGCCTGAAGATGCGCACCGCGGGCTTTGCCGGCGAAGTGCTGTCACGCCTGGGCGTAGTGCCGCAGCAGATCGCCGGCGGCGACATCTACCCCTCGCTCGAAAAGGGCACGCTCGACGCCGTGGAATTCGTCGGCCCGTACGACGATGAAAAGCTGGGCTTCAACAAGGTCGCCAAGTACTACTACTACCCGGGCTGGTGGGAAGGCGGCCCGCAGGTGTCGCTGTACCTGAACGAAGGCGCCTGGAACGGCCTGCCCAAGTCGTACCAGGCCATCGTCGAGGCCGCCAGCCGCGTGGCCCACGTGGCCATGACCTCGCGCTACGACGCCGTGAACCCCGGCGCCCTGCGCAAGCTGATCGCCGCCGGCGCCGAACTGCGCCCGTTCCCGCGCTCGGTCATGGACGCCTCGTACGCGGCTGCCCAGACGGTCTACAAGGAATTCTCCGACAAAGACCCGAAGTTCAAGGCCCTGTACGACAACTACATGGGCTTCCGCGACAGCGTGGTGCCGTGGTTCCGGCTCGCCGAAGGTTCGTACGACCAGTACCTGGGCGTCGCCATGGCTGCCAAGAAGTCGTAAGCCCACTCCCCGAAGCGCTGCGCGCTTGCTCCAGGTGTCTGACTCCCGCAGGGTGTCAGACACCGCAATATTGAGACAGTCGCCGCACACATCGGTGTCTGGCGCCTTCGGAGCCAGACACCTAGACATCTGCCGGCACACAGACCGTCCGCGCGTGGTCTCTGCCCAATATTTGCGCAATCGTGCTAGAATAATCAGCTTTCCCTCATTCCGGTTGGGTAGCACGGGCGGTTAACAACGCTTAGGCCAGCCGAAGATATTTCCTTTAGGCACAACGGAACGGGAAAAAATTCTTGCCCGGGCTTTCCGGCAAGAAAAATTTTCACCTTTTAGGAACCAATCATGAAGACCTTTGTGGCCAAGCCGCATGAAGTCCAGCGTGACTGGTTTGTGATCGACGCCAAGGGCAAAGTCCTCGGTCGTGTGGCCAGCGAAGTCGCACGCCGTCTGCGTGGCAAGCACAAACCCGAATTCACGCCGCACGTTGATACCGGCGATTACATCGTCATCATCAACGCCGCCGATATCGTCGTCACGGGTAACAAGGCGCAAGACAAGAAGTACTTCCGCCACACCACCTACCCGGGCGGTATCCGTGAAACGAACTTCGAGAAACTGCAGCAGCGGTTTCCCGGCCGCGCCATCCAGAAGGCCGTCAAGGGCATGCTGCCCAAGGGTCCGCTGGGCTACGCCATGATCAAGAAACTCAAGGTGTACGCCGGTGCCGAGCACCCGCACACCGCTCAGCAGCCCAAGCCGCTGGATATCTAAGGAAACGCCATGATCGGTAACTGGAACTACGGAACCGGCCGTCGCAAAACCTCGGTGGCTCGTGTTTTCATCAAGAAAGGGTCGGGCAAGATCATCGTCAACGGCAAGCCCGTCGACGAATTCTTCGCTCGCGAAACCGGCCGCATGATCGTGCGCCAGCCGCTCGAGCTCACCGGCCACCTCGAATCGTTCGACATCAAGGTCAACGTGCACGGTGGCGGCGAAACCGGCCAGGCCGGCGCGGTGCGCCACGGCATCACGCGCGCCCTGATCGACTACGACGCGGCCCTCAAGTCTGCACTGTCGCAAGCCGGCTTCGTCACCCGCGACGCCCGCGAAGTCGAACGCAAGAAAGTCGGCTTCCGCAAGGCACGTCGGCGCAAGCAGTTCAGCAAGCGCTAATGTCCTGCAAAAAGGCCGCGAAAGCGGTCTTTTTGTTTTGGGGCGAGGCGCCGCGCGCGAAGCGATACAATCTTTTCTCGTCTACGAAAGCACCTTCACCATGGCCCACGCATCGAATTCCCGCATCAAGGTCGGCATCGTCGGCGGCACCGGCTACACCGGCGTCGAACTGCTGCGCCTGCTGTCGCAGCACCCCCATGTGGAACTCACCGCCATCACGTCCCGCAAAGAAGACGGGCTGCCGGTGGCCGACATGTATCCCAACCTGCGCGGCCGCGTGAACCTGGCGTTCTCCACGCCCGAAAAGGCCAACCTGGCCGATTGCGACGTGGTGTTCTTCGCCACCCCGCACGGCGTGGCCATGGCCCAGGCACAAGAGCTGCTGGCCGCCGGCACCCGCATCATCGACCTGGCCGCCGATTTCCGCCTGCAAGATACCGCCACGTTCGAGCGCTGGTACAAAATGCCGCACGCGTGCCCCGATATCCTGGCCGAATCGGTCTACGGCCTGGTCGAACTCAACCGCCAGGCCGTGTCCAAGGCGCGCGTCATCGGCAACCCGGGCTGCTATCCCACCACCGTGCTGCTGGGCCTGGCGCCGCTGCTCGAAAACGGCGCCGCGCTGGTCGACACCCAGACCCTTATCGCCGACTGCAAGTCCGGCGTGTCGGGCGCCGGCCGCAAGGCCGAAGTCAGCACGCTGTTTTCCGAAGCCAGCGACAACTTCAAGGCATACGGGGTAGCCGGCCACCGCCATCACCCCGAAATCTCCGAGCAGCTCGAAAAGCTGGCCGGCGGCAAGGTCGGCCTGACCTTCGTGCCCCACCTGGTGCCCATGATCCGCGGCATGTTCTCCACGCTGTATGCGCGTATCCGGCCCGAGGCGCTGGGCACCGACTTCCAGGCCCTGTACGAAAAGCGTTACGCCGACGAGCACTTCGTCGACGTCATGCCGGCCGGCAGCCTGCCCGAAACCCGTTCGGTGCGCGCCTCCAACAACCTGCGCATCGCCGTGCAGCGCCCCAATGGCGGCGACCTGCTCATCGTGCTGGTCATCCAGGACAACCTGGTCAAGGGGGCTTCGGGCCAGGCCGTGCAGAACATGAACCTGATGTTCGGCCTGCCCGAATCGGCCGGCCTGGACCAGGTCGCCATCCTGCCGTAAGTAAACCTTTGCCTGGCCCGCTCCTTGCGGGGCCGGCCGGGCAGATTTGATGCAACACGTTCCACAACCCGCCGCCGCGCCCCGTTCCCGTCCGCTATGGCGATGGCTGGGGCTGCTGTGCGTGCTGACCGTCGGGCTGGTGGTCGGCGGGGCGGCAGGCTATCGCCATGGGCAGCAATCGGCGGCCGACACCCATACCGTCGTGGTGACGGCCGAGCAGGCTGCCGCGCAAGACGCCGCCATCCGCCAGAGCCAGGCGGAAAGCCGCTTCCTGCGCGCCCAGCTCGACACGGCCGATGGCGAAATCGCCGTCGAGCGCGCCGCCCGCCAGGAACTCGAAATCCAGCTGCATTCGGCCCAAGACGAACTGGGCCGGGTGCGCGACCGGCTGGCCTTTTTCGAGCAACTGCTGCCGCCTGGCCCCGAAGGGGCGGTGGACATTCGCGGCGCTGAAATCCAGCGCGCGGGCCAGGGGCTGAAATACCGCGTGCTGCTGATGCGCAGCGGCCGCAGCGATACCCCGTTCACCGGCACGCTGCGTTTCCAGGCTGCCGGCGTGCTCAAGGGCGAAACCGTGTCGGTCGACCTGGCGCCCATGCAGGTCAAGGCCGACGCTTCGGCCGAACCGGGGGCGGCGCCCGCCGCGGGCGGGCCGCTGGCCCTGCAATTCGACCAATACCAGCGCAGCGAGGGCGTGCTCGAGCTGCCGGCGGGATTTGTCCCCGAAACCGTCACCATCAGTGTGCTGGAAGGCAGTACCGTGCGCGCCTCGCGCAACGTCAAACTGGAATTTTGAACCCCGCCGCGTCTGCGCTATAGTCATTACATAGTGGCGGCGCGGCCGCCCACCCAATACGGCCGTTCGCGGCCAGGAGCTCCACCATGAATGCAGTCACCGAAACCGTCGATCTCCAGGCGCCGCCGTCGCCGCTGATCTTCACCGATTCCGCCGCGGCCAAGGTCAAAGACCTGCTGGCCGAAGAAGGCAACCCCGAACTCAAGCTGCGCGTATTCGTGCAGGGTGGCGGCTGTTCGGGCTTCCAGTATGGCTTCACCTTCGACGAAGCCGTCAACGAAGACGACACCGTGCTCGACAAGAACGGCGTGCAGTTGCTGGTCGACCCCATGAGCTTCCAGTACCTGGTCGGCGCGGAAATCGACTACAAAGAAGACCTCGAAGGCGCCCAGTTCGTCATCCGCAACCCGAATGCCAGCACTACCTGCGGCTGCGGGTCGTCGTTCTCGGTGTAAACCTGTCTGCTGGCGGTGTTGTCCGCCAAGCCGTCAGTCGGCCTCCGCAAGGGGGCTTTTTCATGGTTGCCGGCTGGCGCCAACGGTCGCGTGTCGCCTGCAAAATATCAACAATCAAGCATTATTCATTAAAAATAGTTAAACAATGGTAGGAATAACCATTAATCGCGTTGCCTCCCCGCAAAACTCAAAGGAGGCATACGCGATGCGCACCGAAATGGCGCGCGGCCGTCCTGAGCGCATGGTGGGGCTATGGCTGTTCTGGCCGTGATGGCCGCAATCGCTATGGCGCAGCCGCTGCCCGACGCCGTCCGACCGCCTCCGCGCGGCTTGGGCCATTGCGTGGGGGCAGGCGGGCTGTGCATCTTGCAAAACTACCTGCTGGGTTTGCTGGTCGATAATGGCCTGATTACCTCGCGCGTGCTGGTGCCCGAGCAGTCGCCGGCTGTCGGCCAATTGGCGTTACGCGCCAGGTCGCATTGCCGCCGTCAGGAACAATGGCGGCATCGGGTGGTGGCGCACGCAGGTGCCCAGCGGGCCGCGCAACACGGTCAGCCCAGCCTGACCTGGACCAGGCGCTGGAAAACATCCACCGCCTGGGCAGTCAGGTCGACGCGGCCATCGATGTGGCGCCGGGGGCGGGCCTGGGCGAGTCCGATCTGTTGATCCGACCCGGCAGCGGCAAACGCTGGCACGCCTATGTCGGAGGTGATAATGCCGGTCTGGACGCCATCAGCAAATGCTAGGTCAACGTCGGTCTGCCGCTGAGTTCACCGCTGTTCCTGTATGACCAGCTATCGGTCTCGTGGAACAGCAATGCGCATTAGCGCGACAGCGAGGCCAACACACGCGCGGCCTCTATCAACTACAACGTTCCGCTTTGCTACTGGGCCCTGTTCGCCAGCGCCGGCAAGTCCACTTTTCGGCAGGCGGTGGCGTGCAAGGTACGCTGCCCAGCTGGTTGGCTCACCCGGGCTACGTTTATAGCGACCCTGATTGGGACGGGCGCAGTACGATTGTCATAGCCAACTTGGGTCTTTACGTGCCCTTCCAGATAGCCGGCTAACAGCTCGCCTACCATGGAACATGGCAAGCCCAGCACGCCAAAACGGCCATCGTTCCCGCCGATTACTTCCGATCGGCAACCGGTACACCGTGCGCGGCTTCGACGGACGGATGACGCTGGCCACAGAAGGCGGGTGGAGCCTGCGCAACAATCTGGCGTTGAACCTGCGGCCGCTAGGCATCCCCGGCCAGCAGCTGTATGTCGGCCTGGATATGGGCCGGGTTGGCGAGTCCTCGGCCGAATCCCTGTTGGGGCGCACTCTGGTGGGCGCGGTCGTGGGGCTGTGCGGCAGCTTGTCCATGCCTTATCTCGACGCCAGCTATGACTTTTCGGCCGATTGGCTGCTGCACAAGTCTGAATCATTGAAGACAGCGTCCACCGTATTCGCCGCCACCCTGATGTTCGCATTTTGATCCACCAGCGCTCGACGGCCGACGGCTGCCAAGCGCGCGCCAAGACCTGGCCAACTTCGCTGCCCTGATCAAGGGTGACACCGTGGTGATGTCCGCCAGCAACGATATCGCGCTGATCTCTACCATCACCTCGTTCAACCACGGTGCGACTTCGGGTGTGAACCTGGGCGGCTTGTCGCAAATCGACGCCGACAGCCTGGACATGGTCGCCGGGTGCAACTTGCTTCCGACCGTCGCCGAGCTGGCCGTCGACAACGATGCGCGCCTGCAGGCCGGCCGCAATATCGACCTGGGCATCGTCACGCAAAGCCACAGCGAAGCGTACGTGTACGATAAGCGCAACAACTCCACGGTGCGCACGGCCTCCGAAATCGACACAGCTATCGCCGCCGGTGGAGATGTGGCGCTGATCGCCGGGCAAGACGTCAACGTCAAGGCCACCGAGCTTACCGCCGGCGGCCAGCGGCAACGTGACAGGCGCGGCCGGCGAGCTCGTGTAAGTCGCAATGGTGAATCATCTGCAAGCGCTGGTGGCAACCGCGGTCAAGCGGATTGCGGATCGTATGGGATCAGGTGCCAACGCCGAGGCGGCGCGAGTCGCGTTGCATGCCATCGTCGGCTGCGCAGGGGCAGCGAGTGGAGGTGCAAGCTGCGGGGCAGGCGCATTGGGCGCGGGCGCGAGTTCAGTGTTGGCGACACTGCTTGCGAGCATCGCGGGCGAGATGACCTGTCAGTGCAAGAAAAAGACGCGCGCAGCAATCCGATGCAGAGCATCGTGGCAGGTACGGCTGCCGGCCTATCGATGGATGCTGCGACAGAGCTTGCCAACAATGCGCTGTCGTCGGGCGAACTGAAATCCTTTGCCGCCGCGGCCAGTACATTGCCGTGCACTGGGCGTTTACGATGATATCCAGCAAAAATACCGGGATCTGAGTTTTCCTGCGGCGCTCTTACGAGAACCTTGTAGTATATCGTTCCTTTATAGCGGTCTCACGCTTTTATATTGGACTTTCAGCGAAAACGTCCTCACAATTTTATAAGTTATATCCGGATGTTGTGCTTCATACATAAGTCCTCAGCCTGGCTGCCCAGGCAACTTAGTCAAGTAGTGGGATTTAGGTCATCGAAATCGTTGTTCCTCGGAAGGACTGATCCGTCAAGAATCAGATAGAAATAAAACCTCTATTACCTTTCGACGCAGAAATAACTGGGGTAGATATGCAAGAGTCTTTGTCGGAATGCGAACAACGCACTACGCGGACGGCGTCCAGTGAGTATGCCCTGCTGTTCTTTCGCAACCAACAACTCAAAAAACTAGGGCCCCTTCGCGTTGCAACCATCTTTGGCACGCTATCCGAACGGGGTGAAGCGCCAAGAGGAATGAATTTAGTATCTAACTTGCGCACACGGGGCAAAGATGATGATAGCGAAGTGACCCTGCCAAAGGGAGATAGAGAACTTAATCTTCATTTTGACCATTGCTTCCATGCTTATCCTCTTCGCGGTATTGTTCTCTGCGGCGTCGAAATACCCCCGGAGGGTGGAGACACTTTATTCACAGATATGCGTATCATCCGTACGATATCAAAGGAAATTCGTGTAAGGCTTGATGGTAAGGTGATTCACCATAACTCATTTACATAGACTGGAGGGGGTAGGAAGAACCAGAGGCAAATCATCCGATTCTTTCCCGCATCTGACCACCCGAGAGCCTATACTCTTCTTTAGCAAGATGCACGCGCGCGAGATCCTAGGCGCGTTGGTCGAAGAGGCGGCGCAACTGTTTTCCACATTTGCAGCGTGGATCGAGAACAATGCGTCCGTTCAGTGCTGCCACAAATGGCAGGCTGATGGTATGGGACAATTTCGCGCCCCATCAGGTTTGCCAAGCATTTAATCAAAAACATAAACGGCATCTTCAACGCGTACTGATCGGCCGCCTAGCGCATGCGCGAATTTAGATGACAGATATTGTCGCCTAGTGCTAAAAGCAATCGTCTAGTTGTGCCTTACTATCTATCGTAATGATGTCGTGCATCACGTCGGCTCGGAGTAGTAGATCATGCGTTTAGAGCAATAGCCTCTTTTGTCATTTGTGGTGGCGAATTGTTGAATGCATGACCATTTAGAATTTAAACGTTGGGAGACATCAATGTTCAGACGCATATGCCTTATAAGTTTGGCTTTAACGATTATCGGGTCGGCAGTTTTTCCACTGACGGCACTTGCAGTTGAAAAAACATATCCGAATCGACCCGTACGCCTAGTCGTTGGTGTTGCCCCGGGAGGGCCGGTCGATTCATTTATGAGGTTAATCGCTGATAAGCTGACGCAGATGTGGCATGTCTCGGTTGTGGTCGAGAATCGCGTGGGCGCCTCTGGTAGTATTGGTGCGGCGTATGTTGCCAAGGCGCCTCCCGATGGTTACACACTATTTGCTGCGGCAATCAATACTCATGGGGCCAACCCAGCGCTTTATGGTTCTAAACTTGCATATGATGCGGTTAAGGATTTTGCGCCAGTAATTTATTTGGTCAAATTGTCAAGCGCATTGGTTGTTAATCCGGATTTACCAATTCTCTCGTTCAAGGATCTGATTGAAATGGCACGTGAAAAACCCGGAGCTCTCACATATAGTAGCGCGGGCATCGGCTCCACTCTGTGGCTGTATATGGAACAGCTAAAACAGCAGACGAACGTTGACATTGTGCATATACCCTACAACGGAGCAGGCCCCGCAATGGCTGCTGTGTTGGGCAAGCAGGTCGATATGATTTTCACTGGCATTGTAACGGCGCTACCGCAAATCAAAGCCGGACATGTGCGTCCGATCGTGATTAACAATGGGGGAGAACGGTTCTCTGAGTTACCGGACGTTCCGACGTTGAAAGAATCTGGATTTCCAAAATTGGAAGCTGTTGCTTGGATGGGGATCGTGGCCCCTGCCGGCACGCCTCCCCAAGTTGTGAATGCAATTAATGCCGCTGTCAATAGCGTACTGCAAACAACTGATATAAAACATAAATTCGCAGGGATGGGTGGTACCCCTGTAGGTGGCACACCTGAAGAGTTCGGTACGTTCATTCGCGAAGAGGTAAATAGATGGGGCGAATTGATCGAGAAAGCTGGCGTGCACGCGGAGTGAAGCGACCGCCATTGCTTGGTACTCATTATTCATGGAAAATTCTCAATCGGCCAAAAAGGCCCGTGGAGTCTCATCGGAAGCAGGGGCAGCATGTATTCATGCTCATTCTCCGTGTCAATCTACGCGGGTGCCAATTTCCTTCGTAAGTCCCTTCTTCAGGTAGGCACCAACGGGTAGAATTTCGGAGCATCCATGAGTCGGAGACTCCCTTGTAGAAAAGCAGATTTACAGAGAGCCAGATTGTTGCCGTGCTGAAGGAGGGCGAAGCCGGCATGCCGGTCGCCGAACCCTGTCGCAAACACGGCATCAGCAACGCTATGTACTACCTGTGGAAGAGCAAGTACTCGGGTGTTCAGGTATTTGCCAAATGGAACCATACCGCTGCTTGTTCCAAAGTGTGATTAGATAAGAGGAAAAGCAGGGCCGAGAGGCTTCATACGCAGTCCGGCGCGCAACCGCTTGAACGGCAATTCGCTCGGATCTACAATCATCGCGCCGGGCGATTTGACCACAAGCACAGCCTGCGAGATTGCCTCGAACGCAGCGCGGAAATGTACTGAGCTTTTGAGCGCTATAAGGTTCCAGTCGCGAGGTTCGACACCAACATGGAGGAATGGCTCCTCGTCCATTGGCTGAAATTTATGGCTCGACACTACGACAAACACGCCAGCGTTACGCAAGAGTGCCATGGGCCCAAGGGCTAGAGGCCATCCTTTCAGCATAGGGCCCTGGCAGATCATATTGCCATCGCCGAGACGTTCGACATGCCAGATTCCATCTAATGGTTCCTCCCCCCAAGCTGGTGTCTTCGCTCCCAAGGCAATCCTGATCTGCGTTCCTATTCCTGATTGATGTGCAGCTAATGCGGCATCAGGATCGTGCAGTATGCCAAGCACAGCGCGCTGTGCGCCCATTTTAAGCATCGCCCGCAATAGACCCACAGTATCCGAACTGCCTCCCACGCCCGGGTTGTCTTGTGTATCTGCGAGCAGAACCGGACGTGGATCGACTGCAGCGCGATGCATTGCTTCATTTACTGCATCCTCCGGTTCCCATAAACGCCCAGCGAATTTCGGCTCCGCATGCATAACAAGCTGCCATATCTGATGGGCGGCCGTATCGACGGCCTTACGGTTCCAGCCATAAGCGACTACGGACCCACCACATTCATGGATATCGGCAGCAGGAAATCCCTGCATGAATGACACACTTCTCACGGTGGAACTGATCAGGCGTGCAATTTCAGCGTAAATAGTTTTCGCCGGTTCGATAGTGGTACATTGCCATGTCAATGGAATCAAAAACGGAATTTGACGATACGCCTTATATGGTTTTCCCTGGCGGGTTAGCATTTCAATCAGCAAATGCGCCACTTTCTCACCCGCTTCGACCATATCTAGATGTGGATAAGTACAATATCCAACTAGGCCATCAGTTAGTTCAAACATCTGAGCCGTGGTGTTCGAATGCAGATCAACGCTCGCGACGACAGGGATATCGGTACCGACCAGATCTCGTATACGTTTTAATAATTCACCCTCTGCATCTTCTATGTGCTCAGTCACCATTGAGCCATGTAAGCTTAGGCAGATAGCATCGACAGGTAACGCGACACGCAAGTCGCTTAGAATCATTTTAGTGATGCGTTCAAATGCGTCGCGTGTCACATAACCGCTTGGAGTCGCGGAAGCCCAAGGTAGCGGTACAAGCGTAGCCCCCGCCTGGCGCAATACCGCGATCGAACCTGCGATGGACGCGTTGAGTCCCTCAAATCGAGTCAATACGTCGACACCTCGAACTAGAGGCGGCCTATCTGCCGCATCGGCGAAATCAGAATATGTTGTAAAAGCTGGTTGAAACGTGTTCGTTTCGTGCAGAAACCCACCCACTGCAATGCGGCGTCGTTGCATGGTATTCATGACTCATCCTATGCCTGTGAATGAAAGCTTTCCAGGGTGAGCACGACTGTGCTTGCTTTTGTGTCGCCTCCTTTAGTGCAGATTCCAACTCGCTATCTGTTCAGGAGTTTCAATTTCTATTTTGAAAGCCAGCCCTACCGTACCAAGTGCCCGATAGTAAGCCGCCGACATCGCGATTTCCGTGATTTGCCGTGGCGAATAATAGCTTTTCAGTTTCTCGAAAGTGGAGTCGCTAACGGATTCTGTGCTAAACAATTCCATCACAAATGCGGTGATAGCTTTCTCTTGATTCGGTAATAAGTCTGAGACTATTCCGCGCTCAACATCGTCAATAACCTGTTGAACGATACCAACTCGCAGTGAAAGGCGCACACGATGGAGCCATGTATATTGCACGCCACGAGCAGCGCAGAGGATGGTGAGTTCACGCTCACGTTCCGACAAATCAGTCTGGAATTTGAGATATGCGCCGAGCCGAGAAAAATGCCGCAGCGCTTCAGGTGAATGCCCAAGTGAACGCAAGGCATTCGAAACCTCGGTACACCCGCGAGAATGCTTTATCTCTGCGAAGATATCTTCAAGTTCGTCGTTCTCACGTGCGTCCACGGCCGGTAGACGCATTGCTTTGTTTGTCATTCGAATCGAGCTCCAATAATTTTAATCTGTTCTACCTGTTGATCATTCCTTTGTCACTGCGGCACCAAATTCTATATCGTCCACTAACCTCACATTCGTTATTCTTTTTGACTGCCTCGTCTCAACGGTCTGCCTCTTAACGAATATTTGCACTTTTACTGGAATTCGCCATTGAAGTAATGATTTCGATGAAACATACCACTCGGTCGAGATTTCGAGGCACGTAAAGCCTTTGTTGCCGTTTCGTCGACACTAGCAATATCGTTGGATAAGATCACAGCGTAATCACGGAGGGCACTTTCGACAGAAACAAAGCCGTCGAGGACATCTTGATATACTTGTTCTGCAGGGCGATCAAAAGGCGACCCCCATCCACCACCACCACCAGTGACAATACGAAGTAAATCCCCTTTCTTCAATAGATTGCCGTCAGATAGAGGCCTAAGCTGCCGCTCTTCCGGTGTTCCAGGATTGACAACAACGCAGCCAACTCCGCCCGACATTCCACCCGCCACGCCCCAGGCGGGATATTTGACATTGTCCATTCGTACACCGAGCATCGCTGTGTCAGAAGTAATCCTGATATCGCGAAACACACCACAGCCGCCTCGCCATCTGCCTGGCCCTCCAGAATCGCGGTGCAGTCCATAACCCTCTATCCGCATACCGAACTCCATTTCGGCGAATTCCACCGGATAGTTCTTTTGTGCTATGTAGTACACTGAGTCCAAGCCGTCTGAGTCTGGGCGTGCACCGAAACCTACGGCAAGGCCTTCGACGCAGAGATCTGCTTCATTGCGGTGTTCGTACATACTCCGTAAGTAGTAAAGCACGTACACGGAAGAAGCAGCTGGACTTCGTCCATTCGTTGCTTGGGCGAGCGCGCCAAATAATGCAGAATTAACTCGAATCATTGTATGCGAACGCATGCCGATTGGTGCGGGTTGTTGTGGGTTCACAATACTGCCTGACCGGCGAACCACTTCCCCGATTGCTTCGCTGAAACCTGCATTCATCTTAATTGCCGGATCATTGCGTGTTAAATACACGCCTATCATATATTTTGGGACGGTTTCATCCATAATGAAATTAATAGCCCCGACGGCCTGATCCGCGCTATCACTGAAATCCAGAGATACATGCTCGCCTTGTTTTTCAAGTGACACGGCGACTGAATAACTTTGATCGGTAACTGCGTCACTATCGATCCAATCGCGAAACGAATAACATCCATCAGGAATCTCTGTTTTTATCGCCTTCCTTAGTGCAGATGCACTTTGCTGCAAAATAAATTCGAATGCTGATTCGACAGAGGTAACCCCGAAGCGGGCTGCAATCTCTTCCATGCGACGTGTTCCGAGTTGCGCACAGGCCATCAAAGCTTTCAGGTCTCCTTTTATAATGTTAGGATAACGGGTGTTGCGCAACAGAATCGACATCACCTCCTCGTTGACTGTACCAGCAGTAATCAGACGTATCGGGGGTATTGCGATGCCCTCCTGAAAGATGTTGGTGGCATCGGGAGATATGCTTCCCGGATGTATGCCGCCAATATCTAGCATATGGCCCCATACCTCAGCGAATGCGAATAGCTGGTTGCCAGCGAAAACTGGACATATAAACGCCATATCGGGCATGTGCGAAACCGCACCTTTAGAACCATAAGCATCATTGTATATATATATATCACCAGCGCGCATTGTCTCAACAGGATATCGTTCGACAATGCAATCAATAAGGTTGGATGCTAATGGCAGACTGGCACTTGCTACTAAACGCCCTGTGCGATCAAAGTATGCGGTGTAATAGTCCTTTTTTTCACGTATCAGTGGACTCATCGCAGTACGATCTATTAATGCCTCCATCTCCTGACGTGCCGATTGCATCGCGCCTTTGATGAGCTCAAATGTAATAGATTTATTACTGTTCGACTCTTCGGTGATTATGTCCATTTGCCATCCTAAGGTGTCGATTCGTTGGCCTTTATCACCAAATTTCCATGGCGATCTACCTGAGCAGCCTGGTCGGGTAGAATAATGGTTGCGGTATCAAGCTGTTCAACTACCGCCGGGCCTACGATGCGATGTCCCGCAACTAGACTCTTACGGCAATAAATGGCAGTTTCGATAAAGCCCGTCTCGTTGAAATACACTCGCCGCATACTCTGTGCCTGCGCGGGCGTTCCTTCTCGTACACACGCTGGCGCTGAAGTTTGAAATTTGGACATTGATCCAACCGCATGGATGCGCAGGGTGACAAACTCTACGGGAACAGTACGGTCTGCGAATGTATAGAGTTGTTCGTGTAATGCATGAAACGCTTCGATGGCAAGGTTGGCAACCTTAGCATCAAATGTCGGAGATGGTATTTCAATTGTGAGCTCGGAACCCTGGCCTTGATACCTCAGATCAGCATATCGCGATAACTGCACACAATCCGGTTGCACTCCATCGCTACTAACGTCCGCCCTAGCGGCCGCTTCAAGCTCTTGGAATACCTGTTCAATCCGAGTGATGTTGAAATCTGGCCCACGCTGCAAGCAGGTACGTGCATAGTCATGAATAACATCGCTTGAAAGTAGACCAACTGCACACAACAGTCCTGGGTGTGGCGGCACGATTACTGTTGACGTACCAAGCAAATGCGCGAGTTCGTTCGCATGCAAGGGGCCTAGTCCGCCAAACGCAACCAGCGCGAAAGCATGTGGATCGTAACCTCTCTCGACCGAAACAACCTTGAGTGCCCCGACCATATTATTGTTAGCGATTTGCAGAATGCCTTCGGCGGCTTCCACGACATCCATGCCGAGTGGCCTGGCGATGGCATTTTGAATTGCTTGTTTTGCGAGTTCTGGATACAACGCGATCTCGCCACCCAGCAAATATGGTGGAATTCGCCCGAGCACTAAATTTGCATCGGTGACAGTAGGATGTACGCCACCCCGTCCATAACAAGCAGGACCTGGATCCGCTCCGGCACTTTGCGGGCCCACTATGATTCCATTTTCGAGAACGCGAGCCAAACTGCCACCCCCTGCGCCAATCGTATAGATATCGACAGTCGGGATAGCTATTGGAAAGTTGCCAATCTCACCCTCAGTAGTGTAGTGCGTCTTGCCATCGCAAATGAGCGTCACGTCAGCACTGGTGCCACCAATGTCGATTGTGATCACATTTGGGAATCCCGAAACTTGAGCAAGGTGTGCCGCTCCGACGGCACCTGCCGCAGGGCCGGACAAAACCATATTTACCGCTTGGCGCGACGCTTGTTTTGGGCCAAAAACGCCGCCATTGCTCTTCATTATGAACAGAGGAGCAGCGATATCTCGCTGCTCCAGGCCCGCAGTTAATTCGTTGACATATCGTGATACAAGAGGTTGAATATAGGCATTGAGCACTGTCGTCATCGATCTCTCATACTCGCGGAAGACTGACAACACATCGCTTGATATACAGACCTGCATCCCTGGGAGAGCGGCGTGCACAGCCTCTGCTGCTTTGTTTTCGTGCAGGGGATTTGCATACGAGTTAATGAATGTAATAGCGATACATTCCACCCCGAGCCGCGCAAGCTCCAACGCTGCACGTTGAACCTCTTCCACTTCGAGCGTCTTGTCTATTGTTCCGTTAATCAAGATACGCTCAGATACTTCGCGAATTAATCGAGGAGGCACAGGCCGCTTCGGCTTCGTCCATACATAGAGATTTTCTTGGCGAGGAATTTCATGCCGACCAATCTCTAGTACGTACTTAAATCCGGCAGTCGTGATGAATCCGACTTTGGCGCCCTTGCCTTCCAGGATAGCGTTGGTCGCGACGGTAGACCCGTGTAGAACATTTACGACATCGGAGCCGTGCTTCTGCCCGATAGCAAGAATCTTATCAATGCCCTGAAAAAAACCTTGCGCCGCATTGGGCGAGGTGGATGGCGTCTTCGTGGTCCATATCCGCCCCATGGACAGATCAGCCATGACAACATCGGTGAATGTGCCCCCGATGTCAATGGCGAGGATTATAGGGTCCATAAAATATCATAATTGAAGTTTAATGGCCGGAATGAAATAGATAGTAGAGTGCATGTTAATGTAGTCTGCTTATTCATCTCAAGATGCACCTGTGGGCAGTATAAATTTCTACTTATGGCTCAAAGGCGCGGCGAACATCGCGCTTACACTACAGTTCCTGGCGCGAAAAGCATTAGATCTTCGTACAAATGATCGTCGCTCGCGTGGGTGATTCGATGGCCTGGAGTGGATGCAAGAGAATTGCCCGTGGGTGTCAAGCGTAACAGGGAGCCGTAAGCTAGGCTATCAGTAAGGTTACTGGCCGTCTAATACAAATTCATAGGGCACCCATAAACAAACCGAATAGTGCGGTGCAACATTGACTCTGTCCATGTATGCCATTATTCTTTTGTGCTAAGTTGCGGGGCGCTCTATATTCGGCTGACCTACTATGTCAGTTATCTCACTTATGAAGAGAATAGCCCATTAATTATCTTGACCAGGAATAGGCCTGAATCGCGCAACTCCCTGACTGCGGCTGGTAAACCGTTGTGCAGATTATTGGCGACACTCGAACGTATTGAGAGGGATACCGAAGCCTCGCGCGTGATTCTTACTTCGGATGGGCCATCATTCAACGCAGGCGTTGACATTCGTGAAGTAAATTGACAAGCCCGCTATGAAGTAACCGAAATAGACGTCCGGCGGGGAGGCCGATACAACATCTAGCGATTATCGCTGGTACTGTTTAATCTCGAGGTTCCGGTGACTGTCGCTATTGATGCCCATGTCATTGCTGTTGGACTGGATCTTACACGTATGTGTGATCTGCCTGTTGCGTCAAAGAAAGTACGATCCGCGGAGAATTTTATAAATCTCGGAAAAGGGGGCACGGTTTGATCAATAACGATTGCTGCCTGCCTGATGTTATCCAGTGGCTACCTCTATGAATCTTCGGCGCATTCGACACTTCATTGCGTTAGCTGAGACAACGAATTTTAGTCGAGCTGCGGATCGCCTCCATATAGCTCAGCCAGCACTATCCGTATCCATTCGCAAACTGGAAGCTGAATTGGGTACAAAGCTATTCGAGCGTACTTCATTCGGTGTAGTGCTTACGCCTAGCGGAAAGGCAGTGCTACTCGAAGCGAAGCGCTTACTATATTACGGAGAGCAACTGCTGCGTTCCGCACAAAATGCTGCCGCCGGAACGGCGGGTAGACTACGTATCGGTTTCGTAGGCTCGTCTATTTATGGTTTGGTTCCACGCCTAGTATCAGGCTTTCGCATGCGGTATCCAGCGGTCGAGTTAGTATTGCGAGACTTCACATCTGCGAGGGTTTTGCAGATGTTAGACGAAGGCTTTTTGGATATCGGAATCGTGCGAACTCCGGTTTTCAATTCTCATCCCATTACGCTTTGTGTATTGCAAAGAGACCGCCTTATTGCTGCCCTCGCACAATCTCATCCGCTTGCCGCACGGCAACAATTAGCCCTGGCTGATTTGGCGGGTGAGCCATTTATTATGTACGCACCGTCGGAAGGGCCAGGCCTGCATTTCTCCATCCTATCGGCCTGCAAGGCAGTGGGTTTTGTTCCCGAGACAGTGCAAGAAGTAGCTCAAGTGCCGACCGCGATTGCGTTGGTAGAGAGCGGCCTGGGTGTCGCATTGGTCCCAGAGGGAGTGCGAGGAAATTTCGAACCACAAGTGGTATATCGCAACCTGCAGGATCACCCACGGGCCGGTGAGACAACACTCTCACTCGCGTGGCTTACGGGCCACGAGAGTCCGGCCGGTCAACGCTTCATTGAGTTGGCTCGCATCTTGGCGCCTGACGGCAGTGACGCGTTGTGATGACTCTGACATGGATGTCTCCGGTCTGTTCAGTGCCCGAGTTGTGATGGCTTGCAAGTGGATCACCGCACTCGTCGCGTAGCGTCAAGCTGGTAGTGCACGGCATTGAGAGAAGGTTCGACTATGGCATCACCCACGTGTCAGACTCTTCCGATTCGAATAATATTGATTAAGACTTATAGAGGCTGATTCTGACCAAAAAATAATGGCCGGCTGCTCGATTGCGAATTCCACTCCATCGATATCAATCCCGCCAGCGCCGTATATGGCCAGCAGGGCAGGCACGTAGTGGGTTCGGCCCTGCATTTGTCAAACTATTACGAGCGCGGCGCGTTTGCGGCGGTGGTTGCCAATGGCCTGGTGGGCTTTGGCGTGAACAGCGAAGAAAGTTTCGACCAGATGATGGAGCAAATCCATCATGTCACGGAACCGGGCGGCCTGCTGGTGCTGGGCTATAACAACCAGCTGGATCGGGCATCGTTCTCTGTCGAACAGTCTGCCGGTTGCGGGCTGTTCGAACCATTCGTGCCGGCCATTGCAGGCGTTGAAAGCCCTGCCTATGAGGTGTCGGATGGCTTCCAGTATCGTTATGTATTCCTGCGCAAGAGCGTAAGCCCGCTTACGCCGGATACAACGCCCCCAGCACGCGAGGCGCTCGCGCACCCGTAACCTGCGGCACACCCGCGGGCGTGCGGTCCAGGAAGGCCTGCGCCAGCCAGGCGAACGCCATGGCCTCGACCCATTGCGCGGGCACGCCCGCGGTATCGGTGGCCTGCACCGGCCGCTGCAGGCACGTGGCCAGTTCGCGCATCAGCCCCTGGTTGCGCGCGCCCCCGCCGCACACCAGCACGTCGTGCGTGGCCGGCGCCGCGGCTTCGAGGGCGTCGGCCACCGTGCGGGCGGTGAACCGCTGCAGGGTGGCCTGCACGTCTTGCGGCGCGGGCGCGGGGCCGTCGTAGGATTGCAGGCGCTGGTCCAGCCAGGCGGCCTCGAACAGGTCGCGGCCGGTGGATTTGGGGGGCGGCAGGGCCAGCCAGGGTTCGCTGGCCAGCAGGTGTTCCAGCAGCGCCGCCTGCACCTGGCCGGTGGCGGCCCACAGGCCGTTGTCGTCGTACGGCTGGCCGGTGTGGCGCTGGCACCAGGTGTCCAGCAGCATGTTCGCCGGGCCGGTGTCGAAGCCGCGCGGCGGCTGGCCGGGCGCCAGCAGCGTCAGGTTGGCGATGCCGCCCAGGTTCAGTATGGCGCGCGGCTGCGGGGCCTGGAACATGGCCGCATGGAAGGGCGGCACCAGCGGCGCGCCCTGGCCGCCGGCCGCCACATCGCGGCTGCGGAAATCTGCCACCACGTCGATGCCGGTCAGTTCCGCCAGCAGGGCCGGGGCATTGAGCTGCAGGGTGTAGCCCAGTTCGGGCCGATGGCGCACGGTCTGGCCGTGCGCACCGATGGCGCTGACGGCGCCGGCGGGCTGGCGGGCCTGCTGTAGCAGGGCCTGCACGGCATCGGCGTACAGCCGGGCCAATGCCTGCGCGGCCAAGGCGGCGCGGTGCAGTTCGTCGGCGCCGCTGCGGTTCAGGGCCAGCAGTTCGGCGCGCAGTGGGTCGGGCATGGGCAGCCCGGCGGTAGCCAGTACTTGCGGCGCCTGCCCGGCGGCCAGCCGAACCAGCACGCCGTCGGCGCCATCCAGGCTGGTGCCGGACATCAGGCCAATGAAAAGGCGGCCGGGCGTGGGAACGCGCGGGCCGCCTGATCGGGTCATGGCAACTAGCGGGCCGCGCTAGCGGCTGGCCACGTTGGTGGTGGATTCGGGCAGCGTCTGCTGGAATTCGGTCAGCAGGGCGATCTGCTGCTTGTAGGGCAGCACCGCGGCCTTGAACTTGCGGGCCTCGGCGGCGTCCAGCGGACGCGAGACGGGCAGGTTGGCCGCCAGGGGGTTGACCGGCTGGTTGTTGATGCGGAATTCGTAGTGCAGGTGCGGCCCGGTGGCCCAGCCGGTAGAGCCCACGTAGCCGATCAGTTGGCCTTGCGAGACCTTGGCGCCGCGCTTGATGCCGGCAGCGATGCGGCTTTGGTGCGCGTACACGGTGGAATACTTGCCGAAGTGCTTGATGATGACCACATTGCCGTAGCCGCGCTGCTGCCCGGCGAATTCGACCGTGCCGTCGGCGGTGGAATGGATGGGCGTGCCGGCCGGGGCGGCGTAGTCGACACCCTTGTGGCCCGTCCAGGTTTTGTGGATGGGGTGCATGCGCATGCCGAACGTGGAGCTGATGCGCGTGAACTTCAGGGCGGTGCGCAGGAATGCGCCGCGCAGGCTGACGCCGTCGAAGTCGTAGTAGCTGCCCGACTTGCCGTCGGGGCTGAACCAGACGGCGTTGTAGGTTTTGCCGTTGTTGACGAATTCCAGCGCCAGCACGCGCCCGGCGCCGGCATAGCGGCCCTGGTGCGAGCGGACCTCGTACACGACGCGGAACTGGTCGCCGCGGCGGATGTCGCGCAGGAAATCGACCTTGGAATTCAGGATGTCGGCCATCTGCAGGGTGACCGAGTCGGGGACGCCGGCCGCGTCAGTGGCGCCGAACAGCGACGAGCGGATGGTGCCGACCGCGACGCGGGTCTGGCGGTCGGTGTTGTCGGTGATTTCGCGGGCGGCGTAGCCGTCTTGCGCGGGCGTCACCAGCAGCATCTTGGTGGTGACCTGGCCGCTTTCTTCGTCGCCGGGGGTGTGGATGTAGCGCAGCCAGACCAGCTTGCCTTCGGCATCGCTGGCGGCCTGCACGGCCCGCCCGGGGTACAGCTTGTAGATGCTGCGTGCGCTGGGGGCCTGGGTCAGGAAGCGCTGCAGGCCGGGGGCGTCGATGTCCAGGCGCTGCAGCACGGCGGCCAGGGTGTCGCCCGGACGGATGCGGGTTTCGCTGATGAAGGGGGCGCTGCTGTCGTCGGTGCTGAGGCTGACCTGGTCGGGCTGCAGCGGCAGGATGCTCTGGATCTGGCGCGACGGGGGCAGTTCGGTGCGGTCGGGCTGCTGCACCATGCCCAGGGCGGCGGCGCCGGCGAACAGGCCGATGGCGGTAACCATGAGAGTGCGACGGAAAAGGCCGCCGCGGCGGGACGTGGGCTCGGAGCGAGGGGCGAACAGGGCGGCAACTTTGCTGCGGAAGCGGCCAGCCGGGCTGTTTGAGCCACGATTCATCGTGCAGGACCTTTCAGGGTGGCGTAAGTCCCCAGGATGCTTGCGCCGGATGCAGGCGTACCATGGCGTGCACGGCGGCACGCGGCAGGCTTGCGCCCTGCGACGCATCTTGTGAACAACGGGTGTTTAGCCGGGACAGCAACTGTAACGGCAACAGTTGCGTATGATTAGGGCAGTATCCTAGCTGATCCGGCTAGAATTTTCGACTGATTTTCAAGCCTTTTTGGCACTTTTTACACCTTTTTTGCGTTGTCCCGTCCCGTTTCACCCTGACATGTCCCAATCCGAAGCCCCCATCACCCCCGAAGTCGAAGCCGACCTGCGTATCGCCAAGCGTGGTTGCGACGAACTGCTGGTCGAGTCCGAGTTCGCCCGCAAGCTGGCCCACAGCCGTGCCACCGGCGTGCCGTTGCGTATCAAGCTGGGGCTGGATCCCACTGCACCCGACATCCACCTGGGCCATACGGTGGTGCTGAACAAGATGCGCCAGCTGCAAGACCTGGGGCACAACGTCATCTTCCTGATCGGCGATTTCACCTCGATGATCGGCGACCCCAGCGGCCGCAATTCCACGCGCCCGCCGCTGACCCGCGAGCAGATCGAGACCAACGCCAAAACCTATTATGCCCAGGCCAGCCTGGTGCTGGATCCGGCCCGCACCGAGATCCGCTACAACTCCGAATGGAGCGACCCCCTGGGCGCGCGCGGGCTCATCCAGCTGGCGTCGCGCTATACCGTGGCGCGCATGATGGAGCGCGAAGACTTCACCAAGCGCTTCAAGGGCGGCGTGCCCATCGCCGTGCACGAATTCCTGTACCCCCTGATGCAGGGCTACGATTCGGTGGCCCTGAAGTCCGATCTGGAACTGGGCGGCACCGACCAGAAGTTCAATCTGCTGGTCGGCCGCGAACTGCAGAAAGAATACGGCCAGGCGCCGCAGTGCGTGCTGACCATGCCGCTGCTCGAAGGCACCGACGGCGTCGAGAAAATGTCCAAGTCCAAGGGCAATTACATCGGCATTTCCGAAAGCCCCGATTCGATGTTCGGCAAGCTGATGTCGATTTCCGACACCCTGATGTGGCGTTACTTCGAACTGCTGTCATTCCGCACCCTGGAAGACATCGCCGCCCTGAAGGCGGGTATCGAGGCCGGCGCCAATCCGCGCGATGCCAAGGTCGCGCTGGCGCAGGAAATCGTGGCGCGCTTCCACTCGGCCCAGGCCGCCGAGGCTGCGCTGGCAACCTTCCAGGCGCGCTTTCGCGATGGCGCCATTCCCGACGACATGCCCGAGGTCAACGTGGCCGGCGCGCCCCTGGGCATTCTGAAGGTGCTGCGCGAAGCCGGCCTGGTGGCGTCGGGCGCCGAAGCGCAGCGCAACGTCGAGCAGGGCGGGGTGCGCGTCAACGGCGACCGCGTCGAAGACAAATCGTTGCAATTACAGGCTGGCACTTATGTGGTGCAGGTGGGCAAGCGCAAGTTCGCCCGTGTTAACTTGGCAGGGTAGGAAGCACCTACGGTCTCGCAGGAGCACGACATGAAACTCTCGAGTCTGTCTTTTTCCGATAACGAATCGATTCCCGATCGCTACGCTTTCGGCAAGATCGACCCGCAGTCGCACGTCGCACTCGCGGAAAACTTCAATCCGCAGTTTTCCTGGGACGACGTGCCCGAGGGTACCCGTTCGTTCGCCCTCATCTGCCACGATCCCGACGTGCCGTCCAAGCCCGACGACGTCAACCAGGAAGGGCGCGAGGTGCCGGCTGACCTGCCGCGCGTCGACTTCTTCCACTGGGTGCTCATCGACCTGTCCGCCGACAAGCGCGACATCGGCGAGGGCGATTTTTCCAGCGGCATCACGCCGCGCGGCAAGGGCGGCCCCCTGGCCCCCGACGATGCGCGCCAGGGTATCAACGACTACACCACGTGGTTCGCCGCCGACCGCGACATGAGCGGCGACTACTTCGGCTACGACGGCCCGTGCCCCCCCTGGAACGACGCGCTGCCGCACCGCTACGTCTTCACCCTGTACGCGCTCGACGTGCCCAAGCTGGCCGTACAGGGCAACTTCGGCGGCAACGACGTCCTCAAGGCCCTGCAGGGTCACGTGCTGGCCCAGGCCAGCATCACGGGCGTGTACACCCTGAACCCCGACCTGGCGCCAAAGCAGATCGGCGATACCTCGGCCTGATCGGGCCTTTCCAGGTGTCTGGTTCCGCAGGTGCCAGACACCGTACTTTTGAGACAGCCGCTGCGCACTTCGGTGTCTGGCACTGAGGTTTCCCCACGTTTTTCATGGCAAGACCGTCATTTGCTGAAGGACATGTTGGGGCAAGGATCGTAATAGCTGCATCCATCGGAGGCTGGGAGAAGTGGGCCATTGGCGCAGGAGCGCTTC
>Ga0222427_100094_pt1 | contig 233076 bp, 214 predicted proteins | sample 2B20Ametagenome_FD_182890 | JGI IMG/M metagenome (GOLD analysis project Ga0222427, IMG submission 182890) | Enriched microbial communities from leaf-cutter ant dump, University of Wisconsin, Madison, United States - 2B20A (version 2) | ecosystem: Environmental > Terrestrial > Nest > Insects...
GCCAATGGCCCACTTCTCCCATCCTCCGATGGATGCAGCTATTACGATCCTTGCCCCAACATGTCCTTCAGCAAATGACGGTCTTGCCATGAAAAACGTGGGGAAACCTCAGTGTCAGACACCGAGGGGCCATTTAGTGCCACAGCAGCGCGTTCATGGCTTCGGCCAGCCGGTTGCGGTAGCGCGGCAGCAGTTGCTGGATGCGCGCCTGGCGGGCGTGCCAGTCGGGCGGCTCGGCCCCGGCCGCCACGCGCGGCGGCGCCCAGACCGCGTCGGGGAAATGCCGGTCGCCGCGAAAGCGCGGGATGATGTGCCAGTGCAGATGCGGCACCATATTGCCCAGCGATGCCAGGTTGACCTTGTCGGGCGCCAGGATGTCGCGCTGCACTTGCTCTACGGCGTATACGGCGCGCATCAGCAAGTCGCGCCCATGCGTCGACAGGCTGGTCATTTCCGGCAGATGGCCGTTCCAGATGACACGGGTAAAGCCCGGGTAATCGGCGTCGGCCACTTCGATGACGCGCAGGTGCGCGCCGCGCCACAGCAGGGCGCCGCCGTCTTCGCGGCATAGCGGACACTGGGGGTCGCGCGCGCTCACAGGGTTTTCCGGTACTGGATGAAGCCGGGGCGGTCGGCGATGCGATCGTAAAGCTGCATGGCGGTATGGTTGGTTTCGTGGGTCAGCCAGTACACGCGGGCGGCGTTGACGGCGCGCGCCTGGGCGTACACGTGTTCGATCAGGGCGCGGCCATGGCCGCCGCCGCGCACGTCGGGCGCCACGAACAGGTCTTGCAGGTAGCAGTAGTCGCCCGCGGTCCAGCACGACCGGTGCAGCACCCAGTGCACCATGCCCACCGCGCGGCCGTTATCGTAGGCCAGCGCGGCATGCATGGGCTCGGCCGGGTCCAGGAAGCGTTCCCAGGTGGTGCGGGTGACGGCGTCGGCGATGTCGACGTTGTAGAACGCCTGGTAGCCTTTCCACAAAGGCAGCCAGGCTTCGAAATTGGCGGCGGCCACGGGGCGGATGTCGGCGGGAGATTTCGCGGCGGTTTTCATGGGTAGTGTGGGCGGAAAGGGTCAGAGAGAATCTTCAAGGGCGTTGACGATGTGCCGCAGCACTTGCACACGCGCATAGCGCTTGTCGTTGGACGGCACGACATGCCACGGCGCCTGGGCCGAGTCGGTGCGCGCCAGCATGCCGTTGGCGGCGGCGGCGTATTCGCGCCATTTCTTGCGGTTGCGCCAGTCGTCGGCGGTGATCTTGAAATGCTTGAAGGGCGACTGCTGGCGTTCGTGGAAGCGTTCCAGCTGCACGTCGGGCGTGATGGCCAGCCAGAACTTCAGCACGAGGGTGCCATGGCCGGCCAGCTGCTGCTCGAAGTCGTTGATCTCGGCATAGGCGCGGCGCCATTCGGCCGGCCGGGCCAGGCCCTCGACGCGCTCGACCAGCACCCGGCCGTACCAGGAACGATCGAAGATGGCAATGCGGCCCTGCCGGGGCAGGCGGCGCCAGAAGCGCCACAGATAAGGCCGCGCCAGTTCGTGCGGCGCCGGCACGCTGATGGGGTTGATATCGTATTGCCGCGCGTCCAGCGCGCGGGTAACGCGGCGGATGGTGCCGCCCTTGCCGGCGGCATCCTGCCCTTCGAATACCAGTACCAGGCTGCGCTTGCGGAATGCGCCCGAGCGCGCCGCCTCGGCCAGCCGGCCCTGCAGGATGCCCAGCACGGATTCGTAGTCGTCTTTGTCGATGCGCGCCTGGTAGTCGACGTCATCGAGCCGGCGGGCCCGGTGCGCCGGCTTGGGCGGCGGCCCGGCGAAGCCGGACGCCACCCGCGGCGCGGCCCGCTGGCGCAGCGCCGCCAGCACGGTTTCGCTGCTGCGCACGGCGCGCAGGCGGTCGTCGGCGCTGGGGATGATGGTCCAGGGCGCGTGGGCGCCGTCGGTCAGGCCGATGGCCAGACGGCCGGCGTCGCACAGCCGGTCGTATTTCTTGTGCACCTTGCGATCGGCCGGGGTCACCTGCCAGGCGGTTTCGGGGCTGGCCAGCAGGCGCCGGGTGCGGTCGGCCTGGGCCTGGGCCGACAGGTGATACCACAGCTTGATGATCTGCACGCCCTCGGCCGCCAGTACCGCCTCGAAGCGGCGTATGGCCTCGGCATGCGCCTCGATGCGCCGCTGGCGCGGCTTCTTGCGGGCCGCTTCGCGCAGCAGCGGCACATACCAGGACCCGAACACGATGCCGGTACGGCCTTTGGCCGGCAGTTCGTTCCAGTAGCGCCACATCGGCGGCCGCTCGAGTTCATCGGCCTCGGGCGGCCCGAACGCCATTGTCTTGATGTGGCGCGGGTCCATCCATTCGTTCAGCAGGTTGATGGTGGCGCCCTTGCCGGCCCCGTCGATGCCGGCCACCACCACCAGCAGGGCCCGGTCGGCGCGTTCGAGCCGGCTGTACTGCGCCTTCAGCAGGGCCACGCGCAGGCGCGCTTCCTGGGCTTCGTAGGCATCCTTGGACAGCGACGGGTCGGATTTCGCTTCGTCGAACATAAGGGAGGCGCGGTTCCGGGAGGTGGGAGCCATGGTGCGGGATGTTCCTGGGGGGCGTCAAGTTTATCGGGCGGCGGGAGTTGTATTCTCAGGTGTCGGGCTCCGAAGGTGCCCGACACCGCTGTGTGCGGAGGGTGTCTCAATTCTGCGGTGTCAGGCACCCTGGCGGGAGCCAGACACCTCTTCGAGAGATCGTGGGCTGGCGAGGGCAAAGCGATGCTGGGCTGGTGAAGCCTTAAAAAAGAAGACCACTACCCCGGCAAGAAACCCGTTCACTCGCCAGAAGCATCCGCCCCGTAGCCTTTGAGGCCGTCGAGGTCGAGCACCCGGACCGCTCCGTATTCCACCCTTAGCAGCCCTGCTTCTTCCAGCTTGCCCAGCGCCTGGTTGGCACGCTGCCGCGATACGCGCGCCAGGTAGCCGACTTCTTCCTGGGTGATGGCCAGCCGCATGCCCATGCCGGGGTACAGCAGGGGGTTGAACAGTTCGGCCAGGCAGCGCGCCACGCGGGCGTCCGGGTCCAGCAGGCGGTCGTATTCGGCCTTGCCGATGAACTGCGCCACGCGCTCGTTCAGCTGGTGCAGCAGATAGCGGTTGAACGGAATGCTGGTGTCCAGCAGCCAGTCGAAGGTGGCCGCCGGCAGCCGTGCCACGACCGAATCGCGCAGCGCCACCACATCGTACTTGCGCACCTCGCGCTTGAGCAGCGAGCCTTCGCCGATCCAGCCCCCGACCGGCACGCCCGTCAGCGAGGCGACCTTGCCTTCGGCGTTGCCCACCGATACCTTCACCAGGCCGGCTAGCACCCCGATCCACGCCTGTGCCAGTTCGCCCTTGCGCTCTATGATCGTGCCAGCCTGCGCCGATTGCACCGCGATATCCCGCTCGACGCGCGACCGCTGCGCGTCGGTCAAGACGCGGAACCAGGCCGCGGCAAGGTGCAGGGAATCGGCTAGCTGCATCGGGAATACCCTAAATGTTCCTGGAATGTCGCAATCATGACAGTCGGTCGCAATCCAACCTTATACCTTAACGCTGCCGTATATCGAAAATGAACTGGTCAAGGCCGCCCCGGCGCTCATGCCGCCAGCATGAACGCCACACGGGGCGGCCCCCGAACCGGAGGAGACAACGTGGCGCAAGCACAGCCTGCAACCGGCGTTTCGCCGGCCACGCCCGGCACCTTTCCCGGCCTGCTGCTGCAGCATGCCAGCGTACGCGGGGCGCGGCCCGCCATACGCGAGAAAGACCTGGGCATCTGGCAAACCCTGACCTGGAGCGAAGTCGCGCACCATGTCAGGCTGGCCGCGCATGGCCTGGCCTCGCTGGGCATCGCTCCGGGCATGCACGTCGCCGTCATTGGCGAAAACCGCCCGCGCCTGTACATCGCCATGATGGCCGCGCAGGCGCTGGGGGCGATTCCCGTGCCCCTGTACCAGGACGCCGTGGCCCAAGAAATGGTCTACGTGCTGCAAGACGCCGGCATCACCGTGGCCGTGGTCGAAGACCAGGAACAGGTCGACAAGATGCTGGACGTGCGCGGCCAGTGCCCGGCCCTGGCCCACGTGGTCTACGACGATCCGCGCGGCATGCGCCACTACGCCGACCCCATGCTGCGCTCGTACGAGCAGCTCGAGGCCGACGGCCGCGAGCACGCGCAGGCCCGGCCCGGTTTTTTCGATCAGGCCGTGGCGGCCGTGCAGCCGCACGATGCCGCCGCCATGTTCTATACGTCGGGTACCACCGGCAAGCCCAAGGGCGTGGTGCTGACCCACCATGCCCTGATCGACCGCGCGGTGGCGGTGGCCGCCATGGAAAACCTTACCGATCAGGAAGACGTGCTGGCCTACCTGCCGCCGGCCTGGATCGGCCAGAACATGTTCTCGTACACCCAGCTGCTGGTCAGCGGGTTCACGGTAAACCATCCCGAATCGCCCGATACCGTGTCGATCGACATGCGCGACATCGGGCCCACCTACTATTTCGCGCCGCCGCGCGTACTCGAAGGCCTGCTCACGCACGTGATGATACGCATGGAAGACGCCGGCCGCCTCAAGCGGCTGATGTTCCGCGCCTGCATGAACCTGGCGCGCCGGGTGGGCGTGCGCATCCTCGACGGCGAGCCGGTCGGCGCCTGGGACCGCTTCCGCTATGCGCTGGGCAATGTGCTGGTTTACGGCCCGCTGCGCAATGCCTTGGGCATGAGCCGCGTGCGCGTGGCCTACACGGCGGGCGAAGCCATCGGCCCGGACCTGTTCGTGTTCTACCGGTCCATCGGCATCAACCTGAAGCAGCTGTACGGGTCGACCGAAACCTCGGTGTTCGTGTGTGTGCAGCCCGATGGCCAGGTGCGCGACGACACGGTGGGGCCGCCGGTCAGCGGTGTCGAGATCCGCGTGGCCGACAACGGCGAGATCCTGGTCAAGAGCCCGGGGCTGTTCAAAGAGTATTACCGCAACCCGCAGGCCACCACCGAGGCCCGCGATGCCGACGGCTGGTTCCATACCGGCGATGCGGGCTACCTGGACACCGACGGACAGCTGAAGATCATCGACCGCGCCAAAGACGTGGGCAAGCTGGCCGACGGCAGCCTGTTCGCGCCCAAGTACCTTGAAAACAAGCTGAAGTTCTTTCCGCACATCAAAGAAGCCGTGGCCTTCGGCGATGGCCGCGACCATGTCTGCGCGTTCATCAACATCGACCTCGAAGCCGTGGGCAACTGGGCCGAGCGGCGCGGCCTGCCCTATGCCGGCTACACCGACCTGGCCGGCAAAGACGAGGTCTACCAGCTAGTGGGCGAGTGCGTCGAACAGATCAACGCCGACCTGGCGGGCGACCCCAAACTGTCCGCCTCGCAGATCTCGCGCTTCCTGATCCTGCACAAGGAACTGGACCCCGACGACGACGAACTGACCCGCACCCGCAAGGTGCGCCGCGCCTTCATCGCCCAGAAATACGGGGTGCTGATCGATGCGCTGTTCTCGGACCAGGCGTCGCAATACATCGAGACCGAGGTGAAATTCGAAGACGGCCGCACCGGCAAAATTTCCGCCGACTTGAAGATCCGCGCGGCCAGAACTTTCCCTTCCATCACAGCCCGGGCCGCGTAGACATGAGCGCTTCAGACCGCGACCAGCGCATCGGCAAGGTCATGCTCGACCTGCAGAACATTTCCCTGTCGTTCGGCGGGGTAAAGGCGCTGACCGACATTTCGTTCAATGTGCGCGAGCACGAGATCCGCGCCATCATCGGCCCCAACGGCGCCGGCAAGAGTTCGATGCTGAACGTCATCAACGGCGTGTACACGCCGCAGCAGGGCGGCATCGAATTCGAAGGCAGGCGCTACACCCGCATGAATCCGCGCCGTGCCGCCGAAATGGGCATCGCGCGCACCTTCCAGAATCTGGCCCTGTTCAAGGGCATGAGCGTGCTCGACAACATCATGACCGGCCGCAACCTGCGCATGAAATGCGGCCTGCTGGCGCAGGCCCTGCGCTGGGGGCCGGCCGAGCGCGAAGAAATCCGCCACCGCGAGTTCGTCGAGAACATCATCGATTTCCTGGAAATCCAGGCGCATCGCAAGACGCCCGTGGGCCGGCTGCCCTACGGCCTGCAAAAGCGCGTCGACCTGGGCCGCGCGCTGGCGATGGAACCGCGCCTGCTGCTGCTCGACGAGCCCATGGCGGGGATGAACATCGAAGAAAAGCAGGACATGAGCCGCTTCATCCTGGACGTGAATGACGAGTTCGGCACCACCATCGTGCTCATCGAGCACGACATGGGCGTGGTGATGGACATCTCCGACCGTGTGGTGGTGCTGGATTACGGCAAGAAAATCGGCGACGGCAAGCCCGACGAAGTACGCGCCAACGAGGCCGTCATCCAGGCTTACCTGGGCGTGGCGCACTAGACAGCAAGGCGGAAAAGAAATGGGATTTTTCCTGGAAACCCTGTTCGGCGGCCTGATGAGCGGCATGCTGTACGCCCTGATCGGCCTGGGCTTCGTGCTGATCTTCAAGGCCTCGGGCGTATTCAACTTCGCCCAGGGCGCCATGGTGCTGGTGGCGGCGCTGTCCATGGCGCGCTTTTCCGAATGGATTCCAGCCTGGCTGGGATTCGAGAACCTGCTGCTGGCCAATGTGCTGGCGTTCATCGTCAGCGCCGCGCTGATGTTCCTGCTGGCCGTGGCGGTCGAGCGCTTCGTGCTGCGCCACCTGGTCAACCAGGAAGTCACCACGCTGCTGATGGCCACACTGGGCATCAGCTACTTTCTTGACGGCCTGGGCCAGATCGCCTTCGGCAGTTCGGTCTACAGCATCGACGTGGGCATGCCCAAAGACCCGATCTTCATCCTGGAATCATTGTTCGAGGGCGGCGTGCTGATCAACCTGGAAGACCTGACCGCCGCCGTGGTGGCCGCGCTGCTGGTGGCCGCGCTGGCGCTGTTCTTCCAGTACACCGGCACCGGCCGGGCGCTGCGCGCGGTGGCCGACGACCACCAGGCCGCGCAGTCCATCGGCATCCCGCTCAACCGCATCTGGGTCATCGTCTGGAGCGTGGCGGGCCTGGTGGCGCTGGTGGCCGGCATTATCTGGGGGTCGAAGTTCGGCGTGCAGTTCACCCTGTCCACCGCCGCCCTGCGCGCGCTGCCGGTGGTGATCCTGGGCGGGCTGACCTCGGTGCCGGGCGCCATTCTGGGCGGCCTGATTATCGGCGTGGGCGAAAAACTGTCCGAAGTCTACCTGGGCTCGCTGGTGGGCGGCGGCATCGAAATCTGGTTCGCCTATGTGCTGGCGCTCGTGTTCCTGCTGTTCCGCCCGCAAGGGCTGTTCGGCGAGAAAATCATCGACCGGGTCTGAGGGAGCCTGACCATGTTCTATCGCGAAAACGGCCAGTTCAAGACCGGCTATCGCGCCGACCAGCAGATCTTCCCGATCCGCCAGGACCGCCTGTTCATCGGTCTGCTGCTGGCGGCGGCCTTCGTGGCGGTGCCCCTGCTGGCCAGCGACTACCTGCTGCGCGCCATCCTCATTCCGTTCCTGATCCTGGCGCTGGCCGCCGTGGGCCTGAACATCCTGGTGGGCTATTGCGGCCAGATCTCGCTGGGCACCGGGGCCTTCATGGCGGTGGGCGCCTACGCGGCATGGAACTTCGGCGTGCGCTTCCCGGGCATGCCGCTGGTGGTGCAGATTCTGCTGGGCGGCTGCTTCGCCACTCTGGTGGGCGTGCTGTTCGGCATTCCCAGCCTGCGCATCCGCGGCCTGTACCTGGCCGTGGCCACGCTGGCGGCGCAGTTCTTTGTCGACTGGGCGTTCCTGCGCATCGCATTCTTCACCAATTATTCCTCGTCGGGCAGCGTCTCGGTGCCGCCCCTGACGGCATTCGGCCTGCCGGTGCATACCTCGCTGCAGCGCTACCTGTTCGTGCTGGTGTTCGTGGTGGTGTTCTCGCTGCTGGCCAAGAACCTGGTGCGCGGCGCCATCGGCCGGCAATGGATGGCGATCCGCGATATGGACGTGGCCGCCGCCGTGATCGGCATCCGCCCCATGTACGCCAAGCTCACCGCGTTCGCCGTCAGTTCGTTCATCGTGGGCGTGGCCGGCGCGCTGTGGGGCTATATCCACCTGGGCTCGTGGGAACCCCTGGCCTTCGACCTGGCCCGCTCGTTCCAGCTGCTGTTCATGGTGATCATCGGCGGGCTGGGCTCCATCATGGGCGGCTTCTTCGGCGCAGCGTTCATCGTGCTGGTGCCGGTGGCACTGACCAACGTGCCCCACTGGCTGGGCCTGTCGCTGTCAGTGGATACCGCCGCGCACATCGAGCACATGGTGTTCGGCGCCCTGATCGTGTTCTTCCTGATCGCCGAGCCGCACGGGCTGGCCCGCCTGTGGAGCATCGGCAAAGAAAAGCTGCGCATCTGGCCGTTCCCTCATTGATTCCCGGCCGCCATGCCGGCATAAGCGGCATGGCGGCCATTTCGTCTACCCGGCTTTAGACCGGGCCAATCCCGGTGTCAATCACACCAAGCAGGAGGTAAATGGAGATGAAGCGTCTTAACCTGAAGTGGGCAGCGGCCATCGTGGCCGCCACCGGCGCCCTGGCCTCGGCCGCCGCGCCGGCGCTGGCGGACGAAGAACAATTCGTTCCGCTCTTGGTGTACCGCACCGGCTCGTTCGCGCCGCTGGGCATCCCGTGGGCCGATGGCAAGCTCGACTACCTGAAACTGGTCAACGCGCGCGACGGCGGCGTCAACGGGGTGAAGATCACCTACGAAGAATGCGAAACCGCCTACGCCACCGACCGCGGCGTGGAATGCTACGAGCGCCTGAAGTCCAAGGGCGGCGGGGCGTCGGGTTTCGATACTCAGTCCACCGGCATCACTTTCGCGGTTACCGACAAGGCCATGGCCGACGGCGTTTCGGTCGAGACCATGGGCTACGGGCTGTCGCAATCGGTGGACGGCAGCGTGTTCGAATGGAACTTCCCGCTGCTGGGCACCTACTGGACCGCGGCCGACGTGATGATCCAGGACATCGCCAAGAAAGAAGGCGGCATGGACAAGCTCAAGGGCAAGAAGATCGCCCTGGTCTACCACGATTCGCCCTACGGCAAGGAACCGATTCCGCTGCTGCAGAAGCGCGCCGAGCAGGCGGGCTTCGAGCTGCTGCTGTATCCGGTAACCGCGCCCGGCGTCGAGCAGAAGTCCACCTGGCTGCAGATCCGCCAGTCGCGGCCCAGCTACGTGCTGCTGTGGAGCGCCGGCATCATGACGCCCACCGCCATCCGCCAGGCCCAGGCCAGCGGCTACCCGCGCGACAAGATGTACGCCATCTGGTGGGCCGGCTCGGAAGGCGACGTCAAAGACCTGGGCACGGTCGCCAAGGGCTACAACACCATCACCATCCACAACAGCGCGGCGCACGGGAAGGTTTACGACGACCTGAAGAAGTACGTGTACGACAAGGGCCAGGGCAGCGACGCTTCTGGCAACACCACGCTGGGCACCATCGCGCACACCCGCGGCATGATGATCTCGATGCTGCAGGTGGAAGCCATCCGCACCGCCCAGGAAAAGTTCGGCAAGGGCAAGCACATGACGCCGGAACAGGTGCGCTGGGGCTTCGAAAACCTGAACATCACCCAGGAACGCCTGAACGAGCTGGGCTTCGGCGACATCATGCGCCCGGTCAAGACCTCGTGCAGCAACCACATGGGCGACGACTGGGCGCGTATCGCGCAGTGGGACGGCAAGCAGTTCAAGGTGGTGTCCGACTGGTACCAGGCCGACAAGTCGATAACCGCCCCGCTGGTGAAAGAAGCCGCGGCCAAGTACGCCAAAGAGAAGAACATCACGCCCCGCAAATGCGAAGGCTGATGTGAACCGGCCGCCGGCGCCGCGCGCGCCGGCGGCCACCTGCGCGCAGGAACTGCCATGACCGCTGCCACCGCTGTCCAACCCGACCCGATGCTGCTCGATGTGAACGGCATCGAGGTCATCTACAACCACGTCATCCTGGTGCTCAAGGGCGTTTCGCTGCAAGTGCCCGAGGGCCGCATCGTGGCGCTGCTGGGTGCCAACGGCGCCGGCAAGACCACCACGCTGCGCGCGGTGTCGAACCTGCTCAAGGGCGAGCGCGGCGACGTGACCAAGGGCTATATCCAGTACCGCGGCCAGCGCATCGAAAAGCTGTCGCCGGCCGAGCTGGTGCGGCGCGGCGTGGTGCAGGTCATGGAGGGCCGCCATTGCTTCGCCCATCTGACTATCGAAGAAAACCTGCTTACGGGCGCCTACACCCGCGACCTGAGCCGCGGCGACACGGCGGCGGCGCTCGAACGCGTCTACCAGTATTTTCCGCGCCTGAAGCAGCGGCGCGCCAGCCAGGCCGGCTATACGTCGGGCGGCGAACAGCAAATGACCGCCATCGGCCGGGCGCTGATGGCCAATCCGAACATGATCCTGCTCGACGAGCCGTCGATGGGGCTGGCGCCGCAGATCGTCGAGGAAATCTTCGAGATCGTGCGCGACCTGAACCAGCGCGAACGGGTCAGTTTCCTGCTCGCCGAGCAGAACACCAACATTGCGCTGCGCTACGCCGACTACGGCTACATCCTGGAAAACGGCCGCGTCATGATGGACGGCGCGGCGGCCGATCTGGGGCGCAACGAAGACGTCAAGGAGTTCTACCTGGGCATTTCCAGCGGCGAGCGCAAGAGCTTCCGCGACAACAAGTTCTACCGGCGCCGCAAGCGCTGGCTGGCCTGATTTCCCGGGCCCTTATCCCGCCCACCCGGCATCCCGAAGAGTGCGATCTCATGCCTGCGTTTTTTGATGCACTGGAAACCCGCGCGCCCGAACAGCGCGAACGCGACCTGATGGCGGCGCTGCCCGGCGCCCTGACACGCGCCATGGCGGGCGCCGAGGCCATCGCCGAGCAGCTGCGCGGCGTCGATCCGCGCGGCGTGGCCTCGCGCCAGGCCCTGGCCGGCCTGCCGGTGCTGCGCAAGCACGAACTGCTGGAACGCCAGCAGCGCAGCCGCGCGGCCGCCGGCCCGGCCGGCGCCGCCAAGGCTTTCGGCGGGTTCTCGACCATTGGCTGGGGCCAGGCCCTGCGTGTGTTCGCCTCGCCCGGCCCCATCTACGAGCCCGAGAGCGCGCGCGCCGATTACTGGCGCTTTGCGCGCGCCCTGTATGCGGCCGGCTTCCGGCCCGGCGAGCTGGCCTACAACTGCTTTTCGTACCACTTCACGCCGGCCGGCTCGATGATGGAAACCGCCGCCCACGCGGTAGGCTGCACCGTATTTCCGGGCGGTACCGGCCAGACCGAGCAGCAGGTGCGCGCCATTGCCGACCTGGCCCCCAGCGGCTACACGGGCACGCCCAGCTTCCTGAAAATCATCCTGGAAAAGGCCGACGAACTGGGCGTGCGGCTGCCGTCGCTGCGGCGCGCGCTGGTATCGGGCGAGGCCTTCCCGCCGTCGCTGCGCGACTGGCTGGCGGCGCGCGGCATCGACGGCTACCAGGCCTACGGCAGCGCCGACCTGGGCATGATCGCTTTTGAAACCGATGCGCGCGAAGGCCTGGTAGTGGGCGAGGACATCATCCTGGAAATCGTGCGGCCGGGCACCGGCACGCCAGTTCCCGACGGCGAGGTCGGCGAAGTCGTGGTTACCACGCTGAACCCGGATTACCCGCTGGTGCGCTTCGGCACCGGCGACCTGTCGGCCATCATGCCGGGCGCGTCGCCCTGCGGCCGCACCAACATTCGCATCAAGGGCTGGATGGGCCGCGCCGACCAGACTACCAAGGTGCGCGGCATGTTTGTGCACCCGTCGCAGGTGGCCGAGGTGCTGGCGCGCCACCCCGAGATCGGCCGGGCGCGCCTGGTGATCAGCGGCCAGACCGGCACCGACCACATGGTGCTGCAGGTCGAGGCGGGCGAGCACTCCGATGCGCTGGCAGGGCGCATTGCCGAATCGGTGCGCGACATCACCAAGCTGCGCGCCGACGTGCAGTGGGCCGACACGGGCAGCCTGCCCAACGACGGCAAGGTCATCGACGACGTGCGGTCGTACGAGTAGCCGGCCAGGTGTCAGGCATCCTGGCGGGAGCCAGACACCCGGCCGGACCTGGCCGGGCGTCAGCTCAGGCCGCTGCTGGCCAGGCGCACTGCCAGGGCGGCCATCACGCCGGCGATGGTTCCATCCAGCACGCGCCAGGCGCGCGGGTCGGCGAACCAGGGCGCGAACAGGCGCGAACCTATGCCCAGCACGGCCAGCCACAGCAGGCTGGCGGTCAGGGCGCCGGCGGCGAAGGCCAGGCGCGCGTGGTCGAAGCTGTGCGCCAGCGAGCCCACCACCATGATGTCCAGCCAGAAGTGCGGGTTCAGCAGGGTGAAGCCGGCCGCGCCCAGCAGCGCCGCGCGGCGTGAGGGGATGGCGTGTTGCGCCGCCCGCAGGCCGCCCTGGGCCCGCAAGGCGCGGCGCGCCGACTGCAGCGCGTACCACCCCAGGAAAGCTACGCCGAACCACAGGATGGCGTGCGTCAGCCATGGAAACCAGCTGGCCACCGCCTGCAGGCCCCATACGCTGGCAAAGATGAATACCGCGTCGATGGCCGCGCACAGGGCCAGGATGCTGAGCAGGTGCGCCCGCATCAGCCCCTGCCGCAGGATGAACGCGCTTTGCGCGCCTACGACGGCGAACAGCCCCAGGCCGGTGGCGGTGCCACTGGCCCAGGCGGTGAACAAGGCGGGAAATGACGCGAGCGAGAACATTCTGGGGCAATCCGGAAAAACGGCGCCGCGGTAAACCGCCGCGGCCAGGGACGCATTCTGGCTTGCCTGGCGGATGAAATACAGCTAATTTTATTTAACCTAATTAAGTATCTCTAAATACATGAAAATCGACCACGGCAATCTGCGGGCCCTGGCGGCGGTGGTGCGCGAAGGCAGCTTCGAGCGCGCCGCGGCGGCGCTGAACGTGACGCCGTCGGCCGTGTCGCAGCGGGTAAAGACACTGGAAGCCCGCATCGGCCGGCTGCTGGTGCAGCGTACGGTGCCGGCCGCCGCCACGCCGGACGGGCAGGTGCTGGTGCAGCTGGCCGAACAGACCGCGCTGCTGGAGCACGACGCGCTGGACCGCCTGGGGCTGGAAGGCGATACCTTGCCGCACGCCAGTCTGGCCGTGGCGGTCAACCACGACAGTCTGGAAACCTGGTTCATGGATGCCGCCCGGCTGTTCGCCGCCCGTACGCGCGCCACCCTGGACCTGCAGTCCGAAGACCAGGACCACACCGCCGCGCTGTTGCGCAACGGCTCGGTGCTGGGCGCGGTGACGGCGCTGGCCGATCCGGTGCAGGGCTGCCGCATCCACGCCCTGGGCAGCATGCGCTATGTGGCCAGCTGCACGCCCGAGTTCCACGCCCGGCACTTCGCCCAGGGAGTCAATGCGCGCACGCTGGCCAGCGCGCCGGTGCTGGTGTTCAACCGCAAAGATGCGCTGCAGGCGCGGTTCGCGCGCAAGGTCATGGGCAACGCGCCGTGGCAGCCGCCGGTGTGGTGGCTGCCCTCGTCGCGCGCTTTCGTGCAGGCCACGCTGGACGGCCTGGGCTGGACCATGAACCCCTTGCCGCTGATCAAGCCGGAGCTCGATTCCGGGCGCCTGGTGCCGCTGCGTGCGCGGGCCGCGGAAGACGTGCCGCTCTATTGGCAACACTGGCGAGTAAACTCGCAGGCTATGGAAGCCTTGACCCAGTCGGTCCTGGCGGCCGCCGGCAGCCTGGTCCGGCGGCGTTAACCCGCCGGGCTCGATCGTGGGCCGGCAGCATCGGAGGTGTCCTCATGAAAATCCGTCAATGGGCGCTGGCAGCGGCGCTGGGCCTGTGCGCCGCCACGTCGGCCTGGGCCGCAGACTACAAGGTCGGCCAGATCGAGGTCGACGACCTGTGGGTGCGCGCCACGGCGCCGGGCCAGGCCAACGGGGCCGGCTACCTGGAAATCGACAATGACGCCAAGACGGCCGACCGGCTGCTGTCGGTTTCCTCCAACGCGGCAGAGCGGGTCGAACTGCACACGGTGCAAACCGAGAACGGCGTGGCGCGCATGCGCCACCTGCCCGACGGTGTTCCCGTGCCGGCCGACGGCGACGTCAAGCTGGCGCCGGGTGGTTATCACGTCATGTTCATGAAGCTGAAGCAGCCCTTCGCCGAAGGCGCCGAAGTGCCGGCCACCCTGAAGTTCGAGAAAGCCGGCGAAGTCGCCGTGAAGTTCAAGGTCAAGCCCATCGGCCACAACGCCGGCATGCAGCACGGCATGAACATGAAACACTGAACGCAAGGCGCCGGCCCTGCTTGCCGTTGCCCAGGTGTCTGGCTCCGCAGGTGCCAGACACCGAAGCCTGCACAGGCTGTCTCACCAGCACGGTGTCTGGCACCTGCGGAGCCAGACACCTGTTCTTAGTTCCGCACCGTATAGTCGCGCGCCCCGAAGATGGCGCTGCCCACCCGTACCTCGGTGGCGCCTTCTTCGATGGCGATCTCGAAATCGCCGCTCATGCCCATCGACAGCCGGTCCAGCTGCACGCCGGGAATGGCTTCGTCCCGCAGCCGGTCACGCAGTTCGCGCAGCGCGCGAAAGCAGGCGCGCACGGCCTCGGTGTCGTCGGACTGCACCGCCAGCGTCATCAGTCCCTGCACCCGCAGCGCCGGGCATTGGTCGGCCACGATGCGCAGGAACCCGGATACGGCCTGGATGTCCAGCCCCTGCTTGCTGGGCTCGGGCGAGGTCTTTACCTGCGCCAGCACGTCAATCGACCGGCCCTCGGCCTGCAGCCGGCGCTGCAGCGCATAGGCCAGGTCCAGGCGGTCCAGAGACTGCACCTCGGCGGCATCGCGCGCGGCGTCCTTGGCCTTGTTGGTTTGCAGGTGGCCGATCATCACCCATTGGATGCCCAGGTCGGCCAGCGCGCCGGCCTTCTGGCGGATTTCCTGGGTCTTGTTCTCGCCGAAGCGGTGCAGGCCCAGCGCGGCCGCTTCGCGCACCGCCTGCGGCCCGAACGTCTTGCTGACCGGCAGCAGCGCCACGCTGCCCGGCGCGCGGCCGGACCGCGCACAGGCCGCGTCGATGCGCTGCCGCACCCGGGCCACGCGCGCTGCCATGGAGTCGTCGGAACTCATGCTTGTGGGGGATTCCATACAAAAATGCCATCATAATCGCCGCCCGCGGGTCCGGCCGGCCGCAACCGCCGGCCGCGCGTTGACCGCCTCCGGGGGCAGGCATAGAATCAATCGGCATTTACTTATATTTCAAGGTTTTATGCCGTCCCGCGGCCTGGCCGCGCCGATGCTCCCTCTCTCTCGCCGGCTCCGTCTTCCATCATGTCTTCCGCAGCACCCCGCTACGCCTTCGCCGCCCCCTTCCAGACGCCCGCCGCCTCGCCCATCCGCTCCCTCATGTCGTACGCCATGCGGCCGGGCAGCATTTCCATGGCCGGCGGCTACCCCGCCCAGGAATTGTTCGACATCGACGGCCTTACCACCGCGTCGAACCAGGTGCTGGCCCGGCTGGGCGCGTGCCTGCAGTATTCCAACATCGACGGGCAGGCCAGCCTGCGCGCCGAACTGGGGCGCCTTAGCGCCGAACGCGGGCTGGCATGCGACCCCGACACCGAACTCGCCGTCACCGGCGGTTCGCAGCAGGCGCTGGCGCTGGTCAGCCGGGTCATGCTGCAGCCGGGCGACCACGCCTTCATCGAAAGCCCGGCGTTTCCCAATTCGGTGCAGGCGCTGCGCTATACCGGCGCCACGGTGCACCCGGTGGCCTCCGGCCCGGAAGGCATCGATGTCGACGCGCTGGACGATATGGCCGCGCGGCTCAAGCCCAAGATCGTCTGCGTGGTGGCGTCGTTCTCGAACCCGTGCGGCGCCACCATCAGCCGGCAGCGCCGCCTGCGCCTGCTCGAGCTGGCCGTGAAGCACCAGTTCCTGATCGTCGAAGACGACCCCTATGGCGAGCTGCGCTTCGCGGGCGAGCAAGTGCCGCCCATTGCCGCGCTGGCCGAGGGCGAGGCGCGCCACTGGGCGGTGTATATCTCGACCATGTCCAAGACCATGGCGCCGGCGTTGCGCATCGGCTGGCTGGTGGCTCCGGCCGAAGTGCGCCGCCGCTGTGTGGGCGCCAAGGCGGCCGACGACATGGCGTCGTCGGCCTGGATCCAGGAAGTGGTGGCGCAGTACCTGGCCAACGGCCGCTATCACCAGCACGTGCCGCGCATCCGCACCGCCTACGGGGCGCGCTGCGATGCGCTGGCCCAGGCACTGGACCAGTATCTGGACGGCCGCGTCACGTTCCGCAAGCCCGAAGGCGGCATGTTTTTCTGGGTGCGCCTGAACGGCGAAGTCGATGCCACGCGGCTGCTGCCCTATGCCATCGAGCAGGGCGTGGTCTACGTGCCCGGCAAGGCGTTCTACGCCGACCCGCAGCAGGCCGACCTGAACGCCATGCGCATGTCGTTCGCCACCATGAACGAAGGCCTGATCACCCAGGGCATCGAGCGCCTGGCCCGGGCGCTGGACGCCTGCGAGGCCAACGCGCCGGTGTCGGTGTCGCTGGCGGCCTGAGGTCGGCGGCCACATTGCCTGCTTTGAGTCAAAAAAAGTTCCGCAATGTATGTTGCCGCTTACGATCTTCTGCAAACGCCGGGCTACATAGCAAGTTCCACACAAGAAAACAACGAATTCAGCTTGTCACGAAGTGGCTGTAGCCCGTCCCCGAACGCCGCAAATTCCTCCTCGAGCCGCGTGCTGCCACAAAGCAACATATCCCGTTTGGCACGCTCCTGCTCTTGATCCAGTGGCATGGCTGGGTCACCAGGTGCGAAATCGGTTTCTGCGAGGTAGCGCCCGCCATCGGCTGTGAATATCTCGACGGCGGCGGGCGATTCCGCCGGATAACGCGCGTTCATGGCCTCATCCACCTCCACGCTTATCAGGGCAGTATCCTTGCTCACGGAATCGATAATTTCCGGCTCGAATGTTTTCAAGTCGATTTTTCCGAATCGCAGCGCCGCCGCGGTAAGAAACTGCAGTGAAAAGCGGGCCTCGTGCGCGTTCCGGACAACCGGCCGGTTGCAAAGATCGACCGCTTGTCCAAATGTGCGAACGATTATCTGGCGAATCTCGCATGGCCAGCATAATTCCCGCGCCTTGAGCGCAACATGGATGGCGGGGTGGGTCGGTCGAGGCGAGGGCCACGGTTTGTATGCAAGCTCGTGCGCCGCCCATGGCTTCTCTTTAGGCTGCAACTCAGCAGGGGCTGAGCCTTCGCACAGCGTGGCGAGAAAACCTCGCGGGGACTCGATGACGTTCAGGGGGCCTGTAAGTCCTGCGCGAGCCAGTTGTGCGCAAAAAACCGCTGAATGAGCCGCATGGCCCGCGTGCCACTGTTTCGTTCCGGACTCTACGTCGACAAATGCCCAAAGGCCGCCAGCCGTACTTAGAACATTTGCCATACCGAAATCGCGTTGTGCTGCGGGCATCCCGTACAAATCGGCACAGGCTAGCGAGGCTCCAAATCCACCGCAGGTAGAGGTGCTCTGAAAGCGTTGCCGATGAGGCTTGCCAGTTGCCCGTCCCAGCCAGGCGGCGGCCTCTGTTCCACGCAAGACAGCCTGCAGCAATGCCGTATAAGTGGCATCCACTTCGGCGGCGACCGCCAGGGCTGCCGGTACAACGACCGTGCCCGGGTGAACCGCGGAAGCAACATGCATTGAATCCAGTTCAAGTAAGTTCGATAGCCCTGCCAGCAGCCAGGCATTCCGCAACGCACTCGCCGGCTGCGATCTCGCCCAATCTATAAGTGGCCGTGCCGAAGAAGATGCGAGTGCCCCTACGCAGCACGTAAGCGAATCCGCGACAAGCCGTTCCGCTGCGACAAGATCGTCGCTTGAGAATGTCTTATTTTCGATCTGCTGCCGAACAGAGCTAACAAGATTCATTTCAAATTTCCGTTAAGAACGATAAAGCAGAAAACCGTCTGTCAAGAAAGCGCTTGCAGGCCAAGTATTCCGTGTTGTTTGATCGAAGTGTGCAAGAACTTGCTTGTACATAGTTCGCGCGTAAAGCTCGTTAACCAGGCGATGGCAGTATCTCGGCCATGGGGAATCGCCAAGCTATGGTTTACCGTCATAAATCGACCATCAAGCAGGCGTGTTGTCGGGTGTTTAGTCATCGAATCCAGCAACATTGGCCTTAAACCTGCCACCACATCAGCATTGCCGCTTTCGAGAGTATTGATTGAACTATCGAAATCGCGGGTGCGTACCAAGGCCGCTTGCTGCAGTGTCCTTGCAAGAAACAGCTCGTAGCCGGCTCGAGCCGGCACCGCTACGCGGACACCGGGTTGATCGACTTGTCTGGCTTCTTGCAGTAAAGAGGTATTGAGCACCATATAGTTGGCCTCAATTTCTGTCATCGGCGGAAAAAATAGAACTTTCTCCGCTCGCGCCGGCTCGATAGCGAGCATCGAGACATCCCAAGCGTTGTCGTTGGCCGTTTCAACCACGTCGCCGGGAGTGGCATATTCGACAAGCTCCATGGCAATTCCCAGGCGTGTACTGAGCTCGCGCGCGACGTCCACAGCGACGCCAGCCAGTTCACCATTCACGCCCCTGGCCATGAAGAGCGGATTGGCGAAATTCACGCCGACACGAAGCCGTCCGCTTGGCGCGAGCAATTGACGTATGCCTTCAAATGAAATGTCGGTCATGTTAGTAATACCCTGTGGGTGTGCATCTACCTGGATCGACAAATATCTGGCGTCGTTCCTGCCATCAGACCATAGATCGAATCATTGGCGATACGGTTGATCGCCGTAGCGTACGATAGGGATAACCCTGCACTTTTGCCGGCGGGACACTGAGTACAATTCACAGCCAGCCAAAAATGGAGGGGCATATGTCCAGATTCAGCTTGGTTGACCTCCAGTTGTTTGTGAACGTCATTGATGCGGGAAGCATGACGGGCGGCGCCGAGCGTTCCCATCTTTCCCTGTCCGCCGCGAGCACACGCATCAAGCAACTCGAGGAGAATTCCGGAGCGCGATTGCTGGTACGGGGCAGTCGCGCGAATGCTACTCCGGCCGGAGAAATTGTTCTTAAACATGCCCATCGCATTCTGAGCGACCTTCAACATATGAAGGACGAACTGCGAGAGTTCACTGGACAGTACGCAGGCAGGGTTCGAGTTCTCGCGAACGCCACTTCGATTAATCCTTTCCTGACGAGTGTGCTGGGGAGGTTCCTCAGTACATATCCCGGCATGGCGATAGACTTGCACGAATGTATTAGCTGCGAAGCAGTAAAGGCAGTTTGTACGGGCTCTGCCGACGTGGCGATCATCGCCGAAAAACCAGCTGACGCTGATCTGCAGGCCATTCCGTACAGATCCGAAGATCTTGTTCTTTGCGCTTCGAGAACCAATCGATCCGTAGACGTGGACATGTTGACGAATTTCGCTGCGGTTTCGCACCAGCCGCAAATCATGTTGCATAAGTCCAGTGCGCTGCGGCAGTTCCTTGAAAAAAAAGCCTCCGAAAATGGAGTCGCACTCCAGTGCCGGATTGAGGTGGACAACTACGGATCCATGCTTGATCTGATCGGAGCAAACATCGGGGTCGGCATTTTGCCGCGCTATGCGCTCAGCCATTGCCCGATCGGAACGGATCTGGCCTCCGTCCAGTTAGACGATGAATGGGCCAAGAGGACTTCATTCATCTGCTTTCGTCCGCTCCAATCGGTTACCACGAGTACGCGAGAACTTATCTCAATGTTGCTCGACAGTGATCGAGGCTGATGAAGCCGCCTGCCCTCGAACTTCTACGCCAGCCCATGCTTCAATGACTTTGCACACGTTGGTATAGTCAGAATTAACGCCGTGAATCGCCGTGGTGATTGCGAGAATCTCTCGCACCGCAGTACCAACGACCATAGGCACGCCAAGGCGCTGCGCTTCTTCCGCACACAACTTAACGTCTTTGTGGGACATGCCCGTCCCAAATCCATAGTCGAAACTCCCGGTCAGGACTGACTTAGGGAATTTGTCTTGCGTTGCACTGTTTCTGCCGGAGCTCGCGTTGATGATTTCGAGCATCACGAATGGATCGAGGCCTGCCTTCACGCCAACCACCATGGCCTCAGACGAGATGACAAGGGCGGTGGCAGATAAGAGATTGTTCACGAGCTTCATCGTTTGCGCCATACCCGCATCTGCCCCGACGTAATAGATTTTTCCCAGCAGAGAGAGGACAGGGTTGACGGCCTGGACAGCATTCTTCGGCGCGGCCGCCATCACGCTAAGCTTGCCTGCCCGCGCTCCGGCCACTCCTCCGCTTACGGGCGCATCTACATAGACTCTGCCCTGCGCCCTGAGGCGCTCGGCGGCGTCCATCGCGGCCTTTGGTCCGATGGTGGACGTGTCCACGATGAATCGCGCCGCTTTGCTTTGAGCCAAGCCGTTGCAGCCGTCTATCGTCGCTTGCAACGCAGCAGGCGACGGCAGGCTCAGAAGAATCGTTTCACACTCATCTCCTACCGCCTGCGCCGACTTGGCTGCACGAAACCGCGGACTCTGAATATCCTTAACCGCTTCAGGATCTGGATCAAACGCTATAACCGAGTATCCGGCCTCAAGGAGTCGGCCGACAAAAGGCCGCCCCATGTTTCCCACGCCGATCAAACCAATCGTATTATTGCGCATCTGCTTTCCTTCAATTCGAGCCGATGGCGGCCCGCAATTTCACCCGCAGCTGTTCGGTCGCCGTGCGGTCGCATTGTCCGTCGTCAGTTAATACGACTCCATACACGTCCTTGGCATGCTTGTGACTGATCTTGTGCGCGGCCGCATCTGCCTGGACCAGTGCGAGATCGCGTTCCCAGGGTTCGCCAAAGCCTCCTCCACTTGCGCCAATATGGGTAAACACATCACCATAGGCGAGCGGAACCTGTTCCATAGGGTTCTGCGGCAGCACTCGGGGGTCGCCGTGTTCGTTAACAATATTCCAGGAGGGCGCGCCGGCTCGCCCCCCTTCTAACCCCCATGGCGGATGATCCCGGCGGTCGGAACGTACCGTCAATACTGCATCATCCATCAGGACTTTATAAGATTTCTTTATAGCTAGGCCGCCGCGCTGCTTTCCTGCGCCACCGCTATCGGCAACGAGTGTGTATTCCTGAATCTCAATTGGATACTCAGTTTCCGCCATCTCGATTGGATAGTTCGTCAGGTTTACGCCCGGCGTTGAAACGCCTTCGGAACCATCGGCCGTGTTGCTCGCACCCCAGCTTCCCAGGAGACAATCAGCGAACACATGCCGCTTTTTTTCTCGCCAGCCCGCAATGGTCAAGATAACCGGGCCGCCGTCGGTGGCTGCGGGTATTCGATCAGGAATAGCCCGAGCTAAGGCTCCGAACATACAATCAAGAGCTCTCAGCCCAATCACGCCGCGCGCGGCGCACGCCGCGGGAAAACTAGGATTCACAATTGTGCCTTCAGGCGCAGTAACCTTGATCGCACGCATGTATCCTTCGCAGTTCGGAATCAAAGGATCCGTAATGCATCGAATAGCCGCAAAGACGGCTGCCGCTGTGTACGGGATCGGACAATTGATCGCACCCTTTACCTGGGCAGACGAGCCTTTCCAGTCGACTTCGATGCTGTCGCCGGCGATAACCACCCTGGCATGAAGGCGTAGAGGTTCAGGCTCAGCGCCGAGCCCGTCAAAGAACTCATCAAACTCATAGACTCCATCGGGCAGATGCGCGATCTCCTGGCGCATCAGACGTTCGGCATAATCGTGAAGCTCGTCAATGATCGCATCCAGCTCGGCTGCGCCATACTTGCGTACCAGTTTGAACATCTCTCTGTGCGCGTGCTCTACGGCGGACATCTGCGAACGGAGATCGCCCAGGACGCTGCTCGGCAAACGCGTGTTTGCCTGGATCAGCTGGAGCACGCATTCGTTGAGTTTTCCGCGTTCATAGAGTTTCAACAAGGGGATCCGCAGGCCTTCTTGAAAAATCTCCTTCGATTCCACCGACGTTCCACCCGCTGCAATTCCACCGATGTCGCTTTGATGTGCGAGCGCGACACCGAACCCTTGCAGCCGGGCGTCAACGAAGATCGGCTTTATTATGTATATGTCAGGCAAATGCATGCCGCCGGCAAGATATGGGTCATTCGCAATGAAGATATCGCCCTCGAGAATATTGTCGGCGTAGAGTGATAGCATTTTTTTCATTGCTGCCGGAAACGATGCCAAATGCAAAGGGATCGTTAACCCTTGCGCAATGACGCGCCCCTTCGCGTCACATAATGCTGTTGAATAATCCAGCGTATCGCGCAATATGGGCGAATACGAGCATCTCATTATGATTAGCGCCATTTCGTCCGCAATCGACGTCAGCGCGTTTTTAACCACTTCGACAGTAATAGGATCAGGCGTATTCATCTGCCGCCTCTCTAAAAACTTTTGGACATATTGATTACGATATTTCCACGCGGATCTAGCAGGACGTCACACTTGGGCGGCACAAGAATCGTCGAGTCGTACTCCTCGACTATGACAGGGCCATGCATACCCTGATTAGAAAGATCTGCGCGGCGGACAATCGGGGTTTCGACGAGACCAAATTTCGGCCCGAAGTAGGCGGGCCTGGTCGACCGGACTTTTTCTGTTTCTAGTGCAGCACGCGTGTCTTCGCCCGCAACTGCCGAACGTTGATCAATTGTGTGCGCGGAACTCGCTACGAATACACGTAGATTGATCAGTTCGATCTCTTCGGTTCCCTCATGGCCATAAGTCCGCTTATATTCACTAAGGAAGGCTTGCGCCACGTCGTCGGCACCAGCACCAGACTCAATCGGCACACTCAACTCATAAGCTTGCCCGATGTACCGCAGATCAATCCTGCGCCTCACACTCAATTGCGGCAGTTCCTCTTTGTTTACGGCAAGTTCGTCAATGGCTTCTTGTTCTACCGATTGGAATACTGATTCGAGTTCATCGATATTCAGATCAACGAGTCGGCGTCGATAGGCGCGGACCACCTCTTGGCCTGTTGATGATGCCAGCAAACCCATTGCGCTAAAGACACCGGGATTCGGGGGAATCAAAACCCTGGGGATTTCAAGAGCGGCGGCGATCGCTGTTGCAACCATAGGCCCGTTTCCGCCATAAGCAACGAGCGTGTATTCCCGCGGATCCCGGCCACGGAACGTTGTGACGGCTTTCACCGCCTTGACCATGGTGGATGCGGCTAGTTGAAAGACGCCGTAGCACGTTTCATGGAAATTGGACTCAATGCGTCGCGCAATCGATTCCAACCCCTGCAAAGCCGCTTCGGGATGAAGTTTGAGGCCTCCTCCGGCGAGCGACGTACTGTTGAGATAACCCAATGCCAGGAACGCGTCTGTGAGGGCGGGAATACGGCCTCCTCGGCCGTAGCACATCGGACCGGGATCTGCTCCGCAGCTTTCTGGTCCAACGTGCAGGTGCCCGGCCTTATCGAATTCGATATGGCTGCCGCCACCGGCGCCGATTTCCGAAAGATCAACAAAAGGCAGGCGAACGGCATAACCGCCGCCCATCGCCAACTTACTGCTGAGATTGATACCCGCCCCGACTTCGTAGTCGAGCGTCATGGTGGGTTGTGCATTCTCGACCAGAGCGGCCTTTGCCGTTGTACCACCCATGTCGAATGCAATGACCTGTTCAATTCCGCTCTCCGCGGCAATCTTGGCGGCTCCAATGACGCCAGCGGCAGGGCCGGATTCGATAATGCTGGCTGCTCGTGATGAAACCCGCCCGGCCTCGAGCAAGGCGCCGTTCGATTGCATCAATCTCACGGGTGCATGAACCCCGATTGCCTTCAGGCCACGGGACAATGCGTCCAGATATCGATGGACACCAGGCCCGATAAATGCATTAACGGTAACTGTACTGGTCCGTTCATACTCTCGCGGTTCGCGCACAATGTCGCTGGAACAAGTGATGAACGTCGAGGCAGGAAGGCTCGCGCGCAGGTGCTCAGCAACACGATGCTCATGTTCAGGATTGGCGTAGGAGTGAAGTAGGCAGATTGCGACGGCTTCTGCGCCGCTCGCGCGTACTGCCAACGCACATTGTTCGAGCCCGCTTTCTGCCAGAGGAATCTTTACGATTCCGTCTGGCCCTATCCTTTCAGAAATCTCGAACCGCAAATTGCGAGGTACCAACGGAGGCGGCGGCCGCCAGCGCAGGTCGTACAACATAGGCCTGCGCAAGCGTCGCAGCTCGAGTACGTCACGGAAACCACGAGTGGCAATTAAAGCTACCTTTGCCCCCTTGTTTTCTAGAATGGCATTCGAAGCGATGGTTGTCCCATGATTGACATACTCGATGTTTGCCGGAGAAATCTCCAGATCTTCAAGTAGAGCGCGAATACCCTCCACGATGCCAACACTAAAGTCCGAAGGCGTGGTAGACACTTTTCGCTTCCACACCTCCCCCTGATTGCTGACTACAACCAAGTCCGTGAAAGTGCCGCCTACGTCAGCACCGATCCGATATTTCTTTTCACCGTTTGTCATCGTTACGTTCGCAGCTAATTAATCAACGGATCTTGCGCCAGCAGGCTGGCTGAGCACAGAATCGATCAAAGCTCTATTGCTATCGGTGTCAGCAATTTGTTCAAGGGTTTTGCCGCGGGTCTCCGTGCCAACAATGGCGACGACGGCAGCCAGCAGGATGAGGCAGGCATTGATCGCCCCTACCACCGCCATGACTCCTCCCCAGGCAAACAGTGCCACGATCACCGTCTGGACTCCGGCGGTGGATAGCCGGGCAACCGAACTACACACACCAACGCCCCGCAGCCGAATCTCGGTGGGAAACATCTCTGGCACGTACAAGGCATATCCAACCGCATGCAGCACGTAGATAGCGGTAAAGCACGAAAAACCCGCCGCCATCAGCGCGGCGCTGTTCCCCGCTACAAAAGGCATTGCTGCTCCGAACAGCGAGGCGAGCAGGCACGACGCGATAATGGAAGGCTTGCGCCCGATTCGATCAGAAAGACTCAGGCCAATCAGTGCGCCAACCGGGGCGCCCAACGCCATAACGGTAGTCCATACGAGCGACGTGGCTACGGTGGCGCCTTGCTTGACGAAGAACGAAGGCATCCATCCGATAAATCCATAGAAGCACAAGTTCACGACAGAGTGCAGCAGCATCCCTGTGAGCGTTTTACCGATGTAGGGCCGTGAGAACAAGGTTGCCAATCTTACGCGCGGGCCGTTGGCCGCGGCTGCCTCACTCACAAGGCGCTTGCCTGCTTTGGCCTTCTCTGGCTGAACGGGAGCGTGTTTCCGGGTGCCGGCTTCGATGGATTGCAGAATCGCATCGGCCTCTTCAGTCCGGCCTTGCAATTCGAGCCACCGCGGCGACTCGGGCATGCTCTTGCGCAGGAACCAGATAATCAGCGCTGCCACGCCGCCGATTAAGAACATGTATTCCCAGCCAAATTTCGGAATAATCCAGAGATTCAGCAGGCCTGTGACGAATAGCGGAAGATTCGTCAAAAACGCAAGCCACCCGATCATTCTTCCGCGAACCTGAGGAGGAACAAACTCTGAAAGCATCGCAAAGGAACAGACGACTTCCGCACCCAGCCCTAAGCCCATGAAGAATCGGAGGCCGATCAACATCTCCATGTTTGGGGCGAAGAAAGCGATAACGGAAGCAGCCCCAAATAGCAGAAGATTGAATTGATAAGTAAAACGACGGCCAAATCGATCTCCCAGAATACCCGCCGACCAAGCGCCCAACAGCATGCCGAAGAAAGTTGCGCTAACGAACGCAGCATTCAGCTCCATTGTGGAAAAACCGGTCGAAACGAGCGCGGCCATGACGCCGGCCGTCATATAGAGTTCAAAACCGTCAAGGAACATACCTGCTCCGATCAGGGCCAGCATCTTTCGATGAAACGGCCCATACGGAATGCGATCAAGTCGCTCACCTGCGGTCAAACGGCGATTGCCTTCCTGCATGATGGTCTCCTATTTTTTTGATTAATTGCATCCGTCACTACAGTGGTGAGCCTTGCAACGTGATGTGCGTTTCCTCGGGCAGGGTGAGAGTTGTGCGTTTCATGAAGCGCACATCAGCTCCATCGAATTCATCTCTGCGATGAAGTAGAAAAGCGTTATCCCACATTACGACATCGCCCAGTCGCCAGTCGTGGCGATAGACTTGATCTTCTGCCGTCGCAATACGCGCCAGTTCGGCCAGCAATTCACGGCCGTCTTCGTCTGACATCCCCACAACGCCGCTGGTCGTACTGGGATCGAAGTACAAGCACTTTTTCCCGGTTACCGGGTGGACATTCACCAGTGGATGAGTAATGGGGGGAGGAATGGACTTGCGTACTTCTTCAGACATCACGCGGTTTTTAGGGTCATACCGCTTAAGGCGTTCTTCATAGTCGTATATTGCATGCTTGTCCTCGACTATTTTTGCCAAATCTTGAGGCAGCCGGTCATAAGCCGCTTGCAGGTTGACCCAATAGGTGCTTCCCCCTTTTTCCGGAACTTCAATGGCTTGAAGTACGGCCCCGGTTGCCGGCTTGGGCATATACGACTGATCCGTATGCCAGAAGACGTCGCGCGTACCTGGCATGCCAATACCTTTCCCGCTGCCGTCGAGCATGTTGGTCATAATCGTGACGTGCGAGCTATTACGCGCGAGCCAATCTTTGCGAATAACCGTCTCCGGTGTTCCAAAGTGTTTACTGAAATCTAGGAGTTCGCTTGTAGAAAGAGCCAGGCGCCGGAATACCAGTACCCCGGCGGAAGCCCATTCGCGTTTCATCGCAGCAATTTGCTCTTGATCGGGTCGATGCAGGTTTTCACCCGTTACTTCCAGCGCAAACGTATCTTGAATAGGGCTAAAAGCAATTTTGGACATTGTGTCTTCCTTTAGAGATATGATTTATCTTCAAATTATTTTTCTTCGAAAGCGGCGCGTGCCACTCGAAAGGCATCCATCGCCGCCGGAAATCCGCAGTACACACAGGTCTGCAACAAAGCCTCTAGAATTTCTTCCTGTGTAGCGCCGTTATTAACGGCTCCCAGGATATGTACTCCGAGCTCCGCTGGTCGATTGAGCGCGGTGAGCATGACAAGATTGAGTAAGCTGCGCGTCTTCCGGTCTAGGCCGGGTCTTGCCCAGATCGTTCCCCAGCAGAATTCCGTTGCCAACTGCTGTAGCGGCAGGCCGATTTCGTTCGCGTTTTTGAGCGACTTGTCGACATGTTCGTTTCCCAATACTTCACGCCGGATTCGCGTTCCGGTGCTATTGAGAGATTCGCTTGACAAAGGCGGCATGGCATTCAATCTCGAGAGGTTGCATTAGGTGATGCCAAGCGTACTAAAGGACGATCAAGTCGCGTTCATATTTGGCGAATGGTCGGTTTTAGTTTTCAGAAGTTTTTTGGGCCGGCCTGGCGCAATGCTGAACAAGCCGTGGACGCAGGAAGGCCAGCCCCGCCGCTGGCCTCGAGGTGCGTGTTCTATGACATAAACTCAGCAAACCGGGGAGCCGGTTAAAAAACGAGCTCGCCGGTGCCGCCGCGCATCGAGTGCCGGCTAAGTGGATGAGTGATTCGCCTGGCTCAGTTCGCCGTCATGGGATGGTTTCGGATGGAACTGCGGCGATTACCACTGGGTGTGGTAGCGAGGCGTTCGCCAGGCGGTCTGGCGAACTGTGAAAGGCAATTGAATCGAGAATTCTCTAGCGCTTGCGCCGGTACAGCAGCGAGATCTTCGCAAAGGCAATCTGCAGTTCGCGTGTGCCGCCCTGGAACACCACCGGGCGGCCGCGCTGTGTGAACACCACCAGCCGCTTCGAGAACATCAGCGGCACGAACTTGGCGAACTGGATTTCCTGCCAGGCGACTTCGCGCCGGGTGATCCAGGTCTGGCGCAGGCCGGTTTCATCGATAGTGGTGATGGATTTCTGCATGTGCCACGACACCAGCACCAGCCCCAGGAAGCACAGCACCACAATACCCGTCAGCACGCTGCTGACCTGCCCGGGCGGCAGGCGGATGGCCGAGGACACGATCTGCACGCCGATGATGGCCAGGATGATCCAGGCCAGGATGCGCACCCAGTCGGGCCAGGCCTGGCCCGACAGCGGCAGCGGGCCGATCTCGCGCAGCAGCGCGTCGCGTTCGTCCGTGGACGGAGGGTTGAAGATCGAGTTCATGGCGGACGGGTTCCCGGTGGCGCAGCGCGGGCAGTCGCCGGATGGCCCTGCCTGGCGCGCATTCTACGTGGGTTGGCGCTCTGGCGGCGTGTTCAGGCGGCACGCTTGGCCGCCACCGCATTGCCCGCCCGGCTGCCGCCCTTGCGGTTCAGGTGGGCCGACATCCACTGGCCGATGTCGACTACGGCGTCGAAATCGACCCCGGTATCGATGTCCAGGCCGCGCAGCATGTACAGCACGTCTTCGGTGGCCACGTTGCCGGTGGCGCCCTTGGCGTAAGGGCAGCCGCCCAGGCCGGCCACCGAGGTGTGGAAGATGCCGATGCCGGTTTCGAGCGCGGCCAGGATGTTGGCCAGGGCCTGGCCGTAGGTATCGTGGAAATGCCCGGACACGCGGCCCGGATCGACCACCCGCGTTACCGCCGCCATGACGTCGCGCACGCGCTGCGGCGTGCCCACGCCGATGGTGTCGGCCACGTCGATTTCGTCACAGCCCAGCGCCACATAGCGGCGCGCGACGTCTACCACCGCTTCGATGGGCACTTCGCCCTGGTACGGGCAGCCCAGTGCGCAGCTGATGCTGCCGCGCAGCCGCACGCCCGCGGCGCGCGCGGCCTGGGCCACGGGCTCGAAGCGGGCGATCGATTCGGCGATGGAGCAGTTGATGTTTTTCTGCGAAAACGCTTCGCTGGCCGCGCCGAAGATCACGACCTCGTCGGCCTTGGCCGCCAGCGCACCTTCCAGGCCCTTCATGTTGGGGGTCAGCACCGAATAGATGACGCCGGGCTTGCGCCCGATGCGCGCCATGACATCGGCGGCATCGGCCATTTGCGGCACCCATTTGGGCGACACGAACGACGTGGCTTCGATGTTGGGAAAGCCGGCGGCGGTCAGGCGGTCGACCAGCTCTACCTTGATATCGGTGGAGATCAGTTCTTTTTCGTTCTGCAGGCCGTCGCGGGGCGAAACCTCGACGATCTTGGCGCGGGGGGGCAGCGGCATGTCTCTTCCTGTAGTGATGGGCGCCGCGCCGGAGCGCGCGCGGGAATACGGACATTCATAATAGTAGCCCCGCCGGGTCAGCGTGCCGCTACTTCAGGCGCTGGAACCGCCCGCCATCCAGCCGGGCCACGCGGCCGGCCAGTTCCAGTTCGAGCAATTGCGCGTTCAGCGCTGCGATGTCCAGCCCGGTGCGCGCCTGCAGGGCATCCAGGTGCATGGGGTCGTAGCCCAGCGCCCGCAGCAGCGGCGTGTCGGCTTCGGCCGGCGCGCCGGCGGCCGGTTCGCCGCGGTGCGGGGCCGGCTGGCCGCCGCCCAGCTCGTCGGTGATGTCTTGCGCGGTTTCGACCAGCTTGGCGCCCTGGCGGATCAGGGCATGGCAGCCGCGCGACAGCGGCGAATGGATCGAGCCCGGGATGGCGAAGACCTCGCGGCCGCTTTCGCCGGCCAGCCGCGCGGTGATCAGCGAGCCGCTCTGGCGCGCGGCCTCGACCACCAGCACCCCGCGCGCCAGCCCCGCCACCAGGCGGTTGCGGCGCGGAAAGTGATGCGGCAGCGCGCCTATGCCCAGCGGCAGCTCGGATACCAGGGCGCCCTGTTCGGCAATGCGGTGGGCCAGGTCGCGGTGGCGCGCCGGATACACGCGGTCGATGCCGGTGCCCATGACGGCCACGGTGCCCGCGCCCTCGGGGCCGGCCAGCAGCGCGCCTTCGTGCGCGGCCGCGTCGATGCCTTGCGCCAGGCCGCTGACCACGCACCAGCCGTGGCCGGCCAGGTGGCGGGCGAACGCGCGCGCGTTGTCGCAGCCGCCCGGCGTGGCGCTGCGCGCGCCCACCACCGCCAGGGCCGGCAGGCTCAGCTGCGCCGGATCGCCGTTGACGTACAGCAGGATGGGCGGGTCGGCGATGGTGAGCAGGCTTTGCGGGTAGGCCGGGTCGGCCAGGGTCAGCACATGGCGGCCGGGCAGGTCGACCCATTGCAGGCTGCGGTCGATTTGCGCCTGCATGTCGGCGGGGGCCGGCGCCGCCAGCTGCCGGGCCAGGTCTTGCGGCACATGGCGGGCCAGGGCCGCGGCGCCCAGGGCGTAGATCTGCTCGGGCAGGCCCAGCGCCGACAGCAGCGGATAAGCGCTGGCGGGGCCCAGCCCGGGCTCCAGCGACAGGCGCAGCCAGGCGGACAGTTCGGCGTGGGAATGCGTAAGCGGCATGGTTCGGGCAGGGGGCCTTGCAAGGGGTCCGCTAGTGTCGCACGGCCTGCGCGCGGCACGCACGGCGGCGCGACCAAAAGCGCCCGCCCGGGCCGCGCGGCAATGGCCGAATTAGCCGAAAACTATTAGAAATCAAACTTCTAATCAATTATTATTAAGTCATTCGTGACTGTCCCATTTTTTGTTCGCCATGGCTCTGCTTTCCATCCTTCATTATCCCGATCCGCGCCTGCACAAAAAGGCCAAGCCGGTCGCGGTGGTGGACGACCGCATCCGGAAACTGGTGCGCGACATGGCCGACACCATGTACGAAGCGCCGGGCGTCGGCCTGGCCGCCACGCAGGTCGACGTGCATGAACGCGTGGTCGTCATCGACGTTTCCGAAGAAGGCAACGAACTGCGCGTGCTGATCAATCCCGAAATCACCTGGAAAAGCGACGAGCGCCAGACTTACGAAGAAGGCTGCCTGTCGGTGCCGGGCATCTACGACGAGGTCGAGCGATCGGCGCGCATCCGCTTCAAGGCGCTGGACATCGACGGCGAGCCGTACGAAGCCGACGCGGAAGGGCTGCTGGCCGTGTGTGTGCAGCACGAGCTCGACCACCTCGACGGCAAGGTGTTCGTCGAATACCTGTCCAGCCTGAAGCAGAACCGCATCAAGACCAAGCTGAAAAAAGCCGAGCGCGAAGCGCTGCGCGCCTGATCCCCATGCGCCTGGTTTTTGCCGGAACGCCGGAATTCGCCCGCGTCGCGCTCGACGCCCTGCTGGCCGCCGGCCACGACATCCCGCTGGTACTGACCCAGCCCGACCGGCCCGCCGGCCGCGGCCTGAAACTGACGTCCAGCCCGGTCAAGCAGGCTGCGCTGGCCGCGGGCATAGCAGTCGCCCAGCCCCGCAGCCTGCGGCTGGACGGGCGCTACCCCGATGATGCCGCGCAGGCCCAGCAGCAACTCAAACTGGCCGCGCCCGAGGTCATGGTGGTGGCCGCCTACGGCCTGATCCTGCCGGCCTGGACCTTGGCGCTGCCGCCGCGCGGCTGCCTGAACATCCACGCCAGCCTGCTGCCGCGCTGGCGCGGCGCCGCGCCCATCCAGCGCGCCATCGAGGCCGGCGACACGCAAACCGGCGTCACTATCATGCAAATGGACGAAGGCCTGGACACCGGCGACATGCTGCTCGAACACTGCGTGCCCATCGGCGCCACAGACACCGCCGCGCAATTGCACGACGCGCTGGCCGCCGCCGGCGGGCAGGCCATTGTGCAGGCTCTGGCGGCGCTGCAGGCGGGCAGCCTGCCGGCGCGGCCGCAGCCGGCCGATGGCGTTACCTATGCCGCCAAGCTGGACAAGGCCGAGGCCGCGCTCGACTGCGCGCAACCCGCCGCCCAACTGGCCCGGCGCGTGCGCGCGTTCAATCCGGTGCCCGGCGCCACGCTGCGCCTGCCGGGCCTGGACGATCCGGTCAAGATATGGCGCGCGCAGGCCCTGGACGCACCGGCCGCCGCGGCGCCGGGCAGCGTGCTGCGGGCCGGCGCCGATGGCATCGACATCGCTACCGGCGCGGGCGTGCTGCGCCTGCTCGAATTGCAGAAGGCCGGCGGCAAGCGCCAGCCGGTAGACGTGTTCGTGCGCGGCTGGCAGCTTCCGGGCTGAACGGCTTTATTGCCAAGCTGCCAAGTGTCTGGCTCCGCAGGTGCCAGACACCGAAGTGTGCAGAGGCTGCCTCAATAGCACGGTGTCTGGCATCTGCGCAGCCAGACATCTGGCGATGCGGCAGCGTCGAGCCCCCTCAATACAACGTCTCGCGCACTCGTCCCGGCAGCGCCCGGTCGTATGCCTGGCCGTCGATGTTGCCGGCGCTCAGGTCGGCCAGCATGCGGCCCGTGCTGGGCAGGCTGGCGCGTTCGATTTGCCGGGCCGGGTCCCACAGCGCCGAGCGCACCAGTGCGCGCGAGCACTGGAAAAACACGGTTTCCACGTCGATGACCAGTACCGAACGCGGCGGCTTGTCCTGCATGGCGAAGCGCGCCAGCAGGACCGGATCGGTACTGATGCAGGCGTGCCCGTTCACCCGCAGGGTCTCGCCCACGCCGGGCACCAGGAACAGCAGTGCCACGCGAGGGTCGGCCAGGATGTTGCGCAGGCTGTCGATACGGTTGTTGCCGCGCCGGTCGGGAATCAGCAGGGTCTTGTCGTCGGCCACCGTCACGAAGCCGGCGGGATCGCCGCGCGGCGAGGCGTCCAGCCCGTCCGGCCCCGCGGTGGCCAGCACGACGAAGGGCGCCGCTTCGATGAAGGCGCGGTAGTGCGGATGCACATGATCCACTTCTTTGGTGATGGAAGCCGCGCTGGGCTCGCCGTACAGGGCTTGCAGGGCGTCGGGGTCGGTAATGCGCTGGGCGTCGTCGATATGCATGCTCAGGCTCGCGTCAGGATGGCCGGCAGGTCGGCCACGGTAAGAATGAGTTCATCGGGGGCGTGGCTGCGCAGCGCCTCGGCGTGGTTGTAGCCCCAGGCCACCGCCACCGCGCGCACGCCGGCCTTGCGCGCGGCGTCGATATCGCGCATTTCGTCGCCGACCAGCGCGCAGCGCTGCGGCGCCACGCGGTGGCGCGCCAGCAGCCGCTTCAGCTTGGCCGACTTGCCGAACATGTCGGTGCCGCATTCGAAATCGTCGAACCACTCGGCGGCCCGCGGGCCCAGCACGCGCCGCACATTGGCGGCTGAGTTCGAGCTCAGCACCACCAGCCGCAGGCCCGTGGCGCGTATCTGGGTCAGGGCCTCGGCCATGCCGTCGAACAGCTGGACGCGCGGGTCGGCCTCGCGCATCAACTGGCGCACGTGCGCCATGATGGCGGGCATTTTCCACAAAGGGATGCCCAGGGTTTTCAGGATTTCGGGCGCGCTGCGATGGCGCAGCTGGTCGCGTTCGGCCGCGCCCACTTTGCGGAAGTGATATTTGTCGGCCACGCCATCCAGGATGGATTCGAACCAGGGCAGGGTGTCGGCCAGGGTGCCGTCGAAATCGAATGCCGCCAGGTCGTATTTCAAGCGGTGCCGTCCACCGGGTACGCATCGCGGTCGGCGCGGCGGATCCAGTGCATGACCGGGGCCAGCGCCTCGATGGGAGGCGCGCTGCCCACCAGGCGCTGCGCGTCGGTCCAGGGATAGGGCAGCGCCGTCAGCCACGCAAACACCGCCGGCGCCGTATCGGGCGGCAGGCTCAGCATGGTTTCGATGGTGATCGTCAGCCGGCGCGCCAGGTGGGGCGTGGGCTGGAATTCCCATTCGTAGCTGCCGCAGCCCACGCGCACCTGGCCGCTGGCTTTTTCGGTCATGCCCACGAACCAGTCACAGGTGTAGTCGGACAGCACAGTGTCTTCGCCCGGGTGGGCCAGGTAGAAGGTGAACACGTTCTCGTAGGTCTGGCCGAACGTGCGCACCATGGCTTCGGTAATCGCGTCGCGGCCGCGCGCTTCGGGCGGGAAGGCGATGGCCTGGGTGCGCAGCGTCATCTTCAGCACCGCGTCGGCGGCGAAGGCGCGCGCCATGTAAAGCGGGCGGTTTTCGTCCTTGGCGTGCAGGTAATTGCGCATCAAGGACGCCGTACTGGCTGGGGTGACCGTGGCTGTGGGCATGGCGGAAGTACGAGATGGACGGGGTTCAGTATCAGTGTTCGCCGGGATCGATCCATTTGGACACGGTGGGCGGCTGGTAGGTGGCATAGCGGTCCAGCAGCGTGGCGGGTTCGTTTTCTACGACCAGCATGGCGCGGTGCTCGGCGCGCATGAACGACTCCTGCACGGCATGGTCCAGGAACCCGGCCAGCTGGTCGTAGTAGCCGGCGATGTTCAGCAGGCCGCACGGCTTCTGGTGCATGCCCAACTGGGCCCAGGTCCAGGTCTCGAAGATTTCTTCCAGGGTGCCTGCGCCGCCGGGTAGCGCCACGAAGCCGTCGGACCGTTCGGCCATCATGGTCTTGCGTTCGTGCATGGACTGCACCACATGCAGCTCGGTCAGGCCCGCATGGCCCAGCTCTTTGCGCATCAGCGGTTCGGGAATGATGCCGATGACGCGGCCGCCTTCGGCCATCACGGCATCGGCCACGATACCCATGATGCCCACGCTGGCGCCGCCATACACCAGTCCGATGTCGCGCCGCACCAGCTCGCGGGCCAGCTCGCGCGCGCCGTCGGCGTAGGCGGGGATGCGGCCGCCATTGGAACCGCAATAAACGCAAATGTTCTTCAGTGTCATGGTTGGCAGGCCAGGGCCCGTTACAAAGTTACATCGAATTCAAGTAACTAGTTTACGCAACTTGGAGACCCACCCAGGGCAAGCGGGCAATGATTGGACCCAGCCTGGGCACGGCGGGGCCGATACACTGGGTTGGCAGGCACCCCGGGGAAACTGTTTTACGAGACTGCCAAGGAGCCTGACCCCGCCGCATGGCCATTTACTTTTAATACGGCAAGAACAGGCCCTTTCCCTTTTGTCAGATATTATCGATGCGTTTCTCAGGGCTGCCAGGAGGCGCGCGCCATGCGTCGTTTGAGCGTTCCAGGGGTTTTCTCGCCGGATCGCCGCTCGTCTTTCTGCGGCATCGGGCTGGTACTAGGCACGTTGTTTTTCGCGGCGTCGCTGACACCTTCGCTGGTGCCGCGCTCGCCGCTGGTACAGGGCGTGCTGGGCGGGTTTTGCCTGGCGGCGGGGTATGGCCTGGGGGTGCTGCTGCGCCGCATCTGGACGGCGCTGGCCTTGCCGACGCTGCCGCCGCGGGCCCACCAGATCGGCGTGATGCTGGTGCTGGCCGTCTGCGTGATCACGGCTTTCCTGTCGCTGTGGTGGGCTACCGGGTGGCAGAACCGGCTGCGCGCGCTGATGCAGATGCCGGCCATCGACAGCGCGGGCCCCTGGACCATCGCGGGCCTGGCCTTGTTGACGTTCGCCTGTTTGCTGGCGCTGGGGCGTCTGGCCGGCTGGCTGGCGCGCTGGATGTCGCGGGGGCTGTCGCGCGTCTTGTCGCGGCAGGCGGCGATGCTGCTGGCGGTGATCATCACCGCCGCGCTGTTCTGGACGATGGGCAATGGCGTGCTGGCGCATGGCGTCATGCGCTGGGCCGACCAGATCTACAGCCGCCTGGATGCGCTGGTCGAAGACGATATCGCGCAGCCCATGGCGCAGAACAAGACCGGCGGCCCCGGCTCGCTGATCGATTGGCAGCGGGTGGGCCGCCAGGGGCGGCGCATGGTGGCGGCAGGGCCGGACGCCGCGCAGATCGAGCGTCTTACCGGCCAGCCGGCGCGCGAACCCTTGCGGGTGTACGTGGGCCTGAACTCGGCGCCGTCGCCGCACGAACGCGCGGATCTGGCCTTGCGCGAACTGTTGCGGGTAGGGGCCTTCGACCGGGCCAACCTGGTCATTGCCACGCCCACCGGTACGGGCTGGGTAGACCCCGAAAGCCAGTCGGCGCTGGAATACGTGCTGCATGGCGATGTGGCGACGGTATCGGTGCAATATTCCTACCTGCTCAGCTGGCTGGCCCTGCTGGCCGAGCCAGACTACGGGGTCGAAACCGCGCGGGCGGTGTTTGCCACGGTGTACGGCCATTGGCGCGCGCTGGATCCCAAGCATCGCCCGCGGCTGTATTTGCAGGGCCTGAGCCTCGGGGCGTTGAACGGCGACCTCAGCCACGATCTGTACCAGGTGATCGGGGCGCCTTACCAGGGCGCCCTGTGGTCGGGCCCGCCGTTCAATACGCCCACCTGGCAGTCGGTGACGGCCGACCGCAATGCCGGGTCGCCGGCCTGGCTGCCGACCTTTGGCGATGGGTCGGTGGTGCGCTTCACGGCGCAAAAAAATGCGCTGGGCCGGGCGCCGCAACCATGGGGCGACTTCCGCGTGGTGTTCCTGCAGTACGCCAGCGATGCCGTAACGTTCTTTGACCCCCGGGCTCTATGGCGCCGCCCGGACTGGATGGTGCCGCCGCTGGGGCCCGATGTGTCGCCGGATATCCGCTGGATTCCGGTGGTGACGTTCCTGCAGCTGGCGTTCGACCTGGCGCTGGCGGTCGAGCCGCCCAAGGGCCACGGGCATGTCTATGCGTTCGATCATTACGTGGATGCCTGGGCCAGCCTGACTTCGCCCTCGGACTGGACGCCCGAGTCGCTGGCGGCGCTCAAGCGCGCTGTCGCGGCGGCGCGCTAGGGACAGCAAGATTCCTGTGCGGCCAGTCTGTCGTTGGCTGCCCCTGGGTCGTCGCTAGGTGGGCATATGTTCTGCTTTCGACTGCGTCCATGCCGCAATTTCTGACTTGGTCGCCCACCAAACCCCCTGGTGCCCGTGCGCGTATTCCAGGCAACGCCGCAATGTGGGAATCAGCGTGGGGCGACCAGCCATATGAGCGTGTAACGTGATTTCTGTCCACTTGGGCCGGCCGGCCTGGCCTTCACGGTACAGCTCATCGAAGGTATCTTTGAAGCCATCCCAAATGATACCGGGCGGGTTGCGGCCCCAAACCCACATCCACAGGTCATTGTGGGGCAGATTGGTGCGCGGCATGATCACAATGGGGCCGTGCGCAGTCTGCCGGATGAAGGGCAGGTCATCGCTGGCATCATCGGCGTTCCATAAATACCCTTCTTGTTTCAGGAAATCCAGGGTATTGGCCGACCCTGCGCTGCCTGGGCTGGTCCACCCCACCGGTGCGCGGCCGGCGGTTTCTGTCAGCACACGCGTGCAGCGGCGTATTTCTTCCAGCTCGGCCGCTGGGTCGTCATCGCGCATCAGCACATCGTTGGCCCAGGCGTGCCCCGCCACTTCGTGGCCGGCCTCGACCAGCGCGCGGATGACGTGCGGGTGGCGTTCGGCTGCCAGGCCGTTGGTCGAAACGTTGCTTTTTATGCCGAACTCATCAAGCAGGTCCATCAGGCGCCAGATGCCCGCCTTGGCACCGTATTCGGCATAGCTCAGCGAGAAATGGTCAGTCTTGTTGGCGGTCTTCTCCAGCGTGATCTGGCTATGGTGCACGAAGGACTCGAAGGCCAGCGTGACAGAGACCGCAAGGTGTTCACCGCCAGGCCATTGCCAGTTGCGGGGGTAACGGGAAGCAGGTTTGCTCATGAATAGGCTCTGTAGCCGCCGTATGCGTGGCGGCTGTTGTTGAAGAAACGCTTACTCGGGCTTGAGGCCGGCCTGGCGCACCAAACCGGAGTACAGCTCCATACGGCGGGTCACTTGCTTGTCCAACACGGATGGCGGACCGCCTGCGATGTCCAGCGCCAGTGTGGCAAAGCGGTCGCGGATTTGCTGCTCTTTCAGCACCGCGTTGAATGCTTCGTTCAACTTGGTGATGACGGCAGGGGGCGTGCCTGCCGGGGCATAAACGGCTGCTTGGATGCCGCCGTCAAAGTCGTAATCGGCATAGCCCGATTCGGCAACGGTGGGCAAGTCGGGCAATTGCGGGATGCGTGTTGGGCTAGTCACGGCCAGGCCGCGCAGCTTGCCGCCTTTGATCAGCTCGGCCGCTTGCGGAGGCCCCAGGAACGCCGCCTGGATCTCGCCCGAGTACAGGCCGGCGATGATCGCGCCGGCGCCCTTGTATGGCACATGCAGCATGCGTGCGCCCGTGGCGCCGTTGAAGTATTCCCCCGCTAGGTGCAGCAGGTTGCCGTTGCCGGCCGAACCATAGGCTACCGACGCGCCGGGTTTCTTGGCCAGAGCGACGAGTTCTTGCACTGACTGGGCGGGCACTTCGTTTCCTACCACCAGCACCAGCCCGGGCGAGTTGCCGATGTAGATTACCGAGGCGAAATCGCGCACGGTGTCGTAGGGCAGATTCTTGTAAAGACTGGGGTTGATGGTGTGGGACGTCGGCGCCAGCAGCAGCATGTAGCCATCGGGTGGAGCGCTGGCCACCGCGCCGGTGCCGATTATGCCGTTGGCGCCCGCGCGGTTCTCTACCACGATGGATTGGCCCAGGCGCTGGCCGGCATGCTGCGCCAGGATGCGCGCCACCATGTCGGTGGGGCCGCCCGGGCTGAACGGCATGACAAGCCGTATCGGCCGGTCGGGAAAATCCGCCGCCACGCCAGGTGGCGCAAGCAGGGCAGTTGTCAGGGCAAGGCAGGCTCCCAGTAAGCACTTCATGATGGTTTCCCCTTTTACGCGGCTGATGGCCGCTGGCTTAGCGAATGGCGTCTGAAAATGCTGCAATGGTGGCGTGGAACGCACCGGGTTCTTCCCGGAAGGGCAGCGCACCCGCCCGATTGATCAGGTGGAAATGCGCCACGGGCTGCTGTTGCGCCAGGATGCGGTATAGCCACAAGCCCTGGTCGATGGTGGCCGCGGGATCGTGTGTGCCCCAGACCACCTGCACTGGCACGGGTACGCCGGGGCCGCGGCACAGTTCAAACAGCCGGGCCTTGGCCCGTGCCATGGACGAATTCCAGGCGTACCGGGCGGCCGGATCCGCCATGCGCGCGGCGGCGGCCTGTTGCGGGGTTTGTTGGGCCGCCAGTACGCAATCGTCAAGTACATCCTGTATGTGATGATGCGAATAAGACAGGCGCTCCAGCGCCCAGCGCTGGGATTCGCGTGACCCCAGCGGTTGTGGCGGATAGGCTAGCGCCAGATTCTCGACGCCGTCTCCGGTGGGGGCCGCCGCCACTGAAGACACCACGCTGACCGCCGCGACGTAACCGGGGCGGCGGCAGGCCAGCAGTAGTGCGGCCAGGCCGCCGGTGTCGTGCGCCACCAGATGGCAACGGCGCAGGCCCGTGGCGCGCACGACGGCGTCGATGTGGTCGATCATGACGTCGATACTGTACGGTGCGTCGGGCGCTTCGCTGCCGCCGAAGCCGGGCAGGTCCAGCGCCAGCACGGCACCATCGTCCGCAAAGCGCCCGAGCGCCGCGCCCCAGATATGGGCACCGCTGCTGTAGGGTGTCAGACCCGGCACGCCGCCATGCACGAAGACGGTGGCCGTGTCGGACTCACGGTCGAGCAGGATACGGGTGGCCAGGCCCGCTATGCTTAGTACGTGGGAACGCAGGACGGGGGCAGTCATGGATGCATCACTCATGGAATCACCTTTGCTGGGCGCGCTGCAGGGCGAAGAAGCGGGCAAGCAAGGCGTTGAACTGCGCGGGATGCTCGCGAAACGGGAAATGGCCTGACGTGTTGATGACATGGAATTGCGCATCGCGCTGGTGGCGCGACACCGTGCGGAACAGCTCCATGCCGCGCTCGAGCACCGCAGTGCGGTCGTTGTAACCCCACACGATTTGAACCGGACGCTGCAGCCGGCCTTCCTCCAGCCAATGCAGGGTCTGCCCCTTTTGGCGCGCCAGTTCCGGCAGGAACACACGTTCGGCCAACCCTTCCACTGCCATTTTCTGTACCGAGTGGCGATACTTGTCCAGAGCCAAGATACGCATGACGGCTTCTACCCATTCGTCGGTTACCACGCTAGCGTCATGGCTGTAGTTCTCGTAAACCCAACGCACCGCCTCCTGGCTGCCACGCGGATGCGGAGGGTTGCACAGCACGACCTCATTGGTTCCGACCCCCGGGCTGAGTGTGCCGCTGTTGACGATGGTGAGCGTGCGCACGGCGTCCTGGTGCTGCAGGGTCAAGCGGGTGGCCGCATAACCGCCGCGTGAATGGCCCACCAGATGCACGGGCGGCAGATCCAGGGCGCGCAGGAAGGCAGCGGCATGGTCCACCACCGCTTGCATGGTGTAGTCCTCGTCGCGCACGGGATTGCCGGTTTCTCCCTGCCCCAGCTTGTCGAAGGCGATGGCGCGGTAGCCCGCCTGCGCCAGGGGTTGCAGGTTCAGGCTCCAGGTGTAGGCGCTGGAGGCGCCGTCGGCCATGCCGAAATTGCCACCGTAGATGAACACCACCGGCTCGCCCGTGCCGGCTTCAAAGTAGCGGGTGCGAGTACCGGCCACATCTATCCAGCGGCCTTCGGGCATGGCCTGGCGGGTAGTAATGGGGCTGGCGGACTGTGGGTCTGGCTGTGTCATGTCGTCGGTCCTGTGTCGAGACCAGACCAGATTACGAACCGGGTCGTACGCCGTCCAATATATAATTGGCACCACCGTAATGCTAAAAAGGTATTACATGGAACTGCGCCAGTTGCGCTATTTCCTGGCCGTCGCCGAAGAGCTCAGCTTTACCCGTGCTGCGGCTTTGTTGCACGTGTCGCAACCGCCGGTCAGCCGACAGATCATGTTGCTGGAAGCCGAGATCGGCACGCCGCTGTTCGAACGGTCCAAACAGTATGTGCGGCTTACCAGCGCAGGCCAGCATTTCTACGACCAAGCGCGTGCGTTGGTAACCGCGGCGCATGCCGCGGTCATCTCCACGCGGCGCGTGGCAGCAGGCCAAGTGGGCAAACTCTCGGTAGGCCTGGGCGGTACTGCCGCCCATCTCTTTCCCGATGCGCTGGCGCTGTTCCGCCACCACCACCCCGAAGTGGAGCTGGTCCTCAATCCCCTCAATCTGGCGTATCACCAGGCGGCCCTGATTGAAGGCCGAATCGACGTGGGCCTGGTCGTGCTGCCGGCCGACAACGACGAACTCGAAACCCGCAAACTGATACGTATGCGCCTTCTGGCCGGGCTGCCGGCGAAGCATGTGCTGGCAGCGCGCCCAAAACTGTCGCTGCGCGATCTGGCCAACCAGGATTTCGTCATGGTGCCCTGGACCAAGGGCCGCGGGTTCGGGCGCCTGACGCTGCAGGCCTGCAGGCGTGCCGGCTTCGTACCCAACGTGGTCCAGGAGGCCGAGCCCATGGAATCCGTGCTGGGTATGGTGGCGGCAGGCGCGGGGGTTGCATTGGTGCCCGAGTCCATGGAGCACCTGTACGGCAGCAAGGTCGCGTATCGTCCGATCAAAGAAGACTACGCCGCTGCCGACATTGCCATTGCGTGGCGCAAGGACAATGGTTCGCCGATCTTGCGAGCATTTCTGGCATGCTGTCCGGACGGTAGCGCACCCAGGCGCAGGGGCCGCGACAGTAAGCGGTGACGGCTATCGGCGGCTTTCGGCGGACGCCAACGCCGGAGCGTTCAGCAAGAGTTTCATTCCAGTCGGCGTAGAACTTGTCGGTGCGCTGCCGCCCCTGGGCATGGACCAGCCGCTTGCGGTTCAGGCGGTCAGCGACGAAAACGGGTGTCTTCGTCCAGCCATTTCGTCTCTTGACTCCCGCGGCGCCGGTATTTGCCATCCCGCATGGCGGCAATCGAAGCCGCCACATGGTCAACTTGCCCGTCATGCGCCACGATGTTGGCACATCGAAAGCCCGTTCCAGGTGAATCGAGAGGAGACAATCAATGAACAGAAGACATGTGCTGTGCGCCGTGGGCGCGGGCGCGCTGGCGGCCCCCGCGTGGCGGGTGCTTGCGCAGAGCGGTTCGCCGTATCCGGACAAGCCGCTGCGCCTGGTGGTTCCGTTTCCCGCCGGGGGCGCCGCCGACAACCTGGCCCGCCCGCTGGCGGAACAGTTGTCGGCCAAGCTGGGGCAGCCGGTCATCGTCGAGAACCGGCCCGGCGCCAATACGATGATCGGCGCCGAGAACGTCGCCCGCGCGCCCGCCGACGGCTATTCGCTGCTGCTGGCCAACGAGGCCGGCCTGTCGCTGGCCCCCGCGATTGCGCCCATTACCAAGGTGACCGTGCCTTACGATGCGGCGCGGGACTTCACGCCGATCTCGGTGCTGGGCCAGTACGGTTCGGTGCTCAGCGTTGCGCCCGGCCTGCCCGCGAAGACTCTGCGCGAATTCGTCGCGTATGCCAAGGCCAACCCCGGCAAGGTGAATTACGCGTCTTTCGGCGTGGGCAGCCAGCCGCACATGATGATGGAAATCCTTAGTCGCCAGGCGGGTATCCAGACCACGCACATCCCCTACAAAGGGGTCGCGCCGGCCCTGGTGGACCTGGTGGCCGGCCACGTGCAGGCCATGATCTCGGCCCCTTCGGCGCCGCTGCCTTATATTAAGGATGGCCGGCTGCGCGCGCTGGCGTACTCGGGCGATGCGCGCAGCCCCGACCTGCCGGATGTGCCCACCTTCGCCGAAGCGGGCATGCCCGATTTCGATGCGCGCGGCTGGTTCGGCGTGGTCATCAAGGCGGGCACGGACCAAGCCATCCTGGCGCGGTTGCGCCGCGATATCTGGGACATCGTGCAATCCCGGGAATACCGGTCGCGCGCGATCGAGCCCAGCGGCTACGAGGTGCCGTCGGTGGATCCGTCGGCGTTCCCGCGGTTTCTGAGCGACGACATGGCGCTGTGGAAAGCGCGCGTGAATGCGTTGCGGGACCGCCTGGCATGAGCCCGTCCGACGCGCCCGCGCCCGGCGACCCCCGCCAGATAACGGTGCGCCAGGCGGCCCGCGCGCTGGGACGCGCGGGCATGGTTACGGCGTACGGCCATTGCAGCCTGCGTCTGGATGAGCAGTCTTTCCTGGTGTGCCGCGCTGGGCCGATGGGCCAGATCGGCGCGGGCGAGGCCGGCGCGGTGGTGCCGGTGCAGGGCCCGCTGCCCGAGGGCGTGCTGGGCGAGGTGCGGGTGCACCAGCAGGTATACCGCCGCCGGCCCGACGTGCATGCCGTGTGCCGGGTGTTGCCGCCGCAGCTGATGGCGCTGTCGGCCATGGGCCTGGTGCCCAGGATCCGGCATGGCTTCGCGGCCTTCTTCCATGCCGGCGTGCCGCTGTGGGACGACCCGTCTCTACTGCGCGACGATGCCAGCGCGGGCGGGGTGGCACAGGCGCTGGGGCAGGCCAGCGCTGTGGTAATGCGCGGCAATGGCGCGGTGGTGGTGGCCGAAGACCTGATGCGCGCGGTGACGCTGTGCTGCTATCTTGAAGACGCCGCGCGCATCGAACTGGCGGTGCTGGCGGCGGGCCGCGCCGACGATGCGCCATGCCTGACGCCCGAGCAGGCCCGGCGGCGCGCCACCTGGGCCGGCCTGGCGGCCGAACGGATGTGGGACTTCCTGACTCATGACGACCCCGAGACAGCCGGCGTAAACGGTTAAGCGCTTGTCGAGCGGCTGTTGACCGACCGCTGGGCGCCGCCCGGCATCACGCCGGCGGCACCGCCGTGTCGGCGCCGCCGGCCAGTTCCGCGATGCGCCATCGCAACCAGCGGAACAGGGGTTCGCGGTGCGTGCGTTCGTGCCAGTACAGCCCCAGGCTGAGCGTGCCCAGCGGCAGCGGCGGCGCGAACATTTCCAGGTCGTGGCGTTCGCAGGCGTAGCGTGCGAACCGCTGCGGCACCACCGCCACCAGCTCGGTCGCCTCGACCAGGCTGGGCAGCATCAGGAAGCTGCGTTCCGACATCGCCAGCCGGCGGCGCAGGCCCGCGGCCGCCAATTCCTTGTCCAGCACTTCGTCGAAGTAGCTGGGCCGGCTGGGCACCACCCGGATGTGCCCCAGCGCCGCGAACCCGGCGGCGTCCAGCCGCGCCCGCGCCGCGGCCGTGCCGGCGCGGGTCAGGGCAGCGGCCTCGTCGCACCAGATCTCGCGATAGTGCAGCCGCCCCGTGGACACGACTTGCGGGCCCAGCCCCAGGTCGACGTCGGCGCGTTCCAGCTTTTCGTGGATGCGGATCCGATCCGCGGGGTGGGTGTTGATGGACAGGCCGGGCGCCTCGCGCTGCAGCGCCTGCATGAGCCGGGGCAGCACCAGCAGCCGCACCACGTCGGTGGCGGCAAAAGACACCGTGCCGCTGAAGCGGGAAGGGTCGAATGCCGGCTCGGCGGGCCGCAGCAATTCGCGCATGTCTTCCAGCAGCCGCTCGGCGCGCACGGCGATCTCGATGGCCTTGGGCGTGGGCACCATGCCCGACGAGGACTTCACCAGTATCGGGTCCTGGAAGGTGTCGCGCAGCCGCGCCAGGATGGCGCTGGCGGCGGGCTGGGACAGGTCGAGCGCCGCGCCGGCGCGCGTGACGTTGCTTTCGCGCACCAGCACCACGAAGCAGTGCAATGACCAGGCATCAAGCCGCGGAATATCCATGACAGCACATCCTCGCAATTCAAGTACCGATATGGGCAGCCCCGCGCGAAACCGAGATCATCTTGCTACCGCGCAAGACCGCTCGGCACTCGAAGGAGACATTGGTGCCCCATTCAGAACAGGCAACGACACTGCCGGAAGATTTTCAGTATTTAACGACCCGGCTGGACCAGGGCATTCTTGCCATTACGCTGAATCGCCCGCGCAAGCGCAATGCCATGAGCGTGGAGCTGACCTGGGAAATGGTGCGGTTGCTGGAAGCCGTGGCAGTGGACGACCGCATCAGGGTCGTGATTTTATCAGGCGAGGGCGACGGCTTTTGCGCCGGCATGGACATCAAGGACTTCTTCGATGCCAGCCAGCGCGGCGAAGCGGAACTGCGCGCCGCGCGCGAGGCGGCCAATCATTGGCGCGTGCGCCTGCTGCGTAATCTGCCGCAACCCACCATCGCCATGGTGCATGGGTTCTGCTTCGGCGGCGCGTTCGGCATCATCGAGGCCTGCGATATCGTGCTGGCGGCCGACGACACCAAGTTCGCGTTGTCGGAAATCAACTTCGGCCACTTTCCGGCGGGGCCGGTGGCCAAGGCGATATCGCGCACCATGACGGCGCGATCGGCCAGCTACTACGCTCTGTCGGGCCGCACCTTCGACGGCCCCGAGGCCGAGCGCACCGGCATCATCAGCCGTTCGGTGCCCGCCGCCCGATTGCGCGAGGAAACCATGGCCCTGGCGGACGAGCTGGCCGGCAAAGACCCCATTGCGCTGCGGTTCACCAAGGAAAGCCTGCAGCACGTCGAAAGCATGACATGGGACGCCGCTCTGGACTACAACGCGGCCAAGTTCGCCGAACTGAAGACTTTGCAGCGCGGGCCGGGCTCGCGCGCCGAGTCGGTGGCCAGCTTCCTGCAAGGCAAGACCCGCCCGGGGCTGGGCGCCCAGCGGGGCGGCGATGACGCCTGATGCGGCAACGGCCTTGCCGGCGCGCTATGCCGGCCGCGATACGCTGGCCCTGCAATGGCGCGACGGCGTCCTGGTCATCGGCCTGAACCGGCCGGCCAAGCGTAACGCCATCGGCGTGGAAACCACGCTGGCGCTGGCCGATACGCTGCGCGCCGCGATGCTGGACGACGCCTTGCGCGCCATCGTGTTCCACGGGGTTGGCGCCCATTTCTGCGCCGGCATGGACATGAAGGACTTCTTCGACCATACCGACCGCGGCGCCGGCGAACTGCGCCGGGCGCGCGCCGCCACCGACGAATGGCGCGCGCGCCTGTTGCGCCGGGTGGGCTGCCCGGTGATATCGGCCGTGCAGGGGTATTGCCTGGGCGGGGCCTTGCCCATCCTGGCGTGTTCCGACGTGGTGTTGGCCGCGCCCGACGCGGTGTTCGGCATGCCCGAGATCAATTTCGGTTTCGTGCCCGGCGGGCCCATCGCCAAGTCATTGCGCGCCGCGCTGCCGGCGCGCGCGGCCAGTTACGCGGCGTTGACCGGCAGGTCATTCGATGCGCGGCAGGCCTGGCGCTGGGGGCTGGTCAGCCGGCTGGTGCAGGGCGATGTGCTGGCCGAGGCCCTGGCCTTGGCCGCGACGGTGGCGCGCGGCGCCGACATCTCATCTTTTTGCAGGGAAGAAACGTAGTGGACAATGCGAATATTGGCGCGCTGCTGCGCCGCAATGCGGCTTTGTACGCGAATCGTACGGCGCTGGAATGCGAGGGTGCCACGGCATCGCATGCCGACTTGCTGCGCGCCGCCGTGCAAGCCGGCAATGCCATGGCGCGGCTTGGCGCCGCCCCGGGCGAGCGCGTGGCGGTGCTGGCGCGCAATTCCATCCAGATGCTGCAGGCCCTGTGCGCCTGCGAACTGTTCGGCTTCATTGCCGTGCCCCTGAACCACCGGCTGGCCGATGCCGAACTGGCCGGCATCGTGGCCGATTGCGCGCCGCGCGTGCTGGTCGCCGACGGCGAGTTCGCCGGCACGGCCCGCGCCATCCGCCAGGGCGCCGGCCGGATGGCGCTGCTGTTGATCGGCGCCGCGCCGGCCAGCGGCGAACAGGCATTCGAGGCGGCGATCGCCGGCGCGCCGGCCGACCTGCCGGCACAGGGGCCGGCCGCACGGGACCCTGCCTACATCATCTACACCAGCGGCTCTACCGGCAAGCCCAAGGGCGTCGTGCTGAGCCATGGCGCGCTGGTCGAGGCCGGGCGCCTGTTGGCCGCACCGGCCGGTGTGCGGCCCGACAGTGCGCAGATCGTCATCATGCCGCTGTTCCATGTGGGCGCTACCGCCCAGCGCATGGGCTACGTGGTGCATGGCGGCAAGCTGGTGCTGCACCGCCGCTTCGAGGCCGAACAGGTGCTGCGCGAGCTCGCGTCGGGCACGATTACCGATATCCACTTCGCGCCCACCATGCTGCGTTCCATCCTGGATGCGATGAACGGGCAAGACGCCGACCTGAGCGCAGTCGAATCGGCCAAGTACGCCTCGTCGCCGATTCCCGACGACACGCAGAGCCGGGCCATGCATGTCTTTGGCGGCCGCCTGCTGCAGTACTACGCGCTGACCGAGGCTTGCGGCATTGCATCGGTGCTGCACAAGTACGTGCATGCCGAGGCCAAGGCGGGCGTCGGCATCCAGCGGCTGCGCTCGGCCGGCCAGGCCCACCTGGGCTGCGATATCGAGATCCGGCGGCCTGACGGCAGCGCCTGCGGCCAGGACGAGGCGGGCGAGATATGGCTGCGTTCGCCGGCCTTGATGAGCGGCTATTGGAACAACCCGGAAATGACCCGCCAGGTGCTGGTCGATGGCTGGCTGCGCACGGGCGACATCGGCCGCCTGGATGCCGACAACTTCCTGTACATCATGGACCGCATGAAGGACATGATCGTCTCGGGCGGCGAGAACATCTACAGCTCGGAAGTCGAGCGCGCCCTGGAGCGGCACCCGGCGGTGCTCGAGGCGGCCGTCATCGGTATTCCGGACGCGCAGTGGGGCGAGGCGGTGCATGCCTGCGTGGTGCTGCGCCCGGACGCGGCGTCTGTGTCCGCGCAGGTATTGATCGACCACTGCCGTTCGCTGATCGCCAGCTACAAGAAGCCCAGGTCGATCCAGTTCCTGGACGCGCTGCCGCGCCTGCAGCATGTGCAGAAGATAGACAAAGGCGCGTTGCGCAAGCCCTTCTGGGGCGAGCGGCAGCGCGCCGTCAATTGATCGCTTACGCAGGAGACTTATCTTGACTACCCATTCAAACAATCTTGGATTGGCGCAGGCCGACAAGATCGCCGCCGATGCGCTGGCGGCGGCGCGCCGGCATGGTTTCGCCCCGCTGGCCGTGGCGGTGCTGGACGTCCGCGCCTGCCTGAAGGTGTTTCGCGCCGACGACGGCACCAGCCTGTTGCGCGGCGATATTGCCATGGCCAAGGCCCGCGGCGCGTTGGGCATGGGCATGGGCGGACGCGACCTGGCCCGCCGGGCCGAGGCCAACCCCGCGTTCTTCAACAGCCTGAACGCGGTGTCGCAGGGCGGCATGGTGCCGGTGCGCGGCAGTGTATTGATCCGGGATGCGCAAGGCGTGTTGCTGGGCGCGGTCGGCATAAGCGGCGATTCCGCCGAGCACGACGAAGTGTGCGCCATCGCCGGCATCGAGGCGGCCGGCCTGGCCGCCGACGCGGGAGTCTCGGCATGAACTGGGATCCGACCACTGCCGAAGACCAGACCGAAGAGCAGCGCCTGTACCGCGAAAGCTTGCACCGGGTAATGAGCAAGCTGGCCACGCCCGACTACCTGGCCCGCATCGACCGCGAGGCGCAGTATCCCTACGAGATCTACGACGCCTGGATCGAGCTGGGCCTGTTCCGCATCGGCTTTCCCGAGGAATACGGCGGCCTGGGCGGCGGGCTGCGCGACCTGGTGTTGATTTCGCAAGACCTGGCCTACTGGAGCTATGACGTCTACACCGCCTACAGCGTGCCGCTGTACACCGCCATGACCCTGCTGAAAGTAGGCTCGGAAGCCCAGAAGCAGGCGTACCTGCCGGCACTGATGGAAGGCCGGCTGCGCTTGTCCACCAGCATCAGCGAGCCCTCGGCGGGTTCCGACGTCAGCGCGATCAAGACCTTCGCGCGCCGGGTCGAGGGGGGCTGGGTGCTCAACGGCCAGAAGCTCTGGAACACGGCGGCGGGCTCGCGCGGCAATGTGCTGCAGGTATTGGCGCGCACCAATGGCGAGGTGGCGCCGCGCAAGGGCATGTCGATGTTCCTGGTGCCCAACGATACCCCGGGCGTCGAATGCCGCAAGCTCGACATGCTGGGCAGGCGCGCCACGGGCACCTACGAAGTCTTCTTCACCGATGTGTTCGTGGCCGACGACAAGCTGGTGGGGCCGCTGGATGGCGGGTGGGCGGGGTTGCTGGCCTGCCTGCAGACCGAGCGCCTGCTGACCTCGGCGGGTTATGTGGGATCGGCGCAGAAAGTGATGGACCTGGCGCTGGACTACGCCCGGCAGCGCGAGCAGTTCGGCCGCCCGATCGGCGATTTCCAGGTCATCGCCCATATGCTGGCCGACATGCAGACCGAGGTTGACGCCGCCCGCCTGCTGGTCGACCGCGCCGCCGCCACCCTTATGCGCGGTGCGGACGCCACCAAAGAGGTGTCGATGGCCAAACTCTACGGCTCGGAAACCTATGCCGCCGTGGCGCGCCGGGGCATGCAGATCATGGGGGCCTACGGGTACAGCATGGAATTCGAGATGCAGCGCCATTTTCGCGATTCGTGCAGCACCACCGTGGGCGCGGGCAGCTCGCAGATGCAGCGCAACGCCATCGCCGCCACCCTGGGGCTGAAGCCGCGCTGAGATTCCATGCCCCCGCGTTTTTTGCATATTCGAAGGACAATATTGTGAAACTTGGATCATTCCGCATCGCCGGGCGAGACACCTATGGCGTGGTCAGCGGCGATGCCGTCATCGACCTGGGCGCCCGCCTGGGTCCGCGCTGCGCCACGTTGCGTCACCTGCTGGCCGAGCCGGACGGCCTGGCCATCGCCCGCGAACACGCCGAGGCCGGCCGCGCCGATGCCAGCCTGGCCGAGGCCACCTACCTGCCGGTGATTCCCGATGCCGGCAAGATCTTCTGCATCGGCGTGAATTATGCGGATCATCTCGAAGAAACCCACATCGCCCGCGCCGCGCACCCGACGGTGTTCCTGCGCTACGCGTCGTCCCAGGTGGGCCACGAGCAGCCCATGCTGCTGCCACGCGAATCCAGCCAGCTGGATTACGAATGCGAAGTGGCGGTGATCATCGGCAAGGCCGGCCGGCGCATCGCCGTGGACGATGCATGGGCCCATATCGCCGGCTACGCCTGCTATAACGATGGGTCGGTGCGCGACTGGCAGATGCATACTACGCAATGGGGGCCGGGCAAGAATTTCCTGGCCACCGGCGGGTTCGGGCCATGGATGACCACCGCCGACGAGCTCGACCCGCGCCGCGAACCGCTGTGGCTGGCTACCCGGCTCAATGGCCAGACGATGCAGCAGTCGGACACCAGCCTGATGATATTCGGCATCGCCGAATTGATCGCGTATTGCTCGACCATGCTGCCCCTGGCGCCCGGCGATGTCATCGTGACCGGCACGCCCGGCGGTGTGGGTATGGCGCGCCAGCCTCCGCGCTATCTGGCGGCCGGCGACGTGGTCGAAGTCGAGGTCGGCGGGGTGGGAGTCTTGCGCAACTGCGTACAGGCCGATTGAGCAAGGGGGTGGGCGCGCTGCGGGCGGCAGGGCGGGCGGCCGCCGCGGGTTTTCGCGGGCCCCGGTCGTGCGGGAGCCTGACACCTGGCGGGCGAACGCCCCGCCTTAGACCGCCACGCCGCGCAGGTCGTATTCGTCGGCGGCGGTGACACGTACGCGCACCAACTCGCCCGGCCGCAGCGCGGCCGCGCTGTCGACGTACACGCAGCCGTCGATCTCGGGCGCGTCGGCGCTGGAGCGGCCCACCGCCCCGTCGGCGTTCACTTCGTCGATCAGCACATCGATTTCGCGGCCCACACGGGTTTGCAGGCGTGCGGCCGAGATGGCCTGCTGGTGCGCCATGAAGCGGTCCCAGCGGTCTTGCTTGACGTCGTCGGGCACGGCGCCGGCCAGTTCATTGGCGGGCGCGCCATTCACCGGCGAATACTGGAAACAGCCGACGCGGTCGAGCTGCGCCTCGCTCATCCAGTCGAGCAGGTACTGGAAATCTTCTTCGGTTTCGCCCGGGAAGCCCACGATGAAGGTCGAGCGCAGGGTCAGGTCGGGGCATGCTTCGCGCCAGCGCTTGATGCGCGCCAGGGTCTTGTCTTCGAAGGCCGGGCGCTTCATGGCCTTCAGGATGCGCGGGCTGGCGTGCTGGAACGGGATGTCCAGGTAGGGCAGGACCTTGCCCTGCGCCATCAGCGGGATCACTTCATCGACGTGCGGATACGGATACACATAGTGCAGGCGCGTCCAGACGCCCAGTTCGGACAAAGCCGCACAGAGCTCGGTCATGCGCGTCTTGACCGGCCGGCCGTTCCAGAAGCCGCTGCGGTATTTCAGGTCGACGCCGTAGGCGCTGGTGTCCTGCGAGATCACCAGCAGCTCTTTGACGCCGGCCTTGACCAGGCGTTCGGCCTCGTTCAGCACATCGCCCACCGGCCGGCTGACCAGGTCGCCGCGCATCGACGGAATGATGCAGAAGCTGCAGCGATGGTTGCAGCCTTCGGAAATCTTCAGGTAGGCATAGTGGCGCGGCGTCAGCTTGATGCCTTGCGGCGGCACCAGGTCGACATACGGGTTGTGGTCGGCCTTGGGCGGCGCGGCCTGGTGCACCGCGCGCACCACTTCTTCGTACTGCTGCGGGCCGGTCACGGCCAGCACGCTGGGATGCACGTCGCGGATCACCGATTCTTCGACGCCCATGCAGCCGGTGACGATGACCTTGCCGTTCTCGGCGATGGCCTCGCCGATGGCGTCCAGCGATTCGGCCTTGGCGCTGTCGATAAAGCCACAGGTGTTGACGACCACCACGTCGGCGTCGTCGTATTCGGGCGTGACCTGGTAGCCCTCGGTGCGCAGCTGGGTCAGGATGCGTTCGGAGTCGACCAGGGCTTTCGGGCAGCCCAAGGAGACCATAGCTATAGTCGCAGGCCGACTTGTTGCCATTTTGAAATCCAATCAGTGAAGATAAAACTTATATTTTACAGCTACTTAAGGTTCGGTGGCCCTAAACAAGCGGCAGGCAGCAGCGTTGATCGCCAGCATGGAATATGCGAAACGGTGTGGGCGGCGGAACACGACACGGCCAGTGATGGTCGGGAATATCCCCGTGAGGGCATGGTGATGAAACAGATCGGCCCTGGATTGAGCCTGTCGGCCAATGACACGCGCAAGCACGAATCTCTCTGGTCCACATCTAGATGTCGAGGACGAGTGACGGCGACTTCGCGCCGGAGCAGCAGACCATGATCCGATTGTTTGCTGCACGCTCTTCCGTGGACAACACAGAGTCGCGGTGGTCGGGGATGCCAGCGAGGACGTTGACCTCGCAAGCGCCGCAAATACCTTCCATGCAAGAATAGCCGACCGGCACATTCGCTTCGAGCAGCGTCTCGAGGATCGACTTACCGGCTATCACGTGGAGGGTACGTTTCGTGCGCGCTAGCTCGACCAAAAAGCCGCCAGCGGAAGCGGCTTCTTCCTTCGGTGCGAAGTATTCGATGTGTACGCATTGGGGGGCGCAGTCTGCAGTCGCCTTCTCGAAAGCAGCAAGCATGGATTTTGGCCCGCAACAGTAGAAGTGCGCTCCTGCGGGAGCGTCTGCAACAATGCGTCTTATGTCAACGTGCGCACCGCCTGATTCAGCGTCGATATGAAAACGAATGTCCGCCCCTGCTTCTTTTCGTTGACGCAGCCATCCCAAATACGCCATTAGCCGCCGCTCGCGGCCGCAATAGTAGAGGGACCATCGTTTTCCGATACGCTCCAGCCGATGAACCATGGACAGGATTGGAGTGATTCCGATACCTCCTGCGAACAACACAAATTGCGGCGCATTTTCGACAAGTTCGAAATTATTGCTTGGTGCACTGATGGGAAGCACCTGACCGACCCGAACATTCGCATGCATGAACTGCGATCCACCGCGCCCGGCAGCGTCATTTTGGACGGCTATGACGTAGCGATCCGTCTCCGCAGGGTCATTGAGTAGCGAATAGCTGCGTCTGAGATTCGTTCCCATCCGCACCTCTACATGTGCTCCGGCATTGAAGGGAGGAAGAGGGCCATCATCTAATGCCCTTAGCTCGAACGAGTGGATGTTCTCCGCCTCGAAGCGAATGGCGCATACGCGTGTGTCGATTGTCTGCATGTCAATGTTCGGCGATGCCGCCGCCGCTGCTGCGTCTTTTGAGCCGACGATGCTTGAGCAAGCTGGCGATCGCAAGTTGCCGGGTGTGCTGGCGTTCACAGGCGAGTCCCGCCAAATGGGCCAATGTGCAGATGGGATGCCAGCCCCCGCCACTCAACTCGACGATGGAGGTATCTCGGCACAAGCCGGCAAGCCGCTCGTTCTCTTCGTATTTCATCGATATCCTGACTGACTCTTTATGCTAAGTTCATCAACGCCGCATCGGAGGGGCGTTTCTCAGGCCCAGTTCGGCATGAACAGCGCATGCAAGCTATTGAAGCTTCCCATCTGGTGCCTGCTGTGGAAACGGCCTCGACTGCTGCCGTACGGCGAGAAGCCCCTTTCGTTCGCCCCAGTCAATGAGCAATCTGATGCACTTCTGCAGGTGCTCGGGCTGCCCGAGGTAGTAATGCGTAGCGCCTTCGATCGTCACCAACTCTTTGTCGGGCGTCGCTAGCAGTCGATGCACGAGAGGGTTGTGTGTGGCCGGCACTGCGTCGTCGGCTTGGTTCTCAATCTGGAGCACCGGCGTGCGCCGGACTCGGGGTGCCGACAGCGAACTCTTCGCCTGCGAGCGATCGTAGGACCACATCGACAGCCATGACCGCAGGCTCGAGAATCGGGCAAGTCCCGCCGGTGCGGTATTGGCGCTGCGAGGCTCGCCGAGAAAGCAGTGGTTGGCCTTGCGTCCGTTGGGATCGATTGTGGGATCAATCCAGCGGACATCGCACATGGTCCGGTGCACCACGAAGCCGCGTTCCACCTCGCCCTCATTGCGTTGTTTGAGCCGGTGGAGCATATCTTCAACCGTCTTCGTGATCCTGCGATTGCGCGCAATCTGCGCCGCGCGAAAGCGGGTCACGAATTCTTGGCTGAAGGGAGGTTTGTTAGGACAGCGGGAGCTGTAGATGTCGAAATACGGATCACGGTTGTCGGGGTCAAGTTCGTCCCTGACCGAAGGGTCTAGCCATTCAGAGATCGTCTCCGCCCGGCTCAGATGCGCGGCTATGAATACGATGCCATCGGCGGGAATGAGGCCGGCGGTGGTCAGATCGCACAGGTCCCCTGCCGGGGTATGGGTAATGCTGGGATCCTCCGCCTGTCCCTGATAGAAGAGCGACAGCGATCCTCCGCCTGACCAGCCTACCAGCAGCACCTTCTGGTAGCCACAAACCTCTTTGGCCCAACGCACGTACTGACCGAGGTCCAGACAGACTTTCTCCATGACAAGCGCGCTGTCGTTCTTGGGAAAACGGCTGCCGGCGCAGATCACGTGCAGGCCAGCGTTCGCTAGCGCTGCGGGCATGGGCAATAGCTGCAACGTCGAAGTTGGGTGCATGAACAGTAATACGGTATCTGCGCTTGATTGGCCTCGGGGAACGAAGCGCTGACCTTCGAGCGCGACGAATCCTTGACTGCCTACGAAGCCGTAGGTTTCTGCAAATTTCGCTGTCTCCTTGAAGGTAAGGATGACCGGAATGCGATCGAAGTTTTCGGTAGAAGTCATTTACTGGGTGGCTCAGCTCTCGGGTGGGCAATTGGAAATGTCGCGGCCGTCTGCGCGATAGCACGGCCGTCATGAAGAATTGATTGGGACCTCTCCTTGGCCTTACCCCATGCGAATATTGTTTTTGCGAATGAAATCGCTCCAATGCTCGAGGTCGGATGCGGCCCGGCGCCGCATCTCCGCTGCACCGCCAGGGATCGGCTCCAGAGATAGCTCAGACAGCCTTGCGCGAACGGCAGGATCGGCCATGACCTGGTGCATCGCCGAGTTGAATGTCGTCACGACGGCGGGGCTCAATCCGGCAGGGCCGCAGATGGCATACCAGCCAGGCATCTCGGGTGCATTCAGTCCTGCTTCCTTGAGCGTAGGCACTTGCGGGAGCAGAGACACGCGGTCGTTCGCCAGCACGGCGAGTGCCTGGACCTTGCCGGCATTCACGTGCGCGGAGCACGCCGCAATAGCGCTGACCAGGAAGTCGACCTCCCCGGACAGCACTGCGGTGAGCGCGCCTGCGAATCCCTTGTAGGGCACGTGCAGCAGCTTTACCCCCGCCGACGTATTGACCATTTCCATTGCGATGTGAGTGGAGTTTCCGACGCCGGCGCTACCGAAGGTCAACGCCGTGCCCCGCGCGCGCGCCTGCTCGATGAACTGCGCCAACGTTTTGATGCCGCTGCGGTTACTGGCCAACAGGACGAAAGGTGTGTTGGCAACAGGGGCCAGATAGGTGAAGTCCTTGGTGGCGTTGTACGGCAGATCTTTGTACAGGGCGGGGTTAAAGGCCATCGCGGAGACGCCAGCAACAATCAGCGTATAGCCATCCGCCGGCGCCTTTGCGACACCGCTCATGGCAATGATGCCGTTGGCTCCCGGATTGTTCTCGACCACGATGGGCTGCTTAAGGTACTGAGGCAGGCGGTCGCCGAGAAGGCGGCCCAGCAAGTCCTGCCCGGAACCTGGCGCCTGCGGCACGACGAGCTTGATGGGCCTTGTAGGCCATGTCAGTTGCGCTAATACGGCAAGTGGCGCGGTCAAGGCTGCACCAGCGGAAGCGCGGGCGGCCAATGAAATCAGCTTGCGTCGGGTGACGTAGATCATGGAGGCAGTCCTTCTTGAAAAATGGCATAGATTGTTCGATGTATACAACGTGACATAAAGTATCAAAATCTTTGAGAATCTTGGTTTTGCGGAATAACTATAACTAATTGATAGATAAGAAAAAAATTGGGAAACACCCTTTTGGGGTAAACACTGATATGAGTTTATGCGGCCCAATCTATACTTCGGTGTATGCACGATACCATTGACTATGACCTCGAGAAGCCCAGGCGCGGCGTGCCTGTCCGGCAGCAGTCCATCCTTGAGCGCCTGCGCAGCATGGTGCTCAGCGGCGAACTCAAGCCAGACGAGCATTTACAAGAAGTGCCTCTGAGTGAGCGCCTGGGCGTATCCCGCACGCCAATCCGCGAGGCGCTGGGAGCACTGGGACAGGAGGGGCTCCTCCTTTATCGGCCCCAGCGCGGCTACGTCGTGCGCCGGTTCACGCTGCAGGAGATCCTGGATGCGTACACAGTCCGCGCGACGCTGGAGGGGCTGGCGTGCAGGTTGTTGGCAGAGCGAGGTGCTGACGAAGCGACGCTCGCCTCGTTGGCCGACTGCGTTGCCCAAGGCGATGACATTCTTGCCGCGGGCCGGCTTCGCGACGAGGACCTGGAGCCTTGGCGACGCATGAACGACCGGTTTCATCAGACCATCCTGCATGCCAGTAGCAATAGCTGCCTTCGCGATGTGACCGACCGCGCCCTGGCAATACCGCTAGTATCCAGCCGCGTCGTCCATTGGTTCGAATTCGACAGGATCAAACGGTCGCACAGCGATCACCATGTGACGCTAGACGCGATTCGGGAACGGCGAGGAACTCGTGCGGAAGCTGCGATGCGCGAACACATCGAGTTGGCAACCTCCATCATCCGCGAAAACTTTGAAAACAGGGCGGAGCGGCAACACCCGTTCGTCGCCGAGGAAGGACGGAAATGAGCATGCTCGAGCGACTGCATCATGTGGCTTACCGATGCGACGACGCAGCCGAGACGGTAGATTTTTATTCCCGCATCGTCGGCTTGCCCTTTGCTCATGCGCTACTCAACGATACGGTGGCGTCCACGGGGGAGTACTCGCCGCACATCCACATCTTCTTCGAGATGCTCGATGGCAGTTTCATCGCGTTTTTTGAAGTGCCGAAGTCGGCGCCTGCCCAGCGCGACCCGAACACGCCCCGGTGGGTGCAGCATCTTGCGCTGAAAGTGCCCGATCAGCCAGCGCTACTGAGTGCTAAATCCAGGCTGGAGAAGCACGGGGTTTCGGTCGTAGGGCCGACGGACCACGGCTTTTGCCAGTCGATTTACTTCTTTGACCCCAGCGGAAACCGCTTGGAACTGACGGTGAATATGGAGGCTGAAAGCGACCGCAGCCGCTACGCCGCAGAAGCGCCTGCAGTATTGCGAAAATGGGTCGAGCGCAAGGCTCAAGGCATCTGAGCGAAGCCCGTGTCTGATTTGCCCCCTGCTTATTCTTGCCGCGACTTTGTCGGAGGAAATTCACACATGCCGCGCCTTGCCTACATTGAACCCGATCAACTCGATGCTACGGATCGGGACGTTGTTGCCGGCAACTACAGCGCATTCAAGGCACTGGCCCATTCGCCTCGGACCTGCCGCCAGTTCCGCGCCATGGTCTACCACCTTAAGCGCACCAAGCTCGATCCCCGGCTGCGCGAGCTGGCGCTGCTCCAGATCGGGTGGCTGTCGCAGTGCCACTACGAGTGGTTTCATCATGTGAAGACGGGAATGGAATGCGGGGTGAGCGAAGAGGACATCAGAATCATCATGGACGGCTCGGCGCAGGCGCTCACAAGGTTGGACGGCCCGGCTCGTCTTGTCTTGCACGCCTCGCGCGAGATGTACGTTGGCCCGGCGGCGGCCTACACCGTCGAATCGCTCAAAGAGTTGTTGGGGTCGGAATGCCTGGTTGATCTCATCGTCGCCATCGGATATTACATCGGCGGCGTGCGCATCCTGTCTACTCTGGATCTCGATCTCGAGCCGGAATACGAGGCCTTCACCACGCTCTTTCCACTTCGCCCTGCCAATGCAACCAGGACGGACATCCCATGAATCGGAGCAGCGCGATGTTCTATCTCACCATCGATACACCTGGGTACGGGCACATGCAAGCCCTGCTTGCCGCAAAGGAGCAAGAGAGCCATCCCGCAGGCTGCTGGGTAAGCGAAATAGGCAGGCTGAACCAAGTCCTGACGTTGCGCGAAGCAAGCGACGACATACCCGAGACCGCTTCTTCTCCCGCGGCACCGATTCGATTCCGCGAAGTGCGCTTGCTTTCCGCTTTAAAGCCGTATCGACCAACCAACGACAAGCTGTTCGAACTGCGGGAGTACGCTGTCGTGCCGGGCCGAATGCAGGAATTCATTGCGCTGATGTTGGAGGCACTGCCTTTTCGCGAGCGTCATTCACCCAATGTCTGCGTCTGGGTTCCGCTCTCGGGTGATCCGGATCGGGTGCTCCATCTTTGGGGGTATCGGGACTTCGCTCATCGAGGCGAAGCGCGCGCGGCGGCAATGCGCGAGCCTGCTTGGCAGGCGTACCTGAAAGCCATCGTCCCGCTACTCGGTGAGATGAATTCCACCATCCTCCGGCCGGTTGAGGTTACCGCAAAGGAACACGCATGAGCGCACAGACCATTAAAGCGACTATCCAATCCCCGCCGCATGCGGGCCCTGTCGAACTCGATATCGATCCCTTCAGCGATGAGGTGCTGGCCAACCCCTTCCCGGTGTACGAGCGTATCAGGGAGGCTGGCCCGGTAGTTTACTTCCCGCGCTACCAGAGTTATGCGGTGGCCCGGAGCGCAGAAGTCCGCGCTGTGCTCAAAGACTGGCAAAACTTCTCGTCCGCATTGGGTGGAATTGGCCTCGGGGACATCCGCAAGCCGGACGCTTGGCGGCCCGCCGGACCGATCGTAGAAGCGGACCCTCCCGATCACACCAAGGTAAGGGCCCTGCTTCAACGCCTCTTGTCGCCCACCGTCATTCGCTCCTGGCGAGAATCCTTTGAAAGAGAGGCCGATGAGCTGGTCGCGCGGTTGGTGGCGGCCGGCGACTTCGACGCGGTTACCGACGTTGCTGAAGCCTTCGTCTTCGACGTGTTCCCGCGCGCGGTGGGTCTTGCCCCGACCGACCGTCTGGCGGAGAAGCTGGTCCTAATCGGCGAGCTGAACTTCGATGGCTTGGGGCCGCGCAACGAGCGCTTTATGGAGACCGAGCGCCGAGTGCAAGATATCCTGCCTTGGTATCAGCAGAGCTACCATCGCAGCAACATGCTGCCGGGCGGGTTTGGTGAGCAGATATTCCAGGCGGGCGATGACGGCGAGATCGACCCGAGCATTTGCGAAGGCCTGCTGCGGTCCTTTCTTCGCGGAGGCATGGATACCACCGTAAGCGCGATCGGATGCATCCTATGGGTGTTGGCGGCTCAGCCGGCACAATGGGCTCGCCTCAAAGAAAATCCGGAGTTGGCGCAGAGCGCCCTGGAAGAGGCGATCCGGTTCGATTCGCCGATTACTTCCTTTTACCGCACCACGACCAGAGAGGTTGAGTTCGCAGGTGTGCGGATCCCGGCGGACGCAAAAGTGCAGGTCTTTCTCGCAGCTGCCAATCGCGATCCGCGGGTTTGGGATTCACCGGACGTTTTCGATATCAATCGATCGCCGCGGGGACACCTAGCTTTTGGCGCCGGCGTGCATGTCTGCATAGGGCAGATGATCGCCCGCCTCGAAGGTGAAGCCGTGCTCAAGGCCTTCATCCGACGTGTCGAGCGCATCGAGTTGCGTGGAGAGCCAGTGCGACGCCTGAACAACTGTCTCAGCAGCTTCAAGTCGGTGCCGCTGCGGGCCATCGGCGCCTGACACGCGGAAGGGAGAGCATCTATGGCGCGCGTTGCATTGGTCACGGGCGGAGGTAGCGGGCTGGGGCGAGCCACCTGCGTTTCGCTGGCGCTGGCAGGCTACCAAGTGGCGGTGGCAGATCGATCGGAGGAGGCGGCAGCCGAGACTGTCGCGAACCTCGCAGGCCACGGGAGGGCCTTCGCAGTGGATGTCATACAGGAGGACCAAGTGGTGCAGTTGTTCGACGCCGTGGAAACGCAGCTGGGTCTCGTGGATGCTCTTTTCAACTTTGCCGGTGTCATGATTGCGCCGCCGGGCCGACGACCCTCCATCGTCGATGCTTCGCTGCAGGACTGGGAACAAACGTTCGCGGTCAATGCCCGGGGTACTTTCCTGTGTCTGCGTGACATGCTCAGGCGACGCCAGCGTAAGCCAGTCGAACATGGCCGGATCGTCAACGTTTCTTCGACCGCCGCGCAGATCGGCGGCTACAACGGAAGCGCGGCGTACATCGCTTCGAAAGGCGCGATCCTCAGCCTGACAAAGATCGCCGCGCGCGAAGCCGCGCCGCTGGCAATCACCGTCAATTGCATCGCGCCAGGCGCCGTGGATACCCCGATGCTGCGCGCCGCTATGCCTGCCGAGGCTGACGCCGCCTATGTGAAGAACGTTCCTTTGGCTCGCATCGGCAGGCCTGAGGACGTCGCAACTGCGGCGGTGTTTCTGGCATCCGTCGAGGCGGGTTATGTCACCGGCAGTTGCCTGGATGTCAACGGCGGACTGCGCATGCAATGAAGCATACCAACACCGGCGACCAGGAGAACTCGTCACTCGAATTCACCGCTTTGCCGAGATGTGCAAGAACTGCTTGAACTGCCAGGCGGTCTCTCACCTGAAACGGACGGTGCAAGGCAAAATCAACGAGGAATATCTGTGCCCCGCCTACCCTATATCCCTGCGAAAGATTTTGCCGATGCATACCCGGAACTCGCAGCGCGGAATGAAGATGCATTCTCCTATCTGGCGCACAGCCTGGACGGCACGAGGGCGTTGCTGAAGCTTGGAATCTACATACGTGACGGAAGCCAGCTCGATCCTCGCCTGCGCGAACTTGCCGTGCTTGAGGTCGCGCGGTCCCTCGGTTCCGCGTACGCGTTTTACAACCATATCGAGATCGGACAGCAGCGCGCTCGCCTGACGGACGAGGACGTAGATGCACTGATTGCGGGAGGCAAGTCTTCACCCTTGAATCAATTGGAACGCTCCGTGATCGCAATGGCGCGGCAGATGACGAAGGACATCCGCGTGGACCAAGCGGTGTTCGGGTTTCTTGAACAAGCGCTCGGGCGCGAACAGCTCGTTGATCTTGCGTTGTTGATTGGTTACTACAACAACGTGGTAAGAGTGGTTGCCTGTCTTGAAGTAGACCTGGAATCTCGGCATGCCGATCGGGTCCGCCGATTTCCAATCTAAAGAGATGCATCGATCACGTTATCGACCGGAGTCGCCGGCATGGTCTTCTTTAGGGCCGGCAATCTTCAACGTAGGACACTTGCAACACACTGCCGGTTTTGACTGACGCACGGAGACTCAAATGAAGCGATTCCATACCTTTCTGCTTGGCTGCGTCTACGCCTGCGTGTTCGCCACCGCCGGCCCGGCGCTTGCGCAGGACTACCCCAACCGATCGATCCGGCTGGTCGTTCCCGCAGGAGGGGGCGGTGCGATGGACCCGATCGCACGCCACGTGGCGCAAGCCCTCGAGAAAGTGCTGGGACAGCCGGTGGTAGTGGACAACAAGCCGGGCGGAGGCGGTATGGTCGGCGCATTACAGGTGACGATGGCGCCGGCCGACGGGTACACCTTGCTCGTGACTTCGAGCGCCTTGCCGTCGGCGTTAGCAGTTAGGCGGACGTCGCCAGTCCGTATGGAGCAGATCGACAACATCACCGTTATCGCCGAGACGCCGCTCGCCCTTTCTACTGGTAAAACCCCGTCGTTTGCGAGCCTGCGTGATCTGATTGCGTACGCAAAAGCCAATCCGGGCAAGCTTAATTTCGGTGCGAACGGAGTAGGCAGTACATCCCACATGCTGGGAGAGAAGTTTGCCTACGACGCTGGCGTCAAGATCGTCCCGGTTTTGTACAATGCAGCCGGGCAAATGTGGCTCGCGCTTTTCGGAGGGCAGGTGCACTTCGTCATCGACAATCTGCTGAGCTCAATGGCGAACACGAAGGACGGACGCGCGAAGATTCTTGCAGTTTCGTCGCAAGTGCGCAGCCCTCTCGTACCCGATATTCCGACATTTGCCGAATTGGATCTGCCGCATGTCGCAACAACCGGGTGGTATGGCATCGGCGCTCCTGCCGGCACGCCCGTGCCCGTCTTGCGCAAATTGGAGTCAGCCGTGCTAGAAGCAGGCAAGTCTCAGGAGCTGCGCGAGAAAATCACGACGATGGGGGCTAGTCCGATTTTTTCTACACGTGCGGATGCCAACTCGAAGCTCAAGACGGACTTTCAATATTGGAAGGACATCAGCTCAACACTAGGAATCACTGTCGACTGACACGGCAAGTGATGTACCCCGCTAAACTGGGTTCGCAATTAGCATTCAACAAAAGGTATGAAGTTTTCTCCAGCTCATTGATCTGCTGGCGCGAAGCGGCTTGCAGCCGGGCGGCTTCTTCGGCCGGGAAGCCCAGTTCAAGCAACAGGTTCGCGCCGGGTTTCGTGACATGGCGAATAGATGTCATGGATGTATAGATTTTTATACCAACATGCATAGAGCGCGAAGAACTGACGCCGCTTCCGGACGTAGCCAATTACGTGCCCGTCGACGCCGCGCCTTCAAATATCCAACTCCAACGGCCCTCCATTGCCCGCCGGAACCGCGCAGCAGATCAGAGCCTGGCCTGCCGGCGGGACGAATGCCGGGGGCGTGGGGTAGGCCACCACGCCCTGTGCGACGCGCGTACGGCAAGTGCCGCAGCTGCCGTTGCGGCAGCCGAACTCGGGCGATAGCCCGTGCCGCTCGGCCAGGTCCAGCAGCGAACCGTCGCCAGGGCTCCATTGCGCCTGCCGGGCCGATTGCCGGAAGTACACCGGCGCCGGTCCGGACGCGGGCGGGGCGGACGGGGTTTGCGCCGCCGGGGCGGCCGGGCCTTGCCGCTTGAGTGTCGATGCGCCGAACGCTTCTGCGTGGATCCGGTCGTCGGGCAGGTTGAGCGCGCGCAGCGCGTCGTACAGCGATTGCATGAAGGGGGCCGGCCCGCACAGGTAGAAATCGTAGTCGTCCAGCGGCAGGTGCCTGCGCAGCACGTCGATATCGATGTGGCCGGCTTCGTCGTAATCGCTGCCGGCCTGTGCGCCGGCCGGGTTGCTGAGCAGGCGCACGACGCGGATCGCGCCGCCGCCCTGCGCCTGCAGCGATGCGATTTCCCCGGAAAAGGCGCGCTCGTTCAGGGTGCGCGCTGCTTGGAACAGCCAGGTAGGCCGTACGCGCTGCTTGCGCCGGCCTTCATAAACAATGTGGCGCAGCATGGCCAGCATGGGCGTTACGCCGATTCCGGCCGCCAGCAGCACCGCCGGACGCCGGGCGGCGGGTTCCAGGGTGAACTCGCCGGCCGGGGCGCGGGCCTGGACGAGGTCGCCCACTTTCACCTGGTCGTGCAGGTACTGCGAGGCCGCGCCATCGCGCTTGACGCTGATGCGGTAGCCCGGGTCGGACGGCGCCACCGACAGGGTGTAGGTGCGTACCACGGGCTTTGCGTGGCCGGGAATCGCCAGGCGGATGGGCAGGAACTGGCCGGCGCGATGCGCGATGCGTCCGGCGCCGTCGGCCGGTTCCAGGTGAAAGGACCGCACGGCGCTGCTTTCGTCGACGATGCGCGCCACGCGGAACGGGCGCCAGCGGTCGGCCAGGGCGGCGGCGCGCCGGCGTTCGGCGGCTTCGTCCCAGTTTCCGGTCAGCAGCGAGCTGGGCGATGCGCCCGCGTCGTGGCGCGCCCAGCGCAGCGGCAGGGCCTGCGCGCGGCGCACGATAACGTCGGGAAAGAAGCGCCACAGCCGTTCCGCGCCCTGGAACGCGGCGATGTCGGGTGAATCGACCATGACTTCGGCGCGGCCGCTCATCTGCAGCAGCTCGCCGCTATCGAAGTCGGCAAAGGTCACGCCGGCCCTGGGGTTGGCCATGAAGTTGCCCAGCGTGTTGAAGAACAGGTTGCCCGCGAAATCGGGAATGGTCATGCCGCCGTCGCTGTCCAGGCGCACGAATCCCGGCCTGCCGCCGCGGTGTGAAACATCGACCTGGCGGCCTGCATCAGGAAGGTCCGCATACGAGGCCACGAAGAACGTGTCGGCATGGGCGATCAGCGCCCTGGCGCGGTCGTCCAGGGCATCCAGCACCTGCGGCGGGATGTCTGTCTGCACAGCGGGGTCGCGCGTGAAGGCGACGCTGCGCTGCTGGATATAGCGCGGGCAATTGCCGAAGCTGTGTTCCACATCGATGTGGGCGATCTGCCCGTTGGCGTGGCGCAGCACGCCGTTCATGCGGTTGCGCCGGCGCGTGGCCAGGTCGATGCCCAGCAGCCCGATGGCGCTGCCGTCTGCCAGGCCGGCATCGGCCGGGTCGCCGGATTCGCGGGCCATGGCCAGGGTCATGCGGCGCGGATCTGGGCAGGCCAGGAAGCCGGGCTGCCCCGCGCGCAGCGTGGCCCACACCGCGCCATCCGGCGCCACGGCGCCGAGGGCCACAAAGGGCAGTTGCGCGAAAAATTCGCGGTGCTGGTCGGGCATGTAGTCGCGCACGTTGCGGCGGCCGACCTCATCCATCTTGGCCAGCGCCCCCGCCTGCGCTTGCAGGGCGAGTTCGCCGGCGTGCCAGGGCAGGGGCTGCATGGCATCAGGCCGTCAGGCCGGCCGGGGTGCGCTGGAATTCCACGAACCCGGGCAGGGCCTCTACGCGGGCCAGCCATTGCCGCACGTGGGCGTAATTCTGCAAGTCCACGAAACCTTCCGGCGCGCGCGCTGTATAGCTGTACAGCGCCACGTCGGCAATGGTGGGCTGGCCGCCGGCGATCCACGGACTGGCCGCCAGCGCATCGTCCATGCGTTTGAGCACCACGTGGGCGCGGGCAATGGCTGCCTCGGCGTCCAGGGGCGCGGCGAACACGGTCACCATCCGCGCCGTGGCCGGCCCGAACGCGAGGTCGCCGGCCGCGACCGAAAGCCAGCGCTGCACGGCCGCGGCCTGCACGGGCGTTTCGGGCAGCCAGTCGGTCTTGCCGAATTTCTTGCTCAGGTAGACCAGGATGGCGTTCGAGTCGGCCACGACGATATCGCCATCCACCAGCACCGGCACCTGGCCGAAGGCATTGAGCTTCAGGAAGTCGGGCTGTTTGTGGGCGCGCCTGGACAGGTCTACCTCGACCAGCTCGACGGGCTGGCCGATCAGCGACAGGAACAGGCGGGCGCGGTGTGCGTGGCCCGAGAGCGGGTGGTGGTAGAGTTTCATGGCGGCGTCCTATGGTTGCGGGTTTGGCACGTAATGTCGTGCTGAAACCATCATAGGTAAGCTGCCAGGCAAGAAAAACAGCCGGTCGCGCAAGATATTATTCGTGTTTTAGCAATAATCGGCGCGCACCCATTATGCGGCATGCCTGGTCGCCGGCCGTCAGTTGAGTGATTTGTCGGCGCGCAGGCGCTCGATCGCCAGGTCCAGGAAGGCGCGCACTTTCTGCATGGCGTGGCGGCCTTCGCGGTGGATGACGTGGATCGGCAGCGGCGGCGGCTCGTACTCGGCCAGCACGACGCGCAGCCGGTCGTCCCACAGCTCGCCCGCCACCTGGTAAGACAGCACGCGCGCCAGGCCCAGCCCGGCGACGGCGGCGGAAATGGCCGAGTCGTTGGTCGAGGTGGCGAGCCTGGGCGCGATGCGCAGCGGCTTCGGTTCGCCCTGTTCCATGAAGCGCCATTCCGGCAGGGTGTTGACGCCTGTGGACTGGATCAGCGTGTGCCGCTGCAGGTCGTCGGGCGTGCGGGGGATGCCATGCCGCTGCAAATATGATGGCGCGGCGCATACTACGCGCCGCACGCGGCCCACCAGAATGGCCTGCAGCGAAGAACTGGGCAGCTCGCCGAGCCGGATGCCCACATCCACGCCTTCGTCGATGAAGTTGATATTGCGGTCGACCAGCACGCAGTGGACATCGACTTCGGGATAGCGCTGCAGGTACTCCACCACGATCGGCGTGACATGCCGCGCGCCAAACAGCACGGGCGCGGTTACCACCAGGCTGCCGCGCGGGGCCGCATGCGTGCCGGCGGCCGCCAGGTCGGCTTCTTCGATTTCGGCCAGGATGCGCTTGCAGTTTTCGTAATAGGCGGTGCCCGTATCGGTGGGCCGCACCACCCGCGTCGTGCGCGTCAGCAGGCGCACGCCAAGATGGGCCTCGAGTTCTGTGACGACGCGGCTGGCCACCGACAGCGAGACGTCGAGCTTGCGCGCCGCGGCCGTAAAGCCGCCGCTCTCGACCACGGTCACAAAGGTCTTCATGGCGTGCAGCCGGTCCACGCGTGCGCTCCGGGTGATGGGGGTGCAGGCAGTATATCCAGGCCGTCCGCCCGGCGGAGCGCACAAGGCGGCTAGGGTCCGCCGCGCCGGTACAACGCCAGGGTGGCAGCCATGCCGATCAGTGCGCCGCCGCACAGGCGGTTCAGCCAGCGCAGGCCGCCGCGGTTCAGCGCCTGCACCATGCGGGCGCCCAGCAGCGCGTAGGCCAGCATGGCGGCCAGGTTCAGCACCGCCAGCACGGCGGCCAGCGCCAGGTATTGCGGCAGCAGGGGCGCGCGGGGGGCGATGAACTGCGGCAGGAAGGCCGACATGAACAGCAGCGCTTTGGGATTGGTGATGGCCACCGCGAAGCTACGCAGGAACAGGGCGCGCACGCCCGGCGCGGCGGCCTCGCCGCGCGGCAGGGGCATGGCTGCGTCCGTGCGCAGCAGGCGCCAGCCCAGGTAGGCCAGGTAGGCGGCGCCGGCCCACTTCAGGGCCTGGAAGGCCGCTTCCGAGGCGGCCAGCAGCACGCCCAGCCCCGAGGCCACCACGGCCACCAGGATCATGTCGGCCATGACCGCGCCGGCCATGCCCCAGCCCGCCGCGCGCACGCCATGGCGCGAGCCGTTGCTCATGGCCAGCAGTACGGTGGGGCCTGGCGTGTGGCGATGGTGATGCCCGAGGCCAGGGCGAACAGCAGCAGGGTGGCAAGCGTCATGGCGGGCAAGGCGGCAAAAGATGGGAGATGAGCGGCACGCAACGCCAGTGTGGGCCGCCGCGGCGGATTCGTCCAGTCAGCGGCTACCATAGCGGGGTTGCATTGTTGTGTACTGTTCATGCCCCCGCCTTCTGTTCCTCCGGGCCCTGCCACCGCCCCTTCGTCCCGGCCGGCGCTGTCGGCTGTGCTGCTGGCCGCCGCCGGCGCGCTGTGCGCCGTGGCCGACGGCCGTTCGCTGACCGACGCCCTGGCAGGCGTGACCCCTGCGCTGCGCCCCGCCGCGCAGGCGGTGTCGTTCCATGCCATGCGCCAGCTGGGCTGGGCCGCCGCCATCGGGCGCAGCCTGGTACTGCGTTCGCCCGGCCCGCTGTTCGACGCGCTGCTGCAGGTGTCGCTGTCGCTGCTGCGCGCGCCACAGGGCGAAGACGGCGCATCCGCCGTGCCTGGCATGCCGGTCTATGCGCCGCATACCGTGGTCAACCAGGCGGTGACGGCCGCCGCCGGGCAGCGCGGCCTGGCCGCCTACAAGGGCCTGCTCAATGCCAGCTTGCGCCGTTTCCTGCGCGAGCGCGCCGAGCTCGAGGCGGCGGTGGCCGGCCAGATCGAAGCGCGCTGGAATCATCCGGCCTGGTGGGTGGACCAGCTCAGCGCCGCGTATCCCGACCAGTGGCAGGCCATTTTGGCCGCGGCCAATGTGCCGGCGCCCCTGACCCTGCGCGTCAACGCCCGGCGCGCCAGCCGCGAGCAGGCGCGCCAGGCCTTCCAGGCGGCTGGCATTGCCGCCGAGCCGGTCGGCGCGGCCGGCCTGGTGCTGGCCGAGGCCCGTCCGGTGGCGCAACTGCCCGGTTTCGCCGAGGGCTGGTGGTCGGTGCAGGATGCCGCCGCCCAGCTGGCGGCGCCGCTGCTGGCGCCGCGCGACGGGCAGCGCGTGCTGGACGCCTGCGCCGCGCCGGGCGGCAAGACCGCCCACCTGCTCGAACTGGCCGACCTGGACTTGCTGGCGCTGGACGCCGATGCCGGGCGCCTGCAGCGCGTGGAACAGAACCTCGACCGCCTGGGGCTGCGCTCAGAGCGCGTGGCCCTGGCCGCGGCTGATGCCGCCGACCTGGACGCCTGGTGGGACGGCCGGCTGTTCGATGCGGTGCTGGCCGACGTGCCCTGCACCGCGTCGGGCATCGTGCGCCGCCACCCGGACATCCGCTGGCTGCGCCGTGCGCCCGACGTGGCCCGCACGGCCGCGCTGCAGGCCCGCATCGCCGATGCGCTGTGGCGCACCGTGGCGCCGGGCGGGCGGCTGCTGTATGTCACCTGCTCGGTATTTCCGGCCGAAGGTGTGCGCCAGGCCGAGGCTTTCGCGCGGCGCCACGCCGACGCTCTGCGCCTGGAGGCGCCCGGCCAGCTGCTGCCTGTTGCCATCGGCGCAACACCGCAGGCTCGGCACGACGGCTTTTTCTATGCGTTGTTTGCCAAGCAGTCATGAATCGCCAAGAATAGCTATTGATGCCGCCGGGTTACGAATGTCGATGATTTCTCGCTTATGTAGTGCGCTACTGCTGGCATTTCTGCTGCTTCCCCTGGGGGCGGGCGGGCAGGCGCGCGCCGACGAACCGCGCTTCACGCGCATCGAGCCCGTCATCCGCGACGGCAAGCTGGAAATCGACGCCGAAGTCGATTTCCAGCTCAACGACCAGTTGCGCGACGCGGCCGAGCGCGGGCTGCCGCTGTATTTCACGGCCGATCTCGTCATCAGCCGCTCGCGCTGGTGGTGGTTCGATGACACCGTTGTGGACACCACCCTGACCTGGCGCGTGGTCTATAACGCCCTGACCCGCCAGTGGCGGGCCGGTGCCGGCGAACTCAGCCTGCCCGTGGCCTCGCTGGACCAGGCCATGGACATGGTGCGCCACATCCGCGGCTGGCAACTGATCGATGTTTCCGAGCTGGACTATGGCGTGCCTTATAGCGGCCAGCTGCGCCTGCGGCTCGACACCTCGCAGCTGGCGCGGCCGTTCCAGGTCAATGCGCTCAACAGCAGTTCGTGGTCGCTGGCCACGCCCTGGACCGACTTCTCGTTCTCGCTGGCCGAACCCCAGGACCCGTCATGAGAATCCTGCTGCGCGTTGCGCTGATCATCGGCGCGATCAGCGGACTGGCCTTGCTGGGCCTGCTGGCCTGGTCCACCGGCAACGCCTCGCGCTTCGCCCGTTACTACGACACGCTGCTGGTCTTGAACGGCATATTTGCGCTGGCGCTGTTCGTGTGGGTGGTGGCGCTGACCACCCGGCTGGTGCGGCAGATCCGCCGGCGCCAGTTCGGCGCGCGCCTGACCGCCCGTTTCGCGCTGGCGTTCGCCCTGATCGGCGTGGTGCCGGGGGCGCTGATCTATACCGTGTCGGTGCAGTTCATGTCGCGCTCGATCGAATCCTGGTTCAACGTGCGGGTCGACAGCGCCCTGGAATCAGGCCTGAACCTGGGCCGCGCGGCGCTGGATTCGCTGCTGGCCGACATGGACGCCAAGGCGCGCGCCATGGCGGCCGAGCTCAACAACACCGCCGATCGCGACATTCCGCTGGCGCTGACGCGCCTGCGCGAATCCAGCGGCGTGCAGGATGTCATGGTGTTTACCGGCAGCGGCCGCCTGGTGGCGTTTTCCACCGACCAGTACGGCCAGCTGCTGCCCGAAATACCGCCCGCCACGGTGCTGAACCAGCTGCGCCTGGGCCGCGGCTATTCGGCCGCCGAGGCCGACGATTCCGGCGTGGCGGGCAGCAAAAACCACCTGCTGCTGCGCGTGGTCATCCCGCTGAACTCGCCGGCCCGCTTCGACAGCCTGACCTCGCTGCAGTCCGAACCGCGCTGGCTGCAGCTGCTGCAGCCCGTGCCGGCACCGATCGCCGACAACGCCAACCGCGTGCAGCAGGGGTTCCGCGACTATCAAGAACTGGCCCTGTCGCGGCTGGGCCTGCGCAAGCTGTACGGCATCACCCTGACGCTGTCGCTGCTGCTGGCGGTGTTCGCTGCCATTGCGGTGGCGCTGTCGCTGTCCAAGCGCCTGGTGCGGCCGCTGCTGCGGCTGGCAGCGGGGACGCAGGCGGTGGGCGTGGGCGATTACCGGCCGCTGCCCGAGCCGCCCGAGCGCGACGAAGTGGGGCAGCTGACCCGTTCGTTCAACGCCATGACGCGCCAGCTCGACGAGGCGCGGCACATGGTGGAAAGCAACCGCCGCCAGCTCGAGCGTTCCAATGTGTACCTGGAAAGCGTGTTGTCGAACCTGTCGTCGGGGGTGCTGGTGTTCGACGAAGGCTTCCGCGTCACCACCGTCAACCAGGGCGCGCAATCCATTTTGCAGGCCGACCTGCGTTCAGTCATCGGGCGGCCGCTGGAAACCGTGGACGGTATGCTCGAATTCATCCAGATCGTGCGCCAGGCGTTTGCCCAGCATGCGGCAGTGGGCTCGGAACGGCTGCACTGGCAGCAGCAGTTCGAAATCACGCTGGCGCCGGCAGCCGATTCCGGCGAAGCCCCGCAGCCCCTGACGCTGCTGGCGCGCGGCACGCATTTGCGGGTAGATGGCCGGGGCAATGGCTACTTGGTGGTGTTCGACGACATTACCGAAGTCATCTCGGCCAACCGCACCGTGGCCTGGGGCGAGGTGGCCCGCCGGCTGGCGCACGAAATCAAGAATCCGCTCACGCCCATTCAGCTGTCGGCCGAGCGCCTGGCCATGAAGCTGGCCGACCGCCTGCAGCCGGCCGACCGGCAGATGCTCGAGCGTTCCACCAACACCATCGTCAATCAGGTGGGGTCGCTGAAGCAGATGGTGGACGATTTCCGCGAGTACGCCCGGACGCCGCCGGCCGTGATGCAATCGATCGATTTCAACGCCCTGGTGGCCGACGTGCTGTCGCTGTACGGCTGGGAACCGGGCGAAAGGACCGCCACGCGCCACGGCGCGCCGGCGCTGAATCTGGAAGTCGAACTCGAGCCCGGCCTGCCCAATATCGAAGGCGATCCCACTCAGCTGCGGCAGGTCATCCACAACCTGCTGTCGAACGCCCGCGACGCTATTGCCGAGCAGGGCGAGCAGGGGCGCGTGCGCGTGGCCACGCAGCTGATGGGCGGCGGCTCCGGCGGCGAAAATGCGCAGCCCGCGGTACGCTTCACCGTGGCCGACAGCGGGCAGGGGTTTTCGCCGAAAGTCATGCAGCGGGCTTTCGAGCCGTATGTCACCACCAAGGCCCACGGGACTGGGTTAGGATTGGCAATTGTGCGCAAAATCATCGAAGAACATGGCGGCAAGATCGATCTTGCCAACCGCAAAGAGGGTGGGGCGCGGGTTTCGATACTGCTGACCCGTCTGGCGTCCAGGCCGGTTGCTATGGACGCGACCGCGCAAGAAAAGGATAATGCGGCTACGCAATAGGTGGATGGTTTATGGCCAGAATTCTGGTGGTTGACGACGAAGTCGGCATTCGCGAACTTTTGTCAGAGATCCTTTACGACGAAGGGCACACGGTCGAATTGGCCGAAAACGCGGCAGAAGCGCGTGCGGCGCGCCTGCGCACGCGTCCCGATCTGGTCCTGCTCGACATCTGGATGCCCGACACCGATGGGGTCAGCCTGCTGAAGGAATGGGGTTCGCAGGGCCTGCTCGACATGCCCGTCATCATGATGAGCGGCCACGCCACCATCGATACCGCGGTCGAGGCCACGCGCATCGGCGCCATGGATTTCCTCGAAAAGCCCATCACGCTGCAGCGCCTGCTCAAAACCATCGCCGCCGGCCTGGCGCGCGGGCGCGCGCCGCATCCGGCGCCGGCTGCCGCGTCGCTGGCCCCGGCCGTGCCGGTGGTGCCGCTCGAAGACGAGCTCGACCCTCCCGCCGCGCTGGCCGCCATGCCGGCCACCGAGGCTGCGCCGCTGTCCAACGGCAGGCTGGGCTCCATCGCCCTCGACCAGCCCCTGCGTGAAGCGCGCGACGAATTCGAGCGTATTTATTTCGAATACCACCTGGCGCGCGAAAACCACAGCATGACGCGCGTTTCCGAGCGCACTGGGCTCGAACGCACCCATCTGTACCGCAAGCTCAAGCAGCTGGGCATCGAATCCGCGCGCAAGCGAGGCACATGAAGATCCTCATCATGGGGGCCGGCCGCGTGGGAACCAGCGTGGCCGAAAACCTGGTGTCCGAGCAGAACGACATCACGGTCATCGACACCAACGCCGATCACCTGCGCTACCTGCAGGAACGCTTCGACCTGCGCGTGGTGCACGGCGACGGCACCCAGGTGAAGATGCTGGAATCCGCCGGCGCCGCCGATGCCGACCTGTTCATTGCCTGTTCGGCGTCCGACGCGGCCAACATGGTCAGTTGCAAGATCGCGCGGCAGCTGTTCAACGTGCCGCGCCGCATCGCCCGCATCCGCATGCCCGATTTCGCCGAGCATCCCGAACTCATGGGCGAAGACGGTTTCTGCATCGACGCCCTGATCAGCCCCGAACGCAGCGTTACCACCTACCTGCACAGCCTCATCGAATTCCCCGAGGCCCTGCAGGTCGTCGAATTCGCCGACGGCCGCATCAGTGTGGTCACGGTGCGAGTGGGGCACGGCAGCCCCATGGCGCATCACCCGGTGGCGCAGCTGCGCGAAGTGTGGCCCGACGTGGCCGCCCGGGTGGTCGATGTGCTGCGCGACGGCCGGCCCCTGCAGGCCAGCCGCGGCACGGTCATCGCTCCCGGCGACGAGGTCGTGCTGGTGGTCGATTCGCGCCACGCGCGCCGCGCCGTGCGGCAGCTGCGCGATGCCGAGAAATCCGTGCACCGCGTCATGATTGCCGGCGGCGGCAACATCGGTCTGCGCCTGGCGCGCCAGCTGGCCGAAGAAAACTACAGCGTGCGCATCATCGAGCGCGACGCGAAGCGCTGCGAGTACCTGGTGGCCGAACTGCCCGGCAGCGTGCTGGTGCTGCACGGCAGCGGTACCGACGAAGAACTGCTCGACCGCGAAAACATCGGCGACATGGACACCTGGCTGGCCCTGACCAGCGACGACGAAGACAACATCATGTCGTCGCTGCTGGCCAAGCGGATGGGCGCGCGCAGGGTCATCTCGCTGATCAACCGCCAGGCCTATGGCGAGCTGATGCAGGGCAGCCACATCGATATCGCCGTGTCGCCGTCGCAAGCCACCATGAGCGAGCTGCTGCGCCACGTGCGGCGCGGCGACATCGCCGCCGTGCACCGGCTGCGCCAGGGCGTGGCCGAGGCCATCGAGGCCGTGGCGCACGGCGACCGCAGCAATTCCAAAGTGGTGGGCCGCGCGGTGGGCGACATCCGCCTGCCCAAGGGGGCCAGCATCGGTGCCCTGGCCCGCGGCGACGACATCCTGATGCCCGACGATGACACCATCATCCAGACCGACGACCACGTCATCGTGTTCGTGCCTTCGCGCCAGATGATGCCGCGCGTCGAGAAGCTGTTCCAGGTGTCGGCGTCTTTCTTCTGAACTTCCGGACGGATCCATTCATGCGCCAGACGGCCACGCACGCTAAGCGGATCGCATGAAACGCCTGCTGGCAACCTTTTATGTGGCCGGCCTGACCATGGTCGTGTTTGCGCTCACCATGCTGCTGCCGCTGCTGGTGGCGTACGTGGGCGACGACGCCGGCTTCACGGCCTTCCTCGACGGCTTCCTGCTGGCCTTCGGCGGCGGCGCGGCCGTGTGGCTGGCCACCCGGCGCGGGCGCTGCGAGCTGCACGCGCGCGACGGCTTCCTGCTGGTGTCGGTAGTGTGGGTCAGCCTGCCGCTGCTGGCGGCCATTCCGCTGCTCATCTACTTCGGCCGGGCCGGCATCCCGCTGTCGTTCACCGACGCCTACTTCGAGGCCATGTCGGGCCTTACCACCACGGGCGGCACCGTACTTACCCACCTCGACCAGCTGCCGGCGTCCATCAACCTGTGGCGCGCCACCCTGGTCTGGATCGGCGGCCTGGGCATCCTGGTGCTGGCCGTAGCCATTCTGCCGCTGCTGGGCGTGGGCGGTCACCAGGTGGTGCGGGCCGAAACCCCCGGCCCCATGAAAGACGAACGCCTTACGCCGCGCATCGCCAGCACGGCCAAGGCCTTGTACGCGGTGTATTTCGGGCTGTCGCTGCTGTGTCTGGCGGCCTATCGCGGGGTCGGGCTGAGCTGGTTCGACGCCTGGTGCCACACGGCCACCACCATGGGCCTGGGCGGGTTTTCCACGCGCGACGAAGGCTTCGTCTATTTCGATTCGGTGTCGGTCGAAGTGGTGGCCATGGTCTTCATGACCCTGGCCGGCATCAATTTCGCCACCCATTTCAGCGCGCTGCGCCAGGGCCGCCTGCGGGCCTACCTGGTGTGCCCACAGACGATTCCATACCTGGTCATCATGCTGGGGGCGGGGCTGGCCATCTCGGGCTACCTGTACCTGCGCGGCGTCTACGCCGATCCGCTGCAGGCCCTGCGCTACGGCATGTTCAACACCATTTCGGTGGCTACCACCACGGGTTTCGCCAATGTCGACTACGCTGCCTGGCCGCTGGTGGCGCCGTTGACCATGCTGCTGCTGTCGGGCTTCGTAACCTCAGCGGGCTCCACCGGCGGGGGCATCAAAATGGTGCGGGCGGTGCTGCTGGTCAAGCAGGCGCGCAACGAACTGGTCACCATGCTGCATCCGCACGCGGTCAGCCCCATCCGCATGGGCGGCCGCCTGGTCGACCAGCGCGTCATGGCGTCGGTGCTGGCATTCATGGTGGTGTACGGCCTGTCGATCGGCGTGCTGACCAGCCTGATGCTGGTATCGGGGCTGGAGCCCGTCACGGCCTTCTCGGCGGTGATCGCCAGCATCAACAACACCGGCCCGGGCCTGGGGCCGGTGGGGCCGATGGGCAACTTCGCGGTGCTGACCGATTTCCAGACCTGGGTATGCACCTTCGCGATGCTGATCGGCCGGCTGGAATTGCTGACCGTCATGGTGCTGTTCACGCCGATGTTCTGGCGCAAATAGGCGGCGCCCGGGCCTGGTCCGATGGCTTTCGAAAGCCCGCCGGATCCTGTCACGATCCGGTCAGCCGCAAGCCGCAAAATATAGGGGATTACCCGATATAGGGTAATCCCGCCCATCTTCAAGTACCCACATTTTTGGCGCGATTGCGCCGGGTATGGGGCTGGCAGCCGCGCCATTATTGGGCTGTAAGCGTTTACTCACATTGTCGTCACAGACAAAAACGCATTGCATCTCCAAGTTGCGCACAATTGTCACGATTTCGAATCTTCCCGACATAAAGTTGCGGCTATCATGCAGACATAAGACGTCGTCAAGAGCCCCCCGGGAAGCTGCCGGGCTTCAAGGCCGAACGATGCGCCCCCACCAACATATCTGAAGGAGTCGGAGATGGAACAGATCCCGTTCATTTCGTCCGCCCCCAACACGCTCGGCATCGAGCTCGAGTTGCAACTCATCAATCCGCGCAGTTTCGACCTGGCTGCCGCTGCCGACGAACTGCTGGCCCAGATGGCCAACCACCCCATTGCAGACCGGGTCAAGCCCGAAATCACCCGGTCCATGATCGAATTGAATTCCTCGGTGCACGAGCACCCCATGGGCCTGCTGGCCGAGATGCGCGAAATGCGCGACGCCCTGTGCGACGCGGCTGACGCCGTCGGCGTATCCGTGGCCGGGGGTGGCGCGCACCCCTTCATGCGTTGGCAGGAACGCGCCATTTCCGATTCGCCCCGGTTCCAGTACCTGGCCGAAATGTACGGCTACCTGGCCCGCCAGTTCACGGTGTTCGGCCAGCACATCCACCTGGGCGTGCCCTCGGGCGACGCGGCGGTGCGCATGGTGCGCGGCCTGTCGCCCTATGTGCCGCATTTCATTGCCCTGTCTGCGTCTTCGCCCTACTACGAGGGCGTGGACACCCTGTTTTCGTGCTGCCGCCTGAATGCGGTCAGCAGCTTCCCGCTGGCCGGCCACCTGCCGGCCGACGTGACCGACTGGTACCGGTTCGAGGCCCATATGGCGCAGCTGCGCACCAGCGGGCTGGCCGAAAGCATTAAAGACCTGTACTGGGACATCCGGCCCAAGCCCGAATTCGGCACGGTCGAGATCCGCGTGTGCGATACGCCCCTGACGGTCGAACGAGCCTGCCAGCTGGCCGCTTTCGCGCAGGCGCTGGCGGTGATGGTCTCGCGCGAGCCCGAACCCGCGCCGGCCGCCTGGCTGGCGTACCGCAGCAATCATTTCCAGGCGTGCCGCTTCGGCTTGCAGGGCAGCTACGTTACGCCTGACGGCCAGCGCCTGCGCCTGATCGATCACCTGCGCGGCCTGTTCCAGCGCCTGATGCCGATTGCCGACGAGCTGGGCACCGGCGACATGCTGGCGGCGCTGCGCGACGAGTCCATCCGCAACGGCAACGATGCCCGCTGGCTGCGCGGCCAGTTCCACCGGCTGCGCGACCTGCCGCTGGTAGTCGAATCGATGGCGCGCGCCTGGCGCGGCGAACGCGAAACCGGGCCGGCGGCCGATGTGCCGCGGCGCCGGATCCGCGCCACGTCCGAGCCAGTGCATGGGGTGCAGGCCCTGGCTACGCCGGAAGCGGGCGTGACGCCGGGCTGGCGGCCCGACCGTCTGCACTGACCGGAGGGCTTAGCCGCCCTTGCGGCGTCCGCCTATTGCGCTGACCGACAGCCGGGTTTCGCCCGGCGCGCTGTGGCGCGCCGCGGCGCGCCATGCGTGGCCGTAGGCCGCCTCTATCGTCAGCGGAATGACGCCTTCGGCATTGCGCTGCGCTTCCAGCGCGGCGCACAGGCGGTCGCGCCAGCCGCGCCCTGCCAGGCCGCGGCGGCGGTCGCGGGCCGGGTTGCCGCCCAACGCGCGTACGTCTTCCAGCAGGCGCTGCGGGCTGCGGTAGGTCAGCGTCAGGGTTTCCTGGTCCATCACGGGGTCGGCGAAGCCGCTTTCCACCAGCAGGTCGCCGAAGTCGTGCATATCCACGAACGAGGGCGTGGCGGTGCGCAGGCCGGCGTCGTCCAGCGCCTGGCGCAGCTCGCGCAGCGTGCCCGGCCCCAGACAGGAAAACATCGCCAGCCCGCCCACCTTGAGCACGCGCCGCCATTCGGCCAGCACCGCGTGCGGCGCCGGATGCCAGTGCAGCGCCAGGTTGGACCACACCAGGTCCAGCGATTCGGCGGCCAGGCCGGTGTCGGCCAGGTCGGCGCGCACAAAGCGCGGGCCGTGGCCCTGCCGGCCTACCAGCCTGCCCAGCCAGTGGGCCACCCCGCCGCCGGCATGGCGCTGGCGGGCGTGCGCCAGCAGCGCCTCGGTGGCGTCCAGGCCCAGGTAGGCGGCATCGGGATAGCGTTCGCGCAGCAGCGGCAGATTGTCGCCGGCGCCGCAGCCGGCATCCAGCAGGGCGGCCGGCTGCAGGCGTATGTATTGCAGCCGGCCCAGCATGCGGCGGGCGACCTCGCCATACAGGAATTGCGCGTCGGACAAGTCGCCGCGGCGCGCGAATTGCCGGATGACGTCGGCGGGCACCAGGGGCAGGGTGGGCGGGGATTCGGGCGAAGACTGTGACATGAAGGGCGCGCCGCCGGAAACCGGCGCTGCAAAAGCGTGATGTGATGTGGGCGGTCCGGTTCCGTACCTGCCGCCATGCCGCCCATTATTGCCCATTCGCTTCTTTTGTTCCCGCTGCATGCCGCCCGCCGCCTGCTGGCCGGCCTGCCTTCAGACTGCCCGCTGTGCGGCGAAACCGCCGCGGGCGGGCGGCTGTGCCCGGGCTGCGCCAGCGATATCGCGCACAGCATGCGCGACGGCAGCCCGCGCTGCGCGCGCTGCGCCCTGCGGTTGGGCGCGCAGGCCCGCCATCATTGTCCCGACTGCGCGCCGGCCGCGCCGGCCTTTGTGCGCGCCATCGCGGCCTTCGATTACGAACCGCCCTACGACAGCCTGATCGGCCGCTACAAAGGCGAGCGGCGCTACGGGCTGGCCACGGCGCTGGCGCAATTGCTGGCCGACGCGGTGGCGCGCCAGGCGGTGCCCCTGCACCCGGACACGGTGCTGGTGCCCATCCCGTCCAGCCAGGCGTCGTTGCGGCGGCGCGGCTTCAATCCCGCCGCCGAACTGGCCGCCAGCCTGGCCGGGCAGCTGCGCCTGCCGCTGCGGCGTGGGGCCCTGCGCCGCCTGCGCGAAGGGCCCCGGCAGGCGGCCGGCAACCGCCGCGCTCGGCGCCAGGGCGCGCACGGCCTGTTCCACTGCAGCCAGCCATGGCACGGGCGCCCGGTAGGGCTGGTCGATGACGTGATGACCACCGGCAGCACTGTCGACGCCGCCGCCCGCGCCCTGCTGCAGGCCGGCGCCGCCGACGTCACCGTATTGGTGGCCGCCCGCACGCCGATGCGGGACAGAAGAGACGGCCTGCAGGACAGCCCAGATTTGTATCTTGTATAGATACACGATACAATCCAATGATCAAACATTTTCGCCATAAAGGGCTTGAATTGTTTTTTCGCACTGGTTCGACCGCGAAAATACAGGCCGCCCATGCCGCCAGGCTCAAGCGTCAATGGCTGGCTCTTCATCGCGCTGCTGTGCCGAAAGATATGGCCATACCCGGATGGCGCCTGCATCCATTGGGACATGACTTGGACGGACATTGGTCAGTGTGGGTCAACGGTAATTGGCGCCTGACATTTGCGTTCGAGGGGCACGACGCATTGCAGGTTGATTACCAGGATTACCACTAGGAACTCGCCATGCTCATGCATGACCCGCCTCATCCCGGCAGCATTCTGCGGGAGGACATCCTGCCCGAGTTGGGCCTCAGCCTTACCGACGCGGCTGCGCAGTTGGGCGTGTCGCGTGTGCAGCTGTCGCGTTTTGTGCATGGGCATGCCGGCGTGTCGCCAGAGCTGGCGATACGCCTTGCTCAATGGGTGCCTGCCCCCACGGCCATCATGTGGTTGCAGATGCAGGCCGAGTACGACTTATGGCGAGCCAGCCATTCAGGCCGCGACCTGAAAGTACGGGCTGCGCGGCGGGTCGCGCAGCCCGTACGCTAGCGCATCACGAACGGGTTGCCCACTGGCGCGCCCGCGTTGATGACCACGCTTTTCACTTGCTGGTATTCGCGCATGGCGTCGATGCCGCTTTCGCGGCCCAGGCCCGAATCTTTGTAGCCGCCGAACGGCATCAGGTAGCTGACCAGCCGGTATGTGTTGACCCACACCGTGCCCGACTGGATGCGTTCGGCCATGCGCAGCGCGCGGCCGATGTCGCGCGTCCAGACGCCCGCGCCCAGGCCGAAGCGCACGTCGTTGCTCAGCCTGACGGCTTCGTCCTCGTCTTTGAAGCGGATGATGGACAACACCGGCCCGAAGACTTCTTCTTGCGCGATGCGCATGGCGTTGTCGACGTCGCCGAAGATGGTGGGCTGGATGAAGCGGCCGTCTTTCCAGGGGCCTTCGCGCACCGGGTCGCCGCCCAGCAGCAGCCGGGCGCCTTCGTTGCGGGCGATGTCGATGTATTCGAGCACCTTGCGGTACTGCGGCGGCGTGGTAATGGGGCCCACTTGGGTGTCGGCCTGCATCGGGTCGCCCATCTTGGCGGTGCGCGCCAGCGCCAGCAGTTTTTCGACGAAGGCGTCGTAGATGCTGTCTTGCAGCAGTAGGCGCGAGCCGGCGATGCAGGTCTGGCCGGTGGCTGCGAAAATGCCGGACACCGCGCCGTTGACGGCGTCGTCGAGGTTGGCGTCGTCGAACACGATGTTGGGCGATTTGCCGCCCAGCTCGAGGCTGACGTGCTTGAAGTCGCGCGAGGCCTGTTCGTTGATGAGCCGGCCGGTGGCATCAGAGCCGGTGAAGGTGATTTTGCGCACTTGCGGGTGCGTGACCAGCGGCGTGCCGACTTCGGCGCCAAAGCCGGTAATGGCGTTGACCACGCCCGGCGGAAAGCCGGCTTCTTCGAACAGCTTGACGAATTCCAGGGTGGATGCCGAGGTGAATTCCGACGGCTTGAGCACCAGCGTGCAGCCCGCGGCCAGCGCCGGCGCGATTTTCCAGGCGGTGAGCAGCAGCGGCGAATTCCACGGCGTAATGGCGGCCACCACGCCCAGCGGTTCGCGGCGGGTGTAGCCGAAGTGGCCGGGCTTGTCGATGGGCGGGACTGTGCCTTCGATTTTATCGGCCAGGCCGCCGTAGTAATAGAACCATTGCGGCACATACTTCAGCTGGCCGGCCATTTCGGCGTACAGCTTGCCGTTGTCGCGCACTTCGGTGCGGGCCAGCGCCTCGGCGTCGCGGGCGATCAGGTCGCCCAGGCGGTGCAGCAATTGCCCGCGCTGGCTGGGCGTGTACGCGGCCCACGGGCCTTCGCGGCCGGCGCGGCAGGCCGCCTGCACGGCGCGGTCGACGTCTTCGGCATTACCCTTGGGGATGCTGGCCCAGGGCTTGCCGTCGCAGGGGTTGTCGGATTCGAACCACTCGCCCGAAGCGGGGTCGACATACTTGCCGTCGATGTAGAGCTGGTAACGCTTCAAGATTGCCTCCGTTATGGTTTTGCCGTCCAGGTGCGGGGCCTGCACTGAAGCTGTCTATTGTGGCGCAATGCCCCGGCCGCGCGTACGATCGCTTGCCCGATTGCGCTTCGCTTTTCTGAAAGGATGGGTTTTCGGCTGCATAAGCCCGCCAGCCTCCCTGGCACAATAGCGGTCGTCGCGCGGCTCCGGGTCGCGCCAGGATGAAACCATGTTCCACGTCGTACTCGTCAGCCCTGAAATCCCGCCCAACACCGGCAATGCCATCCGCCTGTGCGCCAATACCGGCGCACAGCTGCACCTGGTGCGCCCGCTGGGCTTCGAACTCGACGACGCGCGCCTGCGCCGCGCCGGGCTCGACTATCACGAATGGCAGCCGGTACAGGTGCACGACACTCTGGAGCAGGCGCTGGCGGCCGCCGCGGCCCCGGCCGCGCATATTTACGCCCTGACCACCCGCGCGCAGCGCAACGTGGCCGACGTGGCGTTCCGCCCGGACGACGTGTTCGTGTTCGGCCGCGAGACCGCGGGCCTGTCCGACCAGCACATGGCGCTGTTCGCGCCCCAGCAGCGCCTGCGCTTGCCCATGCGCGCGGGCCAGCGCAGCCTGAACCTGTCGAACGCGGTGGCCGTCACGGTGTTCGAGGCATGGCGCCAGCAGGGCTACGCCGGCGGGGTATAGCGGCCCGCGTCAGCAGCCGTCGTTGTCGTTGTATTGGGCGGGCTCCAGCGGGTACAGTGGCCGGGCGCGTTTGCGGTACGGAAAGACGCCGTAGTCCGAGGTCGTGGCGCCCGGGCTGTCGCATTCCACCAGGCCGGCCGAGATCGGCACGAACACCGGGCGGCAGTACATGCGCGACTTCAGCAGCAGGTAGCGGGCGCGGCGCGGGTCTTGCCCTACGCTTTCGAACACGCCCAGGTCCCAGGGCTCGTGGGGGCGTTCGCACAGCACCAGGCATACCGCGCCCGCATCGAGCACGGCCGTGCGCCCCATGTGGCACAGCATGCCGGTGTAGGTGGGGCCGCTGATGCGGTACTGGCCGTCGGTAATGGCGCGCACCACGCCGTCCAGCACGAATGGCCGGGCGGCGATGCCCAGGTGCGCCAGCGAGCGTTTGTTGCCCAGCGCCACCGACACACGCGCGCCTTGGCCGGCCGCGATCAGCTGTGCCACGGCTTCGGGGTCGCACAGGGGGCCGGCCAGGATGCCGTCCATGCCTTGCGCCAGCGCGGCTTCCAGCACGGCGGTCGTGTCGCAGGTGCCGCCGGAATTGCAGTTGTCGCCGTGGTCCAGCAGCAGCACGGGGCGGCTCTGGCCGCGCGCCATGTCGCGTGCGCGCGCCAGCGAGTCGCCCAGCGGTTCGCTGCGGTACACGAAACCGTCGCGCTCACGCCAGATCTGCGCCGCCACCTGGGCGGCGGCCCGGTCGGCGGCGGCCGCGTCGCCATCGGCAACGGCAACCACGCTGATGCAGGGCCGCTCGATGTCGGCCAGGCTGAAGCCGGCCAGCACCGACACAGCCAGCAACCCCTGCGCTTCCAGTTGCCGTGCCGCTTCGACCGCCGCCTGCATGGCGCCCTGGCCGGTGGCCGAGCGCAGGGTGTGGGTCATCAGCGGCAGCTGGCGCCAGGCCAGGGCGGGCCGGCAGCGGCCGTCCAGCATGCCGAACAGCAGCCGGCCGGCGTGCTCGCCGGTTTCGTACATGTCGATGTGCGGGTACGTCTTGAAGCCGACGATCACGTCGGCGTGGTCGATCATGGTTTGCGTGACATTGCCGTGCAGGTCCAGCGCCACGCCGATGGGCACGCCGGGTGCCGCGGCGCGCACGCGCCGCAGCAGGTCGCCCTCGCCATCGTCGCGGTGCTCGGCCACCATGGCGCCGTGCAGGTCCAGCAGGATGGCGCCGCAGCCGGGGGCGGCGGCGACGATGCGCGCGCACATCTCGTCGTACGCATCGGCCGCCACGGGTCCGCTGGGATAGGCCCAGCCCGATACCGGCGTGACCAGTTCGGCGCCGTGCGCCTCGGCCAGGTCGATGAAGGCAGACATCGCGGTGCGCTGGCCCTTGTTGCCCGCATAGGCGTCGCGATCGTACTGCGGGCCGTTCTCGCCAAAGGCCGCCAAGGGGGTGGGGACGGGCGAGAACGTATTGGTTTCGTGGTTCAGGCGGGCGATCAGGACTTTCATGCGCAGGCTCCACGGCGAACGGCATGCCTGTGACAGTACCAGATGCGGCCCGCGATCAGGTGTCTGGCTCCGCAGGTGCCAGACACCGAGGTGCGCAGAGACTGTTTCAATGGCACGGTGTCTGGCACCTGCGGAGCCAGACACCTGGCAGGACAGCACACCTGGCTGTGGCCTTGGACAGCCAGGCGTCGCGGCCCTGCAGCTTAATCCAGCGACAGCCCCAGGCGCTCGATGACTTCGTCCCAGCGGGCTTTGTCTTTCTTGACTCGGTCGGTCAGGCCCTGCGGAGTGGACGGCGCGGCCGTGAAGTACTGCTGCGCCAGTTGCTTGCGCACGGCTTCGCTGTCGATGATGCCGGCCAGTTCGCGGTTCAGGCGGTCGATGATGGGGGCGGGCGTGCCGGCCGGGGCCAGGATGGCGTTCCAGGAAATCGCCTCGAAGCCCGGGTAGCCCTGCTTGTCCATGGTGGGGATGCCCGCCAGCGATTCGCTGGGTTCCAGGCTGGTAATGGCCAGCGCCTTGGCTTTGCCGCTGCGTACCTGCGGCATGGCGATGGCCGGCACCATGAACCCGGCCTGCACGTCGCCGGCGATGATGGCGCTGATCACCTGCGGAAAGCCGGAATACGGAATGTGCGCCAGGTCGATGCCGGCTTCGTTCTTGAACATTTCCATGGCCAGGTGGGCCGAGCTGCCCGGCCCCACCGAACCGTAGTTCAGGGCGCCTTTGCGCTCGCGCGCCAGCTTGACGAAATCGGCCACGCTGGCCACCGGCAGGTCGCCGGGCACCGTTAGCACGTTGGGGCTGGTGGCCACCAGCGTGATGGGCGCCAGGTCTTTCAGCGGGTCGTATCCCAGGGTCTTCTTGTACAGCGTCGGCGCGGTCACCAGCGGGCCGTTGATGGTGTAGACCAGGGTGTAGCCGTCGGGCGCGCTCTTGGCCACGATGCGCGTGCCGATGTTGCCGCCGGCCCCCGGCTTGTTGTCGATGACCACCGGCTGGCCCAGGGCCTGGGCCAGCGGCTCGGCGATGGTGCGCGCCAGCAGGTCGGGCGACGAGCCGGGCGGGAACGGCACCACCATGTGGATGGGACGTTCAGGCCAGTCGGCATGGGCGGCGGCCGGCAGCACGGCGGCGGCGGCCAGCGCCAGGGCCAGGCGGCGCAGCAGCGCGCCGGCCCGCGAGGGGCGGACGGAAAACATGGCGGAAGCTCCTTTGGTTGATTTGAGAATGAACGGGCCGTTATAGGTGGCTTATCGTCGGGAATCAGCTTTCAAGACGGGCCTCGCGCGCCAGCAGTGCGGACACCGCGGTCATGGGGGCCACGCCGTCGAACAGCACTGCGCATACGGCTTCGGTGATGGGCAATTCGACGTTCAGGGCGCGGGCGCGCTGCAGGGCCGCGCGGGCGCAGCGTACGCCTTCGGCGGTGATGCCGCTGGCCAGAATGTCGTCGAGCTTGCGGCCGGCGCCGATTTCCAGACCCACGCGGCGGTTGCGCGACAGGTCGCCGGTGGCCGTCAGGACCAGGTCGCCCAGGCCGGTCAGGCCCGCGAAGGTTTCGGCCTGCGCACCCAGCGCGACGCCGAAGCGGCGCATTTCGGCCAGCCCGCGGGTGATCAGGGCCGCCCGGGCATTGGTGCCCAGGGCTAGCCCATCGGCAATGCCGCAGGCCACGGCGATGACATTCTTCAGCGCCCCGCCGACTTCCACGCCGGCGACGTCGCCGCTGGCGTAGACGCGCACCGCGCCGCCGTGCAGGGCGCGGGTGGTGGCCTCGCGCACCGGCTCATGGCCGCTGGCGATGGTCAGCGCTACCGGCAGGCCCTGGGCTACTTCGCGGGCGAACGACGGGCCCGACAGTACGCCGCCGCGGACATCGGGAATGATGCCGGACAGGGCATCGGCCACGATTTCGTGCGGCAGGCGGGCGCTGTCGGCCTCGAAGCCCTTGCAGGTCCAGACGATGGGTGCCTGCGCCAGCCCCAGGCCCGGCAGGCGCGCGGCCAATTCCAGGCAGGTGGCATGCAGGCCGGCCACCGGCACGCCCAGGATGAACAGGGCGCGCTCGGGCGCGGCCGCCAGCGGCGCCAGGGCCGCCGACAGGTCGCTGGTAACGGCCAGGGCGTCGGGCAGGCGGTTGCCCGGCAGGTAGCGGGCGTTTTCGCGGGTGTCGGCCATGGCGTCCGCCTGGGCGGCATCGCGCGCCCACAAGACGGTGCGATGGCGGCGGCTGGCCACGGCGGCCAGCGCCGTGCCCCAGCTGCCCGCGCCCAGAACGGCGACGCTCAAGGGGGCGGGCGCTTGGCTCATGGCGGCTGGCGGGCTTATTGGCGGGTGGTGCCGGGCGGCAGGATGATGCCCGAATCGGAGCCGTTGTTGCCGCCTTGCTGCTGGGCCATTTCGGCCAGGCGCTGCTCGTACAGGGCCTGGAAATTCACTTCGGCCAGGTGCAGCGCCGGCAGCGAGGTGCGGGTGATGGCGTCGGCCACGTTGGCGCGCAGGTAGGGGTACAGCATGGTGGGGCACACGATGCCCAGCAGCGCGTCCATTTGTTCGGGCGGGATGTTGGCCAGTTCGAAAATGCCGGCCTGCGTGCCTTCGATCAGGTACAGCACCTTGTCGTTGATGCGGGTGGTGACGGTGGCGGTGACGGTGGATTCGAACACCGTCTCGGCCAGGCGCTGGCCGCCCACGTTGATGCTGACCTCGACTTGCGGCTGCTCTTGTTCCAGGAACACGTGCGGCGCATTGGGCATTTCCAGCGACAGGTCTTTCAGGTAGACGCGCTGCAGATTGAACGACGGCGCGTCGCCGCCTGCTTGCTGGGTGTTTTGATCCTGTTCAGCCATGACAATTTCCGGGTTGGGGTGGGCAAAAGAAATAAGGTTGCGCGGTGTTCAGCCGTTGAGCAGCGGGGCCAGGCCGCCGGCGCGGTCCAGCGCCATCAGGTCGTCGCAGCCGCCGATGTGCCTGTCGCCGATGAAAATCTGCGGCACGGTGCGCCGGCCGGTGCGTTCGATCATGATGTCGCGCTGGGCCGGGTCCTGGTCGATGCGGATGATCTCCAGGTCGGTGACGCCGCGCTGCTTCAGCAGGGCCTGGGCGCGCGCGCAGAAAGGACAATAATCCTTCGAATACATGACAACTTTGTCCATAGTCGGGCTCCGGATCAGGATTTCTGGGTGACAGGCAGGTTGGCCGACGACCAAGCGCGCATGCCGCCTTCCATGACGGCCACTTCGGCAAATCCCTGCGAGCGCAGGCGGCTGGCCACGCGGCCGGCATCGCGGCCGGTTTCGCACACCAGCACCAGAGGCTTGTTCTTGGGCAGCGAACCGGCTTTCTGCTCGACGTCGGCCGCCGGCATATTGCGTGCCTGGGCGATGTGGCCGGCGCGGAACTGTTCGGCCGGGCGCACGTCGACCCATACGGCCTGGCGCTGGTTGACCATCTGGATGGCTTCCGAGGTGCTGATGCCCGAGCCGCTGCGGCCCTTGCGCAGGGCCGGCACGGCCAGCATGGCGCCCGATACCAGGGCCACGGCGACGATGAAGATGTTGTTTTTGTCTACCAAAAATTGCAGAAGATCCACGGAGGTTCCTGAACTGAAGTGCGGCGGGCCTGCAACAGGTGCGCAGCCCGCCTGGAAACGGCGGCCCGGCCTGGGCCGGCGGGCGGCGCCAACCGCCTGCCGGGGTGAAAACCAGGGGCAAAATCGCTCAATTATAAAATGAGCCCATTCGTCAACTTCAAACCCGCCCGCGCGCGGCTGAAAACCATGCACAAACTCGTTCTGATGCGTCACGGCGAAAGCCAGTGGAACCTGGAAAACCGCTTCACGGGCTGGACCGACGTGGACCTGACCGATACCGGCCGCGAACAGGCCCGCAAGGCCGGCGAACTGCTCAAGAAAGAAGGCTACGAATTCGACCTGGCTTATACCTCGGTGCTGAAGCGCGCCATCCGCACTCTGTGGATCGCGCTGGACGCCATGGACGCCATGTACACCCCGGTGGGCATCAGCTGGCGCCTGAACGAGCGCCATTATGGCAACCTGCAGGGCCTGAACAAGGCCGAAACCGCCGCCAAGTACGGCGACGAGCAAGTGCTGATCTGGCGCCGCGCCTATGCTATCGCGCCCGACCCGCTGTCGCTGGACGACGAGCGCCATCCGCGCTTCGACGGCCGCTACGCCAAGATCCCGGCCGACCAGCTGCCGGCCACCGAATGCCTGCAGGACACCGTGGCGCGGGTGCTGCCGTTCTGGAACGATTCGATCGCCCCGGCCATCCGCGCCGGCCGGCGGGTGCTGGTGGCCGCGCATGGCAACAGCCTGCGCGCCCTGATCAAGCACCTGGACAATATCTCGGACGACGACATCGTGGGCCTGAATATTCCCACCGGCCAGCCGCTGGTGTATGAACTTGACGACGCGCTGCGCCCGATCCGCCATTATTATCTGGGCGATGCCGCTGAAATCGAAGCCGCCATGGCGGCGGTCGCGGCCCAGGGCAAGGCAAAAAAGGACTGATTCATGCGGTTTGCGGCGGGTTTGCTGTTGATGGCGGCGGTGGCGGCGCCATGGCCGGCCATGGCGGCGTCTTCCGACCTGGCCGACCGCCAGTCCGAGGCCGAAAAGCAGCAAGCCGCGCTGCGCGACCGCATCGGTTCGCTGCAAAAAGCCATCGACGACCGCGAGGCCGCCCGCAAAGAAGCGGCCGATGCCCTGAAAGAATCCGAGTCGGCCATTTCGCGCATCAATCGCCGCCTGCGCGAGCTGGCCGACGATAACCGCCGCGCCGAGGCCGAGCTGGCCGATCTGAACCGCCAGATCGGCGAACAGCAGCAAGCCCTGCAACAGCGCCGCGCCCAGTTGGCCGAACAACTGCGCACGCAGTACACCAGCGGCCTGTCGCCCTGGACGGCGCTGCTATCGGGCGACGATCCCCAGCAGCTGGGGCGCAACCTGGGCTACCTGGGCTATGTGTCGCGGGCGCGCGCCCAGGCGGTACACGCGCTGCGGCAGGACATCGACCGCCTGGCGCAGCTGCAGGGCCAGGCCGATGCGCGCCGGGCCGACATCCAGGCCATGGCGGCCGAGGCCGCCGAACAGAAAACCGAACTGGTAGCCCAGCAGAAAGAGCGCGCCACGCTGCTGGCGCGCCTGGAAGGGCAGATCGCCGCGCAGCGCGCCGAGGCCCGCCAGCTGGGCCGCGACGACAACCGCCTGTCGCGCCTGATCGGCGACCTGGATAAAGCCATTGCCGAGCAGGCGGAAGCCGCGCGCCGCGCCGAAGAAGCCCGGCGCCGCGCCGAGGCCGTGCGGCGCGCCCAGGAAGCCCGCCTGGCCGAAGAGGCCCGCCGCAAGGCCGAAGCCGAGCGCCGTGCCGAAGCCGCGCGCCAGGCGCGCCGCAGCGAAGAGGCGCGCGACGCGGCACGGGCGCGCGAGCAGGTCGAGGCCGCCGCCGCGCGTGATCGCGAGCGCGGCCCCGTGGCGCTGGCCGATCCCGATGCCGCCGGGCTGAAGCCCGCCGGCCAGGGCTCGGGGCGGGTCGTATCGCCGCCGGATACCCGCCCCCCGCACGACGAGGCTTCCGGCGATGCGCCGTCCGGCCAGGCGGCCGCGTCTGCGCCCGGGGGCGGCAACGGCCTGCGCCACGGGCTGCCGGTGCCGGTGCGTGGTACGGTACAGGGGCGTTTCGGGGTCGACCGGCCCGACGGCGGCGTATGGCGCGGCATTGTGCTGCGCGCGGCCGCGGGCACGCCGGTCAAGGTCGTGGCGCCGGGCACGGTGGTCTATGCCAACTGGCTGCGGGGCTTCGGCAACCTGATCATCGTCGACCACGGCAAGCAGTACCTGACCGTGTACGCTTATAACCAGAGCCTGCTCAAGCAGGTCGGAGACCCGGTCGCCGCGGGTGACGCCATCGCCACGGTGGGCGCCACCGGCGGGCAGGTGGAATCGGGCCTATACTTTGAAATTCGCTATCGTGGCGCTCCGGTGGATCCGGCCCAATGGCTGGCCCTATAACCCGGTATCAAAATCAGGAAGTGTGCATGGGCACTCGCAAGTTTCGCGGTTTCGGTTTGGTTGCCATCGGCGTGGTGGCGGGCATCTTGCTCAGCGTAGGTGTCACGGCACTGGCGCAGCGCGGCAGCCCGTTGCCGCTCGATGAGCTCAGGCAGCTCAGCAACGTGTTCGCCGCCATCAAGAACAACTACGTCGAGGCGGTCGACGACAAAACCCTGATCGACAATGCCATTTCGGGCATGGTGTCCAACCTGGACCCCCATTCCGCCTACCTGGATGCCGACGCGTTCCGCGAAATGCAGACCACCACGCAGGGCGAGTTCGGCGGCCTGGGCATCGAGGTCGGCGCCGAAGACGGCTTCGTCAAGGTCATCTCGCCCATCGAAGACACGCCCGCCGCGCGCGCCGGCGTACTGGCCGGCGACCTCATCATCAAGATCGACGACACGCCCACCAAGGGCATGTCGCTGAGCGAAGCGGTCAAGCTCATGCGCGGCGCCCCCAAGACGCCCATCACGCTGACCATCATGCGCGCCGACAACCCGCAGCCGGTGGTGGTGCACATCGTGCGCGACATCATCAAGGTGCGCAGCGTGCGCAGCAAGATGCTCGACAACGGCGTGGCCTACGTGCGCATTGCGCAGTTCCAGGAAAAAACCGGCGCCGACCTGGCCCGCCAGCTGAAAGAACTGGGCGCCAAGGCCGAACCCAAGAGCCTGGTGCTGGACCTGCGCAACGACCCGGGCGGCCTGCTTACCAGCGCCATCGGCGTGGCCGCGGCGTTCTTGCCGCCCGACGTGCTGGTGGTGTCTACCGACGGCCGCACGCCCGATTCCCGCCACAAGTACCTGGCCACGCCGGCCGAGTACGCGCGCGGCGAAGGCAACTACCTGTCGGGCCTGCCCGCGTGGGTCAAGAAGGTGCCCATGGTGGTGCTGGTCAACGTGGGCTCGGCCTCGGCCTCTGAAATCGTGGCGGGCGCCCTGCAAGACCACAAGCGCGCCAAGGTGCTGGGCAACCGCACGTTCGGCAAGGGCTCGGTGCAGATCATCCTGCCGCTCAGCCAGGACACCGGCGTCAAGCTCACCACGTCGCGCTATTTCACGCCCAGCGGCCGTTCCATCCAGGCTACCGGCATCGAGCCCGACTACGTGGTGGCCGACACCGCCGAAGGCGATCTGTTCCGCCTGCCGCGCGAAGCCGACCTGCAGCGCCACCTGGCCAACAACCAGAGCGACGAGGTCAAGTCTTCGCCCGACGCCCCCGACACGCCCGCGCCGGTCAAGATGTTCGAGTTCGGCGGCAAAGACGATTTCCAACTGCAGCAGGCCCTGAACCTGCTGGCCGGCAAGCCGGTGCAGAAGGGCAGCGCGCGCGCCCAGGCCAAGGCCTCGGCCAAGCCGGGCGTCGGCACGCCCGAGCGCCTGACCATCACGCCGTCCGGAGTCCAGCCCGCCAAGGAAAAATGAACGACCAGCAGTTGCTGCGCTATGCCCGGCACATCCTGCTCGACGAACTGGGCATCGAGGGCCAGGAAAAATTCCTGGCCGGCAAGGTCCTGATCATTGGCGCGGGCGGCCTGGGGTCGCCCGCGGCGCTGTACCTGGCCACCGCGGGGGTGGGCGACATCACCCTGGCCGATGACGACATCGTCGAACTCAGCAACCTGCAGCGCCAGATCCTGCACGTCGACGCCAGCGTCGGTCGGCCCAAGGCCGAATCGGGGCGCGACACGCTGGCCGCCTACAACCCCGAAACCCGCGTCACGCCGCGCGTCGAGCGCCTGGACGGCCAGCGCCTGGACGAGGCCGTGGCGGCGGCCGACCTGGTGCTGGACTGCACCGACAACTTCACCACGCGGCACGCCATCAACCGCGCCTGCGTGCACCACCGCAAGCCGCTGGTGTCCGGGGCGGCCATCCGCTTCGACGGCCAGGTCAGCGTGTACGACCTGCGCCGCGACGACGCCCCCTGCTATCACTGCCTGTTTCCCGAGGCCGACGAGGTCGAAGAGGCCAATTGCGCCACCATGGGCGTGTTCGCGCCGCTGGTGGGCATCATCGGCGCCACGCAGGCGGCCGAAGCCCTGAAACTGCTGGCCGGCATCGGCGAAAGCCTGTCGGGCCGGCTGCTGTGGCTGGACGTGCGCACCATGCAGTGGCGCAGCGTCAATGTGCAGCGCGATCCGGAATGCGCGGTGTGCGGGCATCGCGGGCACGGTTCGGCTGCCGCCATTTCAACGTAGCGTGGCCTGGCGTGCCTGCCGCGGCGGGTTTGTTATTTGTGGCGATTTCTTATATAAGTTGTAAATAAAAATTCCGTAAAACTACATTTTGATTCGCCGCTGATTATCGCCACAAATAAATGAAGGCCGGGTCGGCCTGATAAGGGGAGACTGTGGTAGCGATACACGATAGCGATATACGCACGATTGTCGATCAGCTATACGGTTCGATGCTGGACGATGCGTTGTTGTCCGACGCCTTGCAGAGCATCAGTACCGTCCTGGGCCAGCGGCGTGCCATGCTGCTCAGCTGGACGGGTGGTATCAGCGATCTGCCCGATATCGCTGCTACCTGCTCGGTGGGGGGCCATACGTTCGATAGCTTTTTGGCCGACTATGGCGCTTACTACCATCAGCTGGATCCAATGAAGTTCAAATGGGACTCGGTGCGTCAAGGTGATTGGGCGCACGAAGATCACCATGCCAATGCGCGCTTGTGGTCTCGCAGTGAGTTTCACCAGGATTTCGCGCTCCGGCAGGGCGTGTCGAGTTGGTCGGTGCTGAAGGTGCTGGACAATCAATGGCCTCAGGCACACCCCGCCTGGGCGCTATCGGTCCTGTGCGAGGCCGGCGATCCTGCCTTGGATTACGCAGTGTTGCAGCAGGTAAATGAGCAGATCAGTCCGCATTTGCAGCGAACGTTGTCCATGCGCACGACTTTGGCGAATTTGCGTCGCATGGCTCATGTGGGCTGTGCGGCGCTGGATCGCTGCGGCTACCCGATATGGATTGTCGACAAACAGGCGAGAGTGTTTTTCGCCAATACCGCGGCCGACACACATATGCGCCGGGCCTCGCCCGCGCTTTCTGTGCAGGCCGGCCGGCTGGCGCCGCGCGATGCGGGCATCGCGAAAGACTGGAACGAGATGGTGGCCTTGTCCGTGCCGGCCGCGCAAGCTCGGGCCGCGGGTATGCGCCTGCATTGCGCGGACGGAACCTCCGCCGTGCTGCAATGCCTGGCCCTGCCGGCGTCGGCCGCTGGCGACATGGCGGCAGGCGCGTCCATGCGCATGGTCATTCTGAACGACCAATCGCGGCCTCCCCAGGCAGGCGAGCTGTTGATACACCTGTACGGCCTGACCGCCGCCGAAGTCCGCGTCGGCCAGTTTTTGCTGCTGGACTTGACGGTCGCCGAAATCGCTGAGCGCTGTTGCATCACGGCCGAGACGGTCCGCAGTCATCTCAAGGCCGTGCTGCGCAAGACCGGTTGCCGGCGCCAGGCCGAAGTGGTGCGCTTGCTGCTCAGTCTGGAAACGTTCGGCGCTCGTTGAATCAGGTTTTCCAGCAGCGTTCCATTAATTGGGTGATCGTGCGTACGATCAGGCTGCTCCAGCGGAAAGAGATGAAGGCGCAGACTGCCGAGGCATGCACGGCCGGGCCCTGGCACGAAAAATCCAGCGGCAACTGATCCGACACGGTCTGCGAGACGCTGACAGACCCTTGCGCGTCCGATTGATTGGCCGTCATGGCCGCTTGTGCCGCGGACTCGTCATCGCTTGCGGCCTGCTGGCGCGCTAACGAAATCGCCTGCGGTTTACTCAGGCCCTGCGTGCGCGCCTGGCTGATGGCATCGGCTGCTGAACTGGCCAATGCCAAGGCCCGGAGCCCGCTAAGCGTCGAGTCTCGATAGGCCCGCAACTGCGGCTCGAGAAACCCAAGATTGCCTTGGCAGCTGGCGTGTTCGATGGCCTGGGTGGGCAAGGGGATTTGCGGCTGGGGCGGTGCGGCCGGGCCGGCATCCATGCCACCGCCACCCCCGCTGGCGCCACCCCCGCTCGCGCCGCCGGCGCGCGGTTCGTTGCCGCGAATCTGGTCGGCCAGTTTACGCACTTGGGCCGCCTGACTGTAGCGATGGCCGCTTTGCAGTCCTGCGGCGGCGATGTCTAAACCCATGGCGCCAAAGGCCTGAGCGGCATTTTCGACGCCAATGCCGCGCAGCGCGGCCGTATTGACCTGCGGCATATCGGCCGCCGCCAGCGATTGCCCGACAGTATCTGCCTGCCGGTCACGTCGCGCCGCATAGAGCTGTTTGCCCAGCGCTACGATTCGGTCGCGTTGTTCAGGGCGCGGCAGTTTGGCGCCGCTACTGCTCGCCCGGGCAGCCAGCGCGGCGCTGCAGGTGCGCGCCAGTTTCCGGTAAGCCTGCGTGGCCTCGTCGCGCATGTCCATGCTGGCCAGCAGCGCGAATTCGTTGATCTCGTTGCCGCAACCCTGCGCCGCGGACGGTAAGGCCATCAGGGTCAGAATGGCTGCCGGGATCGCCCGGATGCGCCGGTTCATGTGCGCGCCAGCTTCCGATACAGTTTCCGGAGTTGAGCGCGGACGTCTTGCGCGTTTTCCGCGCGGATGTTCGCTTGCACCCCGTCGATGCTGACCCGCACCACGTGTGCGCGCATGGCCGTCGCGGGCGCCAACGCCGCCAGCGTGGTGTCCTGAATCTGGGCAATGCTTTGCCGATAGGTATTTTCGTTGGCGACCGTTTGCGAAACCAATGACGTGGGGTTGTAAGCACTGCCGCCCGCAAACAGCCCCGATGTGAAGCCCGACAGTAGTGTCGCACCCACCTGTAGCCAGCCCGCATTCTGTGATTTGCGATAGCTTTCGGCCAGCACCACGCGCGATTGCCGGAAGCTCTGGCCGTAGCCGCCATTGAGAATGCCTTCGGTGATGGCCTCGTTCTGGGCCGCCAGCCAGTCGGTTTCGGCAATCAGCATCTTGTGCAGGATCTCGATTTTGCGAGTGTCTGCTGCATTCGTGCGCTGTTCGCGCAACCGCTTGGCCAGAGCTGGGTCATAGCCTTCGGCATAGCCGATGAATCCGGCGTCGTAGGCGGTGTTGACGTCGATACGGCTCAACGCATCGACCGCGATGCGGGCGATCCAGTCGGAAGTGAAGTTGCGGATATTGTCCGCGGTTACCTTGAAATCAGGCTCGGCGCTGGCTTTCAGATACGCCTCGTCGTTGTCTTCATGGAGGTGTTTGGCCGCGTAGAGTTGCCCGGGCTGAATCTGGTGGCTGTCCTGGCTGGGCAGCGGCACCAGTTTGGGCGGCTGTTCAGCAAAATAACTCAAGGGCATGAAGCCGGGCGCGGCCCGCGCATCCAGGTTGGTACATTGGGCGACCTGCTTTTCATCAAAGCCGATATGTCCGGGGCTGACCAGCAGGTTGCCACAGGTCTCGGGCGAAACTTGGGCCGCGCTGCGAATGTTGACGCGCGGACCATATCCGGCGCCTATCGACGAGGTGAGCGCTATGGGGAAGTCATAGATCGAAATCACCATGACGCTGGGCGTGCTATCGGGCAGCAGGCGCTGTTGCACGAATTCCCCGTCGCGGTAATCGATCTGCACCGGGTCCAGCCGCACCGCCGATTCGTCCATATAACGGCCAAGGATACGGCGCAGCTCGGCGGCGTAGTAGGTCGAATGGTCGAACAGCATGGGAGACTGATGGCCCGAGAACGCTCCGTCGTTGCAACTGCTCAAGGGGTGGCCGATGAAGTCGTTGTAATTGCAGGCATAGGCCGAGGCCAGTTGCTGGCGCGCAGCCGGAGAACCCATCATCGGAAATTCTATGCTGACCACCGCCCCGGGCGGTACGGTGACAGACCGAGCGGCGACTGGCGGGTTCAATTCGGGCGGTAGCTTGGCCAGGTTCTGCGCACAGCCGGCCAGCGAGATCAGAAAAACCACGGCAGCTTGCCGGCCCCAGCGAAAAGTCATGATGTTTCCTTTTGACAAGCGGGAGTGCACGCGCGTCGGTGCGTGCGTCGCCATGGTGTCATTGGAAGTACGGCCGGTCATCCCCCAAATGGGGGATAGTCTTTCGTAGGCGCCGGGTTTTCCGGCAGCGTTCCAGGCAGCGTCCGTGATTGCATCGAACAGGGCAGTGCCGGCTCAGGAACGACCTTCGAAGGCATCGTATATCTTCGGATAGTCACCGGCCGCGCAGATCCCTTCGAAATCATTGCCTATCCACTTGATGGGTATCGGTGAGAAATAAAAGTTGTTTTTCGCAGTTCCTGACTTGCACGCGTAAAACTTAACCGGCACACCTTCCCAGGCCCTTGTATTCCCATGCATCGAGTTTGTTGCTTCCCCGGGCTTGACCTCACGGAATAGAGTGTGGTTGCCCGAGTCGGCCTGGCACGTCCCGTTTGCGTACCCGCTTGTTGTCGGCATGGCGCAAACAAACACGTCGATTTCATAGGCGCAATTTTGTTTGCGGCACTTGCGAACCCTTCGCTCATTGTCTGCAGGGCACCCGAGGTGTCTCCCGCCTCAGCCTGATAGCCCCCCTTCATCACGGTCGACACGCCTGTTTCGGGGTCGGCTGTACCCCCAAGCGTAAAAATATCGGCAAGAAGCGAGACGGCCACGCCGATCGTGCTGGTATAGATTCCCCATCCATACTCCCCTTTTTCGAACTGGTCTCCCGCTGCGTCGATGGTGTTCATCGTGTTGCATCCGGTCATCATGACCACGCTTGAGACGGCCAGCCATTCGATGCCGCGGGTACGGCGTATGGATAGCAACGGTTTTTTCCAATGGGGCGTTGGCAGTTTTTTCACATCGAGCCTTAGGCTTTGCTTTGGATCGATGTGCATTTAGTCACAGCCGCCACGGCTCCGCATCCCCCATATGAGTGACAGTATCCTGTGGCCCGATCGCGGCGATAGAATCGTGCAGGCATGCAAGGCAACCCCCTTTTCAGGCCGGCCATGACCTCAATTTCGCTAAGCATCGAGCCCGCGCAGACCGCTTTGCTGGTCATGCACTATCAAACCGACATCCTGGCCCTGTTTCCGTCGGCGGCTCCCACTTTGCTGGCCAACACCCGCCAACTCTGCGATGCGGCGCGCCGCAAGGGCGTTGGCGTTTACTTCGCCAAGATTCACTTCAGCCCGGGCTACCCGGAGGTCAGCCCGCGCAACAAGAACGGGCAGGGCATGAAGCAACTGGGGCTTTTCGTCAACGATCAGGTGTCGCCCGAATTGGGCAGGCGGGCCGATGAGCCGACGGTCTTGGCGCATCGCGCCAGCGTGTTCTTCGATACCGACTTGATGCCGCGGTTGTCGGCGCGGGGGATCGACACGCTGATCATGGCCGGCATTGCGTCGACCGGGGTGGTGCTGTCGTCGGTAGCACATGCCAGCGACGCGGACTTCCGCCTGTTTACCGTCAAGGATTGCTGCTACGACCCGGACACGGTCGTACACGACCACCTTTTCTCAACGGCATTCGAGTCGCGCACGACGGTGCTGTCGCTGGGCCAGGCCTTGGCGTTGCTGGCCTGAGGCGACAGAGACCATGGCGCCTTCGTAGCAGGGCCAGGCACTGTCCTGATTTCCAGGCGGCGGGCCGTTCACGTTAAAAGTTTTCATATAACCTGAAAACTGCCCTACAATCGCTCCATGTTGACCAAGTCCCTGACCCTGACCGAGCAGGTTGCCGGCAAGCTGACTGCCGATATCGCCGCTGGCATATATCCAGTGGGTGGCAAGCTGCCCACGGGCAAGGCGCTGGCACAGCTGTATGGCGTCAGCGCGGCGGTGATCCGCGAGGTCACCGAGCGTTTGCGCGCCCAGGGCTTGGTGGAAAGCCGCCAGGGCGCCGGCTGCACCGTGGTGTCGCGCACCGCCAGCCGGGGTTTCCAGGTGCCCGGAGGCACAGTGGCGCTGGATCGCGCCCAGTTGGCCAGCGTGTACGAACTGCGCATGGAACTGGAAGGCGGGGCCGCGGCCCTGGCCGCCATGCGCCGCAGCGACGACGACCTGGCCAGCATGGCTGCCCGCCTGGCTTATCTGGCAAGCCACCTGAGCCACGCCGACGAAGACGGCGTCGAGCAGGACATCGGCTTTCACGCCGCCATCGCGGTGGCCACACACAACGCTTATTACCAGCAACTATTGCAGTACCTGAACCTGCAGGTGCGCGCCGCGGTGCGTATCGCGCGCGAGAACACGCAGCAGACCCAGGCCGAACGCATCGGCGATGTACACCGCGAGCATGTTGCCCTGTACGAGGCCATTGCCGCCCGCGATCCCCAGCGCGCCCGCGCGGCCGCCGTGCTGCATTTGCGGCGCGCGGCCGCGCGGTTGAAGCTGGATTTCCCTACTTTCGAGTTTGAATCGATTCCCTCATGAATATCCCCGATTTTGCCCAGCGCCTGGTGCAGGCGCTGGGCCCCGATACCGTCCTGACCGCGCCCGACGATATCGCCCCCTGGCTGTCCGACTGGCGCGGCCTGTACAACGGCCAGGCCCAGGCGGTGGTGCGGCCGCGCCGCACGGAAGACGTGGCCCAGTGCCTGGCGCTGTGCCAGCAGGCCGGCGTGCCGGTGGTGCCGCGCGGCGGCAATACCGGCATGTGCGGCGGCGCCACGCCCGACGCGCAGCCCACCAATGTGGTGCTGGCGCTCGACCGCATGAACGCCGTGCGTTCGGTCGATACCATCGCCAACACCATGGTGGCCGAAGCGGGTTGCATCCTGGGCAACCTGCGCCGCGCCGCCGAAGAGGCCGGGCGCTTGCTGCCGCTCAGCCTGGCGGCCGAAGACTCGTGCCAGATCGGCGGCAACGTATCCACCAACGCCGGCGGCGTGAACGTGGTGCGCTACGGCATGACGCGCGAACTGGTGCTGGGTATCGAGGCGGTGCTGCCCACCGGCGAAATCTTCCATGGCCTGCGCACCTTGCGCAAAGACAACACCGGCTACGACCTGAAGCAGCTGCTGATCGGTGCCGAGGGCACGCTGGGCGTGATCACCGCGGTGGCGCTGCGCCTGTTCCCGCGCACCGGGGTGCGCTCGGTGGTGCTGGCGGCGGTGCAGTCGCCCGCCCAGGCGCTGCAGCTGTTCGAGCTGGTCTACGAACAATGCGGTTCGCGTCTGCAGGCCTATGAATTCTTTACCGGCCAGTGCGTCGATCTGGTGCTGGCCCATGCCCAGGGCGTGCAAGAGCCCTTTGCCCAGCGCTATCCCGGCTACGTGCTGATGGAACTGGCCGACACGGCCGACGAAGCCGCCCTGAACGCGCTGCTGGAAAACGTGATCGGAGCCGCGCTCGAGCGTGAGCTGTGCCTGGATGCCGCGGTGTCGGCGTCGCTGGCGCAGCTGCAGGCGTTGTGGAAGCTGCGCGAGGAAATCTCCGAGGCCCAGCGCGCCGACGGCCCGCACCTGAAGCACGACATTTCCCTGCCCATCGAGCGCATCCCCGATTTCATGCAGTCGGCCGAACAGCGGCTGCGCGGCGCGCATGCCGACATCCGGCCGTTCATCTTTGGCCATTTCGGCGACGGCAACCTGCACTACAACCTGTCGCGCCCGGCCGGCGCGCCGCGCGACTGGGCGGCGCAGCATGGCGCGGCCATTACCGACATCGTGCTCGACGAGGTCAATCGCTACGGCGGCAGCATCAGCGCCGAGCACGGCATCGGCCAGCTCAAGCGCGACCATTTCCTGCACAGCAAAGATCCGCTGGAACTGCGGCTGATGCGCGACATCAAACGCCTGCTGGATCCGGCCGGCATCTTGAATCCTGGCAAGCTGCTGTAGTTTTTCATTCATCCACCCTACGGGAAGAGACACATGCATGCGAATTACATAAACGGGGCCTGGGTCGACGGCGTCGACACGCGCAACAACATCAATCCTTCGAATCTGGCCGACATCGTGGGCGAGTACGCCCAGGCCGACGCCGCCCAGACCGCCCAGGCCATCGCCGCCGCGCGCGCCGCCGCGTATGACTGGGCCCGCACCACCGGCCAGCGCCGCGCCGACATCCTGGACGCCGTGGGCACCGAGATCCTGGCGCGCAAAGAAGAGCTGGGCCGCCTGCTGTCGCGCGAAGAAGGCAAGACCCTGCCCGAGGGCATCGGCGAAGCCAGCCGCGCTGGCTATATCTTCAAGTTCTTCGCTGGCGAGGCGCTGCGCATCCAGGGCGAAAAGCTGCCCATGACGCGCCCCGGTGTCGAAGCCGACGTCACCCGCGAGCCGGTGGGCGTGGTCGGCATCATCGCGCCCTGGAATTTCCCCATTGCGATCCCGGCCTGGAAGATCGCGCCGGCCCTGGCCTACGGCAATACGGTGGTGTTCAAGCCGGCCGACCTGGTGCCGGGCAGCGCCTGGGCCCTGGCCGAGATCCTGAGCCGCGCCGGCCTGCCGCCGGGCGTGTTCAACCTGGTCATGGGCCGCGGCGGCATCGTCGGCCAGACCATCCTGGACGACAAGCGCGTCGACGCCATCAGCTTCACGGGCTCGGTGGCCACCGGCCGCCGTGTGGCGCAGGCCGCGATGACGCGCCTGGCCAAGGTGCAGCTGGAAATGGGCGGCAAGAACCCCATGGTGGTGCTGGACGACGCCGACCTGAAGGTGGCGGTGGAAAGCTGCGTCAATGGCGCGTTCTTTTCCACCGGCCAGCGCTGCACGGCGTCCAGCCGCCTGATCGTGCAAAAGGGCATCTACCCGCGCTTTGTCGCCGCCATGCAGGAACGCTTGCAGGGCCTGAAAATCGACGACGCCCTGCTGGCCGGCACCGATATCGGTCCGGTGGTCGATGAAAGCCAGTTGGCGCAAAACGAACAGTACGTCGGCATCGGCCGCGAAGAGGGCGCCAAGCTGGCCTATGGCGGCGAACGCGTCAAGCGCGCCACCGACGGCTTCTACATGACGCCGGCGCTGTTCGTCGATTGCAGCAACGACCTGCGCATCAGCCGCGAAGAAATCTTCGGCCCCGTGGCCGCGGTGATCCCGGCCGATTCGTTCGAGCACGCGCTGGAACTGGCCAACGACACCGAATTCGGCCTGTCGTCCGGCATCTGCACCACGTCGCTGAAGTACGCCACGCAGTTCAAGCGCGATTCCCAGGCCGGCATGGTGATGGTGAATTGCCCCACGGCGGGCGTCGATTACCATGTGCCGTTCGGCGGCCGCAAGGGCTCCAGCTACGGGCCGCGCGAACAGGGGCGCTACGCGGCAGAGTTCTACACCAGCGTTAAAACGGCTTATACCGCGGCTTAGCGGTCTCTGGTTTACCGGGGGGGCTGGTTTTAAGTGCTATTGGCGTCGTTGCGGCCGGCGGGGAGCGGGTGGGGCTTCACGGGGCCGGTCGGCCGCCTTCGCGGCCGACACCGCGTCGTCAACCTCGTCAGCCTGCGGCTTCCTTCGGTTTCCCTCGCTCGGCCCCGAGGCGCCCCACCCGCTCCCCGCCGGCCGCAACGACTCGCATCAGCGCTTGATCGCCGCGTTGCCGGGGCAAGCTGAGTTCTTATGCTTCGTGGCCGCGGTATTCGCCAAGAGAAAAGACAACAAGCCGCGCGGGCAAGCCGCCCAGCGCGGCTTGCCCGCGCATTCGGCCCATGGCATGCAAAGGTTGCCTGGTAAAAGAATGAAGTCGTTGCCAGGTGTCAGGCTCCCGAAGGGTGCCTGACACCGACGCGTACAGAAACTATCTCAACAGCACGGTATCAGGCACCCTTTCGGGAGCCTGACACCATCAGAGCTCAATCGGCATCAATCCCCAAGCGACCCCCACCCGAATGCCATGACGCGCCGCGCAGGGCGGCGCGTCATGGCGGCCCCGCACGATCTTTCTTTTCCTGGCCGGTGGCCCCTACGAAGCAAAAGAACGCGATTCTCCCCAGCAATGCGGCGATGATCATTCAGTGCGAGTCGAGGCCGTGCCTGGGGGTGGGGGCGGGCGCCTCGGGGCCGAGCGAGGGAAACCGAAGGAAGCCGCAGGCTGACGAGGTTGACGAAGCGATGTCGGCCGCGAAGGCGGCCGACCGGCCCCGTGAAGCCCGCCCCCACCCCCAGGCACGGCCTCGACGCCAACAGAAAGCCACCACCACCTTCAAGCCTGGTGATAAATCTCCGCCCCCTTCTTCACAAACTCCACCGCCTTCTCCTGCATGCCTTTTTGCAGGGCGTCTTTTTCGGCCACGCCCTGCGACGCGGCGTAGTCACGCACATCCTGCGTGATTTTCATGCTGCAGAAATGCGGTCCGCACATTGAGCAGAAGTGCGCCACTTTCATCGAGTCCTTGGGCAGGGTCTCGTCGTGGAATTCCTTGGCCGTGTCGGGGTCCAGGCCCAGGTTGAACTGGTCGTCCCAGCGGAACTCGAAGCGCGCCTTCGACAGCGCGTTGTCACGAATGGCCGCGCCAGGGTGGCCCTTGGCCAGGTCGGCCGCGTGGGCGGCGATTTTGTACGTGATGATGCCGTCCTTCACGTCTTTCTTGTTGGGCAGGCCCAGGTGCTCTTTGGGCGTTACATAACAGAGCATGGCCGTGCCGTACCAACCGATCAGCGCGGCGCCGATGCCCGAGGTGATGTGGTCGTAGCCCGGCGCGATGTCGGTGGTCAGCGGGCCCAGCGTGTAGAACGGCGCCTCGTGGCAGTGTTCCAGCTGCAGATCCATGTTTTCCTTGATCATCTGCATGGGCACGTGGCCCGGGCCTTCGATTATGACCTGCACGTCGTGCTTCCAGGCCACCTGGGTCAGCTCGCCCAGGGTCTTCAGTTCGGCGAACTGCGCCTCGTCGTTCGCGTCGTAGGCCGAGCCCGGGCGCAGGCCGTCGCCCAGCGAGAAGCTGACGTCGTAGGCCTTCATGATTTCGCAGATCTCTTCGAACCGCTCGTACAGGAAGCTTTCCTTGTGATGCGCCAGGCACCACTTGGCCATGATCGAGCCGCCGCGCGACACGATGCCGGTCATGCGGTCGGCCGTCATGGGAATGAACGGCAGGCGCACACCCGCATGAATCGTGAAATAGTCCACGCCCTGCTCGGCCTGTTCGATCAGCGTGTCGCGGAAGATTTCCCAGGTCAGCTCTTCGGCCTTGCCGTCCACTTTTTCCAGCGCCTGGTAGATCGGCACCGTGCCGATGGGCACCGGCGAATTGCGCACGATCCATTCGCGGGTTTCGTGGATGTGCTTGCCGGTGGACAGGTCCATGACCGTGTCGCCGCCCCAGCGGATCGCCCAGGTCATTTTCTCGACTTCTTCGCCGATGCCCGAGCTGACCGCGGAATTGCCGATGTTGGCATTGATCTTCACCAGGAAGTTGCGGCCGATGGCCATCGGTTCGACTTCGGGGTGGTTGATGTTGGCCGGAATGATGGCGCGGCCGCGCGCCACTTCGTCGCGCACGAATTCGGGGGTGATCACGGCGGGGATGGCGGCGCCGAACGATTGCCCCGGATGCTGGCGCTGCAGGCGGCGGGCCAGCTTTTCGCCGTCCGGGCCGCTGGTGCGCAGGGTCTCCAGGTACTGCTCGCGGCGCAGGTTTTCGCGGATGGCCACGAATTCCATTTCCGGGGTAATGATGCCGCGGCGCGCATAGTGCATTTGCGACACATTGGCGCCCGCCTTGGCGCGGCGCGGCGGCCGCTGCAGGTCGAAGCGCATGGCGGTCAGCTTGGCGTCGGCCAGGCGCGCCTGGCCGTATTCGCTGGTGGGTCCGGCCAGCAGCTCGGTATCGCCGCGTTCTTCGATCCAGGCCTTGCGCAGCGCCGGCAGCCCGCGGCGGATGTCGATGCGCACGTCGGGGTCGGTGTAGGGGCCGCTGGTGTCGTATACCGTCAGGGGCGGGTTGCTTTCGCCGCCGAACATGGTGGGCGTGTCGTCTTGCGAGATTTCGCGGAACGGCACGCGGATGTCCGGACGCGTGCCGGTTTCATATACTTTGCGGGACTTGGGCAGCGGCGCGACGGCGGCGGCATCGACTTCGGCCGTGGCGGCAAGGAACTTCGGGTTGGCGTTCATGGAAAGCTCCAATGGTGAATTTGGAGCCGAATCGGGATGGATTCCGGGCCGTGCGGGCGTGGGACCTTGGCGGGCGGCGCGGAATACGCTCCCAGCATCGGCATTATCCGTACTGGTACGAAGGGACTCTCTCAACACGCCAGCCGCTTGCGGCCAGCGAGTACCCCTGCGTGAACCCGCAGTATAGGCCGTATTACCGCTTTACATCTGTATACGCTTGGGGCTATCGGTCTGCGCGCCAGACCTGTACACTTTTTTGTAACGCCGGGATGCACGTAGCCTGGCATGCCAGCCCCCAGCCATTGAAGAAGGAACCCCGATATGCAACCCTCCCTGCGTAAACTGGCCCCGGCTCTCGCAGTCCTGACGCTCGTGCTCGCGGGCTGCAAGACCGCGCCCCAGAAAGACGCCGCCGAGGCGGCAGCCAAGCCCCAGGCCACCCAGCCCGCCACGGCCGCCGTGGTCGAGTTCTATGTGGCCCAGTCCCAGACCGGGCCCGGCCTGATGGAAGTGAAAATCCCCGACGGCTCGCTGTTCATGCAGCGCCAGCCCGTGCTGACCCGCGGCGACCTCACCGAGGCCGCGGCCCTGGTCGACCGCAAGGGGCAGAATTTCGTGGGCCTGCGCTTTACCGAAGAAGGCGCTCGCAAGCTCAATGACGTCAGCAGCCAGAACATTGGCAACATGCTGGCCCTGGTCATCGACCGCGAACTGGTCGCCGCCCCGCGTATCGCCGAGCCGCTGAACCGCGGCGTGCTGGCCTTCAGTGTGTCGTCGGCCCAGGCGGCCTCTGAAATCGCCGCCAAGATCCGTGGCGACCAGCCCGCCGCCAATGGGGGCAGCGCCACGCCGCCGTCGCCGGCCGAGCCCGCCGCGCCGGCGTCGCAGGCTCCCAAGGCGCAGTAAGGCCTTGGGCGTACCGGGGCCGGTCAGGCCCCGGCAAGCTGTTTATTGCAAGGCGCCTGCGGGCGCCTTGCTTCATGATGGGCGGGCTCAGCCGCGCCGCTTGCGCCCCTTGCCCTCGCTGTACAAGCGCAAATAGCCGTCCACGACCATGCGCAGCAATTTGTCGACGTCGCGCCTGTCGCCGGCCGTCAGGGCGTTGATCTGTGCCGGCGGCACGCTGGGAAAGGGCCAGGGCGCCGGCGGCGCCGACTTGCCGTCCGCGCTGTCGGGTTCCATCAGCGTGTGCGTGTCCGCGGTATCTGGCAGGCTGTAGGCATCGCGCTTTTCCATCGGGCCCTTGCCGGTATCCAGCCAATCCAGCTCGATCCGCAGCACCTGGGCCATCTTGCGCAGCGAACGGCTGGAGCGGCGCGAGCCGCTTTCATAGCTTGAAATCGTGCTTTGCGACAACCCGCAGGCCCGCGCCAGCGACTTCTGCGTATGCTGGCGCAGCAATCTGGCGTGCTTCAGTCGGTCCGAAAATGTCTTCACCGGCCGATTGAACCGTGCCATTAGATTACTTTGGCGATCACTATTATTACCTTTGTGATTTCTGCCGGAGAATCCATGCAAGCGGCCATCGAAGCCATCGTCGTCCGGGGCGGCGCGCCGCGTCGCCCACACCTGTCCAGCGCCCTGGCCGCTATGGGCTGGTCCGTGCGTGACTGCACGGCCATCGGCCTGCTGGGCACCCTGGCCGTGGCCCGTCCGCCGCAGGTGCTGGTGCTGGAAGGGCCCGCTACGGACTTGTGCACCCTGGCGAGCTTGGTGCGCTTCGCCGTGCCGCAGGCGGCCCTCATCGTGCTGGCCGACGACTCCGACATCGAATCGCGCATCGCGGCGCTGGATGCTGGCGCCGATGCCTCTTGCCCATTGCAGGTCGATGTGCGCGAGCTGGCCGCCATGGGGCGCGCCCTGGGCCGGGTGCGCGGCGGCGGCAGGGCGCTGGCGCTCGAAACACCGGGTTGGTGCCTGGCCAGCGGCGGGCGGGTGCTGGCTGGTCCGCGCGGCCAGCGTCTGCCGCTTACTCTCACTGAAAGCGCGTTCTTTGTGCGCCTGTTCGCCGCGCCAGGCTATCGCCTGCCGCGCGAGCAGTTGATAGCGTTGCCGCCCGGACCACGGGGCGCGCATTCGGCGCGCAGCGTCGATGTCATGGTGTCGCGCCTGCGCGCCAAAGCGCAGCGGCTGGAGGTCGAACTGCCGCTGCTGGCGGTGCGGCAGTGGGGGTATATTTTTCTGGCCGACTGTTTTGCCGACAAGGTCGATGCCCCGGCGGCAGCCCAGGCAACCGGTTGGCAGGGCGGGCCTGCCAGCCAGTCCTAGATCACCACCAGGTTGTCGCGGTGCATCAGCTCGGGGTCGGTCATGCTGCCCAGGATGCGCGCAATCTGCGACGACGGCTGGCGCAGAATGCGCCGCGTGTCGGCCGATGAATAGTTGATCAGGCCGCGGGCGCACTCGGCGCCCTGCGGGTCGACGCAGGCCACCACGTCGCCGCGTTCGAATTCGCCCTGCACGTCGGTCACCCCGATCGGCAGCAGGCTCTTGCCTTCGTGCAGCAGGGCGTGCACCGCGCCGGCGTCCAGCACCACCCGGCCGCGCAGGCGCAGGTGGTCGGCCAGCCACTGCTTGCGCGCCGACCACACCGGCAGCACGGCCCGCAATTCCGAGCCAATGCACTCGCCCTGCGCCAGGCGGGTCAATACATGGCGTTCGCGGCCCGAGGCGATAACCGTGTGCGCGCCGCTGTGCGCCGCCCGCTTGGCCGCCAGTATCTTGGTCAGCATGCCGCCGGTGCCGATGCCCGACCCGGCGCCGCCGGCCATGGCTTCCAGCGCCGGGTCGCCCGCCTGGGCGTGCGCCACGAACACCGCCGCCGGGTTCTTGCGCGGGTCCGAGTCGTACAGGCCGCGCTGGTCGGTCAGGATGATCAGCGCATCGGCTTCGATCAGGTTGGTAACCAGGGCGCCCAGAGTGTCGTTGTCGCCCAGGCGGATTTCATCAGTGACTACCGTGTCGTTTTCATTGACGATGGGCACCACGCCCAGGCGCAGCAGGGCGAACAGGGTGCTGCGCGCGTTCAGGTAGCGGTGCCGGTCGGCCAGGTCTTCGTGGGTAAGCAGGATCTGCGCGGTGCGCAGCCCGTGTTCGGCAAACGCCGCCTCGTAGGCCTGGCACAGGCCCATCTGGCCCACGGCGGCCGCGGCCTGCAGTTCATGCATGACCGACGGCCGCTTGCGCCAGCCCAGGCGCGCCATGCCTTCGGCGATGGCGCCGCTGGACACCAGCACCACCTGCTTGCCTTGCTGGCGCAGGGCGGCGATCTGGGCGGCCCAGTGCGCCACGGCAGCGCGGTCCAGGCCGCGCCCTTCATTGGTGACCAGGGAAGATCCGACCTTGGCCACCAGCCGGGTGGCAGAGGCAATAACGGAAACAGCGGTAGTGTCGGCAGTCATGGCGATGACCGGGGTGTTGCGGTGATGAAAGGCCGCAGGGGCGGCCGGCGGTAGACGAGAATGCGATTATGGCTTATTCGTCACCGCCGCGCGGCGCCCCGGGCGGGGCCGCGTCGCCGCGCGTGGCGTCGAAGCGCGGGTCTTCGGCCACGTAGGTGCCCTGTGCCTGGTCTTGCGCCACGTGGTCTTTGCGCTGTTCGGCGTCAAGGTAGTCTTGCAGCGCCCAGATCAGTTCCTGGGTGCCGTCGCCGCTCAGGCCCGAGATGCCGAAAGCGGGGCCCTGCCAATCGAACAGCTCGATAAAGCGCTGGCGCGCGGTATCGGGGTCGGGCACCATGTCCAGCTTGTTCAGCACCAGCCAGCGCGGCTTGGCCGCCAGTTCGGGGTCGTAGCGGCGCAGTTCTTCGACAATGGCGCGCGCATCGGCCACGGCTTGCTCGATGGGGTCGGTGTCGGGATCGGCCGACGAGACGTCGACCAGGTGCAGCAGCACGCGGGTGCGCGCCAGATGGCGCAGGAACAGGTGCCCCAGACCGGCGCCTTCCGAGGCGCCTTCGATCAGGCCCGGAATGTCGGCCACCACGAAGCTGCGCGAGGCCGAGGTGCGCACCACGCCCAGGTTGGGGTGCAGGGTGGTGAACGGGTAGTCGGCCACCTTGGGGCGCGCATTCGAAATGCGGCTGATCAGGGTGGACTTGCCGGCATTGGGCAGGCCCAGCAGGCCCACGTCGGCCAGCACTTTCAGTTCGAGCCGCAGGCGGCGCTGCTCGCCTTCTTTGCCGGGCGTCCATTGGCGCGGCGCGCGGTTGGTGCTGGACTTGAAGTGCAGGTTGCCCAGGCCGCCCTGGCCGCCGGCGGCCAGCGTGACCTTTTCGCCGTGGCGGTTCAGGTCGAACAGCAGGTCGCCGGTATCGGCATCGTGCACCACGGTGCCCACCGGCACGCGCAAGGTGATATCGGGCGCGGCGGCGCCGTATTGGTCCGAGCCGCGGCCGTTCTCGCCGTTTTTAGCCCGGTGCAGGCGGGCGTAGCGGAAGTCGATCAGCGTGTTGATGTTGCGGTCGGCCACGGCAAAGATGCTGCCGCCGCGTCCGCCATCGCCGCCGTCGGGGCCGCCCTTGGGAATGAATTTTTCGCGGCGAAAGCTCGCCACGCCATTGCCGCCTTTGCCGGCGACGACTTCAATGGTGGCTTCGTCTACGAATTTCATGAAAGCATTCTGCCTGGTTGAGCCGGCCCGTTAAGCAAAAAAGCCCTGCCGCATGCGACAGGGCTTTTGCCGTACGGGTAACGGGTTGCCGTTACTCGGCCGCCACGACCGACACGACCTGCTTGTTCAATGCGCCCTTGAAGCCGAATTGAACCTTGCCGTCGACCAGCGCGAACAAGGTGTGATCCTTGCCGATGCCGACGTTGGTGCCGGGGTGGAAACGGGTGCCGCGCTGGCGCACGATGATCGAGCCAGCCGGGATTTGTTGGCCGCCAAAAACCTTGACGCCCAGTCGCTTCGATTCCGAGTCGCGACCGTTACGCGTAGAGCCGCCGCCCTTCTTCTGTGCCATGTTGATAGCTCCTGCTAATCAATACCGGATCAGGTCATCAAGCCGTGATGGCTTCGATGCGGATTTCGGTGTAGTTCTGACGGTGGCCCTGATGCTTCTGGTAGTGCTTGCGACGGCGCATTTTGAAGATCTTGACCTTATCGTGCCGGCCATGCGCAAGAACCGTTGCCTTGACCACGGCGCCAGCGACGAGAGGAGTGCCAACCTTGAGTTGGTCGCCTTCGCCCACCGACAGGACCTGGTCCAGGGTGATTTCTTGCCCGATGTCAGCAGGTATCTGTTCTACCTTGAGTTTTTCGCCAGCGGCAACGCGATACTGCTTGCCACCGGTTTTTACGACCGCGTACATGGGGGGTTCCTTAAGGGGAGTGCTTGCCAAGCAAGCCGTTCGTGCCGCGCTCGATCGCGCGACGTTCACACGGCTTGCGGGGTTTCGGTATCGACCGAACCAAAGATTCTAGCGCGCCCCTGTGGAAAAGTCAAAAACCCCTTACAGGCCGGGCGCTTAGCGGGCATCCGGTGCCAGCGCCACGCGTGCGGCAATGGCCCGGGCGGCCCGCTGCACGCCCTGCGCCACGGCCCGCACATGGGCCGGTTCGAGGCGGTCGCCCGGAATCGACGTGCTGACCGCCACCCGCTTGCCCAGGGCGGTTTCGCCCACATACGCGGCGTAGCAGTGCAGGCCGGCGGCTACTTCTTCGTGTTCCTGCGCCAGGCCGTCGGCCCGCGCCTGGGCCAGCTCGCGCAGCAGGGCGGCGCGGCCGGTCTGGGTGCGCTCGCTGACCTGCGCCAGCGCTGGCGGCAGCACCTCGGCCAGGGCAGCCTCGGGCAGGCCCGCCAGCAGCGCCTTGCCCAGCGCGCAGGCGTGCGCCGGCAGGCGCGAACCCAGCTCGGACACCAGCCGCACCGGCCGGTGTGCGTCTTCGCGGGCCAGGTAGACCACCTCGGCGCCGTCCAGCGCCGCCAGCTGCATGACTTCGTTGTGGCGTTCGACGAATTCGCTGGCGGCTGCGCGGAACGCCGCCTGCAGGCCGTCGTGCCGCAGGTAGGCCGCGCCCAGCGCCATCAGTTCCAGGCCGATGACATAGCCGTCGCCGGCCCGGTCGATCCAGCGCCGCCGCACCAGCGTATCCAGCAGCAGATACAGCGAACTGCGCGGTATGGCGCAGGCGCGCGCCAGGTCGGCCGCGCGCAGCGGGCCGCGCTGGCCGGCCAGTGCGCGCAGGATGTCGTGGGCGCGGCGGATGGCCGGCACGTCGTAATCAGGCGTGGGCATAGTTGTCCAATATATTGGATTGAAAGTCATTATATTGGACATTCGTGGCCCGCTTTTCTAGACTGGCCGCACAAGATGGGGCGGCCGCGCCCCGCCAACGGAGCCCCGCATGACCGCCCTGAACGATTTGCCTGTAGACCTCGACCGCGCCCTGCTGGTGGGCCGCGCCTGGCGCCCCGCCCCCATCGACGGCCCCAGCGTGGTGGCGGTGCGCCAGGGGCGGGTGGTAGACCTGACCGTCCTGGCGCCCACCCTGGCTGACCTGCTCGACCATCCCGACCGGCTGGCCATCGCGCGCGACGGCCAGGGCGAAGACCTGGGGCCGGTGGCCGACCTGCTGGCGCGCAGCCTGGCGGGCGACACCTCCGGTCCGGTGCTGCTGGCGCCGTGCGACCTGCAGCCGGTCAAGGCCGCCGGCGTCACCTTCGCGGTCAGCCTGCTGGAACGCCTGATCGAAGAGCAGGCCGGCGGCGACGCCAGCCAGGCCGAGGTGGTGCGCGCGCGCATCCACGCGCTGATCGGCTCCGACCTGTCGCAGCTGCGGCCCGGCTCGCCGCAGGCCATGGCTCTGAAGGCCGAACTGCAGGCGCGCGGGCAGTGGTCGCAATACCTGGAAGTGGGCATCGGCCCCGATGCCGAGGTGTTCTCCAAGGCCCCGCCGATGGCGTCGGTGGGCACCGGCGCCTGGGTGGGGCTGCTGCCGCAGTCCGAATGGAACAACCCCGAGCCCGAAGTGGTGCTGGCGGTCGACAGCCGCGGCCAGGCAGTCGGCGCCGCGCTGGGCAACGACGTCAACCTGCGCGACGTGGAAGGCCGCAGCGCCTTGCTGCTGACCAAGGCCAAGGACAATAATGGATCGTGCGCCATCGGCCCGTTCGTGCGCCTGTTCGATAAGCACTACACGCTCGACGACCTGCGCCAGGACGACGTGTCGCTGCGCATCGAGGGCGAAGACGGTTTCGTGCTCGACGGGGTCAGCCACATGCGCGAAATCAGCCGCGACCCGCTCGACCTGGTGCGCCAGGCCAGCGAATACCATCAGTATCCCGATGGCTTCATGCTGTTCCTGGGCACCATGTTCTCGCCCACGCAAGACCGCGGCGGGCAGGGCAGCGGCTTTACGCACCGGCCCGGCGACGTCGTGCGCATCGCCACGCCGCGCCTGGGCGCGCTGGTCAACCGCGTGGGCCTGTGCAACGGCATCGCGCCCTGGACCTTCGGCGTGCGCGCGCTTTACGCCAATTTGCGCCAGCGCGGGCTGTAGCGCGGCGGGCGCGGCCGCCGGCGCCGCGGACGGGGACGCATACCCCGTATAATTCGCCAGACCCCGGGTTCCGGCGCGGCAGGCCCGCGCCGGCGGACCACCGAGCCACGGGTCGGCTCGACTTGTAATGTGCCGGATACGTCTTGAATCTCCCTGAGCTGATCGCCCCCATTGCCGATGACATGAAGGCCGTCGACGCGGTTATCCGCGGACGCCTGGATTCGGAAGTCGTACTCATCCGGACGATCGCCGACTACATCATCGGCGCCGGCGGCAAGCGCATGCGGCCGGCCATGGTGCTGATGATGGCGCGCGCGCTGGGCTACCGCGGCGAGCACCATCGCCTGCTGGCCGCCGTGGTCGAATTCATCCACACCGCCACCCTGCTGCACGATGACGTGGTCGACGAATCCGACCTGCGCCGCGGCCGCGAAACCGCCAACGCCATGTTCGGCAACGCCGCCAGCGTGCTGGTGGGCGACTACCTGTATTCGCGCTCGTTCGAAATGATGGTCGAGGCCGGTTCGATGCGTATTATGCAGATCCTGTCCGAAGCCACCACCATCATCGCCGAGGGCGAGGTGCTGCAGCTGCTGAACGTGCACGATCCCGACGTGTCCCAGGACCGCTACCTGCAGGTGGTGCGCTACAAGACCGCCAAGCTGTTCGAGGCCGCCGCCCAGGTGGGCGCGGTGCTGGCCGGCGCGTCGCCCGAACAGGAAGCGGCCGCCGCCGCCTACGGCCGGCACATCGGCACGGCCTTCCAGCTGGTCGACGACGTACTCGACTACAGCGGCGATGCCCTGGCCCTGGGCAAGAACGTGGGCGACGACCTGCGCGAGGGCAAGCCTACGCTGCCGCTGATCCGCGTCATGGAAACCGGCACGCCGGCGCAGCGCGAACTGATCCGCAACGCCATCAAGACGGGCGACGCCGATTTCGCCGCAGTGGCCCGGGCCATCCAGGCCACTGACGCGCTAGAACACGCCCGCCAGGCGGCCGAAGCCGAAGCCGAAGCCGCGCGCCAGGTGCTGGCCGGCTTTCCCATTTCCGTTTATCAGAAATCCCTGCTAGAATTCTGCGCTTTCGCGGTCAATCGTGATCGTTGAAAGCCCGTAGCGAAAACTGCGGGGTAAATCGGGGCGTAGCTCAGCCTGGTAGAGTACTGCGTTCGGGACGCAGGAGTCGGAGGTTCGAATCCTCTCGCCCCGACCACTTATGGTGGTCAAATTCAGAGCCAGATCACAGTTAGTTAGCTGATCTGGCTTTTTTCTTTCTATTGCGTATGCCAATTTAGAGTAAATATCGATGATTGGTGTCCCAAGGATGTTTCATCGTTCATGCCCCATTCATTAATAGAGAAGGGGGCCTACTTCTACATTGTTATTCACGGGTGAGCGCACACGGCGAACCTGCCAGACCCCCTAAACGCTGTGTGCCACGATACGGCAGGTAAGGCTCGAGGACCGAGATAGCCGAACCATGAGAGTCATCAATGCACGGCGTATTTCCGCCAGCCGAGCCCGCCCCATGTGGGCTTCAAGTCACGCTGAATCGGTAGCACCGCGTTGCGCATGAACACTGACGTGGTTGGAGGGGGGGGGAGCCCAATTATTCGAGTCGTGCTGTGCCGCCCCCAGGTGATAGCCCAGAATTGCGGGCTCCAATTTTTTGGTGCCCATCAAGTCAACGAGACTTGCCAAGCGTCGCCCCTAACCGTGCCATCAAAGCAAAGAGCTCCATATCGGCCGGATTTGTCGCGAGTCAAATCCGGCCCAGCACCAATCTGCAGACGACCGTCTTTGTGACGCCGGTGTATTTTCTTCAACCGTCAGTGGGAGTTGCCAGTCGGCCAGGATACAGCCGCTTCGCTTATTCAGGAGTCCGATCATGCCTTAGCGCACCTGTTTCGGCCAGTTGGCTTTGTTCTGCACCGGAAAAATCCTGCCACTCCAAGTCCTGTCCAGCGCCGCCGGTCGTTACTTCGGCATAGGGAAATCCCAAGGACCGTCTCGCACGAATCTCGCGAGCACTTCTGAAGCGAATGCGTAGCGGAGCGTGCCCTTGATAGAGGCGGCTAGTTTCACTTTGTCTGCTCGTGATGGATAACTCTGCAAGGAGCTCGTTATGAGCCAGCTTCTGCCTTTGGAAATGGTTGAGCAAGATCGTACAGAAGCGGCCGCACTTTATTGCGGATTCGGATGTGTTTCTCCAAGCTTGGAAGCCCGCATGTCTGGAGAAGCATCCATGTGGTGCTGTTGTCCCCGGATTGCTGAGTCATTTGCGTTCGGGCATTGATGCCGTTGTGTTAGCCGCTCTTAGGCGCCGAGGCACGCTCGAATCTCGGAGAATGGCGAGATTGATGTGCGCGGTGAATATCGCGCCGGCCCGCTCGCCTTCGCCAGTAACTCCGCACGAGTGTCAGCGGTTCGTCGTATCTGATTGCGCCTATTGGTTGCATGAGCGAGCCCACGAGCGTCATTTCTGAACTTCGATGCCCGCAGATTTGACGATTTCGCTGTAGCGTGCCAGGTCGTGCTTAACCTGAGCCTCAAGCTCCTCTGCGGTACCACCTTTCGGCGCCATGCCGGCATCTTCGATCTGCTTGCGTACCTCGGGATTCTGCAACTGCTCGTTCAACTCTTCGTTAAGCTTGGCCACAATCTTCGTCGGCGTATGCACGGGAACGAACATGCCGAACCACGACGTGATGTCATAGTTGGCGACACCCGACTCGGCGACGGTAGGAACATCCGGCAACAACTTTGACCGCGTGGCTCCGGTTATCGCGATAGCAGTGAGTGCGCCGCTCTTGACATGATTCGTGACGGATGCCACAGCCACGATCGCCAGTGGTATATGTCCGCCCACGACATCGAGAGTCGCGGGGCCGGCCCCCTTGTAAGCTACATGCGTCAGCTTCGCCGACGTCGCCTGCTTGAGAAGCTCCCCAGCAATATGCGCGGTTGATCCGATGCCAGTCGTGCCGTAGAAGAGGCCTTCGGCGCGCTCTTTCGAGACTGCGACCAACTCCTTTAGATTCGCGATCTGCTGGTTCTTGTTCGCGACGATGACGAGGTCGACGTCCCCAATTTTCGCAACCGGCGCAAAATCGCGGATCGAGTCAAACGGCATCTTGGGCATCAAGTTGGGATTGATAACCATAGTGCCGTCGAAACCCATGAGCCAGGTGTGACCGTCGGCAGCAGCGATCTTGACCTGCTCGGTACCGATGTTTCCACCCGCTCCGGGTACGTTAATGACCAGCACCGGTTGGTTGAGTCGTGTTTCCATCTTCTGCGCGAGTAAGCGCGCCACTGCGTCGGACGCACCACCTGGCGGGAACGGTACAATGAAGCGAATCGGTTTGGACGGAAAGGCTTCCTGCGTCCAAGCGACTGGCGTGAAGCCCGATGCAAGCGAGGCAAGGGCACCTAGAAAGAATCGCCGCTGCATTCGTGTCTCCTTGTTATATGGTAGTTCGATTCGGGGCGCAGGCGCGTCATTCCACCTTGATTCCTGATTGCTTGACTACCTGGGTCCACTTTTTGATGTCGGCCTCCACAAAGCGATCGAGTTCCACCGGCCCCATGCTTGTGGCTTCCGCTCCGAGTGCGGCCAGCGACTTCTGGAAATCCGGCTGCCGGGTGATGGCGATCAGTTCGTCGGAGAGCCGTTCCACGATCACGGATGGGGTGCCGGCCGGCGCGAACACGGCGGTCCACGCCGTTGCCTTGTAGCCGGGCAAGCCCGATTCACTCATGGTCGGGATGTCCGGGAAGAGCGCCGAGCGTCGCGAGCCGCCTATTGCAAGGGCCTTGAGCCGCCCGGCCTTGATGTATTCAATGGCGGTCGCGGCCCCAACGATCGAGAGATCAATATGGCCGCCTAGTAGATCAGTGACTACCGGTGCGGTGCCTTTATAAGGCACATCGACGAAGCTAGTGCCCGACATGACCTTGAACAGCTCGATGGGCAGTTGGGTTCCAGTGGAACTGGAGCCGAAATTGACTTCTTTGGGGTGCGCCTTGAGGTAAGTCACCAACTGGGGAACATTATCTGCTGGAAAGTCCGGGCGCGACACCAGTATCAGCTGTTGTTCGGCGACATAGCTGATGGAACTAAAATCCTTGAGCGTGTCGTATGGCATCTTGCGGCCAAGCGCGGGGTTGATAGTGTGGCTTCCCGAGACAAGGAGCAGAGTGTAGCCGTCGGGTGTGGACTTCGCGACTGACTCGCCGGCTACAAGACCGTCCGCGCCAGCTCGGTTTTCGACGACCACCGGCTGCCCAAGCGCCGCATTGAGCTTGGCCGCGAGGAGGCGTGCGATCGTGTCGGCACCGCCGCCGGGCGGATAACCGACGACGATCTTCACTGGATGCTCCGGATACGCCGCACGCGTTGGGGTGGCTACAAAGATAAACCCTAGCGCCATAGCCGCAAGGGCAAGTACTTGACGAGGAAGTTTCATGGGAGTCTCCAGGTATTTCTCACGTGAGCCTGAGGGTGGCGGCAAGCTCTTGGGTTGTGTGGCGCTCAAGGTTCATAACCACTTCGACTATGCGGGCTATTCCTGCGCGTGAGCAGCCGTACGCGGCGTTGGTTTCGAATTTTTCGAGAATCTCGCGGTCACTCATCATCCGGTCGCCAGCACCACGATTGACCGCTTCATAGTCAGAGAACATGCGCCCATCCTTCAGTCGGATGGTGACTCCGCCCGAAAAGAAACGGGGAAAAGGGGAGTTTTCATCTATGCGTACCGACACTTTCTTCGCCAGCGCGAGCACACTTGTGTCGTGCAGTCTGTGAAGCTCGAGCTCTTCGAAGCCGAAGCGACCATGCGCGAGGCAGGAGGCCACCACGTACTGCACGCTGAAGCTGGCCTCATATTCGGTGCGCGGACGGGTTTTCTTGGAGGTGGGCTCGGCGATAACCGGCACTGTGCCTTCAGGGATTAGCACTTCGACAGCGGTGATCTCCTCCAGGGTAAAATCATGCCGATGCCGCAGCGCGAGAGCGACGTCCGCGCACGCGTGGATCATGTGACAGATTGGATAGGGCTTTATCGCCACTTCCATCAGTTGCCAAGTCTCGCCGAGATCGGAGCCGAGCCGGTCGATGTCGATGTCGGCCGAGGCGGCGCCAAGATGTCCTTTGTAGAGGCCGTAACGCCCTTCATAGGGTTGTTCAATCGCGATGAAGCCCTGCTGCGCCAGCCGCGCGGCAACCAGTCCACCCATGCAAGCCCAGCCCGGATGCAGCCGCTTGTTCCATGCGCCTTCGGTCAGAAACTCTTGCGTGCCGGAGGCGGTCGAGCCTGCAATGCCTTGAGCGTTCGTAAGTTGGGCCTCGTTCAGCGCGTACAGCCAGCCCGCTTGCAACGCGCAAGAGAAGTGGGCTGCGAGGCCAGTCGGATGAAAACCTGCTTTGTTGAACCTTCCGGCTGCAGTACCGGCGATGCGCAGCAGCAATTCAACGCCGAGGACGTAGGCGGCGAGCAGATCGCGGCCCTCACGGGCCTGCATCTCCGCAATGCCGAAGGCACAGGCGAAAGCGCTTGCCGTGGGATGCACGATCGAGGCGATATGCGTGTCGTCATAGTCAAGGCCGTGAATGAGTGCGGCGTTCATGATGCACGCATCGCGAAGTGCCATCTTCTCGGTGCTGCCTATCACGCTGCATTCGGGCGTTTGACCGAAGGCGCGCAGACCCGCCGCCATGCGGAACGCGTAGTCGCTGCGCGCTGCACGCTGAGCGATGCCGAGCGCGTCGAGTAGCAGTAGCTTGGCACGCGTCGTAACCGTTTCGGGAATGTCCTTCGCCCGAAACGTCGCCACGTAGCGCGCGAGGCGTGCGGCCACTGTGGGATCGCCACCTTTCCTGCGTTCCAGGCCTCGGCGTAACAACGAGTGCTTCGGCGCGTTCACCTTGCACCTAGCAGGTTCGTGATTTGCGCCACGTCCGGCAGTAGCTCGACGTTTTCCAATCGCTCCAGCAAGAGTTCGCAATGCGAGTTCGACAGACGACCGACAACTAGCGAACGGAATTTGTTCTTTAGATCCTCGCGCGACATCGGATGCTGGAGTGTGCCGCGGATTGCGTTCACATGTTCGTGATACTTCGTGCCGTCTTTCATGGTCACCGTCACATCGCCATGCCATTCCTTTGGATAAGCGCGCTCGGCCTCGTCGTTTACGACAGGCTTGACCTTGTGGGCAAGTGCCAGCACGTCAGGGTCTTTGAGGTTCTCGTCGACGTAATCGTTGAAACTGTTGCCACCCTTGACGAAGCGCAGCGCAATGCTGAACGCGGTGGAGAACTGGGCCGAACCGACATCGCGAGGTTCGACGATGGTGCCAGCGTGAAGCACCCCTTCCTGGCTCATTCCGACAACAATTTCCTGGATGTCTCGGAAATCCGGCTTGTGACGCTCGATGATCCGGCAGGAGGCTTCAAGTGGCGGCTGGATGAAATACACCGTGCAGAACTGCTTGAACGCTACCTCGGTGAAGATGTATTTGTCACCGAGCTGCTCCATCATCGGCCCGAGTTCGGTCTGATCGCACATTACCTTGCAGAATCCGTATTTTCCTTCGAGAATTGTTGGAGGTCCGGATATCCCGAACTGGGCTAGCAATGCGGAGCGGACGCCAGCTTGCGCAGGAATACCGCCATGTAGACGCTTGAGCGTCCCGCCGGTTTGGTTGTACTCCCGTAGGCCGGCTGCAGAGTGACTGCCGGCGATCCCCATCGCGTTCAACACGCCTTCCTCGCTTAGTCCCAGCAATCGAGCGCAAGCTGCGGCGATTCCGAAGGGCGCGCCAGGCGGGTGCGTATTGTGCCCGCGACGCAGTAGAAGGGTTCCGGTGACCGCAGACACCCGGCAGATCAGCTCAAGGCTGATCACCATCGCTTCCAGCATGTCGCGTCCAGAAAGACGGTGCTGTTCGGCGATCGCCATGGTGGTGGGAATAGCGAGGCAGCCTGGATGGTTTACGACTCGCAAATGCGTGTCGTCCATTTCGAAACCGTGGCCATAGGAAGAGTTAAGGAATGCTGCGTTGTCAGGCGAGGTGCGGAACCCATAGTAGGCAACGGTCGAGTGGTTATCTCCGCCGAGACTTTCCACCATCCTCGTGATGTTTTTGCTCCACGGGAGCGTGGCGCATGCGATCTGGATGCCGATCTGATCGATCAGCAGGTCGATGGCCTTGTCGACTGCAGCGCGGGGCACGTCTGCCAGCTTCAGAGTATGGGCGTAGTGGGCTAACGTCCTTGTCTCGTTCATTCTCTCGTCCTTTTTATCAATGAGTGCGTGCCAAAGTACAAGTGCTATCGAGGCTTGCATTCGAAGATAGTCTAGTGCCTAATATCTTCAAAAATAATCGTTTTTTTTTGATTTTTTAGTACAAGCATTTTGATGAAAATCGAAGCCTTCACTACCCTCGTCGCGATCTTGAAATCCAAGACCATGGCCGCCGCGGCAGAGAAACTCAATCTCACGCCCAGCGCCGTGAGCATGCAAGTCAAGCAACTCGAGTCTTATCTGGGCCAGCCACTTTTCGACCGGTCGGCCTTACGGGTTAAACCGCTACCGGTCGCCCAGGAACTGGTCGATGTGATACAGCCTGCCCTCGCGAGGCTGGAGGAGCTTCGCCGCCGTAGCCGTCCGACGATCGAGGGGCACCTGAAATTGGGAATTATTAATTCGATGCAGCCGACGCTCCTGCCGCCAACTCTGCTTCAGTTGCGGGCCCACTACCCCGGATTGCAGATAGCGCTCACGCGCGGGAAGAGCCTCGCCCTTATCGCGTCTGTTAAGGCAGGGCAGCTCGACGCAGCAGTGGTGGCTCAGCCCGAAAATGCGGGTTCTGCACGACTCACCTGGCATCCCTTACTCGAAGATCAGCTCTTCCTTATCGCTCCCCCTGACGAAGAAGAGACGTCGGCCACCCGCCTGTTCGCACAATATGAATGGATCTGCTACGACACGAACACCGTGGCTGGCCGACTTGCCGCACGCTATGTTGGAACACACTTTAAAGCCCGCCGTTCGACGATAGAATTCGATGAGAGGCGTGCGATCGTCTCGATGGTAAGCGTCGGCCTGGGAATTTCGGTCATGCAACTTGCCGAACCAAGCATTTTCGCGAGCTATCCAGTACGGGTTTTACCCCTCGCAAACTCTCCAGTCGTTTCGTATTCCGTAGTATGTCGAAAAGGTGATGGTGACAGTCGCGCGAACCAAGCCCTTTTATCTGTGCTACGAAACGCTGCTGAACAGATAGGAGATCGGTACCATTTTCGGGTTTCATGATGGCTCTCTTTCTCCCGTCCACTCGCAGCGTCTGCTTATTCACACGACGCCGCAGGCGAAGTGAAGAACAGCACGGCATCCGCCACTTCTGCCGGCTTACCGCAGCGCACCAGAGGGAGTGGGCGCAGGGCCTGCTTGCTGATGAGGTCGCGCGACAGGTGTCTGCTGACCGACGACTCATTCGCGATTTGTCTGAAGCCGGACCGGCACATGGCCGGCAGCACGGCGTGGCACAGCTCGATCGCGCCGAACAGGTTCACTTCGCATACCTGAGGGCGAACGGCACCAGGTCGCGGCGTGTACCGGTATTTCACTCCATGAAAAAGTGGTCGCACGGGCCACGGCCGGCCTTGTAAGCGCTAGCATCGAAGGCCGGGCGTCGTGCGCATGTCGCGCCGCGCCAGCCCTGGCCTTTCGCTGCGAAGGAGACATTGCATGAACGAAGACCTGACCATGGACGTGAAGTCGGCCGTGTCGGCGCAAGAATGGGAAACCCGCGTCGAACTGGCCGCCTGCTACCGGCTGATGCCGATATACGGCATGAGCGACCTGATCTACAACCACATCACGGCGCGCATTCCGGGCGAAGCCGACCGGCTGCTGATCAATCCGTACGGCTATCTGTATGAGGAGATCACGGCGTCCAGCCTGATCACCATCGACGTGGCGGGCAATGTGCTGCTCAACCCGCACCAGGACTACGGCGTGAACCCCGCGGGCTACGTCATCCACAGCGCCGTGCACGGCGCGCGCCACGATGCGCAGTGCGTGATCCATACCCACAGCCGCGCCGGCATGGCGGTGTCGGCGCTGAAATGCGGGCTGCTGCCGCTGACCCAGACGGCCATGCGCTTTGCCAGCATTGCCTATCACGACTTCGAGGGGCCGGCCATCGACCTGGACGAGCGCGAGCGCCTGCTGCGCGACCTGGGCAAGGGCGATGCGATGGTGCTGCGCAACCACGGCCTGCTGGTCACCGGGGCCGATATCCCACAGGCTTTCAACACGATCTATTGGCTGGAAATGGCTTGCCGCGCGCAGGTGGACGCCATGGCCTGCAATACCGAACTGAACATTCCGGACGCCGCGGTGGTGGCCAAGACCGAGCACCTGTACAAGCCCGAGGTCAGGCGGCCGCACGGCATCCTGGAATGGCCGGCGATGCTGCGCTTCCTGAACCGGCGCGATCCGTCGTACCGCACTTGAACTCGGAAAGCGACCAATATGAAAACCGCAGTATTGGAAGGCCGCATCACCGCCTCGGGCCCGCGATCGTTCAAATCGAACTGCCGCACAGCACCCGTATCGCAGGATCGGCCAGGTGTCTGGCACCCGCCAGGGTTCCAGACACCGTGCTATTGAGACAGCCTCTGCACACTTCGGTGCCTGGCACCTGCGGAGCCAGACACCTGGCACAGGGCACGTCAAGCACCTGCGGCGTTCACGCTATCCCGCGACGACGCCAAAGGAAGGTCACCAGCAAGCCGTCAATCCTGCCCCTCACCCGGCACGCAATACCGCTCTTCCCGGTAAGCCCAGCTGGGCCACAACGCGTGGGCCAGGGCTTCTTCGGCCAGCGTCGCGTTTGTGGCGGCGGGTTCGAAGGTTTCGGGCATGGCATAGCGGAACTGCACCGGCGCCTTGCCCGGCAGCAGCACCAGCAGATCGTCGCCCTTCAGGTAGCCGTAATGGTTTTCATACTGCATGATGGCGCGGTTGGGGGCGGCGCGGGTCAGGTCGTGGCCCACCATGGGGTGGGTGCACGCCACGCCGGCCAGCGACAGCAGGGTGGGCGGCAGGTCGATCTGGCTGATGATGCCGTCGTCGCGCCGCGGCTCGATGCTGCCGCCCAGGATGACCGCCGGAATGTGGAAATGGCGCACCGGCACCAGGGTGTCGCCGAACACGCGCGAATCGTGGTCGGCCACCACCAGGAACACGGTGTCGTCCCAATAGGGCGCCTGCCGCGCGCGCTCGAAGAACTGGCCCAGCGCCCAGTCGGCATAGCGCACTGTGTTCTCGACCGTGGCGGGGTTGCCGTCCACCACGATGCGCCCGGCCGGATATTCCCACGGCGAATGGTTCGATACGGTGAAGGCCAGGGTGAACGAGGGCCGGTCGCCGTCGGCGCGCAGGCGGGCGTCCAGCTGCGTGAACATGTCTTCGTCCGATGCGCCCCAGGTGCCCACGAAGGCCGGGTCAGTGAAATCCGGGCGGTCGACGATTTCGTCGAAGCCGTTGCCCAGGAAGAACGCCTTCATGTTGTCGAAGTGCGATTCGCCGCCATAGATGAAGCGCGAGTGGTAGCCGTGGCGGCCCAGCACGTCGGCCAGCGTGAAAAAGCCGCGCTGCGCGGCCGGCAGCTTCAGCACTGCCTGGGCGGGGGTGGGCAGGAAGCCCGCTGTCACGGCTTCCAGCCCGCGCACCGAGCGCGTGCCGGTGGCGTAGGCCCGCGTGAAGGCCCAGCCCTCGCGCGCCAGCGCATCCAGGTGCGGCGTCAGGTTGGCGCCGCCTAGTGCGGCGCTGTACTGGGCGCCCAGGCTTTCCTGCAGGATGATCACGATCTTGGCGGGGCGCTCGCGGGTGCGCGTGGGCGCCTGGCGATGCACGCTGGGGTGCGAGGGCACGGCCGGCGGGCGGGGCAGGCCGGCGCACGACAGCACCACTTCGTGCATGCGTTCTTCCGGCATGCGGCCGTAGACGGCGGCGGCCGATTTTTCGTACTTCATGCTGTAGACCGCGTACAGCACGTTGTACAGCGAGTTCAGCGCCAGGGTGTTCAGCATGCCGTCGTTGCTGTAGGCCACCGTGGACGGATTGATGGGGCGGTGCCCCAGGGTGCCGCGTATGGCCAGGATTACCGCGGCCAGGATGGCCAGGCTGCCCAGGGCCATTTGCCACCAGTCCCAGCGCGCGCCCGCCTCGGCGCTGCCGAATAGCGCATGGCCGATGGCTACCAACACCACCAGCGACACCAGCGCGCCGGCCAGTTCCAGTTTGTAGCCGCGCCACAGCATGCCCGAGACTTCGCGCGGATGCTTCAGGTATTCGACGAACAGCCGGTTGGGCCGGGTGTCGTATTCGATGATGAAGGCCGGGGTGGCCACTTCCATAAAACCCAGCAGCACCCAGCACACCTGCAGCCAGATGCCGGTGACCGCGGCGGCGCCCGGCAGGTGTCCCAGCCAGGGCGACAGCACGGCGGGCCAGGCGGCCAGCACGGCGATCTGGTTGGTGTCGATGCGCAGGCCGCCCAGCAGAATGGGCTTCAGGCCGCCCGCATTCTGCACGCGGCGCCATTGCCAGGCGGCCAGCGCCAGGCGGCTGGCAGTCAGCAGCACATAGGCCGCAATAATGAACAACAGGGTCGAATGTCGCATGGTATTCGGCCGCCTCCGGCGCCGGGCGCCAGGGGCGGCGCAGCAGGGTCAGGAACGGATGCCGGCCGGCAGGTGGGCGCGCACCAGGCTGCCCGCGATGGATTCGCGCATCGGGATTTCCGGCAGCGCGTCGCCCGGGCCGTACCAGCGCGCCTCGGCGATTTCGTCGGCCTGCAGGCGGATCTCGCCCCCGGCATATTCGGCGGTGAAGGCGATCATTAGCGAATGCGGAAATGGCCAGGACTGGCTGCCGAAGTACTGCAGCTTGTCGACCCGCAGGCCCACTTCTTCCATGACTTCGCGGTGGATGGCGTCTTCGATGCTTTCTCCGGCTTCGACAAAGCCCGCCAGGGCGGTATGGCGGGCCGTGGCGTAGGTGGCATGGCGCGCCAGCAGGATGCTGTCGCCCTTGCGCACCAGCACCATCATGGCCGGCGAAATGCGCGGGTAGGCCGACATGCCGCAGGATGGGCAGCGCATGCAGAATTCATGGCCCAGCGGCTGCATGGGCGTGGCGCACACCCCGCAATAGCGGTGGGTGCGGGCCCATTCGGCGATCTGGAAGGCCCGTCCGGCCAGCGCCGCGCGTTGGCCCAGGTCGGCCAGCAGGGCGCGCAGCTTGCGGAACGCATAGCCCGGCGGGGCTTCGGCGGTGGCGGGCACGTGCACCGTGCGGATGCGCGGGTCGTCCAGCCATACCTGCTGCAGGGTCTCGGGCTGCAGCCCCAGGGCGGCGCACGTGGCGGCGTCTGGCAGATCCAGTCCGGTCTCGTGCACCAGCAGTTCGTTGCCACGAAAAATGAAATTCAAGGGGCTTCCTCGCGCGGAGATACTTGCTGAAGGCGATTGTCGCAGCCAGTACTTTACTGCCACTTTTGGTCAGGGAAGCCAGATATTACTTGCCGGCGGGCTCCGCCAGCCGCGCCACCGCCACATCCAGCGGCCAGGCCAGCGCCTCGACCAGGTCGGCCACCGCTTCGGTGTCATCGAGCAGCACACGCGGCAGCGGCGCGCCGTCGGGCGCCACGTCGCTGGCGATGGCGCCGATGCTGGGGTCGTCGGGGTACAGCCAGGGTTTGCCGTTGGCCTGCCGGTGGACTTCGATCTTGATGTGGGCGTTGCGCTTGAAGCCTTCGACCAGGATGAAATCCACGGGGCTCATGGCGCCCAGCAGTTCGCCCAGTTCGGGCTCGGTGGCGCCGCGCAGCTCGTGCATCAGCGCCCAGCGCGCCGATGAGGCCACCAGCACTTCGGTGGCGCCCGATTCCCGGTGCCGGTGCGAATCTTTGCCCGGTGTGTCGATGTCGAACGCGTGGTGGGCGTGCTTCAGGGTCGACACGCTGTAGCCGCGCGCTTTCAGGCAGGGGATCAGTTTGGTCAGCAGCGAGGTCTTGCCCGCGCCGCTCCATCCGGCAAAGCCTATGATTCTTGTCATTCGGGGCTCGTAACAGGCGTTCAGACCAGGCCTTCGAAGGGCAGAACATCGACCAGTTGCCCGGCCGCGACGTCGCCCTGTTCGTGGTGCAGCACCATCAGGCCGTTGGCCTGGCTCATGCTGCGCAGGATGCCCGAGCCCTGCGACCCGGTAGTGCGGGCCTGCCAGCCGCCGTCGGGCGCCGGCGTCACGATGGCGCGCTGGTATTCGGTGCGGCCCGGCTTCTTGCGGATGGCGCGCGCGGCGGCGCAGCGCAGCAGCGGCAGCGGTTGCGGCGCGGCGCCTGCCATGGCCAGCAGGGCATCGCGCACCAGGGCGTAGAACGTGACCATCACGGCCACCGGGTTGCCCGGCAGGCCGAACAGGATGGCGTCGCCGTGTTCGGCATGGATGCGGCCGATGGCCATGGGCCGGCCCGGCCGCATGGCGATGCGCCAGAACAGCACGTCGCCCAGCTGCGCCATGACGGTCTTGGTGTGGTCGGCCTCGCCCACGCTGACCCCGCCCGAGGTGATGACCGCGTCGGCATTGGCGGCGGCCGTGGCGAAGGCCTCGGCCAGCGCCTGCGGGTCGTCGCGCACCACCCCCAGGTCGATGACATCGACACCCAGGCGCTGCAGCATGCAGTAAATGGTGTAGCGGTTGCTGTCGTACACGCAGCCTTCGTCGAGCGGCTCGCCGATGGAGCGCAGTTCGTTGCCGGTGGAAAAGAACGCCACGCGCAAGCGCCGCAGCACCGGGACTTCGGCGCGCCCCAGCGAGGCCAGCATGCCGATGTCGGCGGGCCGCAGTATCCGGCCGGCGGCCAGCGCGGCATCGCCCATGGCCAGGTCTTCGCCGGCCAGGCGCCGGTTGTCGCCGGCGCGCACGGCGCCGGCGGGAATGACGATGCGGTCGCCGTCCTGGCGCACGAATTCTTGCGGAATGACAGTGTCCAGCCCGGCGGGCATGACCGCGCCGGTCATGATGCGCACGCATTGGCCCGCGCCCGCCTGGCCGCTGAACGGCGTGCCGGCCAGCCCGCTGCCGGCAACTTGCAGCACCGTATCGGCGTCTTCGGCCAGGTCGCGGCCGGAGAAGGCGTAGCCGTCCATGGCGGAATTGTCGTGCGCGGGCACATTCAGGTGCGAGACCACGTCGCTGGCCAGCACGCGGCCCAGGGCCGAGCGCAGGGGCAGCATTTCGGCGGCGCGCACGCGCGGCACGAGCTGGTCGATGAAGGCGCGGGCCTGGGCCACCGGCAGGGCGGCCGGGTCGTAGCCGCTGATGCACGAGGCGATGGAAGCGAGGCTGGGAGGCAGGGGGCGGGTCATGGGAGCTGTTGCAGTTCGGCCAGCGTATTGGCGCCGGCGAAGGCCGGCGCATCGTCGAAGCACACCTCGATGCAGCGGTGCATGGCCGTCCAGGCGTCGATCTTGCGCTGCCCGCTTTGCAGGAAGGCCAGCAGGCTGGGCAGCAGCGAGGTTTTCATCAGGCAGAACACCGGCTGGGTGCGCAGCTGGCCGTTCTGCAGCGTGGCGGCCATGGCGATGTCGGCGTTTTGCCGGGCCAGTTCGCCGGCCAGGCGCTCGACCAGGTCGAGCGGAAAGCGCGGGCTGTCGCAGGGCACCGTGGCCAGGTAGCGGGTTTCGCAGCGTTCCAGGCCCGCCGCCAGCCCGGCCAGGGGGCCGGCGAAATCGGGCAGGTTGTCGGGCCATACCGGCACGCCCATGGCTTCGTAGGCGCCCAGGTTGCGGTTGGCGTTGATCATGGCCTGGCCCACCTGCGGCGACAGCCGCAGCAAGGCATGCATGGCCATGGGGATGCCTTGGTAGTTCTGCAGGCCCTTGTCGACGCCGCCCATGCGGCTGCCGCGCCCGCCCGCGAGAATCAGGCCCGTGATGTCGGTTTTGTCGATCATGGGATGCGATGGGAAAGCCGCGCGTTAAACAGCGTGGTATGGCGGCCAGTATAGATCAGCCCGGCGGCCGTTCCGCCGGGGCATGGCGGACCTTGTGCGGCAGCGCAAAGCGCTCTGCTAAGATGGATCGGGCGGCCGCCGCGGCGGCCATTTTTCCTTTTCCGACTTCCACGCACAAGACCCCATGGTCGCTTCCGAACCCTTGCTGCAGGCCCTGCAGGCCGTCATCGATCCCAACACGGGCAAGCCCCTGGCCGGCCCCAAGGCGGTCAAGAATCTCCAGATCGATGGCGGCGATGTCGCTTTCGACGTCGAACTCGGCTATCCCGCCAAAAGCCAGATCCCGGCCTTGCGCATCGCCCTGATCGCCGCCGCCCGCGGCGTGCCCGGCGTGGGCAATGTCTCGGTCAACCTGCGCTCGGTCATCGTGCCGCACTCGGCGCAGCGCGGCGTGGCCCTGCTGCCCAATATCAAGAATGTAATCGCCGTGGCTTCGGGCAAGGGCGGGGTGGGCAAGAGCACCACCGCCGTCAACCTGGCGCTGGCGCTGGCCGCCGAAGGCGCGCGGGTGGGCCTGCTCGATGCCGACATCTACGGCCCCAGCCAGTCGCTCATGATGGGCATCGACGCGCGCCCGCAGAGCGAAGACGGCAACACTATGGAGCCGCTCGAAAACTACGGTGTGCAGGTCATGTCCATCGGCTTCCTGGTCGACCCCGACGAAGCCATGATCTGGCGCGGCCCCATGGCGGTGCAGGCGCTCGAACAGCTGCTGCGCCAGACCAACTGGAAAGACCTCGATTACCTGGTGGTCGACATGCCGCCCGGCACGGGCGACATCCACCTGTCGCTCAGCCAGAAGGTGCCCGTTACCGGCGCGGTCATCGTCACCACCCCCCAGGACATCGCCTTGCTGGATGCGCGAAAGGGGGTCAAAATGTTCGAAAAGGTCGGGGTACCGATCCTGGGCGTGGTCGAAAACATGGCGGTGCATGTGTGTAGCCAGTGCGGCCACGCCGAACACATATTCGGCGCGGGCGGAGGCGAGAAAATGGCGGCGGACTACAACCTGGCCTATCTGGGCGCGCTGCCGCTCGACATCAACATCCGCCTGCAGGCCGACAGCGGCCAGCCCTCGGTGGTGGCCGACCCCGACGGCGAGGTCGCCGGCCTGTACAAGGCCGTGGCCCGCCAGGTGGCGGTGTCGGTGGCGGCCATGGCCCGCGACCATTCCGCCAAGCTGTCCGCCATTTCCATCAGCCGGGCCACCTAGCCGGGCATCCTGCCATGAGCGAATCCCTGCCCATCAGCCTGGACGTTGCCGTGGTGATGCGCAAAGAGCGCATCACCGGGCCGATGCGGCGCTGGCAAGAATGGCGCTGGGTGCTCGACGACGTCGTCACCAACGAGGCCGCGTTCGGCACGGCCGAGCGCCTGCTCTATAAAGACGATTCGCAAGAACGCTGGCTGCATCCGGGCTACACCGTGCGGCTGTTCAAAGACGACGCCGAAGGCTACGTGCTCAATGCCACCACGCCGGCGCCGTGCTGGTTCGTGCTGTGGCGCATGCACGACCCTGACGACGGCGGCGAGCCGCGCGCCCGGCCCGCCATCGTCACGCTCAGCTATCACGACGCCGGCCGCTGGCTCGATGCCCAGGAAACCGTCGAGCAGGTGCCGGCGCCGCCCGTGATTATCGATTGGCTGAATGCCTTCATTGCCGCGCACTACGTGCCCGAGCCGAAGCGCCGCAAGCGCCCGGCCAGCTTCCAGTCGCTGCAAGACCGCTTTGGCAATCCGGCATCGGTGTCCACCCTGAAGAAATTCGGTGGCGAAGGGTCGTCATGACAGCCCCCGAGCACGACGACGGCTTCCTGCGCCGCTGGTCGCGCCGCAAGGGGCAGGCCCGCGCCGGGCAGGCGCCCGACGACGCGCCGGGGCCCGATACCCCGGCGGCCGCGCCCGTCGATGCCGGGGCCGCCGCGGCGCCCGGCCAGGCGCCGGACGAACCGCCGCCCCTGACGCTAGACGACGTGCGGGCGCTGACCCCGGAATCCGATTTCGCGCCTTTCGTGGCGCGGCAGGTGGCGCCCGATGTAAAGAACGCCGCCCTGAAAAAGCTGTTTTCCGATCCGCACTACAACGTGATGGACGGGCTGGACACCTACATCGACGACTACTCGCGCATGGAAGCGCTGCCGGCGCCGATGCTGCGCCGCCTGGCCAGCGCGCAGGCGCTGGCCATGTTCGAATCCGCCGACGATGCGCCGGAAGGCCAGGCCGCCGCGTCACCGCAAGCGCCGTCCGATCCGTCTGCGCCTGTGGCCACGCCCCGGGCGGCGGACGCGCCAGTTTCCGATTCTGCCGCCGATACCGAATCCGGCCGCGAATCCGATCCCGCGGCGCCGGACCCGGCCGCGCCGCGCCGGCACGGCTAGGTTTTCCCTTTTTATGCGACCGCACCCATGACCACGCTGATCTGCGACTGCAACCGCACCATGCCGCTGGCGCCCGACGAACTGGGCCGCGCGCTGGGCGAGCCGCTGGCGCCGCATTCCCTGCTGTGCCGCAGCCAGGCGGGCGACTTCCAGCAGGCCATCCGCGGCGCCGGGCCGGTGGTGGTGGCCTGTACGCAAGAACAGCGCCTGTTCGGCGAACTGGGCCGCGCCACCGAAGGCGCCGTGGCGCCGGTGCGCTTCGTCAATATCCGCGAAACCGGCGGCTGGAGCCGCGACGCCGCCCAGGCCATGCCCAAGCTGGCCGCCCTGCTGGCGGCGGCGCACCTGCCCGACCCCGACCCGGTCGCCACGGTTACGTACCGCAGCGCGGGCCGCCTGCTGATCATCGGCCCGCTCGACCGCGCCGAGCAGGCCGCCGCCTTGCTCGACGATGTGCTACAGGTAACGCTGTTCGTACAGGGCGAAGGCCGCGACGGCGGCGCCCAGGCGCGCCGCCATCCGGTACTGGCCGGCCGGCTGGAGCGCCTGCGGGGGCGGCTGGGCGCGTTCGAGCTGGCCTGGTCGCAAGACAACCCCATCGACCTCGACCTGTGCACCCGCTGCAATGCCTGCCTGGCCGCCTGCCCCGAAGGGGCCATCGGCTTCGACTATCAGGTCGACCTGCAGCGATGTACTTCGCACCGCGACTGCGTGGCGTCCTGTACGGTGGCGGGCGCCATCGATTTCCAGCGCCCGCCCCGCCAGTTCACCGAACAGTACGACCTGGTGCTCGACCTGGGCGCCACCCCGCAGATCCGACGCCATGAACCGCCGCAGGGCTATTTCACCTGGGACGGCCGCGACCCCGGCACCCTGCTCAGGCTGCGCGACATGGTGGGTGAATTCGAAAAGCCCCGGTTCTTCGATTACAAGCAGTCGCTGTGCGCGCACAGCCGCAACGAAACCATCGGCTGCAATGCCTGTGTCGATGTCTGTTCGGCCGAGGCCATCCGCAGCGACACGCATCGCCAGCAGATCGTGGTCGATCCGCATTTGTGCGCCGGGTGCGGCGCCTGCACCACCGTGTGCCCGTCCGGCGCCATCGCCTACACCTATCCGCGCAACCCCGACCAGGGCCATAAGCTGCGCACGCTGTTGTCCACCTATGCCCAGGCCGGCGGGCGCGACGCGGTACTGCTGCTGCACAGCCAGCAGGGCGGCCAGCGCCTGGTGGAAACGCTGGGCCGCGCCGCGCAGCTCAAGCTGGCGCACGGCGTGCCCGCCAACGTGATTCCGGTGGCTTTGTGGCATGTGGCCAGCCTGGGCGCCGACCTGTGGCTGTCGTGCGTGGCGTTCGGCGCCGCACAGGTGGCCGTGCTGGTTACCGGCGAAGAGGCGCCGCAGTACCTGGACGCGCTGGCCACCCAGATGGAAACCGCGCAAGCCATTCTGAACGGACTGGGCTACGCCGGCACGCATCTGCACATCCTGCGCGCCGATAGCGCCGATGCCCTGGATGCTGACCTGCAGAACATCGCGGCGCAGTCGCCAGGCGTGCCGGCCCGGCCGGCGCGCTTCGCGGCGGCGCCCGAAAAGCGCGCCACCCTGGCCCTGGCTCTGGACCACTTGACGGCCCAGGCGCCCGGGCCGCTGCCGCCGGCCATTGCCTTGCCGGCCGGCGCGCCCGGAGCCGGCGCGCCGTTTGGCGCGGTGGCGGTCGATACCCAGGCCTGTACGCTGTGCATGAGCTGCGTCAGCGCCTGCCCGGCGCAGGCGCTGCAAGACAACCCGCAGCTTCCGCAACTGCGTTTCATCGAAAAAAATTGCGTGCAATGCGGGTTGTGCGAAAAAACCTGCCCCGAAGACGCCATTCAGCTGGTGCCGCGCCTGCTGCTTTCCGAACGCCGCAAAGAGGCCGTGGTGCTCAATGAAACCCAGCCTTTCCATTGCGTGCGCTGCGGCAAGGCCTTCGGCACCCAGAAGGGCATCGACGCCATGCTGCAGCGGCTGGGCGGCCACGCCATGTTCCAGGGGGCGGCGCTCGAACGCCTGAAAATGTGCGGCGACTGCCGCGTCATCGACCTGTATTCCTCGCCCGACGAAACCCGCATTACCGACCTATGAACGCTACCGCTTCGCCTGCTGCCATGACCCCCGCCGGCCTCGACGAGGACGCCGCGCGCGCCGAGATCTACGGCTTGCTGGCGCACTTGTTCTACGCGCCGCCGTCCGACGAATTGCTGGCGCAACTGCGCCAGGCGTCAGCCGCCGCGCCCGGCAGCCTGCTGGAAGCGTCCTGGAACGCGCTGGCCGCCGGCGCGCGCGAACTGTCTACCGCGGCGGTGGCGGCCGAGTACGACGCCCTGTTCGGCGGGGTGGGCAAGCCCGAGGTCTACCTATTCGGCTCGCACTACCTGGCGGGCTTCCTGAACGAAAAGCCGCTGGTGCGGCTGCGCGACGACCTGTCCGCCCTGGGCCTGGCGCGCGATCCGGCCATGCCCGAAACTGAAGACCACATCGCTTGTCTGTGCGAGGTGATGCGGTTGCTGATTACCGGCTCCGACGCCGGGGAGGCCAGCCTGGCGCGGCAGAGCACGTTCTTCGCCGCGCATCTCCAGCCCTGGGCCGGCGATTTGTGCGATGCGGTCGCGGCCCAGCCAGCGGCGCGGTTCTACGTTCACGCGGCCGGTTTCACCCGCGACTTCTTCCAGATCGAGGCGCAGGGCTTCGACATGCTGGCCTAGCCGCCATTCACCCTGCTGTCCGCGGGGACATTGCTCCCGGCGAAGTGTAGGGGTACAGTATGCAAAGCATTTCATATCTGGTTGCCCCGGAGGAGACGGACATGTCCAAGACCCATCCCCGACTTTCACGCCGGGTATTCCTGGCAGGCGCGGCCACCGCGGGCGCCGCGGCGGCCGGCGCGGCCGCCTTGCCGGGGGCCACGGCGCAGCCGCAATCCGCCGCCGTGCCGCCTTCCGCGCCCGAGCGGGGCGGCGGCTATCGCCTCAGCGAACACGTCAAGCGGTACTACAAGACCACTCTCGTCTGACGGAGCCCGGCATGCTGTTAACCAAAAAATCCGATGCCGCGCGCGATGCCGCGGCCGAGTCGAGTTTCGTGCAAAGCCTGCGCCGCGGCATGTCGCAGGCCCTGCCCACCATGGACCGCCGCGCCTTCCTGCGCCGTTCCGGCATCGGCGTGGGGGCCGGCCTGGCGGCCGCGCCGCTGGCGCTGGTCAGGCAGGCCCAGGCCGCCGAGCAACGCCAGACGCTCGTCGGCAAGACCAAAACCACCACTCACCGCACGGTCTGTACGCACTGTTCGGTGGGCTGCGCCATCGACGCCGTGGTCGAGAACGGCGTCTGGGTGCGCCAGGAACCGGTGTTCGACTCGCCCATCAACCTGGGGTCGCACTGCGCCAAGGGCGCCGCGGTGCGCGAACACGGCCACGGCGAACATCGCCTGCGCTACCCCATGAAGCTGGTCGACGGCAAATACCAGCGCATCAGCTGGGACACCGCCCTGAACGAGATCAGCGCCCACCTGATGCAGCTGCGCAAGGAAACCGGGCCCGATTCCGTCTACTGGATCGGCTCGTCCAAGCACAGCAATGAACAGTCTTACCTGATGCGCAAGTTCGTCAGCTACTGGGGCAGCAACAACTGCGACCACCAGGCGCGCATCTGCCATTCCACCACGGTGGCCGGCGTGGCCAACACGTGGGGCTACGGCGCCATGACCAACTCGTACAACGACATGCAGAATGCCAAGGTCGCGTTGTACATCGGGTCGAACGCTGCCGAGGCCCACCCGGTTTCGATGCTGCACATGCTGCATGCCAAGGAAACCGGCTGCAAGGTGATCGTGGTCGATCCGCGCTTTACCCGCACCGCCGCCAAGGCCGACCAGCACGTCCGCATCCGTTCCGGCACCGATATTCCGTTCCTGTTCGGCTTGCTGTACCACATTTTCAAGAACGGCTGGGAAGATCAGGCCTTCATCGACGCGCGCGTCTACGGCATGGACAAGGTCAAGGCCGACGTGCTGGCCAAATGGACGCCCGACAAGGTGCATGACGCCTGCGGCGTCGACGAGGCCACCATGTACGGCGTGGCCAAGACCATGCATGAAAACCGCCCCGGCACGCTGGTGTGGTGCATGGGCCAGACGCAGCATTCTATCGGCAACGCCATGGTGCGCGCCTCGTGCATCGTGCAGCTGGCGCTGGGCAATATCGGTGTTTCCGGCGGCGGCGCCAACATCTTCCGCGGCCACGACAACGTGCAGGGCGCCACCGACATCGGCCCCAACCCCGATTCGCTGCCGGGTTATTACGGCCTGGCCGAAGGCTCGTGGAAGCACTTTGCCAAGGCGTGGGGCGTCGACTACGAATGGATCAAGAGCCGCTACGCCTCGCCCGAGCTCATGAGCAAGCCCGGCATCACCGTGTCGCGCTGGATCGACGGCGTGCTCGAAGACCCCGACGTCATCGACCAGCCCACCAACCTGCGGGCCGTCATCTATTGGGGCCATGCGCCCAACTCGCAGACGCGCGGCCTGGAAATGAAGCGCGCCATGGACAAGCTCGACCTGCTGGTAGTGGTCGACCCCTATCCGTCGGCCACGGCGGCCATGGCCGCCATGCCCGGCAAGGCCGAAGACCTGAACCCCAAGCGGGCGGTCTACCTGCTGCCGGCGGCCACGCAGTTCGAGACCAGCGGGTCCTGTACGGCGTCGAACCGCTCGCTGCAGTGGCGCGACAAGGTCATCGACCCGCTGTGGGAAAGCCGCAGCGACCACATGATCATGTACCAGCTGGCCGACAAGCTGGGCTTCGGCAAAGAGTTCGTCAAGAACTACAAGCTGCAGAAGGTCAAGGGCATGGACGAGCCCGTCATCGAAGACGTGCTGCGTGAAATCAACGGCTGCTGCTGGACCATCGGCTACACCGGGCAAAGCCCCGAGCGCCTGAAAGCCCACATGCGCAACATGCATGTGTTCGACATCAAGACCCTGCGCGCCAAGGGCGGCAAAGACGCCGAAACCGGCTACGACCTTACCGGCGACTACTTCGGCCTGCCGTGGCCCTGCTGGGGCACGCCCGAACTCAAGCACCCGGGCACGGCCAACCTGTACGACACCAGCCTGCACGTGATGGACGGCGGCGGGAACTTCCGCGCCAATTTCGGCGTCGAGCGCGACGGCGTGAACCTGCTGGCCGAAGACGGCTCGCATTCCAAGGGGGCCGCCCTGACCACCGGCTACCCTGAGTTCGACCACATACTGCTCAAGAAGCTGGGCTGGTGGAACGAACTGACCGATGCCGAAAAGGCCGCGGCCGACGGCAAGAACTGGAAAACCGATTCCTCGGGCGGCATCATCCGGGTGGTCATGCAGAACCACGGCTGCTACCCGTTCGGCAACGCCAAGGCGCGCGCGCTGGTGTGGAACTTCCCGGATCCCATTCCCCAGCATCGCGAGCCCATCTACGGCACCCGCCCCGACCTGGTCGCCAAGTACCCCTCGCACGACGACCTGAAGAATTTCTGGCGCCTGCCCACGCTGTACAAGTCGCTGCAGCAAAAGAACGTGGCCGACAAACTGTACGAGAAATTCCCCATCATTCTCACCTCGGGGCGCCTGGTCGAATACGAGGGCGGCGGCGACGAAACCCGCTCGAACCCCTGGCTGGCCGAGCTGCAGCAAGAGTGCTTCGTCGAGATCAACCCCAAGGCGGCCGCCGATCGCGGCATCCGCAACGGCGACCGGGTATGGGTGTCCACGCCCACCGGCGCGCGCCTGAACGTGCAGGCGCTGGTCACCGAGCGGGTGGGGCCTGACACGGCTTTCATTCCGTTTCACTTCGCGGGACGCTGGCAGGGGGCCGATCTGCTGTCCAGCTACCCGGAAGGCGCGGCGCCCATCGTGCGCGGCGAGGCGGTCAATACCGGCACGACGTACGGCTACGACTCCGTCACGATGATGCAGGAAACCAAAACCACGATCTGCAACATCGCGAAGGCCTAGGAGAGCGCTATGGCAAGAATGAAATTCGTCTGTGATGCAGAGCGTTGTATCGAGTGCAACAGCTGTGTCACCGCCTGCAAGAACGAGCACGAAATTCCTTGGGGCGTGAACCGCCGCCGCGTGGTTACGCTGAACGACGGCGTGCCGGGCGAAAAGTCCATTTCGGTGGCCTGCATGCATTGCAGCGACGCGCCCTGCATGGCGGTGTGCCCGGTGAACTGCTTCTACCGCACCGATGAAGGCGTGGTGCTGCACAACAAAGACACCTGCATCGGCTGCGGGTATTGCTCGTACGCCTGTCCGTTCGGCGCGCCGCAGTTTCCCTCGCAGGGCACCTTCGGCGTGCGCGGCAAGATGGATAAATGCACCTTCTGCGCCGGCGGCCCCGAAGAGCACGGCAGCGAGGCCGAATTCGAAAAGTACGGCCGCAACCGCCTGGCCGAGGGCAAGCTGCCCGCCTGTGCCGAAATGTGCTCGACCAAGGCGCTGCTGGCCGGCGACGGCGACGTGGTGGCCGACATCTTCCGCACGCGGGTGGTGCAGCGCGGCAAGGGCGCCGAAGTCTGGGGCTGGGGCACGGCCTACGGCTCGCAGCAGGCCGGGCAGCCGCCGCAGAAGCCGGCCGGCGCAAAGGAACCATCATGATCGCGCGCATCGGCTTCGTGGCGGCGGTGGTGCTGGCCCTGGCGGGGTGTTCCGAGCCTTCGCAAGAACTGCATTCGGGCCGCAACACCGGCACGCCCGCCTATATGGGCACGGGCAGCAATTTCGTCGCGCCTGGCTGGACGCCGGGCGACCGGGCCAGCTGGGTGCGCCAGCTTACCGTGCGCACCCAGCACGGCCAGAACGACTACACCAGAATGTAGACCGGAGGCAGCCATGGTACGGTCATTCTTCGCGGCACTCCTGGCGGGCGCCTTGCTGTCGGCGCCGGCGGCGGCGCAGAATACCGCGCCGGCCGACGGCGGCCTGGGCGGCATCAAAAGCGCCAATATCTTCGAAGTCAGGCCGGATGCCAATGAACTGCCCGGCTATGCCGAGCAGACCAATGCGCAGCGCGCCAAGGTCCAGCCCGGCAACAACGCGCCGATGTGGCGCCAGGTCAATTCCGGCCAGCCGGGCTTTACCAGCCTGCCGGCCAGCCAGGCGCCCGAGGCCGGCGTGCTGATCCAGCGCTTCGTGCAGTACCCCGGGTCCGCGTACACCACCGCCGGTGAAGCCTGGCGCCAGGTGCGCAACCACTGGCTGGTGCCGTACGGGGGCGGGCTGCTGCTGATCGTGCTGGTGGCCATCCTGCTGTTCTATCTGGCCAAGGGGCCCATCAAGGTGCACGGCGGCGAAACCGGCCGCAAGATCGAGCGCTTTACCTATTTCGAGCGCGCGGCCCATTGGGTCAATGCCACGGCCTTCGTCATCCTGGCCCTGTCGGGCATCGTGATGGCCTTCGGCAAGTTCTTCCTGCTGCCCCTGGTGGGCGGCGCCGTCTTCGGCTGGCTGACCTGGGTGCTCAAGACCACCCACAACTTCGTGGGCCCGGTCTTCGCGGTGTCGCTGCTGGTGGTGCTGGCCACTTTCGCCAAAGACAATCTGTTCAAGCGTTATGACCTGACCTGGCTGCGCAAGGGCGGCGGGCTGCTGCGCGCCACCCATGTGCCGTCGGGCCGCTTCAATGCCGGCGAAAAAGTCATGTTCTGGGTCGGCATGCTGCTGCTGGGCCTGCTGGCCGTCGGGTCGGGGCTGTTTCTCGACCGGGTGGTGCCGGGCGCCATGGTGTACACGCGCGGCAACATGCAGATCGCCCACATGGTCCACGCCGTGTCGGTCATACTGATGATGTGCATGCTGATGGGCCACATCTACCTGGGCACCATCGGCATGAAGGGCGCCTACAAGGCCATGAAAACCGGTTATGTCGACGAGGCCTGGGCGCGCGAGCACCACGACGCCTGGTACGGCGACATCCAGTCGGGCAAGGTCCCGGCCCAGCGCACGGCCGACAAGGCCGCCAAGCGGCGCCGCGCCCGTCCGGCCGGCGCCTGACCCGCAAAGGAGCACGCCATGAGACTGCTTGCCGCGCTGCCGTTGGCCCTGGCGGCCGCCGCCGCCCACGCGACCCTGCCCGCGCCCAGCCCCGAGGCCCAGGCCAAGGCCGCCGAAGCCAAGGCCAAGGCGGCCTGGAGCACCAAGGTCGCTGCCTACAGGCTGTGCCGGGTGCAGGATGCAGTGGCCGAGCGGTTTTTTGCAAGCGCCCGGGCGGCGGGCAAGAATCCCGCGCCAGCTGTGCCCACCCCCGCCTGTGAAGACCCCGGCCCGTTCGCTTATGCGCCGGCCGCGGCGCAGCCGCGCGAGGGCTCGGGCGCGCATTCGCCCGCCGACACCGGTGGCCAGGCGCCCAGTTCGCCGCAGCCCGAAGCCGCCGGCAAGCCCGCCAAGTGACCGCCTCCAGCCTTTCCCTGCCGCAGCTGACCCAGGCGCGCGCCCCGCTGACGCGGGAAGTCTCCGTGGTCAACGAGCACGGCGCGTCTGAAACCGTCTCCATTCCCGCTGAGCGGCCCCTGACCATCTACGTCGACCGGCGCGAGCTGGTCACCCTGATGACGCTGGGCGCCATGCCCGAACTGCTGGTGCTGGGCTACCTGCGCAACCAGCGCCTGATCCGCGACGTGAGCGACGTGCTGTCGATCATGGTCGACTGGGAAGTCAATGCCGCCTCGGTGGTCACCCGCGACGGCATTGCCGATATCGAATCCCGCACGGCCCAGCGCGTGGTTACCACCGGATGCGGGCAGGGCAGTGTGTTCGGCGGACTGATGGAAGAGCTGGACTACATCCGCCTGGCCCCGCAGGCCCGCGTGACGCAGGGGCAGCTGTACGGCCTGCTCAACGCCATCCGGGTGCAGGAAACCACCTACAAGTCGGCGGGTTCGGTGCACGGCTGCGCGCTGTTCCGCGGCGAAACCATGCTGATGTTTGTGGAAGATGTCGGCCGCCACAACGCCATCGATACGCTGGCGGGCTGGATGTGGCTGCAGCCGCCGGCCGAGCAGGGCGGCGCGGACAAGATCTTCTACACCACCGGCCGCCTGACCAGCGAAATGATCATGAAGTCGGCCCAGATGGGCGTGCCCATCGTGGTGTCGCGCAGCGGCATGACCCAGATGGGCTACGAAATTGCCCGGGGCCTGGGGCTGTGCGCCATCGGCCGCGCGGTGAACCGGCATTTCGTGTGCTACACCGCGCCCGAGCGGCTGGTGCCCCAGCCCGAACTGGCGGCCGCGCGCGCCGCCGCGCCCTAGCTAGCGGGCCTGGCGCGGCGGTTTCCGTGTGGGAAAGCTCCACCACGGCAGCACCCGCCGCATCGACAGCACCTGGCCGCTTTGCGCCGGTGCGTAGCCCGGCATGCGCGACAGCGCCGCCTGCCACGGCGCGCTGCGCAGAATCGCCAGCAAGGCCTGGGTAGAAGGGTGGTCCAGCGTCGACTTCAGGCACACCAGAAAGTAGTTTTCCTGCACTAGCGGCACGAAATCCAGGCCGTGCTGATGCGCCGCCGGTTCGATGCCCAGCCCCGCGTCGGCGCTGCCGGCGGCAATGGCATGGGCCACGGCGGCGTGCGACGGTTCGGTGCGCGCATAGCCGGCAATGGCGGCGGCGGGCAGGCCGGCCTGTTCGAGCAGTTCGTCGAACAGCACGCGCGTGCCGGTGCCCAGCGCCCGGTTCACGTAGCGCACGCCGGGCCGGCGCAGGTCTGGCAGCGCGCCCAGGCGCAGCGGGTTGCCGCGCGCCACGATCAGGCCCTGGCTGCGCTGCGCGAAACCGATGATCTTGTGCAGCCCGGGCTTGAGCAGCGGCTTGTAGATGCGTTCGGTCAGCGAGCCGGGCACCGGGTCCTGCCGGGTATGGAAGCCGGCGATCACGCAGCGGCCTTCGTTCAGGCCGCGGATCGCGTCCACGCTGCCGGTATAGCGGATGTCCAGGTACAGCTTGGCGCTGGCCACCGCGTGCTCGCGCAGCGCGCCCAGCGCGTCGTCATGGCTGGCATACAGCGGCACCACATGCGCGGCATCGTCGAACGCCATGGCAAAGGCGCGTTCGAGATCGGCGCGCAGGGCATTGATCTGCGGCCCCAGCCTGGCCTGGGCCTGGCGTTCGGCCCACAGCAGCTTTTCGCCGAACTCGTTCAGGCGCGCCGGCTGGCCCTTGTCCCACACGATAAGGGTGCGGCCCAGGGTTTGTTCCCAGCGCTTGAGCTCGCCCCACACATGGCGGTACGACAGGCCCAGCGACTTGGCGGCGGCCGAGATCGAGCCCTGTTGCCGCACGGCGAACAGCAGGTCCATCAGCGCATTGCCGATGGTGGCCTGGGCGGCGTCGGCGCCGCCCAGCTGGTAGGAAAGGTCGATACGATGCACGTTCGCGAGTATGCACCAAATGCTGGTGGCCGGGCGGATGCGCCAACCTATGAAATTTTGTTCATATGGTTCGCATAATAGCGCTGGGCTACCCTCTGTGCAGGTCTCGCATGTGCCAACAATGAATACTCTGTCCGAAAGCGTGCTGACTGCATTGCAGTTGATCGCCGGGGCCGATCCGGTGCTGCTGTCCATCGTGGCCCGGTCGCTGGCGGTCAGCGCCTGCGCCTGCCTGCTGGCCTGCAGCGTGGGCATGGTGGCCGGTTCCTGGCTGGCAGTGGCGCGCTTCCGCGGCCGCGGCATCGTGCTGACCCTGCTGAACACCTCGCTGGCCCTGCCTTCCGTGGTGGTGGGCCTGGTGGTCTACTTGCTGTTGTCGCATTCCGGCCCGCTGGGCTTCCTGGGCTGGCTGTTCTCGTTCCAGGCCATGGTGCTGGCCCAGGCGCTGCTGGTCTGCCCGGTGGTGACGGCGCTGGTGCGCCAGACCGTCGAAGACGCCGAGCGCCATCACGGCGAGCAGCTGCGTTCGCTGCGCGCGCGCACGCTGGTGCGCAGCCTGCTGCTGGTCTGGGACGAACGCTTTACCTTGCTGACCATCGTCATCACCGGATTCGGCCGCGCCATTTCCGAAGTGGGGGCTGTGATGGTGGTGGGCGGCAACATCGAAGGCTACACGCGCGTCATGACCACGGCCATCGCCCTGGAAACCAGCAAGGGCGACCTGCCGCTGGCCCTGGCGCTGGGCCTGTTGCTGCTGTTGGTGGTGCTGCTGCTGAACGTGCTGGCCGCCCTGGTGCGGCGCTGGCGCGAGCGGCGCGATGCCGGATTGCCGGGCCTGTTCGACCATGCCGGGGCGCTGCCATGAAGCGCCCCGATAGCGAAACCGGGCCGGACGCCGGCGCCGCCGAGCGCCGCGCGGCGCACAGCGCGGCCGCGCCGCTGTTCGAGCTGAGCGATGTCGATGTCGACTACGGCGCTGTGCGGGCTCTGAGCGGCGTGTCGCTGGCCATCCGCCCCGGCGAATGCGTGGCGCTGGTGGGCGCCAACGGCAGCGGCAAGAGCACCCTGTTGCGGCTGCTGCACTGCCTGATCCAGCCCACGCGCGGCCAGGCGCACTGCGTGGCGCGCCGACGCCAGGCGATGCTGTTCCAGCAGCCGTACATGCTGCGCACCTCGGCGCTGAACAACGTGTCGCTGGGCTTGTGGCTGCGCGGCATGCGCTGGCGCGCGGCCCGCACACGGGCCGGCCTGGCGCTGCGGCAGGCCGGCATGGCGGACCTGGCCGCGCGCAATGCCAAGACCCTGTCCGGCGGCCAGCAGCAGCGGCTGGCCATGGTGCGCGCCTGGGCGCTGGCACCCGAGGTGCTGCTGCTGGACGAACCCACTGCCAGCCTGGATCCGCACGCCAAGCGCGAGGTCGAGCAGATGATGTCCGACTTCACCCAGGCCGGCGCCGGCGGCGCGCCCGCCATGATATTCAGCAGCCACAATCTGGGGCAGGTAAAGCGGCTGGCGCGGCGCGTGGTCTATCTAGAGCGCGGCAGCATCGTGGCCGACCTGCCGGTAGACGATTTTTTCTACGGTCCGCTGCCCGAAGCAGCCAGCCTGTTTGTTAAAGGAGAACGCATACCATGAAACTGTCCATATTATTGCGGCGCGGCGCCGCACCGGCTCTGCTGGCGGCCGCGGCCTTGGCCGCCCCGGCGGCGGGCGCCGAGACCATCGTCATGGCATCCACCACGTCCACCGAGCAGTCGGGCCTGTTCTCGCACCTGCTGCCCGCTTTCAAGAAAGCCACCGGCATCGACATCAAGGTCGTGGCGCAGGGCACCGGGCAGGCGCTGGACATGGCCCGCCGCGGCGATGCCGACGTGCTGTTCGTGCACGACCAAGTGGCCGAAGAGAAATTCGTGGCCGAGGGCTATGCCACCAAGCGCTACCCGGTCATGTACAACGACTTCGTGCTGATCGGGCCGGCCGCCGACCCGGCCGGCGTCAAGGGCAATGACATCGTGCAGGCCCTGGGCAAGCTGGCCAAGGCCGACGCGCCGTTCGTGTCGCGCGGCGATAAAAGCGGCACGCACGCGGCCGAGCTGCGCTTCTGGAAGGCCGCCGGCCTGGACGACCACGGCAAGGGCTACAAGGCCTGTGGCTGCGGCATGGGGCCGGCGCTGAACATGGCCTCGTCGATGAACGCCTATGTGCTGTCCGACCGGGGCACGTGGCTCAGCTTCAAGAACCCCGGTGACCTGAAGGTGCTGGTGGAAGGCGACAAGCGCCTGTTCAACCAGTATGGCGTAATGGTGGTGAACCCGGCCAAGTTTCCGCATGTGAAGGCCAAGCCGGCGCAGCAGTTCGTCGATTGGGTGACATCGAAGGCGGGCCAGGACACCATTGCCAGCTACAAGGTGAACGGCCAGCAGCTGTTCTTTCCGAATGCCAACTCGCAGTAGCCAGCGCGGCCCCGCGGCGCGCCCGCGGGGCCGCTACCAGTGCAGGTAGAACATGGCCTTGGCCAGCAGCACGATCAGCACCACGTGGCAGAACACGCTGATGTGAATGCGGTGTGAATTGCGCGTGTTCAGCCGGCCGCTGTGCTGCAGCGCCATGGCCGTGAGAAAGTGGCCGAATACGCTGATGGCCAGGATGATTTTCAGGCCCAGCAGCAGCCCGAAGCTGCTGGCCAGGGGCTGCGCCAGCGCGGCGCGGTGCTGCCAGGCCAGGCCCAGCCCCGCGCCGTACAGCACCAGCAGGATCCAGGGCACCACGCGGCGCGCCCGCGCGCCGATGGCTGATTCGAGCAGGCGCATGGCCTCGCGCGGCACGTGTTTGCGCACCCCTTCGAGCATGACGACTTCGAAGAACACCGTGCCGGCAAAAGCCAGCGCGGCGAACAAGTGCAGGATCAGCAGGACGGGATAAGCCATGGCGCGGGCAAGTGGGGTTGGGGGGGAAGGCCGATGTTCGCCCTGCCGGCCGGCCAGGCCAATGACGGCAATCAACCTCTGCGCCGCCTGGCCCGCGGCAGCCGGATGCGATGCCTAGCTGCCTTCCTGGGCGGTTTCCACCACCATGTCCAGCACATAGGCGTAGCGCGAGGCGTCGGCCGGCACTTGTTGGCGTTCATAGCGCTTGATGCGCAGCACGTTGCGCACGCCGGGCTGGTGCGCATAGCCTTCGATGTCGCTGTAGAAGGCCTGCCATTCGCCGTGGCCGGTTTTCAGGCCGTTGGCATCGTACTGGACTTCGCGCACCTGCAGGCACTGCTTGTTGGGAATGAGCGGATGCGAGCAGGGCACGCGCTGCGCCGCCACCTCCAGGAACATGATCTGCCCGGCCGAGCCGTAGCGGGTTTCATCGGTGGGTGTGCCCGCCAGGGTCCATTGCGTGCCGTCGCTGAAGCCCAGCGTCAGCGTGGGGTTGCCCGGCGCCTGGTCGATGCGCCAGGTGGCGGCCCGCGGCAGCTGCTGGCTGAAAGCCTGTTCGTATTGCATCAGGCCGGGTTCGCCGCAGGCCATCATGGTGCCGGCCGCTTGCGAGATTTTCAATTGGCTGCCCTGCGCTTCGTAGCCGGCGCCCAGGCGGTTGCACAGCCCCGACACCGACAGGCGGTTGTCGGTAAAGCTGAGGCGCAGCGGCGCGCCGTTGCGCGTGGTGGGCGGTACCCAGCGCGTTTGCGCGGCGCCGCTGGCGTCGCGCGCCTGGGCCAGGTCCCAGTGGTAGGCCGACAGGGTGGCGGTGGCCGGCGCGGCGGCTGCGGGCGTGCGGTCGTTGTTCATGGCGCAGGCAGCCAGCAGCCCCAGGGCGCCGGCCAGGAAGAATCGGGATATCGGGTGTTTCATGATCGCGCCTTTGCGTGAATGCCCCAAGGGCGGAAACACTTGATTATGGCGCGAATAACCGCCGCGCGGGCCGGCGCGGCGGGGCGCTTTGCGAAGCTTGTCGGCATTTACATTTTGCATCAGGGCCGCGGCCATACGCCCGAACTGCCGCGGCGATGGCTGTCGACCAGGTGCGTATCGATGATGCCGGTGGCTTCCATCAGGGCATGCATGGTGGTCGGCCCCACGAACGAGAAGCCGCGCTGGCGCAGCGCCTTGCTCAGGGCGGTGGACGCCTCGGACACCGTGGGAATTTCCGCCAGCGTGCGCGGCGCGGGCGTGGCCGCTGGCTGGAACGACCAGATGAAATCCGCCAGCCCGCCGTCGCGCCGCAGGGCGATGGTGGCGGCCGCATTGTTGATGGTGGCCAGGATCTTGGCGCGGTTGCGCACGATGCCGGTGTCGGCCAGCAGGCGCGCGATGTCGGCGTCCGTAAAGGCCGCCACGATGTCGGGGTCGAACCGGCGGAACGCCGCGCGGAAGGCTTCGCGCTTGCGCAGGATGGTGGCCCACGACAGCCCAGACTGGAAGCATTCGAGGCTGAGCCGTTCGAACAGGCCATGCTCGTCGCGCACCGGCATGCCCCATTCGGTGTCGTAGTACTGGCGCAGCAGCGGGTCGTGCGCGGCCCAGGGGGGCCGCGCCAGCCCGTCCGCGCCGATGATGACGTCGTTCATGCCAGCTGGCTCTGGCCGCTTTCCAGGGCCAGCAGCAAGGCCTTGGCGCGCAGTCCGCCGGCGAAACCGGTCAGGTCGCCCGAAGCGCCCACCACGCGGTGGCAGGGCGCCACGATGGAGATCGGGTTGCGCCCGTTGGCGGCGCCTACTGCACGCACAGCCTTGTCGCGGCCAATCTGCATGGCAATGTCGCGATAGCTGCGCGTCTGGCCGTACGGAATCGTCAGCAAGGCGGTCCATACCTGCTTCTGGAACTCGGTGCCGTTGAAATCCAGGGGCAGGTCGAAGCGATCGCGCCGGCCGGCGAAATATTCGCTCAGCTGCCGCTCGGCTTCCCGCAGTACGGGATGCCGCGGGTCTTCTTGCATGGGGCCCAGGCGGACGCGGTCGGGCTTGTCGTTTTCCCACAGAATGGCGACCAGGCTGGACTGCCTGGCCACCAGTTTCAACTGGCCCACGGGCGAGGCCATGGTCTTGTATGTGTAGCTCATGTCAGGTTCCTTTGCGCGCGGCGCCATGCCGCTTTTGCAGGGTTCCAGTCTAGGGCGCGCGGCGGCGGCCGGCACTCGCATTCTTGCCGTCGATTTTTCGCCGCCGTCTGTTCACGGGCGCGGCGTGAACAGCGCGTTGAGCGTATCGCCGGCAGCCGCCTGCGCAAAGGCGGTATCGAAGCGCCCTTGCGCCAGGGCCTGCGCGGCCTGCATGAACCCGCCCCAGGCCGTGCGGGCCAGCGCGCCGCCCACGCTGATGCGGCGCACGCCCAAAGCGGCGATGTCCTGCAGGCTGAGCTCGCTGGTCGACCCGACCAGCAGGTTCACCGGCTTGGGCGCCACGGCCGCCACCACCGCCGCGATCTGCTCGCGGGTGCGGATGCCCGGCGCATACAGGCAGTCGGCGCCGGCGTCGGCATAGGCCCGCAGGCGGGCGATGGCATCGTCCAGGTCGGGCCGGCCGACGAAGAAATTCTCGGCGCGGCCCACCAGCAGCGTGCCGGTGCCGGCCGCGTCGATGGCGCGCCGCGCGGCGCGCAACCGGTCTGCCGCGACATCGATGGGAAACAGCGGATCGTTAGGGTTGCCGGTGGCGTCTTCGATCGACAGGCCGGCCACGCCGGTATCCACCGCCAGGCGCACATTGCGCGCCACGCCGTCGGCGTCGGCCGCATAGCCGTTCTCGAAGTCGGCATTCAATGGCAGGCTGGTGGCGGCCACCATGGTGCGCAAATGCGCCAGCACCGATTCCAGCGTGGCGGAGCCGTCGCGCCAGCCCTGCGACCAGGCCATGCCCGAACTGGTGGTGGCCAGCGCCTTGAAGCCCAGGCTTTGCAGGAAGCGGGCGCTGCCCACGTCCCAGGGGTTGGGCAAGATGAAGCAGCCCTGTTCATGCAGGGCGCGGAAGGCCGCGCAGGCGTCGGCGGGGGATGAGGGCATGGCGGCGGGCTCCGGAGTGACATGTTGCCAGGGTGCGTTCATCGTACCCAATACAGGCGCGTGCGTAACTAGAAGCCGCTGCGGAATTACTGCATTTCCCCTGTCATCCGTCTTTATCCCTGACGGGCACGCGCAACAAGCCCGCGAGTGCCGCACGGACGATGACAAGGAGCCCGCATGACCGCCAGTAACGCCGCCGTTGCCCAAGACCATACCGCACAGTCGTCCAGCCGGGCCGCCGCATTGCGCCGGGCCACTGCCGCGCTGCATGCGCAAGTGGACGCCGCCGTAATGGCCGGCCAGCCCCTGGACGACCGCGGGCGCTATGCGCGCTTCCTGGCCACACAATACCGCTTTCATCAGCTGGCGCCGGCTTTCTTCCAGGACGAGGCCCTCAACCAATGGTTTCCGGGCCTGGCCGGGCGCAACCGCCTGGCCGCGGTAGAGCAGGACTGCCGCGACCTGGGCGTGGACACGGCCGCACTGCGCGAAGCGGCGCTGCCCGCGCCGCGCGGCGCGGCCGACCGCGCCGCGGCGGTGGGCTGGCTGTACGTCATCGAAGGCTCCAACCTGGGCGCCGCATTCTTGTACAAGCGCGCGTTGCTGCTGGGGCTGAGCGCCGAATTCGGCGCGCGCCACCTGGCACCGCATGCTGATGGCCGGGCGCCGCACTGGCACCAGTTCGTGGCCCAGCTTGATGCCGCGCCGGTGGCGGCGCAAGACGAAGCGCAGACACTCGAGGGCGCGCGGCAGGCATTTGCCCGCGTGATTGCATTTGCCCGCGCGGCGGCCATGGCCTGATGCCGGCCTCGGGACGCCGCGCAGCGCCCGGGCATTCCGTGATATGCTCAATTTGTAAATGATTATCATAATCATTAAATGGCTATCACGGCTAGGGTCACGTGTCGTCCAAATCTGACGTCGCGCAACTGTATGCGGAGTATTCCGATCGGCTGCGCCGCTACCTGTTCCTGAAGACCGGCGAGCCGGAGCTCAGCGCCGACCTGGCGCAGGAGTGCTTCGCCCGCCTGCTGGCACGCAGCGACGAACCGCCGCCCGAGAATGTCCTGTCGTATCTGTATGCGATGGCGACGCACCTGCTGATCGATCATCGGCGCAATCACCACCAGGCGCGTACCGACGCGGTGTCCGACCATGAGCTGGCCGGCCTGCATGACCCCGCCGGCGGCCCCGATATGCAGGCCGAGGCGCGCCGGCAGCTGGCGCGCCTGCAGGAAGGGTTGGCCGAGCTGCCGCTGCGCACGCGGCAGATATTCCAGCTGTGCCGCTTCGAGGGCATGAGCTACCAGGACGCGGCACGCCACTTGGGCATTTCCACCAGTTCGGTACAGAAGCATCTGGCCATGGCGCTGGAGTTCCTGCGTGAGCGGCTGGGAGACCGGCCATGAGGCGGGCGGCGGACCGCCTGGCAGGCAGGCTTTTTTACTGTCTTCGCGGTGTCATCCGTCCTAACCGGTAATGAAGAGTCGATCATGTGCGCAATGAACTGTACGAGCGAGCGCCGGATGCGGGAACAGGCCAGCGCCTGGGCCATGCGCCTGGGTATGCAGCCGCTCGACACGCGCGGGCAGCGCCAGCTCGAGCGCTGGCTTGCGGCCGATCCGCGCCATGCGGCCGCCCTGGCCGACGCCGAGATGGTCTGGGCGCTGGCTGGCGAATGCCGCGGGCTGCCGCTGTTCGCCCAGCCGGTGCCGCGCGCGTCGCGCGGCACGTGGTTCGGCCGGCTGCGTGGGGCGGGTGCACGCCTGGGGGCATGGCGGTTGGCAAGCCTGGCGGCCTGCCTGGTGCTGGTCGTGGTGTGGTTCGGCAGCGGTAGCGAAGCCGCGGCGCCCTGGCTGGCCGACTACCGCACGGCCACCGGCGAGATCCGGCCGCTGGCCCTGCCTGATGGCAGCCAGGTGCTGCTGGGCAGCGACAGTGCGCTGGACCTGTACTACGGGCGCGACGAACGGCGCTTGCGCCTGGTGCGCGGCGAGGCCGTCTTTGCGCCGGCGCCGCGCGGGGCCGATGAGCCCCGCGCATTCGTAGTCGAAGCCGCCGGCGGGCGCGCCACGGCGCTGGGCACCCGCTTTGTGGTGCATCGCGAAGCCGCCGACCGCGCCTGGGTGGGGGTGCTGGAACACAGTGTGGCGGTGGCGTTGGACCGTCCGCCGCAGCGCGGCGTGGCACGGCTGACCTTGCAGGCCGGCAACGGCGCCGAATACAGCGCCGGGCAGGGCATTGTGGCCACCGCCGCCGATCCGCAGCAGGCCGCCGATTGGGCCGACGGCTACCTGGTGTTCCGCGGCCAGCCGCTGGACCAGGTATTGCGGCGGCTGGCCGACTTCCGGCCCGGGCTGCTGATGCTTCTGAACCGCCAGGCCGCCGGCCAGCCGGTGCACGCCTTGTTCCACCTGGACAACCTCGATGGCGCCATCGCCACGCTCTGTGCGCAGATGCAGCTCCAGGCCCTGCGACTGCCGGGCATGACCGTACTGTATTGAAGTCTGGGTAGTACAGAGCCGGCCAGCTTTTTTTTACTGTCTTTCGATTCCCATCCGTCAACGTTAATGATGCGCGTTCGCATTAAGACCGAGATGGAACAGTGAAGACAAGACAGATAAATCCGAAGCTGCCGGGGAGAGTATTGGCGGCGGGCGTCCTGGCGCTGTCGGCCGTCCCGTCGGCCTGGGCGCAGCCGGCGTCGTCCCGCGCGCCGGCGGGCGAGCAGGCGCCTGCCGTACCCGCCGGTGAAGCCGGCCGCCAGGTGCGCCGCTTCAATATCCCCGCGCAGCCTCTGGCGCAGGCCGTACTGGACTTCGCGCGGCAGGCCGGCATCGATCTGTATATCGGCCAGGCCAGCCTCGCGGCCCGTACCAGCGTTGCCCTGCAGGGCAGCTACAGCATCACGGCCGGGCTGACTCAGCTGTTGGGCGACGCGCCCATCGGCTATCGCTATCGGCTGGAAGAAGGCGGCAATCGCCTGAATGTGCAGTTGTACAACCGTCCTGCCGCCGGCGGCAGTGGAGCGGTGCACGCGCTGGGTGCCGTGGTGGTGGTGGGCGATGCGCCCGAGCAATGGGTTTATGAAACACCGCGGGCGGTCAGCGTGATCACCCGGCAGGACATGGATCGCACGCCGGCGCTGCATGCCGCCGACCTGCTGCAGGACACGCCGGGCGTCACCAGTGCCGTCAGCCGCCAGAATCCGGGCCTGTCGGTGAATATCCGCGGCATGCAGGACTTCGGCCGCGTCAACATGATGATCGACGGCATGCGGCAGAACTTCGTGCAGAACGGCCACATGCAGCGCAACGGCGAGATGTACATCGATTCGGAACTGCTGTCGGAAGTGGTGATCGAGCGCGGCGTGCGCGCCGATGTGCACAGTACGGGGGCGCTGGCCGGGTCAGTGGACTTTCGCAGCCTGGATTTCGCCGACATTCTGCGCGACGACCACGACGTGGGCGTACGGCTGCGCGGCAACACCGGCCTGGGCGGAGAAGGCAACGGGGTCAACTTCCTGGGCAGCGCCGCGGGCGCGGCGCGCGTGGGCGAGAACCTGGAGCTGCTTGCCGCCTATTCGCGGCGATCCATCGGCGACTACAAAATCGGCACGCATGGCGACGACGACAACATCGGCTGGGTCGACGGCGGCCTGGAACAATTCAACGACGTGAAGTTCGCCAGCCAGCGGCAGAACTCGAACCTGTTCAAGGCGCGCTGGCAGCTGGACCCGGCCCAGTCGCTGCAGTTCACCTACATCGGCACGCGCGTCAGCTATTCCAACGTCACCGACGCCGGCCAGTCGCTGAGCGACGGCACGCCCTGGCGCAGCCTGGGCACCTCGGGCGTGGAGTCCGACAGCTATGCGCTGGACTACAAGCTGCGGCCGGCTGGCAATAACTGGCTGGATCTGAACCTGAAGCTGTATGGCGTCGACACGAGCAATCGCAATTACACCGATCCCAGCTATCCGCGCAGCCTGGACAATCTGACCGACCCGGACCTGATCCGGGAATGGGTCGATGGCGCCTGGAACCGCGGCAATTGCGAAGGTGCCACGATCGTCGATGACTACAAGGCGCGCTGCAGCTACGGCCTGGGCGTCGACAACCGCATCCGCACCAAGACCTACGGCGCACAGCTGGACAATACCTCGCGCTTCACGCTGGGCGAACAGACCGTGCTCAGCGCCAACTACGGCATTGAATATTTCTCCGACCGGGCCACGTCGAACGTGCAGCTCGACCACAACGGCCGCACCGTGGACCAGTACAACCCTTATGGCAAGGGCGATCCGCTGAACCCGCAAGGCCGGCGCAGCATGGGCAGCATTTTCACCAATCTGACGCTGGAAGACGATTTCTACACCGTGTCGGCCGGGCTGCGCTACGAGCGCTACTGGCTCAAGGGCGACACCCAGGTGCCGGGCACCCACAACGAATACCGGAGCCGGTTCGACATGTGGAAGAGCTACCTTTGCACGGGAAGCAGCGCGATAAGGAAAGAAGGCTGCGCCGTGGCCCTGGCCGGCGGAGAAAGCGCGCTGATTCCGTGGGCGAATGATCATGACCCCCGCGGCTACTATCGCAGCGGCAAGAACTTCACGCCCAGCTGGGAGCAGGTCAACGGCCTGTACGAACGCGAGGTGGACCGCTCGGAGGGCAAGTTGCTGCCCTCGCTGTCGGCCGCCATCCGCCCGGCCAGCTGGCTGGAGCTGTACGCCAGCTGGGGCAAGGCGTGGCGCCCGCCGGCCATCAACGAGTCGCTGATGGTGGGCGCGCACCCGGGCGACAGCTTCGCTTTCATGTATCCCAACCCGGATGCCGAGCCCGAGACCTCGCGCACCTGGGAAGTGGGCGCCAACACCATCTTCCAGAACGTGCTGGCCGACAGCGACCGGCTGGCGCTGAAGCTGGGCTACTTCGACACCAAGGCGCAGAACTATTTGTTCTCGTCGCTGAACAACAATACGCCCGGCCTGAACATGAACCAGCTGATGGGCTTCGGCAAGGTCGCGTTCGTCAACAACCGCGCCACCACGCGCTTTCGCGGCCTGGAATTCGAGGGCCGCTATGACGCGGGCTGGATCTACGGCGGGCTGAGCTACACGCACTACATCGGCGGGCCCAACGAGTTTTGCCAGGACCTGTACTTTGCTGGCTCGGGCAGCAGCGTCTACGACCAGCGCAACGAAGACGGCAGCTACACGCCCGAGCATCAGATGGCCGTGGCGCAGGGCTACAAGTCGTGGCAGGCCTGGGCCGACGACCAGGTTGTGTGCAGCAACTTTGTCTACAACAGCGCCATCGCCAAGCCGGTGGACAAGGGCATGGCGCTGGTGGGCGTGCGGCTGTTCGAGCGCAAACTGGACACCGGCGTGCGCCTGACTTACAGCGGCGACGGCTGGTACAACCGCGACACCGGCGGCTCGCAGGTCTGGACCAAATACTTCACGCTGGACTGGTACGCCAGCTACCAGGCCACCGACAACGTCAAGCTGATGGCATCGATCGAAAACCTGACCGACCGCATGTACCGCGACGGTTATTCCGATGCGCTGGCGCGCACCTATGCGCCCGGCCGCACCGTGCTGGTGGGCATGGAAATCCGATATTAGCGACGAACCAGGCGGGCCGCGCGGCCCGCCGCAAGAAACATGCGAAGCCCTTTCGCATGCACGGCGGCCGTCCGTGGACGGCGTCGTCCGCGCCGGGCATGGTCCCGGCATCGATGATGACAGGCAATCCAGGAGTACTAATATGAGTGCAACCATCAGCGCCTACGACGAAGACAACTTCCCGTTCGGGTATTCGGCTGACGATTCGGTGCGCGACGTGCTGCTCGAGTTCCAGAATAGCGGCGTGGCCGGCGAACACACCGGAGGCCCGAACGAAGGCGGCTTCTTCGGCGGCAACGCCTTCAACGGAACCAGCTACGGCTTCACCAGCACCACGGTCGACGGCTACGCATTCCTGGCTACGGGCGACCTGCATTACTACTTTCCACCGTTCAACGGCAGCGTCGGCGACGGCCCCACCGCGCACACGCTGTGGGGCACGCTGGAGTCCATCACGCTGGGCTCGGGCATCACCTCCAGCGGCGCCGTGGTCGACCCGTTCGTCACGTTCACCTTCGACGATCCGCTGTACGGCGACATCGCCGACGGGCGCGCCAACGTCGTGCACGACATCATCTGGGGCCTGATGAACGGCTCGGTGACCGGCGCATCGGACAGCGCGGGCACGATCAGCCAGGGCGGCCTGATCGCCGCGCTGGAAGACAACGGCCTGGACGTGGACCAGGCCTTCGCCGACCTGGTCGGCAGCTCGGCCGCTACCGAGACCGAGCTGGCACTGGCCGCGTAATGCCGGCCTGATGCGCTCGCCTCGCGGCGGGTGCCATGGCGGCCGTGCCGGCTCGCGGGCCGTGCGCGCGCCGCCATGCGTGCCGATTGACGAATCACTCCAAGGAACCGCAATGCAGCAAGATCCGGCGCGCGTGGGCGCCGCCGCGCACGGGCAGCCAATGCCCGTGCTCAGGGCCGCCCTGGCGCAGTGCCGCGCGGCGTGGGGCAGTGTGGCGGTGTTCAGCGCGGCCATCAATCTGCTGATGCTGGCGCCGTCCCTGTACATGCTGCAGGTCTACGACCGTGTGCTGGCGTCGGGCAACGCGTTCACGCTGCTGATGCTCAGCCTGATGATTGTCGGCCTGCTGGCGCTGATGGGGGCGCTGGACTACGCGCGCAGCGCGATCATCATCCAGGTTGGCGCGCGCCTGGACGCGGCGCTGGGGCCGCGCGTGCACGAAGCCGCGTTCCAGCGCGGGCTGGACGGCGCGCCTGCCAATGCGGGGCAGGCGCTGGGCGACTTGAATGCGCTGCGCCAGTTTCTGACGGGCAGCTCGGTATTCGCGTTCTTCGACGCGCCGTGGTTTCCCTTGTTTCTGCTGGTGATGTTCCTGTTCCATCCATGGATCGGCGCATTGGCGCTGGCCGGCGCGCTGCTGCTGATCGGCCTGGCCTGGCTGAACGAGCGCCTGTCGCGCGGGCCGCTGGCCCAGGCCGGCGGGCTATCGGTGCGCGCCGGCCTCGAGGCCGAAGGACAATTGCGCAATGCCGAGACCATACAGGCCATGGGCATGCTGGCCTCTTTGCGCCGGCGCTGGCAGTACCTGCACCGCGGCTATGTGGGGCAGCAGGGGCTGGCCAGCCGGCGTTCCGCCCGCATCGCGGCGCTATCCAAGAGCGTGCGCATCGCGCTGCAGTCGCTGGTGCTGGGCCTGGGCGCCTGGCTGGTGCTGCAGAACCACGTCAGCCCCGGCGTGATGATCGCGGGGTCGATCCTGATGGGACGCGTGCTCAGCCCTATCGACCAGGTCATCTCGGCGTGGCGCCAGTGGAGCGGCACGCGGCTGGCCTGGAAGCGCCTGCAGGCGCTGCTCGACGCCTATCCCGCGCGGCAGCCGCCGCTGCCTTTGCCGCGGCCCGTCGGTTCCCTGCGCGCCGAAGGCGCCAGCGTGGTGCCGCCGGGCGCGGCCGCGCCGTCGCTGGTGAACGTGTCGCTGGCGCTGGAGCCGGGCCAGGTGCTGGGCGTGGTCGGGCCGTCGGGCTCGGGCAAGTCCAGCCTGGCGCGCCTGCTGGCCGGCATCTGGCCGGCTCGCGCGGGCGTGGTGCGCCTGGATGGCGCGGACCTGCGGCTGTGGGACCGCAGCCGCCTTGGGGAATCGCTGGGCTACCTGTCGCAGGATGTGGAACTGTTCACCGGCACGGTTGCCGAGAACATCGCGCGCTTTGCCGATCCGGGCGGCGGCCACGAAGCGCTGGCCGCGCGCGTGATCGACGCGGCGCGGCTGGCTGGCGCGCACGAGATGATCCTGGCGCTGCCCAAAGGCTACGACACGCCGCTGGGCATCGGCGGGCAGGGGTTGTCCGGCGGACAGCGCCAGCGCGTCGGCCTGGCGCGCGCGCTATTCGGCCCGCCCACGCTGGTGGTGCTGGACGAACCCAACGCCAGCCTGGACGATGCCGGCGAACAGGCGCTGCTGGATGCGCTGGGTCGCCTGCGCGAGCGTGGCGCCACGGTCGTGGTGATCACGCATCGCCCCAAGGTGCTGGCCGCCACTACCCACATGCTGCTGTTGCGCGACGGCAGGGCGCAGCGTTTCGAAGCCACGCGCAACGTGCTGGTGCGGCCAGCGTCGCCGGCCATTGCCGGCACAGGCACCGCCGGCGCCGCGCCGCTGCCGGGAGCCTGCGCATGAGCGCCCCGCACCATGCCGGCCGTGTCGTGCCCCTGCGGCCCGTCGCAACTGGCGCAGGGCCTGATCCCGCCAATACCGGGCATGGACAGCCGGATGATGCCGGCGGCGCGACAGCTTCCGGGCGCGCCGCACGCTTCGGCTGGTGGGTACTGGCATTGGGGTTCGGCGGGTTCCTGGCATGGGCGGCGCTGGCGCCGCTGGACAATGGCGTGTCCATGCCGGGCACCGTGGTAGTCACCGGCGAGCGGCAGGCCGTGGAAAGCCTGGGCGGCGGCGTGGTGGGCGCGCTGCTGGTCGGCGAAGGGGAAACCGTGCGGGCCGGCCAGATCGTGGTGCGCCTGGACAGCACGCACGCCCAAAGCGAAGCGCAAAGCCTGCGCGCCCAATTGGCTGCTGCACGGGCGCGTGAGGCCCGGTTGCTGGCCGAGCGCGACGGCCTGCCCGCGGTGGCTTTGCCGGCGGATGCCGCCGCCCGGGCCGACGCCGCGAGCGCGCTGGCGCTGGAGCGCCAGTTGTTCGCCAGCCGCCGCGCCGCGCTGGAGGGCGAGCTGGCCGGCATCCAGGCCACCCTGCAAGGCAACCGCGCCCTGGCCGCCGGCCTGGAATCGTCGCTGGCCTACCAGCGCGCCCAGCGCGGCATGCTGCAAGAGCAGCTGGGCAATCTGCGCGGCCTGGCGCGCGAAGGCTACGTGCCGCGCAACCGGCTGCTGGAACTGGAACGCATGCAGGCCCAACTGAGCAGCGAAATCGCCGCCGACCTGGGATCGCTGGGGCAGGCCCGCCAGCAGGTGGCCGAGCTGACCTTGCGCGCGGCCCAGCGCCGCGACGCGTTCCAGCAGGAAGTGCGCGCCGACCTGGCGGAAACGCGCGTCCGGCGCGAACAGCTGGCTCAGCAACTGACGGCCGCCGAGTTCGACCTGGCCCACACCGAGATCCGCGCGCCGGCCAGCGGCACCGTGGTGGGCCTGGCCGCGCACACGGTAGGCGGCGTAGTGCAGCCGGGTGCGCGCCTGATGGAAATCGTGCCCGCCGATGCGCCGCTGATCGTCGAGGGCCGCCTGCCGGTGGATTCGGTCGACAAGGTGCAGGTGGGCCTGCCGGTGGAACTGATGTTCACGGCGTTCGACACCAGCCGCACGCCGCGCCTGGCGGGCACGGTCGCGCTGCTGTCGGCCGACCGTTATGAAGACGAACGCAGTGGCCAGCCGTACTACCGCTTGAAGGTTGAAGTGCCGCCCGGCCAGTTGCTGCGCATCGGCGGCGCGGCATCATTGCGGGCCGGCATGCCGGTGGAAGTGTTCGTGCGCACCGGCGAACGTTCGTTGCTGAACTATCTGTTCAAGCCCTTGCTGGACCGCGCCCATTCAGCGTGGGGCGACGCGTGACGGGGCGCGCCGGCGCAAGCGCGTGGCGACTGGCAGTGCGGGTGCTGGCATTGGCCGGGGCCTGCGCCTGGCCCGATGGCTCGGGAGCGCAAGTACTGGACTTTCGCCAGGTGTACGACATGGCTGCCGTGGCCGACCCCACCTGGCTGGCCGCGCAGGCGCGCGAACGCGCCGACAGCGAAGAGCTGAGCCTGGGCCGCAGCGGCCTGCTGCCCAATCTCAGTTACCGCTACACGCGCGCACGCAACTGGTCCCAGGCGCGCCAGCAGGCTGTACTGGGCACCAGCACACAAGACTACCGCTATTCCAGCTACGCCTCGGGGTTCACTTTGAGCCAGCCGTTGTTCGACGCAGCCGCCTTCGCCCAGTACCGCGAAGGCCAGGCGCGCGCCGACGCGGCCGGGCTGACGCTGGAGCGCGCGCGCCAGGCGCTGGCCGTGCGTGTGCTGCAGGCTTATACCGATGTGCTCTATGCCGACGATGCGCTGGCCCTGGCGCGCGCGCAGGAACGGGCGCTGCGCGAAGACGCGCGCCGCGCCGCGCGTTTCGTGGCCGGCGGCGAGGGCACGCGCACCGATCAAGTTGAAGTCGAGGCCCGCGCGCGCATCGTGCAGGCGCAAACCATCGAAGCGCAGGACTTTGCGCGTGATGCCCGCAATGTGTTGCGCGCCATCGCCGGCCCGGCCATGGGCAGCGCGCCGCTGGCGCCGCTGCATGCGGCCGGACTGGACGTGCTGTGCGATGGCGCGCGCGATCTGGCGGCCTGGCGCGCCCTGGCGTTGAGCAGGAATCCCGAGCTGGCGGCGCAGCGCGAACTGGTAGAGGCCAGCCGCCAGCGCTATCGCGCCGCGCGCGCCGGCCACTATCCCACGGTGCGCCTGTACGCCCGGCAGCAGCTTACCGACTCAAACGCCGAGAACCAGATCGGGCAGCGCTACGACACCAGCACGGTGGGCATTGAATTGAGCATCCCGCTTTATTCGGGCGGGCACACTTCGGCGGCCAGCGCCCAGGCCCTGGCCCAGCAGCAAGAGGCCGCCCATGAACTGCAGGCCTCGACCAGGGCCATGCTAGACGACCTGGAGCGCCAGTACTACACGGTATCCAGTAGCCGGCGGCGCATCGGCGCCTATCGCCAGGCTGCCGAGGCCGCGGCCGAGCGTGTCCATGCCACGCGGCGCAGCGTCGAAGGCGGCGAGCGCACCAACCTGGACGTGCTGGATGCGCAACGCCAGCAGTATGAATCGCTGCGCGACCTGGCCCGCGCGCGCTATGACTACCTGCTGGCCTGGCTGAGCTTGCGCTGGCAGGCGGGCGTGCTCAGCCAGGCCGACGTGGTGCGCGTTGGCACTCTGTTCGCCGACGCGCCACCCGCCCGGCCATCGCGCGGCCCGACCGGGCGGCATCAGCATACATCTGGACAGAAATAGTTCTCATTCATAAAATGGCTGTTCACCGACCCCGGAGGCGTGGATGGACAGCATGATCGATACGGTCGAGGCTCTGGAAACCTGCATAGGCGCGCGCCCTGACGCGGTCAACCTGAAGGTCATCGACCACCTGGACCCGCACGCCCAGCGCTGGCTGGCCGCGTCGCCGCTGGCGTTTGCCGGCTTCAGCGATGCCGGACGGGTCGAGGTAACTGTGGCCGGCGGCGCGCCGGGTTTCGCGGCAGCCGCCAGGCCCGGCCAGTTGCGCGTGCCGCGCGCGGCACTGGACGACCCGCAGCAGGCGCAAGCCGGGCGGGGCGCCGGCCTGCTGTTCCTGATCCCCGGCCTGGGCGAGACCCTGCGCATCAATGGCGTGGTGGCGAACGCGGCAGGCGATGACATCGTGATCGACGTGCAGGAATGCTATGCGCATTGCGCCAAGGCCTTGCTGCGTTCGGACTTCTGGCGGCCGGACGCTGCCGCGCCGCCGGACGACGCCGCGGCTTTCGTGGCGGCCAGCCGCTTCATGGCCCTGGCCACCGCCGATGCCGGGCTGCACACCGACCTGAGCCCCAAAGGCGACCCGGCCGGCCGCCTGGCGCAGGGCTTTGACGGCGGCATCCGCTACGCCGACCGGCCCGGCAACCGCCGTACCGATAGCCTGCGCAACCTTCTGCAGCGGCCGCAGGCGGCGGCCTTGCTGATCGTGCCCGGCTGCGCCCGCGTGGCGGTGCTGCAGGGCAGCGCGCAGATCAGCGCCGATCCCGGACTGCGGCAATCGTTCGCGGTGCAGGACAAGACGCCGAAGCTGGTCACCAGCCTGGCTGCGCCGGCCATCGCCCTGCGCGATAGCGCCGCACTGGCGCGGGCCCGGCCATGGACGCCGGCCGCACCGCCGGCTGATATCGACCCGGCCGCCATCTTCGCCGCGCACGTCAGGCTGAACAAGACCCGCGGCCTGGGCGCGGCCATCGCGCGCGGCATGGTGTCGATTCCCGGGCTGATGCGCAAGGGGCTGCAGCAGGACTACAAGCGGAATATGTATTAAGAGGATCGGCCTGTCCCGGTCTGGTCTTGTCGATTATTACGGCGGCGCCGGCCGGCGGTGCCGCCCGGTGGGCGTCACGGTAGACCCGCGCGGCGCGCTCATCGTCGCTGACGATCTTTCAAACACGATCTGGCGCATAATACCGAAGCAGCCCGCACAATCATCTCAACCGGCCGCGCCAGCGCGGCCTGCCGAATCCTCGCGGCCTGCGCAGAACGGATAGTCCGTTCACAGCCGGGCCGCTGGTTTCTTCATGAATGGTTCCTTCCCGCCGCGTTCGCCCCGGGCCGTGCTCGTCTTGTGCGGCGCGCTCGCTCCTCTGGCGGGCAGCGCCGTCCGCGCGCAGCCATCCGCCGATACCCCCACGCTGGAGCCGGTAGTCGTCACCACCAGCATCCACTACAGTGCCTCGGTGCTGGACACGCCGGCTTCGGTCAATGTAGTCGATGGCGATCGCCTGCGCTTCGATACGCCCGGCATAAATCTGTCCGAAAGCCTGGGCGGCGTGCCCGGCCTGCAAATCCAGAACCGCCAGAACTACGCACAGGATCTGCAGATATCCGTGCGCGGGTTCGGCGCGCGCTCGACATTCGGCGTGCGCGGCGTGCGCCTGTATGTAGACGGCATTCCCGCCACCATGCCCGACGGCCAGGGGCAGACCTCGAACATCGACCTGGCCTCGGCGGACCGCATCGAGGTCTTGCGCGGCCCTTTTTCGGCGTTGTATGGCAATTCGTCGGGCGGCGTCGTGCAGGTATTTACCGAAGACGGCGCAAGCCCGCCGCGCCTGCAGGCGGGGTTCTCGGCGGGCAGCTACGGCACCTATCACTATGGCATCAAGGCCAGCGGCGCCGGCGACGCCATAGATTACGTGCTGAGCGCCAATCGCTTCACCACCCGCGGCTACCGCGACCACAGCGCCGCGCGCAAGAACCTGGGCAATGCCAAGCTGGGGCTGCAGATCGATGACGACAGCCGCCTTACCGTGGTGGTCAACAGCGTGGACCTGAACGCCCAGGATCCGCTGGGCCTGACGCGCCAGCAATACGAGCAGGACCCGCGCCAGGCCACGCCGCAGGCCAGCCAGTACAACACCCGCAAGGCGGTACGCCAGACCCAGGGTGGGCTGCTGTACGAACGGCAGATCGACGCCGACAATGAACTGCGGGCCATGGTGTACTACGGGCAGCGCGACATGACGCAGTACCTGTCGATCCCGCCCGTGGTGCAGCTGAACCCCGGGCAGGCTGGCGGCGTCATCGGCCTGGAACGCGAGTACGGCGGCGTCGACCTGCGCTGGACGTCCCGCATGAAGCTGGCCGGCCAGCCCCTTACGCTGGTGGGCGGGCTGGCCTATGACAGCCTGCGCGAAGACCGCAAGGGCTACGAAAACTATGTCGGCCCGGTCTATTCGCCCACCGGGCTCGGCGTGAAGGGGAAGCTGCGCCGCGACGAAACCAACCGGGTCTACAACATCGACCCCTACCTGCAGGCATCGTGGCGTTTCGCGCCGCGCTGGACGCTGGATGCCGGGCTGCGCTACAGCACCGTCAAGTTTGATTCCGACGACCACTATATCGCGGCCGGCAACGACGATGACAGCGGGTCGGCGCGCTATCGCAGGGCCTTGCCCGTCGCCTCGCTAAGCTACGCGCCCAACCCGTCCAGCACCATCTATGCGTCGTACGGCCAGGGCTTCGAAACGCCCACCACCAACGAGGTCTCGTATCGGCCCGACGGCAGGGCCGGGCTGAACCTGGGCCTGCAGCCCGCCATCAGCAACAACTACGAACTCGGATTCAAGTCCGAATGGGGCGACGGCCTGTTTTCCGTGGCCGTGTTCCACACCGACACCCGCAACGAAATCGTGGCGGCGGGCAGCTCCAACGGCCGCACTTCCTACCGCAACGCCGGCCGCACCCGCCGCAACGGCATCGAGGCGGGCTGGAGCGGCCGCCTGGTGTCGAACTGGCGCGCGGACCTGGCCTATACGTGGATAAACGCCCGCTATCGCGATGATATCGCCGGCTCGGATATCCGCGCCGGCAACCGCATTCCCGGCGTCGCGCGCCAGATGCTGTACGGCGCCCTGGCATGGGCGCCCGAACAAGGGTGGCGGGCCGGCGTGGAAGGGCGCTATCTGGGCAAGGTATATGTGAATGACGCCAACAGCGACGCCGCCGCGAGCTATTTTGTGGCCGCGGTGTCAGCCGGCTATCGGTGGCGGCGCAATGCCTGGACCTGGGACGCCTATGCCCGCGTCGACAACCTGTTCGATCGCGAATACGTCGGGTCCGTCATCGTCAACGAAGGCAACGATCGCTACTTCGAGCCCGCCGCCGGCCGAAACTGGAGCGCTGGGCTGACCGCGTCGTACGCGTTCTAGGCTGGCCCGGCCCCGCCGCGCTTCAATCCGGCAGGGTATAGGCCACCAGATAATCCCCCATCTTCGTGCCGAACGAGCCATGCCCGCCGGCCATGATGACTACATACTGCTTGCCGTTCACCGCATAGGTCATGGGCGTGGCCTGGCCGCCGGCGGGCAGCCGGCCTTCCCACAGCAGCTCGCCGTTGTCCACGTCGAACGCGCGCAGATAGTTGTCCTGCGTGGCCGCGACGAACATCAGCTTGCCGGCCGTCGAAATGGGGCCGCCCAGGCCCGGCACGCCGATCTTCAGCGGCGGCAGCTGGAATAGCTGCGGCAGGCTGTCGCGAATGGTGCCGATGCGCTTCTTCCACACCACCTGATGGGTCTGCAGGTCCACGCCGGCGACGTACCCCCACGCGGGCGCCTTGCAGGGCAGGCCCAGCGGCGAAAGAAACGGATTCAGCTCCACGCCATACGGCACGCCGTACATCGGCTGCACGCCGCTTTCCGTGCCCGCGCCTTTCTCGCGCACCGGGCGGTTCGCGTCTTCGGGAATAAGCTTGGAAACAAAGGGCAGGCCGATCGGGTTCATCAGCGCCACCTGGCGGTCCTGGTTCACCGACATGCCGCCCCACTCGAACACGCCCAGGTTGCCCGGGAACACCAGCGTGCCGTTCTCGGAAGGCGGCGTGTAGATGCCGTCGTAATTCAGGCGCTTGAATATGATGCGACACATCAGCTGATCCAGCATCGTGGCGCCCCACATATCCTTGTCGGTCAGCTTTTCCTGCGGCGCCAGATTCAGCGCCGAGAACGGCTGCGTGGGCGAGTAATGTTCCTCCTGGGTCTGCGGCCCGCGCGCCACGCTCTGCGGTACCGCCTTTTCTTCTACCGGCACGATGGGCTGGCCGTTGCGGCGGTCAAGCACGAATACATTGCCGGTTTTCGTCAGCACATAGATCGCCGGCACCGTCTGGCCGCCCGCCAGCTTGACGTCCATCAGCGAAGGCTGCGCCGGCACGTCCATGTCCCACAGGTCGTGATGGGTGGTCTGGAAATGCCAGATAAGACGGCCGGTGCTGGCGTCCAGCGCCAGGATGGCATTGGCGTAACGCTCTTTCAGCGGGCCGCGGTCGCCCCCCCAGATGTCGGGCGTGCCCACGCCGGTAGGAACGTAGACGACATCGGCCTGCGCGTCGTAGGCAAGCGGGGCCCAGGCATTGGGCGAGTTGTGCGCGAACGGCGTCGATTCGCCGGGCATGGCGTTCGGGTTTTGTGCGCCAGTGTCGAACACCCATTTCAATGCCCCTGTGCGCACGTCGTAGCCGCGAATCACGCCGGAAGGCTCTTTATTCGAGAAGTTGTCCGTCACCGAGCCGCCGATGACGATGGTGGTTGCGGTGACCACCGGCGGCGAGGTCGGGTTGTAGCCGCCGGGGTAGGCGTGGGGCATGCTTTTCTGCAGATCGATCTCGCCGTCGTCGCCGAAATCCGTGCATTTCTGGCCATTGTCGGCATTCACCGCGATCAGGCGGCCATCGTTGGCTGGCAGCAGCAGCTTGCGGGGGCACGCAGGCGGCGTGCCGCCGCTGGCCTTGGCCAGGCTGGCCGGAAACCGCTCGGTATTGCCGGCGTCGTAGTAAGACACCCCGCGGCAGGTCAGGTGCTGGAAGGTCTTGTCCGACTTCAGCTTCGGATCGTAGCGCCACAGGCGCTTGCCGGTGGCGGCATCCAGCGCGTCAAGAAACTGGTGCGGCGTGCACAGGAACAGCTTGTCGCCGATCTTGATAGGCGTGACCTCGTTGGTGGTCTCGCCCGAATCGTTGTCGGTACGAAAATCGCCCGTGCGATAGGTCCAGGCCACCTGCAGCGCCTGCACGTTCTTGTCGTTGATCTGCGCCAGCGGCGAATAGCGCACGCCGCCCTCGGTGCGCCCGTAAGACGGCCAGTCTTCAGCGGCCACGCCCGGCACGGGTTGCGCCTGGGCAGGCTGCGCGCGGCTCAGCGTGCCGTTGATTTCCTGCGGATCGTTGAATATGCCATAGCCCAGCACCGCCAGCATGGCCACCATGGCGGCGCCGATGGCGATCTTGGTGGGGCGCGGCGCGCCAAAGCCGCGCGTGGCCGGTGGCAGCAACAGCCACAGGCCAAGCACGAAAAGCAGGCCGTAGCGCGGCGCCAGCGCCCAGAAATCGGCGCCGGCCTCCCATAGCCCCCACACCAGCGTGGCGGCCAGCACCAGCGCGTACAGCCACAGCCCCGTCTCGCTGCGCCGCCACAGAAACCCCAGGCTGGCCAGCAGCACGACGCCCAGCACGGCGTAATACCAAGAGCCCCCCAGCGCCGCCAGCCAGATGCCGCCTATCAGGGAATAGAGAGCAACGAGCAGCAGCACCACCCAGCCTAGGGTTTGGGAAACGCTTCGGGATTGATGGCGGGGTTTCATGGAAGTGATCCTTTTTAGAAGAGATCATCGACAAGCCTGAACCCGCGGCCGGCAACAGAATGGCCGATGCCTGCGCGGCCGGCGCCGCTGGGGCCGAAGGCATGTTCCATAGTAGGTTATTTGCGCCGGGTGGGGAAAGTCAGCGCCCCCCCGCGACATCGATCACCGCGCCATGCACATAAGAGGCGGCAGGAGAAGCCAGCCACAGCACCGACTGCGCGACTTCGTCGGCACTGCCGGATCGCCTCATCGGCGTGCCTTTGGCCAGCGTTTCCACGGCCGCCAGGCCGCCGTGGATCTCGTGGATATCCGTCTGGATCAGGCCGGGCCGGACGGTATTGACGCGTATGCCCTCCGCGCCCACCTCTTTCGCCAGCGCCAGCGAGAAGCTGTCGATCGCCCCTTTGCTGGCGGCGTAGTGGCTGCCGCCGGCCAGGCCGCCCAGCCGCGACGCGACAGACGACATATTGACGATGACGCCGCCGCGTCCACCCAGCCGGGTGGACATGCGCCGCACGGCTTCGCGGGCACAGAAGAACGTGCCGTACACGTTGGCGCGGAACACCTGGTCCAGCACCGTCTCGTCGATGTCCGCAACCAGGCAGTGGCCCAGTACGCCGGCATTGTTCACCAGTACATCCACTGGCCCCAGGGCCTGGTCGACGTGCTGGAACAGCCTGGCTGCGTCATCCTGGCGACTGACGTCCGCCCGCACCGCGATGGCCGTGCCGCCGGCCGATTCGATGGCGGCCGCCAACGAATCGGCCGCCGCCGCGTTGCGCACGTAATTCACGCAAACCGCATAGCCGGCCTGCGCGGCCGCTTGGGCGACCGCAGCGCCGATGCCGCGGCTACCGCCCGTGACCACCATGGTTTTTCGCATTGCCGTACTCATTGCCTACACGCCCTCATTGCGGCTCGATGCCGGCCTGTTTCACCAGCGCAGCCCATTTGTCGATTTCGCTGTCGATAAAGCGCGTCAATTCGGCTGGATCCTGATAGCCCGCCGCAATGCCGGTATCAAGCAGCCGCTTTGACAACTGTGGTTCCTGCAAAACGTCCTGCGCCGCGCCGGCGAGTTTCTTCACCACTTCCGGCGGCAGGCCAGATGGGCCAACCAACGCGAACCACGCGGTGATGTCGAAGCCCGGCACGTCTTTCGCCAGGGGCGCCCAGCCGGGAGTCAGCGGGCTTTCCTGGCGGGCCGTGATCGCGATCGGCTTCAGCTTGCCTCCCTTGGCTTGCGCGATTGAATTGGCGGCGTCGACGAAGGTGAAGTCCAGCGTGCCGCCCAAGACATCGGTGACCGCGTCGGGAATGCCTTTGTAGGGAACGGCCAGCACGTCCAGGCCGGCCATGGATTTCAGCATGGCCAGAGACACCTGCGAGCTCGACGATCCATAGCCGGCCGACAGTTTGCCGGGGCGTTGTTTGACGTAGTCGATGAACTCGCGGGTGTTCTGCGCGGGGAAATCCTTGCGCACCATCAGCACCAGCAGGTTCGAGCCCAGGCCCGCCACGGGAGTGAAGTCCTTGCGCGGGTCGTACGGCAGTTTCTTGAACAGGCTGACGTTGGCCGCGATGGCGGTGTTGGCGCTGATCATCAGCGTATAGCCGTCGGGCGGGCTGTCGGTAAGCGTACCGACGGCAATGATGCCCTGGGCGCCGGGACGGTTCTCCACGACCATCGGCTGGCCCAGGTGTTTCTGCATTTCATTGCTGACCTGGCGGGCCAACTGGTCAGTGGCGCTGCCGGCGGGGAAGGGAACCAGGATGCGAATAGGGCGTTCCGGATAAGCGGCTGCGGCCGGCTGGCCCAGGCCTAACAGCGTGGCGGCCAGGGCGGCCGCGAACATGGTGCGCAACATGACAGTCTCCTTGGTGGTTGTTATTCTGGGGCGCTGGAACGCCGCTGCGTTCTTGCCCTTGGGCTTGAGCAAGGCTCAGGCCGGATGCGAGGGCGCGACCGGGCCGGCCAACAGCATGGCCAGCAGGTGAAACGACAGCGATTTCCCATGCAGGTCCAGGTCGAGCGAGTCGTTCACGCCGCCGTCCAGCACGTCTTCCAGCACGAAGTTCATGGCCCCCAGCCGCGGCAGCAGGTAACGCTTGACGGCGCTGGGGCGGCGATGCGCGAAATGCCGGGCTACCCGTTCCGGCGTGACATGCTCTACCAGCAGCGGGTAGTCGTCGGCCCGGTAGGCGATCAGGCTGATGTTGGAGTGGTTGCCTTTGTCGCCGGTGCGCGCATGCGCCAGGTCGTACAGTGTGCGAGTGTCCTGAGTCATGACGATTCCTTGTCGCCGGTGGCGCCGGCAAGATGAAACGATGCCGGCGCCAGTTCGCGCGGGATCATGAAATTGCACATTTCCAGCCGCTGGCGCTTGCTGACCTTCACACCGCCGCCGCCCGCCGGGCCGCCCGTCCACAGCGCGGTGACTTCGCGATGCAGCAGGTCGATCAGCTCCGGGTCATCGTGGCGCGTCGCCACGCGCAGCCGCACGTCGGTAGCGCGCCCCGGCGGCGTGCCGGCCAGCAGGCGCCCGGCGTCGTCCCCCAGGATGCTGCATACGCCGATCAAGTCGAAGCGCAGCGTCAGCTGCTTCCCCAGCCGGTTGCGTATGACATCCATGGCCAGGCGGGCGCGCGCCTCGGCGTTGGGGCCGGCGTAGGAAATCTCGGCGTCTCCGGCCCACCCGCCCTCGAAGAAGGCCGCAGCCTTCAAGGTGGGCGGCCGGGGGTGTCCCCGTACACCCGATAAGCGAACCCGGCCAGGGCCTTGTTCTTCGACCCGCGCGTCGGTGATGTCCGCGACCACGTCCGGTGTCATATAGGCCGCGGGGTCATGTACCTCGTAGAGCAGCTGTTCCTTCACGGTCAAGGTATTGACGACGCCGCCGGTGTCATCCGCCTTGCTGATCACGCAAGAGCCGTCGGCGGCGATTTCGGCGATGGGAAAGCCCACGTTGTCCAGGCCGGGCACGTCTTTTCTGCCCGGATCGGCGTAATAGCCGCCGGTGACCTGAGCGGCGCATTCGAGCAGGTGCCCCGCCATGGTGCCGCCGGCTAGCGCGTTCCAGTCCTCGCGGCTCCAGCCGAAGTGGGCGATGGCCGGCCCCAGGGTCAGGGAAGAATCGGCCACCCGGCCGGCAACGACAATCTGCGCACCGGCGCGCAGAGCCTGCGCGATTTCGAACGCACCCTGATATACGTTGGCGCTGACGAAACGCCGGGCGTCGAAATCGGTGCCGATCAAACGCTGCAATGGCGTCTGATCGTTCATTCGATTCGACAAGTCGTCGCCTTCCAGCACTGCGATGCGTGGGGCCGGCAGGCCAAGTTCGGCGGCCAGCTTGGCGATGGCCCGGGCGGCGCCCGGCGGGTTGGCCGCGCCGAAGTTGCCCACCAGTGCGATGCCATGGGCCAGGCAGTCCGCCAGAATGGGCCGCAACAGCCGTTCGAGCAATGCTTCGTATCCCTTGGCCGGGTCGCTGCGCCGCGCCAGCTGGGCGAATGCCAGGGTGCGCTCGGCCAGGGTCTCGAACATCATCACAGCGGGCCCGCCGCGCGCGATCAGCGTTTTCACCACGGGGCCGGGCGCATCCAGCCTGTCGCCCGAAAAACCCGCGCCACATCCCACATTAAGGACATCCATGTGCCTGTCTCCTGGTTGCCCATGCAAGCTTGCGCCAGCCAATTAGATAAGTAAAATGGATTTATCTAAATTTTTATGTAGAAAAACAGCATAATCAGGCCTGGAGATCCATTCATGAATATTTCCGGCCGCCTGATTCATGCCTTTGTCACTTTGGCCGAGACGGGCAAGTTTTCCGTCGCCGCAGAACGCTGCAGCGTTTCGCCCTCAGCGTTCAGCCAGATCATCAACCGCCTGGAAGAGCAAGTCGGGGCGCGCCTTTTCGACCGGGATACCCGCAATGTCAGCTTGACGCCCGCCGGCCAGTTGTTCCTGGTGGGCGCGCAGCGCATGCAAGCCGAGCTGCAGGCTTCGCTGGCGGCGATTCGCAATCAGTCGCTGCTCAACCAGGGGCGCGTAGCGATCGCGGCTCCCCCATCGTTGAGTTCCGATTGGCTGCCGCGCCTGCTGGCCCAGTTTCGCGACGAACATCCCGGCATTGTGTTGCGCCTGCACGATGTCATTTCAGAGCGCAGCCTGGACATGATTGCGGCGGGCGATGTGGACTTCGGCTTGAACGCCGTGCCGGGCAACGACCTGGAGTTCGAGTCGATACTGCTGTTCAACGAACCCTTTTATCTGCTCTGCCGCAAGGACGACCCTCTAGCCCGGCGCGCGAAGGTTGCATTGAAAGACTTGCGGGCCCGGGTGGCCGTGCAGACCACCCGCTTCGGCAGCGTTTGGCATTACACGCAGCCCTTGCTGGCCGCCGCGGGCATCCACGACAGCGGCCTGGAGGTATCCCAGTTCGGTTCGCTGGCCGGGCTTGTCACGGCGGGCTTCGGCATCAGCGTCGTTCCGGTGCTGGCGCTGCCGCTGTGCGGGCGCCCCGAGCTCACTGCGGTTCGCATTGTCGATGCAGGCGCCTATCGCCCGATCTATCGCATCAGGCGGCGCAACCGCTCGCTGTCGGCGGCGGCCCTGCAAATGTGGGACCGGATCGGCGCCGGGCCGTGGCCCGGTTCGCCGCGCGGCGCTTGAGCCGGACGCATGGCGCCGGGACGTCTGCTTATTTGGTCCGATGGCTGCGCACACCGGCCACGATTTTCAGGCTCTTGCGGGTACTGAATTCACGGTACGCATTGGTGTCGACGCCGTAGGCGGCGACTTTCGCGCCGGCGTCGTGGTGGATGCCCCAGCCGTATTGCTTGACCAGCGGCGAGGTGCGCAGGCAAGCCTGGGGTTTGGCGAAGAATACTTCGCGTGCCTGAGCGCGATCTTCCGGGGCAATCCCGTTGCGAATGGCGTAGACCTCGAACAGCAGATCGTCGCTGGTGAAGTGGTAAGGCCGCTCGGACAAGAGCTCGTGCTGGATCTGTGCGATGGAACCGGCCTTCTTCGGTGCCTGGCCTGTGGTGGCCGTGCTGTCGGGGGAGACGGTGATGAAGGTGTCAACGTAGTTCGTCGTCATCTGATTCCATACTCCGTTGGGCATCCCCCGGCCAGAAAGCATGGCCGGCCGCGCTGTGCTGGCCACGGCCGATCATATCTTGCTTTACGCGTACTGCGCCAACCCATGTCCTATAGACCAATTCTCCGGGGCAACCTCGACAATGTTCACGAACACGTCCTCGGCGCGCACGCCAGGGTTTTCGCCGAGCCGCTGCGCGATGCACTGGTACAACGCCTTCTTCTGCTCCACGCTGCGAGTGGCGTTTGCGGTAATTTGAATGAACACCAGGTCGTCACTGCGCGCCACGTTCAGGTATGACGCGCCGTAGCGAAAGTCGGCAGCCTCGTGTCCAGAAACGGTCATGAACTGGTCGTCCTCGGGTACGTTGAACGTTTCGCGCATCGCTTCATAAACACCGTCGCAGATTGCCTGCCGATAGGCGGGAGGTTTTCCGGCGCGCAGGGAAATGTGGACAAATGGCATAACGATTCCTGTCGTGTGAGTGTCGATAGAACCTTATGGTCTATCATTCATTTCAACAAGATATCAACAAATATAATAGGGATAACCATTTGAAATGAATGACCGGCCTCTCGACATCGATGCCGTCCGGGCTTTTGTGCGTATTGCTGAATTTGGCAGTTTCACGCATGCGGCCGACAGCATGCGCACCACGCAGTCCGCTGTCAGCCTGAAGCTCAAGCGGCTGGAGAAGCGGCTAGGCGCGCGGCTCATCGAGCGCACCCCCCGGCACGTCCAGCTCTCGGCACATGGCGCGGCCTTCCTGGAACAGGCACGAGGCTTGTTGGAAGTGCATGACCGCGCATTGACCTTGTGCGCCGGGGAAAGGCAGCGTCTGGCGCTGGGCATCAGTGACCACGTGGCGGGGCCGGAACTGCCTGCGCTGATCGCTCGCATGAACGCGCAAGATCCTCAATTGCTGATCGAAATCCGCATCGCCTCGTCGGGCGATCTGTTGCAACGCTTTGATCGGCGCGAGCTGGATGCCGCCATCGTGCGCCTGGATACGGGCCGGAACGATGGGGAATTATTGACAGACGAACCTTTCTGCTGGTTCGCCGCGCCGGGCTGGCAGCACCGCGCAGGCGAGCCGCTGCCATTGGCCACGATGGCCGAGCCTTGCGGCGTGCGCGCGCTGGCTGAACAGGCGCTGGACTCGGCAGGCGTGCCGTGGACGGAGGTATTTGTCGGCGGTGGCGTTGCGGCTGTCGCTGCCGCGGTCATGGCAGGCCTGGGCGTGGCCGCGCTGGCGCCGCGCATGCTGCCGCTCGGCGCAGAGGACGTAGGCCGCAGGCTTGGGCTTCCTGAACTGCCACGCTTGCCGGTACTGCTGCATACCCGGACACGTGCGGGCCGGTCACGCGATGCGCTGGATGCCCTGGCGGCGGCGTTCAGGGGGGTGGTGCGAGGGTAGTATCGCGTTTCGGCCAGGCATGAAAAATCCCCGCCGTGGCGGGGATTTCAGGATTCCTGGTGGCTGGGGCACGATTCCAAAACGGGCGTAAACCAGCATAAATAAAGGGTTTTTTTAGAAGTGGTGGAGTTTGAGGGAACAGTTTAGGGATAGTGCTATACGCATGCAAATGAAGAGGCATACATAGAGGCTTCGAGTTGTACCTGCAAACGTTGAGTCTGTTCGCTAGTTTTCCGATAACACTTAGGGACTATTCCTGTGATGGTACCGATACGCCACTTGCAAGCGTCTTGAGCGTCCTCGTATGCCCACATCTGTTTCTGCAACGAATATGTACTTACCAGGGGGGGATGGGCTCATATTAAAATAAAAAAGAGCTACACTGCGTCCTTAGGACGCAGTGTAGCTCTTTTTTATGAAAAATCAACTGCAGATAATCGGGAGGGGAATTGACTTTTCTTTCCTAATGGATTAAAATTGCGTCCTAAGGACGCAATTTTAATCCATTAGGAGTGTGAATGGTAGCGAAAAATCTTGAATCCCTCCCAACAATGATGAGGTTCATCCAGGAAAAACTGGCGGGCTGGGAGCGTCCTGTTATCACGGACTATGAGTTGGGTGTGCTGATGGCATCACATCTTGTGAATCAGGAACCTCCTTCGCGCCTGCTCCTTCAGCACATCACTGACGGATTGAGTTTGTTCGGCCTGATTTCTTTCGACAAAGACTTCAAGCCTGGCTCTGTTTATCACCTATTTGGACGTATCAAGCCCAAGGCTATAGAGATTGCTTGTGCCGTAGACCCGTTTGCCTATATCTCGCATCTCAGCGCGATGGGGTATCACGGACTGACGGACCGGTTTTCCAAAATTCTGTACCTCACAACGCCACCGGATGCTGAGTGGCGCGCACAGGCCAAAGACAGAATGACCAAAGACCTACGCGAAAGATCCAATGCCTATCAAGCGGCTAAGCTGCCGCAGCTCAGGCGTTTGGGCTTTGATCGCATAGAGGGGGCTCGCGTCGAATTGATGCGCCGTTCCAGTCGGGGGGCTTTCAAGACGATCAAGTCTCCTCACATTCGGGTGGCGACAGTAGGCCGAACCTTTCTGGAAATGCTAAGGGAGCCCGAGCACTGTGGCGGCATCCAGCATGTCGTGGATACCTACAAAGATTACGCTGCCCGGTACTTACCGCTTATTACGGAAGAGCTAGAGCGCCATGGCACGGCCATCGACAAAGTCCGGGCAGGCTACTTGCTCGACGAGGTCTGTCATCTTCAGCACCCGACCATGACGGCTTGGATCAAACATGCGCAACGGGGGGGATCTCGAATGCTGGATCCCAACGGGGAATATGCACCTTATTATTCCGAGAAATGGAAGCTCTCGATCAATGTTGCTTCATTGATGCCAGGCGACTCACAGGAGGATTTGTGAACGAAGTCAACATCGAAGCCTGGGTCGAGGCGGCGCCCGAAGGGCAACAGAGATTCCGAGAGGCGGTTCACATCATCTTGGATAGCATCGGGCACTCACAAAACCTGCAAGCCAAGATGGTGATGAAGGGCGGTCTCCTGATGGCTATTCGCTACGACAGCTCACGCTTTACCAAAGACCTGGATTTCTCTACCACCGACCTGTATAGAGCAGAGGACGCCGATGCGTTGCTGGCCGAATTTGAGGCCGGGCTTGCCACTGCAGCGGAGCGTCTTCCCTACGGAACAGCCTGTCAACTCCAGTCTCGCAAGATCGAACCTAAGGGTGAGAACAAGACTCACCATAGCTTGATGCTAACGGTGGGCTACGTGGATCAGTCCAATCCTCGTGCCTTGGCTAGACTGCGCGCGGGGAACGCTACGCAGGTTGTCCAAATTGACTACAGTTTCAACGAAGCGGTGTTTGCTGTTGAGCTGCTTGAGCTTGATGGGGGCGCCACCATCCACTCTTACTCTCTGCACAATATTTTGGCAGAGAAGATGCGCTCCTTGCTTCAGCAACCTATTAGGCGGCGCAATCGCCGACAAGACGTTTATGACATCTGGCTCCTGCTCGAAGGAGGGTCAGAATTCAATGCAGAAGATTTGGCACAAATTCACGCGATGCTGGTGGGCTCTTGTCTCAGCAAAAATATCTCCCCGACGATCAACTCAATACTTGACGAGAAAGTGATTGCGATGGCCAGAGAGGGCTACGCTCATCTGGAGGACGACGTCGAGGGAGAGTTGCCTGCATTCGATGATGCGATGAGTCGGGTCGCCAACTTGTACCGCTCGTTGCCCTGGGTTTGATGTACTTGCTAGGTTTAGGCTGCGATTGTAATGACAGTAGTGTTTGCCCTAGTTTTGCATGGTATATGTTTCAATATGAAACTAAGTAATGTAAAAATTGTATTTTCCTGCAGGCATGCGATTTGAATAGAAGGTGATTCCCTTCAAAATGGCCTGCTGCTGTTGGGACTGCATTCGTGATTTTGGAGGAAGATGGCATGGCTGTGAAAAAGAAAATAGACGAGGTTGTCCCTTTAGTGGAAGAGGGTGAGAAGGCGCCACGTCCACGCTTGCATAAGCTCATCATTCAGAATTTTCGATCAATAGGGCCAAACAAGGTAGAGATCGAACTGGATGACATTGTTGTCTTGGTCGGGCCAAATAACGTTGGAAAGAGCAGCATCTTAAGGGCATACGAAACCGTTATGTCCCACGGATCAAAGGAGGGGAAACTAACCATCAGTGATTTTCCCAATGGTCAAGTCGACGCTGACAACCTTCCTATGATTGAGTTGCACACCATTGTGTTTAATCAGGCGCCAGGCGAGCGTTGGGTCAAGGCCATGGCAGGTGGTGAGTGGTTGATCCGTGAGAAATGGACATGGGATAGTCCGAACAAAGACCCTAAAAGGCAGGGCTATGATGTGATCAAGCAAGCTTGGGATGATCAGGTTCCATGGGGCGCGCCAAACGTGGCCAAGTCACGCAGACCATTGCCGCATAGGATAGATGCGTTTGCCACGCCAGAAAAACAAGCTGCTGAAATTACAAAGCTTATTACCAGTTTGCTAAAAGAAAAAATAACCGGCATTAAATCGGACCCTGAGCAGGAGAAATCAGACTATGAGATCATCCTGGAGAAAATATCGCTATTGCAGGCTAAGGCTGTCGCCGCAACGGATGACGAGATAAAACTCATAGAAGAAGAAATATCCACGTATCTTTCCAAGCTATTTCCAAGGCATAGGGTCAAGTTCGATGCCAAGCCGGAAGCTGATCTTGAAGGAAGCTATCAGCCGTTCAAGAGCAATGCCGAGCTCTTGATGGGGACAGAGGATGGCTATTTTTCAACGATTGAGCATCAAGGTAGCGGCGCGAGACGAACGTTGCTTTGGGCGACGCTGAAATATTTGTCTGAGTCAGGGGACAAAGAGGGATCGCGGCCGCATGTGCTGCTGCTTGATGAGCCGGAAATCTGCTTGCATCCTTCCGCGATTAGAGAGGCGCGTTCCGTGCTTTATGATTTGCCCAGCAGTGGCAATTGGCAGGTGATGCTAACGTCGCATTCGCCAATATTTATTGATCTGTCTAAGGATAATACGACCATCATTCGTGTTTTTCGTGATGATCAAAGCGCGGTAAAGAGCACTACTTTGTATCGGCCCAGTCGCGCGAAGCTGGATGATGATGACAAAAAGAACCTAAAGCTCCTTAATGTTTGCGATCCCTACGTCCATGAGTTCTTCTTCGGCGGTAAGCAAATCATCGTGGAGGGGGATACCGAATACACTGCCTTCTCGATGCTCAAGGAGATCCACCCTGAGTTGTATGGGGATATTCAAATTATCAGGGCTAGGGGTAAAGGAATTATTCCATCAATAGCCAAGGTGTTGCTGCAGTTCTCGCAAAAGTTTTATATCTTGCATGATCGTGATGAGGAACTGACGGCTAGTGGCAAGAAAAATCCAGCGTGGGGCATGAACCGAACAATCGCGGGCCTGCTTGAGTTGGAGAATGCAGAAGGCAGAGTGAATTTAGTTGCATGCAATACTTGTTTCGAGACTGCTATTTTTGAAGAAGAGGCGCGAGACGAAAAACCATACAACGCGCTGAGCAAAATACGGTCGGATGAGAAAATCAAGGCGCGTGTTAAAGCGTTACTTGACTATCTTATCGAGTCGGAAGGTGCTCTCTTGCCTAATGGGTGTATTCATTGGACGGCCATTGATGATCTGGCGTAATTTACGCGTGCCATTGGTGAGTGGCTAGCGTCTGTCTTACTCACTTTTCAAGTCTGTATTATGTTGACATGGAGTGCTCAAGTAGCCTGTCGAACTCATGGAATTGGTTGTGTTCGGTGGAGTGTTCGCAGCACTCGTCGTAGCCTTCCCATTCTGATGCTGTCCCAGGCATCAACGAGAGTAAAGGCTGAAGGCAAGACAAAAGGGAGCGGCACCTATTCGTTCTCACAGCCAGTCTGCACATGAAGGGAGCGCAGCACGCAGCGGAGTAGCCTTCGTGCCGCTTGGAGCGCGAAGCTCCCGCTAATACAGGCCTAGCCGCGTGCTTCGCACGACCGAGTACGCTGTGACTTCGGCAGTAGTGCTCATCAAGAACTAGAAAAATAAGCCTTCAATCAGGCTGCGAATTCGCCCAGTGCCGCCGCATTACTGCATCACAGACTGACGTTGAATGAACTCAGACGGTGCCTGTCCAAACTGTTTTTTGAACGCTGTCGTATAAGCACTGTGGCTGTCATAACCACTGTTCAATGCAACCTGAGTAATCGGCGCGCCTTGCATCAACTGCGTGAGTGATGACATCAGACGCAATTGCTGCCGCCATTTTCCAAATGTCATCCCCGTGCTTTTAACGAATCGACGATGGAAGGTTTTTTCGCCAATGGCTAACGTCGATGCCCAGTCTCCGGCGGTTGCTTGATGGCTTGGGTCGCCCATGAGTTTGTGGCAGACATTTTGTATCTGTGCGTCCTGCGGCCAGGGCAGATGAAAGGGGAGAGCAGGTGGGGTATTGAACTCTTCGAGCAGCAGCTCGCTTAATAAATGTGTACGGCGCGAGAGAGGTGTCGTGTAGTCCACGCACGTCAACTCAGCAATCGTCTCTCGGAGGAGACCCGACACTTGTACGACGCAGTCCGTAGTGGGCAGGTTTTCGCAGATATCCTTACGAATAAATAGGCCGTGCGCCTGCAAGGCAACTGGGACGATCAGACGATGAGCCACTTCAGGACGCAGCCACACGGCAGAGGTGGGAGGAACCAGCCATTGTCCGGTTTCCGCTTCGACGCGTAGCAGCCCCTGGCTCGCGTAGATGAGATGGCCGTGTTGATGTTGGTGCATGGGTACGACATGCCCCTGTGGGTAGTGTATGGCCACTCCCGTGACAGGCAGCTCCAGTGCTGCCACTGTATCTGGCCCACAAGATTTAGCCGACTGAACTGTGTATGCAGCACCCATGTTTATGTTTGTCTAAAAATATAAATAGAAAGTCTATTTTTATGTAGATAGACAAAAAATACAAACATAACATGGCAAAGACATTCCCAATCAGGACTCGTTTGTCTCATGTCGCCGTTCATTCGTCTTTCGCACCTGCTACGACTACTGACCTGTGGTCGGGGTCGGTACGCATTTGCTCGCGTCATGACCCATCCTGATTCCCCCTGACCCCGACCATAGTCAGCTTTGCTTGAGCCAGGGGAGTCAGGTGTTATTGACCCCTTGGAGTATTGCTATGCTGACCGATCCATCCAAAAAATACCGTCCATTTCCACCCGTCGATCTGGCAGATCGACAGTGGCCCTCGCGTACCTTGACGCAAGCCCCTGTTTGGCTATCTACCGATTTGCGTGATGGCAACCAAGCCTTGTTTGATCCGATGAACCGCGAGCGCAAGCTGCGCTTGTTCCATGAACTGGTACGTATTGGTTTCAAGGAAATTGAGGTGGGCTTTCCGTCGGCGTCACGTACGGACTTCGACATCGTGCGCCATCTGATTAACGATAATCAGATTCCCGATGATGTGACGCCCATGGTTATCACTCAGTTGCGTGAAGATTTGATTGAGGAAACCGTGCGTAGCGTAGCTGGGGCTCGGCGCGTCATTGTGCATTTCTACAATGCGATTGCACCTGCCTGGCGGGAAATCGTGTTCCAAATGAGCGTGCCGCAAATCATCGAGATGGTTGAGCACCACATTGCCCTGTTCAAGCGGTTGACGGCAGCTCACCCTCACACGCAATGGGTGCTTCAGTATTCGCCCGAAACCTTTTGTATGGCCGAACTGGATGTGTCTCTGGCTGTATGTAATGCTGCGATTCGCGCATGGGATGCTGGGCCAGAGCGTCCCATGATTATCAATCTGCCGACGACAGTGGAAGTCTCTACACCTAATGTCTTTGCCGATCAGATTGAATGGATGGATCGGAGACTGGAGCGACGAGAGCATATTGTGCTGTCCGTACATCCTCATAATGACCGAGGCACAGGTGTTGCCTGCGCCGAGCAAGCCTTGTTGGCCGGTGCTCAGCGCGTGGAAGGCTGCCTGTTTGGTAATGGCGAGCGCAGCGGCAATCTGGATGTTGTGACCTTGGCGCTGAATCTGTACACGCAGGGCATTGCTCCGGGGCTGGATTTTTCGGATATTGCTGCCGTTGCTCGTGTTGCCGAGGAATGTACGGCATTGCCTATTCATCCACGCCACCCCTATGTTGGTGACTTGGTATTTACAGCTTTCTCAGGCTCCCACCAGGATGCCATCGCTAAAGGATTCGCCGCTCAAAAACCTGATGCGCTCTGGCGTGTGCCGTACTTGCCAGTTGATCCGCAAGACCTGGGCCGTACCTATGACAGCATCGTGCGCGTTAACAGTCAGTCGGGCAAAGGTGGCATTGCTTTCCTGCTTCAACGTGACCACGGTATCGTCATGCCGCGCCGCATGCAGGTTGAGTTCAGCGCCATTGTCCAGGCATTGGCAGACGACAGTGAAACCGAATTGACCAGCGAGCAGATATGGGAAGTGTTTGAGCGTACCTATTTAGCGCCTGTACGTGAGCAACCCGGTTTTATCTATCGCGCTCACCGGCTGTCTGAGCATGCGGACGGTCAAGGTATTGAGCTGGACTTGATTGGTGCCGATGGCGCATCTGCACATTTTCAGGGCGTTGGAAACGGCCCGATTGCTGCGACGGTGGCAGCATTGGGATTGCCTTTGCGTATCGACAGTTATGAAGAGCGTAGCTTGGGAGCGGGGGCAGATGCCATGGCATTGGCTATTGTGGAAGCCGCATGGCCGGGCGTACCGGGTTCGCGCTTCGGTGTGGGGTGGCACGCGAACATTACTACGGCATCAGTATTGGCCGTATTGAGTGCCGCTGCCCGGTTCTCAGACGTGACGGCTGATATTGGCTAAGTACGTGTGAGCGTCTGTCATGTTGCCCATCAACCAGCTATACGAGGGATTTGATGGGCAACTTTTACCGATAGGGCCAGATATTGCTCGAAATTCCAAGTGAGGCTTTTGTGTCAGGAGAGTGACGCGAGCAATGAGGTTCCGAAAGGGAGATGAAATATGGAGTTTCGTCACCTTCGTTGTTTTCTCGCTGTAGCAGAAGAGCTTCATTTTGCACGTGCAGCAGAGAGACTGCATATTGAGCAGTCTCCATTATCTCGTGCCATCAAGGATTTGGAAGAAGAACTTGGCGTTGTGCTGTTCGCTCGTACCACGCGCAGCACACGGTTGACTAGGGCTGGTCAACTATTCCTTGAACATGTGCCCCGTGTGTTTATTGCGTTACAACAGGCTCGCGACAGCGCCCAGGCCGCATCTAATGGTTTTCATGGTCAGTTGCGCGTGGCATTGTCTGATGGCATATCGCCTATACGTTTGTCTGAGTTGTTGGCCTTATGTCGTCAGGATGAGCCGGAGATAGACATCCGTTTTTTTGAAGTGCCCTTGGCTCAGCAGATTAAAGGGTTACATGATGATCTGTACGATGTGGGCTTCGCTCAATCGGATGAGGTGGGGGACGCTGTCGCTGCTATGCCAGCATGGCAAGATACGCTGATGGTCGCAGTGCCAGCACGTCATCCGTTACTGGCCAACAAGTGTATTTCACTAGAGGAGTTGCTGCGCTACCCGTTAGTGCTGTGCGATCCTCATGCATGTGGAGGGCATGCCAAGTACATTGATCGAGTATTGCGTCGCGCAGATATGGAGCCGTTGATCGTTGAGCGAGTCGCATCCTTCGAGTTGATGATGGCATTGGTATCTGCTGGCTTTGCTCTAGGGCTGGTTGGTGCATCACACTTTTCTATGAGCAACGATCAGAGTGTTGTGGCGCGACCTCTGGCACCGCGACTTCCGCCTCTAATGACATATCTGTTGCGCCCAGAGGGAGAACCATCTGATGTGCTCATGCGATTTATAGAGCGTGTGCAGGCTATTGAGCCCTCAAACCTCTAGGAGAGCCTACAGAAAATCAATAATTCAGAGGGTGCTCTAGTGAGATTCATCGGCACATAGCATCTCATAGATAACGGTAATTGAAGAGGAAATGATCGCTTTCGGCCATAGGTAGCCAATTGTGGTTTTTTGGAATTTCCGCATTTTAAGTTGAGCAGGTTCCGTTGGAGAAATTCACTTCTAGACGATCCGCTATTTTGCAACTGATTGAGCGATGTATTTAATAACAGCAGGGTTGATTAAATAAATAACTGGCAATTGAAACTATGGACCTTATCAAAGAAGTCATCTCCTCTCCAGATTTCTGGAAATTTGCTGTGCCGCTGATCGGCGCTGTTGTTGCCTGGTTCGTGAATGAATGGCGGAAGCGAGTTGCTGATCAATATCAGAGAAAAGGGGCAAGCTATAAGGAACTGCTACGTTCTTTAAGAGGTTTCTATATTGGGGCTACAAATGCGCCGCAATTGAGAGACGAGTTTCTGAACCAACTCAACACCGCAAGGCTTTACTGCCCGGATGAGGTTATTCGCAAAGGTTACGCATTTCTGGATACAGTCCACTCCGCTCAAAAACATTCCGACGCACAGAAGGAAAAGGCCATGGGTGAGTTTGTAGCTGCCATTCGGCAAGATATATTGACACGTAAATTGGTTAACTGTTCGTCGCTCACTGCTGTAGACTTTAAGCACCTAAATGCCCAATAGGACAGGCCCTCAATGTGAGGACAGTGACTGCTTTCGACCCAAAGCGGAAGTTTAGCTTGCAGATTTCAACGTCCGGTGGGAAGCTGGTTGCTGACGTTTTCGCGACCAAGCTTGAGCGACCGCTACGCGCCCGGAACCGTCATCAGCCTAGCCAGATTGGATGCTCCAAAGCTGTCACTCGCCTGGCTGATCATCAGTCAGCAGCTTCCGACCTTTTGCGATGCTTTTATTGGTCGAATTGAGCGCTGAGAGTCAACGGTGCCTACTCCATCAAACGAAACCAATCTCGAACGGTCAGCTGTAGGCGCACTTCCTCATCCTCCGCAAGTGGGCAGCAATGCGCGATGGGATTTCGAAGTGCATTGAGGCTTGCCATAACCTTCTGAACGGCACGCTTGCTTGTAAAAAGGGTGCCCCCGAAAATGTCCCAGTTCGCCTGTATTAGCTCGGAAAGCTCTCCAAACGTCGTGTAGTCCAGTTCGTCTAGCGATCGTCTGGTGACCCCGGCGTCGAGTTCCTTCGCAATGCGCGATTGAACCTCTGTCTTGATCGCTTGAGGAACCCTAGCTGACGCCCACCAGGCCTCGGTCTTTTCCGCGGTCTCAATGGTCTGTGAGACCAACTTTCGAATAGAGGTCTCCAGCGAATAGAAAACCTCGTAGTGCCGAGCCATCGCCGCTGCTTGTGCTCGTACCGCCATGTCGAACTGCGGGTAGTAGACCTCCTCGACAGCTTGGGGAGTCGATGGCAGGTGTCCGAGATCAACGCCATGGACAGTGCCGATTCGCGCCAAATCTTCGGCAACCATCTGATTGGTCATGCCGAAGGCCTTAATCCGTTCGAGAGTGTCCTTAGTCATTGCCAGATAACAGGTGCTCTTTGAGGCTGCGGAAGATTGCGTTGAAAACCGCTTGATCGGAGGTCGCCGGCAGATTCAAGTTGATCGTATAGGTCAGGTTCAGCCCAGCGCGCCCTTTCTGCTGCGAAATGTGGGGAGACGCGACATTCTGCTTCGCTGGCTCCTCTGCTGGCCGCTCCGGGTCAGGCTGCTCCTCTTCGACCTCAAAGTTCGCGTATTGCTTGAGAACTTTTAAACACGCCAGCGTCATCTGTGCAGCGCGGTTATCAGTCTCAACCCCCGTGACTTGGACGATCAGAGCCATAAGGTCCTTGTCTGACAGCGTGTAAAAGTACTCGCTTGCCTTGGCGAGATCTTTATAGCCGAACCTGATTGCATCTGCCATCGCCGCCCCGGCCGTCGCAGGGAGTCGAAACCGCCGATAGATTTCGGTTGGCGTCCCGTCAGACGCTACAAATCCGATCCGCTTCAAAAAAGGAGTCACGGCGCCCCCAGTGCCACCCTTAATGGAAAGGATATTGTTCACAAAGTCCGTAGTCACCCGTGGGGGCGTTGCTGCCGTCTTGATCTTGTCGAAAGCGGTCTTCAGCGAGCTTGCTGACGCGACGTATGGGAGGTTTGCCACTCGAAATCCCTTCAAGTTCTGAACTGTTGAGGTACCAAGTTTATTTTAAGGGCAGTTCCGCCAATTTTCACCATCGAGTCCTTCGGCTACGCCCCGGTGGCCCCAACGCAGGAGTGAGCATGTATTCCTGCATGCTGCACTGATATACCTGCGTCTCGCTAATATGCTTTGAAGAAGACGTTTACGAACGGCAGATTCTAGCCAATTGCGGACGCTTGGAACAGGATTCGCGAATGACAGTAACCGCTGTAAAGCAGACCGTAAATTGTAGCTATCGAACTGCCGCTGCGGGCCGAAATTCGTCATTATTATTTTCAGTGCAACATGATAAGAAGTTAACCTTGCGATAAATACGGGTGAGTCTCAAGTTTAGTTGGTACTAATCGAATTGATACGCCCGAAGGTTGGGCGTTTTTCTTGCTTCGATTTGTGTTTCCTGTATATCGTGCCGTTAGTGGTTTGGAGCTTTTTTATATGGGCTATTGATCATAAGGGCAGCTATCTGCTTTTTTATTTTTTGAATCTCTTAATTAGTCAATAGTCTCTAATGCTCTCGCTGGATCTTGGTGTTCCTTTGCTAGACTACGCTGCGACAGGTGTACGTGTGGAAAGGTTTAGTGCAATCTGGTGCCGAAAGAGATGTCGGGAGAAACAGATGCATCATGCTGAAAACCTTTCTATGCAGTCGTCCTCTGGAACAGGCAATGGCCGCCCCATGTTTTACCGTATGCGCGAGGTACTGCGGATGACAGCATTGAGCCGATCTACCTTGTATAGGCGTATCGCTGACGGTACGTTTCCTGCGCCAGTTTCATTAGGTGGCTCGGCGAAGGGGGGGCGTCGTAGCGATCTAAAAGAATGGGAGCAGGACCCAGCAGGTTTTAAACTGATGGAATCCTGCACGACGATGACGACTTCTCAAGGTGCTAAAGTCCGGCAGGTGCGATATTGAATCGCTTGCACCTGCCGTGAGTGGCGTTGAGCCTATTTCTATTTGTTAGGCCTCAATGAGAGCGGTGTAGGCTCTGCTGTGGGAGCCTTTTGCTCCGCCAATTGATCAAGATAATCGGCCCACGCCTGCGCCATTTCATGTCTCTGAGCGACGAAGCGTGTCCGGTCGTAGGCTTCATCCAACTCCTCATCAGATACGTGCGCGAGGTGTTTCTCGATCATTTCGCGGTCCCATCCCAGCCTTTCACGTATGAGCGTTCTCGCCATAGCTCTGAAACCGTGGCCAGTAATGTCTGTCTGGGTGTCGTAACCCAAGGCACGTAGAGCGCTGTTCATCGTGTTGTTTGAGATGTAGCGTGAATAGCCATTCTTGCCACGGCGACGCGATACGCTCTTGAACACTGGGCCAGTAGGGCCTGTCACCGTATGGATTTGGCGAAGAATCTCCACAACCTGAGTGGGCAAGGGAACGATGTGTGGCGGCACGCGCCCTCTTTTCTTGAGTGGTTCCCGCATTTTCATCATGTGCGCTGGACACGCCCAGATACCTGCGTCCAGATCAAGCTGCTCCCATTCCATCATGCGTATCTGTCCGGGGCGTTGGAACACGTAAGGCATGATCCGCAGGGCGCAGCAGACGATGTAGTGGCCGCGATATCCGCGTATGTCTCGAATCAGCTGTCCGATTTTTTGCGGCTCTAGGATGGTGGCGTAATGCTTCACCATTGGGCTGCGTAGCTTGAAGTCCGCTACGCCCTTTGCCATGAAGTTATCGCCAGGTTTCAAGAGGCCGAGGGTGACGGCTCGGGCATAGACGCGTTGCAGGCTTTCTCGCAGGCGTATGGCCGTTTCACGAGTACCTGCGAGTGAGATGGCCTCCAGGCATTGCAGGATGTCTAGCTGGTTCAACGACCCGATAGGGTGTCGGCCAAGTTTCGGGAAGGCATGTAGCTCCAGTTGGCGCAGAATCTTGTGGCTGTAGTCGTCGCTCCACTCATGTACGGCTTTTGCATGGGTGTGCCATTCCCTGGCGACTTTTTCGAAGGTGGCTAAGGCATGGCGACGCGCTTCTGCCCGTTCCACCTTCGTTGTCTGGCGAGGGTCTTTGCCCACGTCCATGGCTAGCCTGTGCTTTTCCGCCAAGCTCCGAGCCTGCGCCAGTGACACTCTGGGGTAGAGGCCAAGGGCGACTTTGACGCGCTTGCCTGCGACGTTCAGGTAGATGAACTGCCAGCTTTTTGAGCCGTTGGGCCGGATACGAAGATAAAGTTTGTCTTCGTCCAGTAACAGATACTCTTTTTCGGCGGGTTTTGCTGCTTCGATGGCTTTGACTGAGAGTTTCATCGCTGTCCCTCCTTTGTGTTCCCCAAGAATTCATGGGACAGCATAGGGGGGCTCCCTGGGGAACAAAAACCCTGGGATTCAATGAAACAACGTGGGAAGTGATGAGACGGATTTCCGTCGCAAGCCCTTGTTTTCTTAGAAAAAATGGGATGCGATGAAACCAGATGGGAAGAGGTAATGGTGGCCTGGGGCGGAATCGAACCACCGACACGCGGATTTTCAATCCGCTGCTCTACCAACTGAGCTACCAGGCCAACGAAGTCCGCAACTATACACAATTTTCTTGATCCTTGCAGGCGCTTCCGCCCCAAACCCGCTTGCGGCCACTACCCTCGGGATTACCCGCAGAGGTATAATTTTCATCGACCTAATGTTACAAATGCGCCGTCCCTCGCCGGGCGGCGCTTGCCGCGTCCCATGTCCGTCGCTGTTCTCGCTTTCGGCCTGAATCACACGTCCGCGCCCGTGTCGGTGCGCGAACGCGTGTCCATGCCGGTCGACTTGGTGCGGCCGGCGCTGGAAGGCCTGCGTTCGGCCTTTGGCGGTTCGGTGCGCGAAGCGGCCATCCTGTCTACCTGTAATCGCACCGAGGTCTATTGCGCCGCCGAGGCGCAGGTGGCCGAACAGCTGCCGGCGTGGCTGGCCGATCACAACCGCATCGAAGCCGTCGCGCTCAGCCCGCACCTGTATCGCCACCAGCAAGACGACGCGGTGCGCCATGCGTTCCGCGTGGCCAGCGGGCTCGATTCCATGGTGCTGGGCGAACCGCAGATCCTGGGGCAAATGAAAGACGCGGTGCGCGCGGCCGGCGAAGCCGGCTCGCTGGGCACGCTGCTGCACCAGTTGTTCCAGCGCACTTTCTCGGTGGCCAAGGAAGTCCGTTCGCAAACGGCCATCGGCGCGCATTCCGTGTCCATGGCGGCCGCCGCCGTGCGGCTGGCCGAGCGCGTGTTCGGCAACCTGGGCCAGGCCCGCACGCTGTTCATCGGCGCGGGCGAAATGATCGAACTGTGCGCCACCCATTTCGCCGCGCAGCGCCCGCGCAGCATGGTGGTGGCCAACCGCACCGCCGAACGCGCCGAGGCGCTGGCCGGGCGTTTCTCGGCCGGCACCATGAAGCTGGCCGACCTGCCCGAGCGCCTGGCCGAGTTCGACGTCATCGTGTCCTGTACGGCCAGCTCGCTGCCCATTCTGGGCCTGGGCCTGGTCGAGCGCGCTACGCGCCTGCGCCGCCACCGCCCCATGGTCATGATCGACCTGGCCGTGCCGCGCGATATCGAACCCGAAGTCGGCCGGCTCGACGACGTCTATCTGTATTCGGTCGACGACCTGGGCCGCCTGGTGCAAAGCGGCACCGATGCGCGCCGCGCGGCCGTGGTGCAGGCCGAAGCCATCATCGAAACGCGCGTCCAGGGCTTCATGCACTGGATGCAGTCGCGCGAAGTGGTGCCCGTCATCCGCGACCTGCACCAGGCCGCCGAAGACGTGCGCGCCGCCGAACTCGAGCGCGCCCGCCGCCTGCTGGCGCGCGGCGAATCGCCCGAAGCCGTGCTCGACCAGCTGGCGCACGGGCTTACCCAGAAGTACCTGCACGGCCCGCTGGCGGCGCTGAACCGCAGCGAAGGCGACGAGCGCAAGCAATTGCTCGCCTGGATGCCGCGCCTGTTCCCGGGCCGCGATTCGCGCCGTTAGCGCTGCTGCCGCAATGCCCGCCGCCATGGCGGGCGTTCGCTTTCCGGGCGCCCGCTTTCTGCCAATCCGCTATTTGTCTTCCTGGTATCCCTTATGAAATCTTCCATGCGCAGCCGGCTGGAACAGCTGTCCCACCGCTTGATCGAGGTTGACGCCCTGCTGGCCGAGCCCGATACCGCTGCCGATATGGAACGCTTTCGCAAGCTGTCGCGCGAGCGCGCCGAACTGGAACCGGTGGTGCAGGCGTTCGCGCAGTTCGCGCGCACCGAAGACGACCTGGCCACCGCGCAGGAAATGCTGGCCGATCCCGACATGAAGGCCATGGCCGAAGACGAGATCAAGACCGGCCGCGAGCGCCTGGAAGGGCTCGAATCCGAACTGCAGCTGCTGTTGCTGCCGCGCGATCCCAACGACGGCCGCAGCCTGTTCCTGGAAATCCGCGCGGGCACCGGCGGCGACGAAAGCGCGCTGTTCTCGGGCGACCTGCTGCGCATGTATTCGCGCTATGCCGAACAGCGCGGCTGGCGCGTCGAGCTGATGTCCGAAAGCCCGTCGGAACTGGGCGGCTACAAAGAAGTGATTGCGCGCATCGACGGCGATGGCGCCTACGGCCGGCTGAAGTTCGAGTCGGGCGCCCACCGCGTGCAGCGCGTGCCCGCCACCGAGGCGCAAGGCCGCATCCATACGTCGGCCTGCACCGTGGCGGTGATGCCCGAGGCCGACGCCATGAACGAGATCGTGATCAATCCGGCCGACCTGCGCATCGACACATTCCGCGCCAGCGGCGCGGGCGGGCAGCACATCAACAAGACCGATTCGGCCGTGCGCATTACGCACCTGCCCACCGGCCTGGTGGTGGAATGCCAGGACGACCGCTCGCAGCACCGCAATAAAGACAAGGCCATGCAGGTGCTGGCCGCGCGCCTGAAAGACCGCGAGCTGCGCGAGCGCCAAAGCAAGGAAGCGGCCGAGCGCAAGAGCCTGGTGGGCACCGGCGACCGGTCCGAGCGCATCCGCACTTACAACTTCCCGCAGGGGCGGGTGACCGATCACCGCATCAACCTGACGCTGTACAAGCTGCAGCAGATCATGGAAGGCGATCTCGAAGAACTGACCGGCGCCCTGATCGCCGAACACCAGGCCGAGCAGCTGGCGGCGCTGGGGGATGATGCCTGAAGTGGAGCAGCGCCCCATCCTGCAGGCTTTCTTGCAAGACCCGCGCCTGCCGCGCCTGGAGGCGCGCATGTTGCTGGAGCATGTCTTGCAGAAGCCGCGCGCCTGGATGCTGGCGCACGATACCGACCCCATCGAGGCCTGGCAGGCGCAGCAGTACCAGGTGCTGGCCACCCGCCGGCTGGCCGGAGAACCCATGGCCTACCTGGTGGGCCATCGCGAGTTCATGGGGCGCGATTTCGCGGTCACGCCCGACGTGCTGATCCCGCGGCCCGAAACCGAATTGCTGGTCGAGACGGCGCTGGCCTGGCTGGCTAACCGCCCCGAGGCCGCCGTGCTGGACCTGGGCACCGGCAGCGGCGTGATAGCCGTGTCGATCGCGCTGGGCGCGCCGCAGGCGGCGGTGACCGCCACCGACGCCAGCGCGGCCGCGCTGCAGGTGGCGGTGCGCAACGCGGCGCGGCTGGGCGCCCGGGTCGATTTCGCGCAGGGCAGCTGGTACGACGCGCTGCCCGCGCGCGCGCGCTACGACCTGATTGTGTCGAACCCGCCGTACATCGCCCGCGACGACCAGCACCTGGGGCGCGGCGATCTGCGGTTCGAGCCGCGCAGCGCCCTGACCGACGGCGCCGACGGCCTGCGCGACCTGGCCGCCATCATTACCGGGGCGGCCGCGCGGCTGCGTCCCGGCGGGGCGCTGTGGCTGGAGCATGGCTGGGATCAGGCGGCCGCGGTACGGCAGTTGCTGGCCGTGGCGGGGTTCGATCAAGTTTCCAGCCTGCGCGACCTGTCGGGCATCGAGCGGATTTCCGGCGGGTCCCTATAATGAGTTCATTCCGCCACCCCTGCTTTTCCTGTTTGTGAGACCACCATGAGCGACGTGCAAGAATTCATCCGCGACACCGTCACCCAGCACCCCGTCGTGCTGTTCATGAAGGGCACGGCCCAGTTTCCCCAGTGCGGCTTTTCGGGCCGCGCCATCCAGATCCTGAAGGACTGTGGGGTGAAGAAGCTGGTTACCGTCAACGTGCTCGAAGACGACGAAGTGCGCCAGGGCATCAAGGAATATTCCAACTGGCCCACCATTCCGCAGCTGTACGTTAGCGGCGAGTTCATCGGCGGTTCGGACATCATGACCGAAATGAACGACAACGGCGAACTGAAGACGCTGCTGGAAACCTCCGGCGCCACCACCGCATGACGTCTCCGCGGCGGCTGGTCGTCGGCATCACGGGCGCCACCGGCGCCCTGTACGCGGTGCGCCTGCTGCAGGCGCTGCGCGGGGTGGAAGACGTCGAGTCGCACTTGGTGGTGTCCGCCTCGGGCGTGCTCAATATCAAGCACGAACTGGATGTCGGCCGCCACGATGTCTACGCGCTGGCCGACCACGTGCACAGCGTGCGCGATGTGGGGGCCACGCTGGCCAGCGGCGCCTTCCAGACGGCCGGCATGGTGATCGTGCCGTGCTCGATGCGCACCCTGGCGGCCGTGGCGCACGGCCTGTCCGATAACCTGATCACGCGCGCGGCCGACGTTACGCTGAAAGAGCGCCGCCGCCTGGTGCTGATGGTGCGCGAAACGCCTTTCAACCTGGCGCACCTGCGCAACATGACCGCCGTCACCGAAATGGGCGGCATCGTCTTTCCGCCGCTGCCGGCGTTCTACCACCGCCCCGCGTCCATCGAGCAGATGGTCGACCACACCGTGGCGCGCGTGCTGGAACTGTTCGACATCCACGTGCCCGGCCCGCACTGGGAAGGCATGTAGGCAGCGCGGCCAAGTGCCTGACTCCCGCAGGGTGTCAGACACCGAGGTGTGCAAAGACTGTCTCAAACCAATACGGTGTCAGGCACCCTTCGGGAGCCTGACACCTGGCCGAACGCCGCTATGCCGCCAGCAGTTCTTCCGGCGCGCGGGGCTTGGGATACGTTTTCTGGTAGTGCACCGTAAAGGTCTTGAAGGCCGCCAATGCCTTGTGCGGGTCGTGGCCTTCCTTGACCAGAAAGCTGTCGAAGCCGACGCGCGCCTGGTAATGGATGGTGTCGATCATGACGTCGCCCAGCGCCCGCAGTTCGCCCTGCCAGCCGTGCCGCGTGCGCAGCAATTGCGCCAGCGAATAGCCGCGCCCATCGGTGTAGACAGGAAAGTCGATGGCGATGAAGGCGATGCCGGCCGGGTCGACCCGGCCATCCGCGCCCACGAGCTCGTTCAGGTTGGTGGCTGGCGCCAGCAGCACGGCCACCGCATGGCGGCGCAGGCGCAGCGTGTCGCGCGCGGCGGTCCAGACCGGCAGCGGCACGATCCAGCCCGGTTCGTCGGCCGGCAGCTGCGCGCTCGGCTCGGTATCGGCCTCGGGCGCGAACACGCGCCAGTCGTTGGCCTGCAGGCGGCCGTGGCGGATCAGGCGCGCGGCGCCGGGGGTCGTGGCAATGGCATCAAGCATGGACAGCCTCGCGGGGGTGCGCCGGGGCGGCCTTGGCCACCGCCGGATCGGAATAGACATCTTCTTTGAAGGGCGCGATGCCCAGGCGGTCGACCACGTCGATGAAGCGCTCGGCATCGCTGTCGCGCAGGCGCAGGTAGGTGCGCACCAGCCGCTCGACGACGTCGGGCACCTGTTCGCGGGCGAACGAAGGGCCGATGATGCGGCCGATGGCGGCGCCGCCGCCGCGCAGCGATTGCAGGTCGGGCAGTGGCTTGGCCGCGCCGTTCTGGCGGCCGCCGATGGTGACCTGGTACCACTCTTCGCCGTTCTTATCCACGCCCAGGATGCCGATGTGGCCCACGTGGTGGTGGCCACAGGCGTTGATGCAGCCCGAGATGTTCAGGTCGAGCTCGCCCACTTCGAACAAGTAGTCCAGGTCGTCGAAACGGCGCTGGATGGCTTCGGCCACCGGGATCGACACGGCGTTGGCCAGCGCGCAGAAGTCACCGCCGGGGCACGAGATGATGTTGGTCAGCAGCCCGATGTTGGGCGTGGCCATGTTCAGCGCGCGCAGTTCCTGCCACAGTTCGAACAGCTGGGCGCGGCGCACGTCGGCCAGCACCAGGTTCTGCTCGTGCGACACGCGCACTTCGCCGTAGCCGTAGCGTTCGGACAGGTCGGCCACGGCTTCCATCTGTTCGGCCGTGATGTCGCCGGGCGGTACGCCGGTGGGCTTGAGCGACAGGGTGACCGCGGCGTAGCCGGGCACCTTGTGGCCATGCACGTTCTTGCGCAGCCAGCGCGCGAAGGCCGGGTGCGCCGCGGCATGCATTTCGGTGGGGTCGGGCTCGCCGGCGGCGGCCGCGTCGTATTCGGGCCAGGTGAAGCGCCCGGCAATGGTGTCGACGTATTCCTGCGTCAGGGTATCGGGGCCGCCCTTGGTCAGCTGCCATTGCTCGTCGACCTGCTGCGCATAGGCCTCGGGCGTCAGGTCTTTGACCAGGATCTTGATGCGCGCCTTGAACTTGTTGTCGCGCCGGCCGTGCATGTTGTACACGCGCAGCGCGGCCTGCAGGTAGGTAAGCAGGTGCTGCCATTCCACGAACGGGTTGATCAGGTGGCCCACCATGGGGGTGCGGCCCAGGCCGCCGCCTACCCATACGCGAAAGCCCAGCACGCCGTCGCGCTCGACCGCCTGCAGGCCGATGTCGTGCACGCCCACGGCGGCGCGGTCTTCTTCGGCGCCGCTGACGGCGATCTTGAACTTGCGCGGCAGGAAGGCGAATTCGGGATGCAGGGTAGACCACTGGCGGATGATCTCGCACCACACCAGCGGGTTTACCAGTTCGTCGGGCGCGATGCCGGCGAAATGGTCGGACGTGGTGTTGCGGATGCAATTGCCGCTGGTCTGGATGGAATGCATCTGCACCTTGGCCAGTTCGGCCAGGATGGTGGGCACGTCTTCCAGCTTGGGCCAGTTGAACTGCATGTTCTGGCGCGTGCTGAAGTGGCCGTAGCCGCGGTCCCAGGTGCGCGCGATGTGCGCCAGGGTGCGCAGCTGGCGCGCCGCCAGCAGGCCGTAGGGAATGGCGATGCGCAGCATCGGCGCATGGCGCTGGATATACAGGCCGTTTTGCAGGCGCAGCGTGCGGAAGTCGTCTTCGGTCAGCTGGCCGTCAAGAAAGCGCTCGGTCTGGTCGGTGAACTGCGCGACGCGCTGCTCGACGAGTTGCTGATCGACGGGGTCGTACACATACATGGCAGGTTGCCCTTCTTGGAACGCCCCGGGGGGCGCAGGGAACAGCCTGCGGCTTGCAGCGGCCCGCAATGGTTGCGGCGGACGCGGACACGCGCCGCCGTCCGGCGCCGCAGGGTTCTATGCTCATAACCGTAACAGCCGCTAGATTGGCTTGTCTAAGTCATTCTGGTAATAAGAATAGAAGCCCGCCGCACGTGTGCCCGGGGGCCGGGCGCCGCGGTTCCGGCGGCGAGGGTCAGGGCGCCGGCGGGGCGGTTTCGCTTAGCGACCGGCGCTGGCTGAAGCTGGCGTACCACGCGGCCAGGCCGGGGTGGCTGCTGCGCCAGTTGTAGTCGGCGTAGCGGAAATCCAGGTAGCCCAGTGCGCAGCCCAGGGTCAGGGTGCCGATGTCCAGCCGGCCGGCCAGCGAGGCGGCGCGCCGTTCGAATTGCGCCAGGGCGTCGGCCACCTTGCCCATCTGGCCGTCGATCCAGCCGCTCCAGCGGTTGGGTTCGGGGCGCACGGTGATTTCGTAGCGGGCCAGCAACGCCGCGCCCAGGATGCCGTCGGCCAGCGCCTGGTCGGCCAGGGCCTGCCAGCGCGCCGGGCCGGCGGCCGGGAACAGCGCGCCGCCGCCCAAGTCGTTCAGGTATTCGCAGATGACCCGGCTGTCGTACAGCGCCTGGCCATCGTCGGTGATCAGGGTGGGCACCTGGCCCAGCGGATTGCTGGGGATGATGGCCTGGTCGCGGTTTACCGGGTGCGCGGCGCTGGGCAGCTTTTCGATCTTGCCGGCCAGGCCGGTTTCGTGCGCCACCGCCAGGCACTTGCGTACAAAGGGCGAGGCGGGTGAGAAATAGATCTTCATGTAGGCTCCTTGGGTGGGGCGCAGCTTCAGGCTTCTGCCTGCGTCTGGCAGGGCGAGAACTTGCCGGTGGCGGGGTCGCGCAGGTACAGCAGGCCGGTGGCCACGCCGAAATAGGCACCGTGCAGTTCCATGTCGCCGCGCTCGACGCGGCGGCGGATCGACGGGAAGGTCATCAGGTTTTTCAGGCTGTGTTCGACCACGGCCCATTCCAGTTGCTGGACGTCGGTGGCGCGGTCGCCGGTGCGCGGCAACGCGTCGGCCACCGGGGTGATCTGCGACATCCATTTACCGATAAAGTCGATCCTGGTCAGGGGCTTGGCGTCGTCGAACACGGCGCGCACGCCGCCGCACGAGGCATGGCCCAATATCACGACATGCTTCACATTGAGCGCGTTGACCGCGAATTCGATGGCCGCGCTGGTGCCGTGGTAGGACGACGATTCGGCTTCGCCTTCGTACGGGGGCACCAGGTTGGCCACGTTGCGGATCACGAACATTTCGCCGGGGCCGGCGTCGAAGATCACTTCGGGCGACACTCGCGAATCGCAGCAGCCGATCAGCAGGATTTCGGGGTTTTGGCCGGTTTCGCCCAGCTGTTCGTAGCGGCTGCGTTCGTTGTGGAAGCGGCCGTCGAGAAATGCCTGGTAGCCCTCGGAAAGTCGTTTGGGAAACATGGGGGCGTGTCCTTTTGTTGTTATGGGGTGGGTACCCGGCCATTTTCCCACACCGCGCTTACGGGCTCTGGGCGGCGGCCGTGGCGGACGCCGCCGCCAGCGCCAGCGCGGCAGTGTGTGTCAGGTGGCAACCGGGGGCCAAGGTGTCAGTGTTTCCCGCGCACGGCGAGACCCGCCCGGTGACAGGGGCCTGGCTCCGCAGGTGTCTGCCCCTGTGCTGTAGAGACAGTCGTTGCACACTGCGGTGTCTGACACCCGCTGCGCGGGAGTCAGACACCTGCCGAGGCAGGTGCCAGCCGGCTACACGGTGGCGATGGGCGTGACCGGCGAGCCGATGGCGTGGGGCATGCGCAGCGGCGGGGCGGTCAGCATGAAGTGGTGCCGGCCGTTGGCGTGCAGCCAGTCGGCCAGGTCTTTCAGGTACCACAGTTCCGCCAGCGGCAGGCCCAGCTTGAACAGGCAGTGGTGGTGCAGCGGCAGCATGGCGCGCGGCCCCTGGCGGTCGCGTGCGGGGTAGGCCTCGACCGCGTAGTTGTCGGCGCAGATCGCCACGATGCCGCTGTCGGTAATCCATTGCAGCAGCGCCGCGTCGGTGCCGTCCAGGGCGGCGCCGTATACGTGCAGCACATCGGGGTCGGGCTGGCCGGCCATGTCGACGACTTTCTCGGCGAAGCCGGTGCGCAGCACCAGCATGTCGCCGGATTCGATGACGATGCCGTCGGCCTTCAGCACCTGCATGAGTTCGGCATGGCCGATCAGCGTGCGTCCGGTGCCGAAGTGGCGCGCCAGGTCGAGCAGCACGCCGCGCCCCTGCATGCCTTGCCCGGCCAGGTTTTCCACGCCCAGCTTCAGCGCGGCCGAGGGGCCGCCGCTGTTGCAGCCGCAGCCGGCGTGGTCGGCGTCGGCCGGCCCGATGATGTCCGCGCCGGCGCGATAGCCGTTGTAGTAGCAAAGCTCGGCGCGGCCGTCGCCGTCGGCGTCGAACAGCGCGCCCACGTGGGCCAGCGAATCCCATTGGGTGGAGTACTGCATCGACAGCAGCACCTGGTCGTCGCTGAGCACATCGACCGCGTCGGGGTTCAGGTTGCGCAGCGGGAAGTTCAGGTACGGCGTGTCCTGCAGCCGCGTGGGGCTGAGCTGGGGCGGATGGCGGCGGGCGTTCAGCACATTGCCGCCCGGCAGGTCCAGCGGCAGCGACAGGCAGAACGTCTTGCCGGCGCGGATCTCGCGCGCGCCCTTGAGTACCTGCGCTTCGGTCAGCAGGTTCAGCCGGCCCAGCTGGTCGTCGGGGCCGTAGTCGCCCCAGTTCGAGCCTTCGGGGCGTTGCTTCCAGCGTTGCATAGGCTTACTCCGTAAGGAAGTCGGCCACCGCGCGGGTGTAGGCTTCCGGTTGTTCCCAGTTGGAAAGGTGCGAGGTGTCCAGTTCCACGTAGCGCGCGCCGGCGATGCCCGCGGCCAGGTCGCGGCCGTCTTGCGGGGTGGCCGCCGGGTCTTGGGTGCCGGCGATGACCAGCGTGGGCGCCTTGATGTCGCCCAGCCGGCCGCGCAGGTCGGCATCGCGCAGGGCCGCGCAGTTGCCGCTGTAGCCTTCGTCGGGAATGCGGCGCAGCATGTCGGCCAGCACCTGGGTCAGGCCGGGTTTGTCGGCGCGGAACGCCGGCGACAGCCAGCGTTCGACCAGGCCGGGCGCCATGTTTTCCAGGCCATTCTGTGCCACCGCGGCGATGCGCGCCGACCAGCTTTCCACGCTGCCGATGCGGGCCGCCGTGTTGCTGAGCACCAGCCTGCGCACGCGCTGCGGGTGGTCCAGCGCCAGCTGCAGCCCGGTGGGGCCACCCATCGACAGGCCGCAGAAATCGGCCTGGGCGATATCCAGGTGGTCGAGCAGTTCGGCCACGTCGCCGGCCAGCTGCGCGAAGCTGTATTCGCCCGCCGGCACCGACGATTTGCCATGGCCGCGGGTGTCGTAGCGCAGCACGCGGAAATGTTGCGACAGCGCCGGCACCTGGCGCGCCCACATGTCGGCGCAGGTGCCCAGCGAATTCGACAGCACCAGCACGGGGGCGTGGGCGGGGCCGTCGATGACGTAGTACAGGCGTACCTGGCTCAGGTCAGCATAAGACATAAGAAGATTCCTGGAATGCGGCCCGCGCTACAGCAGGCACTGGCCGTTGACGTAGGCCTTGCGCCAGCGCGTGATGGCCACGCGCTCGAACAGGCCAGCCTGGCTGAAGGGGTCGGCGGCGATGAAGGCTTCGGCGGCCTCGCGCGTGTCGAGGTCCACCACGTACAGCCCGCCGCCGGCATCCTGGCCGTCATCGTGCAGCTTGGCGCCGCAGGCTAGCAGCAGGTGCTTGTTGGCGTCCAGGAACTCCAGGTGCGCGGCGCGCTGCTGCTGGCGCACGGCCTGGTGGCCGGGCTTGTCGAAGGTTTCGATGATGTAGGGCATGGCGGGCTCGCGCGGGCTCAGATGGCCGAGGGGTGGCGCGTCAGCGCCGTTACCTGGATATCCATGTACGGGAACAGCGGCAGCGACGACAGCAGCTGGTGCAGTTCGTCGTTGCTGGCCACGTCGAAGATGCTGACGTTGGCGTAGCGGCCCGCCACGCGCCACAGGTGCGGCCACTTGCCGTCGCGCTGCAGCTGCTGGGCCAGGGCTTTTTCATCGGCCTTGAGTTTGTCGGCGCGCTCGGCGGGCATGTCCACGGGCAGGTTCACTTGCATCTGGACCATGAAAAGCATGGCGTATCTCCAATCGTATTCAGTATTCAGCGGGAAAACTTCAGCGGCAGGCCGGTCAGGCGCAGCAGCTCGTCGGCGCTCATGTCGCCGAACATGTCGATGACGGTGACGCCGTCGGCGCCGATGTCGAAGACGGCCAGGTCGGTGTACACGCGCGACACGCACTGCACGCCGGTCAGCGGGTAGCTGCAGTCGGCCACCAGCTTGCTCTGGCCGTCGCGGGTCAGCAGTTCCATCATCACGAACACGTCCTTGGCGCCGATGGCCAGGTCCATGGCGCCGCCCACGGCCGGAATGGCGTCGGGCGCGCCGGTGTGCCAGTTGGCCAGGTCGCCGCGCTGCGACACCTGGAAGGCGCCCAGCACGCAGATGTCCAGGTGGCCGCCGCGCATCATGGCGAACGAGTCGGCATGGTGGAAGAACGAGCAGCCGGGCAGTTCGGTAACGGGCTGCTTGCCGGCGTTGATCAGGTCATAGTCTTCCTGGCCCTTGGCGGGGGCGGGGCCCATGCCCAGCATGCCGTTTTCGGTGTGCAGGATCACTTCGCGGTCGGCCGGCAGGTGGTTGGCCACCAACGTGGGCAGGCCGATGCCCAGGTTGACGTAGGCGCCTTCGGGGATGTCTTGCGCGACGCGGGCGGCAATCTGGTCGCGGGTCAGTTTGCTGCTCATTGCTGCTCCTTGGCGGCCGGGGCGGCGTCGATCTGCACGACGCGCTTGACGAAGATACCGGGGGTGACGACGGTCTCGGGATCGAGCTCGCCCAGTTCGACCACCTGGCGCACCTGGGCCACCGCCACGCGCGCGGCGCTGGCCATGATGGGCCCGAAGTTGCGCGCTGTCTTGCGGTACACCAGGTTGCCCCAGCGGTCGCCGCGTTCGGCCTTGATCAGCGCGTAGTCGGCATGCAGGGGGTATTCAAGCACGTAATGGCGGCCGTTGATCTCGCGGACTTCCTTGCCGTCGGCCAGCGGCGTGCCGTAGCCGGTAGGCGTGAAGAAGGCGCCGATGCCGGCGCCGGCGGCGCGGATGCGCTCGGCCAGGTTGCCCTGCGGCACCAGTTCCAGCTCGATCTTGCCGCTGCGGTACAGGCCGTCGAAGATCTGCGAATCGACCTGGCGCGGGAACGAGCAGATGATCTTGCGCACGCGGCCCGCGCCCAGCAGCGCGGCCAGGCCGGTGGTGCCGTTGCCGGCGTTGTTGTTGATGATGGTGAGGTCTTTCGCGCCTTGTTCGAGCAGGGCGTCGATCAGTTCCATCGGCTGGCCGGCCGTGCCGAAACCGCCGATCAGGACGGTGGCGCCGTCGGGTACGTCCGCCAGGGCGGCTGCCGCGTTTGCAACGAGCTTTGAGATCATGAGTGTCCGCAGTAAAAAGGGCGTGTCATAATTTGTTCTTTATTAGAACTTTCGTTCATTTAAAGAACATCGTTTCATGGTGACCTGGGAGTGTCAAGGCGGATGCGCCTGGCGGGTTCCCGGGCGGTGATCAGGGTTGGCGCACGCATGGCTATCGATACGCAGGAAACCCAGCAACCCAGCGATACCTACGTGCAGTCGTTCGCGCGCGGGCTGTCGGTGATACGGGCGTTCGGCCCGCAGCGCCCGCAAATGACGCTGTCCGAAGTGGCGGCCGCCTGCGGCCTGACGCGCGCCGGCGCGCGCCGCATCCTGCTGACCCTGGCCCACCTGGGCTATGTGTCGGTGGAAGATCGCAAATTCGCGCTGACCCCGCGCATTCTCGAGCTGGGCTATTCGTACTTGTCGGCCACGCCGCTGTGGGACCTGGCGCTGCCCTACATGGAAGAGGTGGCCGAGACCACGCGCGAATCGTGCTCGGTGTCGGTGCTGGACGGCGTCGACGTGGTGTACATCCTGCGCCTGTCCACCCACAAGGTCATGAGCATCAACCTGTCGGTGGGCAGCCGCCTGCCGGCCTGGGTAACGTCCATGGGCCGCGTGCTGCTGGCCGGCTTGCCGCCGGCCGAACAAGACCGCGTGCTGGCCGCCAGCGATATCCGCCCCCTGACGCGGCACACGGTTACCGATCCGGGCAAGCTCAAGCGCATTCTGGCGCAGGTGCGCGCCGACGGCTACGCCTGCGTGGTGCAGGAACTCGAGCCCGGCCTGCAGTCGGTGGCGGTGCCCATCATCGACCGGGGCGGCCGCGTGATCGGCGCCATGAATGTCAGCGGGCATGCCAACCGCTACTCGCGCGAAGCCATGCTGGACGCCTTCCTGCCGCCGCTGCGCCGCGCGGCCGAACACATCGACCAGGCGCTGCGGCGCCGCTGAGGCGCGCAGGCCGGGGGCGAGGGCGGCGCGGCCGTTCATTCAGACCGGCGCCACGCCCAGCGTGGTGCCGCCGCACACGTACAGCATCTGCCCGGTCACGAAGCCGTTGTCGGGCGACAGGAAGAACATCGCGGCGCGCGCCACGTCTTCGGGCGTGCCCAGGCGCTTGACCACGATGCTGTTGATAATGCGCTGCGTTTGCGGCGCGCCGTCGGGGTTGCTGTTGCGGAACAGGTCGGTGGCGATGGGGCCGGGGCCGATGGCGTTGACGGTAATGCCGTCGCCGCCCAGTTCCATGGCCAGCGTGCGGGTCATGCCCACCAGGCCGGCCTTGGTGGCGGAATACACCACGCGGTCGGGCTTGCCCAGCGCCGCGCGCGACGACATGTTCACGATGCGGCCGAAGCCGGCCGCGCGCATGTCGGGCAGCACGGCCTGCACCAGGATCAGCGCCGTGCGCAGGTGCAGCGCCACAACGTAGTCCAGGTCGGCCAGGGTGGCGGTATCGGCGGTGCCGGGTTTGGTCGCGCCGGCGTTGTTCACCAGCCCCACGATGGCGTGGCCGCGCGTGGCCTGGGCGGCCGCGGCCCTGGTTTGCGCTTCATCGGTCAGGTCGGCCTGGATCGACACCAGCCCTTCGGGCGGGTTGTCGGGCAGGCGGTAATCGATGTTGACCACGCGGTGGCCCGCGTCGAGCAGCGCGCGCACAATGGCGGCGCCGATGCCGGCGCTGCCGCCGGTAACCAGGTAAGCCTTGGGTTTCATAGAGATGGCCTCTTGCGGATCAGTGGGTCAGGATGCCCCAGGAGAGCACGGCGGCGATGTGGATGACGCCCACCCACAGCATCATGATGACGGTGTAGCCCATCACGTCGCGCAGCTTCAGTTTCGACAGCGCCAGCGCGGGCAGGATCCAGAACGGCTGCACCAGGTCGTTCCAGGCGTTGCCCAGCATCACGGCCATCGACGTCTGGTTGACCGCGCTGCCGATTTCCTTGGCGGCGTCGATCATGAACGGCCCCTGGATCACCCAGTGGCCGCCGCCCGAGGGGGCGAAGAAGTTGATGAAGAACGAACTGATCAGGCCCCAGAAAGGCAGCGTGCCCGGGGTGGCCACGTCCACGAACACATGCGAGATGGTGTTCACCAGCCCCGAGCCGGCCATGATGGCCATGATGCCGGCGTAGAAGGGGTACTGCAGAATGATGCCCGAGATGGTCTTGATGCCGTCGTTGAGCCGGGCCACGTAGGCGGCCGGCGTGCCCAGCAGCAGAATGCCCAGGAACAGGATGATGAAGTTGATCAGGTTCAGGTCCAGCGCGCCGCCATCGGCAAAGTGGAAGATCACGTAGGCCACGCCCAGCAGCCCGATCAGCAGGCTGAGCAGGCGGCTGTTGTTCAGCTTCGAGGCCAGGGTGTTCTTCTCGGCCAGTTCGCCGGCGGCGGGCGCCTCGGTCGATTTGTCGATGGCCGGGTCCACTTCCACGACCTGGTCGCTTTGCGGATGCAGCCAGGCGTTGAGCAGCGGCAGCGTCACGATGATGGCCAGGCTGGTCAACAGCATGGGCACCGAGAAAATGGTTTCCGACAGCGGCACGATGCCCATCTGGTCCGCCATGGGATGGCCGGGCGTGGCGATCAGCACCGGAATGCTGGCCGACAGGCCCAGGCCGTACATGGTGAAGCCGCTGTAGGCGGCCGCAATGATCAGCGGGTAGTGCACGCCCTTGACCTTCAGCGCCAGCTTCTTCGCCACTACGCCGCCGATCACCAGGCCGAAGCCCCAGTTCAGGTAGCTGCCGATGCCGCCCACCAGGGTGGCCACGATGATGGCGGTGCGGGGCTGGTGCACCAGGCCGACGATGCGGTCGAGCAGGCGGTCGGTCAGCGGCGCGGTGGCCAGCACGTAGCCCATGGCCAGGATCACCGCCATTTGCGTGGTGAAGGCCAGCAGGCTCCAGAAGCCCTTGCCCCATTCGCGGGTGATCTGGCCCAGGCCCTGGCCTTCGATGCCCATGGCCATCAGGACGGTCAGCAGTGTCAGCGCGATGGCGAACACGAAGGGGTCGGGCAGATACTTGCGCATCAGCTCCGTGAAAAAGGACGTCAGTTTGTTCATGCTGCTTCCAACTTGCTCCGGTAAGGCGCGTTCAGGTCGGGGGCCGCGGCATGCCGCCGCGCGCGGCGGCCGCCTGGCGGAGCGGCCCGCCGGGTCAGTAAAAGAAAAGGGCGGGGGTCAATCGGCCTGCCGGCCGTTCAGCCAGGCCACCAATTCGCCCAGGGCCGCGCTCTTGTCGCGCAGGACTTGCTCGCGGCGCTCGGCGGGCCAGGCGTAGAAGCCCTGGCCGGCCTTGGCGCCGATCTGGCCGCTGGCGACCTTGCCGGCCAGCAGGGGCGACGGGGTCGTGCGGTTTTCCAGGTCGGGATACAGGTAGGTGGCAATGGCGTGGTGCACGTCCAGGCCGTTCATGTCGCGCTGTTCCAGCGGGCCAGTCAGCGCCAGGCGGATGCCCAGGCTCCACTTGACTACTTCGTCGATGTCTTCGGCGCTGGCGATGCCTTTTTCCAGCAGCGACATCGCTTCGCGCGCCAGCGCATGCTGGATGCGGTTGGCGATAAAGCCGGGAATATCGCGGTTGACCAGCACGGGGCGCTTGCCCACATGGCGCAGCGCCGCCATCACCGTGTCGACGGTGGCCGGCGCGGTGTGGTCGTTGCGCACCACCTCGACCAGCGGAATCACGTCGGCGGGGGTGAAGAAATGCGTGCCCACGAAACGGTCGCGGCGCGTGACCGCTTCGGCGATGGCATTGATGGACAGGCCCGAGGTGTTGGTGGCGAAGAGGGTCTCGGGCCGGCACAACGTGTCCAGCCGCGCGAACACGTCGCGCTTGAGTTCCAGTTTTTCGGGAACGGCCTCGATGACCAGGTCGCAGGAGCAGGCTGCTTCCAGGCCGGCGTCCATGCGGATGCGGCGCCGCGTCTCGGCTACGGCGCCGGGGGCATACACCCCGAGCTGCCGGTCGATGACGCCGGCGGCGCGCTCCAGCGCGCCGGGCACCGGGTCGATCAGGACAACGTCGAGGCCCTTGGCGGCAAACAGGGCTGCAATGCCGCTGCCCATGGCGCCCGCGCCGACCACGGCCAGGCTCTGGATAGGAAGATCCATGTCGATACGCTCTAGAGATGCTCGCGCCGGGCGGCCAGGCGCGACGCAGCGCACCCAGCCGAGCATGCCTTCCCGCGCGGGCCGGGAATCGTAGTGTTCTATATACGAACATTTGTACGTATATAGAATTCATTGATAGTACTAAGAAATGGGGGTGGGGGACAAATTGGGGGGCTTGGCTTGGCGTTTGTGGGGGTGTTGGGTTCTTGAGGCGTCGTGGCGGGCTGGGGGGGGGGATGGGGCTTCACGGGGCCGGTCGGCCGCCTTCGCGGCCGACACCGCGTTGTCAACCTCGTCGCTGCGCTCCTTCGGTTTCCCTCGCTCGGCCCCGAGGCGCCCCATCCCCACCCCCCAGCCCGCCACGACTTGCTGAAGATCCAGCTTCCCACGGCGCTGGGACGAGCCGGGTTCTTGCGTGTTTGCCGCCCACTGGTGGAAAGGAAAAACATTGCGCGGGGCCGCCAGATAAAGCCGCCCCGCGCGGCCCCGCCATGTTTTCTTCTTAAAAAGCGGCTGGCACAAGAATGCAAGAACTCCACCGGCCCCAGCGATGCGGCGAGCTAGCACGAATGCAGCCGCGGTGGGCGCCCGGGGCCGGTAAGGCGCCTCGGGCCCGGGCGCGCGGGGCGCCCGGACGGCACCGTGAAGCCGAACCGGCCCCGGACGCCCGCCGCGGCGTCAATAGAACAGACCCAACCGAACGAGTCCAACAAACAACGTCAGCCCGAATTCCGCAGTCCCGCTGCAATCCCGTTGATGGTCAGATGAATCGCGCTCCGCACGCGCTTGTCCGGTTCTCCGCGGCCGTCGAGCTGCGCCTTCCGGTAGCGGCGGATCAGTTCGATCTGCAGGTAGTTCAGCGGGTCGATGTAGGCGAAGCGTTCGCGCAGCGAGGCCAGCAGCGCGGGATTGTCGGCCAGCAGCTCGCGTTGGGTGAGCAGGCGCAGCATGGATACGGTGCGGGCGTGCTCGGCGCTGATCTGGCCGAAGATGCGATTGCGCAGAGCCCGGTTGGGCACCAGCTGCGCATAGCGCGCCGCGATGGCCAGGTCCGATTTGGCCAGCACCATTTCCATGTTCGACAGCAGGGTGCGGAAGGCCGGCCATTCGCGCGCCATTTCGCGCAGCTGCACCAGCCGCGCGCGGCGCGAGCGGGGCGTGCCGGGGGCGCCGCTTTCCAGGTAGGCCTCGATGGCCGAGCCCATGCCGTACCAGCCAGTCAGCATCAGGCGGCACTGCGCCCACGAAAAACCCCACGGGATCGCGCGCAGGTCGTCGATATGCTGGCCCTGCTTGCGCGAGGCGGGGCGCGAGCCGATGTTCAGCCCGGCGATTTCACTGACGGGCGTGGACGCGAAGAAGTATTCGGCAAAGCCGGGTGTGTCGTACACCAGGCCGCGGTAGCTGCGCTGCGCGGTATCGGACATGAACGACATGGCCGGGCCGTAGTGCGCCATGTGCGCGTCTTCGGCGCTGGTGGCGGCTGCGCGCGGCGCCAGGGTCGATTCCAGCGTGGCGGCCACCAGCAGTTCCAGGTGCCAGCGGCCCACCTCGGCGTCTTTGTACTTGCTCTGGATGACCTCGCCCTGTTCGGTCAGGCGCAGCTGGCCGGCCACCGTGCCCGGCGGCTGCGCCAGGATGGCGTCGAAGCTGGAGCCGCCGCCGCGGCCCACCGAGCCGCCGCGGCCGTGGAACAGGCGCAGCCGCACGCCGCGCGCGCTGAACACATCGACCAGCGCGCGCTCGGCCTGGTACAGCGACCAGTTCGACGTGAGGAAGCCGCCGTCTTTGTTGCTGTCGGAATAACCCAGCATGACTTCCTGGGTGCCGTCCTGGGCCTGCTTGACGCGCTGGCGCACTTCGGGAAGGTCGAGCCAGGCGGCCATGATGTCGGGGCCGCGCTGCAGGTCGGGAATGGTCTCGAACAGCGGCACCACCATCAGGCCGTCGCCAGAGGCGATGGCCGCGCCGGGCTCGGGGTCGACGATCAGGCCGGTTTCTTTCTGCAGCACCAGCACCTCGAGCAAGTCGCTGAGGGTTTCGGTGTGCGACACGATGGTCTGCTGCACGGCCAGCTTGCCGTAGCGGGCGCGGCCGGCCGCGGCGGCGCGCAGCACGGCCAGTTCGCGCGTGGTTTCCTCGCTGTAGGGCAGCCAGGGCGAGACCAGCGGGCGCGCCAGCGCCAGTTCGGCGCGCAGCAACGCCACTCGGGCGTCTTCGTCCAGGCGGGCGTAGTCCACCGGCTTGCCGTCGTGCTGCGCGCCGGCGCGCTTGAACAGTTCGGTCAGCACGCGTTCGTGCACATCGGAGCTTTGCCGCAGGTCGACCGTGGCCAGGTGAAAGCCGAAGACTTCCACGGCCTGCTGCAGGCCGGTCAGGCGCAGCCGCGCAATAGGGGCGGCATGGTGTGCCGACAGCGACGCGGCGATGACGGCCAGGTCTTGCGCCAATTCGTGCGGCGCGCCGTAGGCGGGCGCCGGATGGGTGATGCGGCGCGCCAGGTCGCGGCCGGTAAGCTGCTGCGCGGTGGCGGCCAGGCGGGCGTAGATGCCGACCAGCGCGCGGCGGTAGGGCTCGTCGCGCCGGTGCGGCGAGTCGTCGCCGCCGCTTTCGGCCAGCGCCTGCAGGGCCGGGTCGGCATCGATCAGCAGCGTGGTGATCGACAGCTCGGCGCCCAGGGCATGCACTTCTTGCAGGTAGTGCTCGAACAGCACCGTGGCCTGGCGCAGCAGCGCCAGTTCCAGGGTGCCGGCATCGACGTTAGGGTTGCCGTCGCGGTCGCCGCCGATCCAGCTGCCCATGCGCAGGAAGGGTTCCAGCGGCGCGGGCGGCGCGGCGAAGGGCTTGGCCGGGTCGCGCCCCAGCAGGCGCGACAGTTCGCCGTACACGCGCGGGATCACGTTCAGGAAGGTGCTGCGGTAGTACGACAGGGCGTTTTCGATTTCGTCGGCCACCGTCAGGCGCGTGTAGCGCAGCATGCGCGTCTGCCACAGCGTGGCCACGCGGCCGAGCAGGGCCAGGTCGAGATCGGCGATTTCTTCGGCGGTCAGGGGACCTTCGCGCTGCAGCAGCACGGCGGCGATTTCGCGGTGCACGTCCAGCGTGCTTTTGCGCTGCACTTCGGTGGGGTGCGCGGTCAGCACCGGCACGACGCGGGCTTCGGCCAGCATGCGGCGGATGCGGGCGCTGCCCACGCCCTGTTCTTTCAGCAGCGCGAAAGCTTCGCGCAGACTGCCGCGCGCGGGGGTATCGTCGGCCAGCGCGCGCATGCGCTGGGCGCGGTTCTGGTCGCGGTCTTCGGCGATGTTGGACAGGTGCAGGAAGTAGCTGAACGCGCGCGCCACCGAATTCGGGTCGCTGTCGCGCAGGCGCTTGACGCGTTGTTCCAGCAGCTTGCCGTCGGCTTCGTTGCCTTCGCGCCGGAATCGCACCGCGGTGCGGCGCAGCGTCTCGATGGTGTCGAATACCCGTTCGCCTTCGCAGGCCTGGATGACTTGTCCTAGTAGTCGGCCCAGCAGCCGGATGTCGTGGCGCAAGGGTTCGGCGGTAGCGGACTGCGGGCGGATGGCTTTCATCGGGTAAGGAATCCGTCGGACGAAGGAGTTGGAAACGGGTTGCGGACGATACGGAAAACAGCAATTACAGTGACGCCGGCCATTGTACGCAGGCATTCTTACGGCCGGCCTTGCGGTACAGTTCCGCCATGGCGCCTTGCCTGTGTTCTTGCCCGAGAGTGTCTATGCAGAATCATTCCCGCCGCGCGCTGGTCCTGTTTTCCGGCGGCCAGGATTCCACCACTTGCCTGGCGTGGGCGCTTGACCGGTACGCGCATGTCGAGACCGTGGCGTACGACTACGGCCAGCGCCACCGCATCGAGCTCGATGCGCGCCTGGCCGTGCTGCGCGAACTGCGCGCCGGCTTTCCGCATTGGGCGGCGCGGCTGGGCGAAGACCACCTGCTTGATCTGCGGGTGCTGGGGCAGGTGGGCGACACCGCCATGACCAGCGAGCGCGCCATCGAAACGCAGGCCAACGGCCTGCCCAATACCTTCGTGCCGGGCCGCAACCTGCTGTTCCTGACCCTGGCGGCCGCGCTGGGCTACCGGCGCCAGCTCAATGTGCTGGTGGGCGGCATGTGCGAAACTGATTTCTCGGGCTACCCCGACTGCCGCGACGACACCATCAAGGCGCAGCAGGTGGCGCTGGGCCTGGGGCTGGGCGCGCGCGTCACCATCGAGACCCCGCTGATGTGGATAGACAAGGCCGACACCTGGGCGCTGGCGCGGCAACTGGGCGGGCAGGCGCTGGTGGACATCGTGGTCGAACACAGCCACACCTGCTACCTGGGCGAGCGCGGCGCGCGGCACGACTGGGGCTATGGCTGCGGCACCTGCCCGGCCTGCGCGTTGCGCAAGGCGGGCTGGGAACGCTGGAAAGGCCGGCAGGCGGTGTAGTGCCGGGCGTTGCGAAGGACGGCGTTGCTACTGGCTGACTCTTCTGGTGTCTGGTACCCGCGGAGCCAGACACCTGCAACGGTGCCGGCAAGCGCAGGTGTTACTTCCGGAAGCGTATGTATAGCCAGGCCGACGATGCCAGGATCACCATGGCCAGCAGCGTCGATGCCACCATCGCCGCGCGCGGCCCCTGCCAGGCGATCAATTCCCCGTAGGCCACCGGCGCCGCCGCCGTCAGCAGGAAGCCCGGCACCAGCAGCCGGCCCACCAGCGCGCCATACACCCGGTAGTCGAACAGGGCCAGCGGCAGTGTGCCGCGGGTGATGGTGAGCAGGCCGTTGCAGGCGCCGTACAGGCCGGCGTACAGCGCGGCCGCCACCGGATGCCCGGCCAGCATGCCGGCCACGAAGCACAGCGGCATCACGGCAGTGGTGGCCAGGTTCAGCATCAGCGGATGCAGGCGCCCGCCGAACAGCAGTTCCAGCAGGCGCGCGCTGACCTGGCCGATGCCCCACAGGGCCGAGATGCCGACCGCGGCCGAAGCCGCCAGCCCCAGCCCGGTCAGCATGGCGATCAGGTGCGTGGCATTGGCGGCGGTTAGGAAGTTGGCCAGCATGGCGATCAGCGCATACAGGCCCTGCGCCAGCCGCTGGTCGGCCGGCGTGCGGGCCAGGCCGGGGCGCTCGGCGGCCTGTTCTGCCCCGGCCGCATAGCGGCCGCGCGGCAGCGCCAGGTACAGGGGCAGGATCAGCAGCGAGAACACCGCATACGCCAGTACCGCGCCGCGCCAGCCCAGCCACTGCGCCAGCAGCTGTCCCACGGGCCACATCACGGTGGATGCCAGCCCGCCGAACAGCGTGATCTGCGACATGGCGCGCCGCGCCCCCGGGCCGCCGATGCGGGCCAGCGTGGCGAAGGCGGCGTCGTACAGCGTCAGCCGCATGCCCACGCCCAGCACCACCCAGGCCGCGTAATAGGGCAGCGCCGTATGCGCGGCGGCCAGCAGCGCGCAGCCCAGCGCCACCAGCACCGATCCGGCAGGCATGACGCGCGGGCCGCCCCAGCGGTCGATGGCGTGGCCCGCCATGGGTGAGGCGGCGGCCATGACCACGATGGCCAGCGAAAAGCCGCCGTACACCTGCGCCACGCTCCAGCCCAGTTCGGCCTGCATGGCCGGGCCGAAATTGCTGATCAGGTAGAACGACACGCCCCAGTTCACCAGCTGGGTCAGGCCCAGGCAGATGACTGCGCGCGCGGGGATGGCGGCAGGCACGCGCGCCGCTCAGCCGTGGCGTTCGGCGGGGGCGCCGTGGTCGCCGTCGCCCAGCGCGCGCTGCATCAGCACCGTGTCGCGCCACTGGCCGAATTTGTAGCCCACCGAACGCAGGGTGCCGGCCGGATGGAAGCCCTGGCTGGCGTGCAGGGCCAGCGAGGCCGCGTTGCGGCTGTCGCCCACCACGGCCAGCATCTGCCGCCAGCCGCCGGCGGTACAGCGTTCGATCAGCGCGGCCAGCAGGCGCCCGCCGATGCCGTGGCCGGCCCGGCCTGGCTTCACATAGACCGAGTCTTCCACGGTGTGGCGGTAGGCCGGCCGCGGCCGGTACGGCGTGCAGTAGGCGTAGCCGACCAGTTCGCCGTCGAGTTCGGCCGCCAGGTAGGGCAGGCGCTGTGCCAGCACGGCCTCGCGCCGGGCCCGCATCTCGTCGGCCGACGGCGGCTCGAGCTCGAACGAGGCGGTGCCGTGCCGCACGTGATGGGCGTAGATGGCCTGGATGGCGTCGATATCGTCGACGGTGCTGTCGCGCACGATCAATGGGGCGGATGAAAAGGCGGGCATAAGAAAGAAAGCCGGGCTGGAAGGCGGGCAGGCCCCGCCGCTGCCCTGCAGTGTGCGCCAGGCCCGGGCATTAATAAAGCTTTGGATTATTATGCAAAGCATAAGTAATTCTTTGGATTGGATTGCCCCATGCGCGGCCTGAACCTGGACCACCTACGCATCTTCCTGGATGTGATCGAGCTGGGCAGTTTTTCGGCCGCCGCCGACAGGCACGGGCTGACTCAGCCGGCGGTCAGCCTGCAGGTGCGCCAGCTGGAACGCCGCTATGGCCTGCGGCTGGCCGAGCGGGTGGGCCGCAAAGTGGCCGCCACCGCCGCCGGCGCCGATCTGCTGGCCCACATCCGCGCCATCGACGCCGCGGTCGAGCAGGCCGAGCGCAGCATGCAGGCGCACAGCGCGCAGGTGGTGGGGCGGGTGCGGCTGGGCACTGGCGCCACCGCCTGCACCTATTTGCTGCCGCCCCTGCTGGCTGATCTGCGGCGGCGCTTTCCGGCCCTGGAAATCGTGGCCAGCACCGGCAATACCGCCGACGTGCTGCGCGGCATCGAGGCCAACACCCTGGACATCGGCCTGGTCACCCTGCCCGCGCCCGGCCGCATGTTCCAGGTAACGCCGGTGCTCGACGATGAGTTCGTGGCTATTTTCCCGGCCAGCGGCAGGCTGCCGGCGCGCGTCACTGCGCAGGCGCTGGCCGACCGGCCGCTGGTGCTGTTCGAGCCAGGCGCGCGCACGCGCGGGCTGGTCGATGACTGGTTCGAGGCCGCCGGCCTGCGGGCCCGGCCGGCAATGGAACTGGGCAGCACCGAGGCCATGAAAGAAATCGTGGCGGCCGGCCTGGGCTGCGCCATTCTGCCCCGCATGGCCGTGCCCGCCGGCCGCGGCCGGCCCGGTCTGCGTGTACGGCCGCTGGCCCCGCGCCTGTCGCGCACCCTGGCGGTGGTGCTGCGCGGCGACAAGCCCCTGCACCGCGGATTGGGCCAGCTGCACGCGGCTCTGCTGGCCCTGGGCGGCGCACAGGGCTGACCCGCGCCCGGCGGCGCGGGCGGCCGCCCCCGGCAATCCGGCGTATTATTTAGCACTTTGCGAACCCTACCCGCCCGAGAAAGACCATGCCGCAATACCGTTCCCGCACGTCCACCCACGGCCGCAACATGGCCGGCGCCCGCGCCCTGTGGCGCGCCACCGGCATGCAGGACGGCGATTTCGGCAAGCCTATCATCGCGGTGGTCAACTCGTTCACGCAGTTCGTGCCGGGCCACGTGCACCTGCGCGAGCTGGGCGCGCTGGTGGCCAGGGAAATCGAAGCCGCCGGCGGCGTGGCCAAAGAATTCAACACCATCGCCGTCGATGACGGCATTGCCATGGGCCATGGCGGCATGCTGTATTCTCTGCCGTCGCGCGAGCTGATCGCCGATTCGGTCGAATACATGGTCAATGCGCACTGCGCCGACGCCATGGTGTGCATCTCGAACTGCGACAAGATCACCCCGGGCATGCTGATGGCCGCGATGCGGCTGAACATTCCCGTGGTGTTCGTGTCCGGCGGCCCCATGGAAGCCGGCAAGATCAAGTCGCCCACCGACGGCAAGGTTGTCGCCAAGATCGACCTGATCGACGCCATGATCAAGGCCGCCGACCCCAAGATCACCGACGCCGAGGCCGAGCAGTTCGAGCGCAGCGCCTGTCCCACCTGCGGCTCGTGCTCGGGTATGTTCACGGCCAATTCCATGAACTGCCTGACCGAGGCCATCGGCCTGGCGCTGCCGGGCAACGGCACCATCGTGGCCACGCACGCGTGGCGCCGGGGCCTGTTCGAGCAGGCCGGCCGCCTGGTCGTCGACTTGTGCCGCCGCTATTACGAACAAGACGACGCGTCGGTCTTGCCGCGCAGCATCGCCACCAAAAGCGCCTTCCAGAACGCCATGACGCTGGATGTGGCCATGGGCGGGTCCACCAATACCGTGCTGCACCTGCTGGCCTCGGCGCAAGAGGCGGGCGTGGATTTCACCATGTCCGACATCGACCGCATTTCGCGCAAGGTGCCGTGCCTGTGCAAGGCGGCGCCGGCCACCGACAAGTACCACATCGAAGACGTGCACCGCGCTGGCGGCATCCTGGGCATTCTGGGCGAACTGGCGCGCGCCGACCTGCTGGACCTGAACTGCGGCAACGTGCACAGCGGCACGCTGGGCGCCGCGATCCAGCAGTGGGACGTCAATGGCGGCGCCGGCGAAGCCGCGCAGAAGTTCTTCCGCGCGGCGCCGGGCGGCATTCCCACCACGGTGGCCTTTAGCCAGGATGCCACCTTCCTGACGCTGGACCTCGACCGCCAGGGCGGCTGCATCCGCAGCAAGGAACACGCCTATTCCAAAGATGGCGGGCTGGCCGTGCTGTACGGCAACCTGGCGCCCAAGGGCTGCATCGTGAAGACGGCGGGCGTGGATGAATCGCAATGGGTCTTCACCGGCCGCGCGCGCGTGTTCGAAAGCCAGGACGACGCGGTTGAAGGCATTCTGGGCGACCAGGTCGTGGCCGGCGATGTGGTGGTGATCCGCTACGAAGGCCCCAAGGGCGGTCCGGGCATGCAGGAAATGCTGTATCCCACTTCCTACCTGAAATCCAAGGGCCTGGGCAAGACTTGCGCGCTGTTCACCGACGGCCGCTTCTCGGGCGGATCGTCGGGCCTGGTCATCGGCCATGCCTCGCCGGAAGCGGCCGAAGGCGGCAACGTGGGCCTGGTCGAAGAGGGCGACACCATCGAGATCGACATCCCCAACCGCAAGATCCGCCTTGCCGTGTCCGACGACGAACTGGCCAGGCGGCGCGCCGCCATGGAAGCGCGCGGCGCGCAGGCCTGGAAGCCGGTCGACCGCCAGCGCGTGGTCTCGCAGGCCCTGCAGGCCTACGCCGCCCTGGCCACTTCGGCCGACCGCGGCGCCGTGCGCGACGTGTCGCAGCTCAAGCGCTAAGCGCTTGAATCAGGTGTCTGACTCCCGCAGTGTGTCAGACACCGTGCTGTTGAGAAAGTCTCCGCACACTTCGGTGTCTGGCACCTGCGGAGCCAGACACCTGCCAACTTCGTCTGCCTGCTTCCGGGATTGCCTAGATCACTGCTGATGCCCCGCCGTCCATCGGGATGATGGCGCCCACCACATACGATGCGCGCGCGCTGGCCAGGAACAGCGCCACATCGGCGACTTCTTCAGCTTTGCCGTAGCGGCCCAGCGGGATGCGCGCCTGGCTTTCGGCCAGGGCCTCGTCGCGCGTGACGCCGCGGCGGCTGGCGTCCAGGTCCAGCGCCTGTTCCACCCGCTGGGTGAAGATGGGCCCCGGGTTGATTGCATTGATGCGTATGCCGTACTGCGCGTAGTGGGCCGCCAGGCCCACGGTGGACAGCATCAGCGCCGCATTGGCCGATCCGCCCGCCAGGTGGATGCTGGTGGGACGCTTGCCGCCGGTGCCGATGATGTTCACCACAATGCCGTTGGTGGCGCCCGCCGGCCGCGTGGCCGCCCGGGCGCGCATGCGCGGCAGCACGGCATCCTGCACATGGATGTACGGAAAAAACTTGGCGTCCATGGCGGCGCGCCACTTGGCTGCGTCCAGGTCTTCGGGCTCGTGCCGGCGGGCCGCGCCGGCGCTGTTGATCAGGATGTCGATGGGGCCGATTTCGGTTTCGATGCGCTCGATGGCCCGCGCGGCGGCCTGCGGGTCGGACAGGTCGGCCGGAAACACCGCTACGTTGTGGCCGCTGGCCTGCAGCTGCGCGCGCGCCTGCTCCAGGCCTTCTGGATTGCGCGCGATGATGGCCACGTACGCGCCTTCGGCCGCGAACGCATTCGCCACCGCAAGGCCGATGCCCTTGCTGCCGCCCGTCACGACCGTTACCTTGCCATTCAGTTTCAGATTCACCTTGCGCTCCCAAAGGACGATGGCGGTCAACGATACTCCATCTCAACCGTATGGCCGGCTCTTCAAACCGCGGCCAGCGCGCAGGGCCGGCGGTCCAGCCGCCAGCTGTACAGGGCGATGGCCAGGCCGCTGGCGGTGACGGCCGCGGCGACCAGGGGCGTGGCGGCCAGGCCGGGGCCGTGGTCGATGGTCAACCCGCCCAGCCAGGCGCCGGCGGCATTGCCCAGGTTGAAGGCGGCGATATTGAAGGCCGAGGCCAGGTTGGGCGCGTCGCCGGCTTTTTCCAGCACGCGCATCTGCAGCGGCGGCACGGTCGCGAAGGCGGCCGCGCCCAGCAGGGCCACCGTGGCGACGGCGGCGAACTTGGCATGCACGGTCAGGCTGAACACCGCCAGCACCACGGCCAGCAGGGCCAGGCTGCCCACCAGGGTGGGCATCAACCGCCGGTCGGCCAGCTTGCCGCCATAGGTGTTGCCTGCCACCAGCCCCACGCCGAACAGCAGCAGAATGGGCGATACGGCGCCCGGGCTGAAGCCGGCCAGTTCGGTCAGCAGCGGAGCAATGTAGGTAAACGCCGTGAACACGCCGCCAAAGCCCAGCACCGTCATGGCGAAACCCAGCAGCACTTGCGGGCGGCTCAGGGCGCGCAGTTCGCCTATCAGGCTGCCGCCGCGGTCGCCGCGGCTGTGCGGCACCCAGGCGGCAATGGCCAGCATGGCCGCGATGCCCACGCCGGTAACCGCCCAGAACGTGGCGCGCCAGCCCCAGGCCTGGCCCAGCCAGGTGCCGAAGGGCACGCCCAGCACGTTGGCCAGGGTCAGGCCGGTGAACATCAGGGCGATGGCCGAGGCCTGCTTCTCGGGCTTGACCAGGCTGGTGGCCACTACCGAACCCACGCCGAAGAACGCGCCGTGGGCCAGCGAGGTCAGCACCCGCGCCGCCATCAGCGTGCCGTAGCCCGGCGCCAGGGCGCAAGCCAGGTTGCCCAGCGTGAAGATCAGCATCAGGCCCAGCAGCAGCGTCTTGCGCGGCAGCCGGGTGGTCAGGATGGCGACCGGTGGCGCGCCCACCACCACGCCCAGGGCGTACCCGGTAACCAGCAGCCCGGCGCTGGACAGCGAGACGCCCAGGTCGGCGCCGACTTCGGGCAGCAGGCCCATGATGACGAATTCCGTGGTGCCGATACCAAAAGCCCCCACGGCCAGCGCCCATAGCGCGATAGGCATTTCAATCTCCTGGAAATAGCGGGGTTTACCCCTAGGAGACGCATTGTGCGCCGCACGATCTATGAGAAAAATAGGCCTACAATCACTTTACTTATGCGTGGAAGTCAAAGATGGCACTCAGTTCTGACGCCTTGCGCGTCTTTCTGGCGGTGGTGGACACGGGCAGCATGAGCGCCGCCGCCGAATTTCTGGGGCAGACGGCCTCGGGCGTGAGCCGCAGCTTGTCGCGCCTGGAAACGCAGCTGGGGGTGACACTGCTGACGCGCACCACCCGGCGCATGGAACTGACCGAAGAAGGGCAATTGTTCCTGCAGCGCGCGCGCGGCATCGTGGGCGACCTGGACGATGCCGAAGAATGCATGCGCATCCGCCGCCAGCAGCCGGCCGGCAGGCTGCGGGTGGATGCCTCGGCGCCGGTCATGCTGCACTGCGTGGTGCCGCACATTGCCGAGTTCCGGCAGCGCTATCCCGAAATCGCCCTGGAATTGACCAGCAACGACCGCATCGTCGACCTGGTCGAGCACCGCACCGATATCGCGCTGCGCGCCGGCCCGTTGTCGGATTCCAGTTTGCACGCGCGGCCGCTGCGGCCGTCGCGCCGGCTGGTGGTGGCCAGCCCGGCCTATGTGGCGCGGCGCGGGGCGCCGGCCACCGCCGAAGCCCTGCGCCAGCACGAGCTGCTGGGCTTTACGCAGCCCGAGACCCTGAACGTATGGCCGCTGCGCCACGCGGGCGGCACCGAATTCGCCATTGTGCCCACCCTGGCGGCGTCCAGCGGCGAAACCCAGCGCCAGTTGGCCATCGACGGCGTGGGCATCGCGTGCCTGTCCGAGTTCATGCTGAAGGCCGACCTGGCCGAAGGGCGGCTGGTGCAGTTGCTGGAAGACGCCTGCACCGACTACGTGCAGCCCATGCATGCGGTGTACTACCGGAATACGCAACTGGCGCGGCGTATTGCCTGCTTCCTGGATTTTTTCTCGGAACGTCTCTGACGAGTGAGCAGGTGTGACGAGTGGGCAGGTGTCTGACTCCCGCAGGGAGTCAGACACCTGTCAATGGCAGCGCTTTCGGGGGTGGGCCTACTTCACATCGTCAAAAGCGGCGTCGATTTCCTGGATGTCCATCTTGGCGTAGCTGGCGGCCGCGCCGCTCAGGTCCCATACGGCGGCGCCATTGGCGACTTCCTGGGCCATGGCGTCTTCTTTGCGCATGCGGGCCAGGGCGCGTTCCACCGATTGCGCCGCGTGCTCGCGCGGCACGCAGATCACGCCGTCGCCGTCGGCCACGATCAAGTCGCCGGGCGATACCGACACGCCGTCGCATACCAGCGGTGCGTTGACGCGGCCGTGCCCGGCCTTGTCCGGGTGCGACGACAGCACGTGGGTGGACCAGGTGGGGCTGCCCAGTTCGCGCAGCATGTCAGTGTCGCGCACGCAGCCCTGCACCACAATGCCGGCCAGGCCTTTCTTCAGCGCGTAGCGGGCCGCCATGTCGCCCCATTGCGCGCCCGAGATTGCCGGTTCGCACACCACCACCAGCACGTCGCCCGGCTGCGCCAGGTACAGCGCCCGGTGCATCATCAGGTTGTCGCCGGGGCCGCAATAGGCGGTGACGGCGGGGCCGGCGATGCGGCGGCCGGCCAGCACGGGCCGCATGCGGCTGGACATCAGGCCGCGCCGGCCGTCGGCGAACTCGGCTTCGTGCAGGTCGGACACGGTGACTTCCTGCGCCTGTGCGCAAACGGCGGCGTCGACGCGGTTCACGCGCAGATAGACTAGGGATCGATTCACTTGGCTTCCTTTGCGGTGGATGCGATGGGGATTCAGTGCGGCGCGCAATAGGCCTGGGGCGACAGCCGGAACGTGGTGCGCTTCATCAGGCGCGGCTGGTCCAGCCGCATTTCGTCGCGCCGGTGCATGGTGCAGCCGTTGTCCCACATCACCAGGTCGCCGTTGCGCACCTTGTGCCGGTACACCAGCTCGGGGCGGCTGCCGGCCTCGAACAGCAGCGGCAGCACGCGTTCATTGTCGGCTTCGCTCAGGCCGTCGATCGCCACCAGCGTGGTCGGGTCGGCGTACAGCGCCTTGCGTCCGGTAATGGGGTGCGTGAGCACCAGCGGATGCGTGGCGTCGGGCAGGCTCAGCATGGCCTTGGCCTGGGCGGTGTCTTTTTTCAGTTCCAGCGGGTGCATGATGGCCAAGCGCTTGGCATAGCGGTAGGTGCCGGTGCGGCCTTCGATCAGCGCCTGGATGTCGGCCGGCAGGCTGTCCCAGGCGCCGTATTGGTTGGCCCAGTAGATGTCGCCGCCGCCCTTGGGCACTTCCACACCGTACAGCATGGCGCCCGTGGCCGGCTGGCGCATGAAGGTCTGGTCCGAATGCCAGTCCACGTCATCGCCGCCGGCAAAGCCGCCCACGCCCCGCCCGTCGGCATAGCGCAGCGTGCTGAAGTAGATGACCTCGTCCTGGTAGGGCGACAGGATGTCTTTGCGGCTGATGACTTCGCAGGTGCCGAACTGCTGGCTGAACTGCACCTGCTCGTGTTCTTCGATGGACTGGCGCCGGAAAACCATGACGGGCGCCTGCTGCCACAGCAAGCGCAGCTGCTCGAGGGCGGCGGCATCCTGCAGCAGCCGCTCGATTTTCTCGTGTATTTCCACGACGAAGCCGTCGTGCAGTACTTGGTGGTCCAGGCTGATGCCGGGGTGTGCCATAAAGAGGTCCTTCCTGGTGAAATGCCGGGGTGGCAAGGGCCGCCGGTGGTCTTTGCCAGCATATCGGCGCCCCGCCGCGCTGCCCATAGCCGCGGGCAGCAGAGTTTCACCATCTGAACTTCTCGGGCCCTGCCTTCAGGCGAACGATTGTTCCATTTCGCGGCGGAATTGCACGGCCGCAGCGCGTTCGTCGAAGTCCACGTCGTGCCAGCGGATGGCCTGCGACTGCTTGACCGGGTTCTTCAGCTTGACCTTGTGCGCCAGCCCCAGCGGCAAGTAGCCGTCTTTTACCGAGTCGCGGGCCGGCATCAGCTTGCCGTACACGGTGTAGCCGCCCTCGCCATCGAGTTCTTGCCCGGGGGCAAGGTCGCGCTTGGCGGTGGCCACCACATCGCCGTGCCAGCCCGAGGCCGAGCCGGTGGGTTCGTGGCGCAGGCCCACGCTGGCCACGCTGATGCCCAGTTCCAGGCCGATCAGGTGGTACGGTTTGTACATGGCCGCGTAGTTGCCGGTGGGATCGGTGATCAGGCCGTATTCTTTGAAGCAGCGCCGCACGTAGTCGCTGTCGGCCGCCAGGGTTACATAGACACCCCAGCGCAGGTCGCGGAACACCGGGCGCCCGTCGCGTTCCAGCGACGAAATCACTTCGACCTGGCCGCGATGGTGCAGCATGCCGCCGTCGTCGCGCGGGCGCAGCACGCGGGCCAGGTCGTCCACGCCGCAGGGCGGAAAGTGCAGCCCCGACGGCGCCGGCAGCAGGCCGGTGGCGTTGGCCACCGCCGCCATTTCGATGGCGCTCTTGGTGCCGTCCAGAAAGCTGTTGAACATCTGCGCATTGAAATCGCCGGCGGCCACCATTTCGTCGGTAAAGCCGTAGTAGGGCCACACCGTGTCCGGCGTCGAGGTGTGGAATTCGGGCAGGTACTTGGTGCCCTTGCCGGCGGCGATGACTTCGAAGCCGCTGGCGCGCGCCCAGTCGACCATTTCGCAGATCAGGGCGGGCTGGTCGCCGTAGGCCAGCGAATACACGATGCCCGCCTCGCGGGCGCGGCGCGCCAGCAGCGGGCCCGCCAGCGCGTCGGCCTCGACGTTGACCATGATGATGTGCTTGCCGTGTTCGCAGCAGGCCAGCACGTGCGCAATGCCGGCCGCCGCCTGGCCGGTGGCGTCGATCACGATCTCGACTTCCGGGCAGGCGATCACCGCGGCCGCGTCGTCGCTGAAATACACCCGGCCCGAGCGGACCGCGTCTGCCGGGCTTTCGGCCCGCAGCGCGTCGGCGGGCCAGCCCACCCGGGTCAGCGCGGCGCGCGCCCGGTCGGGCCGCAGGTCGGCCACGGCCACCAGCTGGATGCCCGGCGTGCGCCGGGCCTGGCTGAGGAACATCGATCCGAACTTGCCGGCGCCGATCAGCGCCACGCGCAGCGGTTTGCCGTTTGCGGCGCGCTGCTTGAGCATGCGGTGCAGATTCATTGTGCAGTCTCCTCGAGGCGCTCGAGCGAGGTCCGTGCCGCCTCGGCCGGCGTGCCATCTTGCCATGGCAGTTCCACAGCATAGTCCTTTTGCAGGCAGTCGTCGGGCAGGCATTCGATGGGGGCGAAGTTTCTATGCGCAATCCATTCCGGGCGCTTGAAGCGCCGGATGTGGTTCGAGACCGCGCACAGGCTCAGGTAGACGCTGACGCGGTTCCAGGGGCTGAGGTTGGACGACGACGCGTGCACCAGGCATGAATGGAACAGCAGCATCGATCCGGCCGGGCCCTGCGGGGCCACAATGCCGCCGTCGCGGCCGCCGGCCTTCTCTACCATGGTACGGATATTGTCGTTGTTGATCGTCCACAGCGGGTAGCTGGTGGTGGTGGTGTCGTGCCCCGCCTCGAGCACGCCCAGGCGGTGGCTGCCGGGAATGAACATCAGCGGCCCGTTGTGCTCGTTGACCTCGTCCAGGAAAATCGCCACGTTCATGGCGCGCGGCGTAGGCATCAGGTCGTCGTTCAGCCAGGTGCCGTAGTCCTGGTGCCACTGCCACACGTCGCCGTCGAACGCGTTCTTGCCGTTAACCTTGAATTGGTGCATGTACACGGGCTCGCCGAACAGCTGCTCTACCGGGCGCACCATGCGGGGGTGGCGCGCCAGGCGCGCGAACGGCGCGCTGTACAGATGGGCGGCGAAGTTGGTCCGTACCGCGCCGCCATGTTTTTCGCGCACGTTCTCGGGCCGGTCTTGCGCATACAGGCGCGGCACTTCGTCGGTGAGCATGGCGATTTCCTGCGGCGAAAACAGGGCGGGAAAAAACAGATACCCGTCCCGGTCGAATTGCTGGCGTTGCGCTTCGGTAAGTTGCATCGTCGTCTCCGGGTGGGGCCGGTTGCCGCCGGCTCTGGTGTTTCCGGCGTCGCGCGCCGGTGCAGGGGAAGGGGGCGCGCCTTACGCGCGCGGCGCCGCGTCCAGGCGCGGAATGAGCCCCGCCGCGGCCTGCTCGGCGTGCTCGCGCGACAGCGTGGCCGCGCGTTCGTCGTCGCCGGCATTGATGGCGGCCACGATGGCGCTGTGTTCGTCCCACAGGCCCGCCCGGACGGCGGCCGGCTCGCATACGGCACACATCACGCGTTCCAGGTGGCCCCATTGCGGCTGCATCACCGAGGCCAGCAGCCGGTTGGCCGAAGCCTCGTAAATGGCGTGGTGCAGCTGGGTGTCGGCGGCGATCAGGGCCGGCATGCGGCCGCGCCGCAGGGCGGCCAGCCCGCGTTCGACCAGCGCGGCGGGCAGCGGCGGCGCGGCGCCGGCCGCCACGCGCCGGGCGGCCAGGCGCGCCGCCAGGGCGTCGACTTCGGCGCGCAGCTGGTAGAACTCGGCCACCAACTGCGGGTCGAGCGGCGCCACCTGCAGGGTGCCGCGCCCGTCGGCGCGAATGGCCAGCCCGTCGCGTTCCAGGTGGGCCAGGGCCTGCAGCACCGGCTGGCGCGAAATACCGAAACGCGCGGCCAGTTCTTCCTGGCCCAGCCGCAGGCCGGGCGCCAGTTGCCCTTCGATGACGGCTTCGCGCAGTTGCGTGTAGACGGTATGTGCCAGGTCGATGGCGGCGGGCAACGGTTTCAGCATGGCGGCCTTCCGTGGATTTCTGTATTCAGAATACAGAAATCCACGGCCGTGTCACGCTGCGGCGCCGCATTGGCGCTAGCGGTCTGCCGTGTACAGCTCGCCGGCCAGCACGTTGCGCCAGTTGGCCCAGGTAAGCCGCGGGCGGTCGGTTTCCTGGCGGTTGTAGGGCGTGTCGTACACGATGTGGCGCCAGCTGGGCCGCACCGCGCCCTGGATGCGCGGCTTGTCGTCGATGAGCAGGTCGCCGCGCACCAGGGTCTTGTTGCGGGTCAGGACCAGGCGTTCGGTGGCCGCGCGGCCCAGGTGGCGTTCGACCCACAGGTATTTCTCGGCCACGCAGTTTTCGAACTGCAGCAGGGGCGAGGTGCAGATGCGCACGTCCATGCCCAGCGCCAGCAGTTCGCGGTAGGCCTCGACCGCCCCGGGCACCGGCGGCAGGTCGCGGATGAAGCCGGGGGCGGTGTAGATGGCCTCGGCGCGGGCGCGCAGGTCGGGCGGGTAGTCGTCCAGGATGCGGAACGACCGGCGGCTTTCGTAGGGCACGGGTGCGATGTCGGGGTGGCGCGCGCGCCAGGCATCCAGGAACGCGTGTTCGAAGTCGGCCAGGACGCCGTCTTGGTCCAGCAGGATCAGCATGGTGTGCGCCAGGGCGGGAACGGGCCCCGATTGTGCCACGCGCCGGGCGGGCGGTCAGCCCGCCGAGCGGGCCAGCACCTGGTAGTGCGCGACGCCTTCGCGGGGGCGCGACTGCACCAGCACATAACGGCGGTACTGCCATTGCACCGGCGGCGGCGCGGCCGGCGTGCCGTCCAGGCGGGCGGCCCGCCGCAGCAGGGTGACGTGCGGCTTGAACGGCTGCTGGGGGCGCGGCCAGCCCAGCGGCTCCAGCCAGTCCCACAGGGCGTCGTGGGTGTGCTGCAGCGCCGCTGGCACTTCGGTGGGGCCGGCCCACACAATGCCCTGGCGCGCGAACATGCCGTAGCGGTCCAGGGTGATGTTGCCCGGCCGGGCGCGCTGCCGGGCGGTGGCGGCGGCCAGCGCGGCGGCGCGTTCAGCGTCGACCGCGCCCAAAAATGCCAAGGTCAGGTGCAAGGTGTCGGGCCGCATGGCGCGCCCGCCGCAGGCGGCTTGGGCTTGTGCGGCCCAGCTTGCCAGCGTGGCGGCCAGTGCGGGCCCAGGCCATAACGCGAAAAACAGGCGGGCGCCGGCCGGGGCGGCCGCAGCGGCAGGCGCAGCGGAACGGGAAAAGGCGGGCATGACGCCACATTATGCCGACTCCGGTAACAGATGCCCATGGCGCTGCCGGCAGGTGTCTGCAGGTTTGCCAGGTGTCTGGCTCCGCAGGTGCCAGACACCGTGTTGTTGAGACAGTCGCTGCACACTTCGGTGTCTGGCACCTGCGGAGCCAGACACCTGGCAACTCTGGCAGCGACCTGGCAGCGAGGTATCAGCGTTGCGCCAGGGACGGCGGCAGCGGGGTGTCCCAGCCGCCGCCCAGCGCCCGCACCAGGTTCACGGCCGAACGGGCGCGTTCGCCGTCCAGCTGCACCGACACGCGTTGCTGCGCCAGCACCGTGCGGTCGGCCTCGATCACGTCCAGGTAGCTGATCGAGCCTTCGCGGTACTGCGTGTGCGAGATGCGCGCCGCGCGTTGCGAGGCCTGCAGCGCGGCGTCCTGGGCCGAAGTCTGGCTGGACAGGATGCGCAGGTTGGCCAGGTTGTCTTCCACTTCGCGGAAGGCTGTCAGCACGGTCTGCCGGTAGTTGGCCACGTCTTCTTCATACACCGCGCGGGCGCGGTCCAGGCCGGCCTGGCGGCGGCCGCCGTCGAAAATCGGCAGCGACAGCGCCGCGCCCACCAGCGGCCCCAGCAGGAAGGTGCGGCTGGACCACTGGAACAGGTCGCCCAGTTCGGCCGATTCGAAACCCGCCGCGCCCGTGATGTTCAGGCTGGGGAAGAACGCCGACTTCGCCACGCCGATGCGCGCATTGGCGGCCGCCATGGCGCGTTCGGCCGCGGCGATGTCGGGGCGGCGTTCCAGCAGGGTGGACGGCAGGCCGGCCGGCACACTGACCGCGATACGCGACAGCGGCTGCGAAGGCAGGCTGAATTCCGACGGCGCCTTGCCCAGCAGCACGGCCAGCGCATGTTCGGCATTGGCGCGGCGGCGCTCGAAGCCCAGGGCTTCGGAACGTGCCGATTCCAGTTCCGAGCGGGCGCGCGCCAGGTCCAGTTCGCTGATGTCGCCCGCGTCGTAGCGGCGCTGGATCAACTGCAGGGTCTCGGCGCGCAGGTCCACGGTCCGCCGGTACAGCTGCAGGCCGGCATCGAGCTCGCGCACCTGGAAGTAGGCCTGCGCCACGTCGGCCTGCAGGGCCAGCAGCACCGAACGGTACAAGGCCTCGCTTTGCTGCGCGTCGGCGGTGGCGGCGTCCACGGTGGAGGCCACGCGGCCGAACAGGTCGACCTCATAAGATACGCTGGCCTGGGCGCGCCACAGCGTCGACGGGTCCGTCGAATCGTTGGCCGACAGGCCCTGCGAGGCCGGCGACGGGCGCTGGCGCGTGGGGCCGAAGCCGGCGTCCACGGTGGGAAACCGCTGCGAGCGCGCGTCGCCCAGCAGGGCGCGCGCCTGCTTCAGGCGGGCTGCGGCGGCCTGCAGGCTGTGGTTGGCCTGCTGCGCCTGGTCTTCCAGCGCGTTCAGGGTGCTGTCGCCGAACAGCTTCCACCATTCGCCGCGCAGCGCCTGTTCGGCCGGCTGGGCCGCCTGCCACGAGCCGGCTTCGTGCGCCGGCAGGGCTTCTTTGTAGGCCGCCGGCGTGTCGACTTCGGGCCGGTGGTACTCGGGGCCCACCGCGCAGCCTGCCAGCACCAGCAGCGCGGCCAGCAGGGCGGGGGCACGTGTCAATAAGTGCTTCATGATCAATGTTTCTCTTCAATGGCCGGCATGCGGCGCGGTGACCGGGGCCTCGTGCTGCGCGGCCGAGTGCAGCTTGCGCGCGCTCAGGGACCGCAGCAGTACGTAGAACACCGGCGTCAGGAACAGGCCGAACAGTGTCACGCCCAGCATGCCGAAGAACACCGCCACACCCATGGCATGCCGCATTTCCGAGCCGGCGCCCGAGGACAGTACCAGCGGCACCACCCCCATGATGAATGCGATCGAGGTCATCAAGATCGGGCGCAGGCGCAGCCGGCTGGCCTCGATGGCCGCCTGCAGGGGCGTGCTGCCCTGCATTTCCAGCTCGCGCGCGAACTCCACGATCAGGATCGCGTTCTTGGCCGACAGCCCCACCAGCACCATCAGGCCGATCTGCGTGAAGATGTTGTTGTCGCCGCCCGTCAGCCATACCCCGGCCAGCGCCGCCAGGATGCTCATCGGCACGATCAGGATCACCGCCAGCGGCAGCGTCAGGCTTTCATACAGCGCGGCCAGCACCAGGAACACCAGCAGCACACTGATGGGGAACACCCAGATGCCGGCGTTGCCCGCCAGAATCTGCTGGTAGGTCAGGTCGGTCCATTCGAACTTCACGCCGCGCGGCAGCGTTTCGGCGGCGATGCGCTCGGCCGCGTCCTGCGCCTGGTCCGACGAATAGCCCGGCGCCGGGCCGCCGTTGATGTCGGCGGCCGTGTAGCCGTTGTAGCGAACCACCATTTCCGGGCCGAAGGTCTGCTTTACGTCCACCAGCGCCGACAGCGGCACCATCTGGCCCGTGTCGCTGCGGGTCTTCAGCTGCAGAATGTCGTCGGGATGGGCGCGGAACGGCGCGTCGGCCTGGGCCCGCACCTGGAACACGCGGCCGAAACGGTTGAAGTCGTTCACGTACATCGAGCCCAGATAGATCTGCAGGGTGTCGAACACGTCGGTTACCGGCACGCCCAATTGCTTGGCCTTGACGCGGTCCAGGTCGACGTCGAGCTGCGGCACGTTGATCTGGTAGTTCGAGAACGTGGGGCCCAGCTCGGGCGTCTGGCGCGCCTTGGCCAGGAAGGCCTGGGTGGCCTTGTCCAGCTCGGCATAGCCCAGCGCGGCGCGGTCTTCGATCTGCAGCTTGAAGCCGCCCATGGTGCCCAGCCCCATCACCGGGGGCGGCGGGAACACCGCGATGAAGGCGTCCTTGATGCCGGCGAACTTGGCGTTCAGGCTGCCGGTGATGGCATCGCCCGACAGCGCGGCGCTGTGGCGTTCTTCGAACGGCTTCAGCGTCACGAACACAATGCCGGCGCTGGAACTGTTGGTAAAGCCGTTGATCGACAGGCCCGGGAAGGCAATGGCGCTTTCCACGCCGGGTTCCTTCAGCGCGATGTCCGACATGCGGCGGATCACGTCTTCGGTGCGGTCCAGCGAGGCGCCGTTGGGCAACTGGGCAAAGCCGATCAGGTACTGCTTGTCCTGCGCCGGCACGAACCCGCCCGGCACCAGGTACGAGATGCCCACCGTGGCCGCCAGCAGCACCGCGTACACGGCCATCGCGCCGCCCTTGCGGCGGATCACGCCGGTGACGCCGGTGGCGTACGAGTCGGAAGCCCGCCCGAAAAAGCGGTTGAACCAGTTGAAGAACCCGCCGAACGCCCGATTCATGCCGCGCGTCAGCCAGTCGGGCTTGTCGTGGTGCCCCTTGAGCAGCAGGGCCGACAGCGCCGGCGACAGGGTCAGCGAGTTGAAGGCCGAGATCACCGTCGAGATGGCGATGGTCATGGCGAACTGCTTGTAGAACTGGCCCGACAGCCCGGTCATGAAGGCCAGCGGCACGAACACCGCGCACAGCGTCAGCGCAATGGCGATGATGGGCCCGCTGACTTCGCGCATGGCGCGGTAGGTGGCTTCGCGCGGCGTCAGCCCGGCCGCGATGTTGCGCTCGACGTTTTCCACCACCACGATCGCGTCGTCGACCACAATGCCGATAGCTAGCACCATGCCGAATAGCGACAGCGCATTGATCGAATAGCCGAACAGCAGCAGCAGCGAGAACGTGCCCACAATGGACACCGGCACCGCCAGCAGCGGAATGATAGAGGCGCGCCAGGTCTGCAGGAACACGATCACCACCAGCACCACCAGCGCAATGGCTTCCAGCAGCGTCGAGATCACCGCCTTGATGCTCGACCGCACGAATTGCGTGGGGTCGTATTCAATGCGGTATTCCACGCCGGGCGGGAAATCGGCCGACAACTCTTCCATGGTGTCGCGCACCTGGGCCGACACGTCCAGCGCGTTGGCGCCGGGCGACTGCATGATGCCCATGCCGATGGCCGGCTTGTTGTTCAGCAGCGAACGCAGGCCGTATTCCTGCGCGCCCAGCTCGATGCGCGCCACGTCCGACAGCCGCGTCACGGCGCCGTCGGGCGACGACTTCAGGATGATGTTGCCGAACTCGGTTTCGTTCTGCAGGCGGCCCTGGGCGTTTACCGAGAACTGCATAGGCACGTTGCCCTGCGTGGGCGATGCGCCGATTACGCCGGCCGCCACCTGCACGTTCTGCTCGCGTATCGCGCTGACCACGTCGGATGCCGTCAGGCCGCGTTGCGCCACCTTTTGCGGGTCGAGCCACACGCGCATCGAGTAGCTGCCCGAGCCCCAGATCTGCACTTCACCCACGCCGCCGATACGGGACAGGCGGTCTTTGACGTTCAAGACCGCGTAGTTGCGCAGGTAGGTGATGTCGTAGCGGTCGTCGGGCGAGATCAGGTGCACCACCAGCGTCAGGGTGGGCGAGCTTTTGGTGGTGGTCACGCCCAGGCGCTGCACGTCGGGCGGCAGGCGCGGCAGCGCCTGCGACACGCGGTTCTGCACCAGCTGCTGGGCCTTGTCGGGGTCGACGCCCAGCTTGAAGTACACGGTCACCGCCAGGTTGCCGTCGCTGTTGGCCTGCGACTGCATGTACAGCATGTCTTCGACGCCATTGATGGACTCTTCCAGCGGCGAGGCCACCGTGGCGGCGATAACCTTGGGGTTGGCGCCGGGGTACTGCGCCCGCACCACCACCGAAGGCGGCACCACTTCGGGGTATTCGGAGATCGGCAGCTGGAACATGGCCAACAGGCCCGCCAGCAGCACGATCACCGACAGCACGCCCGCGAAGATCGGCCGGTCGATGAAGAATTTCGAGATGTTCATACTTGCTTCCGATCGCTTAATTCAGGCTGGCCGCGGCGGTTTGCACGGCGGCCGGCGGCGTGTCCATCGACACCAGGTTGGGCGCCACCGTGTCGCCCGGGCGCACGCGCTGCAGGCCGTTGACGACGATGCGCTCGCCGGCCTTCAGGCCGCTGGTGATGACCCGCAGGGTGCCCTGGCTGGCGCCCAGCGACACCTGGCGGTACGCGGTCTTGTTGGCGTCGTCCACCACCAGCACGAAGCGCTTGTCCTGGTCGGTTCCGATGGCGCGTTCTTCCACCAGCACCGCTTCGCGCGGCTGGGTGCCGCCCAGGCGGATGCGGGCGTACATGCCCGGCACCAGCAGGCCGTCGGGGTTGTTGAACACCGCGCGCACGCGGATCGTGCCCGACGAGGTGTCGATGCGGTTATCCACCGACTTCACCACGCCTTCACGCGAATAGCCCGCTTCGTTGGCCAGGCCCAGCTGCACCGGCACCGATACGCCCGCGGCGCGGGCCGGGCTGACATACTTCAGGTAGGCCTGCTCGTCCACATCGAAGGACGCGTACATTTGCGACACCGACACCAGGGTGGTCAGCGGCACCGAGCTGGCGCCCGCGGCCACCACGTTGCCCTCGGTGATCTCGGCGCGCGATACGCGGCCGGCCACCGGCGCCACGATTTCGGTGTAGCCCAGGTTCAGCTTGGCCGCGTCCAGCGCGGCTTCGGCCGCCTGCAGGTTGGCGGCGGCTTCGCGGGCGTCGTTGCGTTTAGATTCGAAATCGCGGCGGGCGATGGCGTTTTCGGCCAGCAGCCGCTTGCCGCGCGCCAATTCCGACGCCGTGAAGGCCACCCGCGCGCGGGCGGCGGCCAGCTGGGCGGCGGCGCGGTCCACTTCGGCGGCATAGGGGCGGGGGTCGATGGTGAACAAGGGGTCGCCCTTGTTTACCAGGCTGCCGTCCTGGAAATGCACGGCGGTCAGCGTGCCTGACACCAGCGGGCGGATGTCGACCCGGTCAATGGCTTCCAGCCGGCCGGAATAATCCTGCCAGTCGACAATGGTCTTGCCCAGGGCGGGCGCTATGTCCACGGCGGGGGCGGCCGGGGCCGACTGGGCCTGGGCCGCGCCGCCGCCGGCCGGGCCGCGCAGCAGGGTGTAGCTGCCGCCGCCGGCGATCAGGGCCGCGAAAACCGCCAGCAATACAATGCGTTGGCGCGAAACAGTCATGGTGTTTCCTTGAACAGAATATGGGGACGAATGACCGAGGGCGGCGGGGAAGCAGGCGTCCCGCGGGGGCAGGGACCAGCGCGAGGGCGTTGGTCTAAGGCTATCGGTCAATTCAAGACGATTGCATTTTGAATGTTTTCCACCAGGGGATAAACATCGCTGGATCGTCAACACTAGTCGAATCAAACGAACAATAGCGGCGCAAAGCGCGGTATGCTGAGCGCACTCATTTCACTATTGCCATCCAGGACACGACCATGGACCGCTTTCAAGCCATGCAGGTCTTCGTGCGCGTTGTCGACGCCAACAGCTTCACCCGGGCCGCCGACAGCCTGGCGTTGCCCCGCACTACCGTCACCACCGCCGTCCAGAATCTCGAGCGCCGCCTGGGCGTGCGCCTGCTGAACCGCACCACGCGCCGCATCAGCCTCACGCCCGACGGCGCCGCCTATTACGAGCACAGCACCCGCATCCTGGCCGAGGTCGAAGAAACCGAAGCCTGCTTCCAGGAAGCGGCGCTGCGCCCCAAGGGCAAGCTGCGCATCGACGTGCCGGCCAGCATCGGCCGCCTGATCCTGATCCCGGCGTTGTGCGAATTCCACACCCGCTATCCCGACGTCGAACTGGTGCTCGGCATGGGCGACCGCCGGGTCGACATGGTGCAGGAAGCCGTCGATTGCGTGATCCGGGGCGGCGAACTGGAAGACTCCAGCCTGGTGGCGCGCCGCATCGGCACGTTCCAGGTGCTGACCTGCGCCGCGCCGTCCTACCTTGAACGGCAGGGCATGCCCCACACCCTGGACGACCTGAAAAGCCATTACGCCGTGCATTACTTTTCCAGCCGTTCCGGGCGCAACTGCAACTGGGATTTCGTCATCGACGGCAAGACCCGCGAAATCGACGTGCCGGGCTGCGTATCGGTCAACGACTGGAGCGCTCACCTGGCCTGCGCGCTGCAGGGCTTCGGCCTGGTGCAGACGGCCCGCTTCATGGCGCTGCCGCACCTGCAGGCCGGCGAACTGATCGAAGTGCTGCCGCAATGGAAACCGCGCCCGGTGCCGATCTCGCTGCTGTATCCGCAAAGCCGGCAGCTGTCGCCCAAGGTGCGGGTGTTTTCCGACTGGGTTGCCGAGCTGTTCGCGCGCTGTCCGCTGCTCAGCGGCGGCGATGGCAGCGAAGGCTGCGCCGGCGTCGAGAAAGCCGAACTCACCCCGGCGGCCGAACGGGCCACCCGGCGCGGCGTGGCGATCGAGGCCGAGTACGTGCTGTAAACCGCGCCGGCACGGGGGGCGATTTGCGTACTGTATATTTGGGCGTCGCGTCCACGCACCCCCATTTTCCTCCCCATGCATCAGCCCGTCCTACCCGCGTACCTGATCGCCCGCTGGCTACTGCTGCTGGTGCTGCTGGCGGGCGCCTATTTTCTTAGCGGATTCCTGGTTCCGGCCCTGGCGGCGCTGATCATCGGCCTGGCCACCTGGCCGCTGTTCCAGCGCATTGTCGCCAAGTGCGGCGGCCGCACCGCCCTGGCCGCCACCCTGGCGCTGGCGGGCGTCATCCTGGTGCTGATCGTGCCGCTGACGCTGGCGCTGTCGTACGCGGTGCAGGAAGCCAGCAACTTCTTCGCCTGGGCGCTGGCCGCCAACCGCAACGGCATGGCGGTGCCCGACTGGATTTCCTCGCTGCCCGCCGTGGGGCCGCGCCTGGCCGTGTACTGGCAAACCTACCTGGGCGAGCCGCACGCCCTGGGCGCCATGGTGGAAATGGTCAGCGGCGAGCACCTGGGCAACATCTACCGCATGGTGCTGTCGGCCACCGGCAATGTCTTCCAGCTGGTGCTGAACGTGGTGTTCATGCTGATCACCCTGTTCTTTGTCTATAAAGACGGCGACCGCATGATCGCCCAGCTCGACGTGCTGGGCGAGCGCATTCTGCCCACGCGCTGGCAGCGCTTTTCGCGGGTGGTGCCGGCCACGGTGGGCTCTACCGTTACCGGCATGAGCCTGATCGCCGTGGGCGAGGGCGTGGTGCTGGGCGTGGCCTACTGGCTTGCGGGCGTGCCCTCCCCAGTGCTGCTGGGCGTGGTCACCGGCTTCATGGCCCTGATCCCGGGCGGCGCGCCGCTGTCGTTCACCCTGGTGTCGCTGTACCTGATCGGCTCGGGCCATCTGGTGGCGGGCCTGGCCCTGCTGGCCTGGGGCACCCTCGAATTGTTCATCGTCGACAAGACCCTGCGCCCGCGGCTGGTGGGCGGCCCGGTCAAGCTGCCGTTCCTGCCCACTTTCTTCGGCCTGATCGGCGGCGTCAAGACCATGGGCATCGTGGGCTTGTTCGTCGGGCCGGTGCTGATGGCACTGCTGGTAGCCGTGTGGCGCGAATGGGTGCGCAATGTCGAGCGCGAACGCGACGCCGCGCGGCTGGAGGCCGCCGCCGAGCCGCGCGGCGACTAGGCCCAGGCCCGCGCCGCCACAGGCCAGGCGCGGTAAGCTGGGCATGGTCTGGCTTTTATTTGTCCGAGGTTGAGAATGTCTGCATCATCCGTGGCCGAGCAGGTGGCCACACTGCGCGAGCAGGGCTTCGTGGTGGCCCGCCAGCTTGCCGCGCCCGCCACGGTGGCCGCGCTGCGCGGCCAGGCCGAACAAGACCTGGCCCGGCAAGCGGGGCCGATCGAATACGAAGCCGACCTGCAATACCCCGGCGCGCCCGGATCGCGCCAGGCGCAGGGCGGATCCACCGTGCGGCGGCTGCTGGGCGCCTACGGGCGCGGCCCGCTGTTCCAGGCCTGGGCCACGTCGCCCGAGGTAAGCGCCTGGATGCGCGCCTGTTTCGCCGACACGCCGGTGCTGTCCACCGTGCACCACAATTGCGTGATGACCAAGCATCCCGCCTACGGCAGCCTGACCGGCTGGCACCAGGACATCCGCTACTGGTCGTTCAGCGACGACGACCTGGTTTCCACCTGGCTGGCGCTGGGGCACGAAACCGCCGACAACGGCGGGCTGTTCTTCATTCCCGGTTCGCACGCACAGTCGTTTTCGGCCGGGCAGTTCGACGACAAGAAATTCTTCCGCGCCGACCTGCCCGAAAACCAGCCCTGGATCAGCCGCGCCGTATGTCCCGACCTGCAGCCCGGCGACGTGGTGTTCTTCCACTGCCGTACCCTGCACGCCGCGCGCCAGAACAGCAGCCAGCAGGTAAAGCTGTCGCTGGTGCACACCTACTACCCGCAGAGCTGCACGCCCCTGCCGGGCACGCGGTCCGCGTCATCGCCAGGCGTGTCGCTGGACTAAGCGGCGCGAACGGCACAGAAAAACAGGTGTCTGACTCCCGGCAGGGTGTCAGACACCGCATTGGTTAAGACAGCCATAGCAACAACGCGACAGCCTTCAAGCACGCCCCATAACCACCTCCCCACCGACGGGGCTGCCTTCTGGGAGAACTGTCAATACCAGTATCGCCAATGGCCTTGTTCCGGCACGACGCCAATAGAACAATCTTTTCGAACCTTGTTTCGAAAGGATAGGCCGCATGAAAATCTCGTTTTTGCACACGATCGAAAGTAACAAAGCGGTCTTTGGACTCGCGGCGGTAAAAGCCGGCTGGTCAGCAGATCAAATTCGTCATGCCACTCGCGAAGATCTTCGGCAGGCAATGGCGCAGCAGCCGGCGCCAAGTGGCAGCGCGCACGGCCTGGTCCACGAAGCGCTGCGGGGCTTGATGGCCGAGGCCGACGCGGTAATCGTGACATGCGCGACGCTTGGTCCCGCAGTCGACACCCTGGCAGCACCCTCCGTTCCCATCATCCGGGCGGACGCGGCCCTGGCTGAAGCGGCGTCGCGCGCCGGAAGAAACATTGCTGTGCTCTGTGCGGTCGAATCAAGCGTTGCACCGAACCGGGCGCTCTTCGAGCACTATGCGGCCGCCACTGGTGCGAGTGTGACGGTTCAATTGATTCCCGGCGCCTGGGCGCTTTACCAGGAAGGCAAGCAGGCGGCATGCATGGCGGCATGCGCGCAGGTGGCGGATGAGGCGTATGCCCAGGGCTTTGATGTCGTGGCCTACGCCCATCCATGGATGACGGATTCTGCGGAGTTGGTAGAAAACACGCGCCCGCCTATCCACGGCGTACAGGCGGCGCTGAACGCGGCCCGCGCCCTGCAGGTGGTGTAGCAACGCTTCGCCGTACGTTATGAGAGCCGTGCCCGTAGCTCGCCGGAGCGGGCAGGTTCCGACTTCTGCCATGCATCCAAGGCGCGAACCTGTGCGAACCATCTTTGTAGATGCTCGTATGCCGCGATTGGAAGCTTCGCCGCCTCAGTATGCATAAGAGGAGATGCAATCGCCAGATCTGCCAGGGTGAGCCTGTCCTGAGCGACCCATTGCTTATCAGCAAGATGCTCGTCAAGCACTTTCGCGGATGCGAAGAACAGGGCCTCGCCCCGCGCGATTTCAGCCGGGTCGGGGCCGCCTGTTCCGCCAACCATCTTCTTGGAGATTCGCTCTCTGCTGATGATGCCGACTGCCGGGGTGAAATGGTACGCAGACCAGAAAAGCCACCGATTGATATCAGCGCGAAGCTGAATATCTTTGGGGTATAGCGCTTCTGCGCCTCTCTTATCCGCCAGATATTGCATGATCGCGTGAGATTCCCAAAGCAAGAATCCGTCATCGTCCAATAGAGGCACCTTGCCGTTCGGGTTGATTCGGAGATATGCGCCGGTTCTGTGCTCGCCCTTGAGCAGATCAACAGTGATGAGCTCCAACTTTGCTTCCAATATGATCGCTGTCAGAAGAACACGACGGGAATTGGAAGAAACCGGATGATAGTAGAGGCGCATTTGTCCTTTCCACAACGGGGGCGGGACGGTGGATTCTTCATCCGGCACGAGAGTCGGGATGCATTTGTTCCGCTAGTTGCAGCGTATGGCGAAGGAAAAAGAGCGACTATCCGGATCTTGCTTTGATATTGGGCGATGAGATCTGCTTAATGATTCGTTGAGGCTGAATGAGCTGGTATGCGTCCGAAACGGGTTGGAAGCCGTCATTCGCGAACGTCTGCTGTCGGCCAAGAGCGGACATTCGCCGGAGGCATCAAATAGGCGTTCAAAATACTGGCCACGGCACTTTGCAAGTCGTTCAATTCGTCGATAGATGAATAGGGCGGCCAACCTATGCAGGTTGAGGCAGGACCATTAGGTCAGGAGGAATCGTAACCAGCTCAGTCAGGTAATAATGGTAAACACTAATATACATATACTTGTTTTAATGTATCTAAACAATTACCATGAATCATAATGTAGCAGCCCTGAATCATAAATTCTGTCGGGATAGAGTGAGCTATGAAAAGAAAATTCCTGGTGCCAGTTGTCTCGGCAATATCGTCTCTGTTAGGGCACCAAGTGTCCGCAGCCCCTTCCCCAACTACGATGTTAGATAATTCCTCAACTGAGACTACGGTGAAGGGCGCCACCACTCATCAAACACTCTCCCCCTCGGCCGCAGACACGTTGTCGGAATTTTCTGTTTTCGACAAGGGCGATGAGTATCTCTTTTTGATGCAGCGTAGTGAGAGCGGAGTATTGTCCGCATACCATAGTTCTCATCGGTCGCATAGCTCGCATTCATCTCACCGTTCACATTACTCGTCACGGTAATGACTGAGAAATGCCAGCTATTCTTTGATAAAGCATGTCACTCATACGATGACGTGCAACGTGCAGCTTATAAGTTTATAGACCGCTGCAGCGTAGTAGTTTCAGTCGACGACAGCCAAATTACCTGTGATGTCGAGCTTGACGAAAAATGCACGCAATCAGTTGACCTGATTAGTCGGCAGATCCGTAAAGAAGTCCTAGATCAGACCCTGCGATCAAGAATCAAGAGTGAAACTGAAGACGTACGCAATTTAATACTTGCGCACGCTTTCTCCCGAACGGGGTTAGCAAACTCACCGGAGTAGCAGCATGAGTCGCTTTTTAGGACAAACTGCGTATGCGCCTCAGTTCCCGGATTACGAGTTGCTTCCGTTCAATTTCGCAAGACTGAACGAACAGGAAACGGTCGCTACAAATCTGGCAGGAGAGATGCTTGTATTGCCCAATGCCACAGTGGATGCATTGGTTAACCATACGCTATCCATTGATGACCCGGCATATGTCCCTTTGCGGGCTAGACATTTTCTCCGCTTGCCTGCCGATAAGTCACCTATTGACTTGCTGGCACTTAAGGTTCGCACAAGGTACGCGAGGCTAGAGCACTTTACCAACTTGCATATTTTTGTGGTGTCCCTACGCTGCGAGCACGCCTGTCCGTACTGTCAAGTTTCACGTCAATCGGAAGACCGCGAATCGTTCGACATGACTCCAGAGATCGCAGATAGGGCACTAGACTTGGTGTTTCGATCTCCCTCGCAATCGCTGAAGATCGAATTTCAAGGAGGCGAACCGCTACTTAATTTTGAGATGATCAAGTATGTAGTGGAGCAAGCAAAAGCTCGCAATGTAGTTGCAAGGCGTGACTTGGCGTTTGTGATCGCCACGAACTTGGCTCCGATCACTCAAGACATGCTCGAATTTTGTCGAGAGCACGACATCTTAATATCCACATCGCTCGACGGCCCCGCAGATCTACACAACAAAAATCGACCACGACCTGGTAAGGACAGTTGGGAACGAGCTACCAAGGGTATTAAGCTAGCACGGCAAACACTAGGAGTCGATCGTGTCTCCGCATTGATGACTACAACTCAATCTAGTCTGGCCCGAGTAAAAGACATCATAGACATGTACCTTGAACTCGGATTCACGAGTATCTTTCTACGCCCTTTATCGCCTTACGGATTTGCGCTTAAAACCAAGTCCTTCGCAGCTTACAACACGGACCGTTGGCTTGATTTCTACAAGACCGGGCTAGATTACATATTGGAGATCAACCGAGCAGGGATAGTGTTCGCGGAAGACTACGCATCGCTCATTCTAACTAAGATGCTAACCTCTAACGACCCAGGCTATGTCGACCTGACGAACCCATCCGGTATTGGCGTAGGTGCCATCGTTTTCAACTACGACGGAGGCGTCTTTGCATCAGATGAAAGTCGTATGCTCGCCGAAATGGGCGACAACACGCTGAAACTCGGCGATGTACAAACCTCTAGTTACGAAGACATCTACCTATCCGATACTCTGCTAGATGCGCTTGAAAACTCGTTCACGCTTAGTGTGCCTATGTGCTCGGATTGTGCATTCGAACCATTTTGCGGTGCAGATCCTGTTTATCACCATGCCACCATGAAAGACTTCACCGGTCGTAAACCGGAATCGGAGTTCTGTCGGCGCAACATGGCCATATTTAAGCACTTGCTTCGTTTGATGAGCTCCGATAAAACGACTGCAGCGATTTTTCAAAGGTGGGCAAACCGGTGCTGAATCTACATGCCAGAGTTATCCCTATCCAAACAGCACCGCAAGATCGGAGCCAGCTATTTAGAGTCTCAACGGATACAAACCTTCCCAGTGGACTCCGAAATTATCACGCTTTGCTGGTACGAAAGGGAGAAATAACACCAGGATTTGGCGGTTACTTATTCGAAAAAGAAATTCCTCCATCAGGGGTTCTGCCTATAGGTGCAACAGCGGTCCATGTACCCGCTCAGCTAGATTATCTCTCAGATAATGATGTAGTTTCTTTGCGCAAAGACAGTAGCGGAATTCGAGTCATCTGGCGTGACGCGAGCCCGCACAATAGCGTCTTACTTACTGAGCGTTGCAACAACTACTGCTTGATGTGCTCCCAACCCCCAAAAGATGTAGACGACGATTGGCTCATTGAGGAGGCGGAACGGCTCATCCCTCTCATCCCAAGGTCCGCACCCGAAATTGGGTTTACCGGTGGTGAGCCTACTTTCTACGGCGAACGCTTAATTACGCTTCTGACTAGAACGAAGAATTACCTACCTGACACTGCCGTTCATGTGCTTTCCAATGGCCGTCGGTTTTCTGACCCCAGCTTCGCAGCACAGTGGGCGTCGATTAAGCACCCGGATCTTATGGTAGGCATCCCGATCTACTCCGATGATCCAACGACTCATGATTACGTAGTTCAAGCCCATGGCGCGTTCGATGAAACAGTGCGCGGAGTCCTCAATCTCAAGCGCCTTCAGCAACGTGTCGAACTTCGCGTAGTTATCCATAAGCAGACAATAGCCCGGCTACCTCAATTGGCCGAATGGATCTGTCGAAACTGGCTGTTTGTTGATCACGTCGCCCTCATGGGCCTAGAAATGATGGGTTTTGCGAGAGCAAATATATCCGAATTGTGGGTGGATCCATATGACTACAAAGATACCCTCAGCGAGGCCGTCAACACATTGCAGACATACGGTATCCCTACCTCTGTTTACAATCACCAGCTATGCACAGTAAACCCGGATATTTTATCCGCATATCGAAAGTCGATTAGCGACTGGAAGAATGAGTATCTTGAAGCATGCACGCAGTGTGTCAGGATGAACGAGTGCGGTGGCTTCTTTACTTCATCAAAATTACATCGACATTCAGACCATATTCAGCCGTTTTTAGCATGAGAAAAATTGTCGATTGGATCGTAGTAGTGACGTGGGGCGCTCCCTACAAAGCTTTCAGAAAGCCAGGCCCACCCGAAGAAGCAGCCATGAACGCGGACGAGAGGCATGAATAGTAGGCGCTGATGCCTAATCGGCCCCGTGAACCGATTCGCCGACCAACCGCTTCGGGTCGAAACTAGCCGTTCAAAAATGTCCTCTTTCGACCCAAGCCGGTCAGAGAATGATTACCTTGAAAAGGAGCACCTAACGCCTATGTTATGGGGCGTTTGAGGCGACGACTATCTTCGCAGCAAAAACTTGGCTGCGGGTCAAACGCCCCTTGCAACGATTTATTCAATACTGCATTTTTTGCGTATCAAGCTTGGAGATACAGCCGCATTGTCTCGAGGGACTCTGTGAGTTCAGCTGTGGTAAACAATACATTCCGGTCGTTCTCCGGATGATGAATTTGATGGCGAATGTATTCGGTAAGAATGATCTGTTCCGTTACCATAGAACCATCCCGCCGAAGACGATTGTACTGACGCAGTGGTTTGCCGCGCTTGTAATCATCCAAGCGTCCTTCTGCCTCAATGAACCCGTATAGTTCGTTGTGATACTCATAAGACGCCTCTCCAAACGCCGAAAAATTCACTTCGTTAAGGCTTGGATATGGTAACTCATGCTCAAGCACGGGCGAGACTCGTGCCGGAATCTGATTTGAAATCAGAATAATGTTTTCAAACTTCAGACGCTTGACGATTTCTGGGCTGTGTGTTGTGAGTAGCACCTGAGTGTTGCGTGCCTCGGATAGGGCAATCAGAGCATCAGTCAAAGCGCGCTGATGCTCTGGGTGTTGAGATGTTTCCGGCTCTTCTATGGCGTATACGATATCGGGCAAGTTGGCTTCATTTTTTCTCCTCTCTGCTTCTGCACGGAAGAAACTGATCAGCACAAGGCGTCTTACGCCACTTCCTCTTTTATTGATGGGTATATCATGATCCCCGGTAATAGAGACGTTCTTGAAGACATCCAACCACTTCAGGCTGGCGAAATCAGGAAGTTGAGGATCGAGCGAATTGGCAATGGCCGGAGCCATTTCGCCAAGCTTCTGTAGGGTTCTCTGCGCCACCTCATCCAGACGTGTCTTCACCGTGTTCGTGACCTGCGCCAAGTCTGCTTGAATTTTTGGATCACCGAGGATTTCTCTGACAGCGATACGCATTGGATCCTGGACTTCATCGTCAGAATCGCTATTCTTTCGATCAGATTGGAATAGCGTGTACAGCGGCATATACGACTTGAGTTGTTCCCAGATGCTCTTGGCATCAATCTTGGCAACTTCAATTTCGCAATCGCCTAACTGCAAGTTAGCCTGTCCACCCCAGATCGCCTTGCGTAGTTCAGCGTTCCTTGTTTTGTCCGGACAATCGAAGCCACCAGCTTCCAATATCTTCTTTAGATCAGCGTTCTTTTTCAGAAGTAAATCAGCACATTCTGGGTTCGCGGGATGGTTAGCCTTAATAAATACCTTTTCCTTCCCCGCATTTGGGTATCTCTTGATGACATGCAAGGTTCTCGCAGACGTTAGCAAGTATTCCCCCTGCAGTGTCGTCTGGTTTGTGGTGTCTATAACGATATTTTCAGGAAGATCAGTAAATTCGACTTCGATTTCAACGCAATCCTGCCCTTGAGCAAGGCAATCTTTGTTTATATCGTCCTTGTCAATCTTGACGCAGCCCTTGCCTTCATTGAAAAAGATGTCCAACGCTTCAAGAATCGTTGATTTTCCAATGTCATTACGGCCAACAACAACGAGTAAGTCATCAACCTGCACCGTCACCGGGCTTGAGTAGCTTCTAAATCGGTTCACAGTTACGGCTTTTATTTTCATCTTGTTCTCCCCTCTATGTAGCCAATTGGCATCTAACTATAAATAGGCGACAAGTCAGCGAAGACGATTGATCGCCTAAACAGATCGAATTTAATCTTTAGTGGAACGTATTAGCGAAAAATCTTCCACTGCCTTTTAGTCAATCCAAAAATACAGATGCAAGGACTGTCTGCTCTTGGCCGTCTGTAGCCGTGACAGCCTAATTTCCAGCTAGCCTGGGTAGCGTAGATGGATCAGGGGATAAGGTCTCCCTTGTGAATCCACCTCCGAACGTCCAGTTTCGACGAATCCCATCCGTTGATAGAAGCCAACAGCTTGAGAATTCTGCATGTTGACGTCCGTCGTCAATGCTCCATGCAGCGATAATCCATGCTGCAACAATTGGCGACCGATACCGTTTCCACGGACATCGGGATCAACGAACAGCGCCTCCATATGTTTTCCATCGATCAGCATGAAGCCATGGGGATTGTCATTTTCATCGACTGCAACAGTCATTGGTGCACGAGGCAGAAAACCACACACTTCGGCATCAATGGCCTTTCGGTCTTCAGCACTGAGAAAGTGATGGGTGGCGTCCACAGAGCGCCGCCAAAGGTCAACGAGAGCGGGGCCATCTTCAGGACGTGATATGCGCAGCGTGTACATAGCAACCTTCAAAACAGTTTAGATTTAGGTGAAGTATGCCTGTTCACACCTGCTAAGTCGTCGCTGCACCTGCGGAAGGTGACACCGCTGTGTGCCACAACTGTCCTAGTCGTACGGTGTCTGACACTGAGGTTTCCCCACGTTTTTCATGGCAAGACCGTCATTTGCTGAAGGACATGTTGGGGCAAGGATCGTAATAGCTGCATCCATCGGAGGATGGGAGAAGTGGGCCATTGGCGCA